>Ga0207426_1000023_pt1 | contig 545465 bp, 423 predicted proteins | sample AraplaMF_Cvi_mMS_FD_184265 | JGI IMG/M metagenome (GOLD analysis project Ga0207426, IMG submission 184265) | Arabidopsis root microbial communities from the University of North Carolina, USA - plate scrape MF_Cvi_mMS (SPAdes) (version 2) | ecosystem: Host-associated > Plants > Roots >... | reverse complement strand
CTCTTCCCTTTCCGAACAGAGTAGTTAAGCCCCTCATGGCCGATGGTACTGCACCAAAATGTGGGAGAGTAGGTAGTTGCCATATTTATTTAAAAGCCTTTTAGCTATTTTGCTAAAAGGCTTTTTTGTTTTATATGCCTTCCCGGTAGTTATATTCTATTTTATAATCGTTCACTCTATACGCTTTCATTTTCTTCTTTCACAATAACTTCCTACCTTAAAAGCTTAATTAACCTATTGCTTGTGAAAGGCACAATCGTTTTTGCTTGTTTGTTCTTTTGTTTATTGCTTTCCTGCAAGTCTGATGAAGCTTTAAAATTCAGTAACATCATAGTTGAGAAATATGATCAACTGCTTGATAAAAGCAGAATTACCGATAGTGTCTTGAAAATTTACCTTAAAGAAAATGATTTCGATAGCATCGTCGCCGTATCCGGCAGAATGGAAGATTATACAGATATAAAACTTAATGAAATTAATCAGCTCACCGTACCTGCAGTGAGTAATGCAGAGGCATTTAAAACATCTGTTACAGGTTACTTCACCTATATAAAAAGTATCTATACCGGTTATAAAAGCATAGGCTTATCAAAGCCAGGGAAAGATCGTAAAACGGCTTCCGGAATTGTGAAACTTATCCTCAGTAATAAAGATTCTGTAGTTGCTCAAATGCAAAGAATACAACGGGCATATGCCAGTTCTAACGGCTTCAAAATAAAATAAATTCGCCTGATCATTTCCCATAAACATTGCTTGTTTAGATTTGTTGCATGCGACATGTATTGCTTGGAATTTTATTAACGATAACTGCTGGATTTGTTTTACATAAAACTACACTGCAAAAGGTTTCCATTGCTGGTTTTGCCCAGGGTACCACATATCATATCACCTACTACGCAACAGACAGCACAGTTAAGAAGGGGGAAATAGATAGTATACTCAATTCCATCGATAGCTCACTTTCCATTTACAAACCTTACTCCATTATCAGCCGCTTTAACACATCCACAAAAGGGTGCGAAATCAATCAACACTTTATTAATGTAGTCAATAAATCATTATATACATTTCATGAAACCGGTGGTCTTTTCGATATCACTATTGCACCGTTGGTTTACGCCTGGGGGTTCGGTGCCAAAAAGAATAATAAGCTTCCGGATGATGCTACTGTACAATCGCTAAAGGCTTGCGTAAGTTCTGAGTTGATACAATTAAAAGGTACTTATCTTTCCAAAAGGAAACCCTGTGTACAGGTAGATGTGAATGGCATTGCACAGGGCTATAGCGTGGATGTGGTTGCTGATTATTTGCAATCGCATGGTATTGCGGATTATATTGTTGAAATTGGTGGAGAGCTTGTGATTAAAGGAAAAAAGCCGGATGGAACAAGCATGAAAATTGGCATTGAAGCACCTAATGATGATCCGCTGGCGGAGGAAGTATTTGAAAAAATTATTCGTGTTGATAGTGGCGCTATTACCACATCCGGCAACTATCGAAAATATTACGAAAGCAATGGTAAAAAGGTAAACCACCTGATTGATCCACGTTCCGGTTACTCCGTACAAAATGATATGATCAGCGTAACGGTATATGCAAAAGATGCAATTACCGCAGATGCTTTTGATAATGCTTTAATGCTCATGGGAATGGATAGCGCTTTGCATTTTGTAGAAAAAAGGAAAGATATTGCTGCATACATGATCTATAAAAGAAGTGATAATACCGTTGCAGATACAGCAAGCACCGAATTTTACCGCTTGCTACAACGGTGATAACTAATTTCGGCGCTCAAAATAAACTGGTTCTAAACGAAGGGTTGCTTACATAAACATCAACAACTATGAAGAATATAAAAACACTATTGCTTGCTGGTATGTTACTTCCGGCTTCATGGTCTTTTGCCGGTAAAGCAGAAGGCGGCTGGACAAATCTTTTTGATGGCAAATCCTTCAATGGATGGAAGAAGGTTTCCGGCACTGCAGATTACCAGGTAGAGAATGGGCAGGTAGTAGGTACTACCGTTTTAAATTCACCCAACACCTTTCTTATTACCGAAAAAGAATATGGTGATTTTATACTGGAACTCGAAGTAAAGATCATGGACACCACTGCGAATTCCGGGATTCAATTCAGGAGCCATATAAACCCGCAGGGTAACAATGGCAATGGCCGCGTATATGGTTACCAGTATGAACTTGATCCTTCAGCACGCAAGTGGACTGGTGGTTTGTACGATGAAGCCAGAAGGGACTGGGTATATCCTTTACAGTTAAACCCTGCTGCGCAGAATGCTTTTAAACTTGGCGAGTTTAATAAAGTGCGTATTGAATGTATTGGTCGTGATATAAAAACATGGGTGAATGATGTGCCTGCCGCATACCTGGTTGACAGTTTTGATGCAAAAGGTTTTATCGCGCTGCAGGTACATAGCATCGGAAAGAATGAACAATATGTAGGCGAAAAAATCTATTGGAAAAACATCCGCATTAAAACAACCAATCTTCAGCCGACACCATTTCCTGCAGGTGTTTATGTGCAGAACAATATTCCCAATACGTTAAGTGCATACGAACAAAAAGACGGTTGGAAATTATTGTTTGACGGTAAGACCAGTAATGGATGGAAAGGTGCCTATAAACCCGGCTTTCCTGACAAAGGATGGCAGGTTGCAAATGGTGAGATAAAAGTATTGTCGTCTGAAGGAAAAGAATCTACTAACGGGGGCGATATTGTAACCAAAGACGAGTTTAGCGCTTTTGATTTGTCGTTTGAGTTTAAGCTTACACCCGGCGCAAATAGCGGCCTGAAGTATTTTGTAACGCTTAATGAAAACAATACTGGTTCTGCCATAGGTCTTGAATACCAGGTGCTGGATGATACGTTACATCCTGACGCTAAACTTGGCCGTGATGGCAACAGAACCATGGCTTCTTTATATGATATGATCAAGGCGAATAAGCAACCCCGGTTTATTCATAAGATGGGAGAGTGGAACCTGGGCAGGGTAGTAGTGTATCCCAATAATCATGTAGAGCATTATCTTAACGGTATTAAGGTGTTAGAATATGATCGTGGTTCGCAGGCTTTCCGGGACCTTGTTGCTATTAGCAAATACAAGGTGTGGAAAAACTTTGGCGAAGCACCCAAAGGACATATTTTATTGCAGGATCATGGCAACGAAGTAAGCTTTAGAAGTATTAAGATTAAGGAATTGAAAAAGTAGCAGGTTACTGGTTGCAGGTAGCTTGCGAGTGCATTGTACGAAATTTGGCAAAGTATGTACAAGAACGAGATGCTCGTTGCTGAATTTATAACAAAGCGTACAAGTGAGTGACACAACGAAGTTCAATAGCAGTACAACTGCCGGCTACATAAAATAGCATGAGTGATTTTGGTATTTTCTTTCCCACAGGCGTTGAGCATATTACCGACCTGAATGGCATTGACCATATTTTATTTGTGGCCGCCTTATGCATGCGTTATACATTTAGCGATTGGCGAAAGATACTGGTGCTTATTACCGCATTCACAATAGGGCATTCTATTACGCTGGCATTAAGTACGCTGGACATACTTGATTTCTCCCGCGACTGGACGGAGTTCCTGATTGCCGTTACCATACTTATTACCGCACTCAACAATTTTACTGTTAAAGACTTCAGCTTTAGTAAAAAATTCCCGCTTATCTATTTTTATGCGCTTGGTTTTGGCTTGATCCATGGCCTTGGCTTTAGCACCCTGCTAAAAAGTATGCTGGGCAAAGATCAGCGCATCATCATTCAGTTACTGGCTTTTAACCTGGGCCTGGAAACAGGCCAGTTGATAATCGTGCTGGCAGTGTTACTGATTTCCTTTATTTTCGTGCGCCTGCTTCGCATTAACCGCCGTAAATATATATGGTTCATCAGCGGCTGCATTGCGGCACTCGCCCTTCAGATGGCTATTGAAAGAAGCCCCATAAATAATAAGCATAATGATGAGAAAACTGCTCAGTTGCGCCTCCGCAATCATGATTTGTTATTGCGTAAACGCACAAAACATTCAGAACAATCCGGGATCAAACCACGGCAACAAGTTTGAACAACTGGGAACCATTTTACCAACGCCCAATGAATACCGTACCGCCAGCGGCGCCCCGGGCCCTAAGTACTGGCAGCAAAGAGCCGACTACGATATTAAGTGTGAGCTGGATGAAAAAAATCTTTTACTTACCGGTAGTGAAACCATCACTTATTTTAATAATTCACCGGATGTACTTTCTTACCTGTGGTTTCAACTGGATGAAAACGAGCACAGTTCTGTAAACAATGCCGGCTATCCCGAAGGGGACAAACTGGGCGCCAACGTTGATATAAAAACGCTTGAAAAACTGGACTATACAGACGCTTCAAAAGACAATGGTTTAGGGGATAAAATACTGAAACTGACAGATGCAACTGGCAACCCTTTAAAATATACCATCAATAAAACAATGATGCGTGTTGATCTGCCATCGGTATTAAAACCGGGCCAGCAGTTTGTGATAAAGATTGACTGGAATTATAAAATCACCGATCGTAACGTACAAGCGGGCAGAGGCGGTTATGAATATTTTCCGGGAGATGGAAACTACTTATTTACGATGGCGCAATGGTACCCGAGGCTTTGTGTTTATAGCGACTTCCAGGGATGGCAAAATCATCAGTTTACCGGTCGTGGCGAGTTTGCGCTCACTTTTGGCAACTTCAAGGTAGCGATGACTGTGCCGGCTGATCACGTGGTTGGTTCTACCGGTGAATGCCAGAACTACCAGCAGGTGCTGGATGCTGCACATTATGCACGTTGGCAGAAAGCCCAAACAGCTAAAGAACCTTTGGAAATTTTCACACTGGACGAAGCAAAGAAAACAGAAACTCAAAAAAGCAGCACCAAGAAAACCTGGATATATAAAGCTGATATGGTTCGTGACTTTGCCTGGACTTCTTCCCGTAAATTTATCTGGGATGCAATGCCTGCAACAGTGGAAGGCAAGAAAGTAATGTGTATGAGTTTTTATGGAAAGGAAGCCTATGGTCTTTATAAAAAATATTCTACCAAGGCAGTTGCACATACCATTAAATCTTATTCTCATTTTACCATTCCTTATCCATATCCCGTGGCGCAAAGTGTAGAAGCCATGAACGGAATGGAATACCCGATGATCTGTTTCAACTATGGCCGTACAGATGAGGATGGCACCTACAGTGAATCTACCAAGAATGGAATGCTGGGTGTAATTATTCATGAAGTGGGGCACAACTTCTTCCCGATGATTGTAAACAGTGATGAACGCCAGTGGACCTGGATGGATGAAGGCCTGAACACCTTCACACAATACCTCACGCAGGAATTGTATGACAATAAATTTCCATCCAAACGCGGACCAGCCTGGACCATTGTGGATTATATGAAGATGCCCAAAGACCAACTGGAGCCTATTATGACCAATAGCGAGAACATTGTTCAGTTTGGCCCGAATGCTTATGCAAAGCCTGCTACAGGTCTTAATATACTGCGCGAAACTATTATGGGCAGAGAACTGTTCGACTTCGCTTTTAAAACCTATGCACAACGCTGGGCATTTAAACATCCAACTCCTGCAGATCTTTTCAGAACTATGGAAGATGCAAGCGGTGAAGATTTGGATTGGTTCTGGCGTGGCTGGTTTTATGGCATAGATCCCTGTGATATTTCACTTGACAGTGTAACCGCATTAAAGGTTGATATAGCAGCGGAAGGTAAACCCAATTCAAAAGATGAAATGAAGAGGATAGATACACCGGGTGTAAATGCATTTGAAGATATTTCCAAGATCAGGAACAGGGAAGATAAGCGCATTCATTTCTTAACGGATGCTGATACCACACTTCGTGATTTTTACTGGAGATATGATCGCGGTATGGAAGCATATGATTCTACTTTTAAATACAAAAGCCCGGCTACAGCTACAGATAAAATAGAGGAGGCTGCCAAACAGAAATGGGCAGGAAAATATTTCTACCAGTTGAAGTTTACCAATAAAGGCGGGCTGGTAATGCCGGTAATTCTTGAATGGACTTACGCCGATGGCTCCAAAGAAATTGAACGCATACCTGTGCAGATCTGGCGCAAAGATGAAAATACTTTTACAAAAGTATTTATGAAAGGGAAAGAAGTAACGGCAATAAAGCTGGACCCTTATAAAGAGACCGCCGATATTGATGAAACAAACAATAGCTGGCCTAAGGTGGATGTTCCAAGTAAGTTTGCTATTTATAAAGCAAAGCAATCCACACGAGGTAAGTCTGAAGGATTAAACCCGATGCAGAAAGCAGCAGGAAAAACAACCATCGAATAAATAAACGGAAGGGGCGAAAGCCCCTTCTTTATTTATGTTACACTACACTTTTTAAACTAGCAATATATAATTCCGGTCACCTGGCAGGTGATATAAATATGTACCTTGCAAAAGCATACTAACAGGTATTTTATGTCAAAGGCAGCAGCAACAAGATTTACGATTTTACAGAAAGCATTCGAACTGATTTATACCCGGGGCTATCAAACAACAAGCATAGATGATATTATTGCTACCACCAAAGTAACCAAAGGTGCGTTTTATTATCATTTTAAAACAAAGGACGAGATGGGGATAGCCATTGTTGATGAATTGCTAAAACCTACAATGCAGGAATATTTTATCCAGCCACTAAAAAAATCTGCAGATCCTGTTAATGACATCTATCGTATGATGAAATACCTGTTGCTTGAAAATAAGTTAATGCAGGTGCAATATGGCTGCCCTGCAGGCAATTTTACACAGGAGATGACACCCTGGAATAATGATTTTACACGAGTGCTTACACAGCTTGTAAACGAATGGAAAGAGGTATTGCAAACCTGCATCAATGCTGGTAAAAAACAAGGAGTAATCAGAAAAAATGTAAATGCAGAACAGGTGGCGTACTTTGTTATGTCTGGCTATTGGGGCATCAGGAATTTTGGAAAACTTACCAACAGCAATGAATGTTATAAAGTGTATTTAAAAGAGCTAAAAACCTACCTTAATAATCTTCAATAATTTTTTTTCAATAAAAACATACTAATTAGTATGTTTTTATATTTTTGCGTTGCAAGTATCGGTCTTATGTATCAGTTACTATTGTTTTATCATTCTGTTGTCCGCTGGTTTGTTTTGGCGGGATTGCTTACAGTTATTTACCGCGCATGGCTGGGTTATAGCAAGAAGAAAAGCTTCTCTGCTATTGATAATGCAGTAAGGCACTGGACAGCTACGATTGCGCATATCCAGTTATTGATTGGTATTGGTCTTTATACCCAGAGTCCGCTGATAAAATATTTCTGGAAACATAAACGTGAAGCTTTGTTAAACAGTGATGCTTTATTCTTTAGCCTGATTCATATACTGCTAATGTTAAGTGCAATTGTAATCATCACGATTGGCGCTGCAATCGCCAAAAGAAAAACTGCAGATATTGAGAAACATAGAACATTACTTCACTGGTTTTCGCTGGCTTTGTTAATAATAATTATCGCTATTCCCTGGCCTTTTTCACCCTGGGTTCATCGCCCATATTTAAGATAAACAACTATGCTCAGACTATTGAACACGAACATCGGGAGATTGCGTATACTCGGTTTCCTCGAAGGCATTTCTCTTCTGCTGCTTGTATTTGTTGCAGTGCCGCTAAAATATATTTATCATACTCCCTGGCTTGTAAGCACCCTTGGGCCAATACATGGTGCCTTGTTCCTGCTTTTTGTTGTTAATACGATCAGCGTAGGTGTAGAACAACAATGGAAATTCAGTACCACCACGTGGAAAGTATTAGCAGCCTGTATCATTCCTTTCGGCACTTTTATTATCGATTATACCATTTTACGTAAGCTAACCAACAGGGTATGAGAGCAACTTTAATTATCGCAGGCTTTTGTATACTTTTTTATGTGGTATATAAAACGTATAGTATAGCAAATATCAGCAAAGGCCTGAAACAAAAGATTGCAAGCGGTGCAGTGATACTGGATGTAAGAACAGAAATTGAATTTAAACAGGGGCATATTGAAGGCGCTGTAAATATACCTTTAAGCTGTTTGCATACACCTGTTATTGCATTTGACAAGGATCAGTTGATAATAACCTGTTGCTCTCACGGACTTAGAAGCATTAAAGAAGTTGACCTGTTAAAGTCACATGGTTATTACAACGCATACAATGGCGGAGCATGGTCTGACCTTGAAAAAGTAATCAATGAAGTGAGGAAGTAAATCTTGCCAATAAATGATGTTGGTGAGAACCAACATGCGTCATAGATATAAAACAACCAGTCACAAATATCCTGGTAAGAATTTGTGACTGGTATAAAATTCAAACTGTTTATCCTCTTAAGTGATAAGCTTTCGGTTTTGCAAAACTTCGCAATCCTATATGTGAAAGTGTAGCGCCAAAACCGGAGTGTTTCCTGCCACTCCATGGGAGCGCAGCACTTACCCTGTCGCAGCAGTTCCAATAGCCTGTACCACTGTCAATCTTTTGCAGCATTTGCTCAGCCCGCTCCTGGCTGGCGCTGTATACAGATGCTGTAAGGCCATACTCACTATCCTGCATTAATGCGATTGCTTCTGCATCATCCTTTACCTTCATTATACCAATCACCGGCCCGAAAGATTCATCTTTCATCAATTGCATCTCATTGCTCGCATTTACCACAACGGTCGGTTCAAAATAATAACCCTTTCCGGCAATCTTCTTTCCACCGGTAAGCACTTCTCCACCTTTGCTCACTGCATCTTCTACCTGCTGGCTAAGCACAGTTAATTGTTCCTTCCTGGTTAAAGGGCCAATATAAACGCCTTCTTCTGTAGGTGCGCCTTTCTTCCAGGAACTCACTTCCTTTACAAATTCGTCAACGTATTGATCATACACTTTCTCATGTACATAAATGCGTTCTACCGAGCAACAGCTTTGCCCGTTATTATAAAACGCACCGTCAGCGGTTGCTGCTGCTACGTTCTTGATATTCTCAACATCATCGGCTACATATAACGGGTCTTTGCCGCCCATCTCACATTGACAAAGCACCATTTTGGGGGCAACCCTCTCATAAATATACTTGCCCGTTTTATAAGAACCTGTAAAGAAGTAGCCGTTAAAAGGCAGCTCCAGCAATGCTTCACCAACAGCACCTGCGCCTATTGCCACTTCAAAGGCATCTGCAGGAACGCCCGCTTTCTTCAATAACTTTTCAATTTCAAGTCCTGTTAATGCAGCATGTTCAGATGGCTTGTACATCACCGTATTACCGGCAAGCAATGCGGGAACAAAAACGTTCGTGCCTACCAGGTATGGATAATTCCACGCAGAAATATTACATACCACTCCCAATGATTCATACACAATCTTTTCTTTTAATCCTGCATCCACCGTCATTAATTCATCGCTCAGGTATTGTTCTGCATTCTCCGCAAGCCATTTTATCCTAGCCCTTGCACCGTTAATTTCATTGCGCGATTGTTGCAAAGGCTTACCTACTTCAGAGGTTAGTATTGCAGCCAGTTGCGCTGTGTTTTCCTCAAGCAACAGGGAGAACTGTTGTATAATTTTCACGCGTTCAGTAAGCGGTACAGCAGCCCATGCCGGCTGACCTTTACGCAGGATTTGATATTTCCTGTCAAGTGTTTCGGCGGTATCCTGTACCAGCTCGGCCACCACTTCTTCTGTTGCGGGGTTAATAATCGATAATTTGCTCATAGTTGTATTTCTTACTGCTATTAGAAATTGATGCTTTATCTGCTGTGAATAAGGGTTCTCTTCTTTCGCAATCATGCGTTCCGGGTGCCATTGTACACAAAGCATAAAACCTTTGCCTTGCTTATCTTCAAATTCCAGCCCTTCAATAACAGCGGCATCATCTGCTGCATAAACATTTGCACGCAGGTTGTTACCTAATGCTGAAGGATCTACCGCCTGGTGATGCGCACTGTTTACCGCCCCGGCAGCACTTTCCGTGGTTGCCATAAGCAGGCTGTCTGTAACTGCAGTTACCCGGTGTTGTTTATCGGTAGTTTCTTTTTTGTGTTGCTGGTTGCCTTCTCCCAGGTCTTGCAGTAAACGACCGCCCTCCAGTACATTTACCAGTTGCATACCCCTGCATATACCCAGTACAGGTAATTGATGAAGCTGTGCAAAGCGATAAATTTTTTCTTCAAAGCGATCCCGTTCCAGGGAAAAAGCTGCAGGCCTGTTGGCATAAGTTTCACTGCCGTTATAATAGGAGGGATGCACATCAATACCACCGGTTAGAACAAATGCATCACAACGGTAAATAGCATCCGTATTGTTTTCCTCAAAATGCAGCACGATAATTTCAAGATCGTCCTGCAGATCCTCGGGGGTAAACCATTGTACATAGTTGTTGAAAAGCATTTCCGAATAACTGATCCCGATTTTCTTCTTTGATTGCATGCTTTATTTTTTTGGAGCCCGGCGATAGTGCATTTATTAGGCTTCCGTTGCGTCGCACACTTGTACGTTCTGTTCTTTTCGCAGCAAAGTGCCGTCGGCCGGGGGCTTGCCATAATAGAATGTGCAAAAGTACAGCAATGATGCATCCCGATTGCACTTTGAACTCAAACGTTTGTGTAAACGCTATTTGAATTTTGAGTACCGGTGCTGTATATTTAAAGTATTACCACAACACAGATTAACAGACCTTGCCATGCCAGCACAACAAAAAAATCCGGATGTAGACAAGTATATCTCGGGGTTCCCCAAACCTGCACAAAAAGCAATGGAACAGTTAAGAAAGATCATCCGCGCTGCCGCCCCGGAAGCAGAAGAAGTGATCAGTTACCAGATGCCGGCGTATAGGTATCATGGTATGCTTGTGTACTTTGCCGGTTATGATGCACATGTTGGCTTTTATCCAACACCTTCCGCAATTGCGGCATTTAAAAAAGAGTTATCAGCATATAAAAGTGCCAAGGGTTCGGTGCAGTTTCCACTTGATCAACCCTTGCCGGCAGCACTGGTTAAAACGATGGTTGAGTTCAGGGTGCAGGAAAACGAAGCAAAGGCCGGTGCTAAAAAACAATCAAAGACCTGCCCCCGGGGCCATAAATATGAAAAAACTACAGATTGCCCCACCTGCCCGGAATGTGAAAAAGAACGCAAACCGGAAGCGGGATTACTGGCAAAACTCTCTGCGCCGGCAAGACGGGCATTGGCAAATATAGGTGTAAGTAATGCCAAAACATTATCTAAGTTTTCCGAGAAAGAAATACTTGCGCTGCACGGCATGGGCAAGGCCAGTTTACCTGTGTTAAACGAAGCATTAAGCGCAGAAGGTTTGCAGTTTGAAAAAGAGAAAAAGGGCTAAGCATATATGACATTAGCGATATATCACACAATAGCCTGTTGCTGGTAATATTACCGGCAACAGGCTATTGTTTATAGCGTACAGTAATTATTTTGTATTGCTCAGTACAGAAATACCTGCATCAATATACTGGCCGCCGGCAGTTTGCCTGCAGTGAATAGCGATCGTGTTTTTACCATTTGCGATCAATGCCTGCTGACTTTCAGGCGTCATTTTTACCACCGTATAACCTGAAGTATAGTTGGGTGCTGTAACGGCTTTCACCCCATTGATATAAACTTCGCAATCCTCATCATGGTGAAGATACAGTACCAGTTGCTCCCTCTTTATGCCAGACAGATCTCCCAATGTAAATTCCTGCCTCAGCCAGATGTCATTGCTGTTCCAATTGGTATTAATGGTACCGCCGGGAGTTCCTTTACTGCCAAAACCTGCAGGTGCCTGTTGCCATCCGCCGTCTTCAAAACTTTGTTGTTCCCAGCCGGTGGCAGGTTGTGTTAGGGTATATTTCCACATCCTGGCCTCGTTTTGAGAAGAGGGCAAAAGCTCATTCAGGTACAGTGCCTGGTTGATGGCTTTTTCATTAGACGAACGAATCTTTTCTACAGGCCCTTTTATCACTTCACGGTCATAGGTAAGTAAACCATTGAGCTCAATTTCAACATCGGTAATTTCAGTATAAACAGCAGCACTTAAACCCTTGTTGGTTTTAAATATGGCAAGGTCTGTGGCAAAGCGATCATACAGTTCTGTATAATCTTTTTCATTGTCCATCATAATATAGGTAGGGCCGGTTTTCCAGGTATGGTTGGGTATAATAAAGCCAATACCGCCATACTCGCCACAGGCCAGTGTTTGTGTTTTACTTACAGGTGCAGCGGGTGGAGGGTAACTGTGAATATCCAGCACATCCCCGGCATCAAAATGGCCGCCGCCACTGGCCTGGTTAATCAGTCTTGTGGTATCAAGACTGCGCACCAGGCTTACCAGTTCTTTGGTGTTATGCTGCGCCTGCCCTTCATTAAATACCACCCAGCTTACAATACAGGGTGAGTTCCGGTGTGTGGTAACAAGACGCTTCAGTTCATCCGCAAAAGCAGAGGTATCTATCGGGGGTACATGTTCGGTATAAGAATTGGGAGAAGGCATGTCCTGCCACACCAGTAGTCCAAGTTTATCAGCCCAGTAATACCAGCGGTAAGGTTCTACCTTAATGTGCTTGCGCACCATATTAAAGCCGAATTTTTTGGTCATCTCCAGGTCATATCGCAATGCTTCATCAGTAGGGGCGGTATAGCCTCCATCCGGCCAGAAACCCTGGTCAAGCGGACCCAACTGGAAAAGGAATTTGTTGTTGAGGAACATCTTTTTATAACCACCTTCTTCCCCGATGGAAATCTTTCTCATACCAAAGTAGCTGCCCGTTCTATCAAGTGTTTGATTGTTCCTGGTAAGGCGGATATCTAAATCATACAGGAAAGGGCTGGCTGGCGACCATAACCTGGCATCTTTTACCGGAACCACTATTTCCTTATTGGCAGCACCGGTTACAGCAGAAACTACTTTCGTACCTTCTTTCACCTGTATGCTCACCTGCGTGCCTTCGCTTGTTGCCGAACTGATCAAAAGTTTTACAGCTGAATGATCTATATCCGGGATGATCCTGATATCATCAATGGCCACACTGGGCACCGGCTCCAGCCAAACGGTTTGCCAGATGCCGGTTACGGAAGTGTACATAATTCCCTGCGGGTGAAGTGTCTGCTTGCCACGGGGATAACCTCCGTTGTCGGTGGGGTCAAAAACACGAACCGCAATGTCCTGTTTGCCACTGCCATTAAGCGCCGCTGTAATATCATAACTAAAAGGGTCATAGCCACCGGTATGAATACCCATGCTTTTGCCATTCACAAACACTTCCGATTCATAATCCACAGCGCCAAAATGTACGATAATACGCTCACCCTTCCAGTCTGCAGGAATGGTAAAGCTGCGGCGGTACCAGATACTTTCATGATGTTCCATCACTCCTGATAAAGCAGATTCTACCGGAAACGGCACAAGTATGCTTCCGGATAACTTACCCGCAGGCAATGCTGCAGTTTTGCCTGTGGCAGGTTGGTATTGCCAGACGCCATTCAGGTTAAGCCATTTTTCCCGGGTTAACTGCGGACGGGGATACTCCGGCAATACCTGGTCTGCTTTTACATCTTTCGCAAACCGGCTCATCAACGCTGCTTTTTTGGGCTGCCACTGCTGGGCGATGGCCAATGCCGGTGCTATTGCCAGGCAAAGCACTAAAATGTTCTTTACATTCATAAACACGATTGTTGCCGGAAAGACGTGTTGGCCACGCTTAAAGTACTATGGCTGCATTCATGCATATAGCCTTGTTTTGAAAAGGATAAACAAAACATTCATGAATGCCCGGTGCCGAAAACCGGAATGTTTTTACCATATACCGGAATGCAATTACAGGGATGATGAATTGCATGTATATTTAGGCGCTGTTATTTTTATAGTTGCGTCCCTGGATAAGAAAATCAACAATAACAACCCCTGTGCTAGTATATAAGACAAGTACTTATTTAAAAATTATCATGCTTGGTATGGCGGCAATTACCTGCCGCCCTGAAAATTTTGCCCAGACTGCCACCCTGGATACCATTGAGAAACAATACCAGGCCTGTCTTGATGAAGGCACAAACATGCTGGATTGTTCAAAAACCTTTTACCAGCAGGTAGATAGTTTACTCAATATTCAATACAAAAAGTTGCGCACTTCGTGTGATAGTATTCAAAGGGAGTACCTGAAAGATGAGCAGGCCGATTGGCAGCAACAGCGCGAAAATTATTTTGGCAGAACCCTGGCCGAATTCAAGAAAGAGAATCCCCGCGAAAGTCCTTTCAGTACCGTTTCCGGCAACCGCGATGATGCCATGTTTATGTTTGATAAAAATGCAGAGTTTGTAAAGGCAAGGCTGATTGTTTTAATAAACAGCAAACCAGAGAATTATTCCCCGGCAAAATATAGTGTTAACCCTACCGGCTACTACCTGCTGAATAACAAACGGAGGAAAGGAAAGCAGCCCGGTTATACCGGCGATATCAAGGTAAAAACGCTTGGTAATAACAAGGTGGTGGTACGCCTGTTTGTATCCAAAGGTGCGCCTTCTTATAACTCCGGAACACTTGCAGATACCTTATCGATTAATAACAACCAGGCCATCTATAAGAATCCTGAACTGGATAAATCCTGCAGAATTGTCCTTAATTTTTTCAGACAGGGTATAAGGGTAACAGAATTTACAGATGATTTTAGCTTTGGCTGTGGCTTTGGGCACGGCGTTAATGCCAGCGGTTTTTTCAGGCGCCAGTCCTATGAAGTTCCCACAAGCGAAGACCTGCAGGATGATTAACTGCCACATACATAAATCTTTATTCATCAGCGGCTGCATATTGCAAAGGCACCAACTGTTCCAGTTCTTCATCCGTAAAAATTCTCGATTCGATAAAGAATCTTACACCCAACGGTATTTCTAAAGAAAAGCTGCTCCCGCGGCCACGGGTAACGTTTAAGATAAGCTGCGTATGTTTCCAGTATTCAAACTGGTCTGCCGACATATAGAATTTGCATCCTTCCACTTCACCCAGGCATACATCGCTGCCACCGGTACGAAATTCTCCTTCAGAAAAACACATGGGCTGGCTGCCATCACAACAACCTCCGCTTTGATGAAACATCAACGGGCCATGCATTGCCTTTAATTGATTGATGAGGTTAACTGCTGCTTCTTTGGCAACAACTCTGGAAACTGGCATAGGCAAGAGTTTAATAAAAAAATAAGCAGCGGCTTTTACACCGCCGCTCCGGTCCTCCTCTGATGCTAAAATTTCATACTAAAAAAATCCAAGCTTGGATTTGCTGTAGGAGATCAGCATATTCTTGGTTTGCCTGTAATGATTCAACATCATCTTATGTGTTTCCCTGCCAAAACCTGATTTCTTATAACCGCCAAATGGTGCATGTGCAGGGTAAGCATGATAACAGTTAACCCATACACGGCCTGCCTGTATAGCACGTGGCACCTGGTACATTTCATGCGCATCTCTTGTCCATACGCCCGCGCCCAATCCATACAAAGTATCGTTTGCGATAGAGATTGCTTCTTCCGTGGTTTTAAACGTAGTAACAGATGTAACCGGCCCGAAAATCTCCTCCTGGAAAATGCGCATTTTATTATTGCCCAGGAAGATGGTTGGTTTTATATAAAAGCCATGTTCCAGCCCGCTGTTCTGGTGAAAGGCTTCACCACCACAAAGCACCTGTGCGCCTTCCTGTTTGCCGATATCCAGGTAGCTCAATATTTTATTGTATTGGTCTTCTGAAGCCTGTGCGCCCATCATCACCGTGCCATCAAGCGGGTTGCCCAGTTTGATAGCTTTGGTGCGCTGTATTACCCGGCTCATAAATTTGTCATAGATATTCTCATGCACCAAAATGCGTGACGGACAGGTACATACTTCACCCTGGTTAAGTGCGAACATTACCGCACCTTCTACGGCCTTATCAAAATAATCATCATCGGCATCTGCAACAGATTCAAAAAACACGTTGGGGCTTTTACCACCCAGTTCCATGGTCACAGGAATCAGGTTCTCAGAAGCATATTGCATAATAAGCCTGCCTGTAGTGGTTTCACCCGTAAAAGCTACTTTATTTACGCGTGGTGATGAGGCCAGTGGTTTACCCGCTTCCGGACCAAAGCCGGTCACAATATTCAGTACACCCTTTGGCAGTATATCACCAATCAGTTCCATCAAACACATAATACTCGTGGGCGTTTGTTCTGCTGGTTTTACCACAACCGTACAACCGGCGGCAAGTGCAGGTGCTACTTTCCAGGTGGCCATCAGTAAAGGAAAGTTCCAGGGAATAATCTGGCCTACAACGCCAATAGGTTCATGCAGGTTAATGCTTACCGTTGTATCATCATGCTCGCTAACCGTTCCTTCCTCGCTGCGTATTACGCCGGCAAAATAACGGAAGTGATCAACTACCAAAGGCAGATCAGCAGCTCTTGTTTCGCGGATGGCTTTCCCGTTATCAATGGTTTCTACAATGGCCAGGTATTCCAGGTTGTCTTCCACAACCTGCGCTATTTTGAGCAACAGGTTACTGCGGTAGGCTGCACCTGTTTTTCCCCAGGTTTTAAAAGCTTCAGTGGCCGCATCAATTGCTTTATCCACATCTTTTGCATTTCCTCTTGCTGCTTTGGTAAATACCTTGCCATCTATGGGAGATACATTATCAAAGTACTCACCGCTGGAAGGCGCAACCCATTCACCACCAATGTAATGATCATACTGTTCTTTAAATGCCGGTCTTTGTGCGAGATTGGGTTTGGAGGCAGGCGCTGTAGCTGTACTCATATGAGAAGTATTTTAATCGTTAGACAATACGCTAACTTCCAACTAAACCGAGAGCAAGCCCTGTATTTTTGTATTTTTTTATAGCACGATTGTACCTGCTTCGTTTTTATTAACAAGTTGTTTTTGTACCTTGATTGTCTAAATAAGCCGACTTGCCTGCACGGAACTATCTTAATAAGATCAATCTTACACAACCGGGGTATCTTCAAACACTGGTAGAGAACAGGCGGGTATTTAATCTTAAGAATTGCGAACTGAATGTTTTTGAAAGCTACCAGGAAGCTTACCGCATCCCGCTTACTTTTAACGACTTTGTAATTACCAGCATGGTGCGTGGTAAAAAAGTAATGCATCTTTTTGATAAGCCGGCCTTTGATTACCTGCCCGGTGAAACCGTGATCGTTGCTGCCAATGAAACCATGGTGATTGATTTTCCCGAGGCACAGTCAGACAACCCCACGCAATGTATTGCACTTGCCGTGGATGCCGCTTATATAAACGATACCATTACTTATCTAAACAGCTATTATAACAGCGACCCGGATACTGCCCATAGCTGGAAGCTGCAGTTTAATCAGTATCATTTTGATAATGATGCAGAAGTAACTGCGCTCATCAATAAACTTATCAGGGTGTGCAGCAGCAAAGAGTTATCGCGTGATATTTATGCTGATCTTAACCTCAAGGAATTAATGATCCGTCTTCTGCAAAGTCAGCACCTGGTGCAGGTATCTGCAGAAGCCTCAGGAGAAGCCAATCACAGCCGCCTGCATTTTGTACTCAATTATATCCACGAACAGCTTACCAATAAAATTGCCATCGATACACTTTGCCGCAAAGCTTATTTAAGCCGCAATGATTTCTTTAAATGGTTCAAAGAACAGTTTGGTATTACACCGCTGGAATATATCAATAACGAAAGGATTAAGCTGGCCAAACAGTTACTGGCAAATCCCGGAACTTCTATTACGGAAGTGAGTTACCGCTGCGGCTTTTCAGATGTGAACTATTTTACCCGCCTCTTCAGGAAGAAAGAAGGTGTTACCCCCGGCGCCTATAAAGGCTGTCTTACCAACTAGAACATATATCAAAGAAGTTATCTGCACATACTTTCAATGTAACATCGTTTATAAGAAAGGTACCTTAAAGAATATACAGCGTCTTATAGGTAAATGCGTAATATCGCGTCAGCCAAATGTAGCCAGTGAGTAACAATACCAATACACCGGGAAAAAAGAAGCCTGTAAAAACAATCCTGCTTATAATCGCTATAGCAGCGGTATTGGTTTTTGCCCTGCGGGATGTGTTGTTCAAACATGGCAGCAGCAGTGATGATATTTCAACAACTGCTGATCATGAAGGGAAGTTACTGGCGGAGAAATATTGTCAATCCTGCCACCTGTTGCCTGATCCTTCTTTGCTGGATAAACAAACCTGGAAATCTTTTCTCCCTGAAATGGGGCTTTATCTTGGTATAAAATCTCCCGATGTTTCACTGGTAGCGCAGCAGGACAAGGATTTTTACCCTGCACAACCTGTGATCAGCAATGAACAATGGCAAAGTATTCTTCAGTATTATGAAGCAGCAGCGCCGGCATCACTTCCCCATAATGCAGCTAACTATAGCGCAATGAGTGAGCTTTCTTCTTTTACGCCGTTACCTGCTCCTCCATTCCTGGAACGTTCTTCTTTAAGGGCTTCATTTGTTAAAATTGATAAGCGTGTTACACCTGCCAGGTTGTTTGTGTTTGATGCCAATTCCAAACAACTCTTCCTGTTTAACAGCAACGGGTTTCTTGATTCCCTGCATATCAACGGCATTATTGTAGACATGAGTTTTGCCCGCAACGAAATAATGGCGCTAAGCATTGGCGACGAATTAAGGATGGGACCGGATAAAGACAAGAACGGTTCAGTTATTCCGATAACCATTAATGCTGCAGGAAAAATGCAGGCGAAAGCCCCCGTTATTAAAGGGCTTGCAAGACCGGTGCAAATATTGAATACAGATATTAATGGCGATCATCAAACGGATTATGTAATAGCTGAGTTCGGCAAATTAACAGGCACCCTTAGCTGGTTTCAAAACAATGGTACAGGCGGTTATAATAAACATGACATCAGGGCTGTGCCCGGAAGTGTAAAAGTATATGCCGAAGAAAATAAGGAAACCGGCCGCAATGATTTATGGGTATTATTTGCGCAGGGCAATGAAGGCATCTTCCGGCTCGATAATAAGGCTGATGGCCGGTTTGAAGAACACCAGGTTCTAAAGTTCCCCCCGTCTTATGGGTCAACCTCTTTTGAAAGAATAGATATCAACAAAGATGGTTTTAAAGACATTGTATACACCTGTGGTGATAATGGTGACGGCACGCCAATTCTAAAGCCCTATCATGGTATATATGTTTTTATCAATGATGGGAAAGATCACTTTGAACAACGTTTCTTTTACCCGTTGAACGGATGTTATAAAGTAGTGGCAAGCGACTTCAATCATACAGGCAATATCGATCTTGCTGCAATAGGTTATTTTACCAACCCTGCACAACCGGAAGAATGGTTTGTGTATTTAAAGAACAATGGCAGCCTGAATTTTACACCGTACCGCGCACCGGCTGGTATGGGTATTCAAAACGCATTAACCATGGATAGTGGTGATTTTAACGGCGACGGTAAACCAGACCTGGTGATAGGGAATGATTTTGCTGCCGATAAGACTGCCGCAACAGGGCCGCTGTTTGTGCTGTTTGAAAGTAAGTAAGATCTTAACGTAAAAGTTATCGTCCGTTGAATGTTCCCCTGGTCCTTTATTTACCCTGTCTCCCTGTAAATGCTTGCCTGCTTTAACCAGATGTTGTATCTTCTATGCGATAGCTCATTCATTTATCCACCAACAACCTTGTTGTATGTATCAAAACACCGGCAACCGTCGTCATTTTCTGAAAGTCTCCGCTATTGCTGCCAGCATCCCTTTTGTCCCTTCTTCCGGCTTTGCCGCCGGGCATGTTTACGATAGAAGTGCCCCGGCCGATGAAAGCAATATTATTGGCCCCAAACCAGGTTACAGTCCGCAGGTAGGAACACTTGTATCTATGATGGCATGGCTGCGGCCGCAGGTAATTGGCGCCGCTAAAGGACTTACGGTAGAGCAACTGGATTTTTTATTAGATGATAAGGCCAATACCATCGGGGCTTTATTATACCATCTCGCGGCTACAGACGCATTTTACCATGAGCATACGTTTAAAGGTATTGAATGGGATAAGTGGGACAAGGCCGTAAAAGACAAGTTTGAAGTAGCGATGGAATTGGGGGATAACGGCCGGAAACAAATCAAAGGCAACAATGCAGATTTCTATATTCACCTGCTGGAAGAAACCAGGAGTAATACACTGGCGGAATTTAAGAAACGGGATGACCAATGGTTGATGACAGTTGACCAGAAATGGTATTGGGGGCCTACGAATAATTACTGCAAATGGTTTCATGTATGTGAGCACGAGTCGCACCATCTGGGGCAGATCAATTTTCTGAAGGGTCGTATGCCAGGGGCGAAGCAGGGAGGGAATGGATAGCCGTGAAAACATGAAGATGTTGGTAGTAGGTAAAAATCTTAAGTGGTGTAAATGAGTTTGCCACGAAGCAATAAAGCCACGAAAAGATAAAGAGAATAAATCACGTGGAGACGCTGAGATCACAGAGGATTGCCACGAAGATTCAAATGCACCAAGCAAGCATTTTCTTTCTCTTCTGAGGCCAGGTTGTTTAGCGACAAAAATGTTAGCTGCAATAACTTAAGTATATTTCTGTAATGACATTTTCTGATTAGTGTCTTCGGGGCTTGGGGGCTAAAATAATTAAGCAATAATCACGCGGAGGCGCTGAGATCACAGAGGATTGCCACGAAGATTCAAATGCACCAAGCAAGCATTTTCTTTCTCTTCTGAGGCCAGGTTGTTTAGCCACAAAAACATTAGCTGCAATAACTTAAGTATATTTCTGTAATGACATTTTCTGATTAGTGTCTTCGGGACTTGGTGGCTAAAAAAAATAAACAATTATACTTACTGGCTAAAGAAGTAACAGGTTTACCCCTCGTCGGGCGACTCAAAGTCGCCTGACGGATAAATACAATGAACAGACGCCCCCCTCCCCCCCTTTACAAAAGTTCAACCCACCAGCATCCGCCTGAATCTTTCTTTCCCTTAACCATTTTTCACCATTCACTTTTTCACTCAACCAGTCACCCATTTTTCACCATTCACCTTTCACCATTCACTTTTCCACTCAACCTATCACCCATTTTTCACCATTCACCATTCACCTTTCACTTCTTCCCCCCACCTAAGCCGTAGTAAAGCCATAGTAAAGCCATAGTAAAGCCATAGTTGAGTCATGTGGAAGCCATGTCAAACCCGTTTTTTAGGCTCTTTTTAATCTTTTTTCACTTTTCCGAACACTATTTTGCCTACTTTTTTTATGTAAGTAACTAGCTGTCAATATGTTACTGGGGGTTGCACAACCCCTGCAACCCCCAGTGAATTATTGCATAATGTAACTTGCATTCTGGCAGCAATAAATAACAGTTTTGGCAGCGCAGTCAGCGGTTAAAATGCAACTCTTTTTTACACAGTCCAAACTCGTATAATCATGAGCAAACAAAAAAACAAACCTGCAAATCCGGAAGTTATGATGGTGTAAGGCCTCCTTTAATTCCAAAGGATGATCAATTACAGTGCGACCCGGTTAAAAATTACTATGCCGGTATTGCTCTTGCGTCTTAAATTCTTTATGGCCATCAACTATTCTGCACGCAGGCTTTTTACCGGGTTGGCAATAGCCGTTCTGATGATGTCCCGGCTGATCACAAGCAATGCAATCACTATGCTGGCAATCGCCGGCACCAGGAACATCCACCAGCTTAAGCTGATATGATAAGCATAAGTTGACAACCATTGATGCATAACATAACCCGCAACAGGTAATGCAATAAGCAAGGCCAGGCCTACCAAACGGAGAAAGTCACCCGATAGCAAAGAAAACAGTTGAGCCAGCGAAGCGCCCAACACTTTCCGTACGCCTATTTCTTTGGTACGTTGCGCTGCAATCAATGCCACCAGGCCATACAAGCCAAGCCCGGATACAACAATAGCAAGCAGGGTGAAATAATTGAACAGTTTCATCGTGGTATTTTCAGCCTCATATTGTCTTGCGATCATCTCATCCATAAAAAGGTAATCAACCGGTGTATAAGGGAAGCTTTTCTTAAACAGCTCTTTTACCAACGACAGGTTGGATGGGTTTATCTTAACTGTGGTTACGGTATTTGCAGGGTTTTTGTTCCAAACCATGATTACCGGGTCAACTATATTGTGCAGCGATTCGTAATAAAAGTTTTTAACCACTCCTACGATTGGCCCCTTTCTTCCAAACCCGTCTATCTTTTTACCAATACCTGACTTCCACCCCATCATTTTTATAAATGCTTCGTTTACCAGGAAGCCCTGTGTCTTATCTGTGCTGTAGCTTTCGTCAAAATTTCTTCCTTCCTTCAAATGAATCTGGAATACATTCAGGAAATGCTGATCAACATGGTAATACCTGCACATCAGTTCCCGCTTCTTCCCTTCCCATTCAATGGTAGTACTTCCCATCTGTGCCTGTGATAAACCGGAACCTGCCGTAATACCCTTCACTTCAGGCCTGGTGAATAATTGTTGCTGAAAAGCTTTTACTGCACCTGAAGAAGCAGAGTCATTCGGTGGAAAAATATTCAGCAACTGGTCTTTATTAAACCCAAGGTCTTTTGTCTGGATGAATTTCATCTGTTGATAAATAACGGTAGTACCCATAATCAGCGCGGCGGCAAGCGTGAATTGAACAACGGTAACGGCTTTACGCAACCATACACCTTTCGGTTGTTTTCGCCAGGTGCCTTTCAATACCATCACCGGCTGAAAACCGGAAAGCACAAAAGCGGGATACGTGCCGGATAACAGCAACGTAACCACAAACAGGCTGATAATAAACGGAAGGTTTTGTACCGATCTTAAACTTAGCTGGCTGCCAAGCAGCGTATTAAAAAACGGAAGTACCAATAATACAAGTGATAAAGCGATGAGCCACGCAATGCTGACCAGCAATAATGATTCAAAAATAAACTGCCGTGCAAGCTGCCAGCGGTTGGCGCCGCTCACTTTCCTGATGCCCACTTCTTTTGCCCTTTCCGTTGCTTTTGCAGTACTAAGGTTTATATAATTAAGCAAAGCGATGGCCAGGATAAAAATTGCCAGCAGGGAGAATATATAAATGATCTGCCGGTTGCCTTTAGGCGTATCAATCAGCTTGCCTTTGCTAAAATGAACATCTTTCAATGCTTCTGTTTCAAAACTTACCTTGTATTGTTGCTCGCCACTTTTATCCAGTTCAGGTTGTACATAAGTCGCAGCAACCCTGGCAAGTTTATGCGTAAAATCCGTGAGATTAGTTCGGTGCCGGAACAAGACAAAAGTGTAAGTAGAAAAATCATCCAGCCATAAGCTGTTTTTGGAAAAATCGGCCGAAAGCAATGCTTCTATCTTTAGATCAGAATTACCAGGGCGGTCTTTAATAACGCCCGTAATAGCAAGTGGTTGCTGGCTACATGTGATGGTTTTCCCCAATACATTACCCGGTGTATAATTGGCAAAATATTTACGGGCCATCTTCTCGGTCAGTACAATGCTTTGCGGCTTTTGCAGTGCTGTTTCCGGAGAGCCTTCTAAAAACTCCGCACTAAATACCTGAAAGAAATTGTTGTCTGCTTTATAAAAAGCTTCTTCCGTAAAAAGATCATTGTTAAAGCGCATCACCTGCGGCACATTCTCCAGTCTTGTTGCCATTTCCACTTCAGGGTAATTGCTTTGTAATACCGGTGCCAGCGGGGTTGGGCTTACCGCAAGCACCACATCAGATTCAGGCGCATGAAGCGTAAGCGTTACTCTTGCAATACGGTCTGCTTTGGTATTGTATTGGTCAAAGGATGACTCATATCGTACATACAGGAAAATAAGCGTGCAGGCCGCAATACCAATGGCTAGTCCTGTAATGTTAATAACTGCAAAGCTTTTATGCTTGTAAAGATTTCTCCAGGCAATTTTCAGGTAGTTGGTAAACATGGGTGATGATTCTGGTGCGATACAAGCTAAAGATTTATTGAAGAATGGCTGGTGCAGGAAATGTTAAAAGAGGATGCAGTGACCGCAACAGTTGGAAGGTTGCCGGGTATTTTTCCGCATGATCTGTAAGCAATATTTTTGCCGTTAACTTAAAAGACAGTGATGTCATTTGCCTGTTATTAACTATGGCATCAATATTTGTAAAAAAAATCCGCATATGACCGGCGAAACCAATTTGCATAAATTATTGGCAACAATGCAGCCGCAGTTACAGGAAGGGGAATATGTTTTTTGCACTTTGCCGCACCGGCAACCCATCGATTTTTCTATAGTGATTGCCTTTTTCAGGGAGGCGGAAGGTAATACGATTGTGATACCACGCGGGCATGCAGACAAGCTTGGACTGGCCTATAGTTACGTCGCTTCCTGGATTACCTTAACCATTCATTCATCACTTGATGCAGTGGGATTGACCGCCGCTTTTTCTGCCGCTCTTGGTAATGCAGGCATTAGCTGTAATGTATGGGCGGCCTTTTATCACGATCATATTTTTGTAGCGGAAAAAGACGCTGCAAAAGCTATACAAATATTGAACGACCTTTCAGCTAAGCACCGGGAAAACTGATCCCGAATTTTTCCCCGGTTTGCTGCAGATCCTTCACCACTGACTCAAATAATGGAATACCTTCTTTCATACGAATGGCTTCCATTTCACGCTCGGGGTCACCGGGAATCAGTACTTTTTGTTGTTCATCAGCAGGGGTAGCGTTTCTAAACCTGCTGATCCAGTTATCCATATGCAGTTTAAATTCTTCTGCAGGGCGAAATGCATCTACCCGCATCGCTCCAAAAAAATGGCCCAACCCTTCCCCCGGCATATTTTCCGGCATAGGAACATAGGCGGGAAACGGTGGCGCCCACGGACCATAGCTTGCACCACTTAATACGGCTGAAAAAATATCTACAATGCTGCCCAGTGCATAACCCTTGTGCGAACCATGTTCACGGTCGCTGCCAAGCGGTAATAAAGCGCCGCCCTGTTTTAGTTCATTTGCGTTGATGGATGGTTCGCCCACCTTGTTTTGCACCCAGCCCAGGGGCGTATCCTGGTTCTTACGCTGTAATATCTCCAGCTTGCCATTGGCTGCGGTGGTAGTAGCAAAATCTGCCACGAAAGCTGGTTGTTCGCCTGCCGGAATCGCCACCGCGATGGGATTGGTGCCAAGCATTCGTTCAATAGAAAAAGTAGGTGCTACCAGGGCGCTGGCATTGGTCATGGCCATACCGATCATATCATGTTCCAAAGCCATCATCGCATGATAGCCTGCAATACCAAAATGATTGCTGTTGCGTACGCTTACCCAACCGGTGCCTGCAATCCGTGCTTTTTCAATGGCGACCTTAATGGCAAAGGGAGCAACCACAAGCCCAAGCCCGCGGTCTCCGTCAACTACAGCGGTGGAAGGCGTTTCGTGTAATATTTTAATTGAAGGGGTCGCATTAATCCGCGTGGCTTCCCAAAGGCGTATATAGCCGCTTAATCGTGCCACACCATGACTGTCTATACCGCGGATATCTGCGGCGATCAGGGCCCTGGTGGCAGTGATGGCATCATCCGGCGGGCAACCCATTGCTTTAAATACGGAAAGTGTAAACTGGTATAATGTCTCGTATGGAATATTCATCAAGAGTTCATTTGAAAAAGTGTAAAAGTAAACCTTGAATTGCTATATTGAAGCGATAAAGGTTGATAGGAACTGTTTATAAATATTAAACTTTTTGTTTAGTATTAATATATTAAATGATAAATTTGAACTTCCATTACAAAAGAAATTTACCATGAGTTTTGCTGCGGATGAAGTTTCCAAAGAACAGGGAGATATAAACAATACCCCCTTACGCGAGGCTTATGTAAACAGCCTTGATACAAACACCCGTCATTGGCTGGAAGAAGATGCACGTTATTTTTTGCACCAGGCGTTATCAACGCCGGTCATGAATGTGCTTACCAAAACAGAAGGCGCTTATATCTATGATATGCAGGGTAACCGTTACCTGGATATGCATGGCAATGGTGTACACAATGCTGGATTTTCTAACCCGGAAGTGATACAGGCCGTCATACAACAGTTGCAGGAGGGGCTGGCATTTACACCGCGCAGGTACACCAACCTGCCTGCCATACACCTGGCGCGTAAATTAACAGAGATCACACCGGCATCTTTAAGTCGTGTGCTCTTTTGCCCGGGTGGTTCAGAGGCAATTGAGATGGCGATTATGATTGCCAAACAGGTTACCGGCCGCTGGAAAACAATTTCTTACTGGGATTCTTATCATGGCAATGGCTTCCAGGCTTCAACCGTTGGTGGCGAAGAGCATTTTTCTAACGGGCAGGGACCGATGGTACCGGGCGCATTTCATGTAGAATTTCCCAACTATTATCGAAACCCATGGGGCTTTACAGAGCAGGAAGCGATTGATGATGAATACCTGCGGCAGATCACCAATATCATACAACGTAACCCCGATATCGCAGCGATCATTGCCGAACCTGTTTCAGCTACGCCGGTAGTGCCATCAACTTATTACTGGCAACAGGTAAGAAACCTGTGTGATAAACACGGCATCTTTCTTATTTATGATGAAATAATAGAAGGCCTGGGCCGTACGGGTAAATGGTTTGCCTGCGAACATTACGTAACGCCTGATGTATTGGTTCTGGGTAAGTCGCTTGGCGGCGGGCTGGTGCCATTTGCGGGCATTGTAACCAAAGAAGAATATAATATCCTGGAACATCGTTCGGTAGGGCATTTTACACATGAAAAAAATCCCTTGTGTTCGGCTGCCGGTCTTGCCGCGATTAACTATATAGAAAAGAATAAGCTGGTAGAAAACGCAGCTAAGCTTGGTGACTATCTCATGAACGAGCTTAACCACTTGAAAGAGCAGTTTCCCTTAATCGGGAATGTGGCCGGTAAGGGATTTCATATAGGTGTTGACCTGGTAACCGATCACAAAACAAAACAACGGGCCGTAAAAGAAGCAGAGCAGGTAATGTATGAATGCTTAAAGCATGGTGTTGCATTAAAGGTAATTGAAGGAAATGTGCTTACATTAAGACCTTCTCTTGTGATCACGATTGATGAGTGCGACCAGGTGGTTGCAGCTATTGCCGCCGCTTTAAAGAAACTAAGTGGTATTAATTAGATAACCTGTTTTTGCAGGAAAAATAAAACGGACATGACAACAAAATCCCCACAGGAAAAAGTAGAAGAAATATTCAGCCTTTATGATAAGTATGGTGATGAAAATTATGGAGAAGGCGTTACACAATTAATGCATATGGTGCAATGCGCCAATCTTGCGCAGCAGGAAGGTTATGATGATGAAATGATACTGGCTGCGTTCTTTCATGATATTGGCCACTTACTGGAACATGATGAAGACATGGGTGGGTACGGCAATAAAGATCATGATAAACTTGGGCACGACCTGTTACTGCAATACGGTTTTTCTGAAAGGGTTGCGAAGCTGGTGGCGAGCCATGTGGCCACCAAACGTTATCTCACTTATGCAGAACCTGGCTATTATGAAAAACTTTCTGATGCAAGCAAAACAACCCTGCAATACCAGGGCGGCCCGATGAGTGCAGAAGAAGCGGGCGCTTATGAAAATGATCCTTTAATAAAAGAATATATCAGGATAAGGTATTGGGACGATTTGGGAAAAGAAGATGAACCTGTTGATACGGCTGATGTGCAAAAGATTAAGGACCTGACATTGCGTTACCTGGAAAGCCGCCAGCAATGTTTCATCAGTAGTGAGGTATAGCCGGATTTATCTGCACAAAAGTAACCCGCATGCTAAATAGATAGGGCAGGCTACGCTGGTTTTCGTCAACCTGTTTTTCCGTTCGCCTGCGTACAAAAAGCTGTCCGTTTTCGTACAGTTCTCCTTTTGAATACTACATAACAAATTCATTTTTAGTAATTTAACTGCTTGGCATAGCTGTTGGTTTTATTCTTACCATTGCAATGATTTTTTAAAACGGAACAGGGTGCATCCATCATTTTTTAGAGCCTTAGGCGTGGTTAAGTGATAACGTTTCTTATATAACAGGGTATTCTTTTAATGATGTATGCAGCATGTTTACCAATCACACCAGCATGCTGAAGAATTTCTTTAAAACCACCTTACGCAACCTGTGGAAGAACAAAGGCTATAGCTTCCTGAATATTTTTGGCCTTGCCATCGGCATTACCTGCGCCGCTCTTATCTTTTTATGGGTGGAAGATGAACTTGCGTTTGATCAGTTTAATGTTAAAAAAGACCGCTTATTCTTTATACGGGAAAATCAGAAGTACGATACTTATACCGCAACCTTTGGATCAACCCCCGGCGTACTTGCACCCGCGATGCAGGCCGAAATTCCAGGCATTGCAAACACCTGCCGCATGAGTGAAGGCGGCGCGTCCACGCTTATTTCCATTGGCGATAAAGCCATCTATTCTTCCGGCAATTTTGCTGAGCCTTCCATCTTTACCATGTTTAGTTTTCCGTTTGTGCAGGGCAACGCAGAAACGGCATTCAGGCAACGCTATTCCATGGTGATTACTGAAGCAACTGCGAAGAAGTTTTTTGGGGAAGAAAAGAATGTGGTTGGTAAGAGTGTGCGTATGGACAATAAGCAGGATTATGTGATCTCCGGTGTGATCAAAGACATTCCCCGAAACTCTACAGTGGGTTTTGAATGGGTAGCGCCTTTTGAAATCTGGTTTGATGAAAGCCCCTGGGCGCATAGCTGGGGCAACAACTGTCTTAGCACCTTTGTAGAGCTGAAGCCCGGTGTTACCAAAGCTTCCGTTGATAAAATACTTTACAATATTGTTCAGAAAAGAGATCCTGAATCTATTGTAAGGCCTTTTCTTTTTAGCATGAACGATTGGCACCTGCGTAACCAGTTTGACAATGGCAAACAAACCGGCGGCGGACAAATTACTTACATACGTCTGTTCTCCATCATCGCCTGGATTATCTTATTGGTAGCCTGTATCAATTTCATGAACCTCGCCACCGCACGCAGTGAAAGACGTGCACGTGAAGTAGGCGTTAGAAAGGTATTGGGTGCGGTGCGCAATCATCTGGTGATTCAATTCATCAGCGAAGCATTGTTTACTGCATTACTTGCGGCATGTGCTGCAATTATTATGATTGCATTGTTATTGCCCGCATTTAACCTGCTGGTAGATAAGAATCTTGTGCCCGGTTTTAATCAACCTTCACACCTGGTTGCTTTGTTTGCCATCACATTTATTTCCGGTCTTATCGCCGGCAGTTATCCTTCGTTTTACCTGTCTTCCTTTAACCCTGTTTTTGTATTAAAGGGTATCCGCTTAAAAGCAGGAAGTGCTGAGTTTATCCGCAAAGGGTTAGTAGTCTTACAGTTCACCGTTTCTATCGTGCTTTTTGTAAGTACCATTATTATATACCAGCAGGTACAGCATGTAAAAAGCCGTAACCTCGGTCTTGACAAAAACAACCTGCTTCAAACCAGCGTGGTGGGCAATATCAGTAAGAATTATTCTGCTATAAGACAAGACCTGTTAAACACCGGTGTTGTAGAAAATGTAGCGCTTACTGATCATACCACTTTAAATGGCGGAAACAATACCGGTGGGTTAACCTGGGAGGGTAAAGCAACTACTGCGCAGGTATTGGTTTCTACAAGATATGTAACGCCTGAATTTATGCAAACCTCCGGTATAAAACTGCTGGAAGGAAGAGACCTGGTACCGGGTGATTCTGCATTTTCAAAAAAGATCAATGTGGTGATTACCTCTTCGTTTGCAAAGCTGATGGGCGCAGGAAGTGGTGTTGGTAAACTGATCCATTATGAAGGTGATACCAGTGGAACAACTGCCCAGGTGGTTGGTGTGGTGAATGATTATATCTATGGCGATATGTATGGCAAACCTGATCCCGTAATGTTCTTTTGCACAGCGCCTGGCAACACCAGCGCCATGTACATCCGTATTAAGAAGCAGGCAAATATTGAAAAGGCAATGAAGGATATTGAAAGTGTAATGAAGAAAGACAATCCCTCTTACCCTTTCGATTACCAGTTTGTTGATGACCAGTTTAACCGGATGTTCTTAAGTGAAACGCTCATCAGTAAACTGTCAAGGGTATTTGCTTCGCTGGCCATCATTATTTCCTGTCTTGGATTGTTTGGCCTTGCCGCTTACACTGCAGAAAGAAGAACCAAAGAGATTGGTATACGAAAAGTATTGGGCGCAAGTGTAACCGGTATCACTGCTTTGTTATCCAAAGATTTTTTAAAGCTGATCGGGCTCTCTGCATTGATCGCATTCCCGGTTGCCTGGTGGGCAATGCATAGCTGGCTGAATGGTTATGCCTATCGCGTTACCATCAGTTGGTGGGTATTTATCATGGCTGGTGTATCGGCAATAGTTATTGCACTTGTTACCATCAGTTTTCAATCTGTTAAAGCCGCATTAATGAACCCGGTGAAGAGTTTGCGAAGCGAGTAAGAGAATGCCAATGGGATAATGTGAAAATGTGGCAAATGTGGAAATGAATAAGGGAACGTGCTAATAGGATAATGTGCTGATGTGCTAATGAAGGGAGTGTGAGAATAAAGATCGCGTTCATTGAACATTCAGCATTTATCATTCAATATTTAACATACATCATTCAACATAACAAACGCGTCTATGTTCAAGAATTATTTCAAAACGGCGTGGAGAAATCTTCTGAGGAACAGGGCTTCCTCGATTATTAATATCGGTGGTCTTGCCATGGGAATGGTAGTGGCCATATTGATAGGATTATGGATGTATGATGAACTGTCTTTTGACAGAAGTTTTTCTAACCATGAGCGTATCGCCAAAGTGGTACAAAACGTAACCAATAATGGTGAAGTACAAACCTGGCAAAGCGTACCATTTCCACTGGCGGAAGAATTGCGTAAAAATTACGGAAGTGATTTTAAGCATGTGGTAATGGTTGCCGGCTGGGGTGATCATATCATCTCCATAGATGACAAGAAGTTTAAAAAAACAGGAGCTTACTTTGAAAAAGGTGCTGCAGAAATGTTCAGCCTTAATATGTTATATGGTAACCGGAACAGCCTGGGTGACCCTGCGTCTGTCTTACTTTCGGCGTCTGCTGCCAGGGCATATTTCGGCAATGAAAATCCTGTAAATAAATTATTGAAGATCGATAATCAGCCGGTGGTAAAGGTTACCGGCGTATATGAAGACTTTCCTCGTAATTCTTCTTTTGCAGGGTTAGATTTTATATGTCCCTGGGATCTTTTCTATAAAAGCAACAATGGCTTCCGCGATATGGAAGATCCCTGGCGCCCCAATTTTGTATCTCTCTTTGTACAGTTGAATGAGCACGCGGATATTGATAAGGTATCCTATCGTATAAAAGACGCCAAGCTTAAGAATGTAAACCCGCAGCTTGCAAAAAAGAAGCCGGCACTCTTTCTTTTCCCGATGGACAGGTGGCATTTGTATGCCTCATTTAAAAATGGAGTAAACAATGGTGGCGCTATCCAGTATGTATGGATGTTTAGTATCATTGGCGTATTTGTGTTGCTGCTGGCCTGCATCAACTTTATGAACCTGAGCACTGCAAGAAGCGAGAAACGTGCCAAGGAAGTAGGTATAAGAAAGGCCATCGGCTCAATGCAAAAACAACTCGTATTACAGTTCTTTAGTGAGTCTTTACTTACCGTATTATTTGCTTTTATAATATCCGTTGGCATCGTTCAGCTAAGCCTGTCTTTCTTTAATCAGGTGTCAGGCAAGCAAATGGTCATTCCCTGGGGCAATCCATTGTTCTGGATGATTGCTGTTGGCTTTGCATTACTTACAGGTATAGTAGCGGGAAGTTACCCATCTTTTTATTTGTCCTCCTTCAAACCTGTAAAAGTATTAAAGGGTACTTTCAAAGCGGGCCGGCTGGCGGCATTGCCCCGTAAAGCTTTGGTGGTATTACAGTTTACCGTGTCTGTAACGCTCATCATAGGAACCATTATCGTGTATCGCCAGATTCAGTTTGCAAAGAACCGCCCGGTAGGTTATTCACGCGAAGGTTTGGTGGCTGTTTCCGTAATGAACCCATCTATACACGATCATTTTGATGCAGTAAAGAATGAGTTGATGCAGAGCGGAGCAGTGGTAGCTATAGCGGAATCCGAAAGTCCTACAACAGGCATCTGGAATACCACCAGTGGCTTTAGCTGGAAAGAAAAAGATCCAAACCTATCTACTGATTTTGGCGTGGTAAGCGCTTCTTCTGAATATGGTGCTACTATAGGATGGAACATAAAACAAGGCCGTGGGTTCTCCCGTGACTTTGCTTCAGATTCTGCAGCTGTAGTATTAAATGAAGCGGCCGTAAGATTTATGGGATTGAAAAATCCTGTAGGCGAAACTGTTACCTGGTGGGATAAGCCTTTGAAGGTAATTGGCGTGGTTGAAAACATGGTAATCAACTCTCCGTATGATGAAGCAAAACCGGTGATCTATACCTTGTTGTCTTATCCCGGCAACATGACCATCATTAAAATAAAACCTCAACTGGCAATAAAAGAAGCATTAGAAAAAGTAGCACCCGTGTTTAAAAAATTTAATGCGGAGCAACCTTTCGAATACCAGTTTGTGGATGAAGAATATGCCAAAAAATTTGATACGGAAGAGCGTGTAAGTAGTCTTGCCGGTTTCTTTGCAACGCTTGCTATAGTTATCTCCTGCCTAGGCTTGTTTGGCCTCACCTCATTTGTTGCCGAACAACGTAAGAAAGAAATTGGTGTGCGTAAAGTACTGGGTGCATCGGTGTTAAATGTATGGAACCTGTTGTCAAGAGATTTTGTAAAGCTGGTGCTGTTGTCATTTTTGATAGCCGTGCCTTTGTCGTACTATTTTATGTATCAGTGGCTGCAGAATTATCAGTATAGAACAGCTATTTCCTGGTGGATATTTGTTATGGCAGGTGCAGGTGCAATGGCGATCACTTTAATAACGGTAAGTTTTCAAACAATTAAAGCTGCGATCATGAATCCGGTGAGGAGTTTGCGAAGTGAATAGGGCAATGTGGAAATGTGAGGAATGTGGGAAATGTGGAAATGAAGAACAACGGTTCATTTAACATTCAGCATTTATCATTCATCATAATAACAAGAGTATGATAAGAAATTACCTGAAAATAGCTTGGAGGAATATCGTTCGGAACAAGGCGTTTTCAACGATTAATATATTGGGTCTGGGGTTAGGTATTGCCTGCAGTTTGCTGATCATGTTGTGGGTATTGGATGAGCGAAAAGTGGATGCCTTTCATGCAAACAATCAATACTTATACCAGGTATATGAAAGAAGTTATTATGATGGAAAAATTGATGCGGGATATGCCACGCAAGGGTTACTGGCACAGGAATTAAAAAGGGTTATACCTGAAATTTCCTATTCCAGCGCTATGGAATTTGCGGCTGCACCAGGCACCGGCAATACGTTCGAAGTAAATGATAAGATAAATAAGATGCAGGGTTTTTATGCCGGTGAAGATTTCTTTAAAATGTTTAGTTATCGCTTGCTGCAAGGCAAAGCTCAGACCGCACTTGTAGAACCGAATGTGATTGCTGTATCTGAGAATATGGCAAATTTATTTTTTGGTAATGCAGAAAATGCCATTGGTAAAACCATTCGTTTTGATAATAAACAGGATCTGAAAATAACAGCAGTGTTTGAAAATATACCGTCAGCTTCTTCTGTAAAGTTTGAATTTCTGCGTTGCTGGTCAGACTTTGTAAAGGATAACGGCTGGGTGAACAACTGGGGCAACACAAGCCCGAATACTTATGTACAACTGCGTGAAGGTGTTAATAAAGAACAGGTGGCATCAAAGATCAAGGACTTTATTTACCGCTACCAGCAGAAAGACAAATCCTTTATAATGGAGCTGGGGTTGCAACCCTACAGTGAGCGGTATTTATACAGCACTTTTAAGAACGGGCAAATTGATGGTGGCCGCATTGCTTATGTTCGCCTGTTTACACTGGTGGCTATTTTTATCTTACTTATTGCCTGCATCAATTTTATGAACCTTGCTACCGCACGCTCTGCTGAACGTGCCAAAGAAGTGGGTTTAAGAAAAGTTGTGGGCGCGGTGAGGGGCATGCTTATAGGTCAGTTTATCGGAGAGGCCCTGCTGATTACTTTACTTTCATTCATCATTGCACTTGGCTTATGCTTTCTTTTATTGCCTGCATTTAATCAGCTCACCGGCAAGGAGATGGTATTGCCTTTTATGGAGCCCTTGTTCTGGGTAGCTGTGCTGGGTTTATTAACGGTAACAGGCTTTGTTTCTGGAAGTTATCCTGCCCTGTTCCTTTCATCCCTCAACCCGGTAAAAGTGTTAAAAGGTGCGCTCCGGTTTAGCTGGAAGGCAACCTTCTTCCGCAAGGCGTTGGTGGTTTTTCAATTCTCTTTATCTGTGTTGCTCATCGTTGCCATGATTGTGATCTACCGGCAAATGGAGTATATACAAAATAAGAACCTTGGCTATAGCCGGGAGAACCTTTTATACATTCCGATTGAAGGTGACCTTGTAAAGAAGTTTTCTGTATTTAAAGCAGAAGCGCTTCAAATGCCGGGCGTAACCGCGGTATCAAAAATGCGTAACTCACCCACGGTGATAGAGCATCACAACAGCAGTATCGATTGGGATGGTAAAGCCCCAAGTACAACAGTGTCTTTTGCTGATGCCGTAGTAGGTTATGATTTTGTAAAGACAATGAAGCTGCAATTAAAAGAAGGCCGCGATTTTTCCACCGCTTATGGCGCGGATTCCGCTGCCTACCTGTTGAATGAAGAAGCAGTAAGGAGAATAGGTTATACAAACCCGGTAGGTAAGTCCGTCTCGTGGGGTAACCGTAAAGGAACGGTGATCGGGGTATTAAAGGATTTTCACTTTAATTCTATGCACCAGTCGATAGAGCCTTTAATTGCAAGGCTTGATGAAAACTGGGGATGGGGAACGATCCTTATACGCATTGCGCCCGGGAAAACAAAACAGGTGTTGAACGGATTGGAGAAGATCTGCAAAACGGTGAACCCCAAATTTCCATTTACTTACCAGTTCTCAGACCAGGAGTTTGATAAATTATACAGGAGTGAACAAATGGTAAGTAAGCTGTCTAATTACTTTGCTTTCCTGGCCATTTTTATCAGCTGTCTTGGCTTGTTTGGATTGGCCATGTTTACTGCTGCGCAACGCACCAGGGAGATTGGTGTTCGCAAAGTGTTGGGTGCATCTGCATATGGTATTGTTAAGCTGCTTACGTCAGACTTTTTAAAGCTGGTGGCCATTGCCATGATCGTTGCTTTTCCGGTAGCGTGGCTGGCAATGCGTGAATGGCTGCAGGGTTTTCAGTATAAGATTACGATCGATTGGTGGATATTCCTGCTGGCGGGTGCTATTGCTGTATTGGTTGCGCTGTTTACCGTGAGTTACCAGAGTATAAGAGCAGCGTTGTTAAACCCGGTGAAGAGTTTGAGGAACGAGTAGAAAATGTGGAAATGTGGGAATGAAATTAGCTAGTGCGATAATGTGCTAATATAGGAATGTGGAAATGTGATGAATGTGAAAAATGTGGAAATGAAGAATTGCATTGCATCCAACACTTAGCATTCAACATAAACGAATGTGGAAATGGAGAACCGCTTTCCATTTAGCATTCATCATTTAACATTCAACATTCAACATAGAGCATCTGAATATCATTCAACATAAACAAAGAAGTCATGTTTAGAAATTATCTAAAAATAGCAGTGCGGAATCTTTGGCGGCACAAGGCATTTTCCTTGATCAATATCATCGGGCTTGCGGTGGGCATGACTGCTTGTTTTCTTATCTTTTTATATGTTGAGTTTGAAACAAGTTACGATCGTTTTCATTCAAAGGCAGATCGAATCTATCGGATTATTACAGACACCAAAACTCCGTCTGAAACAATCAGGCATGCCTACACTTCGGCGCCGATTGCGGTGAATATGAAGCGGGATTTTCCCGAAGTGGAAGATGCTGTTAGGTTGGGTACAGATGGCTATCTTGTAAGAAAGGGCGATGTGAAGTTCCAGGAACTAAACACGGTATTGGCTGATTCTACCCTGTTCAATGTATTTGATTTTCCACTGCTCAAAGGCAACAGGCAAACCGTTTTAAAAGAGCCGATGAGCATTATCATGTCGCAAACTACTGCAAAGAAATATTTTGGTAATGCAGATCCCGTCGGTCAGCAGGTGTTGCTTACAGGGGCTGCCATACCTGCTACTATAACCGGTTTAATGAAAGACATACCGGAGAATTCGCAGATAAAAGCAGATATGTTTGTATCTATCGCATCCTGGAAACAAATCTATGGACAGGCCACGAGCGACAGTGAGTGGACCAACCATGGTTTCTTTACTTATCTTCTTCTAAAACCCAACGCAGATGCAAAAGCGCTGGCAAAAAAGTTCCCGGGTTTTATGGAGTTTCATCATGGCCGCGAAGCAAAGGAATTACAGATGCAGGATGAACTTTCACTGGAACCTCTGCTGGATGTTTATCTCAAATCAAAACGTGAAGGCTTTGTAAATGGAAGCATCACTAACGTGTATATCTTTTCAGTAATTGCGGTATTTATCCTGCTGATTGCCTGTGTTAATTTTATTAATCTTACTACGGCACGAAGTACAGAACGGGCAAGAGAAGTTGGTATAAGAAAGGTGGTTGGTGCAGCAAGGTTACAGGTGGTAAAGCAGTTTATGGGTGAGTCGGTAATTATTGCATTGCTTGCTTTTATATTGGCAGTATTGCTGTGTAATGTTTGTATACCGCTGTTTAATCAGCTTGCGGGCAAAACTATTAGTCATGGTATTTTTTATAGCTGGGGAACTGTGGCGGCCCTGCTGTTGCTTGCAGTTGGTATAGGCTTGCTTGCTGGTTTCTATCCATCACTTGTATTGTCTTCCTTTAAGCCGGTGAGTGTGCTTAAGGGGCGTTTTACAACAAGTACTAAAGGCTTGTTGTTGCGAAAAGGGTTAGTGGTGTTTCAGTTTACAGTGTCTATCATTCTTATCATCGGCACTATTATCGTGTATACACAGCTTAAGTATATGCGCAGCCAGGATCTTGGATTTAGTAAAGACCAGGTAATTACCATCAATACTAATTTCGATAAGAATAAAGATGTTTTTAAACAATCCTTATCCGGTGTGCCTGGCATTCTCTCTAACGCTGCATCTTCGCATGTGCCGGGTGGTGGTTATAATTCCGCTTACTCACAAATTCAAAATAAAGCAGGCGGGATGCAGAAGACAAATCTCGACCTGTATTTTGTAGACTTTGATTTTATCAAGCAATACAATTTCAAGCTTGTTGCGGGCAGGGCGTTTTCCAACGAATACCCTACGGATAGTACACAGGCGATGATCATTAATGAAAGTGCTGCAAAATCTTTTGGGTATATAAATCCGCAGGATGCCATAGGGAGAAATTTTGATCAATGGGGAAGGAAAGGAAAAATCATTGGCGTATTACAGGATTTTCATTATAAATCTTTGCAGCAAACCATTCAGCCATTGGTGATGCGGATAGAGCCTTCGGGCCTTGGGATGATCTCTGTTAAGGTAAGTGCTAAGAATCTTCCGGCTACGATTAAGGCCATTGAACAACGATGGAACCAGGCCATCCCCAACAGGCCTTTCGAGTATAATTTCCTCGATGAATCTTTTAACCGCCAATACCAGGCTGATGAAAAATTTGGTAACCTGTTTTTCAACTTTGCTTTGCTTGCCATTTTTATTTCCTGTCTTGGATTGTTAGGCCTGGCATCTTATAGTACCATACAGCGCACAAAGGAAATCGGTGTTCGAAAAGTATTGGGTGCAAGCGTAACCAGTATCGTAAATCTCTTGTCTATCGATTTTATCAAGCTCGTGTTGATAGCCTTTGTTATTGCGGTGCCTGTAAGCTGGTATGCAATGCATAGCTGGCTACTCGATTTCGCCTACCGGACAAAAATTACCTGGTGGATATTTGTTGCATCCGGTATCACTGCGTTGCTGATTGCATTCTTAACCATCAGCTTCCAGGCGATTAAAGCAGCATTGATGAACCCGGTGAGAAGTTTGAGAAGCGAGTAGAGAATGTGGAAGTGTGATGAATGTGGAAATGTGAAAATGAAAATTGTGCTTCATTCAAAACTTAGCATTTATCATCTAACATAATTAAACAAGCCTGCTATGCTGAGAAACTATTTCAAGATTGCTTACAGAAATCTTCGCGCCAACAGGGCATTCACTCTTATTAATGTGTTTGGCCTTGCGATTGGGCTGGCTACCTGTATGCTGATGATGCTGTACATTTTTGATGAACGTAGTTATGACGCGCATCAGCAGTATGGTGATCGTGTGTATCGCATTGTTGGTGTTAATAATAAAGGAGAATCCTGGGCGGCAGAGGCGGCACCACTTGCATGGACGGTTAAAAGTGATCTGCCGGAAGTGGAGCAGGTTACCCGTTTAATGACTTTCCCCGACATCGCAACTATGCTGATAAGATACGATGAAGGTCAAAACCGAAAACAGTTTTTTGAGTCAAAAGGGTATTATGTCGATTCAACCTTCTTTCAGCTTTTAACTTATGATTTTATTTATGGAAATTCTTTGAATGCACTTGTGCAACCTAACAGCATTGTATTGTCAAGAACAATGGCGCAGCGCTTTTTTGGAGATCGGAATCCGGTAAATAAACCTCTTGTAATTAATACCCCGTTTGGTGAGTTTAACTATACGGTACAGGGTGTATTTGATGACAGGAATAACAAGTCGCATATTCCTGCGAATTATTTTCTCTCCATGCGTAACAGCGATATGTGGAACTGGGTACAGCGGCAAACCAGCCTGGTGGGTAATAACGTTTTTTATACTTATGTAAAACTAAAGCCCACTGCTAACGCCGCACAATTCGAGCAAAAAATGGCTACGCTTTTTAACAGGAAAGCCGGGCCTGATATGAAAGCTTCCGGCTTCTCACTTCGCTTGTTTCTTCAGCCATTAAAAAGTATTTACCTGCATTCTGATATGCCCAATGAAATCGGAGTTAACGGTAACATTACCTACCTGTATATATTAGGGTCAATTGCCGCTTTTATATTGCTGATTGCCTGCATTAATTTCATGAACTTATCTACTGCCCGTTCTGAGAAGCGTGCAAAAGAAGTGGGCGTAAGAAAAGTGCTTGGCGCAGAAAGAAGTTCATTGATCATTCAGTTCATAGGCGAATCCTTAATGCTCTGTGCTATTGCGTTGTTAATTGCTTTTGGTGTGGCACAATTGCTATTGCCACTTTTTAATATGTTAACAGGTAAGCATGTTAGTTTATATCAGCAACCATCGTTAATTGTTTGTATTGCAGGTCTCACTTTATTGGCGGGATTACTTGCGGGATTATATCCGGCGCTTTACCTGTCAGCCTTCAAGCCTGCGGGCATCCTTAAAGGAAAGCTTGTCAATCATTTTTCTGCAGTAGCCATACGCAAAGGCCTGGTGATATTCCAGTTTGCGATATCTGTAACACTGGTCCTTGCTGCAATGGTTGTTTGGAAGCAACTCAGGTTTATGCAATCGCAATCTCTTGGCTTTAATAAAACACAAAAACTCATTTTGCCATTACAGCAAGGGTATCTTAATAGTGAAGAACATTATACCGCTCTAAAAAATGAGTTGAGAAAATACCCGGAGATAAATGCAGTGAGCAGTGGCTCTGCTTATCCCGGGGCAACCAACCTGAATGATATGTTGTTCTTTGCAGAAGGAAAAACAAAATCAGAGACGGTGGATGTCCATCTTGCTGCTGTAGAAAAAGATTACCTGGAGACATTGGGTTTTCATATGTTGAGTGGACGCACTTTTAATAATGATTTTAACGGAGATTCTGCAAGTATTATTTTAAATGAAGCTGCAGTTAAGCAACTAGGATATACTTCAGCAAATGCCATCGGAAGAAAGATTCAGTTTGATGTAAACGGTTATACCGGGACAATGCTTGTGGTGGGTGTTGTAAAGAATTTCAATTTTGAAAGCCTGCATCACCAGATACAACCCTATGGATTTACCACCAGGATGTTTAGTAATCGCTTTGGATTTTGTATCGCTGATCTTACCACAGATAATTATGCGGCTGTTTTAAAAAAGATAGAGACTGCCTGGATAAAACTGAACCCGGGTGTGCCCTTTGTGTATTCTTTTCTTGACCAGGATTTTCAAAGCAACTACGAGAAAGAGCAACGCAGTTCTGCCATGGTTACCTATTTTACCATTATTGCTATTGTGATTGCTTGTCTGGGCTTATTCGGGCTGGCCGCATTTGCAGCAGAACAACGCACCAGGGAAATTGGTATACGAAAAGTGTTGGGCGCTTCTGTTAGCCAGGTAACCGTTTTATTATCCAAAGACTTTCTTGTGTTAGTTGCTGTGGCCGTATGTATTGCTTCGCCTGTCGCATGGTGGGTAATGAATAAGTGGCTACAAGCGTTTGCTTATAAAACAACAATCGCCTGGTGGATGTTTGTAGCCGCGGCAGCAATAGCTGTTGTCATAGCATTGGCCACCATCAGTTTTCAATCGATAAAAGCAGCAATGGCTAACCCGGTGAAGAGTTTGAGAAGCGAGTAGAGAATGTGGAAATGTGATAAATGTGGGAAATGTGGAAATATGATAAATGTGTAAATGTGAAAATGAAGAATAATTGGTTAATGGGATAATGTGCTGATGTGCTAATGAGGAAGAATGTGGAAATGTGATGAATGTGGGAAATGTGAAAATGAAGAAGAATTGATTAATGGGATAATATGCTGATGTGCTAATGAGGAAGAATGTGGAAATGTGATGAATGTGGGAAATGTGGAAATGAAGATTGTATTTTATATAAAACCCACTATTTATCATTTAATAGAAAAAACAGAAATGAATCGATGCAAGCCCCGTAGGGGCGATATGTTTTTAGGCATGTTAAAACAGGCATTATATAAATAAATGTTTATATAACAGGGATGATAATTGTAAAACGGATATGATGCACAATGATAAGAACGTACAAGTGAGTGACACAACGATGCTGCCATGAAATGCGATTGGCGGCGACCAACATACGATAACAGAGGAAACACGAAGTTGCAGATAAAGTAAACAGTATTTAACCAGTAGAGCGGATTGATTTTATAACGTAAATGCAGAAGTGATGCTTAGAAATTACCTGAAAACAGCATGGCGGAACCTTGTAAGAAACAAGTTTTATACGATGATCAATATCAGCGGGCTAACGGTTGGTTTAGCCGTGGGGATATTGATTTTGCTATGGGTACAGGATGAATTCGGGTTTGACCGGTTTCATAAAAACGAACAGAATATTTATAAGGTAGAGAACATGGTAGGCACCGGCGACAGCCGTCAGCTATGGACTGTAACAGCGGCGCCCATTGGCAAGCTGGCCAAACAGGAGATCCCCGGTGTGGAAGAGGTAGTGCGTGTTGCTTATGAAAGTGACTATGGATTGTTTAAATATGCAGACAAAGTATTTACGGAGCAGGATGTGTTCTTTACAGATGCCGCGTTGTTTTCCATGTTTGATTTTAAAATTATAAAAGGTAATGCGGCTAACCCTTTTCCCGATGATCATTCAGTGGTGATTACGGAAACAACAGCACGCAAATACTTTGGGAATGAACCCGCCATTGGCAAGGTGATTACAGCCGATGATAAAATAAGTTTTAAGGTAACAGCAGTGGTAAAGGACTTTCCAAAGAATTCCTCTTTCAGGGCAAACATGCTTTTTCCAATGCAGCTGCTGCAAAAGAATCTATATGCAGGCAAGACAGATGGCAAGAACCTGGACAATGACTTTTCACAATATAACTACAACACTTTTCTTTTGATGAGGCCTGGTTTTTCATTGGACGGATTCACCAAAAAATTACGGAATATACACCTTCGTATGAAGGCTGATGATACTGACATTGGATACGTCTTGTTGCCTTTATCAAAAATGCACCTGTACCGCTCTGATGGCAGCGATGGCGGTATAGGAACTGTTCGCATGTTTATGATGATAGCGATATTGTTACTGGTGATTGCCTGTATTAACTATGTAAATCTTTCCACGGCGCGAGCCATGTTAAGGGCAAAAGAAGTAAGTCTTCGCAAGATTATCGGTGCCGGCAGGGTTCAGCTGCTGTTACAGTTTGTAATAGAAACGATGGTGCTTTTTTGCATCGCCACCTTTTTTGCATTATTCCTGGTATATGCATTGATCCCTTTATTTAACGAGGTATCAGGAAAAGAGATCGTGTTTAATATGAAGGATTACAAGGTGTGGTTACTGATCGCTTCCTGTATTGCAGGTACTTTACTTATCTCGAGTATATACCCGGCCATGTTGTTGTCATCTTTTGAGCCATTAAAGGCTATCAAGGGAAAGATAACGGCCAGAATGAGCGATTCCTTTTTCAGGAAGGTGCTCGTGGTGGTGCAGTTTGGGTTTTCTGTAGTGTTGATTGCCGGAACGCTCATCATTGGCAAGCAGTTGTCTTATATAAGAGCTAAACAACTGGGCTACGATAAAGAGTACGTGCTTTCCTGTGATCTCGTTGACATGAGTAAACATCTTGAAGCGGTAAAAACGGAACTGCAGAATGATCCGGCGGTAAAAAATGTTACTTCGGCAAGCATGAATATCGTGCAGTTTGGTGGCCGCACGGGTGACAATGAATGGGAGGGAAAGCAGCCGGGAGAAACGATGATGCTGAGTCCTATGTCGGTTGACAAAAACTTCATGTCGTTCTTCAAGATGCAGTTGACAGATGGCTCCGGTTTTACAGGCGCCGTGGCAGACTCCATGCATTTTATCCTGAATGAAACTGCGGTGAAAACCGCACGTCTTAAGAACCCGGTAGGGAAGAAGTTCAGACTTTGGAAAACAGAAGGAACCATCATTGGTGTGGTAAAAGATTTTCACTACGCCTCTATGCGGCAAAAGATACAGCCTGCTATTTTTTATTATCAGCCGCTTACTTATGGCCAGGTATATATCAAGACAACCGGTAAAGATGCGCCAAAGGCAATCGCCGCGTTGCAAAAAGAATGGAAGAGATACAATGCCAATTTTCCTTTTGAATATGCATTCCTGGATGATCGGTTTAACCGCCTTTATCAAGGTGAAGAGCGCACCGGTTTGTTGTTCAATATTTTTGCGGGCATTGCCATTTTTATCTCTTGTCTTGGCTTGTTTGGTCTTGCCGCTTATACTGCCCAGGTGCGTAATAAAGAAATAGGCGTTCGTAAAGTGTTGGGCGCAAGTGCTTCTTCTATTGTCCGGTTGCTGGCAACTGATTTTATAAAACTGGTAGTAATGGCCATTGCGGTAGCAATACCGGTAGCATGGTATATGATGCATGGCTGGCTGAGAGACTTTGCTTACCAGGTAAACATAGGGTACGCCGTGTTTTTGATAGCGGGTGCATTGGCGGTATTGATTGCAGTAGCAACAATCAGTCTGCAGTCTGTAAAAGCTGCGTTGATGAACCCGGTGAAGACGTTGCGAAGTGAATAGGAGATGTAAGAAAATTAGTCAATGGGATAATGTGCGAAGAAAGGAATGTGAAAATGTGATGAATGTGGGAAATGTGGAAATGAAAGAAAATTAGTGAATGGGATAATGTGCTGATGTGCTAATTGAAACAACATTGAGCAAGCGAAAAAAAGAGCCTTTAAACAATTGAACTATTGAACCATTTAACGCATAGCATTCAACACTTAATATAACACTTAACATTCAACCTGTAAAAAGAACGGTATGTTCAAAAATCTGCTGCTGGTCGCGCTGCGTAATTTCAGGCGTGACACATGGTATAGCCTGCTGAATATTCTTGGCCTTACCATTGGTATCACGTTTAGTCTCTTCCTTATTTTTTATATCAAGGATGAGTTGAACTATGATCGTTATCATAAAAATGCGGACCGTATTTTTCGCATCACTTCTTATATTAAAGAGCCGGAGAAGGATACGATGAAATGGGCCATTACCCAATATCCATTGGGACCAACACTACAGAAAGATTTTCCGGAAGTGGAACAGGTGACAAGGTTTGTGAATGATGGAAGACAGCTTTTTAAAAACGGCGACCTGCGCTTATATGAAGACAAAGTATTTTTTACGGATAGTAGTGTCTTTAAGATTTTCACCTACGACTTTATTGAAGGTAGTCCCCAGGCTGCATTAGTTGCACCTAATTCTATGGTGCTAACACAGTCTGTAGCGGAGAAATATTTTGGACATAAAAATGATCTCGTTGGTAAATCTTTACTCAATGATAAAGGAGATATCTATAAGATCACTGCAGTGATTAAAGATGTACCCAGGAACTCGCATCTTATTTTTAATGTATTGATCTCTGCCAGCACCCTGCCTAAAAACTTTGCGGATAGCTGGGGCTCTTTCAATTTCTTCACTTACGTGCTTCTAAAACCCAATACCACAGCCGGTACTTTTCAACAAAAGCTGGCGCCGATGTATGATAAGTATATGGCTTCCATCTTTGCACAGTACAAGATCAAGATCAGGTATGGTGTACAACCAATTACTGCTATTCACCTGCATTCTGATATGGCCAACGAACCGGAAGAACTAGGTAGTATTTCCTATATATACATCTTTGCTGCAGTTGCTCTTTTTATGCTGGTGATTGCCTGCATCAACTACATGAATCTTACCACAGCACGTTCTGCAAGAAGGGCTAAAGAGATTGGTATAAGAAAGGTAACCGGCTCATCGAAAGGGCAACTGGTGGCGCAGTTCCTGGTAGAATCCACGCTGATAACGCTGATGGCTTTATTGCTGAGTATGGGGTTGATCGCATTGCTGCTTCCCACTTTTAATACCTTGTCAGGAAAATTTATCTCCTTCAGTTCATTACTTGAGCCCGGAACGTTTATCATCCTTCTCGCCATTGTGTTGTTCGTGGGGCTACTGGGTGGAAGTTACCCTGCATTCTACCTTTCCAAATTTAACCCGGTGAATATATTAAAGGGAAGTTTGTCCAAAGGCTCAAGCAATGCAAATCTGCGAAGAGTGCTGGTGGTTGTACAGTTTTCTATATCTATGATCATGCTTATCTGTACCTGGATCGTTTACGGTCAGCTTAAATACCTGCGCAATGTAGACCTGGGTTTTAACAAGGAGCAGGTGCTTTCGGTAACCGCTAATTCCGGTAACGATATCAGAAGCAAGGTGATCTCTTTCAAAAATGAATTGCGTAAGAACCCGCATGTACTTGCGGTTAGTACAGCCCAGAATACGCCGGGTAGTCCGAACGTCAGTTTTAATCTTTTTAGTGTTGAATCAAAAGACGGCTTTACAGATAAGGGCCTGGATTGTTATGGCGTTGATGAAGATTACTTCCATACGCTTGGCATGCAGATTAAAAAAGGTCGTGCCTTTTCAGGATTGTCAGATACGCTCCGGAGCATCGTGGTAAATGAAAACATGGTGAAGTATTTTGGATGGGATAACCCGATTGGCAAGAAAGTGAAATTTCCCGGAGATACCACCGGCTTCTACCTGGAAGTGGTAGGTGTGGTAAAAGATTTTAACCAGAAATCACTCTATAATCCTATCGCCCCGTTATTATTATTTTATCGGCCCAATAGTAACAACATTCAGGTTAAACTGGACACAAAAGATATACCCGCAACCATCCGAAATGTAGAAACAGCATGGAAGGCTTCTTTTCCCGAACTGCCTTTTCAATATACCTTCCTTGACCAGGATTTTGATTCGCAATATGCAGCCGATCAAAAGCGAGGTAAAATATTTACGGCCTTCTCATTATTAACAATACTTATTACGTGCTTAGGATTATTAGGATTGATTGCGTTTACCACAGAACAACGTCAAAAAGAGATCAGTATCAGGAAGATACTTGGTGCAGGTATGGCACAGATTGTTCCGCTGATGACAAAAAACTTTGTATTACTGGTGGGCATTTCCTGTTTGATTGCATTCCCCGTTGCCTATCTCTTTATGAGTAAGTGGCTGAAAATATTTCCCTATAATACCGGTTTAAGTGTAACACCCTTCCTGCTTTCTGCGTTAACCGTATTGGTCATCACTTTACTCACGGTGTTGTTCCATACGCTTAAAGCTGCAGTGGCAAATCCCGTAAAAAGTTTGAGGAGCGAGTGAGGAATGTGGAAATGAATATAATAATGGAATAATGTGCTGATGTGCCAATGAAAGAGCCAGTAACCTTGAACATGGAACGTTGAACAGACATAATGAACGAATGTCGAAGTGAAGAATTTGCATCATTTAACATTCAGCATTTATCACTCAACATAAAATAACAGGTGTTAATGGAAACGCCATCAACCTTGAACATGGAAAGTTGAACAGACATAATGAACGAATGTCGAAATGAAGAATTTGCATCATTTAACATTCAGCATTTATCATTCAACATAAAATAACAGATGTTAATGGAAACGCTGTCAACCTTGAACATGTAACGTTGAACAAACGAACAGTTTAGCCATCTGACATTGAACAACTATCCAAACAATATAACACCCTCACTATGCTAAAGAACTATGTCAAAATCGCATGGCGGAATCTCATCAAAGACCGCCGGTTTACCATGCTTAACCTGCTGGGGCTTTCCACGGGACTGGCCTGCGCATTAATGATCTGGTTATGGGTATCGGATGAGCTGGGTATGGATAAATACAATGCCAATGATGCACAGCTTTACCAGGTGATGCAGAACATACCGGAAGAAAATGATATCCAGACTACAGAGCATACAGCAGGCTTATTGGCTGATGCACTTGCTGCTGAAATGCCGGAAGTGCAAGCTGCAGCAACCGTGTTACCTGCCTCCTGGTTCTCCGGCAAAGGCATTATTGGTTATGGTGATAAAAAGTTGAAAGCTGGCGGCCAATTCATCAGCAAGGATTATTTCAAATTGTTTTCCTGCACCTTCCTGCAAGGTGATAAGAATAGCGTACTTGCAGATAATAATTCCATCGCGATATCTGACGAGCTGGCCATGTTGCTCTTTCATACTACCAATGTTGTTGGAAAAACAATTGAGTGGAGCCAGAACGAATTTAATGGGTCGTATCTTATTACTTCCGTCTTTCAAAAACTTCCTTCCAATGCATCGGAAAAGTTTGATCTTCTTTTCAATTTTGAATTATTTAAAGCAAAGCGGCCTGGTATGAAAAACTGGGGTAACAGCGATCCGAGTACTTACGTTCTATTAAAGAAAGGAACCACTGTTGCTCAGTTTAATCAAAAGATCCGGCATTTCCTGCAAACAAAAGATAAGGAGGATACAAGAACTTTATTTGCAAGAAAGTTTTCTGATAAATACCTGTATGGACAATACAACAATGGCGTGCAAACCGGCGGCCGCATTTCGTATGTTAAACTCTTTTCTGTTATCGGCATTTTTATACTCGCGATCGCCTGTATCAACTTTATGAATCTTTCTACTGCAAAGGCTTCGCGTCGTATGAAGGAAGTAGGTATTCAAAAAGTAGTGGGTGCCGCAAGAACAAACCTGGTGATTCAATATCTGGGTGAATCAATTATACTCAGTTTGTTATCACTGGTGCTTGCCATCGGAATCATTTTTGCACTGCTTCCTGCCTTTAATGCAGTTACAGGAAAAACACTCGAGTTACATTTAAGTATCACACATATAGTAACCATTCTTGCAATAACTGTTATCACCGGCATTGTGGCTGGCAGTTACCCTGCTTTGTACCTGTCTGGGTTTAAACCTGCTGTTGTATTAAAGGGCACGTTAAAAACATCTGCCGGTGAAGTATGGATCCGAAAGGGATTGGTCGTATTCCAGTTTACTTTATCTGTTGTGGCAGTGGCCGCCGTACTGATTATTTACAGGCAGGTAAATTATATACAGTCAAGAAACCTGGGATATAACCGGGATCATGTGATTCATTTTGATATACCACTGGAAATGGATTCACTTAAGCTGGTCGCGGCCAGGAGCTTTGTGGATGAATTAAAAGCAATACCTGGTGTAGTCAATGCATCCAGCTATTACCATAATCTGATAGGTGGACATGGCGAGATTGGTGGCTTCCAATGGCCGGGAAAAGATCCTTCTAAAGACATCAACTTTGCAAATCTCGAGGTAGGAGATAATTTTCTCGAGACGATGGGAATCAAAATTAAAGAAGGACGTAATTTCTCGCCGAATGCAAACGCTTCCAATGAAATTATATTTAACGAATCGGCCATCAAAAGCATGGGGTTGAAAGACCCTGTTGGAAAGACCGTAAAATTTTGGGACAGGCAGCGACAGATTGTAGGCGTTGCAGAAGATTTCAATTTTGAGTCTTTATACCAAACTGTAAAGCCTTGTTTCTTCCAGATCTATCCTATTATGCCGAATATATTGGTAAGGGTAAAGGCCGGCACGGAGCGTCAAACCATTGCATCAATCCGGAAAAAATATGAAGCATTTAATAAAGGATTGATATTTGATTACCAGTTCCTGGATGAGCAGTACCAGGCTTTGTATGCCTCAGAAAACCGGGTAGCCGCATTATCAAAGTACTTCGCTGGTCTTGCCATACTTATTTCCTGTCTTGGTCTGTTTGGATTAGCAGCCTTTACTGCACAGAGACGCCAGAAAGAAATCGGCATCCGTAAAGTTATTGGTGCTTCCGTGAGCGGACTGGTAGTGATGCTGGGAAAAGACTTTGTAAAGCTAGTTGCGCTTGCTGCTTTGATTGCCTTCCCGTTGGTATGGTGGATCATGAACCACTGGTTAAGTGGCTTTGCTTATCGCATTCATTTTGGACTGGATGTTTTTCTGCTGGCAGGCGCAGCTATTATCATTATTACCCTGCTTACCATTAGTTATCAATCGCTGCGGGCGGCATTAACCAACCCGGTAAAAAGTTTGCGGGGAGATTAAGTAAATGTGATGAATGTGAAAGCGGTACTGCTGCTCTTATCATTCAACATAGTCCTAACGACATATAAAATGTGAAGTTGATTTAAAGCGCCTGGGGCAATAAGTGTTTTGTTCACTAGCGAACGATTTTTATATCAAAAGCGAACAATTATTTTGGATCGTCAATGCTTAAGTATCTGATTGCCAGTTGCTGAAAAAGATGGCATTCTTTTTATGCCAGAAAGTATTGAGAGATAATAGTTGCTTGGTTCGTGGAATTTTTATGGATATTTTTTCAAGGCTGTAACTAATCACAGCAAAGTCCGTTACAGCAGCCAGCCAGGTAAAAGAAAATATTTTTCTCCTGGTATTCATTAAAGGCAAATAAACAAAGACATGAAAACAATTAAGAACACATTGCTCGCCGCGGCACTGCTTGCCGGTCAAATCGCTTTTTCACAGGAAACAGCAACACGTCAGCTTTCATCATTCAGCAAGGTGCAGTTGAGTGGCACATTTGATGTAGTGCTTGAACAGGGAAATGCAAACACCGCAAAGATCGAGGTGCAGGGTATCGACCCTTCAAAAATTATTACAGAAGTAGAAGGAGATGCATTGAATGTGTATATGGAAAAGGGGGAGTATCATCACTTCAAGGCAAAGGTATATATCACTTATAAAACGCTCCAGGCCATCAATAAATCCGGTACAGGCGACCTGGTAAGCAAGTCACCTTTATCTGCCAGTGAATTTAATCTCAACAGTAGTGGAAGTGGTAATATCCATTTTGAAAGCAAAATAAAAACGCCTGCACTTTCATTAAGAAACAGCGGCAGCGGTAATATTAAAATAAATGGGATTGAAGCAGATAATGCTGAGCTGGCTTTCTCCGGGTCAGGGAATATAGAACTTGGCGCTGGTTATGCAAAGAAGGAATCCATCCAGCTTTCCGGGTCAGGCAATGTAGATGCAGATGATATAAAAGCGGAAACGTGTACGGCTGCACTTTCCGGTTCTGGTAATATCAATGTGAATGTTAGCAACTCGCTGGAAGGCCGCATTGCAGGCTCAGGCAATATTACCTATGAAGGAGATGCACAGGTGAAGAAGCTGGGGATTATCGGTTCTGGAAAAATCAGTAAGAAGTGAAGAATGTGGAAATGTGAGGAATGTGAAAATGTGGAATTTGAAGAGGCCTCTTTCTTTCAACATTCATCATTTATGCTAATGGGGTAATGTGTTGATGGAAAGCCGTCAACAGCTTTCAGGATTAAACCTGAAACAATCAAACATTTATCATTTAGCATTCAACATTTATCATAGATTTCTTAACATCATTCAACATCTCCAACCTTATGCTGAAGAACTACTTTAAGGTCGCTATCAGGCAGTTGAAGAAGCAAAAGATGTACACCGCAATCAAAGTGGGTGGGTTTGCGTTGAGTATTGCAGCCTGTTTATTAATCGCTCTGTATATAAAAGATGAGCTGAGTTATGATCAGTCTTATCCTGATGCAGATCGTATTTGCCGCATAACAGGTGAATACAACAACAATGGCAAGCTTGAAACGGGTGCCGACTGGCCGCCGCCTATGGCAAGGGCCTTGCGGGAAGATTTTCCTGAAGTGGAAAAGTCAGGCAGGTTAATGCCGCATGAACTTTTCTATGGCGCCGGCAGCAACGAGATAAGGCGGGATGATAAAGTGGTGAATACCTTCGAAGACCGGTTTACCTATGCGGATCAATCCATGCTGGATATACTGCAGGTACCGATGGTCTATGGTAATCGTGAAAAGGCATTGGCTGAGCCGAATACGATGGTCATCTCCAAACGTAAAGCGGATAAATATTTTCCCGGTGAAAACCCGCTGGGAAAGCTGATGGTGCTTAACGAGGACAAAGAGCACCCGTATAAGATCGGCGGTGTAATGCAGAACTTTCCATCCACCTCACATATACAATATGATTTCCTGCTTACCATGACGGGCCATCAACTCTGGAACGGTGAACAGGAAGGTTGGGGTTCCAGTAACTATTACACTTATGTATTGCTGAAGAAGGGTATTACACCGGCTCAGTTGGAAAGTAAGTTAAAATTGCTGCTGGATAAATATTATCTGCCTATGCTAAGGGCGGCCGGTAATAAAGAGGCGGATGATTTTGCAAAGAATGTAAAGTTCCTGGCACAGCCTGTAAAGAATATACATCTTCGTTCTTATAATATAGATGATGGATTATCGCATGGTGATATTCGTTTTGTATGGTTGTTTGGCGCGGTGGCTAGCTTTATCCTTATTATCGCCTGTATCAATTTCATCAACCTGGCTACAGCAAAATCTGCGAACCGTGCCAAAGAAGTAGGACTGCGTAAAGTGGTCGGCTCACAACGTATTGGTCTGATACAGCAATTTCTTATCGAGTCACTGCTATATAGTTTCGCATCGTTTGTACTTGCTTTTATTATAGCCGCATTGTTGCTCCCTTATTTTAATATGCTTGCAGGTAAATCTCTTTCCATTCCGTGGACGGCCTGGTGGCTTATTCCAATGATGCTTGCTGCAACAATGCTTATAGGAGTTCTTGCGGGCTTGTATCCTTCCTTCTACTTATCTGCATTTAAGCCAATAGAAGTTTTAAAAGGACAGGTGAGCCGTGGAAGTAAAAATGCGATGCTTAGAAACGGACTGGTGATATTCCAGTTTACTACATCTATTATACTCATTATCGGCACCCTGGTAATTTATAAGCAAACACATTATATTCTTAACAGGAAAGCCGGTTTTGATAAAGACCAGGTACTGCTTGTACAGGGCACAGGTACGCTTGATAAAAATATTGTAAGCTTTAAGAATGAGTTGCTGAATATTGCCCAGGTAAAAGGCGTAACCGTGAGCGATTATCTTCCCGTTTCCGGTACCAAACGTGATGGCAATACTTTTTATAAAGAGGGAAAAACCAAAGAAGAAATTGGAGTAGGTAGTCAAAAGTGGCGGGTGGATGATGACTATATCAAAACTCTTGGCATGAAGATTATTGAGGGAAGAAATTTTTCGAAGGATATGCCATCTGATTCCGCGGCTGTAGTAATCAATAGAACGATGGCTGCAAAATTAGGACTTAAACAGCCTCTTGGCCAGCGCATCACCAATGGTTGGGAGACCCTTACCATCATAGGCGTGATGGAAGATTTCAACTATGAAACACTCAGGCAAACTATTAACCCGCTATGTCTGGTGTTGGGTGGTAACTGGTCGTCAATAGTTGCAGTAAAGATAGGGGCGGCAGATATGAAACAAACCATCGCATCTATTACTTCGGTATGGAAAAAGTTCGCACCCAACCAACCCGTCCGTTACACTTTTATGGATGAAAGCTTTGCCAATATGTATGCTGATGTGCAGCGTATGGGCCGCATCTTTACAGTTTTCTCCATACTGGCGATTATCATTGCATGTCTTGGTCTCTTTGCCCTGTCAGCTTTTATGGCTGAGCAACGGAATAAAGAAATCGGTATCCGGAAAGTGCTGGGTGCAAGTGTAAGCAGTATCACCACTTTGTTGTCAAGGGATTTTGTAAAGCTTGTAATCATTGCATTGCTTATCGCTTCGCCAATTGCCTGGTGGGCAATGACCAAATGGCTACAGGATTTTGCTGATGGCTATCGTATCGCTATCAGTGGATGGATGTTTATAATAGCCGGAATCGTCGTGCTCTTCATCGCATTATTTACGATTAGTTTTCAGTCCATCAAGGCTGCGATGGTAAACCCGGTGAAGAGTTTAAAAAGTGAGTGATTGGTAAATGTGGAAATGTGATGAATGTGGTTAATGTGGAAATGCCTATCATATACAGCATTTATCATTCAACATTTATCATTCAACATTCATCATTCAACATTCATCATTCATCATTCAACATTCATCATTCAACATTTACTATTTATCATCCAACATAATTTTCAAAACCTACTTCTTCAATGCTAAAGAACTATCTCAAAATCGCTTTCCGGAATATTATTCGTCACAAGGCATTTGCGTTTATTAATATTTCCGGGCTGGCGATTGGTATGGCCTGCAGCATTTTTATTTTGCTTTGGGTACAACATGAATTAAGCTATGACCGTTTTCACAAAAATGCGAACGAGCTATACCGGGTAGTATGTAATGTGGGAGATTTTAAAGCGGCAGTAAACCCGGCTGCCATGCCTCCCGAAATGAAGGTGAAATTGCCGGTGGTAAAAAACTATGTGCGGCTAAGCCATTATGCAACAAGTGTCTTTGAAATTGGTACAAGAAAGTTTGAAGAGAAGAAAGTCTTTTATGCAGATTCAACCTTGCTGGATGTATTCTCTTTTCCGCTGGTAAAAGGCAATGCGTTAACTGCCATGCAACGGCCGGATGCGGTATTGCTTACGGAAGATATGGCAAAGAAATACTTCGGCACAACCGATATACTGGGTAAGGTATTAAGGAAAGACAATAACAGCAGTGTGGTAGTTACCGGAGTGTTACAGAATATCCCCTCAAACTCGCATCTGCAGTTTGATTTTATTATGCCGATGTCAGCCATTGCGCATACACATGGCGATCTTAAAAACAACAGGTGGGATAATTTCAACTTTTATAGTTATATACAGATGGATAAGCAGTTTCATCCAACAGAAGCTGCGCTCCACAATATGAATCAGCAGCTTGATGAACTATACCGGTCGCACGTGCCGGCTTCAGAAATAAAACCTTATTTTCAGTTGCAGCCATTAACCAGCATACACCTGCATTCCAACTACCAGGTAGATGTTCCCGGGCATGGGAATGCACAATATGTAAACATCTTTTTTGCTGTCGCCATTTTTATACTGGCTATCGCATGTATTAATTTTATGAACCTCGCCACTGCAAGATCGGCAAGACGTTCCAAAGAAGTGGGCCTGCGCAAGGTAGTGGGTGCAATGCGCAAACAGTTGGTGCTGCAGTTCCTGGGTGAATCAATGCTTATTTCTTTTATCGCCTTATTCATTGCCATTGGCCTGGTATGGTTGTTACTGCCTTTGTTTAATCATCTTGCGGGCAAACAGCTTTCTATCCATTTGCTTGATGGTAAACTTTTACCCGGATTGATTGTGATTGCTTTACTTACCGGGTTGTTGTCAGGCAGCTATCCTGCCTTATTTCTTTCCGGGTTTCAGCCGGTTAAAGTGCTGAAAGGAAATATGAAAAATATGGGTGGTAACCTGTTCTTCCGTAACGGCCTTGTAGTATTACAGTTCGTGGTATCCATTGTATTGCTGGCAGGAACGGCTGTGGTGTATAAGCAACTGAAGTATATTAAAAATATGAACCTGGGTTTTGAAAAATCAAATTTGTTATACATGCCTATGATGGGCGAAATGTGGAACAAGCAACAGGCGTTAAAAACAATGCTGAAGCAAAACCCGCTCACGGCTGACTTTGCGATAACCAACGAACTTCCAACAGACCTTACCACCGGTACGGTAGATGTGTTATGGGAAGGGAAGAGCCCGAACCTGCAAATGATTTTTCCCACGCTTGATGTAAGTGAAGATTTTATTGATGTGTTCCATATGAAGATGGCGGCGGGTCGTAATTTTTCAACGGAGTTGAAAGCAGACTCAGGCAATTATATGATCAATGAAAGGGCGGCGCGGATAATGGGTTTGGATAACAACAATGCAATCGGTAAACCGCTTACCCTTTGGGGTACCAAAGGAACGATTATAGGAGTGGTGAAGAACTTCAACTTCAAGCCAATTCAGCAAAGCATAGAGCCGCTTATCATGCGCCTTAACAGTTATGGAGGCACGGTTGTGTTGCGTACGCAGGCTGGCACTACGGAAGCTGCCATCAAGGCGCTGGAAAGCATCAGTACACAATTAAATCCGGCTTATCCGTTCTCGTATAATTTTATTGACCAGGACCTTGCCAATTTATACAAGGGAGAACAACAGATGGGCAGCCTCTTTAATGTGTTTGCTATCCTGGCTATTTTTATATCCTGTATGGGATTGTACGGTTTGTCTGCGTTTATGGCTGAGCAGCGCAAGAAAGAAATTGGTGTACGCAAGGTGCTTGGCGCATCTGTTTTCAACGTGGTGTATTTATTATCTACCGGTTTTACAAGGTTGATATTTATTGCCGTAATTATTGCCGTTCCGCTGGCCTGGCTCGCTATCAATAGCTGGCTTAAAAGCTTTGCATTTCGCGTGAGTGCAGACTGGCTTGTTTTCTTAATGGCATCTGTAGCAGCCTTAGTGATTGCATGGGTTACGGTAAGCTATGAATCTTTGAAAGCTGCGATTACCAACCCGGTGAAAAGTTTAAGAAGCGAGTAGTCGCATTTAAATAAGCTCTTTTGAACCAATAAATAAAGCTGATCTTATGTTGAAAAATTACCTGGTGGTAGCACTCAGAAATTTCTGGCGCAACAAAGTGTTTTCAATGATCAATATCCTGGGCTTATCCATTGGAATAAGCGCGGCATTGGTGATCTTCCTCATCGTTCATTATGAATACAGCTATGATAATTTTGAAAAAGATGGCGACCGGATTTATCGTGTAGTACTGGATGCCAGGTTTGGTGGTTCTGAAGGCCATAGCAGTGCTGTACCTGCACCGCTTGGGCCCGCTATACAAAGTGAATTAACCGGTGTTGATTATACGATACCCGTAATGACGTTCCAAGGAGATGGGTCAGCAAAAGTGGTGATCGCAAACACTGCCGGTAAGGAACGTGTCTTTAAGAAGCAACCCGATGTTATCTTCACCAACAACCAATATTTTCAGCTACTGCCTTATCGCTGGCTTGTTGGTTCGGGCGCAAATGCACTTAGTGATCCTTTTAAAGTAGTATTGACGGAAAGCCGTGCCGGTTTGTATTTTCCCGGGATAAACCTATCTGAAATTGTAGGGAAGAGCATTACTTACAATGATATTACATTAACAGTTTCCGGCATCGTAAAAGACCTCGATAAAATAACGTCTTTTAACGGTGCGGAATTTATCTCTTATCCCACCATTGCCAAAACAAGTTTGCAGAACCAGTTTATGATGAATGTATGGAACGACTGGATGGCTTACTCCACGCTTTATATAAAACTATCCGGTGGCATTGCTGCAGCAAATGCAGAAAAGCAGGTGAACGCCTTGCTGAAAAAATATAATAAAGATGCTTATAAGGACGCAAGCAATTACATGTCGTTTCATCTTCAGCCGTTGAAGGATGTTCATTTTAACAGTACATACAACGGCTTTAATCAGCGTATTGCCAACCGTACCACTTTATATGGATTGCTGGCAATTGGCGCTTTCCTGTTGTTATTGGGATGCATCAATTTTATTAACCTTACCACGGCGCAGGCAACACATCGCGCAAAAGAAATCGGCATCCGCAAAACAATGGGCGGCTCACGTAGAAGCCTGGTGTTCCAGTTTCTTACAGAGACCTTGCTGATAACGGTCGCGGGTACCATCGTTTCGATTGTGCTTACACCTTTGCTGTTAAATATATTTGCCCATTTTACGCCACCAGGTTTAAACTTCCGTTTGTTAGAACAACCTGCCATTATATTATTCCTGCTGTTGTTAACCGTTACAGTGGGTCTTTTATCAGGCATTTACCCTGCCTTGATCTTATCTGGTTATAAACCGGTGCTGGTGTTAAAAAATCAGGCTTATGTAGGCGCCGGTCAAACCAGGAATGCCTGGGTGCGTAAAACACTTACTGTGGCGCAGTTTGTGATTGCACAGTTCTTTGTAATTGCTACGGTAATGATGCAGCGCCAGATCAACTATTCACTTCACATGGATATGGGTTTTAATAAAGAAGCCATTGTATATTTTCATCAGCCGCGGGATACGGTTAAAACACATGTGGCCACGCTGTTGAATGAAATAAAATCTTTGCCAGGTGTGAGTATGGCAAGTACCGGTTTTATGGCGCCTGCAGACGAAGGTGTGGCTTTTGCCAACATTTCTTATAATAATGGAAAAGAAGAACTACATCCGAATGTGCAGATACGTATGGGCGACCCTGACTATATAAATGTGTACCAGTTAAAGATACTTGCGGGTAAAAACCTGCAACCTTCTGATACCTCAAAAGAACTGCTGATCAATGAAAGCTATGCGCATGCATTGGGGTTCTCCAATGCCACTGATGCGTTGAACAAACAACTCAACTGGCAAGGCAAAATGCTGCCCGTGGTGGGGATACTCAAAGACTTTCATGATCAGTCGTCCAAGTCGATGATCAACCCGCTGGCATTGGGTAATGGTAGTGGCGGTACATTTCATATTAAACTAAAACCTGCGGCCCAGCCGGGTGAATGGGCCACTACCATTGCCGGCATTGCAAAAGCATATCATCAGCTTTACCCGGAAGAAGAGTTTAACTATAAATTTCTTGATGAGACCATTGCAAAGTATTATGAAACGGAACAACATACCGCGCAATTACTAACATGGGCAACAGGACTTTGTATCCTTATCAGTTGCCTGGGTATGCTTGGCCTGGTAATGTACACCACCAATGTAAGAACCAAGGAGATTGGTATACGAAAGATATTGGGCGCTTCGGTTGCGGGTATTCTTACGCTGTTATCTAAGGACTTTGTAAAACTGGTATTACTTGCATTTCTAATAGCGATTCCTTTTGCATGGTGGGCAATGTACAAATGGCTCGAAGACTATGCGTTTAAAGTGCAGATGAGTTGGTGGGTATTTGCAGCCTCTGGCGTTTTTATGGTGGCAATAGCGCTGGTGACTTTGAGTATTCAAACCATTAAAGCCGCGATGGTAAACCCGGTGAAGAGTTTGAGGACGGAGTAAGAATGTGGAAATGTGATGAATGTGAAAATGAAGAAACGTGTAACATTCAACATTCAGCATTTATCATTTAGCATAACCATAGCACTTTGAACCAACAAGGTCTGTTCCACTATTGTACAAAAGATGTTCGTTTTCGAACATCTTTTTTGGTTTTTAAAAGCATAAGTTTTTTGTTTTCAGTAGCTTAGGTGGCTGGCATGGCTGTTGAAGCCCATTTTGCGGATGTGTGGGCAGGTATGGCAGAAAAAACAACTAAACTACCACAGATGCTTAGAAGTTATTTTAAAACAGCATGGCGTAACCTCAGGAGAAACAAAACATATTCAGCCATTAATATATCAGGACTGGCCATAGCGCTGGCAGCCTTCTGGATGATCGTGCTTTATATTGCTGATGAATTAAGCTACGACCGTTATAATACCCATGCCGGTAGGATTGTTCGACTGGTACAACACACCAGGTGGAATGGCAATGAAATGCACCAGGTGCCAACTTCTGCACCATTTGCCCCTGCATTAAAGGCTGCTTTTCCTCAAATTGAAGACGCTGTTCGCATAGACCTGGAGGGCGGTGGTGTTATTTCTTTTGGTAACAAAAAGATCAAGCAGGATGATTTATTGTTTGCCGATAAAAGTCTGCTCAACATTTTCACTTATCAGTTTATCTACGGTAATGCCAATGATGCGCTTGCAGCACCACAATCGATGGTGATCACCAGGAGCCTTGCCAATAAACTATTCGGCAGCGTTGACCAGGCCATGAACCAAACGGTGTATATAGATAACAATGTGCCCAATAAGATCACTGCAGTAATAGAAGATATTCCTGCCAACTCGCACCTCCGTTTTAGCGCGGCCCGCTCTTTTGACGGACCGTTAACGGGTGGCTGGCAGAATTTTTATCTCTATACTTACCTTTTGTTAAAAGAAGGTGTAAACTACCAGGATTTCCAGGCACAACTTCCGGCCTTTGCTGATACGAATATTAAATCCATCATGAAGGTGAATGATTACCAGTTGGAACTGCAGCCGCTCACTTCCATCCATCTTCATTCAAACCTGGCTTTTGAAATAGGCCCTAACGGAAGCATTAACAGGGTTTATATGTTTATAGCCATCGCAGCATTGATATTGATTATTGCGGTCATCAATTATATGAACCTGGCAACTGCGCGTTCATCTTCAAGGGTAAAAGAGATCGGCGTTCGTAAAGTAATCGGCTCCGGTAAACGCAACATTGCAGGTATGCTGGTGGCGGAAGCTTTACTTGTTACACTGCTTGCTGCCACTACTGCAGTATTGCTTGTGAGGTTGTTTATGCCGTGGTTTAATGTGCTTACCGGTAAAGAACTTTCGCTTTGGCGTTTTGGAGTAGTAACAACGCTGTTGGTACTGTTCCTTTTTTCAGTTGTAATGGGCGTTGTAAGCGGTTTGTACCCTGCCTTCTTCCTGGCTGCCTTTAAAACAATTCCTGCATTAAAAGGCCAAATGGGAAACAGGAATGCAGGAATTCGTTTTCGTAAATCACTGGTGGTATTCCAGTTTGTAATTACAGTAGTGATGATCTCCTGCTCACTCATCATATACCGGCAACTACAGTTTGCATTACATAAAGATCTCGGGTTTACAAGATCGCAGGTACTTACTTTTCATATTGATGACAGAAGTGTGCGTGATAAACTGGCTGCTGTAAAAGCAAGGCTGCGACAGAGTCCGCTCATAGAGCAGGCTGCTGCTGCGGGCAATCCTATCGGCAACAATAACCTTGGCGGATTAAGTTACCGGTTTGAAACCGACAAAGGTGATTTCAATACTGCCACCACGAATGCGCAGGAGTTAATGGTAGATGAAGACTTTCTTGCAACAACGGGTATCGGGCTGCAGGCCGGCAGGAACTTTTCAGCAGGCATTCAAACAGATAAGTATGGTGCTGCACTTATTAATGAAACGCTGATGAAAAAGCTGGGATGGAAAAATGCCATCGGTAAGCGTATGCGTTTTCCTATTGATGATAAAGGCGCATTTGCAGAAAGAACCATCATTGGTGTGGTAAAAGATTTTCATACTTATTCCTTACAATATGCTATCGATCCATTGGTGATGGTAATGCCACCGGTATCTTCTATGGAAGACAATCTCTATGTTCGGTTTGCAAAAGGAAAAACAAAGGAAGGACTGGCCTATCTTAATCATGTCTATCACGAGTTTGATGCAGCCAATACCGCTGAATATAGTTTCCTTGACCAGAACTTTGCCCGGCAATATGGCGCCGAAGAAAAGCAGGGTAAAGTGGCGGCCGTGTTTACATTTCTTGCTGTTCTCATTGCATGTCTTGGCCTGTTTGGGTTAGCCACATTTGCAGCAGCCCAACGTACCAAGGAAATAGGTATAAGAAAAGTGCTGGGGGCAAGTGTAGCACATATTATTCAATTGTTCTCAAAAGAGTTTGTCGTGCTGGTGATGATAGCATCAGTAATTGCAATACCATTGGCCTGGATATTAATGAACCGTTGGTTAGAAGGCTTCGCGTATCGTACAACGGTACAATGGTGGCTGCTGTTGCTGCCAGGTGTGGTAGTAGGCTTGTTCGCATTATTCACCATAGGGTTTCATGCAGTGAAGATTGCACTCGCCAACCCGGTAAAGAGCCTGAGGAATGAATAACATTCTCTTCCGGCTTTATTATACAACAATGCCCAACGATTCTTATCATCTATAAAAACATTGCTTTATCATGTTCGGAAATTATTTCAAAACTGCCTGGAGAAACCTGTTGCGTAACAGGGTGTATTCGCTTATTAACATCGTTGGGCTTAGCCTCGGCCTTACCTGCACCATGCTGATACTGTTATATGTAAAAGATGAGGTGAGTTATGACCGCTTTCTTAATAATGTCAACAATATTTACCGCGTTGCCAGTAAGAGCATCAAGCCGGATGGCAGCGAAGGCTATCTCAACGGCTTCTCCGGCTATTTGCAGGGGCCAAAGTTTACGGGAGGCATTCCCGAAATACAAGCCTTTGTCCGTTATCAGCAGAACTATCGGGATGTAAAACAGGCAACGGAAATCAAATCGCAGGAAGTGTTTTATGCCGACAGTAATTTCTTCTCCGCTTTTTCTTTTCCCTTGTTAAAAGGTAATCCTGCCAATGCACTTAAAGAAACAAATGCCGTGGTGCTTTCTGAAGATATGGCGGTAAAACAATTTGGAACAATAGATGCCCTGGGTAAAACAATGCTCTTTAAAAATGAAAACAAGTTTGAACCCTATGTAGTTACCGGTGTTGCCAGAAATTGCCCGCAGAATTCATCCATCAAATTCCAGGTGTTGATGCCGATGAAAGTTTCTGCAGAAGATGCAAATAACAACGAGAACTGGTTCAATTTCTTTATGAACACTTTTGTTGTATTGGCGCCCGGTGCCGATATAAAAACAGTGGAAGCAAAAATGAAGACATTGTATGAATCAGATGCGAAAGAAACGATCAAAATGATTGCAGAGAAATATGATTATAAAGACAAGGCAGTTTATTTTCTGCAGCCTTTTACAGACATACATTTGAACAAGGAGCTGAGTGCCGGCAATGGTTTGGTGGATGCCAGTAATCCCGTTTATGGATATATATTATCCGGCATAGCTGTCTTTATTTTGCTGATCGCTTGCATCAACTTTATCAACCTCACCGTTGCAAGATCTGTAAAACGCGCAAAAGAAATTGGCATTCGTAAAGTGGTGGGCGGAGACAGGCGTCAATTGATCATGCAGTTCCTGGGTGAATCTTTTATCCTTTGCTTTATGGCCTTTGTACTGGCGATCATTTTATTACAATTGGTGTTGCCGGTATTCAACCAGTTATCAAGCAAAGCACTCGCTTTATCTTACCTGCTGGATGCAAGGCTGATTGCAGGCTATATTTTGTTGTTTATACTCACCGGTCTGCTCGCTGGTTTTTATCCTGCCCTGGTATTATCAAGTTATAACCCTGTAGAAACATTATACAGCAGGTTTGCGCTGGCTGGAAAAAACTATCTGCAGAAGTCGCTGGTGATATTACAATTTGCATTGGCTTCTTTTCTAATCATGGCCACGCTTACCATCTTTTACCAGTTTAAATATCTTACTACTGAAAAGCTTGGGTATGATGATCGCAATCTCGTTGTACTTGAACGATCATTCAAACATACTGAAGCCGCATTGTTTAAGAATGAACTGATGAAGCATCCTGATATCGTGGATGTAGCTGCTAAGAACGGTGGCATGTGGGGAACCGGCGCAAAAGTGAATGGTGATAAGCAACTTAATTTTACATATGAAACTATCGATGAAAGCTACCTGCCCCTTTTAAAAATTCAACTGGCCGGCGGGCGTAATTTCTCTAGGGAATTTCTATCTGACTCTACTCATTCGGTATTGGTAAACGAAGCCTTTGTAAAAGAAGCGGGTTGGAAAAAGCCGTTAGGACAAGAGGTGAATTTCTGGTACAATAACAATGAAAAGTATACCGTGATTGGTGTGGTAAAAGATTATCATTTTGAATCGATGGGCAGGAAAATCGGGCCCCAGTTATTTACTATGAAAGCCGGTAACGATTATGGAAAGATCATCGTTAAAATAAAACCCAACAGCGAAACGTCCACATTGCAATACCTGGAAAAAGTGTTCAGGAAGTTCTCACCTGTAAGTCCGTATTCTTACAAATTCATGGACCAGGAAAACCTGAAGAATTATGAGAGTGAGGCCAAGTGGAAACAGATTATGTTGATGAGCGCCGTGCTCACTATTTTTATTTCCTGCATCGGTTTATTCGGCTTGTCTGTACTGGCTGCTGAAAAACGCACCAAGGAAATTGGTATAAGAAAAGTATTGGGCGCATCAGTAAGTGGGGTGGTAACTATCCTGTCACGCGATTTTTTAAAACTGGTGCTGATATCATTACTGATTGCTATTCCTGCTGCATGGATAGCTGCCGGTAAGTGGCTGGAAAATTATCCTTATCGTATGCAATTAAGCTGGTGGTTGTTTGCATCGGCGGCAATCATGGTAACGCTTGTAGCATTGATCACCGTAAGTTTCCAGGCAATACGCGCAGCAATAGCCAATCCTGTAAAGGCATTAAGAAGCGAATAAGAAACTATTTAACATCATTCTTCATTTTAAGCTCACCCATCATGTTCCGTAATTATTTAAAAACTGCATGGCGTGGTATCAAAACACATAAAGCATACAGCTTCATCAATGTATTCGGGTTAACCCTGGGTATTGCGTCCTGTATCATCATCTTCCTGGTAGTGCAGTATGAACTTGGGTATGACCGGTTTCATAAAAAAGCAGATCGTATTTATCGTGTAACACTTAATGCACTTGATTATAACCCCTCGGCATCAATGGCCGTAGTACCGGCAATGCGTAACGATTTTCCTGAACTGGAAGCTGTATCGCAGGTATGGTTCAGGCAATCTGTAATGATCACCGTAGATAAGACGAAACGCTATAAAGAGAAAGACTTTGCATTTGCAGATGACCAGTTCACCAAAGTGTTCGATTATCAATGGCTGCAGGGTGATCCCGCAACGGCTCTGGCATCACCCAATTCAGTGGTGCTTACAGAGCATATAGCACGTAAGTATTTTGGCAGCGGGCAGGCAATGGGAATGTTGATTAAGGCTGATAACGATTACACGCTTAAGGTAACCGGGGTTATTAAAGACCTTCCGGGAAATACCCATTTGCCCTTTAACTTCCTTATATCTTTTGAAACAGTGAAGAAGGATATCAAAGGCATGTTATCCAATTTTTATGCAATTCCAAGCGGAGGTTTTGCTTATGCTGTGTTGCCGGAGAAGCTATCCGCAAGCAGCCTGCAAAAACGTATGAAGCCGTTTATTGCAAAGAATTTTGGAGAGGATATTGCCAGGGAAGCCAACCTCTTGTTACAACCGCTTACAGATATCCACTTTGATCAGCGGTACCTTAACAACACGATCAGCTATACCACTTCCAGGGAAACCTATTGGGCCCTCACAGCCATTGCAGCTTTTGTGATCATTATCGCCTGTATCAATTTTATTAACCTCGCTACAGCACAGGCCATCAGGCGATCCAAAGAAGTAGGTGTTAGAAAAGTTCTGGGTTCAACCCGTTCACAGCTCATCAGCCAGTTTCTTGGAGAGACTGCATTGATGACTTTTATATCGATGATGCTCGGCCTGTTTATTACCTGGCTGCTGCTGCCGCAACTAGCCGGTTGGCTGGATATAAAAGTAACCATGCAACAGCTTTTTCAACCAGTGGTGATCATCTCCCTGTTGCTGTTAATGGTGATAGTGATTTTACTTGCCGGTTTATACCCGGCCTTTGTTCAGTCTGCTTTTAAACCTGCAGCTTCTTTAAAAAGTAAAGCCACACTTTCTTTCCGCGGGCTAACCTTACGCAAAACGCTGGTGGTAATACAATTTGCTATTTCACAGGTAATGATCGTGGGTACGCTTGTTGTTGCCTACCAGATGGATTTTTTCCAGAACAGAAACCTTGGCTTTAGTAAAGACGCAGTGATTTCTTTTGGTATTCCTGATCAGCAAAAAAGGGATGTACTAAAGCAGCAGTTGCAATCCAATCCCGGTGTAAAGGAAGTCAGCTTTTCTTCCGGCGCACCCGTATATAATAATTTTACAAGTTTCACTTCTCCTGAACAGGGTATTACCAAAGATGATGTGGCTGCGATGAAGTTTATTGATGAACCATACCTGAAGATGTTTGATATAAAGCTGCTGGCAGGTGAAAATATACAACGGAATAATGCTTCAGAAAATGATACGGTATACAATACCCTGGTAAATGAGACCATGGTTCATAAGCTGGGATTTCAGCAGCCGCAACAGGCAATCGGGAAACATATTATTCTAAACGGCAACTGGTATTGCACCATTACGGGTGTGGTGCAGGATTTCCAGGCAGAATCAAAACACAAAAAGATCAGGCCCTGCGCCATGCTTTACCGGACAGATAATTTTTACATGGCCAGCGTAAGGGTACAGCCGGCAAATATGCATCAGACGATTGCCGCGATAGATAAGACCTGGTCCGCCTTATTCCCTGAGCAGCTCTTCAGCTATGAATTCTTAGATGAACATATTGCCGCATGGTATCGCCAGGAACAAAAAGAATATGTGGCTTTCAAGCTTTTTTCTGCCGTGGCAATCCTGATTGGATGCTTGGGATTATATGGATTGGTAGCCTTTGCTGCAGCGCAGCGCACCAAAGAAGTTGGCATACGAAAAGTATTGGGTGCATCCATAGGGGATATTGTGGTACTGTTCTCCAGGGAATTTGTAACGCTTATCCTCGTAGCCTTTGCCATTGCCGCGCCTGTAGCTTATTACCTTATGCATAACTGGCTGCAGGCTTTTGCATACCAGGTAAGCATCGGTGCTTCCATTTTTATTATTGCCATACTTACTTCATGTGTAATTGCAGGAAGCACCATTGCATGGCAGGCAATAAAAGCTGCGCTGGCTAACCCGGTGAAGTCTTTACGGAGGGAATGAGTAAAAAGGTGTCAGGTAAAAGTGATAGGCATAGAGCCACAGGCAGCATTCTTAAACATCATTTTAATAAATGAATTGCCATCGCCGGCGCATGTTTGCCGGCGATGGCTCTATCACTTAAGAAACCTTCACTACTACCTTTCCTCTTGTTTTACCTGTTGCTACCTGTTGGTGTGCTGCTGCCAAATCCTCAAACGCAAATACTTTTGATACATGCGACTTGATGATGCCCTTTTCCAGTAATTCCGCCAGTTGCTTCATATCATTTCCGTTGGAATGCACCATAAAGAAAAAGGCATGGATGTTTTTCTCTTTGGCTTTTGCAATCACCGCTTCAGAAGTTACAGAAGGTAACGTGATTAGTGTACCATCCTGCTTTAACACTGCAATAGATGGATCTACATCGCTGGAACCCAGTGCATCTATTACCAGGTCCACATCCTGTATCACATCAACAGGTTGCTGCGTTTTATAATCAACATGCGCATCTGCGCCCAATGACAGTACAAAATCTTTATTAGCTGCAGAAGATGTTCCTGCAACATAAGCACCAAGGTGTTTGGCAATCTGTACCGCGTAATGACCTACACCACCGGCTGCAGCATGTATCAATACCTTGTCATTAGGTTTTACCTTTCCGTTGGTTACCAAGGCCTGCCAGGCTGTTAAAGCTGCAAGTGTTGCGGCCGCCGCTTCTTCATGCGAAATGTTGGCGGGCTTTAATGCCAGGTGCGCTGCCGGTGATGCTACATATTCCGCATAGGCTTGCCCGTTGCCCGGGAAGTTAACCATGCCAAACACTTCATCGCCTTGTTTAAAATCGGTTACTTCACTGCCAACTGCCGTAACCGTGCCGGAGATATCCCAACCCAGGATAATGTCATCACCATGTTTTTTCAATTCATTGAACAGGCTTTTGCCATTGCGTGTTTTAATGTCTACCGGATTAATACTGATGGCCCTTGTTTTAACAAGTACTTCATTTGGTTTGATGTCCGGCACCGGTAATTCCGCTATCTTCAGTTGATCTTCGCCACCGGCTTCTCTTACTATGATTGCTTTCATATAAATAAAATTTTATAGTGCAAAGTTGCGGCACACCAGTGAATCATCCCCGGTATAATCATGGGAATGTGCGGTATATTTGTGGGTATGCAGGTGGTAAATTTATATGAACCTTTTGAGGTGGAGTTAATGGAAGGCATGTCTTGCCCTATGGGAGCGCACAAACATAATTTCTTTGAACTGGTATACATTATCTCGGGAAATGGTGTGCAATGCATCAATAAAAACCAGTTGCCTTACCAGGAAGAAGCATTGTTTCTATTAATGCCGCAGGATTGCCATTCGTTCCGGGTTTCATCACTTACCAAATTCTTCTTTGTACGTTTTAATGATATCTATCTTAAATCGCAAAGCAAGGAATGGATCAGGCAACTGGAATTCATCTTTCAGAACAACAATCATCTTCCGGGTTGTATATTAAGAAACAAGGCCGATAAGCCGTTGGTACGTTCGCTGGTAGAGGCGCTTGTAAGAGAGTTCAATGATCCGCAACCTTACCAGCGGGAAGTAGCTTCGCAAATGGTAAACACCTTGCTGGCCCTTGTGGCGCGTAATATAGCGATGATGCATCCGGCCGCCACGCAATTACAACACCAGGATGCGATGCACGCATTGCTGGCCTATATACATCAGCATATTTATTCCCCCGAATTATTAAAGGCAGAACAACTGGCTGCGCAGTTTAATATATCCCCCACTTATATCAGCGAATATTTTAAAAAGCTTACCGGTGAAACCATGCAGCAGTATATTACCAACTATAAGTTGCGATTGGTAGAAACAAGATTATTGTACAGCGATCTGCGCGTGAACGAAATTGCCTGGGAACTCAATTTCACCGATGAAAGTCATTTAAACCGCATGTTCAAAAAATATAAAGGGCTTACCCCTTCCGAATTCAGAAGACAAGGAAAGGCTGCCGTTAACTAGGTCATCCAATATTTCTTATCTCAGGTTATTTGTTCGCTGCCGTACAAAAAAATGTTCGTTTTCGAACAGGTGATGTTTTTCGCTATTGCTAATCAATTACTTGTCAATATTTTATGGGTATGGCACAGCTGTTGTTTTGCAGCGGTTGTGTATTGTGTACTTATGTACGGGCGTGCTTATAAGCAAGGTGAGAATATTTATGAACCCAACAGTTATCTCAGCCTGCAGCATCGTTGCGTCGCACACTTGTACACGGGTATCGTTAAGGAACAATGCATTCCGTTCGGGAGGAACATGCCTTTATACAATGCATCATAAACCAGACATCACATGCTTAAAAGTTATCTGACTATCGCCTTAAGAACACTTTGGAAAAGCAAGGTGTTTACAGCTATCAATATCCTTGGCCTGGCCATCGGTATCAGTGCATCGCTGGTGATCTTCCTGCTGGTGCAATATGATTTCAGCTTTGATAAATTTCAACCTGATCAGGACCGTATTTACCGGGTGGTATCCAAGTTCGATTTCAGTGGAGAAATTTTTTATAACTCCGGTGTTACCTATCCCATGGCCAAAACATTAAAAGCAGAAGCCACAGGGTTTCAGGAGATCGCGGCTTTAGGTGTTTGGGATCATGATGCAAAAGTGGCAGTGCCTGCAAAATATCCCGCACAACCTGCGGTATTCAAAAAACAGGAGAACATCACTTTTGCTGATGAACATTATTTCAACATCGTTCCTTACCAATGGCTTGCCGGCTCTGCAGCCACCTCACTTCAAAAGCCCGGACAAACCGTACTCACGCAAAAATCTGCGGCATTATATTATCCTAAGCTTAAGCCTGCTGAAATCATCGGCAAAGAACTTGTACTGAATGATACGGTACATGTATTTATCTCGGGCATTGTAAAAGACATTCCTTATCATACCGACTTCACTTTTACTGCATTTATTTCCAAAGTAACACAGGAAAACACCAGCCTTAAACCTTCTGATGCTGATAACTGGGGCAATACCAATTCTGCTTCTCAACTGTTCGTAAAGCTAGCCCCGGGAACTGATAAGGCTAAAATAATTCAACAGTTTACAAGCATCTACAAGAAATACAATAAACCCAAACCTGAAGACAAAAGCAAGATGCCTTATGGTTTACAACCATTGAGTGAAATTCATTTTGATGCGCACTATGGCGCATTTGAAAACAGGATGGCGCATAAGCCAACTTTGTATGGTTTACTGGCAGTGGCTATTTTTCTTTTGCTGCTGGGCTGTATTAATTTTATCAACCTCTCTACTGCACAGGCATCGCAAAGAGCCAAAGAAATTGGTGTACGTAAAACCATGGGCAGTTCACGCTGGCAGCTTATCTTCCAATTTTTAAGCGAGACTTTCCTCGTAACCTTCATTGCTACATTGTTATCTATTGCCGTAACACCTTTATTGCTGAAGGTATTTGCAGATTTTATACCAAAGGAGCTGCAGTTTAATTTAGCTGCACAGCCTGTCATCATCTTATTCCTTTTATTGCTGATGGTGCTGGTAAGCCTGCTGTCAGGGTTTTATCCCGCCATGGTGCTTTCCGGTTATAATCCTGTGCTGGTACTAAAGAACCAGGCGTATGCGGGAACCGGTAAATCACGCAACCTGTGGCTGCGTAAAACGCTTACCATCTCTCAATTCGTCATTGCGCAGGTATTTATTATGGCAACGATACTGGTAGGTAAACAGATCAGTTATACCCTTAACAAAGACCTGGGTTTTAAGAAAGATGCCATCGTTTATTTTCAGACAAATTATTATGATACCATCAGTTCCCATAAAGAGGTGCTGATGCAAAAATTAAAAGCAATGCCGGGTATCGCGATGGTTAGTTTATCTAACAACCCGGTGGCCGCAAATGGCACGTGGAGCAGTACGATGAAATATAAAGATGGCAAGAAGGAAATAGAAACCAGTGTGCATATGAAAATGGGTGATACCAACTATGTAAAACTATACGCACTAAAAATGCTTGCCGGCAAAAACTTCACCCAAAGCGATAGCATCAACCAGTTTGTAATTAATGAAACTTATGCGCATATACTTGGCTTCCGGCAACCGGTACAGGCCATCGGAAAATATGTAGAATGGAATGATAAGCAGGTGCCCATTGTGGGCGTGGTGGCAGACTTTCATCAGCAATCGCTTCATACACCCATTAAGCCGATTGCGATTGGCAGTTGGTCAAATCCGGAAAGAACATTCAATATAGCACTTCAGCCACAGAATGCAGATGGTACTGCCTGGAAAGGAACCATTGCTAAAATTGAGAAAGCATTTAAGGAGGTTTACCCGGAAGATGATTTTGAATATTCCTTCCAGGATGATACTATTGCCAAGTATTATTCCAGCGAGCAAAATATCTCCGGCCTGTTAAAATGGGCTACAGGGCTGGCGGTATTTATCAGTTGCCTGGGCTTGCTGGGCCTGGTGATTTATACCATTACGCAGCGGGTAAAAGAAATTGGTGTACGTAAAGTGCTGGGTGCAAGCATCGCGCAACTGGTGACACTTATATCAAAAGAATTTGTGTTGCTGGTGTTGCTGGCATTTTTGATTGCCGCACCTATTGCATGGTATGCCACCCACCAATGGTTGCAGAACTTTACTTACCGTACAACGCTTAGCTGGTGGATCTTCCTCTTGGGTGGCGGTTTGATGGTAGTTATTGCATTGCTTACTTTGGGTTTTCAAACTATCAGGGCGGCAATGGCTAACCCGGTGAAGAGTTTGAGGAGCGAGTAGGGGTAATGTGGAAATGTGATGAGTGTGGGAAATGTGGAAATGAAGAACCGCGCTGCATTCAACACTTAACATTTATCATTCAACATAAAAAATGTGGAAATGTGATGAATGTGGGAAATGTGGAAATGAAGAACCGTGCAGCATTCAACATTTAGCATTTATCATTCAACATAAAAAATGTGGAAATGTGATGAATGTGGGAAATGTGGAAATGAAGAACTGTGCTGCATTCAACACTTAGCATTTATCATTCAACATAGAAATGTGGAAATGTGATGAATGTGGGAAATGTGGAAATGAAGAACCGTGCAGCATTCAACATTTAGCATTTATCATTCAACATAAAAAACAACACGATAACCAACATGCTTCGTAACTACTTGAAAATTGCTTTCCGGAGTTTGTGGAAGAACAAAGCATTTTCGTTTATCAATATTGTGGGGCTGGCTACAGGATTAGCGGTATGCATCCTTATTATGCTTTGGGTGAACAATGAACTCAGTTATAATAACTTTCATAAGAACGGGGATCGTATTGCCGCGGTGATGGTGAACCGGACTTCCAATGCAGAAGTGGCTACTTTTCCGGCATGTCCTTCTTTGTTGGCAGGTGCTATGAAGAAGGAATTGCCCGCTATTGAATATGCGGCAAGGGTTTCTTGGGGCGACGTAAGGCTGATCAACCGTACGGATCAATATTTTTCAGAGTATGGCCTGTATGTGGATGCTGAATTTTTAAAGATATTTTCCTTTCCACTGATCAAAGGCAATATCAACAACGTACTGCAGGAGCCGCATACCATCCTGATTAATGAAGACCTTGCAAAGAAATATTTTGGAGAAGAAGATGCGATTGGTAAATCCATCTGGCTGGATAAGACGGAGCAATACAAAGTTCAGGGCGTCTTTAAAAATGTTCCCGGTAATTCTACCCTGCGCTTTAGCTTTTTAGCACCTTTCCGTGATTACCTGCAGTCATCAATGGGGGGTAAAGAGAACTGGACTAATAACAATATAAAAACCTATGTTAAGTTAAGACCGGGTACAAACGACGCGCAGCTAAATGCAAGGCTGAAGCACTTCATGCAGCAACACACTACAGAGCAGGTAAATACTTCGGTTTTCTTATGGAAGATGAAAGACTGGTACCTGCGTTATGATTTTAAGAATGGCCGGTATGCCGGTGGCGGGCGTATTGCTTACGTGAACCTCTTTATTATTATCGCAATTTTTATACTGTTACTTGCCTGCATTAATTTCATGAACCTGTCTACCGCCAGGGCAACGCAAAGGGCCAAAGAAGTAGGTATACGAAAGGTAACAGGTGCTGCAAGAATTACGCTTATCCTACAGTTTATTGGTGAATCTGTATTGCTGGCTGCGATTGCCGGCAGTGTTGCAATAGCGCTGGTTACACTGGCATTGCCGGCTTTTAACAGCCTGCTGAATAAACATATCGTACTTGATTATAACAACATTTCACAGCTTGCTGTTTTTATAGCAGTAATCGTTTTTACCGGCATACTTGCGGGAAGTTACCCTTCTTTTGTACTCTCGTCTTTTAAACCTGTGGTGGTATTAAAATCGGGTAAGGCACATAGCGGTGGTGGTGCTTCCTGGGTTCGAAAAGGACTGGTGGTTACACAATTTGCCGTATCAGTAATGCTGATTATTGGTACGCTTGTGGTGTACCGGCAGGTGAAATATGTACAGCAAAAGAACCTGGGCTATAACAAAGAGAACCTTCTCTGGTTTCCCAACAATATCGATAAAGAAAAAATGGAAACAGCGGTGAGTGAGTTTGGTAAAGTGGAAGGTGTCGTAAGCGTTGGTCGCGCCTCTACTACATTTACATCGCCCACCAACAGAAGCGCCAATATAAGCTGGGCTAACAAGAAACCCGGTGATGATATTTTCTTCACGTTTATCACCGGTGATCATAACCTTACTCAAACGATGGGAATAACTATAAAAGAAGGCCGTGCATTTTCGAGAAGTTATTCCACAGATACCGGTGCTTACCTGCTGAATGAAGAAGCCGTAAAGCGGATGGGATTGGTAAACCCTGTTGGACAAACCATTGAAACATATACCGGCAAAGGAACGATTGTGGGTGTGGTGAATGACTTTCATACAGAATCACTGCACAACCCTATTACGCCTGTTATTATTGAATGCCGGCCTGAATGGACCTGGCTTTATTATGTACGCATTAGTAACGTTAATCCGCAGAAAACGATTGCCGGATTGGAGCGCATTTATAAACAACTTGCACCAGGATATCCCATGGATTATAGTTTCCAGGATAAGGAATATGAGTCCTTGTATCGCAGCGAAACACAGATGGGAACCCTGGCCAACTGGTTCGCTTTTTTTGCCATCTTTATTTCCTGCCTGGGGCTGCTTGGGCTCACCCTGTTTACGGTAGAGAGAAAGACCAAAGAGATTGGTATCCGTAAAGTATTGGGGGCATCTGTGCTATCTGTCGTGTCCCTGCTTTCAAAACAATTTTTATTGCTGATCCTGCTTGCTATAGTGATCGCTGTTGCTCCTGCATGGTACTTTATGAATCAATGGTTGCAGAATTATACCTATCGTACTGCACTGGGCTGGCAGGTATTTGTACTTGCAGGTGGCATCGCATTGGTGGTAGCGATTGTAACAATTAGCGTGTTGTCTGTAAAAGCCGCTATGGCTAACCCGGTGAAGAGTTTGAGGAGTGAGTAAGGGAATGTGGAAATGTGATGAATGTGGGAAATGTGGAAATGAATAAGGGCGCAGCATTCAACCTTTAGCATTTATCATTCAACATAAACAGTATGCGAATTGAAACCTCAGGCAACTTTGAACATTGAACGATGGAACATTCAACATTCACCATCATAACTTTGAACAGTAGAACATTTAACACATAACATTCAACACAATTAGCTGCATGCACCTGAAATACATCATACGTCATTTGTGGAAGAACAAGTTGTATTCGCTGATTAATGTATTTGGATTGAGTGTTGGTATTACCTGTATGCTCTTTGCAGTATTGTACTGGAAAGAGGAGCATAGCTATGATCAGTTTCATCAGAATAACCCAAACCTATATCGCATCACTACCACTTTGAAGAAAGATAAATCCGGCGAACGTGTTACAGTCGGAGCAACCGGACAAGTGCAAGGCCCCGCATTTAAGGCAGCCGTACCTGAAATGCAGGAATATACAAGATTGCTGGGTGGCGATATTTTTTCTGACGTGCTGGGCAATAATAAAGCATTGCATTTGCAAACAACCTTTACCGATGAAAACTTTTTCAGCGTATTTTCTTTCGATGTTTTAAAAGGTAATCCGCAGACAGCCTTGAAAGATATCAGCGCAGTAGTATTGACGGAATCTGTTGCCCGTCGTTTCTTTAACAGCATTGATGTTATCGGAAAATCACTTTCGCTGGATGCAGATCCTTCGGCTCAAAAACTTGGCAGGCCAATGCAGGTGACTGCAGTGGTCAAAGATCCCCCGGTAAATTCATCTATCCGGTTTGACGTTTTGATGCCGATGAAATTTATGCAGCTTTCTTTTGAAGATGATAGCTGGCTTAATGCTTACCTGGGAACGTTCGTGGTGCTGCATCCCGCTGCAAATACTCAGCAGGTGATCAGAAAGATGAACAATGTTTACCAGTCACAGGCAGGAGGACAGTTGACAGAGAGTATTAAGCAATTCAGCTTTAATCCGGAAATACAATACGGGCTTCAACCTGTTACAGAAATGCACCTGCATCCGTTGCGACAATCAGATAGCAATATAGAAAATGCTGTCGTGGGCAGCAGCAGCCCGGTGTTTTCTTATCTGTTTATGGGTATTGCATTTTTTATCTTATTGATGGCCGCTATCAACTTTGTCAATATCAGTATTGCAGGGTCTTTAAAAAGAGCGAAGGAAGTAGGTGTGCGAAAAATTACCGGTGGCAGCAGGTTACAGATCATCCTTCAGTTTATTGGTGAATCTGCAGCGCTTTGCCTGCTGGCTTATGCGGTTGCTATTTGTTTGGTGTACCAGCTACTACCTTTATTTAACCAGCTTGCCGGCAAACAGCTTCTCTTTAGCGGTATGTTCAATGTGCAGTTAAGTGTTGTACTTGTATTATTGTTCACGGTCATTGTTCTGCTTACAAGCCTGTACCCGGCCTATCATATGTCCAGGTTCAAACCAACAGAGGTCTTGTATAAAAAACAAAAACTTACCGGCAAGAATATCCTTGGCAAAAGCTTAGTGGTTATACAATTTTCGCTTACGCTTTTTCTGCTGATCGGCACCATGGTATATTACCAGCAGATGTTATTTATACAAGTAAAAAACCTGGGTTATAATCCACATGAAACAATACGAACATCCATTGCCGGCAACAGGGAGTTGGTGCCAATTATAAGAGCCATGAGGCAATCCGTAGCCAATGAGGCATCTATAAAGCAAATTACTTTTGGTGGCGGTGAAAGTAGCTATGATGTTAAGCTGGGCGATAAAAAAATAACTGCTGTTCATAAGGTGATTGATGAACAGTTTCTGCCCTTGTTACAAATACCATTGTTAACAGGTCGTAACCTTGCGCCAGTCACCTATCCTTCTGATAGTACCAATGCAGTGATCGTAAATGAAGCTTTTGTAAAAGCAGCCGGACTGCAACACCCGCTGGGGACTGTTATAAATACCGATGTATATTTTGACAAGGTTCCAAAGACTATTATAGGTGTGATCAAAGATTATCATTTTACCTCTTTGCGTGAACCTGTGCAACCATTGGTGATGTTTATGAATAACTGGTATGGTGGTGGTATTTGGGTAAAGCTGGAGAACCATAACCTGGCAATGGGCCTGGCTGCATTTCAACAGATCTATGCGCGACATGTACCCGGCGCTGTTTATAGTTACCAGTTCCTGGATGAAGCAAACAACCTGCAGTATCAACAGGAGCAACGGTGGCAAAAAATTATTACCGTTGCAGCCATTTTCGCAATTATTATTAGCTGTCTTGGTTTATTCGGGTTGGCGCACATGGCAGCCCAGCAGCGGATAAAGGAAATCGGCATTCGTAAAGTATTGGGTGCAACCGTTATGCAGGTGTTGGTATTGTTGTCGTCGCTTTTTTTAAGACTTGTAATGATAGCGTTTATTATTGCAGCTCCGCTGGCATGGTTGGTGATGAATCACTGGCTGCGCGATTTTGCGTATCGTATTCACATTGGCCCGGGTATATTTATCGTAGCAGCATTATTCGCAATAATAATTGCTTTCGTGGGTGTGGGTTTTCAGGCAATAAAGGCCGCACTGTCAAACCCGGTGAACAGCCTGCGTAATGAATAATGAAGCTAAATGCGTAACCCGTAAACGATAACCGTTCAACTTATAACAGGAAAATATGTTCAGGAATTTTTTAAAGATCACTTTGCGTAATATCGGTAAACGAAAAGTATACAGTGTTATAAATATTGCAGGTCTTGCTGTTGGGCTGGCCAGCTTTATACTGATACTGCTTTATTTAAATTATGAACTGAGTTATGACAAGTGGGATCCCTCTTTAAAGCGCGTATCAAGAGTGTCATTAATAGAACAGGGAGAAATACGGCAGCAAACACCCGCACCACTGGCTTCATTGCTGTTAAAAGAATATCCCAATGCAGAGGCTGCTACCATGATGCAATCTGCAGGGGATTATGATGTGTTGTTATCTGTGGGAGATAAAAGGATCTATCAGAAGGGAATGGTAATGGCAGATTCTTTGTTCCTGAAAGTATTTCCTTACCAGCTTACTGTTGGAAACAGCGCAACTGCATTCAATTCACCGAATGCTGTCTTAATAAGTGAAGATCTCAGTCATAAATTATTCAACAAGGAAAATCCTGTGGGTAAAACTATCAGGATGTATAATGCGATTGATGGAATGATCACCGGTGTTTTTAAAAGTATAACAGCACCTGCCCACTTCTCTGCGCAAATCATTGCCCGGGAACCGAATGAAAAGCAAAATAAATTCTGGCAGAATTATTCTTATGAAACCTATCTTAAGACGCGTCATTTTGCGGAAGATAAAGAAGTGGAAGAAGCTATTAACAGGATCTATTATAACGAGCGTTTGAAAGAAGACGGTAAAACGTATGAAGCCTATAAAAAATCAGCTACATCAACCAGCCTGTTTATTGATCAGGTAGGCCGCATCCACAACTTTCCTAAACATGCAGGCAGTAATTTTTCCACGGTGTCAATACTGTTGTTGCTGGCAGTGTTGTTATTGGTGGCCGGCGCGATTAATTTCAGCAACCTCTCTGTGGCGCAATCTATCAGCCGGGCAAAAGAAGTTGGGGTACGTAAAGTGCTTGGTTCCGGTACCAAAAAACTTATCTGGCAGTTTATGGGGGAGACCAGCCTTCAGTGCCTGCTCAGCCTGTTATTCGCAGTAATACTGGTAATGCTGGCATTGCCTTATCTCAACAATTCTTTTGGCCTGCAATTGCAGTTCGGTGGCAGCAATGCACTTTCCATAAGCGCACAGATTATTGCCTGTATTGCCATTGTCATACTGTTGTCAGGATTATACCCGGCGCTCTTTTTATCCAGGTTTAACACCACCAAAGTATTAAAAGGAGACTACTCAAGAGGTAAAGGAGGTATGCGTTTTAGAAACGGGTTAATTGTGCTGCAGTTTATTTTCTCAGTGTTCTTTATCACCTCAACCATCGTTATAAAAAAGCAGATGAACTATATGCAGGAAAAGGACAAAGGATTTTCCGGCACACAGGTCATGCGTTTACAAACACCACAGCGTACCAGGGAGCAGGGGTTTGAAGCTGCACGCAATACTTTGCTTGCCATACCGGGTGTACAGGCTGTTGCCAAAACAACACAGGTACCCGGCGATAAAATGTCTGATACATCTACTGTTTCATTTAACTACAATGGCAAACAATACAGGATGGGCTCGGTAAAAGTAAGCACCGATTATTTTAAAACATTAAACGTTGCATTGCTAAAAGGCCGGTCTTTTAATGAAAGTTTTGCTGATCAGAATACACGTACGGCAGTGATTAATGAAACCGCTGCAAAGATGTTGCAGGTAACATCTCCCGGCGCACAGGTAATTACTTTTGGCGACTGTGATACTGTTCCTGTGCAGGTTGCGGGCGTTGTTAAGGATTTCAATGTCCAGGGGCTTGAGAGCGCTGTACAGCCCATGGTGTATACCATTGCGAATAAGGCTTGCATGTTCCAGTCCGGAGGTGCAATACTTGTAAAGCTTAACGGTGCAAGCCTCAAGCAAACGATCACCGCTATATCCGGTGCGTGGAAGCAAATAGAACCGGATTTCCCCATTAACTATTCTTTCCTGGATGATAACTTTCAGCAACTATTGATCTCTTATGAGCGTCTTGAAAAGATCATCACCTTCTTTGCATTGGTAGCCGTAATAATCGCCGCCATGGGGCTATTTGCATTGACAGCTTTTCTTTCCGGCCAACGCTCCAGGGAAGTAGGTATACGCAAAGTACTGGGCGCAACTACCGGAAGCCTTACCTTATTATTGAGCAAAGATTTTATGCGGCTGGTTGCTTTAGGTATTGTATGTACCATGCCGCTCGCCTGGTGGGCCATGCACCAGTGGTTGCAGACTTTTGCTTATCGTATTAATTTAAGCTGGTGGTTGTTCTTACTGGCTGCAGCACTAATTGCACTGGTTGCGGTTATTACTGTTTGTTCACAGGCAATAAAAACTGCCATTGCCAACCCGGTAAATGCATTAAGAAATGAATAGTTCGTTCAATTATAATTCCTGATTTTTTAGGAGCCCGGCTGAAGAACTCCCTTCAGCTTTGTTGCGTCGCACACTTGTACGTTCAGTTGTTTAAGCAGCAACGCTCCGTAGTAAGCCTTTCAGTAATATAACAAAAGTTCACATGCGGAATAGCATTTTGATTCAAACAAAGCATTGGTGATTTGTGCTTCAGTGGTCAGGCAATAAAATCTGCTTGTATTGGCATAGGTATTGGGTCATAACTTTTGCTCGTCAATAGTTACTTTTTAACTTAATAGCACAATCTCTGTTACTATGTTTTAACCATCCGGTTATATCTTCACACAAAATTCCTTCAATGAAGTCTACTGTTACAAAATTGCTGGTGGCTGGCCTTTTACTGGTTGCGCCTTTATGGGTGTTATCGCAAAAAAAGAATAAAAAAATTTCCGTGATCGCTTATTATGATGGCGATGCAACAACCATTGATCGATACCCTGTTGAGAAGCTTACGCACATCATTTTTAGCTTCTGTCATTTAAAGGGTAACCGGCTGAATGTGGACAAAGCAAAAGACACTGTGACCATACAGCATTTAGTGTCATTAAAAAAGAGAAACCCTTCTTTAAAGATTATTCTTTCCCTTGGCGGCTGGGGCGGTTGTGAGCCTTGTTCCCGTGTTTTTTCAACAGAAGAAGGAAGAAAGGAGTTCGCCAGTTCTACTAAAGAAATCATGGATTATTTCAAAACAGATGGTATTGACCTGGATTGGGAATATCCCGCAATAGAAGGACATCCCGGTCATCAGTATTTACCGGAAGACAAACCAAATTTTACTGCACTGGTTGCGGCTTTACGTTCATCTCTCGGACCGAAAAAAGAGATCAGTTTTGCTGCCGGCGGATTTATTAAATACTTGCAGGAATCAATTGATTGGGTGAAGGTAACACCGATGGTGGATAAGATTAACCTGATGACCTATGACCTTGTGAACGGCTATACCAAAGTAACCGGCCATCATACAGCTTTATATTCAACACCGCAACTCTCAGAATCGGTTGACCATTGTGTTACCTATCTCACAGATACATTACATGTACCAGCCGGTAAACTGGTGATTGGTGCTGCATGTTATGCACGCGTGTATGACGCAGATACTACCGCGAACCAGGGTTTGTATCAACCTGGTAAATTCAATTATGGTATCTCTTATAAAGATATCGACGGTAAGCTAAATGAATCAACAGGTTTTCAATATCATTGGGATGATGTGGCCAAGGCGCCTTTCCTGTTTAACCCGGAAAAGAAACAACTGGCTTCTTATGATGACAAACATTCCATTCGTTTAAAAACACAGTATGCGATAGATAAAGGACTTGATGGTATTATGTTCTGGCAACTTGGTGATGATAAACCTTCAGATGGCCTGGTGGATGAAATTTATCTTACAAAAACCGGCAAATAGTTTTGCCCGTCAGCGAAAAATCAACTGCTGTTGCATTGCTTTATTGTTCGGGTATTGGCTTAACTTTACCGGTACCCGAACAATCATCAACCTAAAACCTGTATCATGAAAACAACCCGTCAAAAACTCCTGTTTACCATCAGAGGATGGGTGCTCTTTTTTGCTGTTTCTTTAGCACTTAGCGGAATTACTGCTTTCCCTGTAGAACGTGAGCTGTATTGGCTGCTGCAGTTTAAAACAAGGATGCCTGCAGCGCTTGCAGAATTTATCAGCCAATGTTATGAAGGCGTTTCACAAACTAACCTCAGGTATCCATTTATAGCTTATGGATATGACTGGCTGGCTTATGCTCATATTGTTTTTGCATTGATTTTTATCGGTCCTTTACGAAATCCAGTACAAAATATCTGGGTGATTGAGTGGGCGATGATTGCCTGTATCGGCATCTTTCCACTTGCCATGATTGCCGGGCCTATGCGTGGAATACCCTTATACTGGCGTTTCATAGATTGTTCTTTTGGCGCAATTGGTATCATCCCTTTAATCATTGTAAGAAAGAAGATACTTCGGTTAAAGCAATTGCAATACTAACTTTGATATAATGGCAGATAGCAATTCTATATACAACCAGGTTGTGGTTACCAGCATCACCAGCGAAACAAGTGATGCAGGCACTTTTGAATTAACACCAATTAACGGATGGCAACCGGTTTATAGCGAAGGCCAGTTTATTACGTTGGTGTTTACCAAACATGATGTAGAATTTCGCCGGTCTTATTCTTTCTCTTCTTCCCCGGCATTAAAAGAACCAATGCGTATCACTGTGAAGCGGGTAGAAAATGGGGAATATTCACGTTACCTGCTCAATCATATAAAGGTAGGTGATGTGCTCACTACCTCGGGTATTGGCGGTTTTTTCACTTTTTCTGAGGAAGACAATCGTAGTGCTAATGCGTTCTGCTTTTTTGCTGCAGGAAGTGGTATTACACCGGTATATGCTTTGATTAAACAGGTGTTGACTACAACAGATCATCCCGTAATGCTGATTTATAGTAACCGCAGTGAACTGGATACAATTTTTTACGACGCTCTTTTAAAGTTGCAGGAAGTTTATACAGGAAGATTAAAGATCAATTTTCTTTTTAGCAATATTCGTGATGTATATAAAAGCAGGCTTAGTAACTGGCTGTTGATACAGTTGTTAACGCAATACGATATAGATAAAACACATACGATGTTTTACATGTGCGGGCCTTTCCTCTACATGCAAATGATTATGATCACGCTGTTAACGGAAGGTGTATCTGCATCGCATATAAAGAAGGAAAATTTCAGCACATTGCAACCGCTGCATAAACCAATGCCACCTGATACTGATATGCATCGTGCTGAAATTATCATTAATGGGGAACACCATATCATCAATGTTCAATATCCTGATGCTATTGTAGCGTCAGCAAGAAAGCAGCAGTTGCATTTGCCTTATAGTTGTGAAGCGGGGCGCTGTGGTAGCTGTGTTGCCACCTGTCTTAACGGTGAAGTATGGATGGCATACAATGAGGTATTGGTAGAAGAAGAAATAGCGCTGGGGCGTATACTTACCTGCCAGGCATATCCTGTGAAAAGTGATGTGGTGATTAGTTTTGATGTAAACAGCAAAGCTGCCAGCATTGAATAGCTAATATTTATATGCTGAATGTTGGTTTGTAAAACCTCAAGTAATTATATCATGAAGTATTAGTTTTTTGATTAGATCTAGCATTCATCGCCGGAGGCGATAAAATAAATATGCAAGGCGAAGACGCCTTGCATAACCACTATCCTGCATTATTTTTTAGTTAGTCATTATCATTATGTTCCATCGTGATCACCGGTATTGATGATTTATATGATAAGAGTTTTTTGGTAACCCTGTTCCACCAGCCCGGCAGGAAGAAATCTTTCAGCGTATTAATCATAATCAGATCAGCATTGATCTTCTTTGAAAAATCCAATGTAGCCTTCGCCAGGTTTTTTCCTTCCAGTATGAAGGATTGAACCGGTATGGTAGTGAGGCTTTGTATTACTTCCAGTGTTTCATTTACAATTGGCAGGTTATGTTCTTCCTGCTCATTTCGCAAAGACAATACATAGATGGTCGATTTAAAATAGCGGCCAAGCATGGCTGCCAATCTTATCCGGCGCATAGGTATGCGGCCGTTAAGCGGAAGTACAATTTTCTTGAAGTGGCTCACCAGTCCGCCTGCTGTAACCGCAAGCACCGGCACATTGGTTTTTCGCGCCAGCCGACTGATAGATACCGTTGACCACACGCGATGCAGCAGGTTAAACCTTGCAAGACCTTTTATCACCAGGTCCATCTGGTATTGTTGTATATAATTGGATAGTTCTGTTTGCGGGTTGCCATGCAATACGCTGATTTCGATATTGCCGCCACTGCATAAATGAAGCTCGTATTCATCTTTCAGGCGCCTTAATTTATGGGCAGCATATTCCATATCGCTTGTTATATCATAACCTACGGCATAACCATCACCGCCGATGAGCGGCATCGTAAAATCCTGTGCTACATGCACCAAGTGAATATTACATTTAAGGGTATTGGCAAGTTCAATGGCTTTTGAAATGGCCCACCTGCTGCGGCTTGAAAAATCTACGGGTACTAAAATGTTGTAGAATTGGTTTGGCATAGTTCAATTGTTTTTGAGTTAGCGATAGGTTAATGCAACACTGCTATATTATGCATAGGTTAATAATGAGCCGAAAAGCTGTTCACTGATTTCTTTGTCTGCCATCTTTTTAAGCAGTTCGTCCTTACTGCAAAAAGCGATGCCCTTTCCCGCATGACCAACAATACATCTGTCATCTTTGCTGTCTCCAACGGCAATGCAATTTTTTACACGCACCTTATACTTTTCACATGCATATTGCATGGCATTGGTTTTACAATAACCATGGCCGCAAATACTATCCGGTGATGCAAAGAAATAAGATGGCATATTTACTTCTCCGGTAGCCTTGCCGTCAAAGAACTCCAGTTGGTTTGCGTAAGAGAAATCTGCGCCGATATTCTTCATTACATAATTGGAAATAAGTGAATAACTAGTACTGATGATCCCTACAAAATAGCCCCGTTCTTTTAGTGCTTTAATCACGTCCTTAATATCGGCAACCATCTCAATATTGTGTATTACATTCAGCAGTTCATCAATCGTTCTTCCTTTAAGCAGCAATGCAATCCTCTTACTTAAAATAATGGCATCAGATTCTAGTTCACGCAGTTCCTGCAGTTTGGGAAGAAAGCCAAACTGCCGTGCACAGGCATCTATAAATCTTCCTTTTAAAATAGTATCATCCATATCAAAGATGGCCATTTTGTGAAACCCTGAAAGGTTCTCCTGCAGGGCGCTGTTCATCTGGCGGTTGATCTCTTCAATAGACTTAACTTCTTCTTCGTTTACTTCTGAAGGGTTTTGCTGCTGGGCCTTTGCAATGATCGCTTTTGCTACTTCCTTACTCATTTTACCCAGCGCTTCCCATGGCTTACTTTTGTTTTCTATATAACCGATATTTATCTCACTGATCCTCGCTTTCATCAAATACATATCAAGCAGTATGCCTATATCTACACCGTAATCATTAAAGAATTTGATGCGCTCGAAATAAGTTTTCTTACCCGCAATCATACCGCTAAGCGGTTGAGAAAAATCTGCCAGGCCCGGATAAAAAATATTCAGCAGCGGTTTTGCCACCAGTTCCGTTACCCTTCCCGCATTGCGGCTGAAAGTACCCTTTACAAAATCGGCTTCATCAAGCAACAACGGTTCAGACAAATGGGTAATAGTATCAACAGGGTAGGGGTCTATATCCCCGTCAAGAAAAATCAACAGCTCATTAGTGGCCTGCATAATGCCATCCTTCATTGAAATGCCTTTTCCTCTTACTTCACTAATGATCACTTTCGCTCCTGCTGCCCTGGCGATGCTTACGGTATTGTCTTCCGATTTATCATCTATCACCAGCACTTCATTCACCAGAGGATGCTGAAAGCAAAACTTCACCACATTTTCTATTGTCTTCTCTTCATTAAGAACCGGTACAATAACAGTTAGCATGTATTACCTCCCTGGTTTTTTAATAAGGTTGCTATAATATTTAAGGGTTAGTTGATTGAGTTGGAGTAAGATTGCTTTGAAGGGCAAAAGCCATGCCTGCGACTGGAAAAATCGTTAGTCAATGTCCATGCTGATAACCGGTTGTTTTACCGTGCAAGCGCTGTAAGATACAAACTTAAAATACATGGAAAATTTAAGTTTATGTCACGCTTTTTCAGGAGATGAGAATTTAACATTCACCCCAGATTATTTAAAAATAAATTGTTGAGATATTGATAGGACGCAGGTGTTAACCGGTAACTGCGGGATTTGATTGTGATGTTATTGCGCAAAAAAATTAACACATGAGATTTTATTTCTACATAAATACAGAAGGATAGAAAAATGTGATACATGCCTTGCTGATACAGTGGCTGAAAGGCAATAAAAAAAGTCTGGCATTGCCAGACTTTAAGTAGCTTATCTTGAAGGATGATTAATAACGGTTGTATCCGCCGCCGCCTTCTCCGCGATTACGGTTGTAGCCGCCACCACCGCCACCGCGGTTATAGCCTCCACCACCACCGCCGCCACGATTGTAGCCTCCGCCACCGCCGCCGCCAAAGCTCTTCTTTTTGAAACCACCACCGCCACCACTGTCTTGTTTTGGTGCAGATTCATTAACAACGATCTTACGGCCTGAAATTTCACTTTCATGCAGTTCGCTGATGGCTTTGCGTGCAGCTGTGTCATCACCCATTTCAACAAAACCAAAGCCTTTGCTACGGTTATTATTGAACTTGTCGGTAATGATCTTTGCAGAAACCACTTCACCGTAGGGTGAGAAAAGATTGTACAAATCATCACTGGACATATTCCAGTCAAGGTTTCCAACGTAAATGTTCATGTCAAATAATTAAATAAACAATAAAAAACCAATAAATGAGTGTAACCAAAAAACCATAAACATTTACGCCGAAACGTTAAGGAAAAATGGAAGAACTGCATCTTTGGACAAACAAAATAAAGAAATTAGTTTAAAGCAACCAATTATTTTTATTTTGGGTAAAATCCCGCAAACCCTTGATATATCATGTATTTGCTACATATCATCTATGATTTTGCGATAACTTGTTACAATTCCTTTGATTAAGGAAGAGCTGAATCCCTGGTGTTCCATTTCATTTAACCCGGCAATGGTACATCCTTTGGGTGTGGTTACTTTATCAATTTCCTGTTCGGGGTGGGTATGCTTCGTCAGCAATAATTCAGCGGCACCTTTTACTGTTTGTGCAGCAATCAGCGATGCTGTTTTTGCATCAAATCCAATCTCAATACCTCCCTGTATATTCGCTCTTATGTAACGCATTGCATAGGCGGTTCCGCAGGCGCCCAGTACAGTGGCTGCGTCCATCAGCTTTTCTTCAATAAACACAGTTTTGCCTAACTGGTCAAAAAGGTTACCGACGAATGAAGTCTGTTCTTCACTTGCTTTGTGTTTACAAATACAGGTAATACTTTCCTGTATGGCAATGGCGGTATTGGGCATGGCGCGAAACAGGGTGATGTCTTCGCCAAGAATACTTTGGATGTCTTTAATCCATACACCGGTGATCACGCTGATAAGTGCATGTTTTTCCGGTTGAATATCATTTTTCAGACTTTCAAGTATATCCTTTACCTGGAAAGGTTTTACGGCAAGTATCACCCAATCTGCAAAAGCGATGGCTTCAGCGTTGTTATTACTTACCAATACGCCTTTTTCTTCCAGCGGTTTTAGCGTGGTGATATTTCTTTTGGTAATGATGATATGCTGGGGTGAAATAAACCCGCTGTTAATAAGTCCTTCGGCAATAGCGGTACCTAAATTTCCGCCGCCGATAATGGCAATTTTCTTTGACATGGTGTTATTATTCTATCGCGATTGAATGATGCTGAAACCAGGCCACCGATTCTTTAAACGTAATCTGTGATGACGCAACCTTTATAACGAAGTTATAGGCTTCTTCCTGGCCTGCGGTCAACATCCATTTATTCCGGTATAATAACATAAATACGGCTAAGAAACCTGTACGTTTGTTGCCATCGATAAATGGATGATTTTTGAGTAAACTTTCAAGCAGTGCTGCGGATTTTTCAAAAATGGAAGGATATAGTTCGATGCCATCAAAGCACTGGAAAGGGCGGTTGACAGCACTTTCCAGTAGGCTCAGGTCTCTTACTCCATTGCTGCCGCCAAAGTCTCTCAGTGAGTAATCATGAAGTTGCATTACCTCGTCAAGCAAGATCATTGTGCAAGCTTTTGTAATGTATCATGATATTTTTCAACAGCTTTACTGTAAATATCTTCTACAGGTAACACCGGGTCTTTGGAAATGGTTTCCAATACGTCTTCAATAATCTTCAATTTGTCTTCCGGCAAATTGTTGATTACGGCTATGATACGCTCTTTCTTTTCCTGTACAACACTCATTTCTGTTATTTTTCCAAATTTACCAAATTTTACCTGCACTCAAATAGTTGCGCACGTAATCATCTACTCCTTCTTCAAGTGAATAAAAAGGCTCCTCGTACCCGGATTCCCTAAGCTTGTGCATGTTGGCTTCGGTGAAATACTGGTACTTGTCCCTTATATCTTCCGGCATGTTGATGTATTCAATTTTTGGCTCCAGGTCAAGGCCATGAAAAGTTGCCTTTACCAGGTCGTTAAAACTTCGTGCAGTGCCTGTGCCCAGGTTATAAATACCATTATGCAACGGGTTGGTATAAGAAGTGAATACTCCCGCAGCCGTGGCATGTTGCTTTACGGTTTCTTTGGCGCTTTGTACCATCATCCAGTAAATGATCTTTACCACATCTTTCACATAGATAAAATCGCGCAGTTGCTCGCCATCTTTAAATTCTTTTTTATGGCTTTTGAACAACTTTACATAGCCTTCCTTTTTAATCTGGTTCACTGAATGAAATATCACACTGGCCATTCTTGCCTTGTGGTATTCATTGGGGCCATATACGTTAAAGAACTTAAGTCCCACCCAGAACGGCGGTGTGTGTATCTGCAGTACGGCAAGTTTATCAAATTCATTTTTGCTTACGCCATAAGGGTTCAGCGGGTGCAGTTTATCTACAATATCATGGTCATCATCATACCCCAGTTCTCCCGCGCCATATGTGGCCGCAGAGGATGCATAGATCACCGGAACCTGTTTGGCCGCGGCGTATTTCCAGATGTTTTTAGAGTATTCTACATTCAGTTCTTCATGAATTGCATAATTAAACTCCGTGGTATCTGTACGGGCGCCCATGTGAATGATATAATCAACCTTTGGATTGTTCTGTTCCAGCCAGTCAAAAAGATGATACCGTTCTACAATCTGGTTAAACTTCTTTGACTCCCAGTTAACCCTTTTCTGCTCTTCGCCAAAATCGTCTACCAATACCAGGTTTTCAAAACCCTGTTCGTTAAGATATTGCACCATGCAGCTTCCAATAAAGCCCGCTGCGCCGGTTATAATGATCAATGATGTATGCTCCATATTCGGGATATATTTTCTAACGGCTTACACTTCACGTTAATAAGTATAACTGCCGTTTGCCGCAAAGGTATTTTATTTATATATAGCAGTTACAGCGCATATTTGCTGCTTATAGAAAAGATTGATAAACGTATAGCATCGCATTACCCGTTCAACTATGTGGAAATACCTGAAAAAAATTACCCCGTTTATTCTATTGATATTGGCTGGTGCCGGCGTTACCATTTACCTGTTATTTGATCCACGGTATACAGGCGGTGCCCGGCTGGCTTTACTGGCGCCATTTCTTTTAGTAACTATTGTAATGATACTGTTAGATGTGATCCTGCGCAGAGCTTTTAAAAAAAAGGTACTTTATCTCTGGCTTACAGAACTGCTTCTTTTTCTGCTGGCACTATACTATTTTGCGGTCACTTAATAAAAACGCCATGTGGATTGAACATCTTGCTATTTATTGCACCGACCTGGAGAAGATGAAAGACTTCTATTGCAGGTATTTTGATGGGACTGCCAATGAAAAATATCATAATCCCAAAAAACAGTTCAGCTCTTATTTTATCAGTTTTGATAATGGCGCAAGACTTGAACTGATGCATAAACCGCACCTCGCAGATAATATGAATGAAGTGTTGGATGAATACCGCGGCCTGGTTCATTTTGCAGTTTCCCTGGGAAGCAAAGAAAAAGTAGATGCGTTAACCGAACAGTTGCGTGCAGAAGGCTATGCCATTCTTGGTGAACCGCGAACCACCGGTGATGGTTATTACGAAAGTGTGGTGGCCGACCCGGAATATAACCGGATTGAGCTTACCGTTTAGCAAAAGGCCATTCCTTATTTGTGCTTGCCTTTACAAGAAAAATACAGATACCTGCGGCAATTACAATCAGCCCGGCACTCATCATCTTCCAACCGGTAGAAAAGAAAATACATAGCCAGATGATGATGGCGAGTATAACAGGCAAAGGGTATAGCGGCATTTTCCACCTGAAAAAATTACGGCCTTTTTTCCTGCTTAATAAGAGCAATCCGATAGCCTGGCTTACAAACTGGATCAATATCCGCATGGCAAGTATTGCATCAATCACTTCCTTTATCTTGAACAGCAGGCTAAACACAAATGCAACCGCGCCCAATACCAATAAGGATATGTAAGGAAAATTTTTGGTAGGATGTACCCGTGCAAATATTTTAAAGAAAGCGCCATCCTTTGCTGCGGCGTAAGGTATGCGGCTATAACCCAATGTTGCGGAAAACACCGAAGCAAAAGCTACCCATAAAATAAGCAGGGTTGCTACAGTAGCTGCCGCAGGACCGGCAATTGCATGAATGTATTCGCTCACCACAAAATTGCTTTTGCGTATCTGTTCCAGCGGCAGAACTGATGCTACGCTTATATTCATCAGCAGGTATAAAACCGCTATGCCTGCTACGGAAATAAACATACTTCGCGGAATATTTTTTTCCGGCTGTTTAATCTCCCCGCCCAGGTGACATACATTATAATACCCCAGGTAACTATACACCGTTTTTACACTTGCAAAACCTAAAGCTGCTGCAAATGCATGATTCAATTCCAGCCCATCATTCAGGTGTTTTACAGGGGATAGAAAATTGCCGTGCATTATTGCCCCGCTGATGATCCACGCCATCGTTACCAGCACGCCAATCCATAAAAACACGCTGATCTTACCAATGGTTTCAATCCTGCGATAAAGTAGCAGCACAATGGCAATCACCACCAGGCCGCTTACCAGCTTACCCGTATAAAAGTCAAGCGGAACAATATAGCTGAAGTATTGCGCAAACCCGATGGCTGCTGATGCAATAACAAGTGGCGCCTGTATCATGGTTTGCCATACAAACAGAAAGCTCATCAGCTTACCCCACTTTTCGCCAAAACCTTCTTTCAAAAAATTGTAACTGCCACCTGCCAGCGGAAAAGTTGAACCCAGTTCACTCCAGATCATGGCATCAATGATTGATAGTAATGCCCCTGCCATCCACGCATATAAAAACCAGGGGCCCTTCATTGTTTCCGCTACCACACTCAGCACCACAAAGGGGCCGATGCCCACCATATCAATCATATTAATGGCTGTTGCCTGCAACAAACCAATTCTCCTGCTTAATTGTGTTTCGCTCATGCTGTTACGCAATAATAGCATTTCTTTGTTGTAAAGCGGTTTGATATGGCAACAAGGTTTCCAACGATAGATTGGGCAGCGGGTGCAAATATTTATGAAGTAAATGTTCGCCAGTATACACAGGAAGGTACATTCCAGGCATTTGCCGCACATTTGCCCAGGCTTCGCGATATGGGCGTGGAAATATTATGGTTGATGCCAGTTACACCCATAAGCATCGAGAAAAGATTGGGAAGCCGTGGCAGTTACTATGCCTGCAGTTCCTATACCGCCATCAATCCTGAATATGGTACTTTGGATGATTTTAAAGCGCTGGTGAACCAGGCACATGAACTTGGTTTCAAGCTGATCATAGACTGGGTAGCCAATCATACAGGTTTTGATCATCACTGGACCATAGAACATCCCGATTGGTTTATAAAAAATGAGCAGGGTGAGTTTTATGATCGTAACGGATGGCAGGATGTGATTGACCTTAATTATGATAGCCGGGAAATGAGGGCAGCCATGATCAGCGCAATGAAGTTCTGGTTAACGGAAACAGGTATTGATGGTTTCCGTTGCGATATGGCGCATCTTGTTCCGCTTGATTTCTGGGTGGAAGCAAGGACTGCCTGTGAAACGATCAAACCCTTATTCTGGCTGGCAGAATGTGATGTGGAAGTTTATCACGAAGTGTTTGATGTAAGCTATGCCTGGGAGTGGATGCATGTAAGTGAAAAAACGTTCCGGGGCGTTGCATCGTTACAGCATTTTAAAGACGTCTTGTTAAAGTACCTGAATTACCCCGCCGGTGCGGCCAAATTGTTTTTTACCAGCAATCATGATGAAAATAGCTGGAACGGTACAGAATATGAAAAATACAATGGCGCTGCCAAAGCACTTGCCATATTTACATTCACCTGGCCGGGAACCCCGCTTATTTACAGTGGGCAGGAACTGCCCAACCATAAACGACTGAAATTTTTTGAAAAGGATCTTATTGAATGGTCCGAACCGGTCGCATTACATAGTTTTTACCAGTCGCTGGCGCAGTTGAAAAAGCAGCATGCCGCTTTGCATCATCCGGATTCCCTACGAGTGTTGTCAACACAAAGGGAGGATAAGCTGCTGGCATACCTGCGCGTATCCGGGAACTCAAAAGTATTAGTGGTCCTGAACTTATCCGGTGAAGACAGGGTAAAGATTACGCTGCAGCATGAAGAGCTGGAAGCTGTATACACCAGTTTATTTTCAGGATTGCAATTAACCGTACAAAATAAAACTGAATTTGAACTTCAGGCCTGGGAGTATATTGTATTGCATAGCGGTACAGAATAGCCTACAGCTTACTGTCTTTATTTTGATAATGCCGGCGTTGTAACGATCGTTTCCATATTTCGTAAACTATTTTTTCCTTTTCCATAAATCATTCTTGCATTATTCCCGCAGTTTTGCTGCTTACTGTGGTAAGTGTAACTATATGCAATCAATAACGCATCATACGTAAGTTCAAATCACAGAAACAAGACTTGTAACATTTAGCTCGACATGACCTTCAAAAAAATTGTTTTAACCATACATCTCTGGCTGGGGCTTGCCTCGGGTTTGATTGTAGTTTTTCTTGGTATCACCGGTTGCATGCTTGCCTTTGAACGCGAGATCAAACATTTCACGGAACCTTATCAATACGTACAAAAAGAAGAGAAGCCTTTTCTTCCGCCATCCACCTTACGTAATATAGCGGTGGCGCAGCTTCCCGGAAAATTATTGCACAGTGTATCTTATGGCGAACGCGACAAGGCGGTTGTTGCAAGTTTTTATAATGCAGACCCGGAATACTATTACCTCGTACATATCAACCCCTACAGCGGCAAGGTGCTGAGTGTAAAAAACATGGATAAGGATTTCTTCCGCGTTGTTTTGATGGGGCATTATTACCTGTGGTTACCTCCAGCTGTTGGACAGCCAATTGTGGCAACTGCAACGCTTATATTCTTTATTATGCTGGTGTCTGGTATTATTTTATGGTGGCCGAAAAACAAGGCTGCGAGAAAACAGCGGTTTACCGTTAAATGGAATGCCAGGTGGAGAAGGGTGAACTATGACCTTCATAATGTGCTTGGTTTTTATGTAACCTGGGTCATCATCTTTATCGTGGTTACAGGGCTTGTATGGGGTTTTCAATGGTTTTCCAATGCGATGTACTGGACCGCTTCCGGCGGCAAAAAGTTAGTATTGTTTGAAGAGGCTTTATCATCCAAAGTAAACAAAGACAAGGCGGTAACCGCGTCACCGGTGGATGCCATATGGGAGAAAGTAAGCCGTCAGTATCCTTCTGCACAGTTGATTGATATGCATTTTCCTGAAAGCGACTCTGCAAGTATTGAAGCCGCTATTAATCCGGATGCTGCTACTTACTGGAAGTCAGACTATCATTATTATGATCAGTATACCTTGCAGGAAATACCTGTAAAGCATGTGTATGGAAGTATAAAAAATGCTTCCGTGGCAGATAAGATCCTGCGTATGAATTATGATGTGCATGTAGGCGCTATCCTCGGGCTTCCCGGCAAAATTCTTGTCTTTTTTGCCAGTCTTATAGCCGCCAGTCTTCCGGTGACCGGCTTTTTATTGTGGCGTGGGAAAAAGAAAAAGGTAAAGCCATCAGTCAAGGCCCATGCAAAACATGCCCCGGCTGCTGTTGCTTAGCTTAATGTTTGAGAAGATGTTTTTGGTATTCCACGAAATTTAAGACCGCAATTGGATTGTTGAATGGATTTTTTCCAATAAAAAAGTGGTTTTGTTAGTGATCTTTCAATATCCTTTCTATAAAATTTGAAATTCTACGTTATCTTATTCCCTAATTTCGGCACTTCTTGAAGTAAAGTGAATATGCGGACATGGACCTTTTACCCTTGCTGATTTGAACACTTTTACCAAAGAATCGAGGTGTTGATTATGCGTCTTCCCGGATTGCTAAAAATGAAAATGATTTTGATAAACGAATAATAGCAAAACCTGCTATTTATAGGCAGACACCTACAGGTCAGTCACATGAGAAAGAGCCCCGCTGGCAACAGTCGGGGTTTTTTATTTTGCTAAACTAAAATATTGCCCATCTTTGGTATATAATGTAATGCTACCTGCGCCAGGCTTTATCGTCTGCAATATCTAATTGAAATAATATACCTATGTCCATCAAATTAATAGCTGACAGTGGTTCCACAAAATGTGAATGGTGCTTGATAAAAGAAGGAAAGAAGAAACGCTTTTTTACACAGGGCATCAGTCCTTATTTCCTGGATGCAGCACAAATAGAATCTGTACTAAGAAATGAATTACTTCCATCGTTAAAAAAGGCAGAGGTGGAAGAAGTTTATTACTACGGCACCGGGCTTGCCAATATCAATAATGTAAAATTGATCAAAAAGATCTACAAAAAAGTATTCCCTGCTGCCGGCATTCATGCTGAAACAGACCTGCTTGCAGCTGCCAGGGCGCTTTGCGGTAACAGCAAAGGCATTGCCTGTATATTGGGTACGGGCAGCAACTCCTGTTATTATAATGGGAAAAAAATTATCAAGAATAGTCCCGGCCTGGGTTATGTGTTGGGTGATGAGGGCAGTGGCGCTTATCTCGGTAAAAAAGTGGTACAATATTTCTTATACAACACTTTTGATGATGATTTAAAAGCGCGTTTTATCGCAAAATTTCAAACCACCGGCAATGAAATTCTTGATCATGTATATCGCCAGCCAAAACCAAACAGGTACCTGGCATCATTTGCAATATTTCTTGCAGAGAACAGGGGGCATTATATGGTAGAGAATATCATTGAAGACAGTTTGAATGATTTTTTCTTTAACCATCTTTACAAGTACCGCGAAAGCTGGACACTCCCTATCAGCTTTGCTGGCAGTATTGCTTATGGGTTTAAAGATGTATTACAGGAGCTTTGCAACACTTACGAATTGGAATTGGGAAATGTATTAAAAACACCCATGGATGGGTTGATTAAATTTCATTCATAACGGCTTAACATCTCCTGGGTTTATCTTCAGAAAAATACAAATCTTATCAGCATGGAATTTATAAAGGTCACCGAGCAGCCATCGCATTACAGGCACCTCGAAAAAATGAGCGTTGCAGAGCTTGCTACCAATTTGAACAATGAAGACAAAACAGTACCGCATGCCGTAGAAAAAGCATTGCCGCAAATTGAAAAACTGATTACCGCCATTAGTGATAAAATGCTGGCGGGAGGTAAATTGTTTTATGTTGGAGCAGGTACCAGTGGCCGCCTTGGTGTGTTGGATGCAAGCGAATGCCCGCCAACATATGGCGTACCTTATGAATTGATACAGGGAGTAATTGCCGGGGGCATGCAGGCGGTGATTAAATCTGTGGAAGATGCGGAAGATGATCAACACCAGGGATGGAAAGATTTGCAGGCACGTGGTATTACCGATAAAGATTTTGTTGTTGGTATTGCGGCCAGTGGTACCACCCCTTATGTAATAGGAACATTGGAATATTGCGCTAAGAACAATGTGCAAACGGGTAGCATTGCCTGCAATATTAACAGCCCGCTTGCTGCGGCGGCAGATTTTCCGGTAGAGGTGGAGGTGGGCCCTGAATTTGTTACAGGAAGCACCAGGATGAAAAGCGGCACTGCGCAAAAGCTTATCCTGAACATGATCTCCACTATCGTAATGATACAACTGGGAAGGGTAGAGGACAACCGTATGGTGAACATGCAGCTTACCAATGACAAGCTGGTAGACAGGGGAACCAAGATGGTAATGGATGGATTGGGGATGACCAATTACGAAGGTGCAAAAGCTTTGTTGTTAAAATATGGCAGCGTTAAAAAAGCAGTTGATGCAGCAAAAGAAAGATAGCTGCTGTATAAAATAGTAAGGCAGCAACGTAATACATCGCTTAAAAGTTGCTGCCTTTTTCGTTAAAAAAAGACGGCTAGTTTTGCTCTTACAAAAAAAGGAATGCCCGGTGTAAAGTTGAGTTCGGTTACAGGCCTTATTTCATTCTTTAACTGAGAGGTGGTTTCAAATTGCGCTTCATTCCAATGCCTGTTAAGTATATTCTCTGCAGCAATACCTACCTCATAACAAGGCCTGGTATAATTAACCGCTGCGTCCAGTAAAAAATATCCCTTTGCAACAACAGAGTTGTCTTCATTCGCAGGCCTGTTACTAATATACCGGTAATTGATACTGCCATTCCATCCATCTTTCTTTTTATAAAAAAGCCCACCTGTGCTGGTAAAAGTGGGTGCCAGCGGAATATAATCGGCACCTTTTGGTTCACCAATAGTCCTTGGTTTTGTAAGATTGATATTTACATTGGCAAAAAGGTGATTGGTAAACTGGTAACGGGCAAGCACATCAATACCTTCTCTTCTTGTTTTACCACTTGGTTCCACATTACCATCATCACCAACATATACAAACTCCTGGTCAAGATAAAGATACCAGGCTGCAATATTCAGCAGCAAAGATTTTGCGGGTTTTAGCGTTACTCCTAAATCGGCACCATAAGCGCCGGGTAATATTTCATGTCCGTTATTGGCTACTACAACACGTGTATCATTTGAGTGGAATCCTTTTCCTCCTTTCACATATACCTGAACCTGGTTATTAACGCTGTACTGAATATTAAGCTTGGGGCTTAAGATCGCTTTGCTTCTGGCGGGTAATTGCTGAGCAGATAATTTATCGAGGTAGTCAAAATGAAAATAATCCAACCGCAAGCCGGCGTCAATAAGAAAACGGCCTGCATGTGCCTGCTGTTGTATAAAAGCAAAGGCATTGGCCTCTTTAATATCCCCCAGTTTTGTATAACCCAGTAACCTTCGCTGCACCACATGAGAAAGTAATGAATTGTTCGTTGCATCATAACGAATGCCTGCACCATAAGTAGAATTCAACGACCAGGTGTTATAAATATGCTGCTGTGTTAACCTTGACAGGTATCCATAAATGTTGCGATGTTCGGCCTGGTTTATTTCATCACCATTTACCGGGTCATTCAGGTAAAAAGTAAAATTAGAGTAAAGATTAAAGATGTTGCGTACATAGTAAAGTTGCTGGTCCCAGGTAAGTGCATCAGAAAATTTATGGCTCACTGAAACACTTGCATTGTAACGTTCCGTATTACCACCTTCCGAAGGATCGATAGAGCCAAAGCGATCAATCGTGCCATCTGCAACAGCCCGTTCAGGTACCTGCCCGGACGCATCCCATTTACTTTTAAAACCGGACAGTGATGCCGTTAGCTGCGTTTTGTCAGAAATCGCAAGATGGTATTTGCCAAAAAGATTAAAGCGGTTAAAATGTTGTTTGTTGATGGTCGGACCGTCGGTGTAGTTAAAATCACCTGCTATATAAGCGCTTTGCCGGTCTTTGTTCTTTTTAAGCAGATCGATCATTGCCAGCGTACGATAGGTATTATACCTGCCGGCCTCTACCTGAATACGGCTTGATGGTAAATTGGTAAAGGTGGAAAAATTTACATAACCTGCTGTATTCAAATTGCCCTGTTGTGTATAATATGGGCCGGTTCCATAATCAATATTATTGATTGTTTCAGGGATGATAAAGTGAGCATCAGCATAGCCTTGTCCGTGTGCATGAGAAACCATATTCACCGGCAGCCCGTCAACGCTTACCTGTATGTCCGTGCCATGGTCGCAATCAAAACCACGTAAAAAAATCTGTTCAGCCTTGCCGCCACCAGCATGTTGTGCAACAAAAAGGCCGGGAACAATCCGTAATAGTTCCTGCGTATTTCGTACCGGTTTCAGATCAAGATCAACCCTGGCAAGCGTGCTGAATTTTTGTGTGGAAATATTTTGACTGATCGCGATGTCTTTAAGATTGATGATATCTTTTTCAAGACCGATGGTGTGTGAATGTTCTCCGGATAACTCGACAGATAATGGCTTATAACCAATAAAGCTGATGTTTAGATTGACTTTTGTCTCAGCAACCTTTAAGCGAAAATATCCATACTGATCTGTGACAGCAATGGCTTTATCATTTCCTACCTGTTGCACATAAGCGGCTTCCAGTGGCTGACGGCTGGCTGCATCCAACACTTTACCATGAACGATTGTTTGGCCCGCTGCAGGAATAACCGGCAACAACATAATAATGAGACAGAAAAAAAGAAGATAATATGCAGGCGGACATCTCATAAGTTGATAACTGGTTAGAAAAGTTACGGAATGAATTACGTAAAACCAGCACTGCCGGATTTAATATACAGGCAAAGCCATCTCAAGACAACCTTTGCTGATCTCAAAGATTACATCCCTGACCGTATTTAGATAAAACAAACATGCCTTTGTTAATAAAAACAAAGGCATGCGTATTGGTATTTTTTGTGGGGTTATACCACCGGCGCCCAGCCTTTTTCATACTCCCGCTTCCACAAATTCATTGCTTCTTTACTGTTGGTGATATGCCCGTTGGATGGATCGCAATGGAGCGCTGTTCCTGTACGCTGCGCAATATTGGCAAGATGGCAAAGCAAAACAGATTTTGCCGCTTCCGCTACCGGGGCATTCAATGTAGCTTCACCGCGTACACTGTTTACAAAATTGCTAAAGTGGTAAAGCTCCAGGTTGCCGCTGGCGCTTACCGGGTTGGTGGGGTCGGCTTTTACATCACTCTTTATTTCTTTTACCAGCTTATTGGCATAATCATAAATTTTATAATCACCGCCTCCATCATTAACGAGTGTGCCTTTATCGCCATAAATAATAAACCCACGTCCTGCGCCTTCTACCGGGAATATATTACAGCTACGTCCTTCCCAGGTGATCGACTTTGACTCTCCAAATTCAAAAGAGGCGGTTTGGGTATCCGGTGTTTGCCAGTCGTCTTTAAACGCATAGCGGCCGCCGGCAGAAGTTACTTTGGTGGCATGGTCTACGCCCAGAAACCAACGGCAGCAATCAATTTCGTGGGTGCCGTTGTTGCAGGCTTCCCCCGTTCCCCAATTCCAGAACCAGTGCCAGTTATAATGTACCAGGTTATCCTGGAAATCTTTGCGTGGCGCCGGGCCTTGCCAGAGCTCAAAATCAAGCGTAGCGGGAACCGGGATCTTTTTACCAATGCCAATGCTCTTCCTGTTATTCGCATACCAGGCTTTTGCGAAATAAGGGTTGCCGATGATTCCCTCTTCAATTTCCTTTTTTGCCTGGATCAGCGTTGGGAAGGAGCGGCGCTGGCTGCCCATCTGGATCAGTTTGTTATATTTAGACGCAGCGGTGGCAAGTAATTCTCCCTCATACGGGTTTTGACCACAGGGTTTTTCAACATACACATGTTTGCCGTTTGATGCACCCAATATAGCCGCAGGAGCATGCCAGTGATCCGGCGCTGCTACTACTAAAGCATCAAAGTCTGATTTGGTAACAAGCTGCCTGATATCCTTTACCAGCGTTGGTTTACGCGGCGCTGCTTTCAGCGCATCAAAACCGTTGGCGATCGCCTTTTCTTCAACATCACAGATATAAGCCACTTCTACATTGGGAAGCGATGCAAAGGATTTTGCCAGGTAAGCACCACGGCTGTTTACACCCATTACGGCAAGAATCACTTTGTTGGATGGTGCATTCTTCCCAAAAACAGGAAAGTTAAGAATGCTGATGCCTGCGGTAGCAAGGGAAGTGTTTTTAATAAATGTGCGGCGGTTCATAAGCTTTTCGTTAGATGAGCAATAAGTTGCTAATGTAAGTGATCGGGGGGAATGCAGGATGCGAAGCTGATTAATTTAGGCAGGGTTTTAAAATTCATCGCCGGAGCTCACGCGCTGTGGGAAGCTCTAACGTAAACATTTTTTATCACTTTGACTTTCACTGATATTTTTTATTGTACTTTTTAAATTTTTTATAAAAGTTTGTTGTCTTACTGTTATATTTGAACTATTAACTGCTGGGCACAAGGGAAAAAGAATCCGTACTGGCAAAAATGATTTCTTGTGCTGAATTAATTAAAAAAGCCTGCCGCTGTCTATCAGATTCCAGAATGAATTGATGGGCAAAGGAAGTATAGCAGAAACCGGCTATGCTGCTTCACAAGTGGGAAAAGACCCACGATATATTCTCTAAAGCCAGATATGATGTACGTGGTTGCCGTTGTAATAGATCAGTTTATTACAAGTATTGCAAACGCAGAGATGTATTATTGAGATACTGAAGAACCTGTAATGCGGATAACGTTGCCATTTACAAGGCAATAAAGATGCATTACGATTAATTGCAAATCTTATGGGGTCTTTATCACATTGAGGAACACAACATAAATGAAGAAACGGAAAGACAGTGTTTTCAATGATAACAGAGCGATACCATTAATAACAACATACAATATGAATCCGTAAAAAATTAAACCACTATGAAATTGAAACATAAACTACCTCCCGCCTAAAGCAGTTGAAAACAAACTGAATTAACAACAGCATACAGTATTGAATCCGTATAAATTAAACCGCTATGAAATTGAAACATAAACTACCTCCCGCTTAAAGCAGTTGAAAACAAACTGAATTAACAACAGCATACAGTATTGAATCCGTATAAATTAAACCACTATGAAATTGAAGTATAAACTATCGGGTAACTCTTTTTTCTGAACTATTTATTGTGCTGTGATCTGCCCGGCTTCTAGCAGTTTCATGGCTTGCAAGTCTGTCGTGAAAAACTCATGCCGGCTTTGCTATTTGTATAACTGAAAAGAAGGCTTCATTAAATTTTTTTTTAATCAAAACAACAACTGCTATGAAACAAACAACGCGTTGGCTGCTTATGCTACTTCTATGCGTGGGCTGTACGTATGTCTTTGGACAAGACAAAAAAACAATTTCCGGAAGCGTAAAAGACAGTTCGGGAATTGGGTTGCCCGGTGTATCCATCCAGGTGGTAGGAACAAAGATTGTAGGTTCCACCGATAACCAGGGAAATTTTCAGCTTTCAGTACCTTCTTCCGCCACTGCCATTCTTTTTTCCAGTATCGGGTATAAGAAAAAAGAGCAGGAAATTAAGGGAAATGATTTTCTTAATGTTCAGTTGGAAAATGAAAAGGGACAATTGAACGAAGTGGTGGTGACTGCATTTGGTCAAAAGAAAAGTACCAGGAAAATTTCTTATGCGGTTACCGAGGTAAAAGGCGAAGACATTACAAGGGCAAGCACTCCGAACATCGTTAATGCGATGCAGGGAAAAGTTGCAGGGGTAATGATTAACCAGGGTGCCGGTGGCCCGCAGTCTACTTCAAGAATCAGGATACGCGGAAACTCTAACGTTACTTCTAATAATACAATGCCTCTTTTTGTAATTGACGGAGTATTAATTAAACCTTCTGCGCCAGGTTCTGATGGTTATGGCAATGGCACGCCAAGAGACTTTGGAAATGAGTTGAGAAGCCTTAACCCCGATGACTATGAAAGTCTTACTGTATTAAAAGGTTCAGCCGCTACTGCACTTTATGGATCTGATGGTTTGAATGGCGTTGTTGTAATTACTTCTAAAAAAGGAAAAACAAGAAGAGGGCTGGGCGTAAATGTATCACAAACCGTTACCTGGGATAAAGCCTATAAAGGTTACGCCTGGCAAAACGAATTCGGTGGCGGCATTAACCCGTGGTTTTCGGCCAAAGATGACCAGGGTAATGATAAGCTGCTAAACGATGATTATGATCCATACTATAGCTTTGGCCCCAAGCTGGATGGCCACACCATCCGTGATGTAGATGGCCAGTTGCGGCCATTTGTAGGTAATGATATCATGAGCTTCTTTAAAACGGGTAATTATTATAATACGAACGTATCTGTAGAAGGGGCTACGGAAAGATCATCCTTCCGTATTTCCTATACAAATAATAATAATAAAGGCATTACTCCCTTTAATACGTTTAAAAAAGATGCACTAACGCTAAGGGCTACACAAAAAATTTCCTCGTTTATAAATATTGATGCGGTAGTTAATTATACAACTACAAATGCTGTAAACCCTCTTTTCCAGGGTGGTTCAAACTACAACCCGATATTCAGGTTATCCTACTCCAATTCGAGAAACTATCCTTTGGCATATGCATTGGCCAACTACCTGGACACTACGAATGGCGGGGTTGTAAATGCTGCGCCGTATCTGCGTGGCAGTATGACAACCGTTTACTGGCAGTTATATCAAAACAGGTATAGTCAAAAAGATGATAACCTCAGGGCAAACATAGACATCAATTTTAATATCAGGCCCTGGCTAACTTTCCTGATAAGAGGTAATATCAACAGCACACAGTCTTTAAATGAAAGTAAACTCAGGGGCACAGGTCCGGGTTTTCTTGGCAGCAGTGCTTCCTACTCAGAAACACAAAGCAATTCAAAAGACGCACGTGTGCAGGCATTGTTAACTGCTTCCCGCAAGCTTAGCAATGACTTTGATGGAAGCTTAACGCTGGGCGGTGAAACCAAAAGAGGCCTGGGCGGATACTCAAACCGCGCCAATACAAACGGTGGCTTTAAACGTGCGGATTATTATAACATCGGAAATTCTGTAAACGCCCCCTCTATCACAGCGAATAACACCAATGTAAGCCGCCTGGATGCAGCTTATGCTTACGGCGATATTACCTGGAGAAATATGCTTACTGCCAATTTTAGTGCAAGGAATGACTGGAATTCAACCCTTACATATCCTGATGGACGTGGCGACTTTTCCTATTTTTATCCATCTATAGGTTTAGCCTGGGTATTTACAGAACTGCTTAACAGTAAACCTAAATATGACTTTATCTCTTATGGAAAATTAAGGGCAAGTTTTGGTTATGTTGGCTCCGGTCCGGATATCTATAAAACCAGCACCGGTATGGGGTACTCAAGCTCTGGAAATTATACAGATGCTTTTGGTAACACAATCGCCCTGGATGGCTTTACCGGCACCTCTCTGGGTAACCTGTACCTGAAGCCGCAAAAGGCGCGTGAGCTTGAATTTGGTGCGGAATTAAAATTTCTTGATAACCGCGTGGGAATAGATTTTGCCTGGTATAAAAAGAACACGTTTAATGAAGTAATTGAACTAGGCACACCAGGCGAAAGCGGCGTAACCAAGTCTGTAGTAAATGCAGGAAATATCCAGAATAAGGGGATTGAAATTTTACTTACAGGCACACCTGTCAGGTCTAAAAATTTTGAATGGAACGTGTCTGTAAACTTTGCAAGAAACAGGAATTTAATACTTAACCTTGATACTGCACACGGGCAAAGAACTTACACCTTAGATAATGCATTTGGTGATGATGTGCGTTCTGTGGCAGAGGTTGGTAAGGAGTTCGGTACTATTCAAACAGGCTATGCATATGCCTATAACGAAGATAAAAGCTCTGCCTCTTATGGCAAGCGTTTGCTTAACGCCAGTGGTTTATTTTATCGCTCAAGGGATATCAACCAGGGAACGAGAGACCTGGGCACCATGATGGAAAAATTTACATGGGGCGCTACCAATGAGTTCAGGTACAAAGACTTTTTCCTGTTTGTGCAGGTGGACTCTAAAATTGGCGGTAAAATGGCTTCAGGAACACACCAATACGGTTCTCAGTATGGAAGTTTTAAAAGCACCTTATTTGGACGTGATGCAGCACATGGTGGTGTAAAGTTTGTTGATGCTGATAATAAAGAAAGAAACGATGGCATTATACCCGACGGTGTATTTGCTCCGGGAACGCTTATAGATAATGTTGACTGGGGAAATAAAACCTACGCAGAAGCTGTTGCTGCCGGCGCTGCAAAACCACTTTCTGCAGCCACTTACTATGATGGTATTGCAAGCTGGGCTTCCGGTATAAGAGAATATTCCATTTTTGAAAACTCCTGGGTATCGTTAAGGGAAATTTCTGTGGGCTATAACCTGCCAAAGAAACTGATCAATAAAATACATCTTAACAACCTGCGGGTAAGCCTTATTGGCCGTAACCTGTTATACCTGTACAATACTACTCCCGATGGTATAAACCCGGAAAGCCTTTACGGAAGCAAAGCCGGTTCTTTTGCTGAGTATGGCGGGTTACCATATATAAGAAGTTATGGTGTTTCAGTAAATGCAGGGTTCTAATTTTTAAATACTTAAAATTATTATATGAAACGATATTTTCTGGCTGCAGCAGCGATAAGCGCTATCTGCATAGCCGGCTGCAAAAAGTCATCTTTTGTAAGCGATAATACCGATCCATCGATTGTATCCTCGATAGACCCAAGGGAACAATTTACAAATGCCTCTTCGGCGTTTACGAGCAGCGTAGAATGGTATTATGATAGCTATATTAATATCATGCCTTGGTCGCAGCAGCTTACAGGTACCGGTGGAAATGCAAAAACATTTCTTACCCCCAACAACTTTAACCAGCGTTACAGTAAGTTTTTTCCTACCATAGGCGGACAGTTGACAGATATACAACAACTGGTTGATCTCATGGCCGAAAGCAAAAGAGCTGAGTATACAAATATTCTTGCAATTGCCGACATCTACAAGGTGTACTACGCCTATTATGTAATGGATATTATTGGCAGTATGCCTTACACAGATGCATTTAAAGGAAGGTATGCAGGAACGCTTACACCCGATTATCAATCTCAGCAGGAATTATTTGCAATTTTTGAAACTTCTTTGAAGCAGGATATTGCTACTTTAAAAACAACCCAGCCTGTTGCTCAGGTAGCGCTTGATGTGTACGATCAGTTTTATAAAGGATCAGCCACTGCCTGGGTTAAAGCTGCAAATGCGTTGCGTTTAAGGCTTGCCTTCAGGCTTTTGAAAAGAGATGAGGCTACTGCCAAAGGTATCATTACCGATGTACTTAACAGTGGGGCGGGAGACCTGATGTCTTCTAATGCCGATAGCTGGAACCTTTGGTTGCCCAACAGTTCAATTGGCGGTGATTACGATCCTACTGCATACAGGGCACCCAGGCCAACAGTAGACTTTATGTGGAAAAACAATGATCCGCGTATCCGCAATTTTTATCAGAAGAACAATTATACACAGGATAATATGAACCTTGCCATTGCTGCAAAAGTTTATCCTGCCGGCACAACGGTAAGCGATAGAAGGTATATCGGCGCTACTACCAGTCCTGATTCAGCATTAGGTAAATATCAATCCTGGTTTCTCACCAAACTGGTAAGTAATACTTTAACCTTAGATACTGTTTCTTACATAAAATACCGGCTCTGGAAACCTGACTACACAATTAATGGCGTAGCCGGAACCGGGATTGGTTGCTTCCCGCTATTAAGCTATGCAGAGTTTTGCTTTCTGAAAGCGGAAGCTATATTGAAAGGATATGTTTCCGGCAGTGTTGAAGAATGGTACAATGCCGGTATAACAAGCTCCATAACCGCATATGACGATATCGCGAACAAAGCAAAACTGGAAGACTATACAGCGTTAGGCAATACCGAAATTTCCGGTTACCTTAATTCGGCTGATGTGAAATTTAATGCAACCAAAGCTGCAGAACAACTGGCAATACAGGCATACATTAATTTCTATAAGCAGCCGAGTGAAGCCTGGGCTGTTCTAAAACGTACAGGCATGCCTAATTCTTCTACTGCACTTGCCAATGAGAACATTACCATAAACGGCACAGTATTCCAGATGCCAAGAAGGGCCGCTTTCGGGGTTCCTTTGCCAACAGACCTGGATTATGCTACCAGAACAGCAGCAATAGCTCAGATGATGACAGATGCTGAATATGGAACCGGTGCAACAGATGTATTCGGACGTGTTTGGTGGGATAAAAAATAGCGATTGAACACTACTATAGTAAAGAGGCTGTCTCTTGTTTTGCAAACATAGGAGACAGCCTCTTCTATAATCTGATGTAGCTATTTACTTAATAATCTCCCAGGGTTTCAGGTAACTGGGCCAGTGCCTTTGCCAGTTGTTCATCATTAGGGGCAATGCCATGCCACTCATGATGTCCTTCCATAAAATCAACACCCTTGCCCATCGCGGTTTTCATCAAAATACAAACCGGTTTTCCCTGGCCGGTGAGCGATTTTGCCTTATTTAAACCGGCAATTACCTCATTCATATCATTACCATCTATTTCCAGTGTAAGCCATCCGAATGCTTCAAATTTTACCTGTAAATCGCCAAGGTTCATCACTTTAACAGTAGGGCCATCAATTTGCTGGCCATTCCAGTCGACGGTAGAGATCAGGTTATCTACCTTATGGTGCCCGGCAAACATAATAGCTTCCCAGTTCTGACCTTCATCTAACTCACCATCCCCATGTAAAGAATATACCAAATGACTGTCATTATTGAATTTTTTTGCAAGAGCAGCACCAATTGCCACGCTCATGCCCTGTCCGAGAGACCCGCTTGCCACCCTTATACCAGGGAGATGTTCATGTGTTGTAGGGTGACCCTGCAAACGGGAATTAATCCTGCGGAAAGTGGCCAGCTCTTTTATATCAAAATAACCGCTTCTGGCAAGTGTGGAATAGAAAACCGGGGAAATATGCCCATTGGATAAAAAGAAAATATCTTCACCCACTCCGTCTATTTTAAAGTCAGGATTGTGCTGCATAATATTAAAGTACAATCCTGTAAAGAAATCGGTACAACCCAATGAACCACCCGGATGACCGCTTTGTACACCATGTACCATTCTTACAATATCCCTTCTTATTTGAGAAGCTATTTCTTTAAGCTGTGCAACTTCTGCCATTAGTGTTATTTTTTGGTGCACAAATCTAAGGGAAAACTGTGGCAATTGTTTCACCGCAGAAAATGTATGCTTACCTGTTACGTATTATGTTTTGGTTATTATTAGCCTGACAGAAAAACTTTTTTTATTAAGCAACGTTTTTAGTTGTTTGAAAGTCTTTTTAACCGGATGGATGTTTTGTATTGAAAGTCATATTTGAGATTGATATCATATGAAAAATAAAAGACCGTGTTTTGCCCGTTTTGCGAATCAAAATATTCCGTTACTTTTGCGCTCATCGGCATATGGTCTGGCCCCCCTGTTTAAACTAAAACATATTGTGAAATGAATAGTCTAGTTGCTGACATACTGCTGGCCTTCGCATTAACGTATTTTATTATGCCAATAGTAATACGTGTTGCACAGGTAAAAAAACTATATGATACTTTTGATGAAAGGAAGGCACACACAAATCCTACCCCACGTCTTGGAGGTATCGCTATTTTTATCGGTTTAATCCTGAGTTTACTTCTTACCGCACACTATCCCGATTTTCAATATTACATTGCCTCTCTCTTTATCATTTTTATCCTTGGGGTAATTGATGACATCCTGGTACTTGCGGCCTGGAAAAAAGTAATCGTACAATTGTTGATTGCTGGTTTGCTGGTCTCTAAAGCCGGATTAGCAATCACAAACCTTCATGGATTTATTGGTGTGTATGAAATGGATGCAGTTTCAAGCAACTTGTTTACAGTGTTTACCATTTTTGTTGTTATTAATGCATTTAACCTGATTGATGGGATTGACGGGCTCGCCGGTTCCCTGGGAACACTAAGCTGCCTGGTGATGGCCGTATTTTATTACATTAATGGTGATATGGCTTACGCTGCACTTGGATTCTGTATGGCCGGAACATTACTGGCTTTTCTTGCGTATAATTTTCCTCCGGCAAAGATTTTCATGGGCGATTGCGGATCACTCACAATAGGTTTGGTTAATGCCATTCTTGTCATTCATTTTATTGAAACCGGCGATACTTCCAAAGTATTTCATGTTAATGCAACGCCTGCAATAGGCTTTGGATTAATCCTCATCCCGGTAATGGATTGCCTCAGGGTATTTATCCTGCGCGTTTCCAAAGGCCAATCCCCTTTTGTTCCGGATAGAAATCATTTGCATCATCTTTTACTGAATAAAGGGTTTTCTCATAAAACGATTACCCTGGTAATAGCTGCAATAAGCATCACGCTTACTTCCTGTGGTTTTATCGCCCAGGTATCACTGGGAACTACAACCATCGTAGCTTTATTATCCCTGCTGTTTTTTGTGAGTGTTTATATTATGAAACACCATATGCATAAACGTGTAGTGCTTCATGTGGTAGATGATATAGAAGCGCGGCCTGTAGAACAAGCTGATACCAAGATTGTTCCTATTTACAATAAGAAAACGGAGGCAATTTCTTTCAACGAAGAGTAGTATTATTTTTAATTGGTTTTCCTCGCCATTCTCTCCTTTACTCATAATTTTTTACTGCACTCTACCAGGAAGGATTTTGACGTATCCTCCCACGCAAAACCCGTGATGATAAATATTCCATATGTAATCATCAAACTACCTCTGCGGCTTAAGATAACTATGCAGAAAGCATCACTTACTATTGGTTGTTCTTAGCTAAAGAGTAACGGAATAAACAATCCATGTTGTACCTCATTTATGCTTCTAAAGCTGCTTTTTATGAAAAGGAATAAGCTTTTTCTGAGGTTTAATTCTAGTGACGATGCCGGTGTTATCAGTGCCCTGAAAATGGGTGCAGACGCAGGTTTCCCTGTGATGAACATTTGAAGCAAGAAACAAAACTGCTGTTAACGTAGGATAATAGTAAACCCGCTTTCAAAAGTGATAGATTTAACTGCCTGCTATCAGGTAGTAGAGCGGTGTTTAGATGCAGGTCAGGATTCTGTAACCTTATACAGCCCGTTTTTGATTGCGTACACCACGATGCCCGCCGTGCTTTTCACATCCATTTTTTCGAGTATTTTTAAACGGTAGCCTTCCACGGTACGGGTGCTTAAAAACATCACATCCGCAATTTCTTTATTGGTTTTTTCCTGGCAAACAAGTTTGATGATGGTGAGTTCCTTATCAGTAAACTCAACTGATTTCTTCCGCAAATAAGGATTGTACCTGCTTTGGGAAATCATCTTTGCCAGTTTTGCAGAAGATGCCCGGCAATAATATGGCTGGCGGTTATGTACGGAATGTATCGCTTCAATAATCTCATCCCTTCCCGCATTTTTGATAAGGTAGCCATTGGCGCCGGCTTCCAGCATATCTACAATCAGGCTTTCTTCATTAAACATAGATAAGGCAACGCAGGCAACGGCAGGTCTTTCCTGGCAGATTTTCTTTACAGCAGCAATGCCATCCAGTACAGGCATCACAATATCTGTAAGCACCACATCCGGTTCATGTTTTAAACTAAACTCCACCAGTTCCTCGCCATTGCGCGCTTCAAAAACCAGTTCTATAGAAGGGGCTTTTGTCAATATCAGTTTAAGTCCGTCGCGGAATATTTCATGGTCATCAGCAATGCCCACCTTAATTTTTGCCGGGGATATCATTTCGCTAAATTATAGAGGAATTTCTATTGTATAATCAACACCGCTGCCGGGGGCCGTTTGCAGGAACATTTCCCCTTCCAGCAATTCCACCCTGCTAAGAATATTTCTCAGCCCATGCCCCCTCAGGTTGGAAGGTTCTTCCTGTTTAAAACCCTTACCATCATCCCTGATACGAATGTTCAGGATCTTATCTGTTGAATAAATCTTCAGTTCAATTTTTTGCGCCCCTGAATGTTTCAAAGAATTATGAATAATTTCCTGAACGATACGGTAGATATGTACTTCCTTATTCTTTTCTACGGGTGGTTCATCATTGTCTATTTCATAACTGATCTTCAGCGCATTTCCCGTATTAATGCGATCGGTAAATTCTTTGATCGCAAAAATAAAATTCTTGCGTGCCAGTACCTGGGGCATAAGATCGGTGGCGATTTCACGTACGCGTCCCAGCAACTCATCTATGTACCTGCCTGATTTTTCAATCAGTTGCCGGTCTGTTTCATCTGCGGGATCAATACTGCTGATCTGAAGTTTTACGGCGGAAAGTAACGGGCCAAGATCGTCATGTAAGTCTGATGCTACTCTCTTTCGTTCCTTTTCCAGCGTGGTTATTTCTGCCAGCAGTTTTTGCTTATGCAGTTCAATATTTTTTCGCTGGTGCCTGATGATGGTGATAAAAAAGAATAGCAGCAATATCGCCAGTATACCGGCGGCGATTAGAATGGCAGTGAAAATTTTTGTCTCGTGGGTATCCATAATGCTGCAATGGCGTAAAGCAAATTTGCAAAAAGGTTTACATATACCATAATTAACCACAGATTCTTATAGAAATAATTGCTTAAGGGTAATTGTACAATATAAAAAACCTCGAATGCTGCTTTATAAGTGTAGAAAATTACGAAGGAAAAGCAGATGAGGAAGCGGGAATTGCGAAGAATGTTTTTCCGTTCCTGCAGCATCAGCTTGTTAATCTGGTCAATACTGTAAAAAACGATGACAAAAGAATAAACAACGCGGTAAATAGAGTTGAGCCTGTTGATGGTATGAAATACCAGGTTATCGCAAACCCAGACCAGAATGAGCAGGCAGCCCAGGATATTAAAGATCTTCCTGTTTTTGCCGCCTGCCCAATTTTTAAAAAGCCATAAGATGAGGATGCTTTCCAGCAATACATATACATTGGTAACTGCAATGTTATCTTTTTCCGCTACAATCAGCATTGAGCTGATGATTTCACAACTTAACGCCAGCCATACAAAATACAGGAAGGGGTAATAAGGTTTAGCTATTTTACGCAACCTTACCAGCCCGATAAGCGCTGCCAGGCAGATGGAGTAACTAATTAAATCAAGGGTAAGATAACTAAGCATCCTTCTATCGCTTTAAAGTAACACCGGGGTGCAATATGGCGGGCATCTTTTTCCCTCCTCTACAATTTTTTCATCACCAGCTAAAATACTATTCTCTGATGCTGTTGGCAAAATATCTTCGCCATTTTCATTAACACCCACAAAAATCAGGTGGGTCTTGTAATCTTCACTCATACCAAAATAAGCCCTGATTCCGGCACAGGACGGGTTATTGAAAAAACCTTGAAAAGCGCCGATATTAAAGGTTTCAGAATAAGGTAACAGATCCTGGGCCGCGTATTCTTCTTTAAGAACGCTGCTGATGGTGTTTCTGTACAATGCGGTCATTTCTTTTGCTTTTGCTAACGTAATAAAATGCGACTCCGGCAGAGGAAGCGTGTAACTCATAATCAGGATTTATCAGATTTTAATTAAAGGCCGTAAATATCTATGTTTAACAAATAAGTTGAACAACGTATTTCTACGGAATTGCAAAAAGTATAAATACATCAGAAGGAAATGGAAAGGGTATAACTTAAAAATGCGTAGAACTACGTATCAGGATAGGGGAAAGAGAGGCTAATTTTAAGCAGCAGAAATTTTTCAATCCTAAGCTTCGCGGGATATTGTTTATATGCTTGAAAACGATGCTCCTGAATAAGGGGCATTGTTATAGTAAGACGGAGCCTGCATTTTACACTATTGATCGTATAATGATCAATGATATAAACAGATTTTTTACAGGATACTTGAAAGGGTATACCGCCAGAGTTTTTAATCCTCACCCGGTTTAAAAAATGTCAAGAGCGTTCAACCCTAAGCTCTTTTTAAAACAATGGTATGGTTTGTTCAACGCTCTTTGCTTATCTGCGGCCGGCAATAGAACAGCAATGTTATTTTAAGTGTTAAAGGCAAAACTTCCACTTGACAATGGTTGTCGTTTGGCTTACCTTGTAATCAATCATCAGCTAATTTTATGGAAAATGACAATATCATTTCACGGCATATTATTGCCTGTGATCATCCGGTAGTAGACTACTGGAAGAAAATTTTTGAGTCGCTGGAATCTCATCCTGACAGCCGTCTCCGCGTTATGGTAAGGCCATCAGATATCACCCGCAAGGCTCCGGCTTTAATTCAACAATTACTACTGGCCCTGCAACATTCCCCACCTATTATCGGGCAATTAATTAAAGGCATACAGGTAGATTTTGCAAAGGAAGAAACAGGCAATGATTATTATATGTTGGAAGAATGGACGAGGCCCATTTTTGGTAAATGGTTCCTGCACCTGGCAAAACTGTTTCCGGGTACTGTATATTTCTTTAGCGAACCCCTGGCCAGGTACCTGAGCCTTGCAGGCAATGATGTTTTTTACAACAATACTGATGCTGACAAGCTTAGTAAACATACCTTATCTTATCGCGAAGGGCAGCAGCAGGTAATGTCGAAAAGGCTTTTTACAGCGTCCTGCTTTTTTGGAAAATTCTGTTATAGCAGCGGCGTAAACCCGGATGGCCATATTTCAGCATTAATCAATGAATTCAATCCGGCTTTTAGTTTGCAGGATGTTAAAGATGCTTATATGTATCTCTACCGTAATCAGAAAAAGAACGAGGATAACCATTTATTTGCTGAAGTTTAGCCTTTCCCGGCGATCAGTTTTTGGTTGATGTAAAAACTCCTGCATCATGGAATTTTATTGATAAGTTGTATCATAGTAGAGGTAGGTGCAGGTTTAGGCGACCATATAGCTTGCAATAATCATTAGCAAGATGAAAGGGATACGCTTAGTTTGTTTTTTCTGGATCCTCAATATCTGTATACTCAACGCACAGCAGGAAGGGTTGCTGAAATATGTAAATACGCTGCAAGGCACCAACTCCAATTTTGGGTTGTCTTATGGAAATACTTACCCTACAGTAGCATTGCCATTCCCTATGCATTCTTGGTCTGCACAAACGGGTAAGAATGGCGATGGATGGAAGTATACTTACGCTGCCAATACCATTCGCGGCTTTCAGCAGGTTCATCAGTGTAGCCCGTGGATGGGCGATTACGCTGTGTTTTCCCTGATGCCGGTAAAAGGAGCTTTAACTGTTGATGAGAATGAACGTGCCTCTTCTTTTCTGCATAGTAATGAAATAGCAAAACCACATTATTACCGGGTAAAGTTTGATAATGGCATTCAAACCGAGATAGCGCCAACAGAACGCGGCGGGCATCTCAGGTTCTCCTTTCCCAAAGGAGAAGACGCTTATATAATATTGGATGGTTATACTAAACTAAGTGATGTTACCATCCTTCCAAAAGAGCAAAAGATAACAGGTTATGTAAGCAATGGTATATTTCTTCCGCATGATTTTAAGAGCTATTTTGAAATAAGGTTTGATCAGCCATTTATTGCTTATGGTACCTGGGACAATACTTCAAAAAAGATAAAAGAAGGAAACCTTGCAGATTCGGGAAAAGGTATCGGTGCTTATATCAAATTTAAAAGAGGGGTGAAGGTGCAGGCAAAAATAGCTGCCTCCTATATCAGCCCGGAACAGGCTGCGTTAACACTGCAAAAAGAGCTTGGCAACTATACAAACTTTGATGATACCAAGGCTGCTGCTGCTGCAATATGGAACAAGGAACTGGGTCGTGTTATGGTAGAAGGCGGCAGTGAAGATGATAAGGCAACATTTTATTCCTGCCTGTTCAGGGCAAGTCTTTTTAGTCATAAATTTTATGAAGTAAATGCTGATGGTCAGCCTTACTATTACAGTCCATATGATGGTAAAATCTATAACGGTTATATGTTTACAGATAATGGTTTCTGGGATACTTTCAGGGCCCAGTTTCCATTAAGCAATATACTGCACCCTCAAATGCAGGGCCGTTATATGCAGTCGCTTATTGATGCACAGCATCAGAGCGGCTGGTATCCTACCTGGTCTAATCCCGGCATGTCTGGTGTAATGCTTGGTAACCATGCGATCTCTTTACTTACAGATGCATGGGTAAAAGGCATCCGAACCTTTAACCCGGAAGAGGCCTTGAAAGCCTACCAGCATGAGGCTTTTAACAAAGGGCCATGGGGTGGCTCCAATGGCCGCGAAGGCAATGAAGATTATTTTAAACTAGGCTATGTTCCTTACCCGGAAATTCATGAAAGCACTGCGAAGACGTTGGAGTATGCTTATGATGATTTTTGCGCTTACCAGTTAGCCACACTTACAGGCAACAAGTTTTACCAGGACATCTTTGCCCGCCAGATATATAACTATAAGAATGTGTTTGATGCATCCACCGGCTTTATGCGCGGCCGTAAAAAAGATGGAGCCTGGCTGGAAAATTTCGATCCTGTTGAATGGGGCGGACCTTTCACTGAAGGCAACCCCTGGCAATGGACCTGGTCTGTGTTTCACGATATCAATGGTCTTGTTAGCTTGATAGGCAGTGAAGATAAATTTCGCGCAAGACTGGATAGTTTATTCAATGGCAACAGCAACGTAAAATATGGCACTTACGGGCAGGAAATTCATGAGATGAAGGAAATGGTATTGGCAAAAATGGGGCAGTATGCACATGGCAATCAGCCGGTGCAGCATGTGCCTTATTTATATAACTATGTTGGTGAACCCTGGAAAACCCAGAAGCAGGTGCGCGAGATTATGAAGTGTTTATATAATGCAACGCCCGATGGTTACCCGGGTGATGAAGACCAGGGGCAGATGTCATCCTGGTATGTGATCAGTGCAATGGGATTGTATAGTGTTTGCCCGGGTACAGACCAGTATGTAATAGGAAGTCCTGTATTCAATAAAATAACCATCAGCCTGGAGAATGGAAAAAAGTTTGTAATAGAAGCCGACAACAATAGCGCTGATAATGTTTACATCCAATCAGCCACACTTAATGGTCAATCCTACACACATCAGTGGATTAGTTACAATGATATCAATGCTGGTGGCGTACTTCATTTTAACATGGCAGGCACTCCCAATAAACAAAGAGGAGTTAATGCAGAAGACCGGCCTTTTTCAGTTAGTATAAAAAATCCTCAGGCGCAATAGAGGTAGCCCGTTCCTGCCGCGACCTTTCTATATTATAAAAACAACTGCTGTATGAAAAAAGTAATCTTTGGCGCCGCTGTAGCTTTATGTTTGCTTACTGCGTGCACAAAAGAAAGCTTTCTCGAACAAACTACTACCACTGACCTTAATGAGGCTGCTGTATTTTCAGACAGTGCAAGGGCCATGGACTTTCTCGCCAACATTTATTCCAATATAGGCTTTAGTTTTAATCCTTCGAGATTTAATGGCGCCGCTGGTCTTGAAGCCTGTTCCGATGAAGCGGAAGGGCCGTTATCAACCAGCATTACTACTTACTTCCAGTTTGCCAATGCTTCCGTAAGTGCCTTTAATATTTCTACCGATGCATGGGGAACTTGTTATCAACAGATACGTGCCGTAAACCAGTTTGTTAAACATTTGCCTTCACTTCCATTTAACGACTTACTGCGCAAAAGAACGAAGGGCGAAGCGCTCTTTTTAAGGGCCTGGTATTATGCATTGCTTTTAAAACATTATGGGGGCGTGCCTATTGCAGGAGACTCCATTTACACGGTAGATGATGAGATAAGTACGATCAGGAATTCATATGCAGACTGCGTTGATTATATATCGCAGCAATGTGATGATGCAGCGTCAATGCTTCCTTTATCTTATAGTGGTTTGGATTATGGAAGGATTACAAAGGGAGCCTGCCTTGCACTTAAAGCGAAGGTGTTACTGTACGCTGCAAGCCCTTTATTTAACGGCAGTGCAGAAACGGATGATGCAGGTCTTAAAGCCATTGTAAGCTACCCGGCTTATGATGCCAACCGCTGGAAGCTTGCTGCAGATGCGGCCAAAGCAGTGATGGATTTAAACCAATACAATCTTTACCAGGACAATACAAAACCAGGCTATGGTTTTTATATACTGTTTCAGAAAAGGGTAAACAGCGAGTATATTCTGGCAAGGATGAATCCTGATAACAAAGACTTTGAAAATTTATGGCGGCCACCTTCCAGGGGTGGAAGCTCTACCAGTGGCGCGTTTCCTTATCAGAACCTGGTAGATGCTTTTGAAATGCGCAATGGTAAAGCTATTACAGATGCGTCTTCAGGATACAATGCAACGAGTCCGTATACCTCACGCGATCCAAGACTTGATTACACCATTACACACAATCTCTCGCAGATATACGTAGCCTATGATGCCTTAAAACCTGTGTACACTTATGACGGTGAACCTAATGGCGATGGGTTTGGTGCAGGCACACCTACCGGTTATTATGTAAACAAGATGTGTAATGATAATGTAATCCCTAATTATTTCTTTAACGTATCCAATCGTTGCAATCCTTTAATGAGGTATGCTGATATACTGCTGATGTATGCGGAAGCAACCAATGAATTTTCAGGACCTACACAAGAAGTGTACAATGCGGTGGAAGCCATCCGGCAACGTGCAGGCCTGGATCCTTACCAGTTAACTTCCGGCTTAACAAAAGAGCAGATGCGCAAAGTGATACAGCATGAAAGACAGGTGGAGTTTGCATTTGAAGAGCAACGGTTCTGGGATGTAAGGCGATGGAAAATTGCTGCACAAACAGATGCACAGATGATGAAAGGGATGCGTGTAAAAAGAGACGCATCCGGCAATTTTACTTACGTAACGGAAGATGTACGTAAGCACAATTTCAGAACGCCGATGTACCTGTGGCCCTTGCCGCAGAGCGAAACGGCAAAGTCAACAGATCTGAAGCAAAACCCCGGTTATTAATTTCTACAGCAATTATAATTACCATACATGAAACATTTATCTATACCTGGTATAGCAGCGGTTTTGCTGATATTCTTTGCTGCTGTAGCCTGCAAGACAAAGAAAGAAGTGATGGCAGAGCCGGTTAAAGATATTAACGGTACCTGGCGCATTGCATTGGTAACAAGAAATACGGTAGACATTACTCCTTATGTTGATTCTGCAATGTTCAGGCTAACATTGGGCACAGATAAAAGCTATACGTTGCAGGGCAATAACCTGCCCTTTGTAGTAAACGGAAGTGGGTCATGGGCAGTTGATGATCCGCAGTATCCCTACAATCTTTCCTTTACGCCCAAAGACAGCAGCAGAGCGGTTCCGGCAAGAATTGGAACACCGGTTTCCAAAGGTGTAAGAAACCTGGAAATCACTTTCAGCCCGGGTTGCCCTGCCAATACTTATGTGTACACATTTGAAAAAATCTACTGATAAACTACGTATATGCAGCCCCTGAAATTCTTTGTGAAAAAATCAAACCGGCCAAAAATATATTTCTTCTTATTTATTGTTTTTGCCGGTCTTATTATTACGGCCTGTGTATCTACGATTACCATCATCAGTCAGCAGGCGCCTGCGCAGCCCGGCGATACCGCCAAGATGGTAATCAACCTGCAATGGAGTGCCATTAACTATGACCGGAACGTACGGCAGGTAGTGGGTATTTGTGTTCCCAAAAGCTGGAACGCTGCAAAGAACACCAGCATGACCTATGAAAGTGATGCAGGTAATGGACGCATGGTGTTGATACCTGATGGCATCGTAGACCCTGCAACAAAACTTACCTATGCAGCGGCATTAACCAAAAAGTTTGGTATCGGTCCTAATTACATCAATGATATGGAATGGGTTGTGTTTTGGTCAGATGTGAAGTTGACAGCCTTAAACCAAACCACCGTCAATGGAAAAATATTTATCAATATTAAGACCAGTACCGATTACCTGAGCTTTAAACCCGGCTATGCCATGTGCGCTGATGAAGATGGTCTCTCTGATGAAAACTCCGGTTATTATACCAGCACTTTTGGGTCCTGTATGGATGTGATTGGCAGTGGCAGTGAAGATGTACAGGATTTTTGTAATCCCCAGATAGGCATTGCAGATCCTTCCAGTTCTACAGAGAACGATATTATCACCATTAAGTATGACGGTAGCCTGGATAATTCCGCATTGAAAAATGAAGCTGATATCTACCTGTGTGCAAAAGCATTGGCGGTGGATGGAACTGTAATTGATAAATGCGAGGCCAATGTCGCAACAAAGATCAACAAATATGGTGTACAGCAATGGCGGCTGGACTTCTGGCCAAAGAAGTTTTTTGATTTGCCTGAGGGGAAAAAACTGCAAAGGATCGAATACTATTTCATGAACGCATCAGGTACGCTTAAAACGGGATACGGAAATTCAAAAGATCCGTTCAAGTATAATTTCAAATGTAAATAACCTGCAAGTCGCCAAAATTTAAACGGTATGAGAAGGATTATTCTTGGTTTGTTTTTGATGCTTACTGTTGCGGCACCTTTGTATGCGCAACAGTTAAAGATCAGCGGCACCGTATTGGATGAATATGGCCATGGTTTGCCGGGTGTAAACATTTCTACCCGCAATCAAACCTCATCGGTTGCATCTTCTATCAATGGCCAGTTTGAAATACTCGCCGGTCTTAAAGACGTATTGCTGTTTTCATATCCAAATTATCAAACACAAAGTGTAAGTCTTGCAGATTCTGCCACAATAATTATTATAAGGCTTGTAAAAGCTTCCGTACAAAAAAATGAACGTACAGATGTGTTATATGGAAGCTTGCCGACAGATAAAATAACCGGAGCAATTGCTACTGTTTACACCGGCCAACTAACTACCACCCCCGGGCCATTGTATGCTTATGCATTGGGTGGAAGGTTACCCGGTCTTTACAGCCAGCAGTCAAGGGGCTGGACAACAATAAATAATTCTTCACTGGTGCAGCAGGATGTAGATGGATTATACTACCCTCAATCCGGTACGATGGGTTTAAAAGGCCCCAGTGATAATACGGAGATTAATCTAAGGCTGCGCGGCCAGGCGCCCGTTACCATCATCGACGGTGTTCAAAGAGATATCTATACCATTGATCCGGAGAACATAGAAAGCGTTTCTGTATTAAAAGACGGCCTTTCTACCATTCTTCTCGGGCAAAAGAGTTCCCGCGGAGTGATATTGGTCACTACAAAGAAACCGGTGCAGGGCACGCCTCATGTTTCACTTACCGCTCAAACTGGTATCCAGGAGCCGCTCGGCCTGCCCGATCCTGTTAATGCCTACCAGTATGCTTACCTGTATAATGAGGCACAATCAAATGAAGGCAACCCACTCTCTTATACTTACGAAGACTTTGCTGCCTGGAAGAATCACACAGATCCTTACGGCCATCCAGATGTAAACTGGTTTAATACCATTCTTAAAAAGAATTCACTCATCAGCAGGTATAGTCTTAACGTTAGTGGTGGAGGCAATGCTGCAAGGTACGCAGTGGGTATTGGTTACCTGGATGATAAAGGGTTGTTTAACGGAAGTAACCCGCAGTACAATGTAAATGCAACCCTTAAACGCTATACCATCAATAGTAATATAGATGTTGATGTAAACAAGGATTTTAATGTACGGCTTCAGCTCTTCGCCAGGATACAGGACGGTAATCAACCGGGTGGTGGAACTGATGCCATCATCAGCCAGATGTATACAACACCAAACAACGCTTACCCCGTATTTAACCCGGATGGTTCTTTTGGCGGAACGCAGGCTTACAGCAAGAACCTATACGCACAACTCACCCGTTCAGGTTATGTAGAAGATTATACCAGGGACATTCTTTCCAGTCTGGAACTTAACTACAAGCTGGATCGTTTTTTAAAAGGATTATGGGCAAAGGTAAATACCAATCTTTCTGTATATGCATCTAATACCACTAACCGCAGCGCAGGTGTACCTTCCTTTAAGCTCAGCGTTGGCTCTGCGGGGGATACTTTATACAGTCGTTATGGCGCTGCGTCAGACCAGTTAAACAGTTTTACGCTTACCTATAGCGCACAGTTCTGGTACCTGCAGTCAGTGCTGGGTTATACCAGGCAGTTTGGCAAACATGGCATCAATGCCCGATTGTTCTATGATCGTAATGAAAGCATTTTTAACTATGATCTGCCGGAGACCAACCAGAACATCGCTTCTACTTTTTCTTACGATTATGATGGAAAATATCTTGCCGACCTGGCAATAAATTACAGCGGCAATGATCGTTATCCTCCGGGTAAACAATTTGGATTCTTCTACGCTGCAGGGCTAGGATGGAATATTGCCAGGGAAAACTTTATCAAAAATAACAGTGGTCTTAGCTGGATCAATAATCTTAAACTTCGTGCTACTTACGCGCAAAACGGGAATGCCAATACGGGATACTTCACCTGGCGTGAATCCTTCCGAATCAATATCGTGACCCCCACTTACCCCATTGGTATCAACCGGGCTTCTCAAAGTGTAGCACAACAAATGCTGCTCGCTAACCCCAATGTTACCTGGGAGAAGGCACATAAATTCAATGTAGGTATAGATGCTGCATTGTTCAAGAACAGGTTGCTTTTTACGGCTGATTATTATCGGGATAAATATTATGACCTTTTGCAAACAAGGGGCCGGCAGGTATCCTTAATCGGTATTGATTATCCTGCTGAAAATCTTGGCATCAATCGCTTCAGTGGTACAGAGCTTTCGCTTACTTATCAGGACAATTACAAAAAGCTTCATTACTATATTACCGCAAATGCAAGCCTCGAAAATTCCAAAGTAATATTTAGTGATGAGATACAACAAAAGTATGCCTGGAACAAGGTAACCGGTCAGCCAGTGGGTATGCAGTTCGGCTATATTGCAGACGGGTTGGTGGAAACACAGAAAGAAGCAACTTCATCGCCACATGTTGCAGGTTATACATTGCAGCCGGGAGACATCAAGTACAAAGATTTAAATGGAGACGGTACGATTGATCAGTATGATGCAACAGCAATCGGCAGTTCGAAACCCATGTTTTATTATGGCTTATCTGCAGGCATCAGTGCATGGGGTTTTGATATAAGTGTGTTGCTCCAGGGCGTATCCAACAGAACCTATATGATGAATGATTACTCTTTTGGTAGCGGTTCAAACCAGGCATATACTTATACTGTTGGCCGGTGGACGCCTGAAACCGGCACCGCTGCAACATACCCGAGACTTACACCCGGTATTAATGCAAGCAATGATTTGTGGAGCACCTACTGGTTGCGCAATGGTAATTACCTAAGATTGAAAAATGCAGAGATCGGTTATTCATTGCCTTATCATTTGCTTAGCCGCCTGAAGTTATCTGCGGTAAGATTTTTTGCCAATGGTTATAACCTGTTAACTCATGCTGCCTTTGACAGGGTTGATCCGGAAGTCTATGGCCAGGTGTATCCTGTGCAACGCATCATCAATTTTGGGGTGAACGTAAAATTTTAGCTTAACCAGCATATGAAAAAATATATTCTTATCATCACGGGTTTGATAGCTGTTATGGTTTCCTGTAAGAAGACCTATGAAAGCGTGCCCGTGGAAGCGGTAACAAGTGATTATATCTGGGATACAAAAGATTCCAACGGTATTTATGCCAGCCAGTATCTTTTTGATATTTATGCAAACCTGCCCGATGGTACAAATCGTATAAGCAAAGATTTCCTGGATGCGGGCTCTGATGATGCTGTTACGTCACAAACTATCGCGGCGCCTGTTACCCTGCTTGCTACCGGTGGTATTACCATCTTTAATAACCCCGATGATGTATGGGCCAGCAGTTATGAATCCATTCGCAAAGCAACTTATTTCCTTAGTAATTTTTCAAAAGTGCCTTTGAAGAATGTTTATGAACGTCGCTCCTGGTTTGGCGAAGCAAGAATGTTAAGAGCATTCTTTTACTGGGAACTGGTAAAGCGTTATGGCGGAATTCCGCTGGTAGGAGATACGGTTAAAAGTTTAAGTGATGATGTGCAGATTGGCAGAAGTTCTTTTGAAACCTGCGTGAATTATATTGTTAATGAATGTGATCGCGCAGTGGATAGTTTACGTGATGATCCTGCAGACGATGTTAGTTACGGCAGGTTTACCAAAGACGCTGCCAGGGCATTGAAAGCGAAAGTGCTTCTATATGCAGCAAGCAACCTTTACAACGGAGGTAATACCGGTGATACATTAAACGGTTATGCAACCTATGATGCCAACAGGTGGAAGCGTGCTGCTGATGCTGCAAAGATTTTAATAGATGAAGGCAAGTACCAGTTAGATTCAGATTTCAGGAATGTATTCATTGCGCAGCGAAGTGTTGAGGTGATTTTTGGCAAGGCCAATACACTTGGCCAGTTTATAGAAAGCCAGAACGGTCCCATCAATTTTTCAACCGCACCGGCTGCTGGTAATACCAGTCCTACCCAGGAACTGGTAGATGCTTACGGAATGGCGAATGGCCTGCCGATTACCGATGCCAGTGCCGGTTATAAACCCCAGGATCCTTATACCGGCCGTGATCCACGGTTATCCTATACCGTTTTATACAATGGTGCACAATGGCTGGGTACGGCAATGCAAACATTTAATGGTGGCGTTAACAGGCCGGGTGGAACCACCGTACAAACGCAAACCAGTTATTATATGCGCAAGTTCATGGGCAATTTTGAAAACACTGCCAAGTATGAAGATCACTACCATGACTGGATCTATTTCCGTTTTGCAGAGGTGTTACTCAATTACGCAGAAGCATTAAATGAATACAGCGGCCCTACTGAAGATGTTTTTGCTTCAGTTGAGAAAATAAGAAAACGTGCAGGACTTGATCCCTTCGCACTTAGTCGTTCTATATCAAAAGATTCTTTAAGATCAATCATCAGGAATGAGCGGCATAAGGAAATGGCTTTCGAGGAGCAGCGTTACTGGGATATTCGCCGCTGGAAGATTGCCGGTGAAGTATATAACAAACAACCGCTTCATGGCATGAGTATTACAAGAACGGCAGATGGCTTTCTCTACAACATTGTGCCTGTGCTTACGACAGCTTTTGATGAGAAAAAAATGTATTTCTATCCCATACCAAACCGCGAGATGGTAAGCAACGATAAGATGCGTCAAAACCCGGGATGGTAATCTTCAATCCACAAGACATGAAAAGAACAGTATATATTATCACATTATTGCTTCTTGCTATTGGCATTAAGGCGCAAACAATTAAAGGTGTGGTGAAGGATGCTACCGGGCCGCTGGCCGCAGCGTCAGTAGTGGAAAAAGGATTGACTTCAAATGGCGCCCTTACTGATGAGGCAGGAAACTTTACGATCACGCTTAAAGGGCGTTCAAGAACATTGATCGTAAACAGTGTGGGCCACGCAGAACAAACAATAAAGATCGGCGCCAATAACAGCAATGTTGAGGTCATCATGCAGCCCAATGACCAGGGGCTTGACCAAGTGGTAGTGGTAGGCTATGGCACCAAGAAAAGAGTGACCAATACCGGCGCTGTAAGTTCTATTTCGGGAGACGCCATCAGGCACGTACCAACATCAAGCGTACAGAATACCTTGCAGGGAAAAGTACCGGGTTTCTTTTCGGTGCAACGTGGTGGTCAGCCGGGAAGAGATGCTTCCGATTTTTTCATCCGTGGCGTCAGCTCCCTTAACCCGGATGGTAATAAACCATTGATTATTGTGGATGATATTGAATACACCTATGAGCAGCTTTCACAGATCAATGTAAATGAAATAGAAAGTATCTCTATTTTAAAAGACGCTTCCACTACTGCAGTATATGGTATCAAGGGAGCTAATGGTGTATTGATTGTAAAAACACGCCGCGGTGCATCCGGTAAACCACAGGTGAATGTACGTGTGGAAACAGGCATGAACTCACCTACACGTGTACCTGAATTTTTAAATGCATATCAATCTGCAAGCCTTGTAAATGAAGCGCTATTAAATGACGGTTTGCAGCCACAGTTCACACAGTATGATCTTGACCTGTTTAAATCGCATGCCGATCCTTATGTACATCCTGATGTGGATTGGTATAATGTGGTGTTGAAAAAACATTCCATGCAGGCCAATACCAATGTTGATATTTCCGGGGGCACCAATAGTGTAAAATATTTTATCTCAGCAGGCGCATTTACACAGGATGGCAACCTGCATAACTTTAGCGATCCGCGAAACGAAGGTGTAAATAACCAATATTTTTACCGGCGCTATAACTTTAGAAGCAACCTGGATATACAGGCAACCAATACCCTGAAAATACGCCTGGATGTTTCCGGCAGGTTTGGCAGTATCAATACACCCTTGTTTTACACCAATACCACGGCTAACAGCATCATGTCTGAAATTTATAACTACAATATCATCACACCTTTTGCTGCACCGGTGCTTAATCCGGATGGTAGTTATGCCTATGCTTTTGGTCCTAACTTAACCAACGTGCCTACCATTAATGCAAGGCTTGCCACCATGGGTTATACAAGGAACAGCCGTACAGATTTTAATGCGCTACTCGATATCAACCAGAAGCTGGATGCCATCACACGCGGCCTGTCTGCCAACATAAGAGTAGCCTATGCGGGTACTAATGATATCACCAGAACACAATCGCGAGGTAACACACCTCCGGCTTATCATTATGATTCTTCAGGAACTTATACGTTGGATAAAGTAGGGCGTTATAATCTTTCCCCCTTTGCATTAAGCGGTGGAAATGACATCTTTAATAAAAGGGTTAACCTGCAGGCCTTTATCAATTATGAAAGAAATTTTGGCCCTCATCATATATACTCTTTTGTATTATTCAACCAGGAAACATATACTGCAAAGAATGGTACCATGCTGGATGTACCTCAGAAGTTGCGCGGTTCTACGTTTAAAGTAGGGTATGATTATATGAAAAAATACCTGTTTGATTTTAATGCGGGTTATAACGGTTCTGACCGCTTTAGCAGTGGCAAACGTTATGGTCTTTTCCCTGCTGCAAGCGTTGGCTGGAACCTGGCGGAAGAAAATTTCTTTAAGAAGAAGTTCCCGGTCTTCCAGTTGTTTAAACTAAGGGGATCTTTCGGACTGGTGGGTTCAGACGCGGTGATTGATAACAGGTATTTATACCAACAGATCTATGCAAGAGGCGGTGGTTATTCATTTGGTACCAACCATAATGGTGTTACCGGTATTTATGAAGGAAGTCTTGGCAACAGCAACGTAACCTGGGAAAAATCCCGCAAAAAAGATATCGGCCTTGATATTAATATGCTGGGCGATAAGATATCCATTACCGCAGATTATTTTGATGAATACCGTTACGACCAGTTATTTTATCCCGGCTCCATTTCCAATATCATTGGGGTTGGCTTTGCAAGGGAGAATCTTGCAGCGGTGCGTAACCATGGCTGGGAAGGTTCTGTACGTTTTCAAAGTCGTGTGGGTAATGTGGGATATGATATCACAGGTGTTATCTCTTATGCAAAAAACAAAATTGTGTTCCAGGACGAACCGTCGCCTGCTTATCCCTGGCTCGCAAAAACAGGACATCCGATCGGTCAGCCTTTTGGGTATACTTATATTGGTTATTATACCAGTGACGAAGACATCAGTAAAAGTGCCAAACCAAATATCGATCCCTCCACGATCAAGCCGGGTGATTTAAAATATAAAGACCTGAATAATGATGGTGTAATTGATGAACGTGACCAGGGCCCGATTGGCCGTCCAAACATCCCCAATATGAGTGCAGGTATTACATTGGGTGTGCATTACAAGGGGCTTGATATAAGTGTACTTTTCCAGGGCGCATTTAATTATAGTTTTGCAGTGCAGGGCACCGGTATACAACCTTTTCAAAGCCAATGGCAACCTATTCATGAGTTGAGGTGGACGGCAGAGAATCCTGACGGTGCTAAATTTCCAAGGTTAAGTTCTGATGCTTCTTATGAGAGTAGCCCTACTGCTTATCCCTCGGACTTCTGGCTGGTGAATGCAATGTATGTGCGTATGAAAACAGTGGAGATCGGGTACCAGTTACCCAAAAAGTTATTGCCTTTTAAAATCAGCAACGCACGGTTTTATTTTAGCGGGTATAACCTGATCACCTGGACCAATTTCAACCTTTACCAGCAAGATCCCGAAGTGGCATCCAATACAGCAGGCGATGCGTATCTTAACCAGCGCGTAATGAATGTGGGGCTGCAGGTTGGTTTTTAATCAGCAATACTGGAGGTGCGGTGCAAACTATACGACTTAACCTCAAAGGTTATCATCAGAAGCAAACAATCATGGGGTTATTCAAAAGCGTTTTTATTCGCCTGGCAATAGTAACAGTATTCTATCTTTTCAGCAATTCACTAAGTAGTCAAACTGCATATTTTATTGATGGATATCATGGAGGTGTTTATGGTCATTACCCGCCATGGTTTACAGGATTTATTACCGGCCAGTTGAAGACGCATCCTGACTGGAAGATCAACCTTGAGATAGAGCCGGAAACATGGGATTCTGTATTGGTAAGAGAACCGGCAGCGCTTAGAGAATTACAGTCTTTCCTTAAAGATCAATCTGCAACGGGGCGTGTGGAATTTGTAAATCCATCTTACGGCCAAAGCTATTTTTATAATATTTATGGGGAAAGTATTATCCGTCATCTTGATTACGGCATGCACAAGATCCGTCAATATTTTCCGCAGGCAACCTTTACTACTTATAGTTCTGAAGAGCCTTGCTTCACGAGTGCATTACCGCAGATATTGAAGTCATTCGGATTCAGGTATGCATCATTAAAAAATCCCAATACCTGTTGGGGTGGCTATATAAAAGCCTATGGTAAGCAAACCGTTCAATGGCAGGGACCGGATGGTTCGTCTATCACAACCGTACCCAGATATCATGTGGAAAGTCTCCAACCTAATTCTACCTGGCAAACCATCGGGTGGACAAACACTCCATCTTATATAAAGGCCGCGTTAAATGATGGTATAACCAGCCCGGTGGCAATGACCCTGCAGGATGCCGGCTGGAAGAACGGGCCCTGGTTACAAAGTAACAGCAACGGTTATAAACCTACTTTATACACTACATGGAAAGGGTACCTGGATAATACTGTGAAAAATAACGACACCTGGAAACTCTCCCAGGAAGATATTCAAGTAAGCCTTGTTTGGGGATCACAGGTGTTACAAAAAATTGCACAGGAAGTAAGGATAAGTGAAAACAAGTTGTTGATGGCAGAGAAGATGGCAGCGATGGATCATGTATTACTGCATCAACCCTGGCCGGCAGACAGCTTAAGAGAAGCATGGCGCACGCTGATGCTTGCACAACATCACGACTGCTGGATCGTACCTTATAATAAACAGGGAAAGGCAACCTGGGCAGAGAATGTAACTACCTGGACAAATGCTTCCAATCAAATTGCAGACAAATTGATCAATGGCCGATTGTCTCCATCATCCGTAGATGCTAACAGCAAAATTTGGTATGCCAGTGTGTATAATACTTCGGGTACCAAAAGAAAAGATTATATCGATTTGCCGTTGCCGGAACATAATACTTCGCTTATCGTTACTGACTATCAGGGCAAGGCGGTCCCCGTTCAGTTTACTGAAGATCGTATCATCTGCCAGGTAGAAGTGCCTGCTTATGGCTACACCACTTACCAGGTGAAAGCTGTTGCGCAGCAGTCAACCGTTGCAAGCGGTGCTGCTAAAATCAATATAACCAAGGAAGGTGACCTGCAGATGTCGAATAATTTTTATACGATATTGCTTGATAAAAAAAGGGGCGGCATAATCAAGAGCCTTGTTGTGAAAAGTAATACCCGTCAATGGCTGGATACTGCCGCTTTATGGCGTTTTAATGAGCTGCGTGGTAATTTCTATAATGATGGAGGCGTGCATTCCTCATGTGAGCAAGAGGCTTCCTTATCTATCCTGGAGAATGGACCGTTGCTGGTAAAAGCCTCGGTCAAAGGGTATTTGTTAAAGCATGCTTTTGAACAGATTATTACGATGCGCAAAGATGATCCTGTTATTGATATCGACCTTACGATCAATTGGAAATCGAATGTTGGTATTGGCAATGCTTACCACCAGCAAAGTGGTGTGGATTTGAAGGACTATCAGAAACCTTTTTATAATGACCGTGATAAGCTGCTGGCTGTGTTTCCTGTGAATTTTAATCATACAGTCATCTATAAGGATGCACCTTTTGATGTAACAAAAAGCAACCTTGGAAATACTTTTTTCAACAGGTGGGATAGCATTAAAAATAACCTTATGCTATCCTGGGTTGATGCCTATGATAGTGTTGCAAACAGTGGCTTGGCCTTGTTCACCGATCATACAACTACGTATGCGCATGGAGAAGATTTTCCATTGGCATTAAATGTTCAGTATTCAGGACAGGGACTTTGGGGGCGCAACCATACAATCAACGGCCCTACGCATATCAGGCATGCGGTAATGCCACATCTTGGCAACTGGAAGCAGGCAAAATTACCATCAATTGTTTCGCAATGGAACGAACCTTTGATCGTAAGAATGTCTTCAGCAAAGCCTGGTCAATTAAATGCATCATTGGTTGATATATCAGGCACCGGTTACCAGTTAACCACTGCTATTGCTGATAAGCAGGATCTGCTGATCAGGTTGTACAATGCCGAAGGAAATAACCGTACGCAACAGGTAAAAATTGCAGGTACGGTAAGAAGTGCAATGTATGTTGAATTAAATGGAAAGCCGGGTAATTCATTGGCTATAAAAAGCAATAATGGAGTTTCTTACATAGAGATGGCGATGCCGGCATTTGGCTTAAGAACCATCAGGCTAAAAAATATTCATCCCTGATGTTTATCCCGGTTACCGCTGCGTGCATATTCGGCGGGGCTGATGCCAAACTGTTTTTCAAAATTTCTTGAGAAGATACGTGCGCTGCTATAGCCTGTCGTTTCCGCAATTTCATTCAGGTTTACTTCTCCATTGGCCAGTAATTCTGCAGCCCTCTTCAGTTTGCTCAGGTTAATCAATTCATTGGGCGAAAGGTCTGAAATAGCGCTGATTTTTCTATATAAAGTGGGCCTGCTCATATTCAAAAATCTGGCAAGATGCTCCACATCCAGGTCGGGGTCCTGCATATGTTTGATGATCATTTCATTGAGTGTTTCCAGGAATCTTTCATCTGCACTGGTATGTGCCATGCTTTTGATAAGGGCAATGGGTGAGTTGGCAAAATAAGCTTTGATCTTACTGCGGTTGGCCAGCAGGCTGCTGATCTGTGTGCGAAGATATTTTGGCGAAAATGGTTTTTCTATGTAGACATCCGCACCTAATTCAAGGCCTTCAATTTTTGATTGCAGGGTGTCTTTGGCAGTTAGTAATACAAATGGTAAATGACTTAATTCAACATCAGACTTTACCTGCCGGCATAATTCAAAGCCATCCATCACAGGCATCATTACATCGCTCACAATTAAATGAATGATTTCTTGCCTTAACAGTTCCAAAGCCCGGGCGCCATTCATCGCTTTAATAATCCTGTATTCATCTTCGAGGTTTACTTCAATAAAATCAAGGATCTCCCGATTGTCTTCCACTAGTAATATCACCGGCTCGTTTCTGTTCATTAATGTGCCTGGTTTTTGGATGTATCAATTGCTGCCGGTAATACCGGTAAGGTTAGTTCAAATATATTCATTTGATCACAAGGTGGTAAAAGCATTAATGTACCGCCATGTAGTTGTGCAAGCGACAGGCATAAGGTTAATCCTATGCCGGTACCTGATTGATCCGATGTTTCTCTTACCCTGAAAAAACTTTCAAATATTTTTTCATGCATTTCATAAGGGATAAGATAACCATCGTTTTTTATTGTTAGCCGGTAAAAGCTTTCCTCGCTCTTTGTAATTACTGCCAATGACAAACTCACATTCGATTTTGCATACTTGATGGCATTATCTACCAGGTTACTGAAAATTTTATTAAGCGCTTCCGGGTCGGCCTGCGCTATAAGAATATCAGGGTAATGTAGTTTTATATCGATCGGTTTCTGATCGGCCATTGGTTTAAACCGCTCAATAGTTTCCAGTAAAATACCTGTGATGTCTGTCTCGATATAATTCAGCCGGAAACCATGCATTTCGGTTTTTCGGAAGTCGAGTAATTGTGTTGTCAATTGTAAGAGCCGCTCTGTATTACGATTCATGATCTGCAGATTGCCACGTATAGCAGGCACTTCATCAATGCGATCCATGATATTCTCCATCGGCCCTTTAATAAGCGTGAGTGGTGTTCTTATTTCATGGGCTACATTCGTAAAGAAATTCAGTTTGTCTTCATAGTTTTCCTTCTCTTTTTCAAAGGCCAGTTTCTCCAGCTTACGGCGGTTGCGTTCTTTGGCCCTGTCAGTAAAATAGCGGGTAATAAAATAAACAATAAGTGCGGTTAGTAACAGATACACAAGATAAGCCCACCACGTAAGCCAGAAAGGTGGCAGAATAGTGATTTGCAGCGATGCTGAATTTCCACCAGGCATCGTACTGCTGTTAAAAGTCTTTACCCTGAATGTGTAATCGCCGGGTTTAAGTTCTGTGAAGAACGCTTTACGATTGGTCTTGAGATAGGTCCAGTCCTTATCCAGGCCATCCATTTTATATGCATACTGGATCCCCGCGGGTGAGCTAAAACCAAGCGCCGCAAAATCAATACTAAAGGAAGACTGGTTATGTTTGAGCGTAAGCTTATCGGTATAAGTAATAGATTGTTTAAGCGGAGAGCCCTGCCCGCCAATGCCTAGTTCCTGGTTGTACACCTGGAAGCCGGTGATATAAACCGGCGCTACAAAATTGTTTTCTTCCGCAGCATCAGGATTAAAACTGATCATACCCTTTACACTCCCAAAATACATTCTTCCTGATGCATCTTTGTAGGCAGAGTTATAATTAAACTGGTCAGTAAGCAGGCCTTGAGATCGCGTATACACCTTGATGTTTTCTGTTGTTGGGTCAAAGCGAACCAGGCCTTTTGACGTGCTAACCCATAGCCGGTGTTTGCCATCTTCTTTCATTGCATAGATAACATTGGCCGGAAAACCATTGTCTATGGAATATCTTTTAAAAGCTTTTTTGTTTGCATCAAATCTGCAGAGCCCGTTTTCTGTTGCGAGCCACATCGTTCCGCGACTGTCTTTAAAAATATAGTTTACAAGGTCTGCGGGAAGGCTATCCTTGTGAAGTATATCGCCAAGATAATGTGCCTTTAAACCTGTTGAATCATTGTATACAAAAACACCATCGCCATAGGTGCCCGCCCACAAGTTACCCTCTGTATCCTCTCCAAGATTTCTGTAAAAAACGGAAGGCACTTTTGTAACGCGATTAAAATTATCTGTTGATGGCAGGTATTCATACAAGCCTTTATCTGTTGCTGCGATCAGCTTTCCTTTGGATGTTTTATAAAGGCTGTAAACAAAATTGCTGCCTAGCGAAGAGTTGCCTGTGTTATAGTGCCTGGCCCGCTTACCAGTCCTTACATCCAGCAGGTCAAGGCCATGCAGGTAGGTGCCGGCCCATATATAATCACCATCTACGAGTAAACCATGAATGTTGGAATAAGAAACACTTTGCTGTGTAATACCCGGGTTAAACTGCGTAAATTTTCCCGTTGAAATATCGAGACGGTTAAGGCCGGCATCTTCTGTGCCAATCCATAAACAACCATATTTATCTGCGCTTATTTCCCTTACTGCATTACCGCTGATGCTGTTGGAACCAAACTTTGGATAGTACTTTGTAAAACGCAAATAATTTTTGGGATAATAGTTAACACCTCCGAAATAAGTGCCCGCCCATATGCCACCTTCTTTATCCATACATAAGGTATGAACAATATTGTCAGACAGAGAGTAGGGGTCATTGTATTGTTTGCGCAGGTTGATAAAACTCTTGTCATGCATCCGCAGAATGTAGATGCCGGATTGTGTGGCGATCCAATATTCACCAGTATGTACCGTTAGAAGATCCCGCACAATAATGTCGGTTTTGTCTGGATTAAAAGAAAGCAGGTCCGTATAAGTGCCACTGTTGATATCAAAAGATTTTAATCCCTGGTTAGATGTGCCAATGAGCATTGTGCCATCGCCTGTTTCGTGGATGGATCCGATAGACTTTGAAACCGTATATGGTGATTTATTAAAAACATCATAAGCCTTAAACTTATCCCTTGCGGAGTCGTAAAAAGAAATTTTTCCCGTTGCGGTTGCTACACAGAGTCCGCCATTTTTCATCAGGCAATAAGAGGTGACTTCACCGCCAACTTCAAAATGTTTAATGGCTTTGGTAGCGAGGTTATACCGGTAAAGTGTATATAAGGATACATACCATAATTCCCCGTTTTTTACTTTCACTGAAAAGATCGAAGCATTACCTGCTGTTTTAAACTGCGTAAAGCTTTCCGTCAATTCATTATAAATAAACAAACCTTTTTCGGTACCCACCCATATCTGTTGCTGATCATCTTCGCACAGGCTCATAATGGCGTTGCTGCCAATACTTTTGGGTGATGTGGGATCGTTCCTGAAAACCTTAAAAGACAATCCATCAAAACGGTTAAGTCCATCCCTTGTGCCAAACCATATAAAACCTTTATGGTCCTGTATAATATTAAGCACGGCATTATTGGATAACCCATCTTCTACCTGGTAATGTGTAAAAGAATAATCCTGGGCAGCAGCAGTAAATACCTGCAGCAACCGGCAAAGCAATATGATGATAATCTTCCTGATATGGCCGCTTATTTAGCTGCAATATATTCCCTATCAACCGGTTTCGGTAAACCAAAAAAGCATGGCTGACAGATTGAGACGAATCGGTATAAAATTGAAACAAAAGGGCGGGCACAAAAAAAGGCAAATGTTTCTCTTTACATGAATTTCAAAACGATTGCTATGCTTGTACCACAAAGCTCCCTGAAACATTGTACCGATGAAGCACTTTTTCAACTTGTAAAAAAAGACAATGCTGAGGCATTTGAAGAAATCTATGCACGCTATTGGAAGGTACTGGTTTCCTTTGCCTGTCGCAATTTACAATCGCAGCAAAAAGCAGAAGACCTGGTACAGGAGATCTTTATCAGTTTTTACAGGAGAAGGCATAGCATTGATTTTACTGTTTCGTTAAGGGCTTATCTTGCACGGTCACTAAAATTCAGGATGATAAGCGAGTACCGTTCTCAAACAGTTCGCAGGAACTACCAGCAATCTGCTGCATATATGTATCAGCATCGTTCGGATGGTATACCGTCTTTCGAACATAAGGAACTTGCCTATAGTATTTCAAGATCCATAGACAAATTACCTGAAAAATGCCGCGAAGTGTTTTTACTTAGCAGAACGCAGGAATTATCTTACAAGGCAATTTCAGGACACCTGGGTATTTCTGTGAGTACCGTTGAAAAACATATCATCAAAGCATTAAAACATATTAAGGAAAACCTGCATTATTAAAGCTGGTTGTCGTACATCAGCTTTGCTATTAATCACACGTTATATGAAAAGGCTTATTTTATCGGGAATTGCAAGTTGTTTTTATTGTTGTGTTGTTACGGCGCAGGTAACAGCACCCTTCCGCAAGGGAGATAAAGTAATGTTTGTAGGTAACAGCATTACAGATGCCGGGTTTTATCATTCTTATATCTGGCTGTATTATATGACGCGTTTCCCTGATCAGCGCATTACGATTTATAACCGCGGTATTGGAGGTGATGATGCCGGTCAAATGTATGACCGTTTAGAGACCGAAGTATTTAATGATCAGCCCACCGTTGTAGCGCTTACATTTGGAATGAACGATTCGGGCTATTTTGAATACCTGCAAAAAAGTGCCGATAGTGTACGAAAAGAAAAGGTAGCCAGATCTTACCAGAGCTTCCTGAAAATTGAAAAGACGTTTAATAGTCATCCCGGTGTACGTAAGATCATTTTTACTTCACCTCCATACGACGAAACGACCAAAGCTGTAAAGAACAACTACTTTCCCGGCAAGACGAAGGCCATGCAGGAAATCGTAGCATTTCAGCAGGAAATTGCTGCAAAAAATCATTGGCCGCTGATTGATCTTTTTAATCCCATGTCAGCAATAAACAGCAGTAACCAGGCAAAAGATTCGTTGTTTACACTGGGCGGCGGTGATCGCATTCACCCTGGTATGGATGGTCACCTGGTAATGGCCTGGCTTTTTTTAAAGGCACAGGGGCTTGCTGGAAAAAACGTGGCAGATATAACTGTTGATGCTTCAACCGGTAAAGTATTGAACGCAGGTAACTGCAGCATTACCGCGCTTGCAAATAGTAAGCAAAAATTGCAGTTTACCTATCTCGCAAAAGCCTTACCTTTTCCTGTTGATACCATTCCGAGGATGTGGAACAGTAATTCAAAACAATCTGATGCGCTAAAGCTTATCCCGTTTTCTGAAGAACTTAACCAGGAAAAATTACAGGTAAAAGGATTGGATAAGGCAAGCTATGTCGTTAGGGTTGACGAAACAATTATTGATAAATTTTCGTCGGATGAGCTTGCTTCAGGAATAAACCTTGCATTGTATATGAATACACCGCAATACCGCCAGGCAATACAGGTAAGGGAGCTGAACCAGGAAAGAATGGAGATTGAAAAGCGGTTACGCCAATATAACTGGGTAGAGTTTGATGTATTAAAGCAGCGTGGGTTGTTGCGGAAAAATAATGATGCAGCAGTGGATACCGTAATGTCTTTGGCAAAAGATGCGTTTATTCGTGGGAATATGGAGAACTGGACAAAGGCCCGTTATGCAGCTATTCGCCAGGTATGGCAGGACGAAATGGATATGCTGGTGAACACCATCTACAAAGTAAACAAACCGGTGCCGCATCGTATTATCATTGAAAAAGAAAAGTAATAGATGAATTGGGTAGCAAAAACTATTGCGGGATTAGTCATGATATGGTTAAGTTTTCCGTGTTTGCAGGCGCAGGTTAAACTTTCAAATATTTTCGGCAGCAATATGGTGTTGCAGCGCGATAAACCCTGTAATGTATGGGGAAGCGCTTCGCCAGGTGAAAAGATAAAACTTCGGCTGGATGATAACAGTTATTCTATTAAAGCTGATAAAATGGGCAAGTGGCTGGTAACATTACCTGCGCACCCTGCGGGTGGACCTCACCAGATAACGGTTTCCGGAAAGAATTCTATCGTTCTGAGTAATATCCTCTTTGGCGATGTATGGATTTGCGGTGGTCAAAGCAATATGCAGTTCAGGGTAAGTGAACTTGCAGTAAAGGAAACTGACAGCATTCGCAACAATAACAACGCCATCCGGTTGTTTACGGCCGCTACCGGCATGAATTATACGCCGCAGGATACATTGGCGGGAGGTACATGGAAAGAAACATCGGTGCAGTCCATCCAGGATTTTTCAGCGGTGGCCTATTTCTTTGGACGGACATTGCAGGAAAAACTACATGTACCTATTGGCCTGATCAGTGACAATCTTGGAGCTACTTCTGCAGAAGAATGGATGAGCAACGAAGCAATAGGCCAATATCCCCAGTTTCAAAAATATTATCAAGCATACCTTGAACCTGGTAAAAGCTTTAAAACGCTGGAAGCCGAATTTGGCCAGATTAAAGAACAGTGGAATAAGGATTTTTATATGAAAGATGATCCTGGTTTTGCTCAACAATGGTTTTTACCGGGAACTGATACCACCGGCTGGAAGAAGATGAGTTTACCGGGTTACTGGGAAGATAAAGATAAAAACCTTGCGGATTATGATGGCTCTGTTTGGTACAGGCGCACATTTGATCAGCTACCACGGGATTTTGCAGGTAATTATCATTTGGGGTATGGCCCGGCTGATGATTACGATATCGCATGGATTAATGGCGTTAAAGTGGGTGAAGGATACGGAAACCTTAACCTTCGCTCCTATACTGTACCTGCTGGTCTTGTAAAGTCTTCAGGTAACGTAGTGGTGGTACGTGTATTTGATGCAGGCAATAAGGGCGGCATGTATAATATGTTCTGGAACCAGGGCGCAGCAGGAGAATGGTTATATAAACCTGGCATTAAAATTAACGCTGCTGATTTTAAAAGGCCCTTGTTACCCAACGCTTACGTATTTGGTTCACCTGCCGTGTTATACAACGCCAACATTGCGCCGCTTACCAGGTTGCAGATAAAAGGTTTTGCATGGTACCAGGGCGAAGGCAATGCCGGCCGGGCTGAGGAATACCGCACTTTATTTCCTGCAATGATACGCGATTGGCGCACTAAGTTTAACCAGGAAAGCCTGCCTTTTTACTTTGTTCAACTTGCCAATTTTATGGCTGAGAAAGATCAGCCTCAATCAAGCGAATGGGCCGAATTAAGAGCCGCACAGGATGCTACGCTTTCTTTGCCAAATACCGGAATGGCTTGTGCAATAGATATTGGTGAGGCCAACGACATACATCCTAAAAACAAGCAGGATGTAGGTAAACGCCTTGCACTTGCAGCGTTGAAAACAACCTATGGGTTTGATACAATAAAGCTTAGTCCGCGTTATCAGCAGATGCAGGTTAGTGGTGACAGTATAGTTATTAAGGTGGATGATCAGCTCATTTGCCGTGATAAGTATGGCTATGTTGAAGGGTTTAGTATCGCCGGTGCAGATCATGTATTTCATTGGGCGAAAGCCTACCTGCGTGATGGTATGATCGTGGTTTACGGGGATGATGTAAAGTCACCGGTTGCGGCGAGATATGCCTGGGCAGATAATCCTGGTCAGCTGGATTTATATAATAAAGAAGGGTTGCCACTTGCACCTTTCAGAACAGACGACTGGCCGGGTATTACAAAAGGCAAAACATTCAGCTATACCGAATAACTGTTTAATTAACGGCTATGTATCCGAATCTTTTTTACGCTTGCAGAGATCTCTTTGGTGTGGACTGGCCCTTTGTTCAGGCCATTCACTCCGTGGGATTTTTAATGGCGTTGGCATTCCTGCCCGGGGCATGGTTATGGAGCAGTGAGCTTAAACGTAAAGAAAGAATAGGAGAGCTTACTTACCGGGTAGAAAAACTCAGGCGCAATAAATTAAGTGACTATGCAGCTGTATTGCTGCATAGCCTGCTTGGTTTTTATACGGCTTATAAACTTGTTGGATTGTTACTTGAAAAAGGCATTGCCGATGTGCCTGGTTATCTCTTTTCCACCAAAGGAAATCTTGTGGCTGGCTTAATCACCGGACTTACATGGGGTGGTTTTACATTGTATTCCCTGCTTAAACCGGGCGATGAAAAGCAGAACAATCTCGAACAAAGAATTTACCCGCATGAATATGTTCCCAGAGGTATATTGGTGGCGGCTTTATCAGGCGTGGTAGGGTCTAAGCTGGCAGGTATTCTTGAAAATCCTGGTCAATGGCTGCAATCACCGGTGAAAACGTTATTCTCCGGTAATGGCTTTGCTTTTTTTGGGGGATTAATCACTGCGACTTTTGCCATGTGGTTCTATCATTACAAATTTACAATACAGCGCATGCGTATGGCCGACGCACTTGCTCCCTGCCTGATGCTGAGTTATGCGATTGGCAGGTTAGGATGTCATGTGGGCGGAGACGGCGATTGGGGCATCAATAATCTTCATCCAAAACCTTTTACGTGGCTGCCTGACTGGCTTTGGGCGTGGGACTATCCACATAATGTTCTACGTGCGGGAAATTATATCAATGGCTGTAACTGGGATGATTATTGCACAAGGTTAGCAGTGCCGGTGTACCCCACACCTTTATACGAATGCATCTTCGGTCTTCTGCTGTTTGCATTAATGATGTTTATGCGAAACAGACTTACCCGGGCCGGGCAGATGTCTGCTTTATATCTCATGCTTGCAGGCGCAGAACGTTTTTTAATTGAGCAAATAAGGATCGATACAAAATATCTTTTTGCAGGCATACAGTTTACGCAGGCAGAGTTGCTTTCTGTTTTTCTCATTATTGCAGGAATTGTTCTGTGGAAGATCACACCTATACTTAATGCCAACAAACATCGGTTGGTGCCTGCAATAAATATTGCGTGATATCATTTGAAAAGTAATCCGCAAATCTGAGACTAAGCCCTCATCATCTTATAACTTTCTCACCATCCAGATATCACATCCAAAATGCCCGGAATTTCCAAGCGGACCCGGTAAATATTCAAAACCCATTCTTTCATATAAACCAACGGCCATAATCAGTTCCGGCATGCTTTCCAGGTAAACATGCGTGTAGCCAAACGTGCAGGCGGTTTGCAGGCATTTTTCGATCAAAGCTTTTCCAATGCCCTTGCCACGTGTTTCTTCCAAAAGATAAAGTTTCACCAGTTCACAATAACCTTCGGGTAAATTACTGGTTGGATAAACACCTGCTCCGCCGGTGATCTTCCCATCCTGTTCCGCAATAAAATAAGCGGCTTTTTCCTGCTGAAATAATTGGAACAACTCATCTGTTGTGGGATCATAAAATACAGTGCCTGGTTTATTCGCCTTAAACTCACTAAGTACAGTTCTTATAATATTTGCGATGGCGCTATTGTCGCTTTCCTGTAAAGGTCTTATTACTGTTTGGCCGTTCATATTACAAAGTAAAGCATCTATTTTTCTATCCGCTTCTTTCTTTCAAACATCAATCCCGTTTCTTTTTCCCCTTCGCGTAAACCCATTTCCCGATTTTATAAATGAACAGTGAATTATAGCAGCACATTTGTAAAAAATATGTGCAGGCATCAGACATTATATTATGACGATTCAGTGGGGTACGTAATAAGATGCAGGGAGTGTGAGCATTTTCAGGTGGGCTATGGTAATGTGGTAGTTTCTATGAATGCAAAAGATTTTACCTCGTTCCGTTGCTGTGTTCAATCAATCAGGGAAATGCAGCCGGTAGGGGAGAGGCATACGGAGGAAGCAAAATCTATTTTTGTTCCTACGCCATCGGGTAATATCAGGTTGTTGCTTACCATAAGTGAGCTGGAGCGTTTAAGCGAGATGCTGGAAACGGCAGATACAGAGTGGAAGAGCCAGCAGTTGCTCGACCTGTTTTTAAGTTCGTAAGGTCATATTTACAATTATATGTTTTAAGGTGCGGCTGTATTCCTGCAGCATCACTAAAAACAAAAGTGTTACAAGCAAAGCGCCGATTTTCATCGGTGTTTTTTGTTTTACGGCATCTTCATCAACTTACAATTAATACCGGAATTTCTAAACGGTGCCTCACCTGGTTAGCGGTTTCGCCATAGAGTAAGTCTTTTAAACCGCTGTGCCTGTGTGCACCGAGGATGAGCATGTCTGCGCCTGCCTCATTTACAATGCGCACAATTTCACTAATCCTGTTACGGTAGCCAAGGGAAGTCTTCACCTTGTAGCCCATAGCGGTAAGCTGCTGTTCAAAAGAACTGAGGCGCTGCGCATCTTTCCTGGTTTCATTATCATCGGCCGCTTCACGCAGGTACCCGGCAGAAACTGTTTCTACCACGTGCAGCAAAATATAGGTAGCTGTATGATTACCTTGTTTTAATGCATGCGCAATAATCTTTTCATCTTTATCAGAAAAATCAAGCGCTATCACAATCGTCTTTAATGGTGTTACTGAAAGATTGGCCAGTACCGGTACTTCGCCATGCATATTCACACTTTTTCTTTGCCGATGTTTTAGCGTAACAGGATAGAAGGTCATCGTCAGGAATAGCCATACAAAAGCCAGTGCCGCAATGGAGATCAGTATTTTCAACCCGATGTTTCCATCAGAACTATATACCTGGAACATTTCTTCCACTACCAGCTTCACATTTAAAAATACCAGGATGGCGGCCACCAGCCAGGAAATAAGTTTTACATGCCAGCGGATAGCAAACTCACCCATATCAATTTTATCACTTACAAAATGGATTAAAGGGATGATTGCAAAACCAAGTTGCAGGCTGAGGATCACCTGGCTTAATACCAGTAAGGCATCCAGTTTTTCCTCACCATAAATGGCAATTACAAGAATAGCGGGTACGATGGCAATCAACCTGGTAATTAACCGGCGCAACCAGGGATTGATACGCAGGCTAAGGTATCCTTCCATTACAATTTGCCCGGCGAGTGTTCCTGTTACGGTAGAGCTTTGTCCCGCAGCGATTAATGCAATTGAAAACAGGTAAGGGGCAAGCTGGCTGCCGATCAAAGGTTTCAGCAGTTGATGTGCATCTTCTATACGTGCTACATGTGTATTACCAGTTGTATAGAAAACACTGGCCGCCAGCACAAGGATGGCTGCGTTTACCAGGAAAGCCGCGTTTAAGGCAATGGTACTGTCGAGTATATTAAAACGGATGGCTTTGCGTATGCTTTCGCTATCGGGTTTTATCTTCCTGGTTTGCACCAATGCAGAATGCAGGTAGAGGTTATGCGGCATTACCGTGGCGCCGATGATACCTACTGCGATATATAAAGCTTCACTGTTAAGCGGAGTTGGGATAAAGCCTTTTGCAACTGCTCCTAAATCTGGTTTGGCAAGAAATATTTCAATAAGAAAGGAAAGGCCGATAATGGCTACAAGACTAATAATAAAAGCTTCCAGTTTGCGTACACCATAATTCTGCAGCCATAAAAGAATCAGCGTATCAAGCACGGTGATGCTGATGCCCCATATCAACGGAAGACCGGTAAGCAGGTTTACACCCAGTGCCATGCCTAATACTTCAGCAAGGTCACAGGCGGCGATGGCTACTTCGGCCAGCAAATACAAACAGAAATTTACCAAAGGAGGGTACACTTCCCGGTTTGCCTGCGCAAGATCTTTTCGTCTTACAATGCCAAGACGTGCGCTTAAACTTTGCAGTAATAGCGCCATCAGGTTGCTCATCAGTAGTACCCAGATCAACTGGTAGCCGAATTTTGCACCGCCCTGCAGGTCCGTAGCCCAGTTACCCGGGTCCATATAACCAACACTTACCAGGTAAGCGGGTCCTAAATAAGCGAGGAATTTTCTGATGCCCTTCCGCTGTTTGGTGGTATCTACCGTTTCATGTACTTCGCTAAGCGAAACATCCTTATAGCCTGGTAACATAAATCATTAACTTTTTATCCTTATCTATACTAAATCACCGTTTTATTGTGGTTGTACATAAAGTACTTCTGCCAGTTGCCGGGAAATGTTCACCGGGGCCGCGAAGTTTTTAACCTTCACTTCCAGCGAACGGTCAAAATCAAACTTGCGTTTTACTTCAATCCTGCTGCCGATAGAAATGTTTTTATGACGCAATAGTTCGAGTAATTCTGATGACTGGTCTTTTACAGAACTAACCTGTGCAATGGTATTAACGGCCAGTTCATTTAAACAGATATGATGTTGAAGGGTGATCTTTCCATTGGCATCCGGAATCGGGTCTCCATGCGGGTCAAACCTGGGAAAATCAAGAAACGTATCCAGTTTATCAATCAGTTTTTTGCTGGTTACATGTTCCAGTTCTTCTGCTACTTCATGCACTTCATCCCAGCCAAACTGTAGTTTTTCTACAAGAAAGTATTCCCATAACCGGTGCCTTCTCACCACGCCCAATGCCACTTTTCTGCCTTCCTGTGTTAACGTAAACCCTTTATATGGTTCATAGTTTAACAGCTTTTTTTGCTTCAGCTTTTTAAGCATGTCTGTCACCGATGCTGCCTTGGTCTTTAATTCTGATGCCAGTTCATTGGTGCTAACAATAGAGCCTGGTTTTTGTAAATGGTACACTGCCTTAATATAGTTCTCCTCAGCAACGGATAAATTAGAACCCATAAAAAAATAATTTAGGCAAATCTAAAAAATATTTCAGACAAAACAATATAGTAAAGCAGGAGATGTATGTAAATGCATTTAGAGAGTAGCGAAGCGCAGGTTCAAACGTTTTTCAACGGGCTTTAAAGTTTTCCTTTACTTTTATCAAAAGGTTTTTATGTTTAAATGGTTATGCATTTTAATCGTGGCTGTATCGCTGTTCGCATGCAAAGGAGGAAAAAGGTCTTTAGACGGCAGCGAACCGGTAAAAGCTGATGATTTTTTTGCTGCCTTTAATCCACTCACCTTGCCAGCCACATTTTCAGATACCAATCTCACACGTAAGGCAGATACTACCGGCATCAGTTACGATGTGCTTAACCAGTTTGTGGCAGATAGCGCTTTGCAAAAAGCAGCGGGTAAAGATCATAAGAAGCTGGCTATTCACCCGGCTGGTATCATCAGTAAAACAAATGAGCTGTACCTGCTGATTACTTTTACACAGAATAAAAAAACTAAACTTGTTGCTTTTGTTTTTGATAAGGAAAAGAAGTTTAAATCATCTGTTGAACTTATCAGCAATAAGAGTGATGACGGCTATGTGCATGCTGTAGGCATCACTAAAGAACCTACGTTTATTGTTGGCCGTGAAAAACTAACAGGCGATAATCAACTGATGTATAGCAGGCAGGGGTACGCTTTTAATAATGATGCAGGCAGCTTTATCGTGGTACTTAACGATTCCAATGAAGACCTGAAAAAGCAAAATGAAATCCTCAACCCATTAGATACACTTGCCCGTAAGAGCAAGTACAGCGGCGACTATATACAGGATAAAAAGAATTTCATATCCATTCGCGATGGCCGTAAAGACAATAGCTATCGTTTCTTTATCCACTTTGAAAAGAATAATGGTGAATGTATCGGGGAGCTAAAGGGCGAGCTTTCTATGGTGGGTGAGAACAAGGCTATTTTTAAAGAAAGCGGCGACCCCTGCGTAATTGATTTCAGTTTTAGCGGCACTAGCGTTAAAGTAAAAGAGCAGGGCAGTTGCGGTAACCATCGTGGGATCCGTTGTTATTTTAACGATGAATACCGTAAAAAGAAGGAGCCGAAGAAATCAGAAAAGAAGAAAACAAAATAAAGGATTATGTGTAAGAGGTTAGGTTGCTGATTTTATCAACATATAATGTGTATAAAGTACATTTTAATTAATTAACCATTATCTTGCACCAATTTTATTTGTTAAAAGCAATTGTTTAACTGATAATTGCAAATGTTTTTTTGATAGTATTACCTGCTTCGATTGTTATCGAAAGGGGTGGCAAGCAACAGGATCAAGACACTTAACCAATATTGCCGTACCTTTTCCTATCTGCTTTGCCATATCCCACCGCAAGTGGTCTGTCTCATATTCCGTTAACCAAACCGACAATTATGAATTTTAGAAATTTTCAGGTACCCTATCCTGCAGATGAGCGTTACTCAAAAAAAGTAGCTTACTTCTCTATGGAATTTGCTGTTCATCAACCTTTAAAAATATATAGCGGTGGCCTGGGCTTTTTGTCAGGCTCACACATGCGAAGCGCATACGAGTTAAAGCAAAATTTGATTGGTGTCGGCATCTTATGGAAGTATGGTTACTATGACCAGGCCCGCAACCAGGACCAAACTCTGCAGGTGACCTGGATGGAAAAAAATTACAGCTTTTTGGAAGATACCGGTATCAAATTCCAGATACTGATTCATGATCATCCTGTTTGGGTGAAAGCCTGGTACCTGAACCCGGAGACTTTCAAAAGCGCTCCCATGTTCCTGCTGAGTACTGATCTTCCGGAAAATGATTACGTATCACAAACTATCACGCATCGTTTATATGATGCCAATGTTGCTACCAAGGTGGCACAGTTTATATTGCTGGGCGTAGGCGGGGCGAAGCTGATTGACGAATTAAATTTCAATCCCGATTTATATCATCTGAATGAAGCGCACGGTATTTCTGCCGCCTTCTACCTGTTGAATAAATTCAAGAGTGTAGAAACATTACGCAAGCATCTTGTGTTTACAACGCATACACCTGAAGAAGCGGGTAATGAAAAACACGATATTTATCTCTGTCATAAGATGAGTTACTTCTGTGGTCTTAGCATTGATGAAGTGCGCAAGGTAACAGGCATTAAAGATGACCAGTTTAACCACTCGCTGGCTGCTTTGCGTTTTGCAAAACTGGCCAATGGCGTATCTCAGTTGCACGGTCATGTGTCAAGAGATTTATGGGGTAAGTATGAAGGTATTTGCCCGATCATTGCCATCACCAACGCTCAGGACTGGCGCTATTGGGCCGATAAGCAATTGTACAAGGCAATTGAAGAAGGCAACGACTGGGCTTTTGATGATCGCAAAAAATATCTGAAGAAAAGGGCCTTTGAACTGGTGGCCGACCAAACAGGCAAACTATTTAATCCGAATGTATTAACGATTGTATGGGCAAGACGTTTTGCCGGTTATAAGCGTGCTGATTTTCTTACACAAAGCCTGGAGCGTTTTAATAAGCTTACTTCAGATGCCAGATACCCTGTTCAGATCATTTGGGCAGGAAAGCCTTACCCGGTAGATTATCCTGCTATTTCGCAATTTAATAACCTGGTACACATCAGCAAGAATTACAAGAATGTGGCCGTGGTGATAGGTTATGAGCTGGCATTGAGCAAGCGTTTAAAACAGGCAGCAGATATATGGCTGAATAACCCACGTGTACCACGCGAAGCCAGCGGCACAAGCGGTATGACGGCTGCCATGAATGGTGCAGTAAACTTCTCTACTGATGATGGCTGGATACCGGAGTTTATCAATCATGGCCATAATGGTTTCGTGGTGCCAAAGGCAGATTATGCCAATATGAATACACAGCAGCAGGATGAGTATGACCTGAATAAATTGTACGAAATACTGGAAAAAGAAATTCTGCCATTATACTACGATAACTATGATACCTGGAGACAGGTAACCAAGAATGGTATGCGTGATGTTCGCTTCCAGTTTGACAGTAACCGTATGGCGAATGAGTATTACGAGTTGTTGTATAAATAATAAATAAGGATCAAAATTTAATACGAAGAGCCGCGGTGAGCGGCTCTTTTTTGTTATCTCTTTTCTTTTGGAATAATATAAAATTTTACAGTGATTAAGGCTACAGTTATTCATTGATAATTGAATAAGCTGATCTATTTAAAGTGATGAAAATTGCCCTATCACCTGTTTGTAGTAATTAATTCAAACAGCCGCAAACATTCCAAAAATCTATGCCATCTCGCCTTGTAATGTCGTTTGTTTTTTTACTGATACACGCTCTTCGCTGTATTTCTTCGCTGCATCAATAAAGCTTACAAACAAAGGCGCCGGTTTCTCCACGGTGCTCTTTAATTCAGGATGGTATTGAACACCAATGAAGAAAGGATGAGATGGAATTTCCATAATTTCTACCAGGCCTGTTTCCGGATTGGTGCCACTGGCGATCATACCGTTGCTTTCGAATTGCTCCAAATAACAACTGTTGAATTCATAGCGATGGCGGTGTCTTTCGCTAATGTGTGTGGCGCCATAAATTTTATGGGCCAGGGTGCCTTCTTTTATTTCACAGGGGTATGCACCTAAACGCATGGTACCACCCATCATCTTGATTTTCTTTTGCTCTTCCATCATGTTTACCACTGCGTCACAGGTGTTGGCATCCATTTCTGTAGAGTGAGCTTTCTCTAATCCGAGTACATTACGGGCATATTCAATCACAGACATCTGCATACCCAGGCATATACCAAAGAAAGGCAAGCCGTTTTCACGTGCATATTGTACCGCGATGATCTTTCCCTCAATACCCCTGTGACCAAAACCCGGAGCAACCAGTAAACCATCCAAACCTTCCAGTTTTTCTTCTACATTTTCTTTAGTGATAAACTCACTGTGCACATTTACCACCTGCACTTTTACTTCATTAATCGCGCCCGCATGAATAAAGCTTTCCAGGATAGATTTGTAGGCATCCTGCAGTTCAATATATTTTCCGATCAATCCCACGGTAACCTTGCTCTTGGGATATTTTAATTTATCAAGAAACCCCTTCCATTTTTCCAGCTCCGGCTCTTTTGTACTGGTGATGTTCAGCTTCTTCATACAAATAATATCCAGCTTCTCCCTCAGCATTAACAAAGGCACTTCATAGATGGTTGCCGCGTCCATCGCTTCAATTACCGCATCCTGTTTTACATTACAGAACAGGGCAATCTTGCGTTTAATATCATTACTTAAAGGCTCTTCGGTACGGCAAACAATGATGTCCGGGTGAACACCGGTTTCACTCAACATTTTTACGCTATGCTGTGTAGGTTTTGTTTTTAATTCTTTGGCTGCACGCAGGTAAGGAATTAAAGTAAGGTGAACCACCACTACGTCTTCTTCCGGCAATTCCCATTGCAACTGGCGAACGGCTTCAATAAATGGCAAACTTTCAATGTCGCCAACGGTACCGCCTATCTCGGTAATAACAATATCATACTTGCCATCTTTACCCAGCAGCAGCATCCTGCGTTTGATTTCATCGGTAATATGCGGAACCACCTGTACGGTCTTTCCTAAAAATGCACCTTCTCTTTCTTTATTAATAACGGTCTGGTAAATTCTGCCGGTGGTAACGTTGTTGGATTGTGAAGTGTAAATGCTTAAAAAGCGTTCGTAGTGGCCAAGGTCAAGATCGGTTTCAGCGCCATCTTCCGTAACATAACATTCACCATGTTCGTAGGGGTTTAGTGTACCGGGGTCTACATTAATGTAGGGATCAAATTTCTGGATCGTAACCCTCATGCCCCTGGCCTGCAGCAGCTTTGCCAGCGATGCCGCAATAATCCCTTTTCCTAAACTGCTGGTTACCCCACCGGTAACAAAAATATACTTTGCCATATACAGTAACTTTATGGTGAACGTTTTGTCTCTAAGTGAATTGTGATTTACCTGCTATCCCGGTTCCTGGAAATTTGGGCCATTGAGCCATATATTAAATAAAACAAAACACCCAACACTTTTGCTGGTGCCTTCTCATTTAAAATATAGTCAGTGATTTTATAAAGTGACCGTGGAGAACGAAAGAATTTCTCAGTGGTCATGCAAACCTAAACCATTTTTAGGTTCTAAAAAAATTCTGTGTGCAGTGATGTGGAAAAACTATGAGAAGAAAATGCTGAAAACCCTTGCCAGTCGTGGAATTTACAGTTATGCTGTAAAAATCATAAATAGCATTAATTTCGCTTTTTAAAAGATCAACTTCTAAACCTTTCGCATGAAATATGCCTTGGCCCTTATCTTATTATGAAGCTTATACTGTAATGTGTATGCTCATTTTGATACTTCACAAAACAATACATTCTTTCAAAAAATCAATGTTGCAAAAATTAAAGTTCCTGTCAGAAAATATATCGTGCCTGAGTTGAGATATATTAAAGTAACAGATAAAAGAACAGATACTTCAAGATTCGGTGTTTTTAGAACCAGTGTTTCTAATTTTGTTCAGTTACAATTGCCTAACGATATTTCCCTTGAAAAAATAATGAATGATTGCCTCTCAGATCCAAAAGGTTCCCGGGAAATAGTAATGGTTATTTCGCACCTGACTGTTAAAAACAAACCATTTGAAAAATGGGATAAATCAGCACAAGGTGTTTTTGAAAGAAGAAAAGCATTGCTTTGTTTTAAAGCAAAACTTTATTTAAAGAATGGAGCCGGGTATCTTCCTTTTATTAAAATTGATACTACATTGGTGCCTGATGAATCTCTTACCAGGGTTGCGCTCAATCTTGCAGACCAGGTTGCTGAGATAATTTCGGCTAAAATAAGGCAAGGGTTTACAGATAGAAAATTCGAGCGAAGAGCCTTACTAACTGCTGCGCAGGTTGATTCACTCACAAAGCCTGCAATACATTTACCACTTAACTATTCAGCAGATACCGGGTACTATCAAACATATAATGATTTTCTAAAAGGCAACATTACTCCTGTTGCTTTTCGACTGGAGAAAATTGCAGATGGTTGTTTTGCTGTTTATGAAAAACACAAAGATGGCTCAGAAACCTTATTAAGAACGCCGTGGGGGCTTAAAACGGGCAACGGTAACTATATTATGCAGTATGATCTTTACTTTCCTATATACCAGTATAACCAGGCGCTTTACTGGAAGGGGATTTATAAGTTTGAAGAAAATCACCTGTTCGTTCCGGTCGGGTTTGGCGTTAGAGGTTATGTGGCATCTGGGTGGGAGTCTGTTACGTTAAACCAGAAATCTTTATTTGTTCCTTACCTTTTAAATAACGATACCGGCAAAGGTTACGAGTAATACTTGCGGAGGCATCAACCTACAAAAAGGAGTTGCTCAATAATCCTGTTTAAATTTCCATCCCAATCACTACTTTTGCGCCCTAATCAAAAACACAAAACATTTTTATGGCTACTACATCAGATATCAGCCGCGGCATGATTTTGAAGCTGGATGGCAGTTTGTATTCCGTAGTGGAGTTTGGTGAAAACAAAACCGCCAGGGCTGCCGCGAAAGTATGGGCTAAATTAAAAGGTGTGGATAACAGCCGCACGATTGAAAAAACCTGGAACAGCGGTGAAACCATTTTCCCGGTGCGTGTAGAGAAAAAGACTTACCAGTTTTTATATAAAGATGAATCGGGCTACAACCTGATGAACAACGAAACATTTGAGCAGATTGCTTTGGCTGAAGAAATGATTGATGCTCCCCAGTTTTTAAAGGATGGCAGCGAGGTATTTGTATTCATCAATACAGAAACTGAACAACCTATCGGCGCAGAACTTCCGGAAAAAATTGTTGTACAAATTACTTACTGTGAACCAGGCGTAAGAGGCGATACAGCAACCCGTGCATTAAAAGCAGCTACTATTGAAACAGGCGCTACCGTTAACGTTCCGCTGTTTGTAAATGAAGGTGAGTTGATAAGAATAAATACTAAATCAGGCGAGTACGTAGAAAGAGTGAAAGAATAATTGATTATTGTAACGAAACAGGAAATAACGAATGATGGTTCGCATCGTTTTGTTTCCTGTTTTTTTGTGCATGGCATATAACAAAAACAGGCTGGGGCGTTCAAAATTAAATTCTTGCAGAAATTGCTGAAAGTTTGTTGAATTTGCCTATTTTGCCCCTCATTTTCACTGAAAATGGCCTGAAATTTATCAAAAACCCCAAAAATTTGTCGTATGGACTTTAAGCAAATACAGGAGTTGATAAAGCTGATCAACAAAAGTAACATCGGGGAAGTAAGCATAGAAGAGAAAGAATTTAAGATAACCATCAAACAGAAGGAAGAACAGGTTCAGAACGTATTTACGTCTGCCGTACCGCAGCCCATTTACGGGCAGGCGCCTGTTCAGGCGGCGGCACCGGCTTATTTACCGGCAGCCAGTGCTCCTGTTGCTGCAGCAGAAACAGCGGCAGCTCCCAAAGCTGACAACTTAATCACCATTAAGAGCCCGATGATCGGAACTTTTTACAGAAGGCCATCACCTGATAAGTCCAATTTTGTGGAAATCGGCGATGAGGTTGCTCCTGGTAAAGTGGTTTGTATTATTGAAGCGATGAAACTTTTCAACGAGATTGAAAGTGAAGTAAGCGGTAAGATCGTGAAAATGCTGGTAGACGATGCCAGCCCCGTTGAATACGATCAGCCATTATTTTTGGTGGAACCAGTTTAAGTAAATGTGGAAGATGTGAAAATGTGGCAAATGTGAAAATGTCTCACGTTGCTTCATTTTCACATTTTTTATATTATTCACATTAGCACATTAAGAAAAATGTTCAAGAAAGTATTAATAGCAAACCGCGGTGAGATTGCGCTTCGTGTGATAAGGACCTGCCGCGAAATGGGTATAAAAACAGTAGCTGTTTATTCTACTGCTGATAAAGATAGCCTGCATGTAAAATTTGCGGATGAGGCAGTTTGCATTGGCAAACCACAGAGTTCTGATTCTTATTTAAACATCCCGCATATTATGGCAGCGGCAGAAATTACCAATGCCGATGCAATTCACCCGGGGTATGGTTTTCTTGCAGAAAATTCCCGGTTCTCGCAAATCTGCGCAGACCATAATATTAAATTTATCGGGCCCACGCCTGAGATGATCAATTCAATGGGTGATAAAATCACAGCCAAAGAAACCATGATCAAGGCAGGCGTTCCTGTAGTTCCGGGAAGCGGCGGTTTGCTGGAAAGTGTAGAGCAGGCCAAACATCTTGCAAAAAATGTGGTTGGCTATCCCGTGATCTTAAAAGCAACAGCCGGTGGTGGTGGTAAGGGTATGCGTGTGGTATGGCAAGAAAGCGAACTGGAAAAAGCATACAGCTCTGCAAAAATAGAAGCTGCGGCTTCCTTTAAGAATGATGGTATTTATATGGAAAAATTCGTGGAAGAACCACGCCATATAGAAATACAGGTTGCGGGTGACAGGTATGGTACCGTTTGTCATCTGAGTGAAAGAGATTGCTCTATCCAGCGTCGTCACCAGAAGCTGGTAGAAGAATCACCTTCGCCTTTTATGACACCTGAGTTAAGGCAGAAAATGGGGGAAGCGGCCATCAAAGCTGCGTCTGCCATTAACTATGAAAGCGTAGGTACGATTGAGTTCCTGGTAGATAAGCATCGCAATTTCTACTTTATGGAAATGAATACCCGTATACAGGTAGAACATTGCGTTACGGAAGAAGTGATCAATTTTGACCTGATCAAAGAACAGATCAAAATTGCGATGGGTGAGAAAATTTCCGGTCAGAGTTATGAGCCGCAGGGCCATGCAATTGAATGCCGCATCAATGCGGAAGATCCCTATAATGACTTCCGCCCCTCGCCCGGTAAGATCACTATTTTAAATACACCCGGCGGACATGGTGTTCGTGTAGACAGCCACGTATACGCCGGTTATGTAATTCCTCCATATTACGATTCCATGATTGGCAAGCTGATCACTGTTGCACGTACACGCGATGAAGCGATTGATACGATGTATCGTGCCCTGAGTGAATATGTGATTGAAGGTGTAAAAACAACCATTCCTTTTCACCTGCAACTGATGCAGAATGAGGATTTCAGGAAAGGTAACTTTACTACTAAATTCCTCGAAACATTTGAACTGAAATAACATCTTCCGCCGCGGAAAGTCTGACAGTTTCCGCGGCGTTTTTCTTCAGACTTCATCAGCCTGCCTGGCAAAACCCGCCAAAATTCTGCGCTCCATAAAAATTTGTTTCCCTATTTTCACCCAATAACTTAGTCCTATGCAAAATGATATCATTCTGCAGATCAGCAGCCGCATCAAGGAAAAACGCAAAGAAAAAAGAATCACTTTACAGGAGCTTGCCACCGAAGCCGGTGTTACCAAAGGACTCATTTCACAAATTGAGAATAACCGTACGATTCCCTCTCTTACGGTGCTGTTGGGCATTATAAAAGCACTTCATGTAGACCTTAATGAATTCTTCGAAAATCTTGATAATAAAGGTACCAATGACCCGATATTGATTAAGGCAAACAACCTGAAACCTTTTGAGAAAGAATATACCAAGGGTTCCTATTACGAACGGATCGTGAGTTTTAAACAGGATGGAAAACTGGTAGATGTAGTGCTATACCGCCAGGAAAAAAATGCCAAACGTGGTTTTGTTTCCACCAATGCCTTTGAATATAATTATATGATCAAAGGGCGTATGCAGTACAGCATTGATGATAAAGAATACACACTTGAAGAAGGTGATTCTTTTTACTACGATGCCAGCCGCCCGCATTTATCAACCTGCCTTACGGATACCGATTACACCATGCTGGTCGTTTACTTCTTTAACGACGAAGAATAAAAAATTGCTGCTCAATTTTGCCGTTAACTTATTGTTTTAGCATTCGTTAAACATAAGCATATACTATTATGCCTGAAATTTTAAAAATAACTGATTGTTAAATTTTTTTTATTCAGGTTTAGTATTTGTATATTTAATCTGTGGCCAACAACTAAAAGTTTACAATTACTTTACTATTTGTTAATTTAGGATTCTTCGTTTTGCCTGCCCTCAGCCATATTTTTGACCAATTAAACTAACTTTTATGAATCAGCGGTTTACCCCACCATTGAAAAGCTGTATCATGCTACTTGCAGCTTTCATGTTCTCTGTTTCTTTATTTGCACAACAATTTACACTCAATGGCCGTGTTGTTGATGCGGCAACAAAAAAGCCTGTATCAGGAGCCTCTGTTTCAATAAGCGGTGGCAGCAAGGCAACTGTTACTAATGATGACGGTAATTTCAGCATCACAGCTAAAGCCGACGATGTTTTGAGCGTTACTTACGTAGGCTATTCCAATCTTTCGCAAAAAGTTGCTGGCAGTGGCTTTATTACTATTGAAATAACACCAGACAGCAAAGAGCTGAATGACGTGGTTGTAACGGCCCTGGGTATTAAAAAAGAAGTAAAGCGTCTTGGTTATTCTGTACAGGAAGTAAAAGGTGCCGATTTACTTAAAGCACGTGAACCAAATCCCATTAACGGACTAGCCGGAAAAGTGGCCGGGTTAAACGTTGGTATTAACCAGGAGCTGCTGGCAACACCAACCGTTTTATTACGCGGTTCTCCGTTAAACTTTTATGTGGTAGATGGTATCCCTATCAACTCAGACACATGGAACATCAGTCCGGATGACATTGAAAGCTACACTGTCTTAAAAGGACCTACTGCTGCAGCACTTTATGGCAGCCGTGGCATTAATGGCGCTATCCTCATTACAACAAAAAGAGGAGCAAAAAACAAAAAAGGATTTACGGTAGAATTCAACAGCAGCAACCAATGGAATAAAGGCTTTATTGCCAATCCTAAAGTGCAGAATGAATATGGCGGTGGTGAAAGACAGCAGTACGCGTTTGGTGATTATAACAGTAACGGTAATTCTGTTGACGGAACCAATGATGAGGATTACGACGTATGGGGGCCTCGTTTAGATATCGGCTTAATGCTTCCTCAATATGATGGCAAGTATGACCCTACCCAATATTTTGAATATAAGTCTGGTGATGGCAAAACACACAAAAGCCATATACAGCCTACACCATGGGTTTCCCGCGGTAGCAATAACCTCGACAACTTTTTACAAACAGGTTTTTTAACCAAGAACAACATCAGTTTTTCTGCGGTAACAGATCGTTCAAACCTGCGCATGTCTGCATCTCAATCTTATCAGTCAGGTATCACACCAAATACAAGTCTTAATACAGTAAACTTTAATTTGATCGAAAGCTTTGAGATAAGCAACAAGTTCAAAATTGAAGGTAATATCAACTACAACCGTCAGTTCACTCCTAATATCCCGGATGTAACTTATGGCCCTAACAGTATTATTTACGATGTAGACATTTGGACTGGTGCTGACTGGAATGTAAAAGATCCATCAATCACCAATATATGGCAGCCTGGTAAAGAGGGCATTCAGTCAATGTTTGTTGAATACAAACGTTACCAGAACCCTTACTTTATGAGCTATGAATGGTTAAGAGGGCATTATAAAAATGACCTTTATGGATGGCTTGCATTAACTTATAAATTTAATAACAGCCTGAGCATGATGGTGCGTTCAAATATGACGACCTACAATGTGCTAAGAACAGAAAAACTGCCATGGTCTGCGCACCCTTACGGAGACGAACATAATCGTGGTAACTATCGTGAAGACCGCCGCGATCTTTGGGAAAATAACACTGAATTATTGTTAAGCTATAACAAAGAAAACATATCCAACTCTGGCATTTCTATCAGTGCAAACGGTGGTGTTTCAGGCCGGAATATGAAGTATAACTCAAGCTACAACAGCACCAACCAGTTGATTGTTCCTGAAGTATATACATTCGCCAACTCTTTTCTGCCGGTTAGATCATTCTCTTATTCTTCTAATCTTTTATTGTTGAGCGCTTACTATTCTGCAGACATCTCTTATAAAAACTATTTAACCATTTCAACAACAGGCCGTGTTGATAAAACATCTGCATTACCTGTTAGTCATAATGCCTTCTTTTATCCTTCTGTAGCATTGAGTTCTGTTATCTCAGATTATGTAACACTTCCCAAAGCCATTTCTTATCTTAAAGTAAGAGGTAGTTTTGCAAATGTGAAAGATGGCGGTACAACGCCTTACGTGGGAGCCTCTTTCCAGGCCTTGGGTGCAGGTAGCCCGGTAGGCTATGGTAACAGTTACTATACGCCTTACGATGGCCCTGCCTATAATCTGGCAACACCTTTCTATTCTACTTATATTGCTTATAATAACCAGGTTGCAGCTTCTGCGCCTAATTATACCGTTGATAAGAATATCAAGCCTTCTTCACGCAGTAATTATGAGTTTGGTCTTGATATCCGCTTCCTTAAAAACAGGCTGGCATTCAGCGGTACCTATTTCCAGTATAAAGACGGCCCTCAAATTTCCAATCAGTATTTATCAGAAACAAGCGGCTTAGGATATTTTACTACCAATGGTGCTACCACCAAAAGAACAGGCGCCGAGCTTTCTTTAACAGGTACAGCTATTCAGTCTAAAAGCTTTAGCTGGAATGTATTGATGAATTGGTCAACTTATAAGGAAGTATATTCTGCATTTGCCGGCGGTGCTACAGAAGTTTCAAACGGCACAGGTTATCCTTATAAAATTGGTGATCGTGTAGATCAGTTGTATGCCACTTTAGAGGCGCAAACACCTGATGGAAAAGTGATCCACAACGAGTCTGGCTTCCCGGTATATCTTCCCAAAGCTCAGCAATTTGGTCACGCAGATCCTGATTGGGCATGGGGCATTAATAACAAGTTTACTTATAAATCTTTCAGTCTTTCTTTCCAGTTTGATGGTATGGTAGGTGGAACTATCGGAGACTATGTAAAACGTAAACTTACGGAAGGTGGCCGTGGTTTAAATACCGCTACCGGTGTTATTGGCCAGGCCAGGCTGTATGAATCTCAACATTGGGGAGACGCAGGTTATGCCGGAGCAATTGTAAATGGCAAGCCTATTATGAGCGGAGACCAGGTACAGGTATCAGGTGGTACCAGCCAGATTCAGTATGACCCTGTAACAGGTGTAATTACAAATTATAAAGATCTGAAGTACACGCCTAATACCGTTGCTACCGCATGGATACAGGACTACGTGAGCAGTTTTTATAACGATGCACAACACACCAGTACCAGTAAAACATACGCTAAACTTCGCGAAGTAGTGTTTTCTTATTCCCTTCCTGCGAAACTCTTGGGCAAATCTATTAATCGTGTTGATATTTCATTGGTGGGTAGAAACCTGCTGTATTTCTTCCACAAAGATTTCCACGATATAGATGTTGACCAGTTTCCCGGAAGATCACAGTTTAATGGTATTGCAAGAGAACAAACATTACAAACACCAACTACCAGAAGCTATGGTGTTAACATAAATGTTGTTTTCTAAAATCAAGGTTCTTAAAGCATTAAACACAAAAATATTTTTATGAAGTCGAATAAGTTCTACAGCATAATAACACTTGCAGCACTGGTACTTACAGTTGGCTGCTCCAAAAAATTTGAAGACTATTCAAAAAATAGTAACCAGCCATTGCCAGGTCAGGTTCCTCCGGGTATCATCTTGAGATCTATATTGAATGATATCGTGGTGTTCCCTGGCGGTGATGAGGATAAACGTTGCCAGTTCATTTGCTCTAACTACGTTTATTACGGTACTAATGAGTATTGGACGGGAAGCGCAACCTTAAATTACAGTGACCTGAATAATGTGATGGCCATGGAAGCCGAAGCCAGAAGAATTGTTGGTTCCGATGAAAACCCTTACCATGCATTAGGTCTTTTTCTACGTGCTTTTTTCTTTATCAACATGACGGAAAAAGTGGGTGATCTTCCAATGACAGAAGCGCTGCAGGGTTTGGCCGGCGCTACGCCAAAGTATGATACACAGAAAGACATTTTCAAACAATCTTTGCTTTGGCTTGATTCTGCCAACACAATTTTTGCCAAGGAAATACCTTTGTTAACTGTCGCTTCTGATTACTATGAATTTTCCGGTGACTTCTATTACAAAGAAAGATTAAACAATCCTTTATCTACGCTTGGCGCAATTAAAGAATGGCAGAAGGTGGTGAACAGCTACAAGCTTCGCTTATTGATAGAACTGAGTAAAAGAACAGATGATGCAGATTTAAAAATTGCCGAGCAATTTGCGCAGATCTATAATAACCCTGCTACTTATCCTGTTTTCTCTGAAAATGCAGATAACCTGCAATATGTATACAACAGCAGTTATAATTATTATCCTGATAATATTACTAACCTGGGTAATAACCAGATCAGGTTAAACCTGGCTGCAACACTTGAAACCACACTCGGCAAAATGCATGACCTCCGTTGCATGGTATTTGGGGAACCGGCCAGAGGCCTTGGGTATAGTGATACTGCTTACGAGTCGTTTGTTGGAGCACCTTCGGGCATGGACTTAAGTACAATGAGTGATCTTATCGAATCAGGGCTGGCAGATTCTAAGTTGTCTTTATATAATCGTAACCATTTCTATTCCGGGTATACCGGAGAACCAACTTATATTCTCAGCTATCCTGAAGTTTGCTTTTGTGTTGCAGAAGCAATCAACAGGGGCTGGATAACAGGAGATGCAGAAGCATGGTATAAAAAAGGAACTACCTCTCAGTTTGCTTTTTACGGTATTGTTGACGGGGTAAACACAGTAACCCTTCAGGCCGCATCAGGCGCTGAAATACCTTATACTGTTCACTTCTATTTTGATGATTATTTTAACCAGCCTTCCATAAAATATGCTGGTAACAATGATAACGGGTTGAAACAAATTCTTACTCAAAAATACCTGGCGTACGCACGTAATTCTGGTTACCAGGCTTACTACCAATGGCGCAGAACGGGTATTCCGGTTTTTGACAAAGGACCTGGTACAGGTAATGGTGGAGTTATCCCCTTACGTTTCCAGTATCCTTCCAATGAAATCACATCTAATGGCGCAAATCTAAAATCAGCTTTGCAATCTCAATATGGCGGCAATGATGATATCAATGCCAAAATGTGGCTCATTAAATAACATTTGATTTTCACACACATACCGGCGGGACCTTTTTAGGTTCCGCCCACTTTTTAATCACTTTCACTTATGATAAAACATCCGATGAAAAAAATTCACTTGCTACTCCTTTGTGCCTGCTTGTCCATCACTTCATTTGCACAACACAAAACAGAAAATATTATCATCGTTACGCTGGATGGAATGCGCTGGCAGGAAATTTTTGGCGGCGTTGATTCTGCCATCATGAATAATCCCGAATACACACATGAACGGGATGAAATTAAGAAACGCTTGTGGACGGATGATGCTGCTGAGAGAAGGGCCAGGTTACTGCCTTTTTTATGGGGTACTGTTGCCGGCAAGGGACAGCTTTATGGAAACAGGAACAAGGGCAGCCTGGTAGATGTTGCCAATCCTTATAAGTTCTCTTATCCCGGCTACAATGAAATCTTTACCGGCTTCCCTGATCCTGCGGTAAACTCAAATGATAAGATCAAAAACAAGAATGAAAATGTGCTGGAGTTTATCAATAAACAAAATGCATATAAAGGCAAGGTTGCAGCTTTTAGTACCTGGGATGTGCCGCCTTATTTTTTAAACAAATGGCGTAGTGGTTTGTACGTGAATTCAGACCAGGATTCCATTGACTTCGGTTCTCCTACAGCAAAGTTGCTGGATGATATGCAGAAGCTTGCAATGAAGCCTAACGGTGAGCGTCTTGACCTGATTACCTACACTACAGCACGTGAATACCTGAAAGAAAAAAAGCCAAAAGTTTTGTATATTTCTTTTGATGAAACGGATGAATATGCCCACCAGGGAAAGTATGATTATTATCTCGGTGCTGCACATGCAGAAGATGGAATGATTGGCGATATCTGGAACCTGGTACAATCATTACCGGAGTATAAAGATAAAACCACTTTGATTGTAACCTGCGATCATGGCCGTGGTGATAAGATCAAAAGACAATGGCGTGATCATGGTGAAAAGGTGGAAGATGCTGCAGGTATATGGATTGCTGCCATTGGTCCCGATACAAAACCTTTGGGTGAAATATCCGGCGGAGAGCAGTTGTATCAGCGACAGATCGCAACTACACTCGCTGCACTACTGGGGTTTGACTTTAAGCCTGCGCATGAGGTGATGAAACCAATTGAATCCATTTATAAATAGTACCCTGATGAAAGAAACTGCAACGATCAATCAAACAGCCGATGAGATTATCGGGTTGTTTGAAAAGTACGGTAATGAAGATTACGATGGAGAGCCTGTATCCCAAACCTCTCACATGATACAATGCGCCATGCAGGCCACAGCTACCGGAAGTGATATGGAGCTGGTTTTGGGTGCTTTCCTGCATGATGTGGGCCACCTGCTAAAACATAACCAGCAAACAGAAGCCATGGGCACTTATGGAGTAGTAAACCATGAAGGCCTAGGCGGCGCTTACCTGCGTAGTAAAGGATTCTCTGAACGTATTTGCGCCATGGTGGAAATGCATGTACAGGCCAAGCGTTATCTTGTTACCAGAGATGAAAATTACAAGAGCAAATTATCTGAAGCAAGTATAAGAACGTTAATGGATTGGCAGGGTGGTTATATGTCTGAAGACGAGTTACAGGTATTTACCAGCCAGCCTTTTTTTGAAGATATCATCAAGGTGCGTTTATGGGATGAAGAGGCCAAAAAATACGATGCTGTTTTGTTACCGCTTCACCACTTCAAACAATTGATTACTTCCTATTTAACAGGTAAGCATTGATATATAAAGTGACAGATGTTCTTATTTTTAACAAACGTAATTATATGAACGGGGTTGCTGCCTGATGTTGTATGGATGAAGTGCTTGCGACGCAACGAAGATGCCATGAAATACGGATGCTGGTATAATAAATTTATAGATTTAAAAGAGAAAGCTGCATGAAGAATGATATTCAACTGGTGGTATTCGATATTGCCGGAACTACTGTAAAAGACAATGGTGAAATTGCCATTGCTTTTCAGAAAGCGATGGCGGAAAAGGGCTATAACGTGCCTGTCGAAAAGATCAGTCCTTTAATGGGATATAAAAAACCGGAAGCCATCAGGATGATGCTGGAAGAGTATGAAACAGATGTTGCCATGATTAACGCGGGTTATATCAACAGCATTCATGATCGCTTTCTTGCGTTGATGGTAGAGTACTATGAAAACACAACTGACCTGAAAGCCTTACCGCATGCGGAAGAAGTGTTTGCTTATCTTAAAGAACATGATGTTAAGGTTGGTCTTGATACAGGTTTTTCCAGTGAGATCACAAATGTTATTGTTGATCGCCTGGGCTGGTTAAAAGATGGCAAGATTGATTACGTGGTCTCCAGCGATGAAGTACCTGCAGGAAGGCCACAGCCTTATATGATTCAAAAGATGATGAAAGAGGCCGGTATTGATGACCCTAAAAAAGTAGTAAAACTTGGTGATACCGAAGTGGATGTTAATGAAGGAAAAAATGCCGGTTGCCTGTATGCAATTGGCGTTACTACCGGTGCGTTTACAAGAGCGCAACTGGAACCGTATGGACCATCTTTTATTATTAATGATTTGAAAGAATTGATTACGATATTAGATTGACGTTTAAGTGTAAGTACTTATGCAAACTGATACCACACCTGTTTTTACCAATACGCACATGTCATTCAAAGCCAGACTGGAGCAGGCGCCTGCCTGGATGTTTATACTGTATGTTTCCATCACTTCTTTTACAGTGTATACCTGCATGTATGCTTTCCGGAAACCTTTTACATCAGCATCATTTGAAGGTTACCAACTCTGGGGTATTTCCTATAAAGTAGTACTGGTGATAGCGCAGGTGATTGGTTATATGATCAGCAAGTTTTATGGCATCCGTTTTATAGGGGCAATGCAGCCACATAAACGGGCAAGTATGATCGTAAGGCTTATCCTGATAGCATGGACATCACTTTTGTTATTTGCTGTTATTCCCGCGCCATACAATTTTATTTTGATGTTTATTAACGGGTTACCGCTTGGTATGATATGGGGACTGGTTTTTGGTTTTGTAGAAGGGCGCCGCGCAACTGAGTTGATCGGGGCTGTACTTGCTACCAGTTTTATCTTTGCTTCAGGTTTGGCGAAAACAACGGGTAAATGGCTAATGCTTCAGTTTAATGTAAGTGAATGGTGGATGCCTTTTGCTGCAGGTGCTGTGTTTATAATTCCTTTATTCATCAGCACATGGATGTTAAATCAAACACCACCGCCTTCGCCAAGTGATGTTGCACACCGTACCATTCGTAAGCCGATGGATAGCCAGGAGAGAAGAGCCTTCGTGCAACGTTTTGGTTTAGCGCTCACACCGGTGATCATCGCTTACGCTATGCTTACCATACTGCGTGATTTTTGTGAAGATTTTGCCAACGAGCTATGGATAGAAACGGGGTACCAGAACAACGCGGGCATCTTTGCTCAAACCAGTACGGTAATATCAGTTGTGGTACTTGCGGTAGTAGGTGGTTTTTTTCTGATAAGAAATAATTATAAGGCTTTTCAGCTTAACCATACGATTATCATCTCGGGTTTTATGCTGGCAGCCATATCAACCCTGCTGTTTCATGTGCATGTTATTTCGCCTGTTATATGGATGGTTTGCGCATCTTCCGGTTTATATCTTGGATATGTTCCGTACAATTGTTTTTATTTTGAACGAATGCTGGCTGCCTTTAAGGTACAGGGTAATGTTGGCTTTGTAATGTATATTGCCGACGCCTTTGGATACCTTGGAACAGTACTGGTTTTATTAATAAAAGAATTGATAAAATTTAAGTACGGATGGGTTGACTTTTTTACTTTTCTTTTTTACAGTGCAGCAATTATTGGTGTAGTACTGGTGTTGTGGGGATCATTATTATTTACGAAAATCTACAAAAAAAATTAGTATAGTATGGCATCTTCGGCGATTGTAATTGGTGCAGGTATTGTAGGACTTGCCATGGCGAGAAGCCTTGCAGAGCGTGGTTATAAAGTAACCGTTTTTGAACGTAATGAAAAAGCAGTGAGTGCATCTATCCGCAATTTCGGAATGGTATGGCCCGTTGGTCAGCCGGATGGAAAATTGTATGAAAGAGCGTTGTTAAGCAAAAGTATCTGGAAAAAGGTTTGCGGTGAAGCAGGGCTTTGGCATAACGAAGTCGGCAGCCTTCACCTGGCTTATACAGATCTTGAGTATAATGTGATGAATGAAGTAGCGGAAGCTTATCAATCCACACGACCTGTAAAAATGCTTATCGCAGAAGAAGCCTTTCAAAAAAGCGATGCGGTGAACACGCAAGGTTTAAAAGGTGCATTGTGGAGTGCTGATGAAATGATCGTAGAAGCGAGGGTTGCTATTGAAAAGATACCTGCTTACTTAACGGAAAAATACGGAGTAGAATTTGTTTTTAACACGGCTGTTACTGCTATTCAGCATCCAACTGTTTATACCGGCAAAAAGGCCTGGCAGGCAGATGAAATTTATTTGTGTAACGGCGCTGATTTTGAAAGTCTTTACCCGGAAGTATTTGCCGAAAACTATTTTACCAAATGCAAACTGCAGATGATGCGTATTACAGCGCAACCTGATGGCTGGCGTATTGGCCCATCGCTGTGTGGCGGGTTATCACTCATTCATTATAAGGCTTTTGAAGTAGCGGCTTCCTTACCTGAACTTAAAGCACACTACCAGCAAACACTGCCCGATTATTTAAAGTGGGGCATTCATGTAATGGTATCACAAAATATGGAAGGCGAGTTAACCATTGGTGACAGCCATGAGTATGCTTTGGTATTTGACCCTTTCGACAAGCAGTTTATTAACCAGTTGATTGTTGACTATCTCAAAAAGTTTGCGGTGTTTAAAGACTGGAACCTGGCGCAGAGCTGGCATGGCATTTATCCCAAGAAGACAGATGGAAAAACAGATTTTGTATTCAGTCCCGAACAAGGCGTGACGATTGTGAATGGTCTTGGCGGCGCAGGCATGACGTTGAGCTTTGGGCTTGCGGAAGAAGTGCTGAATGGCAGCGTAAGCGCTTAATCTGTCATATACAATTTATTAAAGGGCATCGAGTGTAAAGGTTTCTTTATGCCTGATGCCTTTTTCTGTTTGTTGCAGTGTGCAGCACTCAATCGCACGATCGTGTTCAAAATATAAAATGTAATCCTTTTCCAGCGCCTCTGTAAGGAAGGATTTTTTCTCGTTCAAAGTAGTTAGCGGAAACATATCATAGGCCATCACATAAGGAATAGGAAGATGCGCCAGCGAAGGCAACAGGTCTGCCATGTATACAATCGTTTTTCCTTTGTATTGTAATTGCGGCAGCATCATCTTTTCTGTATGGCCATTTACAAAACGCAGGCTGATATTATCGCTGAACCGGCTGCTGGCTAACGTGGAGTTATCAATGCTTTCAGGTAAAGAAATGAATTTCAACTGGCCACTTTCCTGAATGGGTAAGATGTTCTCTTTTAAGAAAGACGCCTTCTCCCTGTCATTGGGTTTTGTGGCCCATTGCCAGTGCTGTTCATTGCTCCAGTAAGTAGCATTCTTAAATGCGGGTACCAACTTATCACCAACCCTTTCAATGCTTCCGCCACAATGGTCAAAGTGAAGATGTGTGAGTATTACGTCTGTAATATCATCTTTAGTAAAACCATGTTTTGCAAGCGACTTTTCCATCGTTGCATCTCCATGCAGATAATAGTAGCTCAGGAATTTCGCATCCTGCTTATTGCCAATACCCGTGTCTACTAAAATAAGCCGGTTGCCATCTTCTATCAACAAACAGCGCATGGCCCAGGTGCACATATTAAGCTCATCTGCCGGGTTTAATTTGTGCCAGATACTTTTGGGTACCACGCCAAACATTGCGCCGCCATCCAGCTTAAAAAGCTCTGTGTCGATAGTATATAACTGCATAAGGTTATCGGTGTTTTAGCTGCTTCTCTTTTACAAGCGCAGTGTAAAGCAAAATAAATCCTGCCACGAAAAAGATGATCAATGATAACACAGAGTTTTTCATACCGCCATGATCTTTGGTAAGCTCGTCAATAAAGCCAAAAGTGAATATGCCGATCACGATGGCAATCTTCTCTGTAATATCATAGTAGCTAAAGTAAGATGCGGTATCTTTTGTTTCGGGCATCAGCTTTGAATAGGTTGACCTGCTAAGCGATTGTATGCCGCCCATCACCACGCCAACAGCCACGGCCAGGCCATAAAAATGATATTCAGGATTGCCACCCTGTTCTTTATACCAGGCTGTGAAATAAGCGGCAAAACAAATCAATATCCAGAAGATAATCACGCCCATCAATACCTGAAGATTGCCATAACGCTCAGATAAACGGCTCATGGCAATAGCACCAATAATAGCTACCAATTGTATAATCACAACGGTGATGATAAGTTTGGTATCATCAAGACCCAGCAGCTTGCTTCCAAATAAAGTTGCCGCCAGCATTACGGTTTGTACACCCATGCTGTAACAAAAAAATCCCCGAAGAAATCTTTTAAGCACGGGCATCTTTTTTACTTCATTATATACTTTCCTTACCTCCTTAAATCCTTCAGTAAATATGTTGATGCGCTTTGCTTCTACAGGAGCTGGTTTGGGTAACCTTGCAAAAGTGATCTGGGCAAATCCAATCCACCATACGCCTACCAGCAGAAATGTGATACGCGGGCCAAGAAAGGGATCATCTTTAATCAGTAGCACCAATATAAACCCGAGTATCTGCATTAATACACTGCCAATATAACCATACGAATATCCTTTTGCACTCACCCTGTCGCGGTCTTGTGGTGCTGCTATTTCGGGCAGGTAAGCATTATAAAATACAAGGCTTCCTACATAACCCATAGACGCCATCATAAAGGCAAGTACGCCCAGCCAGAGATTGCTGCCGTTAAAAAAGAAGATAAGGCTGCAGCCTACCGCACCGAGATAACAGAAGGTGCGCATAAAATTTTTCTTATTGCCACGTGTATCTGCGATGGATGTGAGAATGGGATAAGAAAGCGCCACCAGTAGATAAGCAGCGGCCAATGTATAATCATATAATGATGAGTTCACAAAAGTGCGGCCCAGAAAAGGAATGGTATCTCCGCCAAAAGTTTTCTTTGTGACTGCCGTAAAATAGATCGGGAAGAAGGTAGTTGTGATCACGAGATTGTATACGCTGTTTGCCCAGTCGTACATGGCCCAGCCATTGATCACACGTTTAGGTGCTGTTTGCATTGGATAAATGTAAACAGTAAAACTAAGATGTAAAAAATAATGCAGCCGGATGTACAAAAAATAGATTAGCCAGGATGTTCAATGCATATAACAGGCTGTACCTACGGAACCTTCATCACCTGGTTGATACAGGTTTGTAAACGCGTCGCTCCGATGGAGCGAGGAAACCTGTGCAGGCAAATTATGAGTATAATATTTTAAAAGCTATGCTCCGTAGGAGCTAAGTGTTTATTGCCAATGAATGGAAATAGTAACCGGCTCCATCGGAACCGCCTCTATATACGTTAGCGTTTTAACGCCCTGTTCTTAAAAGAAATATATACCTTTTCAATAGGTTATATAAGCTTACAAACAATGCCTCAAAATTTTCCCGTTCACTTTTAATGCTGCATCTTGCGGCAAATTTTACCAACAACACATGTGGATGGATCATGCATGGATATTACTGCTGATTGGTTTTTTGATTGGCGGCCTTGGAACACTTATTGGAGCGGGTGGCGGCTTTATCCTGGTGCCTTTATTGTTGCTTACACATCCGCAACTGCCGCCGGGAACTGTAACTGCGATCTCGATTGCTATTGTGGCCTGTAATGCCATTTCCGGTTCTATCGCTTATGCAAGATCATTACGTATTAACTACCGCGCCGGTCTGCTCTTTGCGGCATTTACAATTCCAGGCTCTATCATTGGTGTGCAGGTGGTGAAATATGTACCAGCCAGTCTCTTCAATATTTTATTTGGCCTGTTGATGATAGCGTTGGGAATATTCCTCTTCCTGAATAAGAAAAAAGCGGGGGACGACCTGGTAGATAAACGGAGCAACCTTTGGAAACATTATGAACAAACTGATAGGGAAGGCATAAAATACATCTATTCTTACAATCAACTGGCCGGTGTTATCATTAGCATACTGGTAGGATTTATATCTCCGATACTTGGTATTGGCGGAGGTATTATTCATGTGCCGGCATTGGTACGGTGGTTGAAATTTCCGGTACATATTGCAACGGCCACCTCTCATTTTATACTGGCTATTATGTCTGTCACCAGCGTGATTGCGCATATTAAGCATGGCACTTACAACGATCCTTTTGTGTTGCGGATGGTGTTGTTTTTATGCGCAGGTGTAATACCCGGTGCGCAGGTGGGTGCTTATTTCTCTCACCACATCAAAGGAAATATGATCATCAGGGCGCTATCGGTTTGCCTGGCGCTGGTGGGTATCAGGGTCTTTCTGCAAGGTATATAAAGGCAACTTAAGCCTTATTGCTTTGCAAACAATTTCTCCGCCATCTTCGCATCATGACCATAAATATCCTTACGGAAATTTAAGAGGCCATCTTTATCAACCCAGGCTGTAAAATAACCGATAAACACAGGCACGGTAGGGGCGATGGTTACCCATTTTTCTTTATTGAGATGCATCAGGCTATCTACCTTTTTATCGTTATAGGTAGTGTCTTGCCGCAGAAGGAATTTGGCCATCCATGATGGTTCAGAAATACGTATGCAACCATGGCTCAGGCTTCTTCCATTCTGGCTGAATAAGTCTCGGTTGGGTGTATCGTGCAGATAAATGTCGTAGTTGTTGGGGAAGAGAAATTTTACCAATCCTAATGAGTTACCGGCACCAGGTTTCTGGCGAACATTCGGAATGCCGCCACTGGTGCTTGTAATCTCCATATTATGTTGAGCTATGTAATTGGGATTCTTTTTAATGCCAGGCATGATCTCTTTTTTTACAATGCTTACCGGCACATTCCAGTAAGGACTAAACACTACGTATTTTAATTTGCCATTAAAGATCACGGTGCTGTTGGCTGCAGAACCAACAATCACCCGCATGCTGTGAAATAAAACGCTGTCCTTATAAACATGCAGCCTGTATTCAGGAATATTTACGAGAATGTAGACTGAATCTGTTTGCGCCGGAACCCATCTTAAGCGCTCCAGGTTAATCAAAATTTGTTTGAGCCTGTCGTTCACGGGAATATTAAGTTCCTGTACAAAACCTTTACCTATTACGCCATCTTCCTGTAAACCAAACCTGTGCTGGTATTTTTTTACAGCTTTGAATAGAGACGTATCAAAACGGGCGGAAGAATCTGTTGCTTCAAGATCTCCAAAAGCAAACAACCGCTCTTTAATGGCCGGAATGATATCTGATGAATCTTTCTTATGCAGGAGTTTGGCAGGCCATGCAATAGTATCCCACTGGTATTTTTTCTGGATGTCAAGATACTGTGAAAGCATACCCTGTAACTTCTTGTATTGCTCATTCAGCGGCGCATAGTTATCTGAGGTTTTTCCTTTGTTGGAAATCACTGAATCAAGCACCGCGGTAAGGTTAACTTTCTTACGTGGTATAAACCAGCCGAGTTCTGCAGCATCAACATCTATCCCTTTATATACCCTGGCGGCGTAAGTAAAAAACTGGCCGGTAAGTAGCAACTCTGCTTTTAGTAGCGCTGCTCTGTCCTGGTGGTGCAGGCTATCTTCTACAAATAACTGATATGTTTTTTGTACTTCCGGGTTGTATAAAGAACTGTCCTGAAGTGTATAGATGGAATTGTTGACCAGGTTCATAAAACTGCGGGACTGTTCCGCAAGTCCGCTGGTATCAAACCATGCATATTCATAGTTACGTTGTTTGTAGAAATCAAAGAACTGGTTATGGAAACTGTCAAGTCTTGGATAGGTTTTAAGAAAAGCGGAAAGCGAAGCACTGTCAAGAAAAAGATTATTAAAAGACGTAGTTGTGTTGATGGTGGTATCCTGTATTACAGGCGTTTTTTCCTTCTCTTTATTACGGCATGCAAACCAGCAAACAACAAATAACAATAACGATAGATAAGCGATTTGTTTTCTCATAAAGGGTTTATCTGTAAATAATGATATTAATTAAAGCTGCTTTAATAACACAGCGGCAGTAATGCCTGCTGTTTCTGTACGCAGTCTTGTATTCCCCAAACTTACAGGAATATATTTTTTGTTGAGCGCCTTCTTAATTTCTTCATGTGAAAAATCGCCCTCAGGGCCAATCAATAATTGCAGGTTTGTTGAGAGTGAGATCTTATTCAACAACTCTTTTTCGCTGACTTCACAATGTGCGATCATTTTTTGCAGCGATGTGTTTTCACTTAACGCATCTTCAAATTTAACCGGCTCATGTAACAGCGGAAGCCAGGCCTGCTGACTTTGAAGCATGGCAGATATAATGATATTGCTCATCCTGTCCATACGAAAATGCTGGCGCTCTGTACGCTGGCAAAGCAGTGGTATAATTTCACTGATGCCAAGTTCTGTAGCTTTCTCCAAAAACCATTCAAACCGGCTGGCATTTTTAAGTAAGGAAATACCAATGACTGTCTTCCTCACATCTGCCGGCTGATAAGTGGCATGCGTAATCTTTACTTCGCAGTGTTTCTTATCTGCCTTTATAATTGCTGCAGTAAGCAGGTTGCCTTTGCCATCGGTAAGTTGTAGTTCTTCTTCTTCTTTCATACGCAAGACCTGTATGCAATGCTTACTGGTTTCTTCACTTAGTGTAAAACCTTTTGCTGCACTGGAAACAGATGGTTCGTAGAAATATGGTAATGCCATGCGGATGATACTTTAAACGGTAGTTTTTGCAGGCCACAAAGCCACAAGCGTTTTTTTAATTCGTACTAAAATTATTTTGTGGCTTAATGCCTTCGTGGCTAAAAAAACGCCACAAGGAAATAGGCAAATGTAGCGGATTAACTTTTTGCTGACTGTGTTAATGATATACTGCAAATAAAAAACGACATAGGTTATTAAAACTATGTCGCTTTGCTTTTATGTTGAAGCTCTTGTTTAAAATGGAGCCGCATCATTTTCAAATCCATCATCAAATTCGCCGCTGTTCATTTTACTGCCCTTCTGAATGAAGAACCTGCTTCCGCCCTGGCCATCATCTCCGCCACCACCTGTAGAAGGTGCGGGTGCTGTGCCAATTGGTTTCCAGCTACCGCCGCCCATCATACCACCCGGACCGGCATCATCCCATTCTTCAAATTTTTGTATGTGAAGCAATGCCCTCAATTTAATGGTTTCCAGCGAACCGTTACGGTGCTTCGCTATACGTACGTGTGTTTCGCCCTTTGTACTTTCGCCCATTTCATTACTCATGTTTTCATAGTACTCCGGACGATAGATAAACATAACCATATCCGCATCCTGTTCAATCGCACCAGATTCACGAAGATCACTCAATTGCGGCATCTTGCTTTCCTTACGTGTTTCCACGGCACGGCTTAACTGGCTCAGCGCAATAATGGGGATGTTCAGTTCTTTGGCAAGCCCTTTCAGGTTACGTGAAATGGTGCTGATTTCCTGTTCACGGTTAGAGCCTTTATCGTTGCTTCCGCTCATCAACTGCAGATAGTCAATGATGATAAAGCCAACCTTATGTTTATTAACAAGCCTTCTTGCCTTAGCACGAAATTCAAAGATGTTTAATGCTGCAGTATCATCAATAAAGATGGGAGCGCCTTCCAGTCGGGCAATCCCTTTCTTTTGTAGTTGCTGGTATTCATGTTCTTCCAGTTTGCCACGGGCAATCTTTTCCATGTGTATTTCACTCTCTGCACTCAACATACGTTGTACCAACTGAGAGGCACCCATTTCCAGTGAGAATACAGCCACCGGCGTTGGCTTGGTGGGGTTCATTGCGGCATTACGTGCAAGGTTTAACGCGAATGCTGTTTTACCTACCGCAGGACGTGCAGCCAGGATGATTAAGTCAGTGGGCTGCCAGCCAAAAGTAACCTTGTCCATAGACGGGAAGCCACTGGGAACACCTGAAATCTCATCGGTCTTCTTACGAAGTTCATCAATACGGTTAAGTGTTTTGGCAAGTACATTACCTACTTCCTGGTAATCTTTTTTGAGATAGTTGTTGGTGATGTTAAACATTTTGGACTCTGCATCATCCAGGAGGTCGAATACATCAGTGCTGTCTTCGTAAGCATCCCCGATTATTTCGCCGCTGATGCGTATCAGTTCGCGCTGGATAAACTTCTGCAATACAATCCTGGCGTGTGCTTCAATGTTGGCAGTTGAGACCACCATGTTGGTAAGCCTTGTTACAAAATAAGGGCCGCCAACCATTTCCAGTTCTTCCTTGCTGCGGAGTTCTTCCACCACGGTTAATATATCAATCGGCATGCTTTTCTGTGCCAGCGATTGAAAGCATTTAAAGATTTTCTGATGGGCATCTACATAAAAACATTCAGATCGCAGGATTTCCACCACGGTATCAAAAGCACTTTTTTCAAGCATAATGGCACCCAGCACAGCTTCCTCCAGTTCCTTGGCTTGTGGCGGAACTTTCCCATACATCATCGTGCTGAGATCAATCGAAGTTTTCCGCCTGTTTTTACGGTCTTTATTTAGATTCGTTAAGTCCATTTTTATACAAAAAACTACAGGTTAGTAAACATGTGTTCACCATTTTCTCAGTGGTTTTATCGCCTCAAATTTGTTAAGAAAATATTATCGCAACGTTTCCGAATTGTTATCCCAATGAGTAAGGGAGGGCGAATATAACAGCACTTTTTTTCTTGTAGAAAGTTTTTCCCAACTTAATATTTATTCTTTTTCATTGCACATCACTTTCACAATAAAACGACTATATCCACACAATATTCTCTGTATTCACAAATAAGCGGCTTTTATACACAAAATTTAAAACTTTTGAAATTGAAATCCACATTTTTTTGTGCAGAAACGGTTCGAAAAAAAATTCTTTTTTTCTTCATTTTTTGCTTAAATGAGAGCTGGCAAATGTTGGTCATTTTGTTAAAGGGGGAACTTCAGTGTCAGATTATTCCTGTTAAACCTTGCTGCAGAATATTGACGGCTTACACATAAAGCGATCTTACTATTTTTGCGGACTGAATTATGGAAGGAGAAGTAAAAAAGAAGATTTTTGATTTTTCAGTACTGCAACGTGTATTCCGTTTTATAAGGCCTTACCGCGTTAGCTTCTACAGCAGCGTTTTTATGGCCATTGCACTGGCATTTCTGGCGCCGTTAAGGCCCTATCTTATTCAACTTACGGTTAACAAAGCTGCCCATCCTGATTTACCCATTCCACACTGGCTGCAATTATTTTTATTTAATGCTGACTATAGCGATGCGGTAAAGTTTATTATAGCGGTTACCGTTTTCCAGATTGTGTTCCTGTTTATAGAAACTTTTATCAGGTTCTTGTTTTCTTTTGTAACTGCCTGGCTGGGGCAGGTGGTTGTGAGAGATATGCGGATAACCATTTTTGAGAAGATTCTTGGTCTTAACCTTCGCCAGTTTGATAACACGCCCATCGGTACTTTAACCACAAGAACGATCAATGATATTGAAAGCATCAATGATATTTTTTCTGACGGACTGTTGCCCATCGTGGCAGATATGCTTTCTATTATTATTACACTCATCACTATGTTTTGGATAGACTGGAAGCTGACGCTTATCTGTCTTATTCCTTTCCCGGTGATGTTGATTGCAACGTATTATTTTAAGGAGAGTGTAAACAAAAGTTTTATCAAGGTACGTAATGCGGTCGCTGCACTGAATGCTTTTGTGCAGGAGCATTTAACGGGTATGTATATTGTGCAATCCTTTGCTGCGGAAGACAGGGAGTATAAGAAATTTCAAAAGATCAACCGGGAGCATCGTAACGCTAATATCAAAGCCATCTTTGCTTATTCTATCTTTTTCCCGGTGGTGGAAGTGGTGCTGGCATTTAGCATGGGCCTGTTGGTTTGGTGGCTTGCGGGCAAAGCAATAGGCAGTACACAGGATATAAATCTCGCAGGAAAACTTACCGCGTTTATTCTTTTCCTCAACCAGATATTCAGACCACTAAGGGTAATTGCAGATAAGTTTAATGTGATACAAATGGGGATGATCGCAGCAGAGCGCGTGTTTAAAGTTTTGGATAATGAAGACTATATAAAACAACAGGGTACTTACAGCCCTGCAAAAATTGAAGGGGCTATCGAGTTTGATAAAGTATGGTTTGCTTATATAGAAGAGAAGTATGTATTGAAAGACGTAAGCTTTAAGATAAACCCTGGTGAAACAGTTGCATTGGTGGGCCATACGGGCAGTGGTAAAACTTCTATCATCAGCCTGTTGAACCGCCTGTATCATATTCAACAAGGCACAATTAAGGTGGATAATATAGACGTAGATGAATATAAGCTGGACAGGTTAAGAGAAAGTATTGGCGTGGTGTTGCAGGATGTATTTCTTTTTTCCGGCTCCATACTGGACAACATCACCTTACGAAACCCAGCAATCAGCAAAGAGCGTGTAACGGATGCTGCTAAAATGATTGGCGTGCACGATTTTATTATGCGTTTACCCGGCGGTTATAGTTATAATGTAATGGAGCGTGGTAATACATTAAGTCTCGGGCAGCGCCAGTTGATTTCTTTTATACGTGCATTGTTATACAACCCTTCTATTCTTATACTGGATGAGGCCACTTCTTCCATTGATACCGAAAGTGAGCTGCTGATACAACAGGCGATTGATAAACTGATCACGGGCAGAACATCTATTGTAATCGCTCACAGGTTGTCAACCATTCGAAAAGCAGATAAAATCATCGTGCTTGATAAAGGTGAAATCAAAGAAATGGGTACACACGAACAACTGTTGGCATTGGGCGGATTTTACAGTAAATTGCATAACATGCAGTTTGAAAAACAAAAGGCTGCAATAGGATAATATTATCTGCATTATGGATAAACTGTACAAGATAACAGAGGAGAAGGAACCTTCTTTTGTAGGTGAAGAAAAGGCCGAGTACGGGAAAGCTGTTTTTGTAACAGAGTCTGAAGAAGAGCGACTATTAAAAGATGCAGGAAGACCTGGTATTGAAAAACTGCAGTTGTTTACAAAAATGATCAGGCGAAACGTGATGCTTCAGAAGTTGCGATCAGGAAAATAGTTGAATATATAAATTCCGTCCTATGGATGTTATGGATGAAGAGTTGCTGAATTTCTGGCGTAAACTCAATGAGAATAATGTGAAGTACATCATGGTCGGTGGCCTGGCTGCCAGGTTCCATGGTTATAACAGGGCAACCGACGATCTGGATTTATGGCTGGAAGACACACTTGAAAATCGCAGGAATCTTCGTAAAGCGTTTGTTGCTCTTGACTATGGGGATTTTGCATCACTGGAAACTATGCAATTTGTACCCGGTTGGACGAGTTTTTATGCAGCCGGGCTTGTACTGGATATTATGACTGAAATGAAAGGGTTGGAAGATATCCCCTTTAAAGATTGCCTGTCCGTTGCACTTATAGAAAATCTTGACGGCATCCTTGTTCCCTTCCTCCACATCAATCACCTCATCGCTAACAAAAAGGTGGTTAACCGTCCAAAAGATCAGCTTGATGTCATCTACCTGGAAAAAATAAAAGCACTGCGTGAACAGGGCTTTGGACACGACTAAATTTTTTCCCACTTTCCAAACATCAAATACCATTTTTTACACCTCAACTCATATCTTTGCGCCAAATTTCAGGACAGGTATGGCTCTAAGATGCATGAAATACTTACTGGCAGCGGTTTTCAGCCTTTCTATATTGTTTTTTTCTAATTCGTTATTTTCCCAGGAAAAACATGAAAATACAGAGGCTCCGGCTGAGAAACATGAAAGTGGCACATTCGATCCGGCAAAACTGATTATGGAGCACATCATGGATGCCCATGAGTTTCATTTTGCTACAGTAGGCGAACATCATATCACCATTCCTTTGCCCGTTTTGTTGTATTCTCCGCAAAGAGGCGTTTCTTTTTTCTCTTACAGCAATTTTCATCATGGTCATGAAGCGTACAATGGTTACAAATCTGAAGAAGGAAAAATTGTAGCTGTAAAAGAGGATGGCTCGGTTGATGAAGCCGTACAGGTATACGATTTCAGTCTTACCCGCAACGTGGTACAGATGATCATCGCATTGGCTTTACTCGTAATCATCATGATCGGCATTGCCAATAAATATAAAAAGAACGGTGCCAGAACCGCACCAACCGGTTTCCAGAACGCGGTTGAACCGGTGATCACCTTTGTTCGCGATGAAGTAGGCAAACCCAACCTGGGCCACAAGTATGAAAAATACATGCCTTATCTTTTAACTGTATTCTTCTTTATTTTAATCAATAACCTTATTGGTTTAATACCGGGCAGCGCCAATGTAACCGGCAATATTGCCTTTACAATGGTATTAGCTGTCATCTCTCTTCTGGTAATCTTATTCAGTACCAACAGTCATTTCTGGGGTCACATTTTCTGGCCTCCGGGAGTACCCATCCTGGTGAAGCTGATCCTTATACCGGTAGAACTTGCTGGTGTGTTGCTGATTAAACCAGCAGCGCTAATGATCAGGTTGTTTGCCAACATGGTGGCCGGTCACATTGTGATCACCTGTTTTGTAATGCTGATCTTCATTTTTGGTGCAATGAGTGCGGTAGCCGGCTGGGGCTTTTCACCGGTATCTGTGGCATTTACCATTTTCATCTATCTTATTGAAGTCTTGGTTGCATTTATACAGGCATTCATTTTCACCAACCTTACGGCGGTATTTATCGGCCAGTCAATGGAAGGTGCACACAGTGATGCCAATGGCGGTCATGACGACGCGGTTATTATATAAACACTTTATATAAATCAACAAAAACAATCATTATGTCTTTACTGAACGTTTTAATGGATGTTAGCCTTAGCCACCTTGGTGGTGCTATCGGTGCTGGCTTAGCTGCTATTGGTGCCGGTATCGGTATCGGCCAGATTGGTAAAGGTGCTGTAGAAAGCATCGCCCGCCAGCCTGAAGCTTCTAACGACATCCGTGCGAACATGATCCTGACTGCCGCTTTCGTTGAGGGTGTTGCCCTTTTCGCGGTAATCGCAGGTATCCTGGCTGTATTGAAAGCCTAGCACAAACTTTTTACTGCATCCAACGCACAGGGCCGAGGATGCAGTAATTCTTAAAGAATCATCAGAACACCCAAATAATTTATATACTGTATGGAATTGTTATTACCCGGTTTAGGATTGCTTGTATGGACGCTCCTCGCTTTCATTATTGTATTTCTTATCCTGAAAAAATTTGCCTGGAAGCCTATTCTCACTTCTCTGAAAGAAAGGGAAACAGGTATTGCTGATGCGATCGCTTCTGCCGATAAAATCAAGGCAGAGATGGCACAGTTGAAAAACGAGAATGAGGCACTTCTGCAAAAAGCACGTGAAGAAAGAGCGCAGCTAATTAAGGAAGCAAAGGAAACTGCCGATAAGATGGTAGCTGAAGCAAAAGACAAGGCCAAGACTGAATACGACAGGATACTTGCTGATGCGCAAACTTCCATTGAGCAGCAGAAAAATGCAGCAATCACCGATGTGAAAAATCAGGTAGGTAACCTGGTGATTGAAGTGGCTGAAAAGGTATTGCGTAAAGAACTGGCCAATAAAGCAGAGCAGGAAAATTATATCAAGCAGTTAGCAGACGGAGTGAAGTTGAACTAATTCAAAATTAAAAATCCAGGAGATTCGTCGTTGATTTTTAGTTTTTGACTTTTAATTTTTAAAAATGCCCAATCCACGTTTAGCCTCAAGATATGCCAAAAGTTTGATTGACCTTGCTACAGAAAAAGGTCAGTTGGAAGCTGTTTATACGGATATGAAGTATCTTCAGGCCGTTTGTAAAAGCAGTCGTGATTTTGTGAACCTGTTACGCAGCCCGGTAATCAAGGCTGATAAAAAGGATGCGATTATTGCTGCTGTTACAAAAGACAAGATTGGTAGCTTAACCACTTTATTTACCAAATTGCTGGTAAACAAAGGACGTGAAGAAGATTTACCTGAAATCATCAGTGCATTTGTAGACCAGTACAATACGATTAAAGGTATTCACAGGGTAAAACTTACAACAGCAACCCCGGTAAGTGATGAATTAAAAACAGCAATTGAGTCTAAGGTAAAAACAGAGGCCGGTCTTGCAAATATTGAAATGGAAACAAAAGTTGATGAAGCTCTGATCGGTGGATTTGTACTGGAGTTTGACAATAAACTCGTAGATGCATCTGTACTGCGCGACCTGAAAGATATCAGGAAGCAATTTGAGCAGAATGTGTATGTGAGGAACATCAGGTAGAACGTGAGATAGTGAAAAGTGAATAGTAAATAATGAAAAGTGAAAGTGAGCAGTGTATTTGGAGATAAAAGACAGCATTGAACAGCAACAGACCGGTAACCAGAAACCTGTAACCGGCAACTAAATAAAAAAACTGTAAACAATAATATATGGTTCAAATTAAGCCCGATGAGATATCAGCGATATTGAGGCAGCAATTAAGCAACTTCAACGCCTCTGCTGATTTGGAAGAAGTGGGTACCGTTCTCCAGGTAGGTGATGGTATTGCCCGCGTTTATGGCTTAAACAATGTTCGCTCTGGTGAACTTGTTGAGTTTGAAAACGGTGTAAAAGCCATCGCACTCAACCTTGAAGAAGATAATGTGGGTGTGGTATTGATGGGTGAGGGCAAAGAAATTAAAGAAGGCGATAAAGTACGCCGCACCGGCCAGATTGCCTCTATTAAAGTAGGTGAAGGCCTGGTAGGTCGTGTTATTAATACACTGGGTGAATCAATTGATGGTAAAGGCCCGATCACCGGCGATTTGTATGAAATGCCTTTGGAGCGTAAAGCACCAGGCGTTATCTATCGTGAGCCGGTAAAAGAACCTTTACAGACTGGTATCAAAGCGATTGATGCGATGATCCCGATCGGCCGCGGACAGCGTGAGCTGGTAATCGGTGACCGCCAGACAGGTAAAACAGCCATCTGTATTGATACGATCATCAACCAGAAAGAATTTTACGATGCAGGCAAGCCTGTATATTGTATATATGTTGCGATTGGCCAGAAAGCCTCTACGATTGCCGGTGTAATGAAAACTTTACAAGACAATGGTGCGATGGCTTATACTACCATCGTTGCGGCTTCTGCAAGTGATCCTGCTCCGCAGCAGTTCTACGCTCCGTTTGCAGGTGCGGCGATTGGTGAGTTCTTCCGCGATACCGGAAGGCCGGCATTGATCATTTATGATGATCTTTCCAAACAGGCGGTGGCTTACCGTGAAGTTTCCCTGTTGTTAAGAAGACCTCCTGGTCGTGAAGCTTATCCTGGTGACGTATTCTACCTGCATAGTCGTTTGCTGGAGCGTGCTGCAAAAGTGATCAGCAATGATGCCGTAGCAAAGAACATGAATGACCTTCCTGAGTCTATCAAACATCTTGCGAAAGGTGGTGGCAGCTTAACCGCATTGCCAATTATTGAAACACAGGCCGGTGACGTATCTGCTTATATCCCAACCAACGTTATCTCTATTACCGACGGACAGATCTTCCTGGAAGGTAACCTGTTTAACGCAGGTATCCGCCCGGCGATCAACGTAGGTATCTCTGTAAGCCGCGTGGGTGGTAATGCACAGATCAAATCCATGAAGAAAGTATCCGGTACCTTAAAGCTGGACCAGGCTTTATACCGTGAGCTGGAAGCTTTCTCTAAATTTGGTGGGGACCTTGATGCTGCTACCAAGCTGGTAATTGATAAAGGTGCACGTAACGTGGAAATTCTGAAGCAGCCGCAGTACTCTCCATTCTCCGTGGAAAAACAGGTTGCCATTATATACCTGGGTACGCAAGGTTTGTTGCGTGAAGTATCAGTAAAGCATGTAAAAGCTTTTGAGGAGCATTTCTTACTGGAACTGCAGAACAAGCATCCTGAAATTCTAGCCGAGTTCAAAAAAGGTAACTTACCTGATGATGGTATTGCCAAAATGGTGGAGCTGGCCAAAGGAATTATTCCTCAGTATAAATAAGCACTTCTTAATATAGTTGATAAAGGTTACTTCGAAAGAGGTAACCTTTTTTGTTGCTACAACAATATCATTAAACAAGGTTACTTACACAGTTACTGGTTAAAACTGCACGGTAAACCCCAAAAACTACACACTTACCAGTTTTAATATTGGCAGGCTAATTTTAACGCTATCTTTCGCCTGTTGTTTAACCAAGTTAGCCCGAAGACCTGTAGAGAAAGATAAATCAACCTTTTAAAATCCGCTGTCTTGCTTATTTGAATTCCCCCTCAAAGGCATATGAAATTCCAATTTTAAAAGATCGCTAAATGTAATCGACCTGATGAAGCTGCTATAATTAGCTAAGCCGCTTTTTATTTTCAGTGATGGTATCATCAGTACAGTGATACTTAGGTTACCTGTTATGTTTTTATCCCTCCATGTTTAGAAATCATTTTTAAACCTGTAAAGCTATTGTATGAAAACAATCAATTGCTATGCCCTTGCAACAACTATGCTGTTCGCATTCGCTATATTATTTACTTCCTGTAAAAAGAACGGAGAGTTTATTAATCCCGGAAAAGATCAAGACCTTAAAGTATGTAATATCAAAAAAATTGTGTCGCCTCAAAGTGACTGGAAAGAAGCCACATTCAGTTATGATAAATGGGGAAACCCGGAAAAAATAATTATGAAAAATCCAAACACCGGCAGTCCTAATTTTTGGTTTAAATATGATAGTAAACAACGTCTCGCAATGATTTTTCATAATTACAGTCCGTTACTTCCTGATGGTGAAGGTGGCAGTTTTGAAAAATTTATTTATAACAAGGATGGCAGTGTTACGGATACTATTTTTTTAACCGCTACCTATAAGGAAGGAGCACCGCCTATTGTTGATCCATTTTCCCAGGTATACGCAAGGCATATAAAGTTTGATGCCCAGGGGAGGGTTAGTGAAATAGCAGAAAAACCCTATTGGGACGAGAATATACGCACCAATTACTTCAGGTACGATGCAAAAGGCAATTTAATCAGGGAGCGTGAGCCCGGCGAAACCCAATACCAGAATTATACATATCACGACAACCTTAGTGTGCTGCGTACTAATAAAGTATGGATGTTTATTAATGCTGATTACAGCGTAAATAATAAATACATAGCAACTAATGATAACTGTTATGGGCTGCCTGGCGGGTTGGATGGAGGTATCGGCATTTTTGGTGCAATGCAAAATACTGTAGACTCCTGCACTATTGAATACATGTGTGATTGTGGGGTAAGCAAGTAACCGGAATATTATACATCTTAATTAAAAACAAACAATTTTTTTCAATCAAAATTTTAAACGAGACAATTATGAGAACAAAAAATGTATTAACCCTGGTCCTTGTCTTTTCAATTTTATCGCTTCCCTTCGCTGGTTGTAAAAAAGCCTGGGATACCATAAGTAATGGTCCCGGCAAAGAGTTGAAAATGTGTAACATCAAAAAATTGATTGCACCAAACAATGATTGGGAAGAGGCATATTTTACTTATAACCAATGGGGTAACCCGGAAAAAGTTATTATGAAAAAAACCAATACGGGAAGCCCTAATTACTTTTTTAAATATGATAATAAACAGCGGCTTATTTTGTTTATGAATAATTCCAAAAAAGAACTGGTAAATGGTGACGAAGTTGCCTTTGAAAGGTTTAGATATAATGCTGATGGCTCTGTTGATGATACAGGTGAAATATGGTACGGAATCTATAAAGACGGGGAGGTTCAGGAATCAGGTTCAACCTCTAACTATCAATATCATATTGAATTTGATACAAAGGGCCGTGTTAGCAAAGTTTCCAGCCTTTTTGACCAGGAAAGATTTAAGACCCTATACTATAATTATGATAGTAAGGGAAATTTAATGTATCCAAAAGAAGACGGGGTAGAGTACATGGATCTTAATAAAGATTCTTACGACAACAATGTAAATTTTTTGCGTACCAACAAAGTATGGATGTTTTTAAACCGGGATTACAGCATGAATAACAAGTACAGTACAAGTGGCGTTAGCTGTTATGGCTTACCTACAGGCTTTACTTCAGATAAGGATAGGAATAACAATTTAAAATTTTACCAGACCTTATTCGGTACTCATCAAAATCAAATGGGAGACTATACTCAAATAGAATACATGTGTGATTGCGGCACAGGTTCATCAAAATAAGATAGACAAGTCTTGCACTCATCCTCATATTTAACCCAACAAACTTTACATCATGAAAACAAAGAATACACTCAATAATGTTTTGCTGGTTGCAATTTTATTGCTCTCTCTGGCAAGTTGTAAAAAAGGCGATATAAAGATGCCCGGTACAGGTTGCAGCAGTTGCCGCATAGATGCGATGGATATCATTAATAACAGTGGCAACGCGGAGCATTACCAGTTTATTTATAACAGCGATGGAAACCCTGTTAAAACAGTAGGAACGTATGGGCAACCCGATCTCGGCACCTATAATTACATTTACCATTTCAGGTATAATAAACAAGGCCAGCTTACAGACTTCTTTGAGAACACGTTTCCTTCCGGCGGTTTAGAAAGTATAATTGCCTGGCACAGGTACACCTATGAAGGTAAAGAAACGGTAACAGATAGTGCATGGTATTATGCCGGCCTGTATTCAGATAACCTTGCATCTCCTCAATTAACCAATGACCTAAGAATAAGTGTTCATAAACTTGATAAAAGCGGGAGGATAATAAAAACCACAAGAGGAAACTATGTTTATGATTATAATGCGCAGGGAAACCTTGTTGGAAGAACTTATGATAATAAGACAAACATCCATTTAACCAACAAGGTATGGCAGTTTATTTTTAATGACTTTAGTGTAAATAACGGGGTTACAGACTCAACACTGGAATCAACTATCACTTCTTATAACCAGTATGGGTTGCCGCTTACCTATAAAGCTAACCTTTTGCGGGGCGGTATTTTTGGATATGATTTTCAAACGCTAAGCGTCATTTATTCCTGTGATGATAAAAAAGGAGGAGCGAAGTAAAACCGCGATACTTATTCTGTAAGTGTCTATCCGGTATGATGCTAAAGTACTGAACAAAGTGAAGCTCAATTACGAGCTTCACTTTGTTTTATATCCACGCCAGTAGAGGTTTGCCAGTTCATATCCCGCTTTTCACCGACCATTTCTACCACTCATCAATTTATAAAAACAAATTTGCATTATAATTTGGTTTATAAAATAAACTAAAATAGGTTTGTGTTACCAAACTATCAACAATGAAACGCATTGCACTCTTTATAGCACTTCTTCTGGTCACCACGCAAATACTGGTAGCACAGGTTACCATCAGTGGTAAAATAAAAGACCATAAAGGCAAACCTCTTCCCGGCGCAAGTATTACTATTAAAGATTCTTACGATGGAGGCACTGCCGATTCTTCCGGCAATTACAGGTTTACCACTACAGAAAAAGGGGAACACCTGCTGGTAATCACCAATATTGGTTATAACAGTTTTGAACAGAAGATCAACCTGGATAACAATGCCCCTTTAGAAATAAACGCTTCCCTAAAAGAAACGCTGGATGAGTTAAAAGCAGTAACCGTTACTGCCGGTTCTTTCGCCGCAGGCGATAATAAAAGGGCCGCGGTATTAAATTCAATAGACATCGCCACCACTGCAGGCTCAAATGCTGATATCACCGCAGCCTTAAAAACGCTTCCCGGTGCGCAACAGGTAGGCGAACAGGAAGGCTTGTTTGTTCGCGGTGGTGCGGGTTACGAAACCAAGCAATATATAGACGGAACCCTGGTAAATAATCCCTATTATACCAGTATTCCTGACATCTCTACCCGTGGCCGTTTTTCTCCATTCCTGTTCAAAGGAACCGTGTTTAGTACAGGTGGTTATTCGGCTCTATACGGACAGGCCTTATCGTCTGCACTATTGCTTGAGTCGATTGATCTGCCTGAGCGTTCAGAGGTTGATGCATCCATCTCGCCGCTGGTTGTTGGCGCAGGCACACAACACCTCGCAAAAAATAAAAAATATTCTTATGGTATCAACTACAGCTATGTAAACACAGTGGCCTATTTCAACCTGATAAAACAAACACCCGATTACTTTAAAATGCCGCAGTTTCATAACAGCGAAGCCAACTTCAGGATCAAGACAAAAAGCGGTGGAATGATTAAATATTATACCACGTTTAGTTACAGTCAACTTGGTTTAAGAAGACCGGATATTGATAGCGGATACCTGAAGAATGCTTTCGGTCTTACCAACCGTAACTGGTATAATAATGTAAGCTGGCGTGAAAATCTTGGTGCTGGATGGAAGATGAACCTTGGTCTTGGTTTTAGTACCAATAGTGATGACATCAGCCAGCAGATGCAGGATCAGCATAACAATCCGAAGCAATTTGCCAATGATGTTTTCTGGATGAACAACAAGAACTTTTTGCTCAATCGTCTGCAGAATTTAACTCAGGGTAAAATTGTGTTTGATAAGAAGCTGGGTGGCATCAGTGCATTCCGTTTTGGTACCGAATACTGGCACTCATATGAAAAGAATATTTTTAATGATACCGCACGGAAACTGGTAGATGATTACAATGCTGTATTTGCTGAAACAGATATCTATCTTACCAACGATATTGCTGCAAAACTGGGTGCAAGGTTTGAGCATTCATCCATCATTAATAAATCGGATATCGCTCCACGTGTTTCACTGGCATATAAAACGGGAAAGGATGCGCAGGTGTCTGTTGCTTATGGTATATTTTATCAAAAGCCGGAAAATATGCAGTTGTTATATACTACCAATGTTGGCTTTACCAAGGCAACGCATTATATCATCAACTACCAGAAGATGAGTACGCAGCAGATTTTCAGGGTAGAAGCATATTATAAAAAGTATGAAGACCTGATCAAGACGGTACCTTTGCCCAATTATTATTCATCCTTTAATAATTCCGGAAGCGGTGATGCCAAAGGTGTGGAATTGTTCTGGCGTGATAAGAAAACCTTCAAAAACCTGGATTACTGGATCAGTTATTCTTACCTGGATACCAAACGTGACTACCTGAATTATACAGCACAGTTAACACCAAATTTTGCAGCGAAACATACCGCCTCCCTTGTTACCAAAAGATTCTTTACCAAGATTAAAACAGGGTTCAATTTTACTTACACCTATGCTACCGGCAGACCTTATTACAACTTTATGTTGAATAATACGGATAGTAAATATGTACTGGCCGATCAGGGTAAAACAAAAGACTATCATACGCTTAACTTTAGTATGAACTATGTTCCAAGTGTAGGTAAGCCCAATGCCAAAACATTTATCGTATTGTTTGCAAGTATGAGTAATGTGCTGGGGAACAACTTGATTTATGGATACAATTATTCTTACAATGGTATGATCAAACAGCCCATTACGCCAACTGCCAACCGCTTTTATTTTATCGGTTGCTTCTTGAGCTGGGGTGTGGATAGAACAGAAGATGCGATTAATAATAACCTGTAGGAAGAATGTGAAAATGTGATGAATGTGGGAAATGTGAAAATGGATAAGACAATTTGATAATGGGATGATGTGCTAATTAGGCAGTGCCATCAATTTGAACATTGAACTTTGAACAAGAAAACGAATGTGGAAATGTGATGAATGTGGGAAATGTGAAAATGGATAAGACAATTTGATAATGAGATGATGTGCTGATGTTCTAATTAGGCAGTGCCATCAACTTCGAACATTGAACTCTGAACAAATGTGAAAATGGATAAGACAATTTGATAATGAGATGATGTGCTAATTAGGCAGTGCTATCAACTTTGAACATTGAACTTTGAACAAAAGAACGAATGTGGAAATGTGATGAATGTGGGAAATGTGAAAATGGATGAGAAAATTCAATAAGGAGATGATGTGATCATGGAGGAGGCCTTACGGACAACCGGGAACTGGGAACTGGCAACCGGCAACCAGCATCCTGAAACCGGCCACCTGCATCCTGGAACCAGTATCCTGCATCCGACACCAAACTGTAAATAATATGAACACTCAACCACCAAGAGATGAACGGCTTTGGGAGATTGCAAAGAAAAGAGCGGCTTTTAAACAACATGCGTCCGTTTACTTTTTTGTAAATGCCTTCCTGGTCGCCATATGGTTTTTTACCAGCGGGCCACGCTCTTATTTCTGGCCTATGTGGCCAATGTTGGGCTGGGGCCTCGGGCTGGCCTTTCAATATTTTGATGCCTATAATAACAATAAGAAATTCTCTGCTGAAGAGGAATACGAAAAACTAAAAAGAGAACAAAAATTTTAAATCAATACACATGAAAAGGTTATTCACCATTATTGCTTTAGCCGCAACAGTTGTTGTAAATGCACAAGACGACCGTTTTACTGCCGCCATGAAAAAGAACCTGGCCCAGTTTGACTCTATGAAAACAACGCAGGATTACGTGAACCTTGCTGCCAACTTTGAAAGGATTGGCGACGCTGAAAAAACACAATGGCTGCCTTACTATTATGCCGGGCTTGCTTTAACTACTCCTGCATGGACTGATCAGTCGATTGACAAGGATAAGAATTCTGAAAAAGTAAAAGCGTTGTGTGATAAGGCTGATGCAATTGAAAAAAATTCAGAGATACAGAGTATCCGTAATATGGCTGCCACACAGCAGATGATGGTAGATCCGCAGAGCCGCTGGCAAACCTATGGTGCAGAGGCCGGACAGGCATTGCAGAAAGGCATGCAGATGGATCCAAACAATCCACGTTTATATTACCTGCAGGGTATGAGCCTGTTTAATACACCGGAACAATTTGGTGGTGGCAAGGCAAAAGCTAAACCTGTGTTTGAAAAAGCAGTTGAGTTATTCAAAGCTGCGCAGCCAAAGCCTTTGTATCCAAGGTGGGGACAACAACAGGCAGAGGAAAAATTAGCAGAGTGCCAGAAATAAGGATAAAGGAAGTGGCAGGTATATAAGCTTGCCACTTCTTATTTGTTTTGTTAGCCTGTTTTACGCACATTGCCTTTTTATAATGACCTCTGGCTTATGAATTCACTGTTTCACACATTACTGGTATTACATATTGCAGGCGGAACACTTGGCCTGCTTTGCGGTTCTGTAGCTACTGCAGTTGTAAAGGGTAAGAAGATACACCTGTTAAGCGGCAAGCTGTTTTTCCTGGGTATGATGGTTACTTCAATTTCAGCGCTGATCATGAGTAATCTTCGCGGCCATGAAAGCCTGTTGTTATTTGCGGTAGGCGGCTTCTCCTTATATATGGTAACTACAGGATATCGCATTGTGTGGCTTAAAAGAAATACGAAGTATGATATAAAGCCCTTCACCCTGCTGGATTATATACTGGCAGGTTTTGGTGTTTGCTTCGGGCTTTTTTTAGTGATACTGGCGATAAAAGGAGTGATGCGCGAGTATATGTTTGCACTGGTGCCGGGTGTGTTTGGAGCAATCTGTTTGATCTTTGCCCGTATTGATTACGGTATGCTGGCGGGAAGACAGGCCGTAAAAGAAATTTGGATGCGCAGCCATATCATGCGTATGATTGGCGCACTCATCGCAGCATATACCGCATTCCTGGTAGTGAATGTGCAGGTAAAACTGCAGTGGATCTTATGGCTGCTGCCAACGCTTATCGGCTCTGTGTTAATCACAGTCTTTATAAAGAAGTATGCACCGGTAAAACGTGCAAAGCCTGTGAATAAGATAGGCGGATAAAACAACTATTCCTGTGTTTTCTCTTTCAAATTTGCATCAATGCATGAAGAAAATTTAAACCCGCGGGAAAGCCTGCAGTTGATTGAAAGTATGATCAACCGCGCCAAAGACCAGTTTGCCGAAGATGGCAGACTTTATCTGCTTTGGGGATGGGTGGTGCTTGTATGCAGCCTCACCCAGTTTGTGCTGATTCATTTCTTTCATTATCCCTATCACTATCTTGTGTGGACAGTCTCCTGGCTGTTGCTGGCTTACCAGTTTATTTACCTGCGTAAAAAATACCGGAAACAAAAAGTAGTCACCTATACAGATTATATCATCCGCTATGTGTGGATCGCTTTCGTGGTATTGATCTTCCTGCTGGGGTTTTTAATTGGCCGGCTGACTACCGGGGAGTATTACCAGCACATTAACCCTATACTGCTTGCGGTATATGGCATGCCTATTTTTCTTTGCGGAATTATCTTACGATTTAAGCCATTGATCATGGGCGGTATTGGTTGCTGGGTCTTAAGTGTACTTACCACTTTTATTAAAGAATATGACTACCAGTTTTTAATGATACCGGTGGCCATGATCATCGCGTGGATTATACCCGGTTATTTATTAAGGGCAAGGGCCAGGTTACAGCGTACAAACGCTGCGCAATAAACAGAACGTACAAGTGTGCGACGCAACGGAGACCGGGGAAGAGATAATGCCCGGCTCCAAAAAAAGAATATATGACACCTGAAGAAAAAAAATTAAGTAATGAAGAAAGCCTGCAGTTGATCACGAGTATGATCAATAAGGTGAAAACAAGTTATCACGACCGTGGTACGGGTTGTTTGCTATGGGGCAGCGCCGTATCTATTGCAGCTTTTGTTACTTATGTGCAGGTGCAGTTTAGTATTGATATTGGTTTTGATATATGGTTGATTGTACTTGCAGCCATTATACCGCAGATTGTTATTTCTATAAAAGAAAACCGCGAAAAGAAATTTAAATCTCACGATGATGTTGCGCTTGATGCCGTGTGGATCACCTATGCCATTACAATATTCGGGCTGGTTGCGTATAATAACATAATACCGTATGCAACAGAAGCACTTAATAAACAGGACGGTTGGGTAATGACGAAACACTACCTTGACGCTGCCCGCAAGGATGAAGTGATACACCCTTTTGTATTAAGCAGTACTTCCGTTTTTATATTGATCTATGCCTTTCCCACACTGATCACCGGTGTTATTAAAAAGTTTACACCGATGATTGCCGGTGCTGTTATCACTTACCTGTTATTCATTGCTTCCTGTTTTACAGCTTTTAAATATGATATGTTATTATCCGGGTTTGCAGCCATTGTATGCTGGCTTATTCCCGGTTTTATTTTAAGGTACAGGTATCGTAAGCAAAAGGAGCAGCATGTTTAAAGAGTTAGATCCCATATTGCATTCTCAGTTGCGGCTTGCCGTAATGAGCCTGCTTATAAGTGTGAAGGAGGCAGAGTTTACCTTTATCAAAGAGAAGACCAATGCTACCGCGGGCAACCTGAGCGTACAGGTGCAAAAGCTAAAGGAAGCGGGCTATATAGAAGTGATCAAAGAATTTAAAGACAATTATCCCAATACCACCTGCAAGATCACTACGCAGGGCATACATGCCTTTGAAGAATATGTAAAAGCGTTGCAGCAATATTTGAATGTAGGCAGCGGCAATTAAGTTGAATAGGGGAGAAAGTCTCACCTATTCACGTTTCACATCTCACACTAATAGTATACTAATAGTGCTAAGATTTTAAATTAAAAAGCCACCCTGTATACGAGTGGCTCTTTAATAAGATCTTCTCCAAAGATCGAAAGCGCTGTTATTTTCGAAACATGTTCACAACGCTGAACTTTTGAACGCTACCCTAACAAAGCTTAGTGTTTAAAGTGCCTCAACCCAGTCATCACTAACGCCAGTTTATTATCAACACAATATTGAATGCTGTCTTTGTCGCGTATGGAGCCGCCGGGTTCTATGAAAGCTTCAATACCTTCAGCATGAGCCATCTTTACGCAATCATCAAAAGGGAAAAAGGCATCGCTTGCAAGTACTGCGCCTTTCAGATCAACATTAAATTGTTTGGCTTTTTCAATAGATTGCCTGAGGGAATCAATGCGGCTTGTCTGGCCACATCCTTTACCTACCAGTTGCTTATCCTTTACCAACGCAATGGCATTACTTTTTAAATGCTTGCAGATGATATTCGCAAAGATGAGGTTTTCCTTTTCGGATGCGGTTGTTTCGCGACCGCCGGTTTCTTTCCATTCAGCATAATTACCTTCGTCTGTCTGCTGGATCAATACGCCATTCAGGATGCTTTTATATTGTTCTTTTGCTGAAACCTGCTTCTTCTGTAGCAGTAGTATCCTGTTCTTTTTTGATTTTAAAATCGCCAGTGCATCTTCATCAAAACCAGGTGCGATCAGCACTTCAAAAAAGATTTCATTAATCGCTTCTGCAGTTGCTTTATCAATGCTCGCATTGCTGATCAGCACACCGCCAAAAGCACTTTCCGGGTCACCTGCAAGACCAGCATCCCAACACTCTTTCACTGTTGGCCTGGATGCCACACCACAAACATTGGTATGTTTAATTACTGCAAAAGTGGTTTCTGTAAACTCGCGGATAAGCTGTACGGCAGCGTCAACATCCACCAGGTTGTTATAGGAAAGTTCTTTGCCGTTTAACTGATCAAACAGGTCATTCAGATCGCCATAAAAAACACCGTTCTGATGAGGATTTTCACCATAGCGCATTGCTTTGGGATTTGTTACCGACTCAAAGAAATACGATGCATTTTCAGGGTTGAAGTATTTGGCAATCGCCACATCATAATGTGCTACAATTTCAAATGCCTTGGCTGCATAAGATTTGCGTTGTTCAATTGTGGTTTCACCGTTCTGGGTTTTCAACAATTCCACCAAAGAAGCATAATCCTGCTTTGCTGCAATCACTACCAGGTCTTTAAAGTTTTTGGCCGCAGCACGTATCATAGAAGGGCCGCCCACATCTATCTTTTCAATAATCAATTTTTCTTCTGAAGTGTTGGCAAGCGTTTCTTCAAAGGGATATAAATCCACAATCACCAAATCAATCTCAGGGATTTTATATTCCTGCATTTCCTGCAAATCCTGGGCAACTTCGCGTCTTCCAAGAATACCGCCAAACACTGCAGGGTGTAAGGTCTTTACACGTCCGCCAAGGATGGATGGATAGGTGGTTAAGCTTTCTACAGGTACGCAACTTATACCCAGGTCTTCAATAAATTTTTGGGTGCCGCCGGTAGAATAAATAGTAATGCCAAGACGCTGAAGTTCCTGTACAATAGGCTCAAGCCCGTCTTTATAAAAAACGGAGATTAATGCGCTGGAGATTTTCTTTTGCATGATGATAAGTTTGAGAAACTTTTGAATGCCGCGGTGATGATTTTCACGGCAGCATTAAAGGTCCATTACAAAAGCGCCCTGACCGGGCACCGAATGGAAGCGCAAATGTAGGCGCTCGCAATCTTTTTTCCACTTTTCAATTTTCCACAAAGGATTGCTGCTGTCAAAAACGAGTTGCCTGAAGCGTATGGACTGATATAATTGCGATATATATACTTTGGGATTTCCTGAAAGGATAAGAACATCAATAACAGTGGAATCCTGATGCAAGGATGCTAACGATGGTTTGTTATGAATCCTCATGACATTTTTACCATTAACAATAAAATGATCTGCCTGTATAAACTGGTAATTCATCATCAGCCTGTGCATTATGCGGGAAGGTTTCAGGTGAAAGTTCTGTAAGAACTGATCTTGTATCAAGAGGCTGTCGCCTGCAAAAAAAGCATTTCTTCCATCCAGTATATCTATGGCCGTGCATTGGGGCACGTTATAAACAATAAGCTTATGCTGTTGTTGACGGCTAATAAAATCTGCACTCCTTATAACAAAAAACAGGAGGCTGCAAGCCAGCGCTGTAAACAGTAATGACTTCTTTTTATGAAAGAGATAGGCGCCCACTGCTGCAATTATAAGAAACAGTAATACGGCTTGCGGCGTACTTAGCTGAAGGCCGTTCCATACGGCAAAGGAAAGCCGGTTGGTATGTTCTATTACTGAGTTCATGCACCACAATAACCCGTATAAAATTTTTCCGATAATGGCAGCGACCACTTTGATAAAGTTTAATAGTATCAGCAATAATTCCCCATAAAGAATAATGGTAGAAAGCGGTACCGCCGCCAGGTTTGTAATAAAGAACAACAAAGGAAACTGGTGAAAAGTATATACTACAAAAGGCAACGTTAATAATTGCGCGGCCATGGTGATTGCGGTCATCTCCCATAACTTGTCAAGCGCTTTATTTTTTATATAGATGAGATAATAGATCGGCCGCATAAAAATTACAATGCTTAATACCGCTGCATAAGATAACTGAAAGCCAACATCCCAAAGCATAAACGGGTTCCATGCGAGCAGGCAAAATGCAGAAGCAGCAAGCGTGTTGTAAATAGAACTTTTCCGGTTAAGGGCCTCACCCAGTATTATGAAACTAAACATTACAGCAGAGCGAAGAATAGACGGTGCGGCGCCTGCAAGCAGTGTGAACAGCCATAAAACCGCAAGCATAATCAGTGGCCTAAGTATGCGGAGTATTTTCTTTTGCCTGAATTTTTCCAGTAGCCAGTAAAGCAAACCATAGATCATGCCCAGGTGCATACCACTGATGGCAATAATATGCACTACGCCAGTGTTGCTATATGCCTGGACCAATTCCTTATCAAGATCATTGCGATAACCAATCAGCAGGGCTTCTGCGACACCCTGTTCTTTGTTTCCCGGAATCGATTGCCGTAGAATGCGGATTACGCCATCTCTTATATAAAAGAGATACCGCTGAAATGTATTACCATTATTGCCGGCAAGGGGCAGGTAATCTTTTTCCTGCAGGTATGCCTGGTAGTTAATATCCTGAAACAAACAGTATCGTTGATAATCAAATGCACCGGGATTTCCAGAATTGGTAATAGCCTGAAGTTTTCTGTGCAGGATGATCTGACTGCCATACTCAAGCTTTGCGGAAGTACTGTCTTTCTTCAGGTAAATTAACAGGTTACCTGTAGTGCTTTGCCAGCGGTTGTTAATCCGAATGGCATTGATAGCTGCAATTGCTTTATATGATTTTGGCTTGATAACAGGTGGTTCCTGCAGCGTTACAATTAAAATACTGCTATCGTTGATCAATTTGCCTGCCCATAGCGGATGATGACGGATATCTTTTTGCCAGCAAAGAATTGCACCGGTAGCTGCCACTGTTAACAATAAGAGCATGCCGTTGAGCCACCTGAAACGATAACGCGTATGCAAAGGCATAAAAAGAAACAGTATCCACAGCAATAAGGAAATAAGAAATGCAGAGTTAGCAGGTATTAAACCCGGCTTGGCATACCATTGTACCAGGATACCCGCAATAAGAGCTGTTACAAGCCGGGCAAAAGGAATGGATTTTACCAGTTTCAATACGGGCGGAAGCATAATAGAAATTTACAACAACTAATGCAGAAATGCAAGTGTCCGGAACCTGTTACAGCAATGGTTTCATTTTTGATGTATGCTGTTAAAGCCTACATTATGCAATTCAGGATTGGTTGTTCCGGGTTTTATTATAAAGAATGGAAAGAAGTTTTCTACCCGCCAAACCTTCCGCAGCGCAAATGGTTTGATTATTATTCAGAAAGGTTTGATACCCTTGAACTCAACAATACTTTTTATCGTTTTCCAACTGTGGCATTATTAGACAACTGGTATAAAAAATCACCATCTGGGTTTTGTTTCTCTGTAAAAGCGCCAAGGCTATTTACACACTATAAAAAGTTCCGGGATGTTGGCCAGTTGCTGGGTGATTTTTACAGCACAATAAAGGAAGGCCTGCGGGAAAAACTCGGGCCTGTGTTATTTCAATTCCCCGCAAACATAACTTATTCTGAAGATCTGTTACATCATATTCTCGGGCAGGTGGATACGGCTTATACAAATGTTGCTGAATTCAGGCATGCAAGCTGGTGGCGCACTGATGTTTATCAGCAACTTGCTGAAAAGAAAGTTGTATTTAGCGGAATGAATCATCCATCCTTGCCGGACCAGCTTGTAGCAAATAATGAGGTGATTTATTACCGTTTTCATGGAAAACCAAAACTGTATTATAGTGAATATAGCAGCGATATCATTATAGATTTTTCCAGGCAACTTAAAGCTTTAAAAAATATAAACCAGGCATTTATCTATTTTAATAATACAGCCGGAATGGGTGCGATACACAATGCAGAGCAACTGAAGAAGCTGTTAAGTGTTGACTGATATAGGTTTTGAAAGATCAGAAATTAACCTTCTAAACGGCATTGTGGGGTGCAGGTAGTTTACCATACTTTCGCTCCATTTTTTCTATCTCTTTAGGATTATTGAGTTGATAGGATTCGTACCCTTTCCAATCTTTCTTTTCAATGATAATGCGTGGTGCAGGATTATTTCTCCACATGAGAGACCTTACACCGGGGTTTCTTTCCAGGAATGCTTTGTAGTCTGCCGGCAAACGGGTAAGATCCACATCCTTTTCCTTTACAGGTGAAAAAGTTACCAATGGTAACGGACCATATTTATGGTTGGCATTCTTAACCTGAACAGGATCAGTAAGATCATACCTTTCCTTTTTATTGTTTTGCAAGAAGAATGTGATTGCTGTTACTTTCTTTTCAGAGGCATCATATTCCGGTGTATATGCCACAACTTCCGGATGCTGTTTTCCAAATTCTTTAACCGGCGCAAAATCATTGATTACCGGGTATGCAGGCAAGCCGGCAGTTGCTTCTGGTTTACCATCCTTTGGTGTATTGTCTTCAAGCAGCGGTAACTGTCCATATTTTAACATGGCTTTTTTAATGTCTTCCGGCTTCTGTAAATCATACAATTCTTTGCGTTTATTTTTAAACACAATTTCAAGTGATGCAAGCTTTGGTTGCTGACCTGCTTTGTTTTTTTTGCTTACAATGATAATGTCTATTTCCGGGTGAAGTTTATAAAATTCTTCAGTAGTAATATACTTTACCGTGGAGTCCTGTCTTGCCTGGTAATCTGTAAAGTAAAGACTGTCTGTAGTGACCGTTATTTCTTTGGCAGGATTAAATTTAAAATTATCGGGCGCATCAATTACCAATACGCCATACCGGCCTTGCTTTCCAAAGTGTTCAAAGGCTGCCCGTTGCTGGTAGATGGTTACTTTATTAAACTTGGATGTTGAGGTAATCATCCTTTCAAAAGTTGCGGCATCCAGTTGTTTGCCTTGGTAAATGATCATTCCGCGGGCCGTTGGTTTTATGGTGATGGAGACTTCCCCTTTTGCTTCACTAATGCCATCTTCTATATTGGCGACAGCATTTTTTACTTCAAGAATAATGTCCTTTAGTTTCCAGTCTTCGTAAAGCGAATCACTTTCGGAAGCAGACGTTTTTACAGAGGTAGTTGCATTTGCTGCCATCGTTTTTAGATAAAAAATACCGGTCTCATCTTTACTGCTGGCAGAGATGGAAATAATCTGTGAACGTTTGTACTGATTGTTAAGATCGGCAGGGGTTATCTTTTTATCATTGAGATAAATTTCAACGGAAGATGTACTTAGCGAAGATGAATTGCCAGTACTTCCAATAATGTATTTTTCACCATCTATATCAAAATATACCTGTTCGTTGCCGGCCATTAACTGTTGTAGTTTTCTTGCGTGTTGCTGTGTAACTACAAGCTCTGTAAATCTTTTTTCTACAGAGTTATAACTTAACGTTTCTTCCCCGTTTGAAGGATAGGCGTGTACGAATCCTTGTTCACTATTGCTTTGCTTTGTAAGGCCAACCATTACCACACTTGAGGAAGATGATTCCCTGGAAAAACCAAGGCCGGTTTTGTTTAATTGGAAACCTTCTTTGTTAATGGAAAAATCAAACTGAAGCGGGTATTTATCAACGGCAATTTCCAGTTGATAATAACCATTTTTGTCACTGTTGGTTGTCGTGTTGCTGAGAGTAGTGGATATAACTGCATCCTGTATGGGCTGCATTGTGGCAGCATCGGTAACTATACCGGCAATCGTAACTGTATTATTCTTATCAATAATTTTTCCTCTGAAAGCAAGTAGCGTTACAGAAATTACCGGCAATAAAAACAGGAATTTTAGCAAATGCACTTTGGCGCTTTTGAGTTTGTTCATCATAATAATTCTTTTTTTAAGTGAGGAAAAGTTGAACTTATTCGCAATGCTGAATTGGCTGTTGCCCATCACTTTCAAAAGCAGGTATTGGTATTGTTTTTTATCTACTCCTTTCTCCAACACTTTACCATCCGCAATAAATTCCAGGTTTTGTCTTATGGCATGTTTAATTAGCCACACAAAAGGATTGTACCAGTTGAGCATACACAAAAATTCTCCAAAAAGAATATCAGCAGAATGGCGTTGCTTAACATGTACAAATTCATGATGAATGATGTCTTGCATTTCAGCTTCAGTGTGCCGGGTAATATTGATGAAAATGTTTTTGCCGAAAGAAAATGGTGCAATATCCTGTTCAAGGTGATAGAGTTTGATATCTCCATCTTCCAATAATGAGGCCCTGGATTTCAAGCGGAGGAGAGAGGTATATTGAAACAGCAGTCGTAATAAAAATACTGTAACGCCTGTAAGTAATAAATATGTAACGATAGACCAGCTATCATATCCTGTAGCCGTTTGATATGCTTGCGGAATTGCTCGCGGTGTAAGTTTTTCCAGCACCGGCACATTGCGAACGATCATTATTTCCTCCAGTGCCGCAGGTTCTACAAAAAGGTTGAGATTTAAAAACGGGATAGCAAAACTTAATAAGGAATATGTGAGCAGGTACCACCTGTTCCAGTTATAAAAAGTAAGTCTTCTTAAGAACAATTGATAAAACAGGTAAACTGCCGCAAATGATACTGACAGCTTTAACAGGTATTGAAACAGGAATGGCATAAGCGTGATTTAATCGTTATTTGTTTTTGTTTTCAATAAGCTCAATGATCTCCTTCAGATCTTTTGCACTTAATTTTTTTTGTTTGGCAAAGAAGGCAACCAGTTCTTTATAAGAGTTATCAAAGTGATCTTTTACCATGGTACCTACCGATTGTTTCTTGTATTCATCTTCCGAGATTTTTGGCTGGTACACATAGGCATTGCCCACCAACCTGCTTCTGAGATAACCTTTCTTTTCCAGGTTTTTTACGATGGAGGCAAGTGTTGTATAAGGCGGTTTTGGATCCGGTATATTTTCCAGGAAAAGTTTCACGTTGCCTTCTCCCGTTTTCCAAACCGCATTCATGGTTTCTTTTTCCTGGTGCGTAAGTTTTTCCATATATCTACGATATTTTCGTAAATCTACGAATATTTCGTAATTGTCCCAAAATCTTTTAGAAACTTTTATCGGGATATTTTCCAGGGTAACTAAAAAAGCTTTGTAATTTCAATCTATGAAACAGCTATTAACCATATTGATCTTATCAATTGCCATAACTGCGAAGGCGCAGCAAACCGATACCATACCGGCTTTTAAGAAAACGCCATACATTCCTGAGTTTAGTATATTACAAACAGATAGCACCTGGTTTGGTAAAACGGATCTTCCCAAACATAAACCGGTGGCTATTATTTATTTCAGCCCTGATTGTGGCCATTGCCAGTTAACGGCGCAGGAATTTGTAACAAAGATGGATGAATTGAAAGATGTAACGCTGGTTTGGGTAAGTAAGTATTCTCCGGCTGAAATCAAGAAATTTGCAGCAGAATATAAGCTGGACAGGTTTGAAAATGTAAGGCTTGGAAAAGATACCAAATACTTTCTGCCGGTATTTTATGATATAAGGTTTACACCTTTCATAGCTGTTTATGATAATAAGGGAAAGTTGCTTCAAACTTATCCAGAAGGTACCGATCCTGATACGCTGGCTACACTAATTCATGCGAAATCATAAGGTTTGTAAAATCATTATAAATTTAAAACGGCATGTAATAATACATGCCGTTTTAAATTTATACACTATAACTTGCCTCTGGAGATTTCTCCCAGTTATCCTCTTATATATCGCATAGTTTCATTTCCACATTTCCCACATTCATCACATTTCCACATTCTCTTATCCTTTCATTTTCTTATCCAGGTATTTAATTTCTTCTTTGATGGCAGATTTATCTTTTGTAATTGCTGCCAGTGCCTGCTTTTTTTCCTTTAGTGATTTCAGCCCTTCATTCAAGTCTGTTTTAAACTCGGTTGAATAGGCTGCAGCCTGGTCCCTGAAACGAATAATCTCATCCAGTGCTTTCTTAAAGTTGGTTACATTATTTACATTGGCCAGGTAGGTTACCATATTAAAACACTCATCAAACTTGTCTTTTATTTCAGCATCAGTAAACCTTTTAAACTGCTCATCAAAATGTTCATCTGTTTTGGTGAGGATACTTACTTTATCAACCGCGCCAACAAGATCACCACGCATGTCTTTTTTTAGTGCCGGTAACAGCGCCACTGCTTTTTCAGGGTGAATGAGCGCAAGTGCGTTTAATGATGATGCAGCAACGCTGTAAGATGAATCATTGGTACCTGTAATATATAGTGCTTCATAAGCGCTATCCTTTAACGTTGCCAGCAAATCAATGGCTGCTGCCCTGTTGGGCTTATAGCTGTCTGTTCTGGCAATCTGTTCTATTTTTTGTTTGAAGGCATCACCCGTTTTTTTGGCCAGCAATTTTTCTAACACTACCTGTCTTATTCCATAATATTTGTCATCAAGTGCAAGCAACAATAATTCCTGTGCTTTCGCTTTGTCAAATTCATCAAAACAAAAATCTACGGCTTCTCTCCGGTCTACGTAATTGCCAGCATATTTATATTGATAGATATATTCATCCAGTTTTTTATGATCATCCTTAAATGCTATGATGATTTTATCCGCATCAACATTCACTAAATCCGGCTTTGAAGTAACCTGGAAATAGAAGGTATCTGTTTTGCTGTCCGTCATCACCTGGTATCTTGTTTTCGTGGTCCCATTATAGATATCAATCGCTAAAGGAAGCTGAAAAATTTTATTGTCCCTTTGTGTTTGTTTGATGTAGACACTGGTTGTTTTAGTAGTGTCATTGTAGCCATAACTTATATCGAGATAAGGATTTCCGCTGCCAAAATACCATTGATTAAAGAACCAGTTAAGATCTTTACCACTCACCTGTTCCAGCGCAAGCCTTAACTGGTGTGCTTCTCCATTACTAAACTGGTTTGTTTTAAGATAGCGTGTAAGCCCTTTAAAGAAAGCATCATCACCAAGATAGTTACGCAGCATGTGCAATATCCGCCCGCCTTTCTGATAGCTCACCTGGTCAAACATATCTTCCCTGTCTTTATAATAAAAGCGTACAAGATCTTTTTCCTGGCTGTCTGAATACAGGTAGCTGCGCATGGCATTGTAGTTAGCCTTGTCCGCATCATCCTTACCATATTTATATTCACGCCATAGGTATTCACTATAATCGGCAAAGCTTTCATTAACGGTAAGATTGCTCCAGCTTTCGGCAGTCACCAGATCGCCAAACCACTGGTGAAAAAGTTCATGCGAGATGTAATCTTCATACCTGTTCTCATTATTCAACTGTCTTGCATTTTGCTGAAGCGCATCTGTGTGTAATGTGGCCGTGGTATTCTCCATGGCGCCGCTTACATAGTTGCGCCCGGTGATCTGTGCATACTTTGGCCAGGGATATTCATAATTGAGTTTTTCTGAAAAAAAACGGATCATCTCTGGTGTTAATCCAAAAATTCTCCTGGCGACAGGCGCGTATTCTTTTTCTACATAATAGCTTACTTCTTTGCCTTTATATTCATCTTTGATAACAGCATAATCACCTACGCCCATAAAGAACAAATAAGGTGAGTGTGGCTGATCCATCTTCCAGTGATCGGTCCTGGTGCCATCCGCATTTTTTTGCTGACTTACAAGTAGGCCATTGGAAAGTGTGACATATTTTGCGGGCACCGTCATGCTGATCTCTTCCGTTGTCTTTTGATTGGGTTTGTCAGTAATCGGGCACCACACGCTGGTTCCCTCTGTTTCACCCTGCGTCCATATCTGCACAGGCATATCCTTATCTTCTCCTTTCGGGTTGATAAAATACAAACCTTTGGCTTCGCTGATGGCGGCACTCCCCTTGGCGGTATAAGTCTCCGGCCGGGCAGTATAATCGATGAACACGGTATAAGATTCATCTGCTTTATATAATTTGTCCAGCTTAATTTTTAAGAACAAACTATCATAGGTATAATTTAATGGCGTTTGTTTGTTCTGTTGAAAAAGACTCACGCTATGAATGTCCATAGCCTTAGCATCCAGCGTTAAAGAATCAGTGCTATAAAAATGAGGATGTAATGTAAGCCATACTTTGCCGTACAACCATGATTTATTATAATCAAACCTTACTTCAAGCCGGGTATGTTCAAGGTCATTGATCTTTGTTGCAGATGCCCGGTATAAATGTTCCCAGGCTTCTTTATCCTGCGTGTGTTGCGTATAAGCATTCGTAAACAACAACATTGCCATCAGCACAAGTATAAAACGCATCGACTGTATTTTTTGAATTATGAGTTAAAGAAGAAAGGCCGCAATCCGCTATATTTTGCCGGATGTTACCTGGTTTGCAAATGCAGCCACATCAATACCATCATAGTTGCCGCTGCTCATTAATAAAAGATTGCCGTTCGCATAATCATGAGACTGTAACCATTGCTGAAGTACTGCTTTATCATTAATTACCTGCAGGCCGGGTTTACCAAATCCTTCTTCTACTTTTTCTTTTGGCAAAGGCGGCATACGTTTTAATTCAAGTGCGTGGGTTGAATAAAAAACAACGGCTTCATCAGCCTTGTCCATGGCACCATTATATTCATGCATAAAGTTTTCGTTCAGGCTGCTAAATGTGTGCAACTCTAATACTGCATATAATTTACGGGAGGGGTATTGCTGCTTTACTGCATCAATCGTTGCTTTCACCTTGCTTGGCGCATGGGCAAAATCGCGGTATACGTTAATGTTATCGCTGGCGGATAGTAATTCAAGACGCTTTGCCGCACCGGTAAAATTTTGAATGGCTGTAAGAAACCCTGAAGATGAAATGCCAAGCTGCCTGCATGCGTAATAAGCCGCATTAAGATTAAGCAGGTTGTGGTTGCCAAATACTTTTAATGCGCCGGACACACCGTCAAGTGTTACGGTTGTGATACCGTTATTAATAACATGTTCAGGAATGCTGTAGGGCTGGTAGCGGATGTCATCCCTTTTGTGAGACTCAACCAGCTGCTTTAAGGTATCATCGGTTTCATTATATATAAGCAGACCATTGGGTTCTATCTTATTAATAAATATCCTGAATTGTTCCAGGTAATTGTCAAACGTAGGGAATACGTTGATATGATCCCATGCAATACCCGTAATAATGGCAATGTGCGGGAACAGAAAGTGAAACTTGGGTCTTTTCTCAATAACGCTGGCCGGGTATTCGTCACCTTCACAAACAATCACGGGGGCATCGGTAATGTTCACGCTTTGGTCAAAACCTTCCAGCCGGGCGCCCACCAGGTAATCAAAGCTGTTGCCGGATTGCTTTAGCACATGCATAATCATACTGGTGGTGGTGGTTTTTCCATGGCTGCCGCCTACTACCACGCGGGTTTTTTGCCGGCTTTCCTGGTAAATGTATTCCGGGAAGGAGTAAATTTTTAGCCCCAGTTCCTTTGCTTTTTGTATTTCCGGGTTATCTGATTTTGCATGCATGCCAAGAATAACCGCGTCAAGGTCTGCAGTAATAAATGAAGTATCCCAGCCTACTTTGGAAGGTAGCAACCCTTCTTTTTCGAGGTTAGATTTTGCCGGTTCAAATATTTCGTCGTCTGTACCAGTAACAAGGTAACCTTTGCGTTTTAAAGCGATGGCCAGTTGATGCATCACACTGCCGCCGATGGAAATGAAGTGAACTTTAGGCATTTTTAATATTTTTTCCCTGAATATTCGTTTGAGAATTTGTGTTTAAGACTATCTTTGTTTTTAACACAAAAAGCGCAAAGTAATTTTTTTTAAAATTAATCCTGAACTATTATGTCAAGAAAATTCACTGCGCTGCTCTTTTTAATTATCGTAATTGCAAGTATGTCGTCTTGTATTACAGCAAGAAGGGGCGGCCATTGTCCAACAAACGACCGTAACTTTTTCAGGCGTTAAGCTGTATTTTTGCAGCATGAACTGGAAAAAGTTAGACTCCACAGAGCAAATCCAAAATATCAAAGAAAAATCTTTCCAACATCCACAGGTAATTTTTAAGCACAGTACCCGTTGTGGTACCAGCAGCATGGTTAAAAGCAGGCTTGAAAGAAGCGAGCCAATAACCGGCGTAGAATTCTATTACCTTGACCTGATTGTTTACCGCGATGTATCCAACAGGGTGGCTGAGGAATTTAATGTATATCATGAATCACCACAGGTGTTACTTATTGTGAATGGCAATTGCGTGTACGATGAGAGCCATCTTGGTATTAGCATGGATGAACTGGAAGACCAGGTAAAAAGCAGCGTCAATTAATGGCGTACTATTGAAGCCTGAAGTACCAGCTAGTTTAAATTTTTGGCCGGAAGGGAAACTTTCCGGCTTTTTTATCTTTATACTCAAAGGTTTTTTCTTGATATGCCACCGCTCAACAACAAATTATCCGCCTCATAATTAGTACCCGCCTCGTTGCCTATCATTCCGAAGTTTTTTATTTCTCCTGAGTTGACAAAGGGCTTATTGTGCCCTGGTGCGTTCGTAGCTTACATCGCGTAACGATTTCTTCACAATCCGGTTACAATGTGGTAACATCCGCTTAATAACCTAGTAACATTCAAGTCTTTACTTTGTTAAACCTCAGAACATGACAGAAAGAAGACCGGTTGATGTAGTTGTGATGAGTGACCTTCACTTAGGAACTTACGGTTGCCATGCCAAAGAAATCTTAAACTACCTCAAAAGCATTTCCCCACAGATCCTCATCCTCAATGGTGATATTATTGACGGATGGCAGTTTAGCAAGCGCTATTTCCCTGTATCTCACATGCAGGTGATTAAAGAAATCATGAGTCTTATCAGCAACGGTACCCGGGTGATTTATATCACGGGCAACCATGACGAAATGATGCGCCGTTACAGCGACCTGCAGATTGGCAATTTTCAGCTTACCGACAAAATGGTGATGGAGATCAACGGTAAAATGACCTGGATCTTCCACGGAGACGTATTTGATGCAACCACCAAAGGCAGCGCAAAACTGCTTGCTAAACTAGGCGGGCACGGCTATGACATGCTCATTATGATCAACAGTTTTATTAACTGGGGGCTTAAACTGATGGGCAAGGAACGAATGAGCTTTAGCAAGAAAGTAAAGAACGGTGTGAAAAAAGCGGTGTCCTGGATTGCAGATTTTGAACAGACCGCGGCAGAACTGGCCATCAATAAAAAATATGATTATGTGATTTGCGGGCATATTCACCAACCGCAAAAACGAGTGATAGAAACCAAAGATGGTAAAGTGACTTATCTCAATAGCGGAGACTGGATTGAAAACCTTACCTGCCTGGAATATAGTAACAACGAATGGAACATTTATCACTATGATGAAAAGGCTTTCGCATCCGCAGGTGTAACTAAAATAGATAAGAAACTGCCGCAGCTAAACGTGGTTACAGACGAGATCGGCCTGTTTATTCACTCGTTGCCAGACACAAGGCAGAAGGACTTTGGTGAAGACAACTATGCTGTGAATTTTTAACTTCTAAATTATTCATTATGCCTGTTAATAATCAGTCAGCTTACCGTGGATGGGGCAGGGGCCTCCGGATTTTTTATGCAGTGCAGGCTACCGGTAATGGCCATATTGCCAGGGCGATGGAGTTGATACCTTATTTGCAACAGTATGGAGAAGTAGATGTTTTTCTCAGCGGTGGTAACAGTAACCTGCAGTTTGATATGCCGGTGAAATACCGCAGCAAAGGCCTGAGTCTTTTTTATGGAAACCGCGGCGGACTGGATTACCTGAAAATGTGGAACGAGCTGGATATAAAGCGTGTTTGGAGAGAGGCAAAAAATTTACCGATTGAGCAATATGACATTGTGATTAATGACTTTGAATGTATAACTTCGCTTGCCTGCAAATTGAAGAAGATTAAAAGCCTTAATTTTGGTCACCAGGCCAGCTTTCAATCAGGTAACACGCCACGGCCTGTTAAAAAAGATCCTGCAGGTGAATTGGTTTTAAGAAAATATGCCACGGCTGACGCTTACATTGGCCTGCATTTTGAACAATATGATTCGTTTATTTATCCTCCCGTAATTAAAGAAAACATTTTAACATCTGTCCCTGTTGATAACGGTTATGTGACAGTTTATTTGTCGCATTATTCTGATGAGGTCGTTGCTAACCAACTAAAAAAGATCAGGAGTATTCGTTTTGAAGTATTTTCAAAACAGGTAAAGCATACGGTAGTTGATGGCAATGTTACCTTCATTCCGGTGAGTAATAAGGCTTTTAACGAAAGTATGATTGGCAGTTCAGGGATAATAACCGGCGCCGGTTTTGAAACCCCTGCTGAAGCCCTGTATATGGGCAAGAAATTATTGTGTCTCCCCATCAAGGGCCAGTATGAACAATGGTGTAATGCTGCCGCACTTGAGCGATTTAATGTGCCTGTTATCAAAGCGATTGATGATTTCTTCCCCACACATGTAGCGTCATGGTTAAATGGTATTCAACCCAGGCGACTTGAATTATCACATTCCACCTACGATATAGTACAGATAGCAATGGAGAAGGCAAGAACAATGGCTGCCGGTGATGAAAACCACCCGCTGGATATTTTAAATGGTAATGAAGGTTCTCTAGCTCTTTATTAATAAACGATGGTATAAAACATGTTAGTTGCGGCAGGTATTCACGATAAACCTGATTGCTGGCCTGTACAGGCGTCGTTGATTGGGCGTACTATATTTGGCGAGGTTGCTGTTATTCATTACAAAGAACGCTGATTCAGCTACATTATCTACCGATTGTAAACCCAGGCCCCACCTGTTATTCATATTCTGTAGCCAGTTAATCTTTTCATCCGCGCTTTGCAGGTGACTAAACATTTCCATCTGTTCTACCGGGTAAATAAACTCCAGTCCAAACACTACTTCTTCCAACGGAAAATAGCAATGCCCCGCGGGGAAATCAAAACTGTTCCATCCTTCTTTATATGCATAAACAATCACATTGGTATCTGTTAACTCCTTTCCGGGAGTACCTGTAAGATTGTTCCATTCATACCAGTGTAAACGAACGGGAACCTTAACACCGGTGGCACTATTGTTCATCCATATTTCAATCCTGCTGATAAAACCCTCTTCTTTTTTATTATTAGGATACCTGGCAATGATCATGAATTTTGTTTCCGGTCCCGGGCCTACGTATTCCTTTATCTTGCCCACTCTTTTATTAATCGTGTATTGTTTGTAAGAACGACAGTTTTGTACACTAACAGGTGCGAGTATATTGCCTTCAAGGCTTAGCCTGATCACCTGGTTATTGATTAGCTGGCTTGCGGAAATCTTTTTGCGCGTATAACCAAGGAATTCTATTTGTATGCTGTCGCCGGCAGGTAATGAATCTTTGGATAACCGGAAACTACCGGAAGAATCAGTATACGTAACCTTTGTTTGATGATGATAAATTACGGTTGCATAAGGCAGTGGTTTTCCTGAAAGTGAATCAAGCAATTTTAAGCTGATGCTTTGTGCGCCTGCATATAGAGCGAATATGGTTAACAGTAAACTAAAGATCACTTTCATGTGTTCACAGTTATAGTTAGGATGCTGTGGCCAGTAATACCTGCCAGGCTTCATTTACCTGGTTATTGGCCAATAATTCTGCTGCATAAAGATGAAGTTCTTTTTCCATTTCATCCGGACTCACCGCATAATACTGGATAATATTTTTTAAACGGTCATCTTCAAATGTTGGATCTATGGCGGGCACTTCCTGCACATTGGCAAGCATGGCAAGCTGGTTACCGGTAAGCAATGTGCTTACGCGTATACTTTGCGGCAAAGCATCCATACCAATACCCAACAATACATTTGGTTTTGGTACGCGAAACAGTACCAATGCATCAATACGGCAATACCAATCACCACCTAACCTTGCAATATGATGCACTTTTTGCTGATCGATCATTTTGCCGTCTTCTGTCAATACGCTTTCATCCACATGCATGCAAATCACTTCTGCAATAATCAACTGCCCGGCGCCGCCATTTTCACCAAGACTCTTTATTTCCTGCACCTTACATTCCAGTTTTATACGCGACTCTTTTACCATCGGAGGTTTTACTACCGTCGCTGCTTGCCTGGTAAAGCCTGCCTTTATAAATTCATCCACAGATTTCGGGTAATCGCAACTTGAAAGGCTCACCTGTTGCACCATGTTGTCCTCGCAAATATTAATCACCACTTCACCGGTCTCCATTATATTCTGCAGGGTATGCTTGGTACTATTGTCCCGTATTTTTCTTGTTGTAGAAAAGATGATGATGGGTGGACTATAAGAAAAGAGATTGAAGAAACTAAAGGGGCTAAGGTTTACATTACCACCTGCATCTATCGTGCTTGCAAAAGCGATAGGTCTTGGTGCGATGGCATGTTGCAACCAGCCCTGTTTTTCGCTCATAGATGCTTCTGCTAAAAAAATCGTCTTCATATCAGAAGGAATAAAAGATCAACAAATAGCGGATTTAAAATCAACCCAGGTTTTTCTTGCGCTGTAAAATGGAAAACGCTTCTTCGTCTCTTATGATGGTATTTTCCAGTTGGCCAAGTCCTTCCACTTCCAGTATAATATGATCACCTTCCTGCAGCCACTGCTCCTGGTAGCCAGGATCATTCGCCTTACCGGTGCCGTTCAGTTCAAGAAAGCAACCGGTACCTACTGTGCCGCTGCCAATAATATCTCCGGGGTATAAGGTGGCGCCGTAAGAGCAACGTTCTATCAATTCAGCAAAAGTCCATTGCATATCCGAAAGATTACCTGCACTTACCTGTACCCCGTTAACCATGCATTTCATAGAAAGGTTCCAGCATTTACCTGTATGATTTTCCTTTGCAGGAATTTCATATGCTGTAAGTTCATCAGTGGTAACAAGCCATGGTCCCAGGGTGGTTGCAAAATCTTTTCCTTTTGCAGGGCCAAGGTTAAAAATCATTTCTTCCATTTGCAGTTTTCTTGCACTAAGATCATTCAGGATCATTAAACCTCCGATATATTCATCCGCTTCTTCGGCGGGGATATTTCTCCCCATCTTACTGATAAGTATTGCCACTTCAAGCTCAAAGTCCAGTTGCTCAAAATGGTCAGGCATACATTTAATTTCACCCGCACCTTGTATACCGTGATGGTTGCCAAAATAGAATACCGGGTATTGATCAAACTCCTCCAACATTTTTGCACCGCGGTTCCTGCGTGCAGTTTCCACATGCTGTCTGAATGCATAGGCATCACGGTAGCTTGCCGGAAAAGGAACGGGGGAAAGCAGTTCAACGGATGCTGCTGAAAAAGCCCTGTCTTTACTTATCCTGCCGCTTTTTATGGCATCGCTAGTTGCTACTGCAGCGGGATAATAATCCTCCCAATAATTGAGAAAAACATTCATGCTGCTGGGTAGCTCCGGGTGTACATGGTCTGTATCATAAATCAATCCTGCTTCACAGATAGCCAGTTGTTCATTGCCTTCTTTCAGGTAAGAAACTAATTTCATAACGGTGTTTATTAAGAGAGGTAAAATTAGGGGAAACCAACCCATCATTTGTCAGGCAGACCGTGGAAGAAATTTTCTTTGGATCAGTAATCTTTGAGATGAGTCAGATATCATCACGATAAAATTAAATGCGTTATTCACATAAACTCATTACTGTTAAAGCACATTGCATTTCACGAAAAAAGATAGAACGATAAGGTGTATAAAATATATATGATCATTACCACCTGTCTGTCTCAGGTATATCATCGGCAGGTTGTGTATATTTTTTACGGGCTTCCATTTTTTCTGCTTCACGTGTAATGATCATGTCGGCGATAAGTACACCCGCATCATCTTTTTGTGCAAGCTTTTCCTTGAGTTTGTTTTCGTTGATATCTAAACGATAGAGTAGCAGAATCAATTTATTGAAATCATGATTGATCAGTTCATGAATAAACGCAGCCAGGTTTGTACGAAATATATTAATAGAAGGTTGTGGCAACAGGTGAATGCCTGTCTTGCGGATGATCTCTTCCTGTAACAACCCGTCTTGTGAAGGCATATTAGTTTTTTGTATTCCTGATAAGTTTTTTCAGCATCACAATTTGGCCCAGATGATAATGTACATGCTCTGCAATACCATGAAGATTTTTATACCTGGAAGCATAGTCTTCTATAATCGGCTCCAGTAAAGTTTCATCCACTACTTTACGTGTTTCATCTGCAAGCTCCTGTGCACTTTGCAGGTTATCCAGCTTTAATTGTTCCCATGCTTCCGGCGTATTCACCGGTGGCAGGTTAAAACCGTTGGTTTCATCAATCTCCAGTTTGTTGCCATGGAGCCTTTCCAGTACCACTTTATTATAAAAACTGATGTGAAAGAGAATGGATGCAATGGTGTTTGGTGAAGCTGGCGTTAACGCCACCGCTTCTTCAAGTGTTACATCACTAAGTATATCGCGAAGATTAACATCTGTCCAGTTGTTGCCAAAATGCACATCCAGGATATGCTGGGCAATGGCTTCTGATATATACATATAAAGGTTGTTTGTAGTTAATGATATTTTTCAATAACACCCAATCCAAATAATGCGAAATCATATTTCACCGGGTCTTCGGCATCCAGCATTTTTAAATAATCTGTTAATTCAACAGCCGCCTGCCAGTCTATTTGTTTTCGTTGCAACAAACTAAAACGTTTGGCAACTCTTGCTACATGAAGATCAATAGGGCAGATAAGCTGCGATGGCTTTATGCTCTTCCATATACCAAAATCCACACCAACATTATCTTTTCTCACCATCCACCGTAAAAACATATTTAATCTTTTACAGTTGCTTTTCTTTTCCGGTGTGGCAATATGTTTCCTGGTTCTTGGCGGCACATCTTCCAGCGAGAAAAAATAGTGATGAAAAGCAGTCAGCATTTCTTCTACCGTGTTTCCATAGCGTGTAAATGCATCTTCCAGTGAAGGATATTGCCGGTAGTGATATTTTAGTAACTCAATAAAATAAAGCAGGTCTGTTGTGTTAAAGGTGCGGTGTTTAAATGCCAGCAACTTTTTAAGATCAGCATCTGTATGATGTTTGATGAAATCATACGGCGCCATATCCATCAGCTTCATCAGCTCCTTTGATTTATTAATAATGATGGTCCTGCTGCCCCAGGCAAACACGGCGGCAAAGAAGCCTGCAATTTCTATGTCTTGCGGAAGTGTAAACAAATGTGGTATGCAAACCGGGTCATCTTTTATAAAAGCCGGCTGATTGTATTGGGCGACTTTCTCATTTAAAAATCGTTGCAGATCAGGCTTATTCATTCCTCAACTCCTGTGTAGTGTGTAAATAAAGATACAAATTTACAGCGCCGGTAAGATTACCTTAAAAACAAGATCCCCGCTTAAAAAAGCAGGGAGAATGAACATTGAAAATGTATGATGATAAATGCTTGAGTATGCCTTTTGTTAAATAGTAAAACGAAGATAGCTGCCGGCAGTGCCACCCGCAATGATGAATTTGCTGAACTGTTTTATAACCCGGTTGAACTGTAGTGAATATGGAATGAAGCGCAGTAGAGCCTGGCTATTGTTGATTACGCGGCCCGTCTTTTTTTAAAATGCTGCTTACCGCAATTAATGCCCAAATGATATTTACGGCCATGGAAGGATAGGCCCGATGATAAAAGGTATTTACCACGAAGAAAATACCACCCAGCAAATTGAACAATATATAAAGCCGCGAGGTAGCTGCAATTTTTCCCTGTATATTCAGGTAGTATGCACCTACAATAAGTACGGAGGCAAGCCAGCCAAGTATTTCTATCAGCAAACTCATAGCAGTATTGTTATCCACTAAAATAAAGGCTGGCTTTATACAGTAGCTTAACCCAGCGCCTGTTGCAGATCGTCTATCAAATCGTCTGCATCTTCTATACCAATGCTAAGCCGTATCAGTGAATCATTCAACCCGTTCTTTATTCTTTCTTCCCTGGGGATGGATGAATGAGTCATTGTTGCAGGATGGTTAATAAGTGATTCAACGCCGCCAAGGCTTTCTGCCAGTGCAAATATTTTAGTGGAGGTCAGTAGTTTTGTAACAGCTTCCATGCTGTCATCTTTCAGTTCAAAACTTATCATGCCGCCAAAAGCCCTCATTTGTTTTTTGGCGATGGCATAGCCCGGGTGATCTTCAAAACCACACCAGTATACTTTACCCACCTTTGGGTGCCTGCGTAAAAAATGAGCGATCTGCTCACCGTTTTCACAATGGCGCTGCATGCGCACATGCAATGTTTTTATGCCACGCAACACAAGAAAACAATCCTGCGGTCCAGGTACAGCGCCACAGCTTTTTTGTATAAAAAACAGTTGATCCTTTAATGCCTCATCATTCATTACTAATGCGCCCTGTATCACATCGCTGTGTCCTGATAAATATTTGGTAGCAGAATGCATTACAATATCAGCGCCAAGGTCAAGCGGGTTTTGCAGGTAAGGAGAAGCGAACGTATTGTCAACACACAACAATATATTGGTTGGCTTGCAAAGCGCAGCAATGGCTTCAATATCTGTAATGTTAAGCAATGGGTTGGTAGGCGTTTCCGTCCAGACCAGCCTGGTGCGTTCATTTATTTTATCCTTTACATTGGCCGCATCCTGCATGTTTACATAATGAAACTTGATCCCGTATTTCTCAAAAATTTTGGAGAACAAACGGTACGTACCGCCGTACATGTCATTGGCCGCAATTACTTCGTCACCAGGGTTAAGTAATTTGATCACTGCATCTGTTGCAGAAACACCACTGCTGAAAGCGAGACCGTATTTACCATTTTCAATTTCTGCAAATACCTTCTCCAGTACGGTACGCGTAGGGTTTCCTGCACGTGAATAATCGTATCCTTTATTTTCTCCCGGCCCTGTTTGCACATAGGTAGAGGTTTGATAAATAGGCGTCATTACCGCACCTGTAGTGGGGTCTGGCTCTATGCCCGCATGTATAAATTTGGTACCCTGTTTCATATGTATCATTTAAACTTGGCTGTTATAAAAAAGGAAGACAAAGAAACAAAGAACATCGCATAGCCGGCATCATTTTATTGGTGCCGGGCACCGGTATACTTAACGTGGTAGTTGTTTTATTGCAAAACCTGCTGCAGTTACCATTCATCCTGCGCTATTGTAACTTAACAAAAGGTTAACCACGATGGTATATCATTGCAAAATGCATTCATCCTCGTTTTTTGATACTTCATCCTTTAAAATCCTGCTTCGGGTATTTGTGTGGTTGTTAGTAAAATGCTAAGGGCAAAAACAGGCCGCCAATCGTGTATAATCCATTGACTTCCCTTGCCGTACACACTACTTTTATTCCATCAAACCACACAAACACATTTTATGAAAAAGATATTCTTCATTGCTACTGCTGCACTACTTGCGGTAAATATTGCCAAGGCAGATCCTAGTGAAAAGCTGTTAAATTCTTTCAGGCAAACCTTCCCCGATGCGAGGGCTGTAAAATGGAACGAAAGCGAAACGGGGTACCTGGTGTCTTTTACCCAAACCGGTACACTTACAAAAATTAAATATGATAAGGACGGCTCTTTTGTTAATTCCCTGCGCTATTACCAGGAAAAAGACCTGCCTATAAAAGTGCTGATGGCCATTAAGAAAAAGTATGATGGCAAACAGGTATTTGGCGTAACAGAGTTTACCAATACAGACGGTGTTACCTACCAGGTTACCCTGAATGATGATAAAAAATGGTATATCGTTAACGCGACTACCGAAGGAGATTTAATCCTGAAAGACAGCTATCTGAAGAGTGAATAATCTGGGTGCGCCTACTGAAGAAGGGTGAATTATAATAGTGCCGCTGCACTCAGATAACGCCAGTCAAAATTGTCTGCATCATGTGCGGCCAAAGCTTTGACTGGTTTTTTTATAACTTCTTTATCCAGCACCCGGGCATCTGTTAATTTAACCTTCGCTTCGCGTACCAGTTCTTGAAGAAAGCTGCTTTGCATCCATTGTTCCTGTGGTGGTTCATAACCCGTTTTGCCGTTGCGCCAAACGATCGTCTCCGGCAATAGTGGCGCTGCGGTCTTGCGGAGTATCCACTTGGTAAAACCTTCTTTTACTTTTAAGGAGGAGGGCAATGCAAAAACAAATTCCACCAGTTCGTGAAACAGAAAAGGGAGCCTTACCTCACGTGAATGCGCCATAGAATTGCGGTCTGCATAACGAAGCAATTCCTGCAGGCCCGTATTAAAGCTGTTATAAAAAAGAATGTCTTCCAACTGCTTTACAACAGGTTTTATAAGGGTGGAAGGGTTTTGAAATTTAGAAAGGAATTCTTTATCAATAAACGGGTGACGTTCCTGTTGCTGTTGCGCTTTCTTTTGTAACTGCCCGGCGGTTTTCTCGGGGAAGAACGCAGCCGCATAATGCCGCCAGCCCCAGCCATCCAGGAATTGATGCTGGGTAAGCAATTTCCGCTCTTTCATAAAAGCAGAAGCATCCGTACGAATGAGTTGCTGCAGGTACCAATGCATATACCGCGTATATCCTCCCAATATCTCATCAGCACCCTGGCCATCCAGCAAAACCTTGATACCTTTTTCTTTTGCAAGATGATAAACCATGTACTGCGTAAACACGCTGCTGCTTTGTAAAGGTTCTTCCTGGTGATCAATAAACTGCTGCCAGTGTTGTTCCAGGTCATTTGCTGTTGGAGTGATGGTATGCGAAGTAAGGCCAAGATGTTCTGCTGTAGTGGCTATATAAGAAGATTCATCTTTCGCATATCCCGGGAACACTGCGCTGAAAGTCTCAAATGAGTGTGGCGATTTGTTGATTTTGGTGATCATCGCTGCAATGGACGCACTGTCAATACCCCCGCTAAGACTGGAACCCACCGCTACATCGCTTCTTAATCTCCTTTGTACAGATGTATGAAAGAGTTGGGTGAAGCGGTCAATTGCTGCTGCCTCCGTTCCATTAAAACACGTTTCACGAATGGCTTTTTCCGGGTGATACCACCTGGTCATTTGCACCTTGCCCAGGGAAGGTTGCACGGTAAGAAAATGACCGGGTGGAAGGGAAAGGATATCCTGGTAAAAAGTGGCTGTTTTTCGGGTAGGGTCGCTTACATAACCCAGGGTAAGATAATTCAGCATCATGGTGCCGCTCACCGCTTTTTTTACACCTGCTGCCCACAGGGCTTTCATTTCACTTGCAAAAATGAATTGCTCAAACCTGCCGCGCTGTTGATAATCTGCCCAATAGTATAAAGGCTTTTCACCAAACCTGTCCCTGGCGATGAGCAACTGTTGCTTTTTCTCATCCCACAAAGCAAAGGCAAACATACCATCCAGGTGTTTAAGAAAACCTGCGCCCCAGTAATCAAAAGCAGCCGGTATCACTTCTGTATCAGAGGTGCTGGTAAAATGGTATCCCTGTTGCTGTAACTGTATCTTCAGTTCCTGATAGTTATAAATTTCTCCGTTGTAAATAAGGGTGTAGTGCAGGTAATGAAAAGGTTGTGCCGCATGTTCGCTCAGGTCAATAATCGCAAGCCGCCGGTGCGCAAAACCCAGGTTTCCCTGTGAATGAATCCAGCATTGTTCTCCATCAGGCCCACGGTGCGCCAGCGCCGTTGCCATTGTTTGCAACTGCTGTAACTGTACACTGTTCGCATGAGAAGATATGATGCCTGCTATTCCGCACATATTGATCGTTGTTTACCTGGTTGATGCGTTTAAATATACTGGTTAATTACAGTTCTTAAGCAAATAGAGGAAACAGCAGTTAACATTCCAGGTTGATTGCGGGAGGCGACCCGTTGAACATGCGGCACATCCTGTTGACCTCATGAGGCAGCCTTTTAATCATTCCACACACACGGTTAATCCTTGGAGGTACTCTTTTGAATATGCTGCATGCCCGGTTGTCCTTCTGAGGCTTTCTGTTGACCTCGTGAGCCGCCCCGTTGCCCTTTTGAGGCATCCCGTTGTGCTTTTGAGGCATCCGGTTGATCTCGTGAGCCACCCCGTTGCCCTTGTGAGGCTTCCCGTTAACTGTTTGGCATCTTCATAACTGCCGGAATACTCCTCAAAAGATCTTCGCGGGGCGTTGCTTAACCTGCCGGGCACATCTTAAATACTTCCCGGTGCGTATGGTAATCTTCCCGAAGCATAAAATTTATAACGCTCCAGGTAAAATGCTTCACCCGGTGAGTTACCTGCACTTCCGCAGGTCTTAAACGGTTTGCCGCCGCTATAAAACATCTGCCACAAGACAATTACGGAAATAAAAAAACGCAGCGAAGAACAACGGGGGCCGGTGATCGTATTCAGATATAGCGTGAGAGGTTAGTACTATTCATTTTTATTGGCTTCCGCACCTGTAAACCTATTACTTAAGAAAAGAAAAGACCCCGTTAAGAATAACAGGGTCCGAATGATTATGCTTATGTATTAAAAAACTCGATTTGTTGTTATTCATTGCTCTCTCTCATTTCGCTTCCTCATTTTTTAAAAGACCCCGCTAAGAATAGCAGCGTCCGAATGATTATGCTTATGTATTAAAAAAACTCAGTTAATGTTATTATCAATTTACTTTCTCACATTTCGCTTCCTCATTTTTTAAAAGAGACCCTGCCAAGAATAGCAGCGTCCGAATGATTATGCTTATGTATTAAAAAACTCGATTAATGTTATTATCAATTTACTTTCTCACAATCCGCTTCCTCATTTTTTAAAAGACCCTGCTAAGAATAGCAGCGTCCGAATGATTATGCTTATGTATTAAAAAACTCGATTAATGTTATTGTCAATTTACTTTCTCACAATCCGCTTCCTCATTTTTTAAAAGACCCTGCTAAGAATAGCAGCGTCCGAATGATTATGCTTATATATAAAAAACTCTTTTCTTTTTAAAGGACCCCGCCAGGAATGGCGGTGTCTGGTCAATATAACCCCCAATAAAAATTTATTCTGCGCCATCTGTTTTTGCTCTCGCAATAGCATAGGCTCCCACATTTTCTCCAACAGTTAAACCCACAGCGCAATCACTCCTGTAGTGAATGCCGCCAATAAGTCTTGACATAGAAGCCTCATTGGCCATCGCCGTATATTTTGCTGCATTTTCAGGAAGGATGTGCGCCAATATGGTGTAAGCCGCTCCGCTGAAGGTAGAGTGGCCGGATATATAAGATGGAAAGTTGGGTATACCAGTTAACGTCTTGATCTCAGGGTTCATTTGTGATGGCCTTGGATTATAATAGTAGTACTTGGTAAACCAGCAAACGATGCCCGCATCCATTACAGACATGTTAAGCAATGCCATGTTCCTGGCCCATCTTACCTCGCTGAAATTTTTGAGAATAAAATCTTCCGCAGCAATAGCATCCCAGTGGCCGGGAGGTGTGTAAGTACCAGCACCATCGGCCCAGAAATGAACGATGCGTGTGTTTTCCCTGGTAGGGTTCTTCACGTAGCTCAGCACTTCTTCTGTTTCCTGTTTCATCTGGTCGCTCTTGGTTAAAGGCGGTGGCGGAGGAAGCAGGGATACCCTTGTTGCTGAATCAAACAGGAAAGTTTTTACATTACCAAAGAAAGGCAGCATCGGGTTGCGTTTGGGAAACTCCAGGCTGTACCAGGGAATTTCACCCTTTGCTGCGCAGTCCGCTTCTAGTTGCGCCCATTGTGCAGGCGTACCTCCGGCAGCACCGGCTTTATCTGTTCTGCCCCTTGCTACAAACTGTTGTGCAATAGTTCTGCCAAGTGCTTCACCGGCTACTATGTCGCTGCGTGTTGCAGCGCCACTCATAACGGCAGCATTTTCCTGGTCAATTGCTTTTTGCTGTACGTTGGCGATTTCTGTAGGAAATAACAGCTTCATCATTTCTGCTGTAACACCGGCAAGTACGGCTGCTTCGGAAGGATAGGAGGGAAGGTCTGTTTTAGTAACCATCGCCTGTATACTGCTGTCTGTTTTATAAGGAGCAGGTCTGTTGTATAATTTTTTATAGTACCAGCAGGCCACCAGCGCATCGTATTGTGCTGCGCTTATATAAGCATAGGCCCTGGCCGCGTAAGGCGGATTGGCAAAAGGAAATAACGGATATGCAAAAGGGTTTGCAGAATTTGGAATAGGATAAGAGCCATCTGCATTCTGGTAAGGAGGCAGGTTATATTTTGCGGTGAGGTCACGCATGATCTCATTCCATCTTAACACACCACCGGCTGCCCAGTATTTGATGTTGTTTTTTTGCTCACCGGAAAGATTTTTCTGATAACCTTTGATCTCGTTTAACTCGGCAACATAATTCACATTGTTTACAGCCAGCGGCGTTGCTACTGCAAAGGTGTCGGGGCGGCTTAGCAGGATGGGTTTCCAGGTGCCTGCATTCAGATCTATATTGGCGGCGTTTAACGGGGCCAGGTTATCTGTTCTGTCTGCCGTGTCTTTGTTACAGGAAGACCACATGATCATTCCTGCTGTTATAATGGATAATAAATAATATCTCTTTTTCATATTGTATAATTGAGACTGCCGTTGGCAGGTGAATTTTATTAGTTCTGTTTTGGGTCCTGGCTGGTTTTTTTGGCGTGTGAAAAATTCAGCACATAAAATATACCGCCATAAAAAGAGGTTGACTGTCCAACGTTTCTTCCTGCTACTACGTGATTACCACCGCCGATAATTGAAAGCGCAGGTAATGACTTCACGGTATATTTAAAACCTGCACCAACGGCCGTCATATTCATCCGGTTACTTGGAAAGGGCATATCATTGCGCCTGATATCAAAACCGCCAAGCGTGGTTTGCCTGGTTACCACTGCTTCCGCAATCAGGAAATGGGTGCGGTAGCCGGCGCGTAAGTTGTACACTGCAACATCCGGCATATCTACTTTATTGGTCTGGTGCATCTGGTCTGTATAGTAAGATGTTCTGTCTATTTTAATATTGGTACGATAGGTATATGTACCGGAACCTGTTACAAAAAAATCACCCACCTGGTAGTCGGCGATAATTCTGCCGGAGAAATTGGTGCTATGCAGCCCGATAGACAACGGTAAAAAATCAGCTACATAATTGGTGGTAGGGAAAGAAACGCCCCCTACACCATAAATGGAAAACGTGCTGTTTCCCCAGTCTTTTTCATACGGCATCCACTTTAACCAGAGGCTTAAATCCTGGAAGCCTTTAAGGCCATGCAAGGTTCCGGCAGTGGCATTGGTTTTTACATAGGGCATGTTGAACAACACGTTCAGTTTGCTGGTGATGCCATAATTGCCCATCACGCTGTAGGTTTGGGTAGACACCTTTCCCAGGTTCAGGTTTTCCCTTTTCAGGGTACCTTCCCAGTAGTTTTTCCAGCTACCGTAATTGTACACCGGCCCAACGCAAAAATTGTTTTTCATCATCATGATGGCATCCTGGTCGGTTTGCGCTTTAACCGCAGCGGGGGACAACGCACATAACAGTAAGGATGCGCCGATACTGTTTTTTAAAAAGCGAACAAAATTCATAAAGGTTGTTTTGGTTTTTATTGAAAGGTTATTAATGCTCAGGTGTTTGTCCGGATTATAACGGGCTAAGGTTGATTAGAATCTTACAGCAATACCTGCGTTGATTACATAATCAGCAAAAGCCGCATCACCGTTTACTTTATTGGTAGCCGTGCTTCTTTCTTTATCGGTCACACTCTGTGTTCTGTCGCGTTTTATTGCGAAAGGAACTGCTGCGAACAGGCTTACTTTTTTAATGTTATAAGAAACTGTAGGTTCAATAGACCACACATAACCCGGTCTTCTGAAATCACCGCTGCCACCTACCAGGTCATGTACAGGAATTCCTTCCAGTCTTGCACCGGCTGCAACTACAAATTTGCCAACCGTATAATTTACACCAGCCCTGAACATATATTGATCCGGTACGCTCATGATGGCTTCGTTGGCCAGTGCCGGGCTCAATGTTTCCCTGTATGTACGGGTTCCGTTCTGTTCTCTTGGGTTTACCAGGTAATAAAAGTTGCCATATACACCAAGGTTGCGGGTAAAGCTGTAAAAGCCGTTTACTTCGGCTGTAAAGCCTGTGCCGCCATCGCCCAGTTGTATCGACTGATCAACCGTTCTTAATTCCTTTGAATTGTTGGGGCCTACATTGTACCAGTAATCCTTGACATCGTAATCGCCGGTCGCGAACTTGATGCCAAGCCCCACCTGTATATTGCCGCGGAAAGATTTTTTAGGATCCAGTAACCAGCGGTAAGCAGCCACACGTATATCACCTAATCCAAATGAATGTGTGCTGTGTCTTTGATTAAAATTATTTACACCATTGATCAAGCCATGCTCATACATGGAAGAACGGGTGTTTGATAAAATCGGCAGATCAACCATCACACTCCACCTGTCTGTAAGCAACCTGGTCAGGGTAAAGTCAACCGCGGTTTGATAGTTGATTACTTCCGAACCCTGCTTAATTCTTTCTGCCTGGTATTCGGTGCCTTTATAATGTTTGTTCGATTTGAAATAACGGTAACCTGTGCTAAAAAGCCACTTATCATTCTTATCCTCATCCGGGTGGGCAGCCATATAAGAAGGACCGCTTCCGCGAAGGGCCACACAACCCTGTGCAAATGTTTTAACAGAAGAAATGGATAGAAAACCGAGCGTAACAGCAGTTAATAATGTCTTTTTCATAATAATGTTAGTAAGGGAAATTTTGTGAACGCAGGCGTGAGCCATGCGTTTTTTGCAAATAATTCCTGGATTTTACAGACGTGTTATGTTCTGTATGATTGTTTCCTGATAGTTGTTGACCACAGTTTCTTTTTCAGTTGAAACCATTCAATGAAAGAAGATGGTGAAGAGGTAACTTCATCGTTACATTACTGGTAAAAGAACAGAAACCGGCGTGTTGCTGCTGTGTTACCAATGTAACATAAGTAAAGAAGGTGCTTCTTCAGAAGCTTCAAATCATCAGATAAAAATGAAAAGATGTGGTCTCCGGCCGGATATCATTAGTCCTGGTAAAAGAAATAAAAGGCCGGTAATAAAAAGAAGAGATTAAATAAAATCCGGAGGTTGTTCCGGCGAGTGATGTGCCGCTAGTGGAAGAATGTTATTTCCGGACGGTTTTTCATAAGTAATACAATCCGTCAACATTACCTGTTGATATTGCTGCTCAAAACCATCGTAATCCAGGGAAATATTTTTAGCGGAAAAATTCTTGGAATGATCTGATTTTTTAGAACCATTCTGTGCGATATCATTCGCCATTTTGGAGTAATCGTCCTTGGCCGACTGTAAACGCATTTTTTCATGGTTGGGAAGGCATAATAGCACCAGTTGCCCGTTTTCTACCTTGCGTTTTACATATTTATATAGCTGACCTTTAATGTTGATTTCACCATCCACCCTTTCAAAATCAGGTTGATTTACCTGGTATGGCATGGAAACCGGTACTGTAATGGTGATAAGGTCTTTTTCGTTATAGGTTTCCTGGTCAAGGGAAGCGACCAGAGAAGCATCCGCTTTTTGCTGTATGAAATAAAACACGGCTTTATACCCCACCAGGTTGAACACAAAAAGTGCTAGGAGAAATATGGCCGCAATTTTTTTGATCATAAGCATTCAGTGCGAAAATTAGGGAATATTTCCACATTCAGGGAATTTTTTTTAATTGGCCTGGCTTAAAATTTCGTTCAACGGTCATCATCATATAAGTACTAAGGCAGATACACCTGGCTGAGTATTGCCACTGATCCCGCTTCATTTTTAGTGATTAGCACCGGCCAACTGCTTTCTTTCTGATAAATTTTCTTCAGTGCTTCCAGGTTACTGTATTTAACCTTATTGTCTGTTCTGTAAAAATTGCTGACCAGTTTTATTTTCACGTCAGCAGCAAGTGGAAGCGAGGTTGTTTGCTTCTCTTCTATGATATAATAGCCATCAGGCAGAAAATATTTGTTGCTGGTTTTATCAAATGCGGCATCGCCTTTCTTTTTGGCTGCTTCCAGTGCTTTATCCCCGGTGAGTAGCTGAATTGGTTCAATTATGATATAGGTGGCATTGTTGCTGTCCAGGATATTTTTCAAATAGGCATATTGCTGATTTGCAGTAACGCTTTCCGGAAACGTTACACCGGATGAATCCGATACAGGTTCTCCCTTTTCTTCGGCCACCGGGGTGGCGACTGGCGGAATACTGTCTGCTGCCGGCTTATCAGAACTTTGTTCTCCATTGCCGCAGGAAGCCAGTAAAAACAGGATGGTAATAATGCTGATGGATATTTTCATGGTAATTGAATATTCCGGCAAAGTAAAGACATGCTGTTCTATAATGATCATCTTTAACAGCGGGAAAAGCTTTTCTGCATTCTTCGTTTGCTCAATATCTTTGGCCCGTTAAATTGATCTTATGGGCATTCAACTGATTATTACCGGCGGCACTTTTGATAAGGAATACAATGAACTTACCGGCGAGTTGTTTTTTAAGGAAACGCATATTCATGAAATGCTGAAGCTTGGGCGTAACCTTACAGAAACCACCATTGATACCCTGATGATGATCGATAGCCTGAACATGACTGATAAAGACCGGGAACAGATTGCCGCGCATTGTAATACTTCTGAACACGACAATATTATTATTACACATGGCACCGATACGATGGCGGAAACCGCGGCTTATCTTGACAAGAATGTGCAGGATAAAACAATTGTCTTAACCGGTGCAATGATCCCCTATAAATTTGGCAGCTCAGACGGGCTTTTTAACCTGGGCAGCGCAATGGCGTTTGTGCAAACGCTGCCGCCCGGTGTATATGTGGCAATGAACGGCATCAGCTTTCCTGCAGGCAGGGTGAGAAAAAATAAGGCAACGGGTTTGTTTGAAAAAGTGGTGTAAGGGGAATGAGGAAGGTTAAATGATAAATGCTAAATGGTGAAGTAAGAAATTAAACTGATCATTGGTTTGTTATACTATCGGGTAAGTTTCTTTTTTACCTCCTCAGGCAAACCATATTTTTTTATTGATTCGATGGCTTTTTCTTTCTTTTTTTGAATAAAAGGATCAGCACTGTAATCGCGCATTGTAGGATCTATGATAGTTATTTTATTCGTTTTATTATTTGTCATTATAAATGATTCGTTTACGGAATAATGTTGGTGAAATTTTCTTAGGGAACCATCGGAATAATAACCACGGTAAATGCTACAGTCTATTATTTAAGCGATATCTTTTATTTTTTGTAAGATAGATTCTTCTGTGAGGCTATGTTTATGATCAATGTCTATTATTCTCCACTTATATTGATCTCCTATTTGCCTAATGCTGTCAATAAAATTACGAACTGTACCAAAATCCTGTTGCCACTTAATTGCCATGTCTGTATATTTATAAAGCTCATGGCCGTTGTTTCGTCCAGCGAAATGTGTTTGCATAAATCCGTAAGGGTCTTTTTGCCTGAAAAACCAAATTGCATTAATTGGGATATTCAATTTTTTCAGAAGAATTTCCAATCCTTGAAATTGTTCAACGGTTATAGGATAACCTGAAAATAGTACGTCTTGCCCATTGATGTTTAAAAGATACTTGTTAATAAATTTTTCAAGCGTAGCTGTGGGAATAAGCATTCCATCTTTTACATAAGATTTCATTTCAAGAGTGAGATTGTCAGCCAGCCAAAGTTGATTTCTTAGCTCTTGCCTGAAGTCAAAAAGCCTTAAATGAAGAAAGCTGAGAAGCGTATTCTCTACTGTAGTTTTAAAAATACCGAAGTCCGCAAATAAAATTGTTACCATTCGAATATGAAATACTACGGTTGTCAGATGGATCGCTAATACTCGGGCAACCTACTTCACCACATACGTTTTCTTCTCCACTCCAATGCCTTTCAGCGTAAGTGATTTCCAGCCTGCCGGTAATTTACTTTTTACCTGCGTTAAGCCTTTACTGGTGATGTCCAACCCTCCAAAACCCATCATCACGCATTGCAAAATACCACCGGCGCCTGTTGCAAAATATGGATTGGTACCTCCCTTGGTTTCTGCAATCACCCTGAATGGCGGGTTAAGATTAGGAACATAAGAATCCTTGAAAAAATGAGAAGCCTTTTCCGCATCGCCAAGTCTTGAATATAATAATGCAAAGATGGCCTGTGTCATTGCCGGCGTACCTTCATTAGGAACGCGTGTGGAATAATAATCAAGGTCTTTCTTTACCTGTGCGGGATCTGTAATTTCCTTTAAAGGATAAGCCAGCAGGTTCACATCTCCCTGCTTGATACCTTCACCGTGATAAGCCGCATGCTCCTGTGTAACACCATCACTCATCTTTAAAACCGGGATATTATCAGCAACATTCTTCCAATCGGTATCTGCATTAAGACCCAAAAGTTTAGCGGCTTCCGTAGCTGCATAAAGATTGGCTTTTGCGGCGGCATTGGTAAACGCATTGTTATCTACATTCTCTGCCCACTCGTCTGCGGCAACTACGTTTTTAATATCATACTTCCCGGGGCCGTTTCGCTCCACACGGCTTGCCCAGAAATCTGCTGTTGACGATAAAATGGGCCAGCCTTTTTCTTTTAACCAGGCAAGGTCCTGTGTTACTTTATAATAGTTCCATGCGGCCAGCGCCACATCAGCAGTAATATGATGCTCAAAGGGACCGCTCAACGCCCAGACAGGTGTTTCTTCCACACCGCTTTCTGCACTTTCCCAGGGGAACATCGCCCCTTTAAAACCATGCGAAAAGGCATTACGTTTAGCGGCTGCCAAACGGTTATAACGATACTCGATCATACTCTTTGCAAGTTCGGGATGTAATACCAGCAGGGCAGGATACATCCACAAATCAGCATCCCAGAATACATGGCCGTTGTAACCAAGCCCGGAAAGTCCCATGGGTGAAAGCGAGTAGCCGGTGCCTTCCCGCATAAAGGCATATAAGTGATACATCATGCTATGTATATCCTGCTGGGCCTGCGCATCACCTTCAATCACTATATCACTTTTCCATAACTCATCCCAGGCCTTGTTGTGAAAGCTGATCAAACGTTCACGGCCTTCCAGTTTCGCATATAACGTCATACGCTCCGCTTCGTTCAACGGGTCATCATGCTGTGCAGAAGTAATGGAAGAGCCTGCAATAGAATAACGATAGGTTTCACCAGCTTTAACCGTGCGTGTGAATTTCATCAGGTGCATGTTGTTGTCCCACATTTCGTGAATCACCTTAGGTTCTTTGCCATGTGGTTCGGTAAATAAAAAAGTATTTGATGCGCACATCAATAACTTTCCGGTAGGGCTTTTGGCAGATGAAGTAAGCAGCGAGATCACTACATGCGGCCTATCTATTTCATTGTAATAATTCTGTACGTCACGCAATGCATCCGGTGCTTCCATAACGCTGGCGCCGGTAATCGTAATATCTTTTTTAGCAGTTATTTCCACATCCATCAACACCGTAAAAGGCAGGTGACGTAATGCATAGTAAGTTGTTTTTGCAGAGGCCTTATCGCCATAATCAAAACTGGTGGTAAAACCTGCATGCTGCATATCCAGCGACTGCTGAAAATTGCTCACACTCCTGCCATCTACCCGCTTGCCATCCACTTCCAGGTACATATTCAACAGGTTGAAGCTTTTTAGGAAATTGCTTACCCTGCCACGGCCATATAAATCATAAGCGCCTGCCAGTACCACATCTTTTACTTTAAATGGTTCCGGCGAAGACACAATACCAATCATGCCATTGGCAGCAGTAATGCCGTAATAATTATTGGGATCAATCTGCGTGGCTTTTATCTGCCATGCATCCTGTGAAAAAACAATACCTGAGATCAATAGGGAGATTGCAAGAAGGCATCTTTTCATACGACCGTTTTAACTTATGGTAAGAACACGAATATAGCGGATAAATATAAAGAAGCAGGCGCAACAATGCTTCACTTCTTTATATAAGATGATCCGTAAAAACCGGTAACGTTGATGCGTCTTGAAAAACAGGCGATGATCTGCTGTTAACTACAAACTTTAGTTATGTTTGCCCAAATAAAAAATTCATGTCCTCTTATTCCATTGATTCGATTGTTGATTTTCTTGAACCGGTAAATAAATACGAACTGTCTAATGACGAGGGCTATAAAGAGATACAGTTAGGCCGGCATATTGATGCATACGAGGAATATTTTCCTGATATAAAACAAGCGGATATTGTGCTGGTGGGGTGTAACGAGTATCGCGGCGAAGGCGGCATTCCGGCAAAACAGAATGCGGCAAATGCAATACGTTCCAGTTTTTATAACCTGTTCCACTGGCATCATGAAGTAACCGTGGCTGATGCAGGCAATGTAAAAACCGGCGCTACTTTGCAGGATACTTACGCAGCATTACGTACGGTAATTACCGAGTTGATGGACCAGGGTAAAAGAGTGGTGATACTGGGGGGCTCACATGATTTAACTGTTGCTCAATATGAAGTGTATGCCAGGAAACAGCAGATTATTGAAGCCACTTGCGTGGATGCAGGTATTGACCTGCACATTGAAAGCATCCTGCCTTGCGAAACTTTTTTGTTTCAGTTACTTACCGGTGAACCTAACTTTTTAAAGCATTATAATCATATCGGTTTTCAAAGCTATCTCGTGCACCCGGCAATGCTTGAAACAATTGACAAACTTCGTTTTGATTGTTTCAGGGTAGGGAAGGTGAAAGAAAATATGGAAGAGATGGAGCCGGTGATACGCAACTCCAACCTGTTTAGTTTTGATATTTCAGCCATACAAAACAGCCATGCGCCGGCCAACCGGTTAACACCAAACGGCTTTAATGGCGAAGAGGCCTGCACGTTAATGCAGTATGCAGGTATGAGCCCGAATGTAAGCAGTTTTGGTATTTATGGTTATCGCCCGGAGCGGGATGTGCATGATCTTACGGCCAAACAAATCAGCCATATGTTATGGTACCTGATGGATGGAATTTATAAAGGAAAACAGGAAGCGGTGCTGGAACAACGCAGCGAGTTTAATGAATTTAACCTGGCCTTTGCCGAAGTACAAACGGTATTTCTCCAGAGCAAGAAAACCGGTCGCTGGTGGGTACAATTACCGGACGGAAAGTTTATTGCCTGCAGCCACCGCGATTATGTTGTTGCCGCAAATAACGATATACCGGAACGATGGTTGCGTGCAGTAGAGAGAATGTAAAGGCGAATGAAAAAGTAAAAATTAAAAATGAAAAACGAAGAGAGGCTGATGATAAAAAAAAGTAAGGAGCACCGCACGAATTTTTCACTTTTCACTTTTCTTTTTTCACTTGTCTTTTTGTTTTCCTGTTCCGTACAACACAAGCTTAACAAGGCTGCTATTGAAAACATATTAAGCAAACCTGCTGAGCAGGCAGCGCATATAGGTATTGCAGTGTATGATGCGGATGCTAAAAAATATCTCTACCGGTATAACAGCAAAAAGTATTTTATACCAGCCAGCAATGTAAAGTTGTTTACCTGTTATGCCGCGATGCAATACCTGGGCGATAGTTTGCCTGGTTTGAAAGTGACTGAAGATAACAGCAACATTTACCTGTTCCCGACAGGTGATCCTAGTTTGCTGATGGAAGACTTTGCTGTTCATCCTGTAGCTGAATGGCTCCGGAAGACATCCAGGCCGTTATATGTGGTGGATACCTGCTGGAAAGAAAATGCCCTTGGCTTTGGCTGGAGCTGGGATGATTACGAAGCTGATTATATGGCTGAAAGAAGTGCGTTGCCGTTACATGGTAACCTGGCAAGCTTCTCAGGAAATCCGGGTAAATATGATATCTCACCATTCCTCACGGAACAGCATTTTAAAGCAGGTCCCGGAAACGGGTATATTTCCGAAGTTAACCGCAGCCGGGACTGTAATTATTTTACACTTTCATTTGGGGGTAAAAAAAATGATACCATCCGGGTTCCTTTTGTTACTGAAGATGGAAGTGCGAATCTTCGTTTTCTCAGTGCTGCGCTTGATAAGAAGATCAACCGTGTTGATTCGTCAATGTTACTGCACTTGCCGTTGGGCAAACCTTCAGTCATCTATTCACAGCCTCTTGATTCGTTATTGAGAATAATGATGCACCGCAGTGACAATTTTTTTGCCGAACAAAGCCTGCTCATGGTAAGCAACCAGTTAACAGGTGTGATGAATGATCAGCGCATTATAGATACACTGCTTAAAACACTTTACAAAGATGTTCCGCAAATACCTAAATGGGTTGATGGCAGCGGACTTAGCCGTTACAATTTATTTACACCGGAAGACTTTGTTTTTGTATTAGAAAAGATGCGTACAACGATCAACTGGAAACGCATCAGTACGATACTGCCCACAGGCGGAGCAGGTACCATCAGCAATTATTATCAACAGTTAAAAGGACGGATATTTGTAAAGACAGGGACGCTCAGTAATAATGTTGCACTCAGCGGCTATCTCATCACCAGAAGGGACAAAACATTACTTTTCTCTATACTCGTCAACAACCATATGGCCAGCGCAAGTGAGATACGCAGAGATGTGGAAGCCTTTATTACAGAACTGGCAGACGAATATTAATAGTAAGGTTTTTGATACCTGCAGATTACTGCCCACAGAATTTTATCCGTCATAGTAAGTCCTTGCGTTTCATAATGTATTTTCATTCCTTTGCTGCAGTATATTTCACAATATCTATACCCACACCGTTCGGATCTGTGATGGCAAAATGCCGGTCGCCCCAGGTCTCGTCTCTCAGTTCAACAGTGATGGGAATATGCTTTGCCTTTAGATCTTTATACCACTCATCTACATCTTCCACTTCAATGGTCAGGTAAACACCTTCGCCTTTAAAAGCTTTTTGAAAAACCGGCTGTTGCGTTGGGTGACCCGGCTCCAGGAAGCTGATGGTGTCATCTCCAGATGGAGTATGCATAAGTATGAACCATTCATTTTCAAAGCTTACGCCAAAGCGCAGCACATCCTGGTAAAAGGCTTTTGTTTCCTTCAGCTTTGCTGTAATAATACCTGCATTCATTTTCATAGATTTTATTTTTGGTTCGTGTGTATGATTGCTTTTATCCATAAGATAATTGGCATGTGCGGCTATTAGCAAGATAAAAATGGTAAATCGCATAACTGAAAATTATAGGTTAACAAAAACAGGTTTCTATGCAACGCCAACCTGTACCTGTGTGATATTATACTGCGGATGATTAAGATCAATATTAAGGTATACTTCCCTTGTAAATCCGCTAAGCGCATGGCCGTTGGTCATAATTTGCGGAATAAGTTTCTGATAGGTGGCAGGCAATGTTTCCCACTTGCCATAATGTACCGTATCAATACAATTGAATGCAGGCAATACCTTGTATTTAAAAATAGAAGCACGAATGGGAGTATGGTTTACGGGCAATGCAATTTCAAGCGTGAAAATGGTATCAGGATTACCGTCAGCGCCATAATAAAGCCAGTATATGGGGCCGGTTGGCAACAGGTCAAGCCGGGCGCTCTCCGTGTATAATTGCTTGGCAATATTGAGCACATATTCACCAAGTGTTTTAAGTGTTGTTTGTGTTGAATAGTAAAGCACTTTAACGGGTGGTAGCAACTTTGTTTCCATGATGTTTTCGATTTTGGTTATACAAAACAACCATGGGTTAATGACAGCCTTATGTCAGCAGTGACAAAAAATAAAAATATTCTTTTGATTTGTTGCGGAAATGGGCAGCAGGGTGAGACGATACGGTTATCTGCGGTTTAAATTATTCTACCTCCACAGTGGCGTATTTTTGTTTTAGCTGATCGATCAATTGATACATCTTGTCTTGTAAAGAGAGTGGTGATTCAATAGTTACATCATTGGTAAAACCAAGCAGCCAGCGGGAGAAGCTATCCCTGTGGCCTACAATAAAACGCATCCGCACTTCCTTTGTGCCGGCTGGTTCCTGCGATACAAATCCATAATGATATTTCTGGCTGATGATATAAAGTGAGGTGGCTTTCTTCATGCGGATGGTTACTTCTTCCATCTCCATCGTATGGGCCATCTGCTGTATGTATTCATGCAGCGATGGATGTTTCTTTTTTGCAAAGGATTCATCTGATACCGTAAACTGTTGAATGCGGTCAATTTTAAAATCACGGTAATTATTCCTGAGACGGCACCACGCTATGATATGCCAGCCCAACCCGTAATAGTATAAACCGATAGGTTCAATTTCCCTGTTGGTATTTTCTTCTTTGTATAAAGACTGATAGTGCAGTCTTACCACTTTTTTCTCAATCATCGCCTTTTGCAGATGCTGCATAATGTAGGAAGGCTTATCCGCCGGAGGCAGCCTGGAGATCTCTACAGCAACCAGTTTTTCCAGCTCATCCAGGTAGTCTTTATCAGAACCCCTTAATACGGACTTTATCTTGAACAATGCTTCTTCCAGGTGATGTTTAATCGCATTGCCAGGCAATGGCGTACTAAGTTTTGCACTCATCAGTAATGCGCTTGCCTCTTCCTGTGTAAACATTACCGGTGGCAGGCGGTAACCTTCCATAATTGTATAACCAACGCCGGCTTCGCCAATAATGGGCACACCTGATTCGTCAAGCGCCTTTACATCGCGGTAGACCGTGCGAAGGGTAATACCAAAGCGGTCTGCCAGTTCCTGTGCTTTTACTTTTTTCTTGCTTTGTAAGTGAACGAGTATGGCATTCAGACGATCAGTGCGGTTCAAGTGCAACAATTTAGTAACTGCTAAGATAAGGTGGTTGCGCAAATAGCCGAAGGCTGTTATTTAAACGGCACACTGCTGCGGGAAGAATGTGGTAAATCACACAGGTTGATAAAAAAACTCCCATTGACGGCGGCCCTGTTGCCAGAGTATTTTGTGTGTGTAAAGGAAAGATTTGCAGGTGCCGTACCTGTGATATCACTCCATTTTTTGTAACCTGAAATTTTATAAACATGACCAGAGATGTAAAGGGATTGCAGTTTGTTGTGCAATTCGATGAGCAGCCCCGGGAAGAACTCAATTACCAGGTAGCCATATTTGATGCCAATCAAAAACCGGTATACCAGGAACAAGTTAAAGGGCGTGAATTTTCTATTCCATTTGATGCGGAAAGCCTGCGGGGAAAACGTATTTTTTTATTCCCTTTTCATGAAGAAAGAAAAGTAGATGTTTCTTTTGACAGAACAGAGAACAGCAGTGCCTATGAAGTAGTGATACCTCTAAAAACAGATGTATCTCAACCGGTGACCATCACTATTCCCAGGTATATATGGATATGGTGGCCGTTTTGCCGTTGCCATGTAAGAGGACGCGTATTTAACTGGTGTGGCCATCAATACCTGCCGGTGGCAAAAGCAAGGGTGCATGTGTGCGAAGTAGACCCTGTGATCTGGTATATACAGAAATTGCCGGACCTGGAAGTGATTAAACTAAGAGATGAAATACTTGGCGCCATCATTGACTGGCACCTGCCTGATCCGCCACCGGATGATACCCGCATAAAGGTTCCCGTGCTTGATAAACGTTTGAGAAATACGGCAGCCAGACAAATCGCCCCATCGTTGGCAAACCCGGTAAAGTTTAAAGAGTTTTCAGCGGCAGAAATTAACCAGTCTTCAGTAATTGCAGCCTCTTTGCCCAAAGAAAATCTTACCTCTTTCTACTCCAGTTCTGCTTACCTGGTAAGAAACTATATGATACAGCAGTATAAGTTCTTTTATCCTTACTGGTGCCGTATCAAAAGTATCTTCCTCAGGTGCGATGAAGTAGCCGTGTTGGAAACAGATAACGCCGGCTGGTTTGACGGGGACATCTGGTATTATTGCTTTGGTGATAAGCCGGATCTTTATTTCTGGGTTGAATACCTGATTGATGGTGTATGGACTACGGTGTACAAGCCATGGATTGGCTGTAATACCCACTGGGATTATACCTGCAATACAGAAGTAGATATCTACCTGAATGATCAGCGCATTCCATGCCCGTCATGGCCAACGGTACCTGGCAACAAGATCGTGGTAACTACATTGGGCAATAATGTAAATGTGAACCGTGTTGATCAGGCAGCCGGGGCCAACCAGGGTCTTGCTCCTGACCTGAGTTATGGTGCCGGCATTGGACCTTTCCTGGGAAGCGTAGAGCCTCACGTATTTTTTGGAGAGGGATTAATTCCTTCAGGCATCAGTTATTACCGCTGGAGGTTCAAATCTCACGCTGCACCGGATATTGACGCCAACTGGAAAAGCCTGAACCAAAGTGTAGACCGCTATTATTTTCATGAAAGTCCGGATAGCTTTTTGTCATACAATCTTGGTCCTAAAGCTTATCAGCCGGGCACAACTACACCGCTCGTAAACGCAGATCTTTTTGAAATACAAACAGCCAATGTTCCGGCAGCGGGTGTAAATACCTGGTTTATATTAAATGCAAGAACAGATACTGCCACCGCTTATTTTAATACGCTGGCATTAAATACCGTAGATAGTGCGGGACATGTTACTGATTATGCCGATGGATTGTATGATCTGAAGCTGGAGTTTTTTGATGCTACAGGCGCACAGGTAAATTTAACAACGCTTGGCACTACGCTGGAAGTGCCTGATGCTTTTGTGGCAGCGCCTTTTACGCCTCCGCTTGTAAGCCTGGTGCCGGCGCCTGCCGATTACCAGTTGCTGGATGGCGGCGGAAACCTGATGGGTTTTAAAATGACCATCAGGGTAGATAATAACCCAACCTATGCAGAGATACATGAAACAACTGTTGGCGCAAATACAGCCGGCCCATGTGGTATGATGCCATACGTTGATAAGGTATTGGATACGGCTCATATCGCCTTCCAGGCGTTTCACCCGAATGACTTTGCCTACTTTAATTTCTCTATTACCAGGGGCAGCTCAGGAAGCGTACATGCGGTGGGTGGTAATGTTAGTAATGTTCCGCCAATTGCAGGGTATGCTTACGATAACAACACAGACCAGTTTGATACGGATCTTAACGTAAGCGCACTGCTGGGTGATTGCGATGAAGCCGCTTTTGCAGAAGTGCTGAATGTATATGCAGCCGCTACCGATGGCTGGAGCCGAACAGGTTACGACAGTGGGGATGTAAAAGCGTTTGCACTTACACATTAACCCAGCAACCCCGGGTTATACCGTTCCTGTTATTTGCAGGAACATCAGGCAGGAGTGGTTGTAGTACTGCTCCTGCTTTTTCTCTTCAAATAATATTCAATGCTTTATTTCTATTTTTTAACAGCAGTGCTTGCCACCTGGCGCATTACCCATTTATTGAGTAAGGAAGATGGCCCGTTTGAAGTAATATTCCTGTTACGTAAAAAATTAAGGAACCGTGTCTGGGGAAGTCTGGTAGATTGTTTCTATTGCCTGAGTATATGGACTTCCCTACCCGCAGGTTTTTGGCTGGGGAAAGACTGGAAAGAAATTATTTGTTACTGGCTGGCTGTTTCAGGCGCTGCCTGCCTGCTGGAAAAGTTAACTGCAAAAGAGCAGCCTGTACAATATTATGAAGAAGAATAGTCTCTATACATACCGGTTTATACCAACACGTTTTATCAAACATCAAAAAACAAGTTATATGAGTTGTTGTAATCAAAAAAGAGTGAATGATCAGCAAAGGCCGGCAATGCCTGCTGTCAGCAAAGAAAATTTTGCACAGGTAAGATTTCAATATACGGGTAAGACAGCCCTTTCCGCCACCGGTAATATTTCTGGCCGGAGGTATTTCTTTGCACGTACAGGAGATATTCAGCAGGTAGACTATCGTGATGTGGCTGGATTAAGTACAATAGCCGTGTTGAAGCGTATGTAGGAATAATAAAGCTTGCAGTATCCTGATTTGCTATTAAACATATTCCTTGATAAATTCTGAAAAAGGCCCAAGCTCATCAGGCTTCAGCCTGCCTTCATAATATTGGTACACGATTGGGTCAGGGTTACCATCCGCCTTAAAATACCAGAACATGTAGCCTTGGTGCATCATGAAAACAAAGTCTTTAAGGTCTAAAAAATTAGCGGCTCCATCTTCTTCAAGTAATTCAAGAGCCGATTGGTTTAATTCAGGAGAAGAATTAAATAAGTCTGTTCCAACTAAATTTTGAGGAGTAGAAAGAGTGCAGCTACGATAGAATTGTTTATAAATTTCAGGAAGTTTGATTTTTCTATGTTCTTCGATTAGAGAAAGCTTATCAAACTTTAGCATACGTGCAACTGCTATTATGGCTAAAGTTGAAATGATGGCAATTACAAGGATCATCGTTGAAATAAATGTCTCTTGATCAACCTTAATTTGTGTGTACGCTTACCTGTATCGCTGTTGATGATCCCCATGTTATCAATCGAGTCAATTCTAACGCGGCCCGAGGCATGTACAATTGTCTCGGAAGAAAGCATGATGCCCGTATGTGTTATCCGTCCTTCTTGATTATCAAAAAAGGCCAGATCTCCACAACGTGATTCCTGCAAAAACCCGATTATCTCCCCTTGTTCTGCCTGCTGATAGGCATCGCGTTTCAACTTAACTCCTAATAGCTTTAATACCTGCTGTGTAAAGCCGCTGCAATCAATGCCGCTGCTGCTTTTTCCTCCCCACAAATATGGCGTATTCAGGTATAACAGCGCAATGCTTTTGATAATATAATCATCCTTCAGGTCTTCATCAACCGTCCAGATCAGCGGGTTATCATATTGTAAAGTAAAGTGTACCGCTTCTATTTCCTCGTATACGGGAGTGCCTACGGAAAGATAAAGTTTGTCTTCTTTAAGAATGGCTTTGCTCTTGTGCTTGTAAGTATAACCTAACGGTTTTGTAGCGGCTGTTTTTTGTACTACTTTATCAAATTGTACGGTTTGTACCCATCCTTCATAATCATCGTATAAACATTTGATGCGGGTAAAAGTATTGCCGGGTTCTATTATTTCCAGGAACTCCCCAAACAGCAACTGGCTCACCATTTCGCTGGTATGCGAGGGTTCTTTTCTGATAGGACAAATGGAAACAATACAAACACCAAAGTTCATTAAGAAAAAATTATAATGTTAAGATATGGAATTTCACAGGTGTAGCATCAGATTAGTAAAATTATTTACTTTCAGCCGGTGAATAGTCACAATTATAAAAATAGCAGCGATAGCGAATTGCTTGAACACTTTTACCACGATAGAGATAATCAGTGGCTTGGCATACTGTTGCAGCGTTATACCATGTTGTTACTGGGTGTATGTATGAAGTATCTTAAAAATGAAGAGGAAGCAAAGGATAGCGTACAACAGGTATTTCTAAAAGCAATTACGGAATTGCAGAAATATAAAGTCGATTATTTTAAAAGCTGGCTGTATATGATTGCCCGTAACCACTGCCTGATGAAATTGCGCGACAGGCAGGGTAAGATACCCAAAGAGCTGAATGATAATTTGCCGGTGCAGGCAATAGAAACAGATATGAAGGGGCTGGCAGAAAAAGACAATATGCTTTCGCTGATGGAAGCATCGCTGGATGATTTAAGTGAGGAACAAAAAACCTGTGTAACTTTGTTCTATCTCCATAAAAAAAGCTACCAGGAAATTACAGAGCGTACGGGCTATTCTATGATGCAGGTAAAAAGCCATATACAGAACGGGAAGCGCAATTTAAAAATACTTGTTGAAAAGAAACTGAAACAGGCGTAATGGCAGAAACAGGAAACATATTTGATAACCAGGAAGCAATGAGCGATGAACAGTTGTTAAGTTACCTCAAGGGTAAGTTAACGGCTGAAGAATTGCACGAAGTGGAAAAACAGATGGCTGATTCTGCCTTTGTAAACGATGCGGTAGAAGGCTTGCAGGATTTTTCTTCCAACAAAAAACTGGAAGATTATGTTGCACAGCTAAACACGCAGTTGGGCCAGCAGTTGAATGTGCGCAAACAGCAAAAAGAGAAACGCAAGATCAAAGACCTGCAATGGCCGCTGGTGGCTGTGGCTATTATACTTGTATTATGTTTGGTGGCGTATGCAGTAATCCGAATGTTCCAGCACCGTTAGTTAATACATCCTTCATAATCTTTCTATAATATCTTCGATGGGCTCTAAAAAAGAAAACCTGCTGCCGTAGCAACAGGTTTGTAAATTAAGGAGCGCAAGGGTTATAATTATTTCAATTTACCTAGTACATCAACATAATTTCCTGTAATGGTAACACCTGAGTTTTTAATCACCTTACCATAAATAGTTACCGTAGAACCGCTGCCCAGGAAGTTTAATTTGGCGCCGCTGTTAAGCGTAAGATTACCATAAATTACCAGGCTGCCTTCTATATTCAGCGTAGAATTAAGGTTAAGTGTATTATTTGTTGCCAGTGCACCGTAAGCCAGTGTGCCATGTACTTCAAGCGTACCGCCGCTGTTAATATTACAGTTATATAGGATAGACATTGCACCACAGAAATATAAAGAGCCACCTACGTTTAAGTTCTGCAATGCCGCTGCACCGCTGAATTTAAAGATATCATTAGAATTTACATTCAGGTTTGCATCGCCTTTATAAACAGGCAGGCTGGTACATGAAGTTGTAGTAGCCGGCTTGGTGAATTTCAGGATCTTTAAGCCTGTGCTGCTTGCAACGTATATATAATCACCTTTGCTTTTTACATAGTTGGCAGAACCTTTCAAATCCATAGAACCTACCAATGCAAGTGTGCTTGCATCTTTTGGAACGCTAAGGTAAAGACCAGCCGCACCATTGGCAGTAAAGAATAGACCATTGTTGTTAGATACGCTGTTGGTTACAATATCACTTGCATCAACACCCGCAGGAGGAGTTTTTGGAAGCAGGATGTCATCGATCTTGGAACCTGTAGCAGCATTGTAGTAAAGCATACCCGCTTTGCCACCGGAGATCAACAGGTTTTCATTATAAAAGTCGATGGTTCTTTTTGATTCTGCAACGTCTGCACCTGGTGCAAAACTGTTAATGCTGGTATAGCTGTCTGCGTTAAAAGTGCTTACACCTTTTTCGCCGCTATATACAGAAAGCTTGCTGGAAGCAGAGATCGCCAGAGAGCGCAAGTCGCGTATCTCCATGTACTTTGATGCGGTAAAGCTGGATGGGTCAAGTACGCTTAAACCACCATTGGCACCAGAAGTTACATACAACTTACTGTTGCTGAAGTTAATATCAGTACCGGCATAACCAGGCACATTATAAATTTTATAGGTACCTGTAGGTACGTTGTTGCTTAATTCAACATAACCTGCAATGGCCGGATTTTTAAGAGTGGCATCTTTATCAACATCAGAAGCACCGGTGATATATAACTTGTTGCCGTTATACACCAATGCATTGATATCAGTAGAAGGGAAGATGGCTTCTGCAACCAGTTTAGGAGTTGCCGCAGTAGTAATATCAAATACATCTACTGCACCAAGATATTTATCACCTTCTGTGTTATAAGATACATAAGCATAATTTCCATTGATGTCTACATGCGTAGCTTTTAAAGTGCTTCCCTGGTAAGTTGGGGCGGCTACACTTGCAATAAGTTCTATCGGGTATTGGTTGCTGGTATCCAGTACACCATATTCTCTGCCATTAATGTGACGACCGTTTTTGTCTGCAGAAAGAATAGGAACAACACCGGTTCCGTCTGTGCTGATGCGCTTGGTAAGATCCGCCGCATCTGTGTTTACAATAATACTGTTGGTTGGTTCGGGAGTGTTTTTGTCTTCGTTAGATTTTTTACAACTGAGCAGCAATAAAGGGAGGGCAAAAGTTGCCAGTGCAACATACGTGCTTTTCATTATATTGAATTTTTGTTTTATGTGGCACAAATATAGAAGGGCCTTTTGGGTATTAGCACATTTTACGCAGATAGTTTATTTACATTTAATGAAATACCACTGTTTTAAGGGGTTTATAATGTCATACAGACAATTATTAAAACACAAATAAACATTGATGTTTAAAAAGATTGGCAGAGTGAGTTTAAGTAAGCCTACCGGGCAATTAGCCTCGTGTTAATTGATTGATGATCGCTTCGTGTTGCGGATACTGGCTGATGAGTGAGTTTCTTTCAGCCAGTTCAAAATCTGCAAAATCAAAACCCGGGGCAACTGTGCAACCCACCAGTGCATAAGCAGTATTATCTGCCGGTGCAGATGCAAACCAGCAACCCGCAGGCACTACAGCCTGAAAGGTTTCACCTGCTGATATATTATTGCCAAGTTTGATTACAGAGACTTCTCCATCAGTTGAAATCACAAAAACATTCAGCGGGCCACCGGCATAAAAATGCCAGCACTCATCACTGCTGATTTTATGAAATGCAGAGAAATTACCCTGCTCAAGTAAGAAATAGATAGCTGTTGAAAAATTACGGTCACCATTAAACCTGCCCGGTAATGCATGTTGCGGAACCTGTTCGCTGCAGCGGTAAGTTTCTTTATAATAACCACCTTCCGGGTGCGGCAACAGTTGATAATAACTGATAAGATCAGCAACAGAAAATTCCGTCATCAGTAAAGTGTTTTATCGTTGTTATCTATCCATTCCTCAAACATAAATGTTGCCTGCCGGCGGCTGATGCCAAACATCGGTATCTTTCGTTGCTCCAGCGTTTTTTCAATTTCGGTATAAATAAAAGAGTCGTCAAAACCTGCGGCAGCGGCATCTTCTTTCAGGCATGCATAATATACTTTTGCCGGTCTTGCCCAATAGATGGCGCCAAGACACATCGGGCAGGGCTCACAGGAAGTGTAAAGCTCACATCCATCCAGTTGAAAACTGTCCAGGTTTTTGCACGCATCACGTATCGCCACCACTTCTGCATGTGAGGTTGGGTCTTTTGTAGTGAGTACCTGGTTGCAACCTTTGCCGATAATCTCATCATCTTTTACAATTACGCAACCAAAAGGGCCACCTTCCTTATTGCGCATTCCTTCAGTACCCACCCTGATGGCTTCCATCATAAATTTTTCTTCTCTGGTCATGTAAAAAAATAAAAAGCAAAGTTAGCAAAATCTGTTGCTTTAGCATATTGAACAGGCTGCTGGTATGTTAGGTAAAGGTTACAAAATTATAACAAGGCCCGCAGGCTTGCCCTGCCTATATGTATGGTACGTGTATCGCCCGGCTTGCGGCCTTCATATTCAAAATTCAATTCAAGATTATTCATCAGGCGTTTGGTAAGGTTGATCGTCCACAAATAATTTCGACCTGGTAGCAATCCGTCAAGCATTATATAACTTACGGTACTATTGGTTTCTCCGTTATAACTAATGTTATCCATGGTAAACCTGGCCGTAAAGCTGGTGTTTTGTACCGCGTTAAACTTGCCTTCAATATTTAATGAATTGCTGATGGCTTTTTCTCCGCCATAGAGCTGCGCATTTGTTTTAACGGCATAAGCATAGCCTGTTTGCAGGCGGAAAACAGTACCATTGATATAAGTAAACTTAGGCTCTGTAGATGCAGTAACAAGCTGGTAATTCCTGTTGTCAAAAGACGGCGTGAACAAATTGTTGGTGCCTGTTTTCTGTGTAAGATCAAACGTGTAACTCCTGGCAATATTCACCCTTGCATGAAAGCTCCATTCATTTAATTGCCTTGTTTCAAACCCGTAGGTTAACAGAGATTTATTATAGTTGCGGATGTTGGTGATGTCTGCGCCCCACCGCGTACTACTTCTGTTATAGGCAAGGGTATTGCTTACGATGTAGTTAAGATTAATCAGAGATGTATCTGCTACTGATCCTTTAAACGGGTTAAAGGTGGGATGCCCCGCTGACAATTCTTTCTTGGCTGTTTGCAGGGAGGACTGAAAATTGATGCGGGAAATAAAATTTTTACTGTTGCCCGACAATGCCCTCGGGTTAAGCGCTACCGAATAATTGAACTGTGTATAGTTGGCCTTGATATATTCGTTGGTAGGCGTATACACCCTGATGTATTTCGCCTGGTCCTGGAATAAGGCAATTTCAAATTCATTCAGTTGCGGAATGCCGTCTTTGTTATAATCGTTCCAGGTGTACTGGCCCCTGCCGGCAGGCACTTCAATATAAGAAAAATCACGGCGTTGTTCCTGGCCGGCCCCAAGCTCATACAAAACATTACCTGTTATAAAACCTTTCCATTCATTAATCGCATATTCTGCCCTGCCCAATAAACTATTATCCGGTTGCTGTGTAGTTAACTTGTCATTGGTAATAAACAGGCGCCGATAGGTGGCATTCAGCTTCAACTGGTGATGCGGGTTCTGTAACAATTCCAGTTGAAAATTATAATTGTGGCTGCGATCAGATTGAAGTAATGCTTTTTGGTAAGGTAACTTATCCGCCCTGGTAAAATAAGTAAAGGTCCATCGGTTACTTTTTGCAGGATCAGATTTAAGATAGGCCGACAGTGTTTCAAAAGCAAAGGACAAAGGAGTAATCGTATCTGTTTGCATATTGCGAACCTGGTTATGCTCAAGTGCATAGGTAGCACCAAAAACATAATTGTGTAACGAAGTGAATTGTTTGCTGAGATCGATGGATGGTCTCAGGTAAAAACCTTTGTCTGAAGGAGTGCTGCTGTTGGTGATATTAAACACATCACGTAATTGCCATCCATTGATGTTATGATTGTGCTGAACAATGTTGCGATAACCTTTATAACCATCGCCACGTATATAGCTTGTAAACTGGTATTGAACGCTGTTCTGCTTTTCATCGCTTAACAACATGCTAAAAGAAGGTAGCTTTTCACTGGCCTGTACCGGCAGGTAATCGAGGCCCCAGTCCCTACCGAATTCAACACTGCGTAATCTTTCCACAGGTTGAAAATTTTTGTTTACCCATTCGTAGCCGGCAGTGGTAAGCAGGTTCATTTGTTTGCCACCGGAAGTCTTCCATCCGCTGGTTCGTTCAATACTGAATTTTCCGGCATAGCCCACATCATTGCCTTTGTTTTTTGAAGAGAAGGTGTTGATGTCGTATTTGCTGGAAGCAAGCTCTGCTTTGGCAATGGTTTTATCGGCAAGCTGATAAGTAGCGCCAAGGCTGATGACCTGTTGTTTCTTTGGCGTAACCAGGAAGGTTGCAGGTTCAAAACTTCCCTGTGGTATGCCATTTAAGGGTTGTATCCATTGATAGACTTTGCCGTTGGCTGCGTTATATAGCGGAACATAGTTGCCCTTGTTTACACCCACATCAATAAAGTTGAGATTGTATTTTGCACTATCCGGACTGGTAGAATATACATACACAGAATCAGTACGTCCATCATATTGAACCTGTACTTTTTTATACATGATGGCTGATGCTGAAAAACTATCAATGGAAGATACCGGGTAATATGCATTCTGTATACTATCACCAATGTTTGAAAGAAACTGTTTCTGGTTGATATCAAGGTTCTGGTTAAGCGGGGAATTCTTTGCATCAACATTGCTGTAGGCAGAAACATTTAACGTAAACCGTTTTCCAAAGTTTGTTTCATTGCTTACATATAACATGGAGTTTAAAAAGTTACGGTCTGCGTATTCAAACTGTACCTGTATGCGTTTGTCTTTTGTGATCATCCGCTTTGGCGTAAACGTAATTTCTGCTGTATTATAATTAATCACGTAGTCCTGGTCTTCGCCACGTTGCATTAGCTCTCCATCTATGTAAACTTTTTCCGTGCCGGCCAATACAATAAAATAGAACTCATTATTGTTACCCTGAAGTTTGTAAGGGCCCTGGTTACCTTCCTGACCCTGGAAAATATTTCGGGCAAATTTTCCTTTGGCGATGGCGCCGCTTACCAGCGTTTTGTTATTGATGTGATCATTTACGCGGAATGATTGCTGGTAGGAGAGGCCTTGTAATCGTTTATAAAAATTAAGAAAGTAGGATTGACTTTGCCGAAGATCTATATCTCCAAGATCAACTTCCCAGTCACGCTTTTTGAATTGAAGCAATACGCGGTCAAACTCGTTCAACTGCTGTGTGGTTCCGTCTGGCTGAATGGGAATATTGTTATCAGTAATAGCTGCGGCAAGTTCAATACTATCACCAATAAAACCACTCAACTGTAAATTAAGCTGCGAGTTAAAAACCGCATCCTGGCTATTACCAAAACTGAGGCTTCTTTCAAAGCTGCCATTGTAATTCAACTTGCCAAAATTAAAAAGGCTGTTATCTGCCGTGCCCTGATTTCTCCTGTTATAAGATGGCTGCGCTACAAAGTTGTTACGAATACTATCAAACAGGTAACGGCGTGCCACCTGGTTAAGCTTTAGCGGGAAAACGCGGTAACTGATTTCCACGCTATCATCTTTAATATCTTTCTGCCATTGAAGCGTGCTGTTGATATAATCGGTGAGATAATAACTGCTGTCATAATTACGTATGTGTATACTGTTCGGGACAATGCTTAACGAATCAAGCTTCACCATGGCTTTCCCTGCTATTTTTTTTATACGCAGGTTACTTGTTTGCGTAAAAGCAGTCAGCGTGGTAATGCAGCAAAATAGCAGTGATATGATGAGATGTCGAACGTGCATTCCTCGGTAACAATAAACAATTTTCGGATAAAATTTATTGTTGGGGAAATTGTATTTGTAAAAACAAGCATATAAAACCGGCGATGTCAGGTAAAGAAGTCCAACCACTTTGAGGTTTGTCATATGTTCGGGTACAAAAAAGTGGACTGTTCATTTTTTCAATTCTTAATTGCAGCGCTTAAAAATTTGCCGGTATTTATTTTTCCTCTTGCTTAAAAAAGCTTACTTTGCAATAAGTAATCGCTCCTTAATCTGTATTCCCTGAAAGTTTCTCAAGTCTGAGAATATAATAATTCACCTGCCAAATTTTATCAAGTATTAATTGTGCATATGCATTAACCAACGCATTGTAGCAATTCCGTTTATGAAACATCAAACACCTATCCGTTTATTTCCTGCCCGTATGTAAATATGTTCTATACCATAGATCCTAAAAGGTGTTTTTATGAAAACAAATCAGTCCGTAAGACATGTAATCGCTATGATTAGCGCAATCCTTCTTTTTATAAACCAGGCAACGCAGGCCCAGGTAAAATTTGGGGATAACAAAACAAGCATTAATGCCGGTTCTTTACTGGAACTGGAAAGCAGTACATCCCCGTATAAGGGTTTACTCCTTCCGCGTATAAGTATTTCAACGACTACCACCTGGACGCTTAACGGAAGCGGCGTTGCGGCGATGATGATATATAACACCAATACTTCCATTAGCAGCAGCAATACTTCGTACCCTATTTTGCCTGGTGGAAAGGGCATGTATTTCTGGGATGGTACAGGTTGGATAGGCATGCAGTACGGTAACCAGTTCTGGAGCCTTACCGGCAACAGCGGCACCAATAGCGGCACTAATTTTATTGGTACCACGGATAACCATCCGCTGCTTTTTAAAGTGAACAAGGTAATTGGTGGTTATATTGATAGTGTTGGTGGCAATGGCAATGCCTTTTTTGGAGAAGGCGCAGGCTATAAAAACACAACCGGTACAGCAAACACGCTCATCGGCACAGATGCAGACTCTGCAAACACCACTGCAAATGCGATTACCGCAGTGGGTTACCAGGCAGCAGCATTAAACACAGCCCTGGGTCTTACAGCAGTAGGTTACCAGGCGGGTTACAGTAATAACAGCACAGCGATTAATAATACTTTTATGGGTATGGTTGCCGGCACCAGTAATACTACGGGCAAGTACAATACTTTTCTTGGTTCTTATGCAGGCAATGCCAACACCACAGGTAGTAACAATACCTTTAACGGCAATACTGCCGGCAGCCTGAATACTACCGGTAGTAATAACCTTTTTGTGGGAAGCAATGCAGGCAGTAATAACAGCACCGGAAGCAGCAACGTATATATTGGCTATTCTGCGGGCTCTTCAGGAAGTACCGGTGGCAGCAACCTTGCAACAGGCTACTATGCAGCGGTTAATATTACCACGGGCGCTAACAATGTAATGCTTGGGTATAACTCCGCCAGCACACTTAAAGTAAGCAATAACAATACACTGGTTGGTTATGGCGCGGATATTTCTGCAGATAGTTATACCAACGCTACCGCCATTGGTTACCAGGCAAAGGTTAACCAGAGCAATAGCCTTGTATTGGGAAGCACGGGAGCGAATGCAGTAAATGTTGGCATCGGTAATATTGCGCCGCAGCAGTTGTTGCAGTTGTCCGGAACATCAGCTTCATCTGCTATCGGCACAACCGGAGTTAATCTGATTACACCCACTGCCCGTATTGATGGGTTAAACAGCACGAACAATTCTGTACACCAAAGCGGTGATAACGAACCACGACCGGTATATGTAAGCCGCAACGGAGATTTGGTAGTAGCCCCTTCAACAGAAGTGGTTTTTTCTGATGATAATTTTATATCAAACACTTCAACGGTTACCATCTCACTTGCTTCCGGTGGCACAGGCATCAACTCTACTACCCAGCAGGTTTATACCACCAATTTTACGTTAAACAGGAGAGCAGTCGTTTGTATGAATTATGAACTCTCGCACGTTTATAACGATTATGGCGGGGCTTCAATTGCAGATGGCATTGGCCGAAGTATGCGCAGTTATATTAAACTGGTTAACGCAACTACTTCAGCAACCGTAAACAATTCCTGTGCAATTGGCGGAAGCTATTACTATAACAGCGTAAACGCAAGCTCCATACTTAACGGCTTTTTTGTATCTACGGGAAATTACAATCTCGAATTGCCTGCAGGAACTTACACGATACAGCTATTTGTTGTTCTGGCCGCAGGTGCAGGAAAGGGTTCTGCCTTAACGTTTGGTGGCACTTCAGACCAGATACAGGTAGTAGCGCACTATAAATAATCAAACAGTTACAGTCATTTCTATTTAATCATCCTTTATCCGGATAAACTATGTTTCTCAAAATCTTCCTCTTTATAAACCTGCTCTTTCTTATAAACCCAACCTTTGCTCAAACCGGCGCCACCGGTACCAATGGCAGCGATATGGCAGGATTGGGTTATATCAACTATAGTGCTGCGTTTGGCGGCGACCAGTTGATTGCGTCCCCAGGTAATGTAACCATCGGCTCATCGGGCAACGTGGATATTTACGGCGCTCTACAAATTGACAATGGCGCCACCCTTACCTTACTAAGCGGCGCTGTATTGAACATATACGGCAACTTAAGAAACAATGGCCTGCTGGCTATCAGCAGCGGCGCAACCATTAACTATTATGGCCTTACGTGGACAAACGGAACAAGTTCACAGGTAACCAATAACGATATTGTAACAGGCTCTCCCGGCAACGCAGTAAATTTTATTACACCACAACCAACTGTTCCATCCTCATGGCTTGTTGCGACTGCTAATTTATCTGCCTACAGCGGTGCTACGCAAATGCAAAACCTGGAAGGTGGTGATATACCCATGCATGTTGTGCTGCATGTAAAAAACAGCAGCAATATCAACTTAAACAAAAGCAATACGAGCCTGTCGGGCCAACTGTCTTTTGATGTTGCAAGCGGGCATGTAATTGTTAACAGCCTGCAGTTCACTTTTACTGAAACGGGTACCCATACCGGCGCTGCGGCTGACAGGTATATACAAACAAACCTTCCGGCCGGCCTGGTAAATAAGCTGGGTCTTTCCAATGGTAATTCATTCCTGCTGCCCATCGGTTATATGCTTCCAACTGACTATACCCCCATCAATATAAACATCACGTCCGGCAGTACGGATAACTATCATGTGAACGTAACTGATTTTGCCGCATCTCCGCCGGATGAATCAAACGTGTACCCCAATGTGCAGCGTACCTGGCTGGTTTATTCTGATGCATCTGCGGCGTCCGCCACGCTTAATTTTGTCCATTACCTGTCGCTTGAAACGCCTACTTACTCGCATTTATTAAGCACAGTCTTCCAATTGAACAATGGCGGAAACTGGCGCCCAAAACCTTATTGCGGAAGTGAAATCAGCGGCGCTTATGGCCTTGCGCCTGACTATTATGCGCAGAAAATCGAAAGTGTTGAGTTGCCCACCTGTGCTTTGTGCAGCAATAGTTTGAACGGTACTTACTTTACAAAATCACTCTGCCAGGATATTATTCTTGCGGCAACACTCGGAAAATTTAGTGCTTCAGTGATGGCCGATAAATGTGATGTTCTTATCTCCTGGGAAACTTTGAACGAAGAAGGTTTAAAGACATTTGTTATAGAGAGAAGCGCTAATGCAAATGAATGGTCAACGCTTGCAAAGATGTCGCCTGCAGGTAATGCAGTTACGGGTAACTCTTATAAGTATGTTGACAATTCATTAAGCTATCATCATGCTTATTATCGGTTAAAGATGATTGATGCAAATGGAAATAGCAGCTATAGTAACATTGTTGAAGTTAAAAGTGATTGCCGGTCTGTACCTCTCACTATTTATCCAAACCCGTCACACAGCACAGCGATGGTTTTGTATAATACCGATATGGCACATACCTCTGTACGGGTATATAACAGCCAGGGAAAAATTGTTCCTGTAACAGCCACGCAAATTGATCGTGGATGGTTATTAAATATGGGGATATTACCCGGTGGCATATATATGATAGCATTGATTCAGAACGGAAAACATGTTGTTTCAGGCAAGCTGATCAAATATTGATTTGGCAAATGAATACGCTATATTCACTTTTTATACGCTGCAAAGCGGTGGATGTTATTCCTGTTATTTATTTAAACGCCTGGTAAAATGAATCAATCATCAGTCTTCTGTATAAAATTATATTGTATTATTCTGCTGTTCTCTGCATGTAAAAGTTCATTTCCAGACGCAACCAAATCAACTCAGGCAACTTTTGCCAAAGGTGCAGATATAGGCTGGCTGCCTCAAATGGAGGCAACAGGTTATACTTTTTATAACAGTCGGGGCGAAAAGCAGGACTGCTTCCGGATATTAAAAGACAATGGTATTAACAGCATCCGTTTACGTACCTGGGTGAATCCATCGGATGATAAGATCAACGGCCATTGCAGTAAAGAGGAAACTATCGCCCTGGCAAAACGCGCAAAGCAATGGGGTATGCGTATAATGATTGATTTTCATTACAGCGATAGCTGGGCTGATCCGGGTAAGCAAAAGAAACCTGCCGCCTGGGAAGGCCATGATTTTATACAGTTACAGAAAGACCTGTATGATTACACGTATGATGTAATGTCTGCATTAAAACAAAACGGAGTTTCTGTAGAGTGGGCGCAGGTGGGTAATGAAACTGCAAGTGGTATGATTTATCCCGAAGGGAGTACTTCTAACTGGAACACACTCGCTCCGTTAATTAACAAAGGCTATGATGCGATCAAGGCTGCAGACCCTTCTACAAAAGTGATCCTGCATGTAGACCAGGGAAATAATAATGCCCGCTTCAGAAATTGGTTTGACAGCGCCACCGCATATCATGCGAAGTATGATGTTATCGGGTTATCATACTATCCTTTCTGGCTGGATGGACATCCTGATTATACGGCATCTGTTGACGACCTTGGTAACAATCTGAATGATATGGCCAGTCGTTATAATAAAGAAGTGATGATTGTGGAAATTGGTGGTGAAGATAGTAAGCCGGATAATACTTATGATATGATAATAGCGGCGATACAAAAAGTAAAAGCTGTGCCTGGTAATAAAGGTCTTGGCGTGTTTTACTGGGAACCCGAAGGCGCCGGGAGCTGGAGTAAATATGGTCTGAGTGCATGGGGTAATGATGGCAAACCCACAAAGGCGCTTAGCGCTTTTAAGTAAGATGTGTTTGCTATGTTAAGGGATGTTGTTATAGCCGGATATATAGTTGAGGATTTCTGTAAGACAAATGCATTTTGTCACAGCGTAAGTCAACAGCAACTGGTTAGAGTAATAGCCGCGGAAAGAGAAGATGCATATCAACAGGAGATGATGACCTATTGACAAGAGTTCGCAGTAAAGTTAAATCAGATTGGTAGGGGATTGTAATCTTCTTATGCTCACTTGATTTTTGTTTTCTTTATCAACAAAAATGCTTAACTTGAAATGTATAGTTTAATATAGTTCGTTTCCTTTACGCCGGCTTTAGTTTCTCCCGGCATCGTGATTTTTCCAACTGCCAAAATTTATATCAGAATATACCGGGTGATACCTGGCGGGCTGCTTTTGCCTGTGAGCCCGCTATGGTTACCAATATCTGTTTATAGAAAAATACAAACACCTCTCCATCATAGTCCTTGCCTTTTGCAAACATTAAGTTTTGTAAATGTCAAAACCTGTATGTTTATGGAGAGCCGTAAGTTACTGCAACCTTATGCTGTGTTTGGAGACATGCTAATTTTCAAAACATGTCTTATTGGTTTTAAAGACCTTTTTCCAATCGCTCGCTATACCTATGTCGTCATTCTTTACTCAATAGTATTTTTCACTCAACTCAATGCACAAACCCCCGGCGGTGGCGGAACCAGTGGTTTGAAGCTCTGGTTAAAAGCAGATGCAGGTGTAACTACATCCGGGCTGAATGTGAGCACGTGGGCAAGTCAAACAACCGGTACTATTACAACTGATGCTGCTAAAACAGCAACCGGTAATGTAACCAAGGTTTCCAACGCGATGAACTTTAATCCTGTAGTTCGTTTTGATGGCAGTGGAAGTCAAACGCTGAAAGGTGTTGCTGCGAATACATTTTCTGGTTTGGGTGAAATATTTGTTGCTGCAAAAAATAGCGCAAGTACCAATAGTTACTCCGGGATGTTTGCCACCGGTAATACCGGAAGCGCTACACAAGGCGGACAAGGATTGATATTCGATGCCACCAGTTCCATCTTTTTTATAGATGGGTCAGGCGCCAACAGCAACGGATCGAATACTTCTGTAGTTACAACCACCGCACCAACCGCTGCACATGTATTAACAGGCAAATATGCAGCTTCTTCCACCAGTACTTATGCGTCCTATTTAAATGTAGATGCGATCAATAACAACTCTTACCTGGGAGTTAGCGCGGCTTCCGTTACCAGCAACACAAATTTTGAAATTGGCGGAAGAACAGCAGGAAGCGGCAGCCTTGCCAGCAACGTAAACAGGGTGTTTAACGGAGATATTGCTGAAGTGGTTTATTATGTAGCGCCCAATGGCACAGGTCTTTTAGCAGCCACTATACAACAGGTTCAATCTTACCTGGCCATCAAGTATGGCATAACGCTTGGCACCAATGCAAGCGCTGTAAATTATACTTCTTCAGCCGGAACTACCATCTGGGCTTTATCAGCTACTTACCAGAATGATGTATTTGGCGTAGGTATAGATAATGGTTTCGGCCTGTCTCAGCTTAAAAGCAATAGCATGAATTCGGGTAGCGGCGATGGTACCGGTCAAAGCGGGTTAGGAAACATCGTGGTAGATGCAACAACTGCCATCGCTGCAACAGGAAATTTTTTTATGATAGGCCGTAACACCAGTGCACTATCCAACCAAACGACAGATCTGCCATCCGGCATCGCTTCAAGGCTTGCAAGGGTATGGCGCGTGCAGGAGACAGGCACCGGTGTATCAACCATTACACTATCCTTTGATCTAACAGGTCTTGGTATTGTCGGCAGTGCCTACAACTTAAGAATGCTGGTAAATACAGGTACTACCTTCGCGACTGGTACAACAACAGTGTCTCCTGCATCTGTAAATGGAAACATCGTCAGCTTTTCCTATGATTTTACAGGATCTGCTTCCGGCGCTACCACTTACTTTACGTTTGGAACAGTTAGTGTATATCCAGGTAATGTATCAAGCCCTACTTTATGGTTAAAAGCCAACAGCAATACAAGTACCACTACACAAAGTGCATCTATCAGTAGCTGGATTGATAATATCGCTTCCTATAGTTTTCAAAATGCCACTACCTCAAAGCAGCCAACTTATAGCAACCTCACGTCTGATAACACGAATTATAATCCTACAGTAAAATTTACTTCTTCAAGTTTGCAATATTTAAAAACACCCGTGGATTATGTTTCCAACCAATTCTGCAATGTTTCCGCCGCAGGCATTGCAGTAGGCACCATACTTGGCTCTGGAGTTTTAGCAACAAATAAATCAGGCAATATGTTCACCCACTGGACTTACAACGGGGTTAGTCCGTGGACGGCTGCATTGGGTATTCAATATCCGGCAAGCACGTTATATGTTGCCGGCGGTATACCGCATGCAGGAACTTCATCGGCAGCAACAACTTCAGGTTACTCTAATGTTTATGAGGATGATCGTTTGTCGGGAACTGCCTCTTCTGCATATACATTGAACACAAGGGCCAATGGTAAGATGTCTACCATTAGCATTAGCGGTTTTAGTTCAGTGCCAGCTTCATCCAGCGTATATGTTGGCGTGGCCGATCCTAATGCACCCACTGATCCGTTATACTGGAATGGAGGTATTTCGGAAGTGATTATTTACAACACGCAGTTAAGTGGTGCAAACCTGGTGAAAGTACAGAGTTACCTGGCGATCAAATACGGCGTTACATTAGATAGTCTCGGGTTAAAAACGGATAACGGAACAGCGGCTTATGTAAACACGGCGGGTACATCTATCTATCTTGGCGGTGGCACAGGAAGCAGCTACTGGAACAATATCATCGGCATTGGCCGTGATGATGCGGAAGGCTTGCAGCAAAGACAATCTCACCAGCAAGATGACTCGGTAAGGCTTTATCTTGGAACTGCTATTGCAACAAGCAATATTGCAAACAGCAATAATTTTTTCTCGGATAATAATTATGTGATGATGGGCAGCAATACCGGTAAGCTCTGCTCCAATGCAGCGACTGCTTCAGAAATGCCGGCAACGCTTCTTACGTCCGGTGGATCGAGACTGGACAGGGAATGGAAAGTGATCTGTACGAATTACACAGGGAAATTTAGTATAGATATAACGCTAAGTTGCAGCATAGGCAATGATGATCAGTTGGTATTGCTGGTAGATGATGACGGCAATTTTACCAATGCCCAGGTGGTCAGTCAGCCATCGGTTACTATTACTTATAACCGGTCATCCAGGCTGGTAACAGTCAATAATCTTAACACTACTTTGCTCAACAATGGTACGGCTGCAACCAACCTCACAAAATATATCACGCTTGCTACCACTACATTCCAGATCTTGCCGGTAACACTGGTGTCATTTACTGCAACACAGGAAAAGAAATCAGTATTACTTGACTGGACAACTGCTGCAGAAATGAATGCCAGTTATTTTGAAATACAGAGATCCGCTAATGCAGTGGTTTGGGAAACTATTGGAAAGATAATCGCCAATGGAAACAGTAGTAGTGCCAGCACTTATCATTCCAGCGATGCAACGCCTTTGGATGGCATTAATTATTACCGTTTGAAACTGGTAGATAAAAATGGAAAGTATACCTATTCTGTTACCAGGACAGCAAAGTTTGGTAAAGATTATGAAGCTTATACGATCTATCCAAACCCGGTTAAGAACGAAATTATGGTTACGTGGAAAGATGTTGCCTCTTACAAACCCAAGCACATCATGTTATATAATATGGATGGCACGTTGTTACCTGTAACTTATCGTGTGGATGATAACAAAGCTGTCGTAAATGTGAGCAGTTTACCTGCGGCAGCTTACTTTATAAGACTGGTTTCAGACAAGCATACGACGCAACAATTGATACTTAAATATTAATCCCGCCATCTTTGAAAACCTCCAAAGAAAAAGTGCGTAGTTGATTGCTGCGCACTTTGCTTTTATGTTGTAGATATTTAATGGCATTATAAAATTGGAAGGTTAGGAAAGAGCACGATTTATCTGCCCGCCAGATCGCCGGAGGCGATAAAATAAAAGTGCGTGGCGAAGACGCCACGCACAGCAATAAAATATTTGTAGAAAGGATTATATCACCACGTTGATCATCTTGCCTTTTACGTAAATGATTTTTTTGTGCGGTTTGCTTTCAGGACATTTTGAAAATCCTATTACTTAAAGCGTTTTAAAGGTCTTTGTTTACTATGGCGGATACGGAGAATAACAATTTCATCTGCTTCTATCGTATAGAAAATAACATAAGGAAATGTTTTTAGCAAACAGCGATGCACCAAATGGTTTACTTTTTTATAGCGAAACGGATTCGATAATATTTTGACAAGAGATAATTCCATTTCTTCAACAAACGCGTCACCGGCTTTGTCAGATCTTTCATCGTACCAGTTTACAGCAACGCGAAGATCATCATATGCTTTAGGAAGAAAACTATGATGATAGTCCATTCTTCCTGTTTCTTAGCCTTTCAAAAGCAACTTCTCCCGGTATCGCATTGGATGGGTTTGCTTTGTAGTCCTGCCAGCGTTCCATCAACAGCTTCAATTCATCTTCGGTTTCTTCAGGTTCATTGTCAACATATTCGTCGTTGCCCAGCGTTTCCATTATCCTGTTGATAAGCGAAACCTTTTCTTCACTTGTCATTGCGTCTATTTCTTCCTGCGTAATAGGCATACCAAATCTTTTCTATAAAGTTAGATAAAAATAAATGGTCAGGAAAGAACACGATTTATTTGGCCGCCAGATCGCCGGAGGCGATAAAATAAAAGTGCGCGGCGAAGACGCCACGCACAGCAGTAAAAATATTTATAGAAAGGATTATATCACCACGTTGATCATCTTGCCTTTTACGTAGATGATTCTTTTGTGCGGTTTGCCTTCCAGCCATTTTTGCACAACATCATTACTTAAAGCAATTTGTTCTACCTGTTCCTGTGTGGCATCCAGCGCCAGCGTAAGCGTAGTGCGCAGTTTGCCGTTTACGCTTACCGGGTATTCCTTGGTAGATTCTACCAGATATTTGCCGTCAAATGCTGGAAAAGTGGCATCCAATATACTGCCGGTGTTACCCAACTGCGCCCACAGTTCTTCCGCAATATGTGGTGCATAAGGGGTAAGCATTACCAGTAAAGGCTCCAACACTTCACGTTTATTTCCTTTAAGATCTGCGATTTCATTTACACACACCATAAACGCACTTACTGCGGTATTAAAAGAGAAACGTTCTGTGTCTTCTTCTATTTTTTTAATGGTTTTGTGTAACACTTTTAACTCTGCATCTGTGGCTTTACCATCTGTCCAAACCTTGCCTTTTAATTCATCATAGAACAAGCGCCAGAGTTTACGCAGGAAGCGGTGTACTCCTTCAATACCCTTGGTATCCCAGGGTTTACTTTGCTCAACCGGACCAAGGAACATTTCATACATACGGAAAGTATCCGCTCCGTATTTATTTACCAATTCATCCGGATTAACTGTATTGAATTTTGATTTGGACATTTTCTCAACCTCTGCGCCGCAAATATATTTGCCGTTGTCTTCTAAAATAAATTCAGCATTGGCATACTCTCCATTTCTCCATTTTTTGAATGCTTCAACGTCCAATTCAAAACCATCAACAAAGTTTACATCTACATGCAATGCGCTGAAAGGGATTGTTGTTTCATCTGATAAAGATGTTACTGCACCATACTCTTGTATTCGCTTTCGTATGGTTTCTATAGTTGCAGCATCATTTTGAATTATTTTGTCAGTTATGTTTTTTGAAATAAAAATTGAAGGAAGTTTTGATATGTCAAACTCTGGCGGAAATATTCCAGAATTTAATATTCTATACACAAACCTGCTGCTTCCCTGTATCATCCCCTGATTTACCAGTTTTTTGTAAGGCTCATCATGGCCGATATGTCCTAAATCATACAAGGCTTTTGTCCAGAGACGGCTGTACAATAAATGACCTACGGCATGCTCGGTGCCACCGATATATAAATCCACCTGGTTCCAGTAATCACTCACTTTACGGTCACAGAACGCATCGTTATTATGCGGATCCATATAACGAAGAAAATACCAGGAAGAACCTGCATAGCCGGGCATCGTATTTGTTTCCAGGTCTTTGGCAACCCACTCAGGAACATTGGCCAGCGGGCCTTCACCTTCAGGACCAGGACCGTATTTCTCCACATGCGGAAGCTCCAATGGCAACTGGTCTTCACTTAATGGGTAGGCAATCCCGTTTTTCCACTGGATAGGGAAAGGTTCACCCCAATAACGCTGGCGACTAAACGCTGCATCACGCATACGGTAGTTGGTCTTCGCCTTACCGATACCCATTTCCTCAATCTTCTTATTCACAATGCCGATCGCATCCCTCATTACCATGCCATCAAGGAAGTCGCTGTTAGAGAGCTTCGCATCTTTGGTAGCATTGGCTTCCTGCCCGTTAAAATGTTCGCCGATAATATTGGTGATGGGAATATCGAAATGCTGCGCGAATTTAAAATCGCGTTCATCGCCGCAAGGCACCGCCATAATAGCGCCGGTGCCATAACCTGCCAATACATATTCACTGATCCAGATGGGAATTTCGCGGCCGCTAAATGGATTGATGGCATAAGCCCCGGTGAAACAGCCGGTAATCTTTTTTTCGGCCATGCGTTCACGCTCACTGCGGCTTTTTACATAAGCTACATATTCATCCACCGCCTGGGATTGTTCAGAAGATTTGATCTGGTCAATCAGCTCCAGCTCAGGCGCAACCACCATAAAGTCTACGCCAAAAATGGTATCGGGTCTTGTTGTGTAAACCCTCACCCCCGCCTCTCCCTGCAAGGGAGAGGGGCTGGCTGTTTCGTTTTCATTTTGCTGATTATTTTCAGCTTCGTAATTTATTTTTTTAGAAGATGTTTCTTTTAGCTGGTTGCAGGTGTCTGTAATGGTTTTTATTACGGTATCTAAATTATGAAGTACCTCTTCGTTGGTAAACCGAAGTGTTGTAAAACCAATTTCCTGTAAAGAGCGGTCGCGGTTGGTATCATTTTCTTTTTGTTCTTCCTGTGTATGATATCCTCCGTCAACTTCAATAATTAACCAAACATCAAGACAAACAAAATCTGCTATATAATTTTCTATAGGATGTTGCCTTCTGAATTTATAAGCCGTTTGCCTGTTGCGTAAGTTTTGCCAAAGAAGCTCTTCTGCTTCCGTTGGCGTTTTGCGCATTTCCTTTGCATTTTCAAAGTTTAATGCACTCTCAACTTTATATTCAGGATAGCCAAAGCCCGGAGCCTTCTTCTTCGCTTTGTTCTCCTCCGTTTCTTCTCCCCTGCGGGGAGAGATAGCGAGGGGGAATACTATTTCCGCACCCATCGATTTCCCGATCCAGTTGGTTTGCATCTCTTTCATAGATTCGCTGAATTCGATGCGATCCAAACCTTCCAGTAAACGTTCTGCATATTCGGTGATCCGCAAATACCACTGGCGCAGTTTCTTTTTTACCACAGGAAAGCCCCCACGTTCGCTTACGCCATTCACCACTTCATCATTGGCTAATACGGTGCCCAATGCTTCACACCAGTTTACCTCACCATAACCGCAATAGGCCAGGCGATATTCCATCAGGATGGATTGCTGTGTGAATTCATTAAAGGAATTCCAATCCGAAGATGAAAACTGGTTGCCGGTAACTGACGACTGGTAACTGGTATCTGGTATCTGAAACTTATCATTTGGAAACGGATGAACCGCATTGCCTTCTTTTTCAAAAGAAGCGATCAGCACATCAATACTTTCAGCTTTATTGATTTGCCTGTTGTAAAAGCTTTTGAACAGTTGCAGGAAGATCCATTGTGTCCATTGATAATAATTAGGGTCGCTGGTGCGAACTTCACGGCTCCAGTCGAAGCAGAAACCAATATTATCAAGTTGTTTGCGAAAGTTGTCAATATTCTGCTGAGTGCTTACAGCAGGGTGTACACCATGCTCAATAGCATATTGTTCCGCAGGAAGACCAAACGCATCATACCCCATCGGGTGCAGTACGTTAAACCCTTTCAGCCTTTTAAAACGTGCATAGATGTCGCTGGCAATATAACCCAGCGGGTGCCCCACATGCAGTCCCGCACCACTGGGGTAAGGAAACATGTCCAGCACATAAAACTTAGGTTTGCTGCTATCGTTAGATACTTTATAGGCATCTGTTGACACCCATTGCTGCTGCCATTTCTTTTCTATCGCACGAAAATTATACTCCATTTTACGTTGTCTGTTATACGTGTTACGTTATAAGTTGTTTGTTTTAAGTTCAAGGTCCGCTGTCTGGATTCACTTTGTGTTTTTGCGCCTCTGTGCCTTCTCTTGCTGAACAAAGCTTCAACCGTACAAGTGAGTGACACAACCGGGATGCCACGAAGTACTGCGGCCGGTCACCAAAATTTTCCACAAGGCTTGATAATAAGCCGGCCAAACGATCCGTTAAGAATGTGGCAAATGTAAGCGAATCCATTAAATTTGCCCTGTTCACTAACCCTACAACATTATATCATGGCTGAACAAGGAAGGTTTTCGTTAAGGCGCAGCAAGCCGAATTATATCTACAGTATTGTTGGCGTTGCCATTGTATTGCTGATATTGGGTATTATGGGATGGTTCTTTCTGAACTTCCGGCAGGTGGGTAATTCCCTGAAAGAGGACATTCGCATAAGTGCCTACCTGCGCACGATGAATAAAGACACCATTAACCAGATACAGCAGTATGTGGCCGGGCAGCCTTTTGCCAAAAATGTGGTGTATATTAATAAGGAAAGTGCGAAGGAAATCTGGAACAAGGAGAACAATGAAGACTGGGGCAAGATACTTGATTATAACCCACTGCCGGAAAGCATCGATTTTTATGCACGTAACCAATACGTGGATAAAGACAGCCTGACCAAAATTTCGGCACAGTTAAAGACGGCTTTTCCAGACCAGATTACCGATATTACTTACCCGCAAACATTGGTAAATACTTTGAATGAGAAGGCCAAAGCATACGGGCTGGCGTTCCTGGTGATTGCCGTTGTGCTGGGTATTATTGTAATTATAAGTATTGATAATACGATTCGCCTCGCCATGTTCAGCAACCGTTTTTTGATTAAAACGATGCAGATGGTAGGCGCCACACGCAATTTTATTGCACGGCCAATGAACATCAGGGCCATTATCAACGGGCTGATCAGTGCCCTGATTGCGATTGCCATATTGTTCGGATTGATACAGTGGGCAGAAAATTTTATCCCGCAACTAAAGGCTATTCACGACCTGAAGCTGAACCTGATACTGTTTGGCGGCCTGATTATGATTGGGGTAACCATCTCGTTTTTCAGCACCCACCGCAGTGTGATGAAATATCTGAAGATGAAGCTGGATGATTTGTATTAGGGGTGAATGGTGAAAAGTGAATGGTGAGATGTGAATGGTGAAAAGTGAATGGTCAATGGTGAGAGGTGAATGGTGAAAAGTGACATTGCGGGAATAGCCTTACGTCTCTCGTTTTACATTCACGAAAAGAAGTAAACTGCTTTTACCTTTTTGTTTTAATTAAAATTTTTATATTGCGGCTCTCAAAAAAACATTTTCATGGCAGCAGAACAGAAAAAAGCAATTGCTCCTTTATTTACAAAAGATAATTACAGGTGGATGGCTATTGGTGCGGCAGTGATTGCCCTGGGTATGTTTTTAATGAGCGGTGGCAAAAACCAGGACCCCAATGCATTTGACTATAAGTTAGTTTACAGCACTACCCGTGTTACCATCGCGCCAATTTTAATTGTGGCCGGTTTGATGATTGAGGTGTACGGTATTTTTAAGAAGCAGAAAGCCTAGAAAGTTAACTGTTACCGGTGATAAGTTGCCGGTATTAAGATATAAGGCGGTGCGGTGCACCGCTTTTTTTGTAGTATAATGTCATTTTTGAAGAGACGGTTTCTGATAATCCCATTGTTATTGATTGCGATTATCATCACCAATGACACCCATTTTAATATTCTGCAAACAATAACTTTTCCTAAAGTAAATACCATTTCTTTGCAGGACTTTATTCTTTTACTGCAAAACCAATAAGACACTCATGAGCATTATCCAGGCGATCATCATCGCTATCGTTGAAGGTATTACCGAATTTTTGCCCATCTCCTCCACCGGTCACATGATCATTACCAGCTCATTAATGGGAATTGAAAAAGATGAGTTTACCAAGCTGTTTGAAGTAGCCATACAATTGGGCGCCATCCTTTCTGTGGTGGTACTGTACTGGAAAAAATTCTTCGATTTCAGCCGCTGGCAGTTCTATATAAAATTGATCATTGCAGTAATTCCCGCGCTGGTATTAGGCAAGTTGTTTTCAGATAAAATTGATGCATTGCTCGAAAGTCCTACAACGGTAGCTGTTTCAATGCTGGTGGGCGGTATCATTTTGCTGTTTGTCGACAATATTTTTAAACGTCCCACGATCAAGGAAGAAGGCCGCATCAGCTATGCAAAAGGTTTTGTTATCGGCATCTGGCAATGTCTTGCCATGATACCCGGTGTTAGCCGCAGTGCCGCCAGCATTATCGGTGGTATGCAGCAAAAGCTTACCCGTAGCCTGGCCGCCGAATTTTCCTTCTTTCTCGCCGTGCCTACCATGGCTGCTGCTACCGGTTATAAACTACTGAAAGCATATAAGGAAACTCCCGAAATTCTGCAGAATAAAAGCAATCTTGTGGCACTTGGTATCGGTAACGTGGTGGCTTTTGTTGTGGCCATGCTGGCCATAAAATTCTTCATCAGCTTCTTACAGCGTTTTGGTTTTAAACTGTTTGGCTGGTACAGAATTATTGCCGGTATTGTATTGCTGCTGTTAATCTGGAAAGGTATTCTTTAGTAATATTTATTTTTGTTGGGGATCACTATTGCTACTATCCGGCATCGTTGTGTCACTCACTTGTACAGTTGGGATTTTCTTCAGCAATATGATACAGGTTCATCCTGCTCAACAGGTCTTATTCAAAGTTCATATATAAAGAAAGAGGTTGCTCCCCGGCAACCTCTTTCTTTATATATCCTGGATGGTTTCACCAGATCAATTCGCGGCAATATCTTCCCTGGTATCAGCAGTAGGATTTTTAAGCACCTGTTGAATCCCTTTTAATGCGCCAAAAATTTCAACACTGTCTTTCATATTCATTCCTTCCTGTATCGTAATAAATCTTTTTCGTTTTTGTGCATCTACCGCTACTATATAATTGCCCTGTGTGGAATGTACAATAGAAGAGGTAGGTACCAGGTAGCTTTCCGCAGAAGAGAGCAATGGTACTTTAACTTCTGCATACATACCTGGTTTAATGCTGTTGTCATTGGTGGTAACATCTATCTCAATGGCTTCAGAACGAACGTCTGTATTAATTGCACCTGACCTCCTGCTGATCGATGCACGATAATCTTTGCCAGGTAATGCGGTCAGTTCAAAACTAACTTCTCCTTCTTTTTTTATAGTAGAAGCCACAGCTTCCGGCACGTGTACCACCAAACGCAGCTTGTTTTCCTGCTGTAATACCAGCATTGGTCCTTCACTGTTTTTTGAAGATGGCCCTACCAATGCCCCCGGATGTATATTACGTTGTGTGATCACGCCATCAAAAGGCGCACGCACGGTAAGATAATCTTCTGATACATTCAATGCCGCATAACTCGCCTGCTGCGCCTGGTAACCCGCGTCGTCTGACTCCATCTTTGATTTGGCACTTTGCAATTCATAAGGCGCAACAGCTCCCGGTGTTTTTGCCGCCTGCAGCAGTCTTTCATACCGGTCTTTGCTGTTCATATAAATCTCTTTGGCTTTTGCAACTTCCGCCTTACCTGTTAATGCCTGCTGGTTTATTTCTGGCGCTTCCAGTATCATTAATACCTGCCCTTTTTTTACGATGCTGCCTCTGTCAACCAGCACCTGTTTTACAAAACCATTGGCTTTGGGATAAATATCCACATATTCAAACGGCCTGAATTCTCCGGGTAATTGTATGGTGGTGGACAGCGATTTTTGCGTAACGGAAGCATAGTCGTCCTGCGGGTTCGCCGGTTTGTCTGTAGCTGTTTTCTTATCAGTAATATCAACGGGTTTATGATCAGAAGAACAGGAGGAAAAGCCAATCAGAGCGCCGGTCAGCAACACAATGGTAAGCTGCGTAGCGGTTGTGGAAAGTTTCATGTTTTTAATTTTTGGAAGTAAGGAGGGTGATTTGAAGGATGTTTTTTGCTGTACCCAGGCAAAAGCCAGCGGCAGTATATATAAGGCAGCAAGGGTTGATGCAATAAGGCCACCGATAACTGCACGACCAAGAGGCGCTGTTTGTTCGCCTGCTTCACCCATACCAGAAGCCATCGGGATCATACCTGCGATCATCGCAAGACTGGTCATTAGAATAGGCCTTAACCGTATACCTGCTGCGGTGATGGCTGCACGTTTTGCATCACGGTAGTCAAGCCGCAGATGTTCGGCATTGGTTACAATAAGGATGGCATTGGCTACAGATACACCTATCGACATAATCATGCCCATATAACTCTGCAGGTTAAGTGTAGAGCCGGTTGCCAGTAACATAAGTAATGCACCCAATATTACAGCAGGTACGGTAACCAGTACCGTAAGCCCAAGTTTGAATGATTCATAGTTGGCGGCCAGTAACAGGAATATTACGATCACCGCGAAAACAAGGCCTGTTTGCAAGCCATCCAGTGTTTCCGTTAGCAGGCTGCTCATGCCTTTTAACTGTATGGTGATACCTTTTGCCGGTTTACCCAACGTATTGATCGCGTTTTGCACATCCTTTGTCGCAGTGCCCAGGTCTTTCTTATAAACATTGGCGCCTACCGTTAGAAACCGCCTGGGGCCGCTTCTGTCGTATTCTCCTGGTGTTTGTACAATGTTGAAGCTGGCTACATCAGAAAGTACCGGCCTGTTTTGGCCTTTGATCAACGGTATTTCTTTTAGCGCATTGATGTTGTCCATAGAGTATTCAGGCACCTGTACCTGCACCTGGTAGGTGTATGCAGATTTTTCATCCAGCCACAGCACTTTCTGCGTAAACCTGCTGCTGGAAGTACTGGCGGTAACAGAACGTCCGATATCTTCCACGCTTAACCCAAACTGCGCGGCCTTCATGCGGTCAATCGTCATGTTCACTGTAGGAAAAGCAAGCGGTTGCTGTATCTGCACATCCCTTAAATAATCAATCTTCTTCAGTTTGCCGGTAAGTGTATCTGCATAAGCGCTAATCTGTGCAAAGTCTTTTCCTGCAACACGTATCTCAATAGGAGAGGAGGCGCCCTGGCTCATGATCTTGTCAGTAAGGTCAATAGGCTCAAAACTCATCCTTAATTCAGGAAAACGGTACGATATATTTTTTCTGAGTGCATCCTTCAGATCATCCATTTTCATCTTATAACCTTCATCCAGGTTTACCTGTAATACCGCTTCATGTGTGCCTGTGTTAAACACATACAGATTGCTGGAACCATAACTGCTGGGTATAAGCCCTACGTATGCAGAACTGATCTCTACATGGTGTTGTACGGTAGTATCGATGATTGCAAGTACATCCTTCAACACATTTTCAGTTTTCTCCAGCCTTGTGCCATCCGGTTCTTTGATACGTAGCTGAAACTGCCCGGTGTTGGTACGCGGCATCAGGTCCTGCCCGATGCGTTCCATACAAATCACTACCAGCCCCAGCACGATTGCCCCATAAAAAACAACGATGAGTTTTCTCTGTGCCATCATACGGCCCAGTATATTCATAAAACGCATCTTCACATGTTCAAAGAAATCATTTTTGTGTGGGTCTTTTTTTTGATCCTTGATATGTTGTTTTACCTGGTCAACTTCCTCTGCATTAAACGCTTCTCCCGCATGTGCATGAAAATGGCCATGCTTATATTTAAACATGTCTTCTTTCAGCAACCAGTTGGAAAGAATGGGCACAAGGCTTTGTGCAAGAAAGAAGGAAATGATCATGGCAAAACCGATAGACAAAGACAACGGCAGGAACATTGCTTTTGGTACGCCACTCATCAGGAACGATGGTGCAAATACTGCAAGTATACAAAGCAGAATGAGTAATAAAGGGAACGCGATTTCTTTGCAGGCATCAAACACCGCATCACGCATATCCTTGCCCATTTCAAGATGCTGGTGTATATTCTCGATAGTTACCGTTGCCTGATCTACCAGCACACCCACCGCAAGTGCAAGCCCGCTCAGCGTCATGATGTTAATGGTCTGGCCGGCAAGGTTTAATAACAGTACCGTACATATAATAGACACAGGAATCGTGATGATCACCACAAGACTGCTTCGCCAGTCGCGCAGGAAAAGCAATACCATTAGGCCGGTAAGCAAAGCACCCAATGCACCTTCTGTAATCAAACTCTTAACTGCGTTAATCACAAATACAGACTGGTCAAAGGCATAACTGATCTGCACATCATCAGGCAGCAGCGATTGCATGTCTGGCATGGTGGCTTTCAGTTTTTTTACCACATCCCAGGTGGAGGCATCTGCTGTTTTAACCACGGGAATATAAACAGATCGCTTGCCATTGATCAAGGCATAATCCACTGTAATGTCAGCAGCGTCGGCAACTTTAGCCACATCGCTGATGAATACTGCGGTACCGTCTTTTGTTCTTAAAGGAATTTTGGAAAATTCATCTACCGTTTGTTCCAGCGTATTCATCGTGGTTACATACATGATGTTGCCGGCGCGGAGATTGCCTGAAGGAGACATCACGTTTGACTTAGCAATCTGCTCCACCACTTCATCAGGAGAAATATTATAGCTGCGGAGTTTGGCAGGATCAACGCTTACTACCACGGTTCTTGAATTGGCGCCAAACGGGGGAGGAGCCGATAAGCCCGGTACGGTAGCAAACATGGGCCGTATCCTGGTAGATGCCAGGTCTGAAATCTCTTTCAGCGATTTTGTTTTGCTGGACAACACCAACTGACCCACCGGAAGAGACGATGCATCAAAACGTATTACCTGCGGCGGTAATGCACCCGGCGGAAAAAGCTTCATGGCCCTGTTTACCTGTAACGCTACCTGTGCAGAGGCTTCTGCCATATCAGTAGTTTCATAAAAGCTCAATTTGATCAGGGTAAGGCCCTGGATATTCTTGCTTTCAATATTCTTAATACCATTGATGTACAGGAACTGGTCCTGCATACCGGTGGCAAAAAAACCTTCCATTTGCTGTGGTGACATGCCGCCATAAGATTCTATCACGTAAATGGTTGGCAGGTTAAGCTTGGGGAAAATATCAATGGGAATTTTCGTTGCCGCAAGCAGGGAAAAAATAAGAAGGCTCAATACAATTACCACAACGGTAATAGGCCTTTTTAATGCGCCTGAAACTAGGTTCATAAAATATGTTTTATGGTAATTGATTGGTGAACATAGAAAGGTTGCCGGTGGCAGCGGTTTGCATCAGCAGGCCGCGCCATACGTTATTGTTGGCAACAGCTTTATCAACATCGGCCCTGTTTAATACATACAGCGTTTGCACCAGTTCCGTTAACGTGGCCAGCCCCGCCTGGTAGCGGGCGTTGGATTGCTGGTATGCATCATAGGCCGATTTATACTGTACCGGCGCCACCTGTGTTTGCTGCAGTGCGAGTTGATATTGCAGCCTTGCATTGTCTGATTGCGACTGTAAAGCCAGCTCCTGCTCATTCATCCTAAAACGGGAAGCTTCTATCTCCTGCGTTGCGGCTTTTTGTTCCTGCTTATTCCTTGCCAGTGAAGTAATATTCCATTTTACAGCTACGGCAGCCATATAATTATAAGTCTTGTAGGGGATGCCATCAGAAATTTTACTGCTGTAATCGCCATCTTTATCAACACCGGAACCTCTTGCCCAGCCCATGCCTAAAATATTGATGGTTGGCAGCACGGCCTTTTTTACCACCAGTGATTTTTCTCTGGAAAGATTTACCTGCTGCTGTGCGTACTGCAGGTAAGGGTGCGATTGAATATTGAAGGTATCCTTTATAATATCCGGCGGTAGCGTGGTTAAAAAGAAACTCGTATCAACATTGATGCTGTCTTGCCGGATGCCAGATAATTGGGCAAGTATAATTCTTTGCTGAGCGGCATTTTGCTGGCTTTGTAGCAATGCCAGCCGTGCCTTGGCAACTTCTGCATTTGCATAGGAAGAATCAGCACCTGGTATTAAACCTGCACCCGAACGACTTGAAATATATTGCTGAAAGGTTGCGGCACGATCAAGGTTTTGCTGTTGTACCGCCTGGAGCTTTAGAAGCAAGGCCAGTTGCAGGTAAGCATCTGCGGCGGTAATTTTTTGTTTGAAAATTTCATTCTGATAATCATCCTGTGCCAGCTTTTCCTGCGCCTGTGCATATAACACAGCTTGCTTCAAACGCCCGAAGGTAAACGCCCGCCAGTCAATGCTCAGCGTGGTAAAGCTGCCAAAAACACCCTGGTAAATATTATCGGCCCTTACGCCACCAGACGTGGAAATGGTAGAACCTTCATTATTATAAAATGAACCCACTAAACCGTTGTTGGTAGAATAGGTGTATTGATCACCCACAACAAGGTCTGGAAGAAAGTCTTTCTTTGCCGCATTGGTGTAATAGCCTGCGGCTTTAATACCGGCCTGTTTTGCTTTAATAGATGGATAGTTCTGTGCTACTGCTTCAAGTAAATCTTTGAAGGATACAACCTGTTGTGCACCCGCGTGTTTAAACGCAATAAGGCACAGCAACCCTAACATTTTTTTCATGATCTTGATATAATTTGATACAAACCTTTAATTGGATTAACCGGGGAAGTATCAAAATATCAGATGCGCAATAAACAAAGGGAATTAAAGTACCGGTGAGGCGTAATGATTTCAGCGATGGTTCTGCGGCCGCGTAATCTTAACGTTAGACCTGCAGCAATAAATACAGCAAGGGTTACAACAATCAATTTCCAGGCGCTGCTTAACAGCTTGTATACGGCATTTAAAACTACTTTTCTAAAACTGGTATCATCACAAGCACTTACATGCGATACGTGATAAGAATTTACATCATCTCTTTTTGCAATGATGGAAGCAGATTCCTGGAAGGTAGTATGAATGGTGCTAAGTAAACCCGGGAAGCCATAACTGTTTGCGACAAGAAAAGGACGGATAACAAAGAATGTTATCAGTGCGCCTAAGAGCATTATTTTTAAAAAATAATCTTTCATTGTCTTTTAAGAGATGCCGAAGTTAAGCAGGAAAAAGATATACCGGGCAAAAGTATCGTTAAGAAAGAGATTTCAAACGGTGATTGCAGGTTTTCTGTCGGTCATTTTATTGATCGCTGTGCAATGACCGGGCAGGTAACTTTCTTCTTATAAACATTGATTAAAATCCATCTCAGCTAAACTTCTTTGCCACAGTTTTAGTAAATTACAAGTAAACAAAATGGCATGAAGACACTATCTGAAACATGGTTTGCGGATGGCTATATTGATTTTGAACTGAAGAAATATACCCTACTCGCCTATCTCAAAGAAATTGACCACTATTTTAATGAAAGCAAGCTTTATCCCCAACTGGCTGATGTGATCTTTCATTATAATAACATTGCCGCCTTCAGGCAAAACAAGAAATTTCTACAGGAGCAATTTCCCAAAAAACTCACCGGCCTTCAACTACAAAGGTTACAGTTATTATACGAGCAAATGATTGAAGATGATGAGCTGATGCAGGAGCTGGAAGATATTATTCAGTATGCCGCAACCAAAATGCAGCACACGATTACCGCCGGCACCGAGATCTATGAATTTGTAGAAGAGAAGCTTACCATCATACCGGTTGGATTGATACCGCTTGAACAGAATGAAGGCTATTTTTTCCTGAGTGAAAAAGCCAGGCATACACGTGTTTATCAATACAGGTTAAGCATTTTTGAAAAACATGATGAAAAATACCGCAGTATTAAAACGGAGTTTATTGATACCTGGCAACGCAGTTTTGTAAACACTTACGAGAGCATTAAAACCGAACTCATCAGGAACAGAACGGTATTGCCCAACCCGGCAGTATATTCTATTGAAACAAGCCTGGAAATACCGGTAGAGGAAACCTTGTTGCCAATTGCAAAGAGAAGCCTGGTGAGGTATATCAGCACCAAGGCTGCATAATACGTTAAATTATTGCTGAGGATTAAATTTTACCCAATAAAGATCATCCAGCCCATTGCCGGTACCCGTTAATAATTGAGTGATTTGTTGATAGGTTTTCTTTGTATGCTGATGAAAACGGTTGCTTGCACGGTTGCTGGTAAAGAAGAGTATTTTTTTATCCCTGCTTACATAGGGGCAATAATCCAATGCAGCCGAGTTGATGCCCTCGGGCAGATGCTTTGCCGGAAGCCAGTTACCCTGCTGATCCTTATTGCTGATATATAAATCGCCGCCACCAATATCATCGGCACGGCCATAAGATGTAAACAGTATAAATTGTTCATAAGGGTCTACAAAAGCATTAAACTCGTAATTGACTGAATTAACAGCTTCAGGAAGGCTCACCGGCTTTTCGTAAACGCCATTATTGTACCTGCACATCACAATGTCTTCTTTCCCTTTACCGTAAGCAGCTTCTACCGTAAAGTATAAATTTCCGTTGGAGGACACAGAAGGAAAAAATTCATTTTTGTCACTGTTTACCGTAAACCCGAGATGTTGCGGGTTACCCCAATTGCCACCTTTGCTTTTAACTACTTTCCAAAGGTCAAAATCATTGGTTGAGTCTTTATCATTTACCGGTCTGTCAGAAGAAAAGAAAACGGTATTTCCATCCAAAGAAAACGTTGCTTCCAGGTCGCGGTAAACACCCGAAAATGATGCTGCTTCAGGTTTGCTCCATTTGCCGTTTTTTCGGGTGACGGTAAGTATGGTACTCAGCAGGAATTTGGGTTGTTGTAGCGTGTAAAAAATTTCATCATTACCCGGGGAGATGGTAAAATCGCGGTTGCTTAAGCCGTCTGATAAAAGACCTTGCGCAAAAATGACAGGCGTATCAACAGGTAATAAATTACCTGGGTATAATGACTGGCCAAATCCTGCATTGGCCATCATTAAGAGTATACAAAAGGTTGCTGATATATATCGCATAGCTTGTTATTGTCTTAAATATACTCAAGCTATACCGTAGCCGGTAACCGTTGATAAAATTAACCGCTTTTAATAAGTGGTATAAATAATGATAAAAGCAACCAGCAGTACCATCAGCAGCCCAAGGAAAAAGAAAGCATCAGCCACTTTTTCCAGCCATATATTGTTTGTTTTTCTTAAAGCCGCGTAAGAGAATAATGCAGAGATGATAAAGAAAAGCGTATCAAATCCCAACAATTCATCCGCATAGGTTTGCATACTGGTTTTCATCACCCTGAAAAGGGCAATAACGGTAATGCATACGCCAATCATTGTGGTTGAGCCACTCAGGATATGATGCGCAATATCCCGGCTTTTTTCGTCCTGGTTAAACATTTTCATGATGATTCCCTGGCAGACCAATTCAGTTGATCAGCGAAAAGATAACATAGAAACTGAATTTCTTCAAAAGTTTAATGAGTGAAAAAACTTTAGCAAAAAAAAGTGCCTGGTTTCATTATCGAAGCCAGGCACTGGTATTTAAAATGAATAACCTGTTTACTATTTAATTTCCTTGATCTTATCCCACATTGCTTTTGCTACAAATTCATTGCCTGTATCATTCAGGTGAACGCCATCGGTGGTAAGAACGCCTTTGTCAACATTCTGTGTGTTGTGCTCTTTGTCGTAATCAAGTAACTGCTGGCGAAGATCAACCACGGGCAATTGAAGATCTTTTGCAATACTGCGGATGATGTTGCAGAACTTGTTCAGCTCGCCATCCTGCGTATTGCTGAAATCAGTTTTTTCGCCAATGGCAGCGGGCGTAACCACAATTACTTTTGCATTGGCAGCCTGAAGTTTCTTAATAATGGCGCGATAAAACTTCTCGAATTTATCTGCATCGGTACCGGTGCCAAACATACTCTTATGCCATACATCATTTACACCTACATATATTATTACAATGTCAGGTGATTTACTCAGCACATCTTCTTCCATACGCAGGTATAAATCATATACCTTGTTACCGCCAATACCCGCACCGATCAATTCATAATTACTTACGCCCTGCTGTTTTAGCATGTTATCCAATACGGTGATATATCCTTTAGGGCCAACACCCGCCTGGGTAATGGAGTCACCAAAAAATACCACTTTCTTTTTTTTGTCAGCAACAAAGGAAGCCATAATTAATAGTGCAATAAAGCAGCCAAGCCAGATCAGTTTATTATTCATGGTAGCATATTTATCGTTAAATGTACGCGATACTTCATCGTTTATTCTGATTGAAGAATACTTATTTAAGCAGGTAAGGTTTTTCCCTGTATAACTTCCAGATAAACTCACCAAAAATGGTATTGGCCCAGGCAAACCACTTGCGTGTAAATTTAGAGGCATCATCTTTTTGAAAACTTTCATGTATAAAACCCGTACCGGCATGCGTTTTCTGTAACACGTCTACACAATGTTTAATTTCCTTATCATCAATACTTGTTAAACCGCGTAATACGATGCTCATAGGCCAGATGGTATTAACACCGGTGTGTGGTCCACCGATGCCTTCGCCGGCCTTCCCTTTAAAATAAAACGGGTTGGTTTCTTCAGACAATACCATTTTACGGGTGTTGAGGTAAAGCGGGTCATTTGACTTAATTGCATCAATGTAAGGTAGTGACAGGAGAGAAGGAACATTCGCATCATCCATCAGGTTATAGCTGCCATACCCATTTACTTCAAAAGCGAAATGTTTGCCATGCGTTTTATTATCGATCACTGCATTGGCATAAAGCGCTGTTTTTACCTGCTGCTGAAGATCGAGCACTTCTTTATTGAACTGTGCATCAAACAAACCCATCTTAGGGATATAGCCCAGAATAGTAATGGCAAACATATTACTTGGCACCAGGTAAGAGAATACAGTAGCATCATCACTTGGCCTGAAGGTAGAGCAAATCATGCCATTTGGTTTTGCAGGATAGCCGTAACCGCTTAGAGGAACGCCATCTGTGGCCCATGCTGTATTACGCTGAAAGCTGTAAGGCCCGTGATCATGAAAACGTTGCTGTTCTTTAAATGTTTTTACAATCAGCCTTATAGCGTCTTTCCATTGGTCATCAAACAGGGTGGTATCGCCGGTGATTTTCCAGTAACCATAGCTTAAACGCACCGGGTAACAAAGGCTGTCAATCTCCCACTTACGTTCGTGAATGCCGGGTTTCATGTCAGTAATATCGGTGTGTTTCCACTCGCTTACTTTGCTGGTATCTTTATAAAAAGCGTTGGCGTAAGGATCCAGCAAAATACATTTCACCTGCCGGTTGATAACTCCTTTCACCAGTTCATGAAGGTCTTTATCTTCCTTACATAAAGGCAGGTAAGGCCAAACCTGGGCTGTACTATCGCGCAGCCACATGGCATCTATATCACCGGTGATAACATAAGTATCCGGCTTGCCATCAATCACTTCAAAATCAACCGTGGTATCAAGTGTGTTAGGAAAGCTGTTTTCAAACAGCCAGGCAATTTCTTTATTGCCGATATTCTTTTTTACTTCCGCAATCAGCTTCTCAACAGACGCACTTTTGAATTTTCTTTGTGCTTCCGGGATTCGCACAACAGGAAAATCAGTTGCACCTTTTGCCAGACTATATTTTGAAAAAGCCAGGGCCGCACCCGCCATGGCAGACTGTTGTAGAAATGTTCTTCTTTGCATGGTAACCGCTAGGTTTTAAAATGGAAAATAGCAACGCAATATACATGATTAAAGAAAAAGCAGCACGTGCTTACAGGCCTTTGCGATTGATCTTTTATTTTTACAGGATTAACGAATATTTCTGTGATGACGGGATCAACTATGCTAAAGCTACTTTCACCCATGTTATGGACGGACGACCTTGAAGCATCCGTAAAATTTTATACCGAAGTGCTGGAATTTGAATGTGATGCTTATGATGAAAGTTGGGGATGGGCTTCTCTTCACAAAGACCTTGTTCAGATTATGCTGGCCCGGCCAAACGCACATGATACTGAATATCAGCGACCGGGTTTTACCGGGACTTTTTATATTCACACAGATGATGTAGATGCCTGGTGGCTTAAGCTGAAAGATAAATGCCGCATAGTTTACCCGCTGGAAAGTTTTGAATACCAGATGCGGGAATTTTGTATTCTTGATAATAACGGGTACCGTATACAGTTTGGCTCTGAGATTAATGATGGAGATGTAAAACCAGAATAAAATATTTTTGGTTCATTCTTTCAAGGCACCTATTTTTGCAGCCCAAATTACAGGATTGGCCAATGGTGTAATGGTAACACAGCAGATTTTGGTTCTGTTATTCTTGGTTCGAGTCCAGGTTGGCCAACCTTACCGGGCGAGTTGAGTAAATCACTTGCCCGGTTTTTATTTGTAGCTGCCTGGCAGGTACAACCTTTGTAACCTCAGTTATAAAAGCTTATCCTACTGCATAATAATTGCCAGTTAATTTATAAATGACTGATCACAAATTTTTATCTTCATATTGACAGAAGTACCGTATGAAGCTTGACCGATATGAATTAAGATCCGGAGATAACTTTTTGAGTTATGAATTTATTAGTGAAGGTGTGAGGAGGCGAGTTAGTAAGCTTATCCAGTTTTCACTTATCGATAAGGATGCTTTGTTTTTCAACCTGGCTTTTGGTGACAAGAAATATGAATCTGGTGAGATGGATGATATAGCTATAACTGATAACGGAGATAGCGAAAAAGTTTTGGCAACTGTGGTTGCTGCTGTTTATACTTTTTGTGACAAATATCCTGAAGCATGGATATATGCAACCGGGAGTACAGAAAGCAGAACACGCTTATACAAAATGGGCATTAACAGGTATTATGATGCGGTACAAACTGACTTTGAAATTTTCGGTTTTACAAAAAATGGGTGGGAGCGTTTTGAAAAAAGTAAAAACTATCAGGCATTCGTTGTGCAACGAAAAAGGCTTAAATTTGGAATATGAAAAAGATACCTGAGTTGAATGAAAAGAAGATTGCTATTGTTCGTATTGACAAATCTTTAAACAAGTACGACGATGTTGTTCTTTTTCCTGAAAAGGTAAAAAAAGCAAAAAATGCTTTTGAAAAATTCGGCATCCCTGACTTAAAGAAGCGCAGTCGCTAGTCTCTCCCTTCATTACAATGCATCCACAAGATGCAACTGCAAAGATCATTTACATTATATATCGTATAGATCTCATTTCATTATAACAGGTAGTCTTACTGTGCGATTACTGTTTGTATCAATTCAATCTTTCCAAATGCTTTTTTAACTGCGCATGCATATGAAGCCAGTAACTTTTCTCCTTTTCTTCCTGGCCTTCAAAATAAATAAGTACTTCAACTTGTTCCAGCGCGCCCTTAAGGTCTCTAACTTCCAGGCGGTTGCCCTCTAGGTCTGTTACGTAAATCATACAATCATCTAATTGCCGTTAGCAAAAATGGTATTTTGTGATGGGGCCGTAATTTTTATCCTGTTTTCTTAAGTACCGGAACATAGTGTGCGGAAGAGGCTGGTTTCATAGACAAGCGAAACTATATGCGTAACAATAAAGATGTTGGTTTACCTGCAACATCATTGTTTATAAATTTATTCACCGGTAATAAAAAATGCCCGGGAACAACCCGGGCAGAATAACATTTTTAAAAAAGATTTGTTTACAAAAAAGTAACTAATTTTTTCCATCACTCATTTTAAGCAGGGCCATAATTTGTTGCATGGTCCGCTGCATACCATCACTGCTGCCATCAAGGAAAATAATATTGCCTTCGCTTGCTTCGGCAAAATTCTTTACCGCTTCTGTCCACATGCTAAACAGGATTACATTGGTATCAAGATTGGCCTGTTTCATTTGTTCCGCAGCCTGGCTCATACCACGCGCAACTTCTTCTCTAAACAGCGCAACACCTTGTCCCCGTAATTTGGCTGCTTCTCTTTCTGCCTCCGCTGCAATTTTTATGGCATTACCTTCCGCTTCTGCAGCTTTGGTTTTTGTAATCAGTAAAGCCTGTCCTTCATTTTCAGCAGCCGCTTTCAGGTTATTGCTGGCCACAACCTTGCTCATGCTTTCCATTACCTGTTTATCGAATGTGATATCATTAATCTGAAGGTCCAGTAAATGGTAGCCCCAATCTTCCAGTACATGATCCACTTCAGACTTTACGCTTTCTACAATCTCCCTGCGCAGCAATAATATCTCCGCCTGTTTCTTGGTAGCTACATATGAACGGATATTCCCTTCAATGGTTCTTACCAGCGCCTGCATCAGGTCTTTATCTCCAATAAATTTGAAAGCTACTTTTTTGATGGTTTCCTCATCTGCATTCATCACTGCATATAACAACATGCTTTTGAAATATACATTCGCCTGGTCTTGTGTTACCGCCTGGAATTCCAGTTCTACCGAGCGGTTCTGAATGCTGATCCTTTTATAGATCTGTTCAATAAGCGGAATTTTAAAATTAAGTCCCGGCCGTAACACGCGCTGATACTTTCCAAACATAGTAACAACCGCGATGGTTCCCTGGTTAACAGTTACCAGGCCGCTGAAAATAATAAAGGCGATAAGTAATAACCACCAGTAAGATGCAAGCTGGTCCATAATAAAATATTTTGGTTAAGATAAATAATCCGGTGTAAAAAGGAAATATTATTGATGAAAGCTGGTTCCGATAAATTGCAACGCATCTGTAATACCTGTTCTCCAGTAGGTCCAGGTATGGGCACCATCACGTACGCGATATTCGTGCGGAACTCTTTTCTCTGTCAATGCTATATGTAATAAACAGTTGCCTTTGGTTAAAAAATCGTCATCGCCGCAATCAATCCAGTAACGCACTTTTTTCAATTCATCTACTGATTTTGTCTCTACAATTTTCAAAATAGAATTAGCGTACCAGTCTTTGTTCAGGCGGTCTTTGCCTTTAAGGTTGCGGCCATATAATTGACCAAAGGTATTTTTCCAGTCGTCATCCGCCATATTTGTAATTGCATCGTCATCTAAAACAGCTGCGCTAAAAGGTGCCGCGGCGGCAAATAATTCGGGATATTTTAGTGCATAGATCAACGTGCCATAGCCGCCCATAGATAAACCCGCTACACCCCGATATCTTTTCTCAGCCTTTATATGATAACCCTTTTCAATAGAAGGCATAAACTCTTTAATAAAAAAATCTTCATATTTTTCTTTGCCATCATAAGAATTTATATAGAAGCTTGAATCTGCGTTTGGCATTACAATGACCATTGGCGGAATAGTACCTTCTGCAATTGCTTTATCTGCATAACGGTTGATCTCTCCAAACTGAAGCCATCCTGTATGATCATCCGTATAACCATGTAATAAATAAACTACCGGGTAACTGCGTTGTGAAGTTTGATAATCTGCAGGCAGGTAGATCGTATATTTTACATCCCTGCCAAGGATGCTGCTTTTAACTGTTTGCTCTTCTATTACTTTCCCGTTGGTTTGTGCATAGGTGGCTGTAAGTAGTGTGCAGCAGAAAAAGGCAAGTAAAAACAATCGCTGGTAGTAGTAGTTCATGTTGTGTGTTTTGGTGATAAATATAATGAGGAAAGGCCGCATTTTCATTACAGTAAAAGTCTATATAAAATAAAGAGAGCGGTAAGAATACCGCCCTCACATTTACGCTGTCTTACCGACAGTCTTTCGCCGTTTTCCAAACCTGTAAAAAATATGTTTAATAGTCATTAGGGGTTATAAGCTTCATGTGTTTATTGATCATCTTTTTATTATTTCCTTATTTTGATAACACAAAGCTACGGCGGTACAAGGGCCTGTTGTTAGCCCGCAAAGGCGTTGCATTACTCCAAAAAGACGATCTGCTGAAATAAAGTGCCGGAAGTGTGAAAGATGACTGTTGGATTGGCTTGGATGATGGCGGGCAATGATAAATAGAAGAAACCTGACTTATACTATAGGCAGGTTACGTTTTAATATATGCGATCCCGGAAGTATTGGTGATGAGTTAAATAATGGAAAAGAAAAAAAACACTATTGGAAATATAGATCGGGCTGGTTGATAACAAAACGCAGAGGCTATATTACTCCTGCGTTTTGTTTATTAAATGATTTACAAATTCACTTTCCGCCATATATCTTCATATTCCTGCGGGTGTCTTTTGAATTGTGCCTGTACGTATACACACAATGGAATTACTTTCAGGTGATGTTCCCTGGCATAAGCTACCATCGCAGTAAGCAGCTTCTTTGCAAAGCCCTTGCCCTCCGCTTCTGCAGAGACTTCTGTATGATATACTGTTACTACCGAGGGCGCTACATGCACCACCATCTCACCTGTTTCAAGTGCGCCTTCCTGTATTACAAACTTTCCATTTCCACGATCATCCAGTTGAAGTGTAACATCGTCCATATAAGCCGGTTAAATAGTAAAGTAAAATTCTTCAGATCTGTATCCTGATCTTTTATATACAAGATAGATCATCGATACTAAAAAAGTATTTCGGTTGGTGTATTAAAACCTCATTCCAAGCGTAACATAAGGATACCAGCCTTCCGTTGAATGCCCCATCACAAATTGTATCACTGCAATTCCTGCCGGTGCAAAATAGAAACCACCGCCTGCGCCGTTATGCCATGTGCCGGAATGATCGTCCTGCTCCCAAACGCGGCCAACATCATAAAAACCGGTGAGACCAAACTGTCCGGGCAGTATATAGCCTGCCAGGTCAGCAAGTTTGATACGTAGCTCCAGGTTGTTATAAAAACTATATTGACCTGCAAACCTGTATTGGCGATAACCCAGTAAATTTTCCTGTCCGCCCAGGAACAATGATTGGTAAAATGCTGTCTTGCCTATTGTTACACCACCGCCAAAACGTTCTGCCAGTACAATGGTAGACCTGCTATTAAGACTTTTATATAAAGCCACTTCAGGAATTAACTGTGCGAAGGATTTAGAATTATTGTTAAGGCCTGCATAACCCTGCAACCTGATATTTATATAAGAACCCCAGGTTGGAATGATAGGATTATTTCTTTTATCATTCACAAAGTTCACAACGATACCGCCATGAAGTTTGTCTTTATCAATCGTAGCGCTATCATAGGAGCCAACGAGTGAGGGATTACTAATAAGCCTGCCGGTATTATCATCCTTATCAAACCGGTAGTATTGGAGAGACGGGCCAATACTTAAACTGGTGCCGGTCCGGTTATTAAAACGTATTGCCGGATCAACTTCGTAAATACTAAAACGGCTGCGGTAATAACGTTTGAAATTTCCTACTTTATTAAAAATAGTCTCATTGCCACGGCCAAAAAAATTGATGGTATTGTTAGGCGCTTTTGCAAAAGCCTGCAACGTAAAATCCGCACGGCCAAAAGCGTCAATCCATTCGCCGCCATATTTCAGCATAAACGCTTTGGTAGAAAAAGAATGACCCACCAATAGCTGCTGAACATTGCTGTAGGGCCATTTTCTAAAGCCTTCCTGTTTGGTATGTTTGAAACCCGCACCCAGTAAAAATCCATCATCCACATTAATACCAAAGGTTAATAATGGCATGGTTACGTTGTAAAGATTTACAGGATCAAAAGCCACGTTTGCACTATCGTTTGACAAATGTTTTTTCAGCCTTGATACCTCACCGCTATAGCTGGCATTTTCCAGCTCCTCATACAGGTTGATCTTTTTCTCAGCGGCAATCACGTTATAGGTTTTATGGCCATCTCCGCCGATGATCCTTAATTTGATTGCCGATGTTTTATTGTTAATTACAACGCTGTCATCTCCCTTGGATATATAGAGCCTTATCTCTTTGGTTAACGCAGGATCATAAGTTTTATCCATCAGCACATCCTTCACTTCCCCTTCTTTATTGATCTTTTTGATCACGATGCGCAGTGCCTCATTGGCAGCATCTGTAATTTCCACATACTCATTTTTATTACTGGTATGTATATCAACGATCTTGTTGATAAAACGATAGTACCTGTCCATGGCCTGCGGTATATTATTGCGCCTGGCTTTAAGTTGCCGGAATAATACATCATGCCTTAACTGGTAAGCAGAAGCTGGTAATTGCTGAAGCGACTTTTCCAACACTTCATCACTCACATCGGTTACAAAAGTATTGGCCATCTTCATCCAATCTTCATGGCTGTACTGCGATTGAGGATAAGCGTTGATAAACCTTGTTTTGAACAGCGAATATTCTACAGAGCTGATCGTGCTGTCAAAACCCTGCAGCGTAGGCATGATCCATTTTACTTTAGCCAGTGTTGGAAACCATCCCTGCGCAACTCTCAGCGCCTGGTCGCGGTCCCTGGGTACGGCTTCATAATTCTTATCTTTGTCCTTGCTGTGGTTGATCCATCTCCACTGGTCTTCATGCCTGTCCCAGTCACCCACCAGCAGGTCAAGCATACGTGCCTTCAGGAACTCATGCGTTTTAAAGGTATTGTCATTATCCTTGTTAAGGTTTTTCAACATTTTAAAAGTGTTGTCAGACTCACCTTCGGGTTCCCGCTCTTCCAGCAGGAAAACTTTGTCAACAAAATCCTTTGCATAATGGCCCAAATTCTTGTCGTAAGCTATTACGCCGATAACCGGGTGTGCATGTGGTATTTTAAGTGCATCTGCCAGTGGGGGAATAATCAATGCTGAAAAAGGATGCTGGCCGCTGGTGGCATCATCCAGTGCATCGCGGGCAAATGTTTGCCGCAGTTCTTCCGGAAGTAATGCGTCCGGGTTCTTTTCCACGCTGCGTAATACCCATTCTTTGCCGCTTTTATCTTTTAACCGTAATGATTTTGATTGCATACCGCCGCCGCGTTGCAGAGGTGTAAGACCACCACCAACATCTCCAATTTTTATGACTGGTAATTTGGTAAGCGCCGCCCATTCTTTGCGATAATTTTCACCAAAAAGCTTACGGTGAAACTTGCTAACGCTATCATATGCCGGGTGCACACGTACTTCAACGCTATCTTTTGCAATGGTTGAAATGTAAGCTGAGTCTTCCTTGTATTTAACAGAGGTATAAGGCTGGGCAAAGGTGAAGGCCGCATGTACGCCTGTATCGGTATAAATATAATAAGTAAAGCGCATGGTGTTTCCCGCAAGCAGGTCTGCTGTTACATAACCTTGCGTGGCATCGGCAAAAAGTGAATGCCTGCCTTTTCTTGCATAAGTATTTTTTGCACCGGCGCCACTTACCACCTGCGTTTGCTCATCCTTAATAAACTGAAGGCCATGTTCGTGCCCGGCCACATGTATCAGGTTTGGAAAACCGGTAAACACGCCATCTATCTTACGGATCATCTCTTTATATAACGGATGACCAAGATCCTGCGGGTTGGTAAAGGTAGAGCGGAGTATAGGATAAAGTGAACCTATCACCGGCAATGGAATGTATAAATTTTTATTTGCTGCTGTTAGCGGGAACAGGTGATCCTTGAGCGAAAAATATCCGCCATGTGTACCATAGCTTTGAAACGGATGGTGGGAAGCAAGCAGGATTACTTTATAACGGTTCTTGTATAACAGTTCCTCAAACCGTGCAATGATCTCGTCTTTGTTATTGCATTCGCATTCTGCTTCCGGATTTTTCTTGTTGTACATGTGTACCCACCACTCACTGTCGAAAGCAATAATGGTAAGACTGTCTGATACGTTGATCTCCACAGGACCGGGGCATCCATCCGGTGGCAGCAGCTTTAAAAGCGAATCGCCCTGCTGATCAATAAAAGACCACTGCTGCTTAATCTTTTCCAGGCCCTTAGGACCCATCTTATCCCAGTCGTGGTTGCCCGGTATAAAATATACCGGTGCACCTTTGGCGCGCATGGGCTGGTACTGAGATTGTAATATCTTTTGTGTAGTTGTTTCTTCCGGGCTGCCGGGCAAACCCATACCACGGGGATAAATATTATCTCCCAGGTACATTACCGAAGTTTTGTTGGGAATAATATGGGCTGAGGCGTTTGTAAGCACCGATTTTTGCTGCGCATCCATTTCACCCGCATCGCCTATAAAAATCATGCGATAGCGGATGGAGTCCTGCGCTGCAAGGAACAACGGTAAGAAAAATAAAGAAAGTATATAGACGAGTTTTCTCATTATTGATAGTTTTGATATTATCCTGCAGCAACTATTAACTATTGCTGTATGCAGTTTTCACCGGGCACTCACAAACTAAAAAAGCTTCAACAAATTTCAAAGGAATGTTATGGTTTTCGACCTCAGTATATGGCCAGGTTGAAAGAAGTGTTGACGAAATCTCATAACATAAACGGCCAAAGTTACCGCATCAAATATAGTACGCAATAGATATATCGTGGTTATTGTTGTATAGATTATCAGTATCGCAAATCTTTTGCTGATGTAAAAAGACTCCCTTAATTTTAGCAGCTATGATGGGCAGCTTAAGGCGCTTAAAGATCGCGTATTCCTTCTATAATTTTTTTCATCGCAAGCAACTTGCACATAATCTTCCGCTTTTTAAAAAATACGGGTTGAAGAAAACTTATTTCTCACCTCTTTCCAGTAAAGATTTTGTGCAATTAACTGCGCCGGCAACAGAAGAAGACCGGCCGGATATTAAAGCGAGTACTTTATACAAGTCAGTTGACGGGGAAAGCAAAAAAAGCATTCTTGCATTTGAAGAGAATGGATTTTGTGTGCTGCGTAATTACCTGTCATCGCAGGAAGTGCGTGTTATTAATAATGAAGTAGATAAATTACTTGCAGATAAAAAGGTCGGGTTTAATTCGAGCAATAAACTCATGTTTACGATTCTTCATTCTTCATTAATAAGAAGTCTTGGTGAAGAGCCTAAGCTGAAAGATTTCCTGCGCAGGTTGATTAATGGCAAACCGGTTTTGTTTCAAAGCATAAATTTTTTAATGGGCAGCGAGCAGAGAACCCATTCTGATTCTATTCACATGACTACTTTCCCGCTGGGAGGTTTACTAGGTGTGTGGATAGCCCTGGATGATATTACCGAAGACAACGGCCCGCTGCATTATTATCCCGGCAGTCATAAACTGCCTTATTACCTGAATGCCGATTATAATAATGAAGGTTCTTCGCTGTTTACCGGTGAGCAATCTTATGCTGCCTATGAAGATATGATTGCTGGGAAGATTAAGGAGCTGGGATTAAAGAAACAAGTCTTTACGGCAAAAAAAGGAGATATGCTCATCTGGCATGCCAATCTTTTCCATGGAGGAGAACCACATAAGGATAAAAAGCTAACCCGCCGGAGTATGGTTTTACATTATTTCAAAAAAGGAGTGATCTGCTATCACGAGATTACACAACGGCCCGCACTTATCAGGAGCCCATTTTAAAAAAGGATTTTATCTAAAACTTACCATAGAAGTAAGCGGGTGTCTCAGGTTCTGGTAACGCATCATATCCACCTTAACGCTGCCCACGGCAATCGGGCTCTCTACGCGTAAGGGAATATGGTTGGCATCATCACTTACCCAAACCGTCATCTTTTCACCACCTTCGAAAATGGTGCCTTTCAGCAGCAGGGGCTTAAACTTGATCGCATTGAATTTTCCATACTTCGTTTTAACCACTTCCTTACCCATATACCGGATATACAGGTGATAGATTTCGTTGTCGAGAAACATATCGAAAGGTATCTTATCATCTACCTTATACTTTGCAAAATCAATATTACGGGCATAATAAATGGCGCTGATCACATCCTGGATGCAATTGGTTACTTTATAAACGCCGTCGGTAGTAATGGCGGTATTTGTGGTACGGTTAAAGGTAATGTTCTCGTATTTTTTGTACCCGCCTTCATCAATATTGCGTATAAATTTCAAAGGTTGAAGCGTAGCAGTATCAATATAACTTTCATAACGGTCACGCACTTTAAAAATCCAGTCGTACTTGGTATTGGAACTGCCTACGCCGGCCACATGAAAAACAGGCTTATTGTTAATACGTTCCAGCGAAGTGGTAAAAGTGGCGTTACCTGCATTTACATAAATGCCAATTACGTTGTAGAAGATATTATAGGTAAGAAGTTCACCGGCCTGGAAAGCGGTATTATGCATTCCGCAAAACTCGTCTCCTGCCGATAAACTCGTTGTGCCTAAAATCAGGGTGCTAAAAAATGCAATTAATTTCTTCACGCTATTTGTTTCTAAAGAGTTTTACTGTTAAGATAAACAAACTTCCTGCCAATGCCGGAATAACAAGGTTGATTAACCAAATACCCGCTGCTGTATAAAGTATGCCAACGGTATTGGTGCTAAGCAATGCAAAGAGTTGTGTGCTGGCCTGTCCGCGTACGCCCAATTCTGCCATGGGAATCGTTGGAACGATGGCGATCACCAAAAATAATACACAAATCATGCTCACGGAATCTGCAAGACCCATATTTACGTCAAATACTTTAAACATTAGTACATATTGGAGTGTAAATACAACGTATCTGAATGCTGATAGTATCAAAATTCTTGTTAATTCTTTCCAGTGAAAATCCTCCACCTTATCAAAGAGATACTTGTACCGGTGTATGTACGGCAACTTTTCCATCAGGGCGGCGATCCACGAAAGGTTATAATAACATACCATATGCAGCACCATGCCCGTAATAATAATATAAATAAGCCCGCTTAGCCATAATTGCGACAAACCTTCCAGTTGCTGCGTTTCTGTAAGAATATTGTTCTTTACATAAAACAGTCCCACAATGCCCGCGATCAGTGTAATGGCAATCTGGCTCATACTACCTACAATAGACAGCGAAATGGAACGCAGCCTGTTGCCTTCATGCATATAGACAATCCTGCCAACATATTCCCCTACGCCATTGGGTGTAAAAAGGGAAATAGACAAACCTGACAATACTCCTTTGAATGCAGTAAAATACGAAACATGCTCCACGTTTCGTACCAGTACCTGCCATTTGCGCGCCTCAATCCCCCAGTTACAAAAGCTTAACAATACCACCATCATCAGGTACCAGCCATGCGGACCTTTATACGAGTTTCGCATGAGCTCTACAGCGCCATGAAGATTGGTCTGGTGTTTTGCTTTCTGGTAGATGGAATAAGAAAGGCCAATGAATAATAAGGGCCCGACAATATAGTTAAGGATGATCTTATTTTTCCTGCTTAACTGCATAAATATGCTCAAACCTACGTCAAAAACGCTCATTTTGTACAGAGATGTTATTCAGACGACGTGGGTAACACAGTTATGCACCGCTGTTAAAAACAGAATGAACAGGTTCTTTGTACAAATACTTTACTTTCATGGCCGGAATGAAGAAAAAGGAAATCATCCTGGGAATAGACCCCGGTACATTGTTTATGGGCTATGCAGTATTGGCCGCAGAGGGAAGTAAATTATCATTACTAACCATGGATGTATTAAAAATGCCCGCCAAAAAAGATATGTATGAAAGACTGGAAACGATACACTTTACGGTGTGTTCGGTAATACAGCAATATAAACCTTCCTGTTTTGCTATTGAGGCGCCTTTTTTTGGCAAAAATGTACAAAGCATGCTGAAACTTGGCCGTGCGCAGGGAGTAGCCATTGCCGCGGCGATGCAAAACAAGCTTGCGGTTACAGAGTATTCCCCAAAGAAGGTAAAACAATCAATTACGGGTAACGGTAATGCAGATAAGGAACAGGTATGGCGTATGCTTCAGCGCATTCTGCAACTGGAAGAACAACCGGCTTACTTTGATGCTACTGATGCACTGGCCGTTGCGCTTTGTCATCACTATCAATCTTCTTCTCCACTTGCTTCACTTGCCAAGGGCTTTAAAGGCTGGGAAGATTTTGTCAGCAAAAATCCGGATAAAATAAAACTCAAATAAAAAGGGAATGGCTATTAGTTACCATTCCCTTCTTATATAAAAACTTAAAGTGGTGCTGTGGCGGTACTGTTGTTAACCACAGGCCATATGCCAGGCACAGGAAAACTAACGCCCCTGGTATTACCTCTCATCATACTATCTTTTCCAAAATGATATAGCGGCCATCCTTTAAAGGTAAGCTGGCTTTTGCCAAACACATTGGTGGTATCAAGCAAGCTTTGGCTTAATGTAGAAGGAACATAATGAACAGTGGTTTGTTCAAAAATGGGCCAAACAGCATTGTTGCTAAAGTCTGGTTTGGTAAAATTATTCTTCTTGAATTTGTCGGGGGAAAAGGCATACAATGTATTGCCCCAGTCATCTGTAAGAAACAGCGTAGCGCCGGTTCCTTCTTTATGATCTTCTGTATAATTTTTACCATCCAGGCCAACCAGTTGGGTTTTCACGAACATCACGGAGTAATCAGGTTTGCCTACAAACCATACACCGCCAAAACCATCGCCAGCAATATCCCCGGCTTTAACATCATCTGAATAATAGTATAACGGCCAGCCTTTGTAAGTGGTTTGTTTGGCGCCATCACTACGGGTAATACTTCCAAAATCACTGGCTTTTAAACCATTGTCCAGCGAAGGATTGTCTTTATAAAATACGGGCCATTTTGCAATACAGCCGCCGGTACAGCCGGACTGGCCATTGGCATCAATTGAAAAGAAATAGAGCGTTTTGCCGTCTTTGTCTGTAAGTACTGAACCAAATTGTTTGGTTAATGACAGCCTGATGTCTTTATTAATTCCGGGGATATCATGTTTTTTACAGGCAACCAAAAAGACTGAGGCAAGCAACGCAAAAGCGCAGGGCATAAGTATGCCGCTTTTTTTCATGAGCATAGAAAACAACTTTACAGGGTGATGAAAATATGGTGTTAAGGGAAGTGCACTTCTGCCATATCAATACGCGGTGCCTGTAGAGAAGTTGCCTGCTGGTAGAAAAAAGTTAAAAATTCAGACGAAGCGAAGATTATTATCCTCCGTAATAACGGTGCCTGGCCGCAGCAAAGCACGTTCTGCCTGTAAAGCATGCCGCTGTTCATGGGCAATTAAAAAAGAAAAAACATCCCCCAGTTTTAACCTGATAAAAGGAGCGATGGATATCGCCACCCTTGTTTTGCCCAGGTCAATCTTTTTTGCGGCTTCCAGCAACTGCAATAATTTTTCCTGCTGGTCAATAAACGTTGCAATCACTTCATGGCTTGGCGGAACAGATTTGGGCACATGCGCTCCCGGCGCCTTCATCTTTTTAATACGACCGTCTTTTTGAGGTTGCATCAGCCTGGTAAAATAATCTCCCAACCATCCGCTGGTAAACTGCGCTCCGGGATATTGGCCATTGTCAACAGATTGCTGAATGGCTTTCCCCATAGCCGGCAAATAATAAACACCGTAACTATTCAGGTGCTGCAGGCATTCATTGGCACTCCATTTGTCAGCGGCGGGCCGCAATGCAAACTGGCTATGCGGTATCATTTGCCATTCACTGATGGCTTTGTGCAACAGGTCTTCGGTATGGGTTTGCAATACTGCAATAAGGGTGAGTGAAAGATGTGTTGGCATTGTTGTTAATTTGAATGCAAAGCTCTGTATACCCGCAAACAAAAATCTTGGTAAATGCCAAGATTTTTACAAACACAAGCTTTTTACCCGATACGCACCGTGCCTAATAACTTGCTGAAAGTGGTGGCATCAATGCCCAGATAAGAGGCGAGATATTTATGCGGTATCATACTTAATACATGCGGGCTGCGCTTTAGCAATGCCCTGAATTTTTGTTCAGCCGAAAAACATTGCAACTCAATCTGGCGCTGTAATACGCCGGATAGGGTAAAGCTTAACGACTTTAAGATCAGGCTTTGGAAGTTGGGATATCGCAGCATAAGCTCATTTACCTGCTGATAAGTGGTGCGAATGAATTTACTGGCCGTAAGCGTTTCAAAATAAAAGCGGGAAGGTTGCTGTAGCAGGAATGAATCCGCCACCCCGGCAAAAGAAGGCGGGTACATAAACACAAGCGTTGCGTCCTTATCCTCCTCGCTTATATAAAAGGCACGTTGTATACCTTCCAGTACAAAGTAGAGATATTTTTCTGTTTCGCCTGTTGCAGTTAGCACTGTTTTACGACGTGCTTCAAACGGCTGCCAGACTGTAGCAAACGCCTTCCATTCCTCCTCTTTCAAAGAATGAACAGGGGTAATAAAATCATGCATTTGTTTTAATGCTGCAGTCATATCCATACAAGCGATGTTGGTAGCTGTTTCTATGCAGCAAGATACGGCATGGGAAATATAATCTAATAAGGCTTAACGAACCCCGGGATCAAATCTCTTTTGTACTCCAACAAAAAAACCTGCCTTGTAAAAAGGCAGGTTCAAAATAAATATACCAGCGATTAATTGAAATTAAACCGCAGTCCAATCTGGCTGGTCCACCTGGCAATATATTGTGGAACAGTGCTGGTGCTTATGCCCCAGGGTGTTCTTGTATTGTTTTGTGGATTATAGCGGTATTGCGGCGTAAGATCGGTGGCGCTTGTGTAGCCGGCAAAAGTTACCAACGCATAGTTATCATTAGCTAGGAAATAAGTGCGCCCCCAGTTCCTGTTGAGGAAGTTGGTGAAATTGAACATGTCATAAGTCAACTGGAACTGGTAACGGTTTTTACCAATGCGGATGTTGAAGTCTTGCGCAATCTTAATATCCATAATATTTGTGAAAGGTAAACGGGCGCCGTTTCTGTCAGCGTACATGCCACGTCTTTTACTCAGGTAGCTATTGCCTGAAATGTATTCTTCCAATGCCGCTTTCTGCTGATCGGGTGTGTAGGTGACAGCATTTGCGCCGGAACCAATCGTGTTGTTGAGGAAAGTCATATTCTGTATATCCCCTGCAGTAGGTATATACATAAGATCGTTGCCGCCTGAAGCGTCATCTCTTATTACTGCGCCACTATATACATAACTGAAAGGAGCTCCTGATTGACCGGTATATACTAAAGACACGGTTGTGGCCAGGGATTTTCTTGCATAGGTAAATTTCTTGCTCAGGTAAGCGAATATGCGGTGGCCCTGGCTGAAATCAGACCTTGAACGGTTAATATAATTACGTCCGTCTACGGTTTCCATAAACCTCCATTGGCTAAAGTTGACAGAGCTGGTTCCTTCATTAATCGTAAAGGCATCACCATAACTATAGTTTAAATTAAATCCAAAGCCGTTCTTTGTTCTCTTGTCAATGGTAAAAGTGAAATTATAAGCGAAGCCTTTATTGTCTTTGGCGTTAGAAAGCAGGATGGCGTTGTCATAAGGATTCTTGCCATCGGCTGTAATAGGAAGGGTATTGGGGGCGGGATATACATTACGCTGGTCTGGCCCTACAGATTTACCCATCGGTGGCAGCAGGTTGATATTGGTGTAATAGATCTCGTTGATGTTTTTGCTGAAAATACCTTCTGTTGTAAACGTCCAGCCTTCGCCAAATTTCTTGTCTATAGCGATGGATGTTCTCAGGATTTTGGGCATCTTAAATTTCTCGGAAATCAGGTTTAATGAGCCTTTGCTTAAAGTGATGCCCACATCACTGGCGCGCCATTGCGCAAAAGGATCGTCCCTGAACCTGATAGTATTTAATGCGGCTGCGTTTTGACTGCTGCTGGCCGTAAAACCTCCCTGGTTAAGGCCGTTGTTATTGTAGATGCCGCCTGGCCATACCAACGGAATCCTTCCTGTAAATAAGCCGATACCACCACGCAATACCACATTTTCTTCAGGTATTTTGTAGGTAAAACCAAGTCTTGGAGAGATAGATACAGGAATGCTTGGCCTTAAGCCAGACCTGGCGCCCTGCAGATCATAATACTGCGAAAACACAGGCAATGCAGAATCATTGGTAAACCTGTCTGTTGCCGGCTGGGTAAGAAACTTCGAGTAATCTGCACGGATACCAAAATTCAGCGTAACATTATCAGATACCTTCAGTTCATCACTAATAAAAAAGCTTAGTCTTAAAGTTTTAAATTTTGCTGCTGCAGAAGTATTATCGTCCAGCTTATTGTCTACCAACGGATAACCAACAGAGTACTGGCGTGGCTTGGCATCATTCAAAAAATCTGCAAGGCTGTTGTATTGATAGTTGCCATACGTGTTCTGAATAAAAACGTTAAACGCATCTGTCAGTTCATTATCTGTACCAACCGTAAGGTTATGTTTGCCAAGACTGAATTTGTAAGCGTCTACAAGGCTGAAATTTTTCTGTGTCAGCTTGTTCTGGGTAGAGCTGTTGTCAGGCCCTATAATAATACCATTACCACTGCTTGTACCGGTGCCGTCAAGAATCTGAATGCGGGGAAATGCGCTTCCCAAAGGATTTCTGTCATCCAGCACGTCTGTATAGGTAAGCAGCAACCGGTTACTGGAATTGTTTCCAAAGTTGCTTTTTAATTCAAGTGAGGTAGAGTTTGTTTTAGTGGGAAACAGGTATCCGTCATTATAAAAATTAATACCGGTGGTGTTGCTGGAAGTGGTATTGTAACGCTCTCCTTTGGTGTAACGGTGGCTGATGGAGAGTTTGTTTTTGTTATTGATGTTCCAGTCTATCCTGGCGGAGATGCGATCTGCATTTACCTTTTCCGGGTTGTCAAGAAAGCCTCCCGGATCATAATTGTATTTTGATTTAAGTGTTTGAGCGAGATAATTCAGCGAATCCATCTTTGTATTACCGGTATAACTGTTAATGTCAAAAGGCTGCGGTCTGAGGTCTCTTTGCTGCTCTGCGTTGATAAAGTAAAAAAGCTTGTTTTTGATGAATGCGCCGCCTAATCTTACACCATAAGTCTTATTGGTAAAGTCGCCTAATCTTTTGGCCGCATCTTTATCGCCTGTAGGATCTTTTCCTGTTAAGTTCTGGTTGCGGTACAGGTAATATACAGACCCCTGGGTGGTGTTGGTACCTGAACGTGTAATGGCATTAATACCGCCTCCTACAAAGTTTCCCAAAGAGGCATCGTAGGGTGAAATAACTACCTGGAACTGGTCAATCGCATCGATAGAAATGGGTGAAATACTTGCCTGTCCTCCATTGGTACCGGAGGCAGATAAACCAAACACATCATTATTAACTGCCCCATCTATGTAAAAAGAATTGTAGCGGTTGTTTTGCCCCGCAATACTAATACCGCCATCAGAGCTGGTTAGTTTTGCCTGTGGCACAGCCCTTAAATAATCCGCGATATTTCTTCCTACTGTTGGCAGGTTTTCCATTTTATCCCTTCCAATGGTGGTCTCGCTTCCGCCTTTTCCGCCAAAATCCTGGTTGCGTCTAACGCCTGATACAGTAACGGCAGTTAGTTCCTGCGCACCTTCACCCACGGTAAGGTTAACATCGCCGGTTTCGCCCAGGTTCAGGTAAACATCTTCTTTCTTTTGTTTATCATAACCTACATAACTTACTTCAACGCTGTAAGGGCCGCCTGGCTGAACGTTATTAATGCTATACCTTCCGCCGGTTCTGGTGGTAGTGGTATAAACGGTACCGGTTGGCAGGTGCGTTGCGGTAATGGTTGCGCCGCTAAGCGCTTCTCCTTTAACAGTTTTTACAACACCCGAGATGTTACTTGTTGTAACCTGGGCCATAAGGGATAATGGTAGCAGCAGTACGGCTAAGAGCTGCATAATTTTCTTTGTAAGCATAGTCTTAGGTTTTCTAGCAGCAAAGAAACTAATTTCTGTTAGCAGTGAGGTCAGTGGTTATTAACATTTTATTATCTGCGGTAATCAAATTGTTTTTATAGGTAAACGGGTGAGTTTTATTGCTTAACAGTAATAACTGCTGAAATCACCCGGAGTATCTGTAATTTTGCGCGATATAGCAATTTATATGTTGAATACCATTGAAAGTGCGATTGAAGATATTAAAAAAGGGAAACTGGTTATTGTGGTAGATGATGAGGACAGGGAGAATGAAGGCGACTTTGTTACGGCGGCAAGTAATGCAACCCCTGAAGTGATCAATTTTATGAGTAAGGAAGGGCGTGGCCTTATCTGCGCCCCGATAACCGAAGAAAGGGCCAATGAACTGGAACTTGACCTGATGGTGAATAAAAACACCGCTACCCATGCAACTCCTTTTACCGTTAGTGTTGATTTGCTGGGCTATGGCTGTACTACCGGCATAAGTGCCCACGACCGCAGTAAAACGGTTATGGCATTAATTAACCCCGCCACCAAACCGGAAGAGCTGGGAAGGCCCGGACACATTTTCCCATTGAGAGCAAGAGAAGGCGGTGTACTGCGCAGGACCGGTCATACAGAAGCAACCGTTGACCTTGCACGACTTGCCGGATTTGAGCCTGCCGGCGTATTGGTGGAGATTATGAATGAGGATGGCTCTATGGCGCGTTTACCGGAACTGAAGAAAATTGCAGAGAAGTTTGACCTGAAGATCATTTCCATCAGGGATCTTATTGAGTACCGCCTGAAAACAGATTCTTTAATTGAAGAAGTTGTTCGTGTAGATATGCCTACCAAGTATGGCATGTTTAAACTTGTGGCTTTTAAAGAAAAGCTTACCGGCGGCGAGCACCTGGCATTGATAAAGGGAGAATGGGGCGAAAATGAGCCTGTGTTAACCCGCGTGCACTCCAGTTGTTTCACAGGGGATATTCTCGGTAGTTTCCGTTGTGATTGTGGTGAGCAGTTGCATGAAGCGATGCAAATGGTGGAAAAGGAGGGCAAAGGGCTTATTCTTTATATGAACCAGGAAGGCAGGGGTATTGGCCTTATGAATAAATTGAAAGCCTATAAGCTGCAGGAAGAAGGGATGGATACCGTTGAGGCCAATCTTCATCTCGGGTTTGGTATGGATGAAAGGGATTACGGTGTGGGTGCGCAGATCTTACGTCACCTGGGCGCCAAAAAACTAAAATTGATGAGCAATAACCCTCGTAAACGTGCCGGGCTAAAAGGATATGGTATTGATATCGAGGAAATTATTCCTATTGAAATTCATCCCAACCCACACAATGAACGGTACCTGCAAACCAAAAGAGACAAACTCGGGCACGAGATATTGTCAACAAAATAGAAGCTTGTAACACTTTTAATAAAAAACATCCGCTGCAACAACGGATGTTTTTTTATTTTAAATGAATATTCTTCCTGTAATGGCGCAGTTCAGATGTGCAATGCCTTACATTTTTTCTTTAACGCTTGCGTTTTTAAGCACATCACCGGAGATATTTTCCAGGAAGTTGCGGTTCTGAAGTACAACGCCGTACCTATTTTCCAGGACATCGTGGTTCTGAAGTGCAAGATTGGAGATATTTTCCAGGAATTTGTGGTTCTGAAGTACAACACCCTACCTATTTTCCAGGAAATTGTAGCTCTTAAGTAAAACGCCGTACCTGTTTTCTTTAACGCCGGGGTTCTAAAGTACAGCGCCGGGGATATTATTATTTCAGGCAACCAGTTTAAGATGGCTGCTCCGTTTGCTGGCCAGGTATTTTTCGTGAATAATCTTGCTCATCGGTTTTTCATACACCTTGCTTTCCAGCCAGGAGATGACATCCATGTAGGCAAAAGACCTTGTTTCAAACCTGTTCTTTTCCAGGTGCTTCACTTTGTCAAGAAACTTCTCAAACTCTGGCTTTAGTTTTCTTGGTGATATAACGAATGAGGTGCGGAGGAAACGGAACATCTCTTCTTCAATCACCGTGAGATTTTTCATCTTGGCCATAAACCGGTACACTGACTTGATCAGGTACTCAATAATGTCATAGTTCCCCAGCTCATAGTGCGACATCATGTGCAACAGTCTCGCATAACATTGCAGGTCTATACGAAGGTCTCCGGTGCCGTTAATGATCTTTTGCAGGTAGTCGATGCAGATTTCATATTTGCCATCACCAAAATATAGCGAAGCAATCTTATAGTTAAATACAAGACCGCGGTGGCTGTCAATATAATTACCATATTCTTCCAGCTTCTCCACCACATGAGGTACCAGTGAGAGACCTTCCCCAAAAGTGCCCGTCATCAGGTGCTGATTAATTTTGGCGCTGTATATATATATGAAAGTGTGAATCCTGAAATTGTCGTGATGATTTGCTACCGGCGTAAGTGAAAAATCTTCAAATTTCTTGAGTGCTTCGGCAAATTTTTCAAAATTCCGAAGGTCAAAATGCGCATTTAAAAGGTTGTGCATACCTTTTATGTAATGCCCCGTTTCCACTTCAATCATGAAAGGTTGTTCGTCGTACAGCGAAATCCATTTCTGGCTGTAGCGGTAGTACATGATAAAATCCTGCCGTATAAATGCATACCAGCAGTAGCTCTGGTACAGGTACAGCTTTTCATAAAAGTCTGTAATGCCCTGTATATTGGCGGGAAGATTGGTTTTAAAGAATTGTTTGATATCAGCTTCATCATGCTCATTACGTGCATGCCCGTTGATAATATACCAGCGATAGAGTAACAGCGCCAGGTTTGAAAGTTTTGTTACACGCTCAATATGGCTGCTGATATCCATGGCCTCATCGGCCAGCAACTGGGTTTTTTCAGATGAACTCCTGGTAATGTGCAGGGTTTCAATCTTCTTTTCCAAAGAGATCAACTGCACCAGGAAGTTTGCTTTCTGGTGAGATTTGGCAAGCTCTTTTGCTTTCTCCAGTATTTTCAGGCTTTGTATTTTCAGGCCTTTATTATATAAAATACGGGCATAGTCGAGATGCTCACTTAATTGCAAATCAATATTTTCAGTTGTTTTCAGCAAACGAAGGCTTGCCAGCAGTTGCTTATATAGGTGCGTTTTAAGATTGGCGAGCTGAGGCTTGGTAATCGGCGCAAGACGCTTCAAAAGGTATCGTTCGTCGTATTCTTCCAGCTTGTCAATTGCATCAAAAAGCTGAACAATTTTCAGCTCTTCATTGGCCGAACTTCTTTTGATATATAACTTGAAATGCCTTTTTTCCGCCTTCTCAAGCGACTTTACCAATGTAAATAGAGCATCTGTAAATCTGTTGGACATCATAAACAAATTTTCCTTAAACACAATACCCGCAAGGCTTTCAACGCATCTCCGGCTTTGTAGGCATAAATAAATCGCTTCAATGTTGTTTTATTCCGGGTTAACTATCGTGTTATTTTTACATCAGAAAGTTAAAGAACAAAATCAAACGGCAAGCAATCAGAGGAATAGCAATCATTAAAGGCCAGTAACTTTCAAACAAAGATTATTTTGAACTTTTTTCATATGGCAAGCAATCGTTAGAGGTCGTCTGTTTCTACAGGAGACCCTTTCTTTTTTTATGGGTAGGCGAGCGAAATTAATCGTTTATCATCTAAATTTCAAGTTTCCCTTCTTTTTTTATCAATCCTGCATAATGTCTGAAGCGATGTACATCACTTCCCGGCCTGGTCGTATCGGAATTAAATTATTTTCATTGCCATATTAAGCTTGGATATCATACGTCTTTTCGCCGGAAACCCTTACCAGCAAAGGGATTTAAATTTGTTTAAGGGATTTAGCCATAATAGAATCAATCAAAACTTGGTTTTTACATCGTGTATTCCTGACATAATTTTACACTCAGAAAGAACAAAGAATATAAAAGATTAGAAGATTCAGATAGGGTTCTTTCCAATCAACCAGATTTTTCGAACTTTTTTCATATGGCAAGCAATCGTTAGAGGTCGTCTGTTTCTACAGAAGACCCTTTTTTTTATCAGCCATTTCCGTTTGTACTCTCTCGTTCACCTTCAGTTATTCTTACAATTACTTCCGCTCCTGGGTTTAGCTGCTTTTCAGTAAGACTTTTTGATTTGTATTGTGTATTTTTTACCCTTTGGGGATCATAAGCATTTTTTGCTCAAATACAGTGCAGTAAAGGGTTCCAGGTTTTACTTTCCAGTTTTGGGATAAATAAATGAAAGATAAGTTGGTTTTAAGCGGAGATACTAATGTGTTACTTTTACATAAGAAAGTAAAGATCACATTTCATACAGCAAGCAATCAGAGGTAAAGCAATCATTAAAGGCCTGTAAAGAAAACAAAACTTTCAAATAGCAAGAAGATTTTTTAGAACTTTTTTCATATGGCAAGCAATCGTTAGAGGTCGTCTGTTTCTACAGAGGGCCCTTTTTTTTGTAAAAAGGTGAACAAATGTACCTGATTCTCCTAAATCGCCAAATTTATTTTAACAATTCTTATAGTATACTGATAATTAGCTCATTCCAAGGTCAAAAAATAGAAAAAGCCCCTCAAATGAAGGGCTTTTCCGCAATATTCTATTAGTAGGCTTTACAGTTACTTGATACCAAAAGCCTTTTTTACTTTAGGAACATAATCCAGTTTCTCCCAGGTAAAGAGTTCCACTTTCTTTTTAACCACCTTTCCTTCAGGAGATTTAAATTCTTTTGTAACAACTTCCGGTTTGCGGCCCATATGGCCGTAAGCGGCTGTTTCGCTGTAGATAGGGTTACGCAGCTTCAGGTTCTGCTCAATAAAGTATGGGCGTAGATCAAAAATGCTTTCCACTTTTTTCGCGATCTCTCCATCAGTTAACTCAACCTTGGCGGTACCATAAGTATTGATATAGATACCCATAGGTTGCGCTACACCAATTGCATAAGACACCTGAACCAAAGCTTCGTCGCAAACGCCGGCAGCTACCAGGTTCTTGGCAATATGCCTTGTTGCATAAGCTGCGCTGCGGTCTACCTTGCTGGGGTCTTTGCCGCTGAAAGCACCACCACCATGCGCGCCTTTACCACCATAAGTATCAACGATGATCTTGCGGCCGGTTAAACCTGTATCACCATGCGGCCCGCCAATCACGAACTTGCCGGTTGGGTTTATGTGATATTTGATATCGCTGTTAAACAGCTTTGCGTATTTTTTGTATTTAGACTTTACGCGTGGTATAAGAATCTCAACAATGTCTTTTTTAATCTTGGCCAGCATCTTTTCTTCCGTATCAAAATCATCATGCTGGGTAGATACAACAATCGCATCTATACGAACAGGTTTGTTGTTGTCGTCGTATTCTAAAGTAACCTGGCTTTTTGCATCAGGGCGCAGGTATTTAATCTGCTTGTTCTCCCTTCTTAATGCAGCCAGTTCCTGTAAAACTTTATGCGCCAGGTCTAATGCCAGCGGCATATAGTCTTCAGTTTCGTTGGTAGCATAACCAAACATCATTCCCTGGTCGCCGGCGCCTTGTTCTTCTTTCTTTTTCTTATCAACACCCTGGTTAATGTCTGATGATTGTTCATGAATAGCTGAGAAGATACCGCAGCTATTGGCTTCAAACATGTATTCGCTGCGGGTATAGCCAATTTTGCGGATAACGCCACGTGCAATTTCCTGCACGTCTAAATATGCCTTACTCTTTACTTCGCCAGCCAGAACAACCTGGCCAGTGGTTACAAGGGTTTCGCAGGCAACTTTGCTTTGAGGGTCGAAAGCTAGAAAATTATCTATGAGAGCGTCGGAAATCTGGTCGGCCACTTTATCCGGATGGCCCTCAGATACACTTTCAGATGTAAATAGGTAAGGCATAATTTATTTTTTACGGGTGCAAAAATAGGGCTTTGAAGTTATATCCTATTATTAAAGTAGGGAGTATATAATATGTAGTTTAAGTTTATGTAATGTGTTGTTACCTCCGCCCAGCTTTACCCGGCCAATCGCAATGTTGTTAAATGCGCCGGAAGTAAGCGGGTACTTGGCTGTTGCCGTAGATCCCGGAAATATTGACTCATCATAAGGTGCGTAAACCACCAGGTTATTATATGATGTCTCTTTCCTTGTTACAATGCCTTGCACATAACGGGTGATATCAAAATTATAGAGATAAGAAGTTTTACCCTGGTTGTCTATTTTGGTGATGGGATAGCTTCCAAAAGAAGCGAGATTACCCGCTACACCGCTGGAGAAATCAACAGAGTATGGAATGGTAAACCTTGTTACTGAATCTGCGCGGAAAGAAGTATCAACCGCCAGCATTAGTACCGGTGGTGCAAAATAATTATCAGAAGGGTCGTTGGATGAAACCTGTTCCATTACCAACTCTGCCCGGTGTACAACCATGTTAGGTAAACCGGTGAGATCTGGTATTTTAAGTTTTGCTGATACACCTGGTTGTGTTTGCAGGTATAACAGGTCATCTTCCGTTGAGGTAGACGCCAGCGTGGTTGAAATTTCTGCGGGGGCGCTGCGGTCCCGCTTCACAAAGTTGGCTGCGCCGGAAGTATTTGAAGTTCTGAAATAAGTAACTGCGGTATCTACCTTGCCCGAAGCTTTGTATTTATAATAGATGCCCAGTTTGGTATTTTCATCCAGCACACCAATACGTAACAATGCATTTCCTATGGGGTCTGCGGCAATCTGGAAACCACCAAAATAAGTTCTGAAAGTACTGTCATTTTTATAAGCAGTAAGTGTGTCATAATTTTTCAGCTTTTCACCAAAAGCATTTGACAACTTAATCCTGATCATATTAACGCCTGAATCCTGGAAGGTCTTTACAGAATCCCTGAGCTTTTTTACATCTACCTGTGTTGGTCCTGTGGTAAGTTCTCCAACAGTAGCAAAATCACGGTCTGAGCGGTATACCGAATCTCTTTTTAATGTATCCTGTGTAGAGATTTCATATACGCGTAAAGCAACGTTACGCATCGTATCTCCCCATACTCCTTTATAACTTAAGACCAAAACAACAGAGTCAATAGAGGTAATACTGTCTTTTGAAGCTGAAAAAGAAAATGGATAAGAAGATGGTTTTATTTCAAGATTGATCTTTGCTTCCGTTTTGCCAAAGATGGGATCATTCACATAACCAACCGCGAAATTATCAGACTTAAAAACCCGTGGTATTGAATCCAGGAAATTTTTAGTTAGAATGGACAGGTTGGTATCTTTAGTGATAACACCATCGATGGGTGGAATAAGGCCATTGCCTATTGAAGTGGTAGTGATTTTTGTGCAGCCGAAAATGAACGCTATTAATAGCGCATACGCAATAAGGGAATTATGTTTCACTCGTTATAAATTCGTGATTAAACTACTTCGTCGCAAGCTCGTGATACAAATCTAAATACTCTGTTAAATCAGAATCCCAGCCTGCAAAGGGAACTACTTTCTTGCCTTTCACTTTTGAAAATTCTTCTACCAGTTTCTTGTCTACTTTATCTGCGCCAAAAGTGATAATATCTGCGTTGGCAGCACCGCCTCTGAAAAGAGCGGTATTGTTGGCATCCTTGTAAGGTTCCAGGTCTTTTTCCTTAATGTTGGCGTGAATGTTAGCCTGTTCAAGAAAATCTGCACCCAGCTTTTCTTTAAATGTATTCTGGCCAATGGTGAAGATCACTTTGCTATGAGAGAAAACAGGTTCTTTTTTATACGCTGTTTTTAAATACATAGGAATCAAACCGGTCATCCAGCCGCTGCAATGAATGATGTCCGGAGGCCAGCCAAATTTCTTTACGGTTTCCAATGCGCCTTTGCAAAAGAAAATGGTACGAAGGCCATTGTCATCAAACCACTCATCATTCTCGTCTGTAAAAATATTCTTGCGTCTGAAAAAGTCTTCATTATCCAGAAAGTAAACCTGCAAACGAGCATTAGGTAAAGAAGCAACTTTAATTTGTAAAGGATAATCATCGTTGTCAACAGAAACATTGATGCCCGAAAGCCTCACTACTTCATGTAAACGATGCCTTCTTTCATTAATTACCCCAAAACGCGGCATAATGCATCTAACTTCAAGTCCTGTGTCGTTACTCTTAATTGCCAGTTTATTTACAATCTCTGCGAATTCTGTAAGCTCCAGATAGGGAGACATTTCTGTAGCAATGAATAAAATTCTTTTCTTTGTTGACATTCTTATGCAGAATTTAGGCTAATTACCAAAAAAAATAGTGGGCAAAGGTACAGTAAATGGTTGTAAATGCAATCACTTTTAAAGTTCTAAGCGTCCATTTAACACATACTATGATCGTATTCAAGAAGGTAAAGCAGCTTTCCAACAACATTCAAAAGCTTAAGCACCAGGGCAAAAAAATCGGGTTTGTGCCCACGATGGGTGCATTGCACCAGGGCCATATCTCACTAATACATTTAAGTAAACAGCAGGCAGATATAAATGTCTGCAGCATTTTTGTAAACCCCGCACAGTTTAATGATCCTAAGGATTATGAAAAGTACCCGGTAACTATTGAACAGGATTTATTGTTGCTGGAAAAAAATGGAAATGATCTTCTTTTCCTGCCGCCTGTTACAGAAGTCTACCCGGGAGGAGTGACTGAAAACCAACACTATGCGCTTGGTTTTCTTGAAGATATCCTCGAAGGAAAGTATCGTCCAGGTCACTTCCAGGGTGTTTGTAAAGTGATGGACAGGTTACTTGAAATTGTACAACCCGACCTGCTTTTTCTTGGCCAGAAAGATTACCAGCAATGCATGGTGCTAAAGAAACTGGTTGAATTGAAAGGCTTTGCTACGCGGATAGTGATAAGCCCTACACTTCGTGAAGAAAACGGTTTAGCCATGAGCAGCCGCAACATGCGTCTGAGTGAAAATGCAAAAGAAAATGCTACCGCCATTTACCAGGGTTTGCAGTATATAAAAGAAAATGTTAAGAACGTTCCTTTCGGTGAACTGAAGGATAATGTCGCTGATAAATTGCTGAAAGCCGGCTTTGAAAAAGTGGATTATATTGAAATATGTAATGCCAACACTTTGGAAATAATCAATAAGTATGATACTTCTATACCGATGGTGGTGCTGTGTGCTGCCTTTATAGAAGGCGTAAGGCTGATTGATAACCTTCTTCTTTAACATGCATGATATTGGTGCAATTACTACCTTTGCGCCCGCTATGCAGATAGAAGTATTAAAATCGAAGATTCACCGTGCGGTAATTACAGAAGCCAATCTTCAGTACGTAGGAAGTTTAACTCTGGATGAAGACCTGATGGATGCGGCCAATCTTATTGAAAATGAGAAGATACAAGTGGTGAATGTGAATAACGGGGAACGCCTGGAAACTTACATTATCAAAGGCAAGAGAGGAAGTGGTACCGTTTGCCTGAATGGCCCGGCTGCACGCCGTGGTGCGGTAGGAGATGTGGTAATTGTGATTGCTTATGCTACCATGGACTTTGAAGAAGCCAAAAGCTTTAAACCCTGGATCGTTTTCCCCAAAGAAGGCAACAAGCTGTAACCAACCAACATGGATATTGTCCTCAAATATTTTTCTGAGTTTACTGATCAGCAGTTACAGCAGCTAAAAGCGCTTGAAGGTTTATACAAAGATTGGAACGAAAAGATTAATGTTATTTCGCGCAAGGATATTGACAGCCTTTATGAAAAGCATGTGCTTCATTCGCTGAGTATTGCTGCGGTCATCAGCTTTCAGCCGGGTACACAAATTATCGACATCGGTACTGGTGGTGGTTTCCCCGGCATTCCGCTGGCCATCCTTTTTCCTGAGGTACAATTTCACCTGGTAGATAGTATTGCCAAGAAACTGAAAGTAGTAGAAGCGGTAAAAGAAGCAACAGGTTTGTCTAATGTAACTACACAGCACACAAGGGCAGAAGAAATAAAGAACCGAAAATTTGATTTCGTATTATCCCGTGCAGTCGCGCCCCTGAAAGAATTGTGGAAATGGGGTAAACCACTGATCAAAAGAGGCAACACGCAAGAGCTTCCCAACGGACTTATCTGTTTAAAAGGAGGAGACCTGTCGCAGGAGATATTTGAAAGCGGTCTAAAACCACGTATGGTTGCAATTGAAGATTTATTCAGCGAAGAATCATTTAAAGAGAAGTATCTTTTACACGTTACTGCCTGATTACTACTTTTAAAATCCGGTTATGATACATCGCTTTTTATCATTGCTTATAGCAGTTGTACTGTTCTCAATGCAGGGTTTCACGCAAAACCTGAGCTGGTATAAATGTCTTGGCGGAACCCTTGACCAGGATTCTATTGTTATGCATTTGCACAAGGCCGGCAATTCATATGAAGGCGTATATTATTATAACACCACCCAGCAACCCGTTTCATTTACAGGTAATGATACCAGCGTTCCCGGTAAAATCCAGTTAATGGCTTATGTACCGGATGCAGAGCAGTATGAAACTTTTTTAGTCACTGTAGACCAGGATAATGCAAACGGTGAATGGAAAAAAACACCTGCTGCTGAAGCATTAAAGTTCACAGCGACCACAATTAAAGATGCTCGGTTAACATCGTTTGATTATATCTACACCCAGGGTGGCTCTGTTTTAATGCCGGCCTGGAAAGCATCTTCTGCAGCTAACTTTTCAGCAGCTTCTATATGGCCCGCAGGTAGCAATCGCAAAGCTGATTTTATAAAACAGGTCATAAGAAAAACAGTTGATAAGAAAGCCGTTTCGGAGGATGTTGGCGCTTTACTGCTAAAGGAAAAAAAGGCATTTATAAGGGATTATAAAAAAGAGTATGCCGGTGAGCCGGAAAGCAACTTAAAAGAACATCCGTACAGCTATAATATGGAGGTGGTGAAAAGTATTACCGTGGTTTATCAGTCACCTGCAATACTTTCACTGGCTTATGCCTCTTATGCATATACGGGTGGTGCACATGGCAACCATGGAACAACATATATCAATCTTAACTTAAAAGCGCAGTCAAGGTTGAGATTAAATACTGTAGTTACGCCCGGCGCAAAACCTGTACTAGGCAAATTGCTTGCAAAGTATTTCAGGTTATCGCATAAACTGGCGCCTGATGCATCTCTTAAAGAAAATGGTCTTTTTGAAGCATCAATTACTCCAACGGATAATTTCTATCTTACCGGAAAGGGAATTGGCTTTGTTTATACACCTTACGAAATAGGCCCTTATGCCATGGGTGAGATTGATATTTTTATTCCGTATACCGAGTTATCCAAATACCTGCAGCCGGGGTTCGGGCAATTAATCAAGTAATATATCTCTTAAGAAATTATGGTATTCCGGGAAGGAGGGGAGGTTGTTATGTCCGCCGCCCTGTATCCTGATCAGCGTAATTTTATGCGGGTTGATGCGTTGCAGCGCTTCGCTGTGTTTAATAGGGATCAGCCAATCTCTTGTGCCATGGATGATATAAGTATGACAGTTAACTTTTTTTAACCAGCGGTCTGTTCTCAGGTGGTAGCGCAATACCCATCTTGCCGGGAGAAATGGCAGAAAGCGTTCTACTACCCTGATGAAATTATAATAGGGCGCATCCAGTATAAGATAGCGCGGCTTATTTTCTGAAGCAATCTTTGCAGCGAAGCCACTGCCAATGCTTCTTCCATACAGCAGTAAATAATGTTCGGGATGTTTCTCTGTGAGTTTGGTATAAACAAACTGCATGTCATCCAGCATTTCCTTTTCACTCCGCTTACCGGTGCTTTTGCCAAAGCCGCGATAATCCACCAGCAGTACATCGTACTGGTAACGGTAAAAATCTCTTGCATACTTTGCCCATCCTTTAATGCTCCTGGTGTTGCCATGAAAATAAAGGATCAACCCTTTGGGCGCTTTGCAAAAGAAATGAAGCCCGTTAATGCGAACGCCGGGTTCCACATCAAAAAATAATTCTTCAAAAGGCACATCAAACCGGTATTGAAAATCCTGTGGCAGCTTCTCCGGTTTAAAGATGAATTTTTCCTGTATAAGATATACAAGCAACGTAATTACGGCATAAGCAATAACGATATAAATAAGGATGTTCACATTTTAAGATATGAACTTATCACGGATTAATAAACTGCAGTAATAAAAAAATGATGTTTGTTAAGGAACGGTTGGCTGCCTGGTGGGTAAGGCGTACAAGTGAGTGACACAACGATGCAGCCATGAAATACCTGGCTGGTTACTTATTAAATTACCTTGTTCTTCCACCTTCCGCTCTTAATATAAAAGAAGGAAGGTATAAAGAGCGAAATCCAGTAAAGCCATTCGGAAGCCCAGCCAACTACGATAGATAATTTTAATACTTCCAGCATGATGTAGTTGTATATGCAATAAAGAATGATAGCGCCGGTTTCTGTGTAAAGATTAATCCTGCTGTTGCCTGTACCAACCACCGCATTTAGCCATACAGTTGATACCGATTGCAGCACCAGCGCCGCAGAAACAACCCGTACCACGGGAATGGCAGCCTGTATAAAATCGCTGTTCTGTCCATACACCTGCAGTAAAAGATCGGGCTTAAGATTAAGCGTTATAAAAATGAACAGGGCAAAACTTACGCTTAGTTTCATGATGCGGAGAATGAGTTCTGTCACGCGTTCCTGTAAACCCTGCCCGATGATATTACTGATCATGGTATTGCTGGTAGCCGCAAAAGACCAGGAAACGCAGCCGAATAAACCGAATACATTACGCATGATATTGGAGATGGCAAGATCACGTTTGCCATGATGTTCTATAAGTATGAAAAAGAATTCCCAGCTTACAATGCTGATGGCATATTGCAGGATCAGTGGGGCTGATTGGGTGAGGATCAATTTCACCGTTGCCTGATCGTATTTAATGTTGTTGAGTAAAGCAATCTTTTTAGTAACGCCCGATAAATGCATCACCGCAAAAGTAACGAGCAAACCCAGCGCTTCGGCAATCACAGATGCATAAGCCGCGCCATTAAAGCCCATTTGCGGAAAGCCAAAGTTGCCGTAAATAAAGGCATAATCAAGAATGATATTGCTCACCGTTTCAACCAGTGTTCCATACACCAGGTATTTGCTCTGATTAATGCCCACGAGCAACGCATTACGCATTTGATAGACATATAAAAATGGCAAGCCCCAGATGCGTATGCGAAGAAAGCTGGTCGCCATTTCAATGTCCTGCGGATGATGGAGTGAATGTCTGAAAATAACTGGCGCTACAAAATACGTAAGCAGTATACTTAATGCTGCAAAACCAAGTGTAATGCGTACACCCTGGTTAAAAAGGTTCCCGATTTCATGAAGCCGTTCCTGTCCTGCACGGCGGGCTATCAGGGCCTGAAGGCCGTTGTTTAAACCAAAGCCGATCACTGCAAATACCAGGTAGAACACACCGGTAATGCCGGCAACGCCAAGTGTTTGTTCGCCAAGGGCAGATAGAAAAATATTGTTGGTAATAAAATTTACCTGCGGTATTAAAATGGAAACAGCAATAGGCATCGCTATCTTAAGCACCTGCCTGCTGTTAATGGCAACCTTTAAATTTAATTCACCTGTAACGCCGCTCATAAGGGTTGCAAAGGTAACGAGAGTTTGCGGATGCAGAGAAGCATCCGGAAGAAGCAGAAATGCTATGCTCACCAGGCTACTGCATTATTGCAGGGCATCCGTTTAATAATTTGTATCATTGCAGCCAATAACGTGCGTATGGTTCAAAAGAATTTTGGCATCTATGGAGAGCTGGCAGTTGCGGCGCGTATGTACCTGGAGATAGGAGAAAAGTATGCCGCCTGTTTTAGCATTACTGAACAGCATAAGTTGCTGCACTCCTTTGAATTATTTGAATTTGCAGAGGCAGATACTGTTAGCACCGAAGAACTGTTGCGGGTGATAAAACTGCATTCGAGGTTGTTTGATCAATCGTTTGTTGCCGTTACGGTGATATGGAATAACAACCTTGCAACAGCTATACCCGCACCGCTTTATAAAGATGATACTGCGGGTGATTTTCTATTGGTAGAAACCGGCTGTGCGCCTGTTGGTACGCTGTTAAAGGATAAAGCCGGGTCGCAGGTGGTTGCTTATTATATAGAAGATGAATCGTTGACTGCGGTGAGGCATTATTTTCCGGGCGCAAAACATGTACATAAAAAGTCGTTGCTGTTTGGCAAAGCGAATACATCAAAAGAAGCGGCGCAATGGGTGAACATTTCCTTTTACAACAGCGAGTTTTCAGTATCAGTATATAAAGACAGGTTGTTGCAGCTTTACCGCAAGTACCAGTATCAAACAACGGAAGATGTGCTGTATCATTTGCTGAACAGTATACAGCAGACAGGTATTTCAAAAGAAGAAGCAAAAGTATATGCGGGCGGGCTTATTGATAAACGCTCAACGCTTTTTAAAGAGTTGAACCTTTATGTGAATCATCTTGAAGCGGATAACCTGCCGGTGGAAAAACTAAACAAGGAAATATTTGCAGAATACCCGGCCCACTATTTTTCACCTTTTTATCACCTGGTTGTATGAGGATCATTTCAGGAAAATGGGGTGGCAGAAGAATCAGTCCGCCGGCAAAAATGCCTTATACCAGGCCCACGACAGATATAGCCAAAGAAGGGTTGTTTAATATATTGCAAAACCGGATTGACTTTGAAGACATCAAAACACTTGATCTCTTTGGCGGTACGGGAAGCATCAGCTACGAGTTTGCATCCCGCGGTGCAGCAGACCTGACCATTGTTGAGAAAGATGTGCAAATGCATGCCTTCATCAAAAAAAATATAGAAACGATTGGTATAGAAAATTGTAAGCTGTTAAAGATGGAAGTCTTTAATTTTTTGCAAACCTGTAATGAACAGTACGATCTTATTTTCGCCGGGCCACCTTATGCATTGGGCACTATTGATGAACTGCCGAAAATTATTGTATCACAGGCACTGATTGCACCGGATGGTTTCTTTGTGCTGGAACATACACCGCGCAACAATTACGAAAAGTTTAAAGGGTTCGATTTTGTACGGAATTACGGCACCACTTTATTTTCCTTTTTTGTTGCAGCAGATGCATGATGCAGGCAACCATACCCAATGACTTTTTTTACTTCTTGACTTTTAATAATGATTCCACTTTTTGTTACAGGGATAGGAACGGGCATCGGTAAAACACTTATCTCGGCCATACTTACCGAAGCGCTGGCGGCAGATTACTGGAAGCCGGTGCAGGCAGGTTATGAAGAGGGTACAGATGCACTGGAAGTGAAGCAACTTATCAGCAATCCTGTTTCTATCGTGCATCCGGAAATATATAAATTAAAGCTTCCTGCATCACCACATATTGCAGCAAAGCAGGAGAACATCCATATTAGTCCTGATGACATTGCAGCGCAGCTTCCAAAAACAAGTAACCGGCATCTTGTAATTGAAGGTGCAGGTGGTATCATGGTTCCATTGAATGAGCAGGAATTTGTATTGGACCTTATTAAGAAGCTGGATGCGGAAGTTATACTGGTAAGCCGGAATTATCTTGGCAGCATTAACCATTCCCTGTTAACGGCTGCGTTATGCAGGCAACATAAGCTAAAAGTAAAAGGTTGGATATTCAACGACCAGTATATGCAGTATGAGGAAGAGATTGTGGAATGGAGCGGGTATCCAAAAATTGCTTCTATACCACATACGCTTAAAGCAGATAACGCGTTTGTATTGCAACAGGCAGAAATAATCAAAACATCTTTACAGGCGTTGGTATGACAAAAAAAGAACTCCGGAAAATATATAAAGAAAAACGGTTGGCTATTTCATCCCGGGATAAGCTGAAGATGGATGACTTGCTGCTCATCAATTTTCAGCAACTTTCTTTTGAGCATACAAATGTGTTGTTAAGTTACTGGCCGATGGCGCACCAGGCAGAACCCAATAGTATTTTATATTCTTCCTATCTGCGCCATATGATGCCCGGATTACGCACTGCCTATACCGTAACAGATTTTGCAACGCTTACCATGCAGGCAGTAGAGATTAATGAAAACACTGTTTACAATACCAATGCTTATGGCATTACAGAACCCAGAGAAGGGACTTTGCTTGATCCGGAGGAGATAGATATTGTATTTGTGCCATTCCTGGTATGCGATGCCAACGGGTATCGCGTAGGTTATGGTAAAGGCTTTTACGATCGCTTTCTTGCGCGTTGCAGGGAAGATGTATTGAAGATTGGCTTCACCTATTTTGAACCGGTTGCCGCTATTGATGACGTGCAGGACTTTGATATACCTTTGAACTTTTGTATCACCACTGAAAACATTTATGAATTTTAATACCATCTTTCTGAAATCTTTTCGCGTATTGCTGCTGCCTTTTTCACTGTTATATGGGTTAGTGGTAATGATCCGCAATTATCTCTATAAAAAAAATATATTCAGGTCAGCAGAGTTTAACCTGCCGCTTATATGTGTGGGTAACCTTTCTGTAGGTGGCACCGGTAAATCACCAATGGTGGAATACCTGATAGAACTATTGCAGCCTGGTTATAAAATTGCTACGCTTAGCCGTGGTTATAAACGCAAAACGAAAGGATATATACTGGCCAATGAAACAACTACCGCCATTGAGTTAGGCGATGAACCCATGCAGTTTCATATGAACTATCCCGATGTTGCCGTTGCGGTAGGGGAGGAGCGTATTGTCGCTATTCCGCAGTTACTGCACGACCGGCCCGAAACGCAGGCCATAATACTGGATGATGCCTTTCAGCACCGTGCAGTAAAAGCAGGTTTGAATATCTTGCTGACTGAATACAGCAATCTGTTTACGCGGGACTTTTTTCTTCCTACCGGTGACCTTCGTGATGAACGTGCTTCTTATACAAGAGCAGAAATAATTATAGTAACTAAATGTCCGCCGGAGTTAAGTGTAGAAGAAAAGCAAAAGATTCGTGAAGAGATTCAGCCGCTCGCACATCAGCAGTTGTTTTTTACCTGTATTGAATATGGCGTTCCTTATCATATTGGTCAGCATCAGCTAAGATATATCACCAATATGGATGAAGTCTTGCTGGTGTGCGGTATTGCTAACCCGGCGCCGTTAAAACAATACCTGCAGGAAAAAGCGCATACTTATTATCAGCAGGATTATAACGATCACCATATTTTTAGTATTGATGATTTAAAGGATATCCGCAAAAAACTGGATGGCATTCAATCTTCACAGAAGTATATTCTTACTACGGAAAAGGATGCAGTCCGTTTGCTGAAGTTCAGGCAGGAACTGGAAACATTGCCATTGTATGTATTACCTGTCCGGCACCGCTTTTTATTTGAAGAAGCAGAACTGTTTAATGCAGTTATAGTAAAGTTTATCGGAAGTTTTGTAAAAGCACCGGTGGAAGATTAAGCGTTCCTTATTGTCAACTTTAAGTTTTTTTATTCACGGGTTGAAGTATATTAGTTCTTCAACATGCCTGCTTGCTACTTACCCGGAAAATACTAGCCTTACTTTATTTTGCTGTACTTGCTGCAGACCTGTGGCTCATGATCTCTCATGCAGATGCAACCCTGCGTTATTATACCAAATGTTTGTTAATGCCTTTGCTGATTATATTCACGCTTGTTGCAGTATATGATGCCGGCAAGAAGTATGCAAAGTTTCTGCTGGTAACGGCACTGATGTTTAGCTGGGCCGGTGATGTGTTACTGGTGCAGGACGATCAACTGAGTTTCATGACCGGGCTTGCAAGTTTTTTACTGGCACATATTGCTTACCTGCTTTTCTTTGGAAGGATTAGCCGGCGAATCAATCCTTATAATAAATTGCTTCTTGTAACTATTATTATAATGCTGGTATATTCCGGCATGTTGTTATGGTTATTATGGAACAGCATAGGAGACCTGAAAGTGCCTGTAACATTATATGCGGTAGTTATATCATCTATGTTGATAGCTGCCGTTCAAACCGTTAAGGTGAGACGACTTTCGAGCAGAACAACCCTGCTTTTTATTACCGGTGCAATGTTGTTTGTGTTGTCTGATTCTATACTTGCGCTGGATAAATTTTATTACTCCTGGTTATTTTTACAGGTGCTGGTGATGATCACTTACGCGGCGGCACAATGGCTGCTGGTACGCGGGGCAATCAGGTATATCAGGAAGATATGATCCCGGTGCCGGGCGAATGCAGAAACAGGTTATTCAGTACAAGTGTGCGACGCAACAATGCCATATAGCAGCAATGCAGACCGGCCCATGAATCATTCTTTTTTAGTAAGTTTTTGCTTCGCCTTTTTAAAAACAAGCTTCCCCATCTCCGGCTGGTTATCACCCAACAGAAAGCCAAAGGGTTTTAACGGAACAATACGGTCAAATATTACTTTAAGGATGGCGGTGAGCGGGATAGATAAAAACATGCCTGCTACACCCCAGAGCGCACCACCTATCAGCACCACCACGATAGATACCAATGCATTGATCTTTACTTTGGAAGCGACGATCTTTGGCACCAGGAAATTATTATCAATAAACTGCACTATCAGGTACACCACCAATACCCAGATGGAGGTGATGGGCGATTGGGTTGCAAGCGCCATCAGCATGGGAAGTGCAACTGCAATAACACCGCCGATATAAGGAATAATGTTCAGCAGGGCGCCGATGACACCCAGCAGTATTGCATAATCCACGCCCAGGATCAGTAAACCCACAGCATTAAGAATGGCTACCAGTGCGGCTTCCAGCAGCAGGCCGATAAGATAGCTTTGTATCAGTGACTTTGTTTCCACCAATACCTCTGCAACAATGCTATGCTTGCTCTTATCAAACAACCGGGCAATAAAATCAAGCAGCAATGGCTTGTAAAAAAGTATCATGAAGATATATACGGGCAACAGGAATACGATGACCAATACCCCGCTGATGGTGCCTATTGTTTGCCCGATGATGGAAGTGCCATAGTTCATCCCTTCATTTTGGGCCTTGGTAATTAAACCATTGATTTTTGCAGGGCTGATGTTGAATGTTTGGGAAACCCACTGAATACTTTCTGTAAGCAGTTTGGAGAACTGTTGCTTAAACTTTGGGAACGATTCAGTGAACATGGATACCTGCGATCCGATAAAATAGAGCAAGGCCGTTACTGCAAGAAATGCGGCAAATACGGTGAGCAGTATCGCGAATACCCGGTTGAATTTCTTATGACAAAGAAAATTAACCACCGGGTTTAACAGTATTGCCAGTATGGTAGCAAAGACCAGCGGTATAATAATATCCTGGCCGATATACAGAATGTAAAAAAAGACGGCGATACCGGTAACAATCTGTGCGAGCTTTAAATAGAGGGGCAGGTTAACTGTGTTATTTTCCATGATGCTGAAGGTTATTTTATACCGGGGTAATTATTCCACATGTTTATACACGCATATCATCCGGCAGCCAGTGAACGATTGATTTTTTTATATCTGTTGATGACAGGTGTTCCTGCACAGCGCGTTCAACCAGGGCAGGAAGTTCTTCATCTGATGCAAAGCGCAGCGCTGCAATCTGGTTAAATGCAAGCTGTGGTTCCTTTAATTCAAATCGCTGACCGGTTAATACATAATACCTGAAACGCATTTCCAGCCTTACAATACGGTTTTGATTATTCAGTGCATAATGCTGGCGAAGCATGAATGATAACCAGCCGATGAAGATCAGCACTACTGTTACTGCAATCCATTCGGGTTGTTGCGAAGGCCTGTTAACAGAAAAACGGATAGCGGTAATGATGGCAATAAGCAGCGCCGGGTAAAAAATGAAATGATGCAGCGGGTAGTAGCGTACATGATTTTTATAAGATTGTTTCATAACACAAAATACAACCATTGCAGCGTCCTGAGCATGGTTGTATTTTGTATAGCGTAAATCGTGCCAGCGTTATGCCCGGAACAGTTGCGGTATAAGAGGCTGAATTTTCATCTGCCGCCTTTTATCTTTCTGCATGTATAGCCGCTATGGTAGAAGAGGCAGAAGTATTGTTACCGGCAGGCAGGTTAATGGCGCTGCCAATGGCATGTCCCGGTTTAAACTCTTCCCCTAGTAACAAGGCAACGGTTGCTGCAATTTGTTTCAGGTAAATTTCCTGTGTTGTTTTCATTTCTCCTTTGGGGGAAATACCTGACCCCAGTAAAGCCATCCAGGCTTCTCCGGAACCTTTTACAAAAAGATGATGCTTGTACCAGGAAGTTGACTTTCTGCCCCGGCCGTGATCAGTGGTAATAATAAACGTTGTATTGTTTTTATAGAAAGGGTCTGTTTGAATGCTGTACCATAACTCTCCAATCATTTTGTCTACGTTGTTGATCTGCTGAAGATAGTTGTCGTACTTACATTCATGCGCAAACTTATCTGTTTCACCAAGGCCAAGCATCATTACCCGCGGGTGGTGTTTTTTGATGTACTCTTTTGCTGCCATCCAGGTAAGCATGTCATACCTGGTATTTGTTTTATGCGCAATGCTATCCTGTACACTGTTGATCATAACATTATCGCCGTCATCTTCCGGTAAATCTTCATAGCCGCTGTTCACTGCAAAGCCGCTTCTTGTTTCATTCAGTATGTAAGGAAATACATCCCAGGAAGTAAACGCCACTACTTTTCCCTGGTAAGACTGCTGACTGTTGAGGTATTCCAGCACGTTGATATTGCGGTTATTCTTTTTTGTGTTGGGGATGAACCTTTTGTCGGGGTGGCCGGTAAGTATTTCATTGTAACCCGCATAGGATATCTTATAAATATTGTTAACATCCACCGTGTTGTTATAAAGCCGGTTACCATATAGCTGACCCTTTGCTGCAATGATGTTCCAGAAGAAGGGCATAAGTTTTTGGCGTGCGTTTTCCGCTGTAGTATCAAAGTACAATGCCCGCATGAGCGCAGTATCTTCTACATAATTGGTATTGGCCAATAAGGCATGATCTGCACCCTTAAAGATTTCCTGCCAGCGAAGGCCATCAACGGTAATGATAAAAATGTTTTCGGCCTGTTGCTTACGCTGTGCATTTAATACCAGGCTTGTACCCAGTAGCAAGGCGATGAATAGATATTTCATTACAGTAGGTTTTGCAAAAAAACAACCCTACTGTAACGCCTGTATTAGCATAGTATTAAGTTAGCGTTATGCCTGTATGGAAAGATAACACGCTTTCTTTAAATGAAACATGAGATACCAATCTTCCCTGAACATCAAAATAACAGTTGAGGTGTACAGGGAAGAAGAAATAGTAAATAACCGGTCTGCCATAGCAGAGGAAGATTATTTTTTAAGCACTGCATTTCGCAGCCGTTAAAATAACCTCCCCTGTTCACCTGGTCTTTTAAAATTGGTACAATCCAGTTCCCAGCGCTCTGCATTTAACCCGTACAGCTTATTGTACTTATGAAACTGTTGTCTTACCAGGTCGCCTATCGGGCCTTCGCCCCGCATACGTACCCCCCAGCGACTATCATTCACCTGCCCGCCATGCCCGCCTTCAATCAGGTGCCAGACCTTATCTGCACGATCTGGAAAATTTTTATACAGCCAGTCATGAAACATAAGCTTAATGGCGCCATTAAGCCTGATAAAAGTATAAGCGGAGAAGGTAGCGCCATTATCAACCGCCGCCTTCATGATGCGCTGCATTTCGTGTTCGTTAAGGCCGGGTATCATCGGCCCGAGCATTACCCCCATACGTACACCGGCTTCACTCAGGTCATGAATAATTTTTAACCGCTGATTCGCGGTGGTTGTACGCGGCTCCATCACCCGGCGCAGGTCTTCATTAAAAGAGGTGATGGAAACAAGTATGCTGATCAGTTTTTTCTTTGCCATTTCCTGCAGCAGGTCCTTATCCCGCAGCATGCCGGCGTTTTTGGTAATCATACCTACCGGCTGATTAAACTCATTACATACTTCCAGTAACTGGCGGGTAATGCCAAACTTTTTTTCTGCAGGCTGGTAACAATCGGTATTTCCGCTGAGGCTAATGGGTACACATTCCCATTTGGGATGCATCAAGAATTTGCGTAATAATTCCGGCGCATTTTTTTTAACAAGGATCTTTGATTCAAAGTCAAGCCCGGCGCTATAGCCCCAGTATTCAAACGAATTCCTGGCATAGCAGTAAATGCAGCCATGTTCGCAACCCTGGTAAGGGTTCATGCTGTACCACATGCCAACGTCCGGACTGTCTACCTTGTTTACAATTGTTTTAGGAAAAACTTCTATGTATTGGGTGGCAACATTCGGCTCGCTCCAGTCGTCTATTCCTTCAATATGTTCACGGGTGGTTTCATTGGTGAGAAACCTGTTTTTTGTATTGATTTGTGCACCGCGGCCCTTCAGGTAGGTTTCTTCGTTTTCCTGTTTGGGCCGGGGTTTTTCGTTGGGATTATGTGATGAGCTTTTCATGACTTTTTGGTTTGAGAAATACCTAATGACACATAGCTATTACATGTCATTAGGATTGATAAAATTTATGAGGATACACTTTGCTGCATAGCAAGACAGGCGTACAAGAGTGCGACGCAACAAAGCAAAATAGTAGCAATGCAGCCGGGCAACCTATCACAATTACAAGGCTGATTAACCACCGGATGAGACCTGGTATTGTTTAGTAAAACATACGTTTATGTATATGCCTGTCTTTGTGCTGGTAGGAGCTTTTATTCTGATCACCGAGCAGGCCTTTTTCCAGGATATGTATCACGCAGCTAACCACGCCCCATACATTGCTGCGGTCATCAAAATACGACAGTTGTATATCGCTCATTTTTTTGTTTGCCGCCTGCAGTACTACGCTGTTGATGTTTTTTTGTATGCGGCGTACCAGCAATTCACCGTCAACAATGGCAACGATCACTTTACCATTTGCCGCTTTAAGGCTGCGGTCTACAATTAAGATGTCCCCGTTAAAAATGCCGTCTTCCATCATGGCATCGCCATTCATGCGAAAGAAAAAGGTGGCGGGTTTGTTTACGATCAATTGCTCATTCAAGTCAATACCGCGTTCCATATAGTCGTCGGCAGCGGCGCCAAAGCCGGTGGCATTTGCCTGGTGCACATCATGCTGTGTAAAATCTTTGCTGCCATTGTAGGCGGTGTTGTACATACGGTCCCTTTCCATATAAGTGTTTTTTTGAGGTGGCTCCCCCGCTTTGTCCCCACAAAGCGAAGGAAAATTTATTTGGTACTTACTAATTTATTTAGCAATTTTATGCTAAATTTATTCACTGAAAAAATTTACTTATGAACACCACATCACTGCAATGGTCATCTCAGGTAGCTTTTTCGATGTATGAATATTTACTCGTAGTGCACCCGGCCAAAGAAGCGTATGAGCAGTTGATGCAGGAGAAACAGCTTTTTTATGATGTGTATAAAGAAAAGATTGCCATTAAGACCTTACCGCATATTACCGTTGCCAATTTTATGGCCAGGGAAGCGATGGAGGAAACGCTTATCCGATATATGCACCGCATTTTCAGCAGCCAGCAAAAGTTTGAAGTAATGCTGAATAATTTCAGCGGCTTTCCATCATCGCATACCGTATTTGTGCGTGTGCAGGAGCATGCGCCGTTTAAACAGATGGCCGCATCTTTAAAGATGCTTGAGGAATACATCAAAAACAATGGTTGCCCTAAACCCTATTTTAGTTCACACCCGCATTTAACCATTGCCCGGCGTTTAAAAGAAACTGTGTATGACAAGGCAATGCTGGATTATTCGCAAAAAACATTTCATGCATTGTTTGATGTGAAAGAGCTGGTGCTGTTGCGCCGCAGAAGCCAGTATGATAAATGCGAACAGGTGAATGTGTTCAGGTTGGCTTAACAGGTGGCAGGTTGCTGGTGGCTGGTTGCTGGTCTGTTGTGTATATGTGGAATGTTTTCTGCGAACGGAAATTAACCTTGAACAGTGAACAAAAAAACGTTGAACTATCATAATACCGGCGGCAGCATTTCATCGCATCATCGTTGCGTCGCAATCACTTCAACGGTTGCCTGTATGGCGACAAGACGGCTTCGGAAAAAACTTTTGCCAAAAGTGAAAACATCTTTCAAAAATCAAATTTAATACCCGCTAATACCTGCGCTTATGGAACACGAATTGTTATCATTACCCGGTTATACAGCATGTGAGTTCCTGCTGGTACTACAGCCGCACGACGAGCTATGGAATGCCATAAGGCAGGAGAAAGATTATTTTAAAGAGCAATACAAATGTGAAACTACTTTCGGGTTGCCGCATATAACATTCGTAAAGTTTCAGCAGTACGAAATGATGCAACCACGTATTGTGCAATACCTGCGGGCGGTGGCCGTAGAGCTGCCAGTAATAAAAGTAGAGCTAAAAAATTATGGAAGCTTTCCATCGCACACCATCTATATTAATATTACCAGCAAGGTACCTATAACAGAAACGGTGAAAGCCATCCGCTCTACACAAAAGCTGATGAAGATGGATAAGGATCACAAACCTCATTTTATCATGGAGCCACATTTAACCATTGCCCGTAAGCTGCAGCCATGGCAATATGAAAAAGCATGGCTGGAGTATGAACATAAAGACTTTCATGGCCGGTTTATGGCAGACCATATGCTGTTGTTAAAACGTCGTCCGGGAGAAAAATATCAAAAAGTGGGAAAATTTGAATTTAAAAATCAAAGCCAGAAAGCAGTTCAAAAAGGATTGTTTTAAAATCGGTAACCTTTCTCGTGAGCTAACAACCTTTCAGTTTTATATAACATTGATCTCCTGGTATGTCTTTACAAAATGAATATCATCTGTCGCCATCATTCCCTGGTCTGCATCCTGAGAAAAAAGGCTTTTATGCTATTGTGGATTGTAACAGTTTTTACTGCTCCTGCGAACGTGTGTTCAGGCCAGACCTGAAGGAAAGACCCGTGGTTGTGTTAAGCAATAACGATGGTTGTGTAATTTCTATGAGTGATGAGGCAAAGAAGCTGGGTATTACGATGACGGTACCTTATTTCCAGGCGCGTGAGTTTATTGAACGGCATAATGTAGAAACATTTTCATCCAACTATAATTTATATGGAGATATGAGCTGGCGGGTGATGGAAACCCTTCGCGTATTGATTGGAGAAGATAACGTAGAAGTATATTCTGTAGATGAAGCTTTTCTTGATTTAAAGGATATTCCGCAGGAGCGGCTTTATGAGGCTGCGTTAAATATACGGTACGAGGTAGAGCAATGGACGGGCGTGGCTGTTTCTATTGGTGTGGCGCCCACCAAGGTATTGAGTAAGGTGGCCAACCGGCTGAGTAAAAAAGACAAAAAAGCATCCAACTGTGTGATGGTGATAGATACGCCGGAAAAAATAAATGATGCGCTTTGCCGTACCAGGGTAGACGATGTGTGGGGTGTAGGCCGCCAGTACGCCGAAAAGCTCCACCGTTTTGGCATTGATGATGCTTACCAGCTAAGTTGTATGAATGAGGAATGGGCGCGTAAAAACCTTGGAGGTGTGGTAGGGCAGAGGCTGGTGAAGGAATTGAAAGGAGAGCCGGTAATGCAGATGGAGGATGAGCTGGATGAGAAAAAAATGATTGCAACCACGCGTATGTTTGGCAACCCGGTAAAGTCAATCAATGATATTAAAGAAGCGATCGCTACGTATACCTCCCGCTGTGCAGAAAAATTGAGACGGCAGCAAAGTGCCGCTTCGGTGATCAGTATTTTTGTTGTTCCTAAAGAGCCGGTTAAGGAAGGGGAGCGTTTCAGGCATGGCTCAACAGTAAGCGCTTACACGGTATTGCCGCATGCTACATCCCTTACGCATGAATTGATTAAACCAGCACTGAAACTGGTGCATGAGATTTTTAAGGAAGGAAAGCTCTATAAAAAGGCAGGTGTAACGGTAAGCGGGTTAGTTCCGGATAGTTCCATTCAGTCAAATCTTTTTGTACCGGAAGCGCAGAACAATCACCGAATGCTGATGTCGATGATTGATAATATCAACTTTAGCATGCGGGATGATACACTAAAATTTGCAGGTTCCGGTACTGATCGCAACTGGAAAATGCGGCAGGAACTGCGAAGCCCCCGTTATACCAGTCGCTGGGATGAATTGTATGAAACGCAATGATTGAGTGCATTGGTTTCGCCTGTTGTTTAATCCTGATATAGGATATTCAAAACCTACAACATTGGCTTAGAAAGCCTGTATCACTGCCTGTTAAACGCCAAATCATGTCAAAACTTAAACTGGTTTATTACCTGGCACTGCTTTTAGTATGGCTCTTTCAACAATACCAGAAATGGAAAGGCTATTGAGGCTTGTTTTAATCGTTAGCACAGCCGCAAATCAATTTATTTATATCTCTATAGGCCTTACTGGCCCAGGTTTTGTCTCACCCAATTCTCCAATGTTCCCTGCTTGTCTGCATCTACCGCTTTTTGAACAAATTTGTTCTTTTTCAGGCTGCCTCCCAGGTTATAAAGGTTCACAACACTTTTTACCGCTGCAACCTGGCATTTAAACTTGTCTTTTTCATAATTATTTTCCAGTACAAAACGGCTATAACCGGCCATGAACATCAGCAATAAATCAGGATTTTTTTCGGTTAACTTGCCAACTGGTGTATTTATATCAATGTTTACCGTTGGGCTGCCTGTAATCCATTGAAGTACAAAACTGCTTACCTCTTTTCGTTTTTGGTCATCCTGGCCAACCGGTGTGATTTCCAGCCAATTTGTTGCGGCAATAATATCTTTTTCATAGAGGGTATAATCTTCTTTTGCCTCCAGTTTTACATTAGAGGGTACGTCGAATTGCTGGGCCATGGCCAGGTTTCCCATGAAAAGAAAAAACATACTTACGCAAGCAAACCGGATTGATTTTTTTTGAATCATCGTGATGGATTTAGTTGATTGAGATTAATAAATGACCTGTTTGTAAAAGAATAAAGAGAATAAAATAAACATCCTTATGTTTACAACTGCTAACAGGGATTGCTATGAAATTCTTCAATTACTTTTTTTGTTTTGTTTTTATCGTTTTTGCTGCCCTTCAGTATAATGATCCCGACCCTTATGTCTGGATCCCTATTTATTTGTACAGTGCTGTTCTTTGTTTTCTTGCCGCCCGCAAACAGTTTTATCCGAAAGCGTATGCGATTGGTATTATCGTTTATGGATTATATGCGCTGTACCTGTTTTTTGATAAGACCGGTGTGTTAGACTGGGTAAAAGAGCATGGCGGAGAAAATATTGCGCAGACCATGAAAGCTACAAAACCCTGGATTGAAGAAACAAGAGAATTCTTCGGGTTACTTATCTTAATTGTTGTACTTGGCATTAACTGGCGTTTAGGTTCAAAAAAGAAATAATAGCCTGGTATTGCCAGGCTATTTAACATCTGTTATCACAGGGATAATATTTTTGTTGAAACGGATATCTGACTGTGAATTTCACGTTCAGTAAGGGTGAAGGGCATACTCAAGGGGCATTCAATCCAAAAATAATATAACCCGTTCATTCAATATTTGAGATTTTAGCCAACGTGCATTTTTGGGCGATAAGTGTGTAAAAAGCGTATTTATTCGTGTTATATAAAACGGGAGAGTACTGAATAACAGTTTTGAACCGTCTCATCCCGCTTATTGATTCGTAGCGATGTAAAGTAATGAAAGGTAAGCTAGCTGTTCAAAGGTGGTTCCTCAAATAACCTCATCTGTAGCCGAAACGTGCGAGGAATTCGTCTTTCCTGCGTATGGCCACTTCAATTTCCACCCCATCAGTCATTTCAATCAGGCCGCCCCGGCCCTTGGAGTATTTACTAACATGATTCAGGTTAATAAGATGCGAATTGTGTATCCGGAAAAATATATCTGCCGGTAACATTTCCTCGTACTCCTTAATCGTTGTAATACCCAGGAATTTTCGATTACCGGTAGCAAAAAAATGACAATGGCCATTTTTGGTTTCGCAGCGTATGATTTCATTTACAGCAATAAAAATCAAAGAGCCTTTGTATGGCAAAGCCAGCTTTTGCAGTCCGCTACCCGTTTTTTTAAGGTTGCTTAACAGATTTTGTACTTGCTCATTACTATTCTTATAGCTTAATTTGTTTTCAGTTCTGGCCACCGCGTCTTTAAGCTCTTCAATATTTACCGGCTTCAACAAATAGTCCAGTGCACTGTATTTAAATGCCTTGAGTGTATATTCATCAAAGGCAGTAATGAAGATGATTTCAAAAGTAACCGGCATCAATTTATCCAGCATATCAAATGTATTGCCGTGGGGCATTTCTATATCAAGAAAAACCAAATCAGGTTTTTGTTTTTCTATAGCTGCCAATGCGGCGGCGGTAGTTGTTGCGTTTCCGCAAATCTCCACCTGCGGACAAAATTTTTCAATCAACCCGTTTAATATCCGAATGTTCTTCGGTTCATCGTCTACTATGAGTGCTCTTATCATATTTCAATTCAATTAAATTTCCATTACAGGAAATTTTACAGTTATCCTGGTACCTGCAGGCTGATCTTCCTTATCCAGAAGATCTTCTATAGCTAATTCAATTTTGAGAACGCTTTTTTCATTTAAAGCCTTGATGCGTTCACTGGTTAAAGACATTCCTCTTGACTGGTATTCAATATTTGTAAGTCCTTTCAGTTGCTGTGATACTTTGCGTCCAATACCGTTATCCTCTATAGTGCAAACCAGGTAATGATCGCATTCAGTAAAATTGATGGAAATATTACCGGAATTGTCTGTTTTATGTCTTACGCCATGCCTGACCGCATTTTCTACAAACGGCTGAAGGATCATAGGAGGGATGAAATGATCATATGGAATGATATTTTCATTGATGGTTACCTGGTATGTAAAAACATCTTCAAGCCGGTCTTTTTCCAGTTGAAGATAATTAGAAAGATAACTGGTTTCATCTGCCAGGTTGATGGTTGATTTAGATGAAAAGTGTAAGGTTTGCCGCATAAGCTTGCTAAAACCGGAGATGAATTTGTTGGCACCCTCAATATCTTTATCCATAACATATTGTTGTATAGAGTTGAGGCTGTTAAAAATGAAATGAGGGTTCATCTGCGACTTTAGTGCCAACTGCTCCAGCTCTCTTATGTGATCTTCAACCTGTGATTTCTCTTTTTCCTGTTTTCGTATAAATTTTATTCTTAACGTTAACAGCATCCAAAACAGGCCGGCTATAAGCGCTACAACCAATATCCTGAACCAGGTTTTTTCCAAAAATGTTTTTTCTATCGAAAACGGTAATACCAGCAAATCACTGCTTACGCCAAATTTATTGATCGCTTGTAACTGAAGTTCATATTTGCCTGAAGGTAATGTGGGATAGCTTAGAAATGTTTCCCTTGTTGTTTTCCAGTTGGTATCCAAACCCAGCAACCTGTACTGATAGCTGATATCTCCTGCGGAGCGATAAGATATCCCTGCAAAATCTATCCTGATATTTCCAAGATGATGTGGTAATGTAAAGTTGCTGGTATCAAGCGGTAAATTATTTCCCCCGGCCATTAAAGATGTTAACCGGAGATTACAGACCGAGCCCAGGTTAATCTTTGATTTTTCAAAATAATTAAGCCCCTCACGGGTACCTACGAACACAAATTCTCCTTCTACAAAAATTGCATTGATGGTATTAGATAAAAGGCCATCCGATAGCCCATACTTGGTTACCTGGTAACTGCCATTAGCGAAATTTACTTTGTTCAGGCCTTTATCTGTGCCTATCCATAAATTGGCGCTGTCCACAAAAATTGTTCTGCAAATATTACTGGTTAGTCCGGTTGCCTGGGTAAGATGCGCAACTACTTTATTGTTTTTATAAGCCAGTACACCATTTCCATAGGTTGCTATCCATAACTGGCCATCAGGGGCTTCCTTAATCGCTGCAATACGTATTCTTAATAAAGGCTCATTAGTACCAAGGTATTTGGATGACTTGTCCCTTTTTACCAGGTAAAGGCCATCCAGTGCACCGATTAAAAAGCTGTCGCTACGGTAATAAATGGCTGTAACTCTTTGCTTCCAGAGGGTATCTGTTGTTTTATACGTATACGGATCGAAAATAAAGGCACCGCGTGACGTGCCCATGGCTAATTGCTTTTTGTTTATATCTGCAACGCACTTAAATGAAATTACAAGACCTTTAATAGCTTTCCCACCTCTTTTTTTTATGACATTTGAACTGCCAAAATAAATTTTATCGCCATTATCAAGTACACGCATATCAATGATATCTGAAGTGGATTCTGCGTCGTCTAAAAAAATTTTTTTAGTAATGATGCCTTTGTCGGGCGTAACCCCTAACTCAAACATTTCGTTTACTTGTGTGCCTGCGAACAGCCTGCTGTTTTGTTTTACAAATGACGTTATAGCGTATTTCGCCTGATTGGAATGAAATAACTGCTGATTCTTAATAACGGATGAATTAAGCCGGTATATTCCTTGCCCGAGTGTGGTAAACCAAAGGCTACCTTCCTGGTCTACTACAGTTGCCGTTACCGGCTTGCCTTCAAGATAATTATGTTGTGTTAAATAATTTGCATTATAAATATCTATGCCATCTTGTTTGCAAAAAGCGAACATACTATCATTGATGATTACAGTTTTTATGAAAAGGTGTGGGAATGGAATTGACATCGAGTTATTAGTACCAGCATTAGTGATCGTAATTTCTTTAGTGCTTATTCTTCTTACTAAAAAGTTTTTGTTTATTGTTACCTCCCTGTATAGCGATGATGATTCCAGTTTTGTAATAAAAGAAAGTTTATTCATAGCATACCTGTACAGGGAATCGTTTTTTAGAATCATGAAATCTCCCTCACTTGTTACGGAAATGGTAGTAAGGTTTTTTATAGGTTCGCCCTCAAAATGATCTATGATTTTTGCATCACCTTTAGCGGAAATAAAATACAATCTTGATAAACTGTAATCACTCATTAAAATATTTCCATCTTTGTCTTCGGCAATCCTGGAGATGTTGGTAAAGATTTTAATTTTTGCCAGCGTTGAATCATTTTCGTTAGTATATATTTTGCCTTTATAAAAGTAACAAACTGCATTTTTAAAAGGCGCCATCCAAACCCTGCCGCGTGAGTCTGTAAAAAGCTCTAATATCTCATTATCAGGTAATCCGTCAGAAGTGGTAAAGTTTTTAAAATGAGTGCCGTCAAAGCGACTTAACCCGTTTTCTGTTCCAATCCACAAGAATCCATCTTTGTCAAGCGTTATACAATAAGTAAGCGAACCTGCCAGGCCATCTTTTGTGTCGTAACGGGTGTAACTGAGCTCTTGCGAGTAGGAATGACATAGCAACAGGATACAGCAGGTAAATATTAAACCTAACTTTTTCATGTGATTGGTATGGCGGATGTGATCATAGTTTCATAACGGGTATAGCAGTAAACTTATTTGTAACCAAACCTGGCCAGAAATTCGTCCTTTCTTCTTGTAGCCACTTCTATTACCGCTCCATCATCCATTTCAATAAAACCTCCACGCCCTTTTAAATATTTGCGAACGCAGTTAAGGTTAATGAGGTGTGAGTTATGTATACGGTAAAACAGGTCTGCCGGCAAAATTTCCTCGTATTCTTTAATTGTTTTGGTGCCTAAAAAGCGTTGGCCATCATTGGTGAAGATATGGCAATAACCACTACTTGCTTCGCAGCGAATAATATTACTTACCGGGATAAATACCAACGTGTCTTTATAGGGCAACGCTATCTTCTGCATTTGGGCATTACCCTTCTTTAAATTATATAGCAGATTATGCAGTTGCTGGTTGGTGTTTTTATGTTCCAGTCTTTTTTCTGCTTTATCTACGGCTTCTTTTAATTCATCAATATTTACGGGTTTCAGCAGGTAATCCAGTGCACTATATTTAAATGCCTTGAGCGTATATTCATCAAACGCTGTAATAAAAATGATTTCAAAATCAACCGGTATTAACTTATCCAGCATATCAAATGCATTGCCATAGGGCATCTCAATATCCAGGAAAACAAGATCGGGTGATTCTTCTTCAATCAGTTTAATAGCCGCGTCTGCACTTTCTGCTTCACCGTAAATTTCCACCTGCGGACAAAACTGTTCCAGCAGGCTTTTTAAAATGCGGATATTTTTTGGCTCATCGTCAATAATTAATGCCCTGATCATCTTCTATCCATTGTTTAGTTTTCAATCGAAGGAAACTTCACAGTAACTCTGGTACCTGAAGAATTGCCGGTTGCATCTTCCAGGTCTTCCACTGCTATCTTTATTTTATGTACATTTTTTTCATTTAAAATATTAACGCGATCTTCTGTTAAAGACATACCTCTTGACTGGTATTCTATACTGGTATTTCCCTTTAACTGTTGGGATCGTTTTCTTCCGATGCCATTATCTTCTATTATAAATACAAGATATTCCTCTTCCTTCTTTACCTCAATTAAAATTACGCCTTTGTTGTCTTTCCGGTAGCGAACACCGTGCCTAACACTATTTTCTACATAAGGCTGCAGGATCATGGGGGGGATCAGGTAATCCTGCGGCTGTATGGTTGCATCAACCTCTACTTTGTAGGTGAATGCATTTTCGAGCCTGTCTTTTTCCAGTTCAAGGTACGTTGTTAAATAGTTTAATTCATCATTCATCGAAATATGATGCTTGGTAGAAAAAAACATGGTTTGCCGCATTAACCTGCTAAACCCTGAAATGAATTTATTTGCCCCGGCAATATCTTTCTCGATAACATATTGCTGTATCGAATTTAAACTATTAAAGATGAAATGAGGGTTCATTTGCGCTTTTAGTGCCAGTTGCTCCAGTTCTGTAATCTTTTTGGTCACCTTCTGCTTTTCAGATTCTTGTTTACGAATGAAACGTACCCGTAATGTAAGCAGTAGCCAAACAATTGCAGCAACGACTGCTGATAGTAATAGTTTAAACCAGGTTTCTTCCCATATAAGTTTTTGTACTGAGAATGGAACAGATATAATATTGCTTTTAACACCAAACTTATTGATAGCCTGAATTTCGAACTGATAATCGCCAGAGGGCAAGGCAGGATAATTAATAAACGTTTCTTCTGTTGACTGCCATAAATCACTAAGGCCGGTAAGCCTGTACTGATATTTTATACTTCCTCCGGATCGATAAGAAATTCCAACGAAGTCAATCTGGATATTATTCTTTTGGTGAGGGATAAGCAGATTGCGTGCATTTATAGAGATATTGGTACCTGCAGAACGAATACCGGTGATACGCAAATCACACCTGGAATTGGAAGACATTTGCTCCTCATTAAAAAAACTGACAGCATCGCTTGTTCCTACATATATGTTCGAGTTTAATGCATACACTGCATTAATCTTATTGGAATATAAACCATCGGAAGTAGTGAATTGTAACACCGGGTAGTCTTTTTTTGTTAGGTCTATTTTGTTCAATCCTTTATCTGTGCCTACCCATACTGCATTGCTATCTACAAAAACTGTTCTGCATATATTACTGGTAAGACCATTTTCGGCCGTTTTATGGATGATGATTTTGTTGTTTTTATATGCAACAATGCCATCGCCATAGGTAGCTATCCAAAGTGTTCCATCTATGCCTTCCTTAATAGTGGCAATGCGGTTCCTGAAAGCCGGAATGTGCTGCCCCATGTATTGAAAAGACTTATCCCGCTTAACCAGATAAAATCCATCTAAAGAACCAATAAAAAAAGTATCATTTCTATAAAAGACTGAAGTTGCCCTTCGGTTCCAGATGGTGTCTTTTATTTTAAACTGAAAAGGATCAAAAAGGATTGCATTGTAACTGGTACCAATGATCAGCTCGCTATCATTAATATTGCAAACTGATTTATTGGAAATACTTTTCATGGTTATGAAGTTGAAATCATTCGTGGTTTTGATAATTTCTGCAGTGGTTAAGTAAATATGATTCCCATCAGGTAGTTTAAGGAAATCAAGAATTTCTGCATTTGTAGCAGAATTATAAAATGACCTGGTTCTTGCAACACTTACCTTATTTTGGGCTGTTGTTAATTCATATAAAGAGCCAACGTTTGTTCCTGCTACTATATAGTTATTATCTTTAAAAAGACAGGAAGCCGTTTGTCTCACATGGTCAACCCTTGGAAACAGGATGTTCTTCAATTCAATAGAGTTAAGCCGATAAAGTCCCTGCCCGAGTGTTGAAAACCATAAACTGCCTTCCTGGTCTATAATGCAACCTGTAACCGGTATACCCGCGAGGAAAGATGTCTGAGAAAAATTAGATACATTCAAAATATCTACCCCCGAATGTTTACATATTGCAAGCAATGAATCTTTAATGTTAATGAACTTTAGAAAATCTGTAGGGAATGCTATAAGTTTTTCTCTTTGACTGTTTAAACCGGAGATGCGCATGTTTTTGTTATCCCTTGTAATCAACAGGTTTTTGGCTAAGAAAATATGTCTGTTGTAGATTCCTGCAAATGATACTTCGCGAACGGGAGTGAAGCTTTTACTATCAAAAGCGAAGAGATTATTATTTTCAAGAACTGAAAAATTTCCGTTTGAATTGGCAGCTATTGAAACCTCTTTTTTTATCGAATCCTCGCCAATCTTGTTCGCTATCTTAACGTTTCCTGTATTTGAGATATAGTATAGTCTTGATCGGCTGTAATCATCAAATAAAATATTGCCTTTACTATCTTCTGCAAAGTGATTAATATTTGCCAGTGGGTTGGTTCTGGCAAGCATACTATCGTTCTGCTGATTATGCAGAACACCGTCCTGGTAAAAACACACCTCATTTCTAAATGGCGCCATCCATACCCGTCCTTTTGAGTCTGCAAATAATTCAAGTATTTCATTGTCCGGCAGGCCGTCTCTCGTGGTGAAATTTTTAAAATGTGTCCCATCAAAACGGCTTACCCCGTTCTCTGTACCCAGCCAGAGAAACCCCTCCTTATCCAATGCCATGCAGTAAACGGTTGATCCGGCCAGCCCATCTTTTACATCATAATGCGTGTAGCTCAATTCCTGTGAGAAGATGATAAAAGGCAAAGCAAAACAGCACAATATAGTGAAGATAAAAGCTCTCATGAGATTGGATAAAGATAAGTACTATTCGCTTGTATGATGATGATGTATATAGTGCAGGTAAGCTGATTAAAAAAGCCGGCCCCTATAAGAAGCCGGCTTTCTATTAACAAGTAAAATATTATTTACTCAAATGCATACTTCTTTCTTTATACAAGGTTCTGAAGTATGGATCACGCAAATCTTTAATAAAACGGATTGCTTCACCGGTACTTTTCATTTCCGGGCCAAGCTCTTTATTTACCCCGGGGAATTTTTCAAAACTGAAAACCGGTTCTTTAATAGCAAAACCTTCAAGCTTTTTCTCAATGGTAAAATCTTTCAGCCTGGCTTCCTCCAGCATTACTTTGGTAGCAATGTTAAGGTAAGGTATCTGGTATGCTTTGGCAATAAACGGCGTGGTTCGTGAAGCACGGGGATTGGCTTCAATCACATATACTTTACCATCTTTAATGGCGAACTGGATATTAATGAGGCCGCGGATATCCAGGGCTCTTGCAATCTTCTCTGCATAATACTCCATGGTTGTTACTTCCATAGGAGTGAGGTTAAAGGCTGGTAACACTGCATTGCTGTCTCCGCTATGGATACCTGCAGGTTCAATATGCTCCATCACACCCATCACATGAAAGTCTTCACCATCAAAAATGCCATCGATCTCTGCTTCCTGGCAACGATCCAGGAAATGATCAATCAGGATCTTATTATTGGGAATATGTTTCAACAGGCTTACCACTGCTTTTTCTACCTCATCATCATTAATTACAATACGCATTCTCTGGCCACCCAATACATAGCTGGGTCTTACCAGCACCGGGTATCCAACTTTGTTGGCTACTTCAATTGCTTCTTCAGCAGTATATGCAGTACCGTATTCCGGGTAAGGGATATTCAAATCCTTTAACAGGTCGCTAAAACGTCCACGGTCTTCTGCAATATCCATATTGTCAAAAGATGTACCGATGATCTTAATGCCTTTCTGCGTTAAACGTTTTGCCAGTTTTAATGCGGTTTGACCACCTAACTGAACAATAACACCATAAGGTTTCTCCAGTTCAATAATTTCCCAGAGATGCTCCCAGTATACAGGTTCAAAGTACAGCTTGTCGGCCATGTCAAAATCGGTGCTCACTGTTTCAGGATTGCAATTCACCATAATGGCTTCATATCCGCATTCCTTAATGGCGAGTAAACCGTGTACACAGCAATAATCAAACTCAATACCCTGACCAATTCTATTGGGGCCGCTGCCTAAAACAATAACCTTTTTTTTCTGCGATGGAATAGACTCGTTGGAAGAAATTGATTGACTCATTTTTAAAAGATTGCGCAAATGTAAGGTCTGCGCAATAAAGAGAAAGATTAATTTTTGGGGCTTTGCTAATGAACGTTAGTGATGTTTGTTTATCTATAAACGTTACCCGTTTTATACAATACAAACCGGTTCTCTGAGACGCACAACCATCAGCACATACAAGTATAGATAAATAAAGTTGCGACTGCTAGAATGAACTATTTTGCCATATCATCATAACCTTCTTCCTTTTTCTGCAACCTGGGTTCTCTTAGTTGCACCGGTTTAATCATTTTTTTGCGAAGCCGCATATTTAGTAACTCTACCAGGAATGAAAAAGCCATTGCGAAGTATACATAATTTTTTAAGTGAAGTCCTTCTGCTTTTTCATGGTCCCAGCCTTCCACCAATAAGGTAAAGCCAATCATTACCAGGAAGGAGAGGGCCAGCATTTTTAATGTAGGATGTTTATGAATAAAACCTGCAATTGCAGGACTGAATAAAAACATGATGATCATCGCAATAATAACAGCCGCGATCATAATTTCCACATGTTTGGCGGTGCCACCGGCTGTGATAATGCTATCGAAACTGAATACCATATCTATCAATGCAATCTGCACCAGCGCCGAGCCAAAGCCCAGTTGTTTACTGCCCCCGGCTTTTTCAGATTCTTCGTCTCCTTCCAGTTTATGATGTATTTCCTTTACCGTCTTATAAATAAGAAACAGACCTCCAGCCAGCATTACCAGGCTTGCCAGGTCAAAGTCTTTTCCCCACAAACTAAAAAGAGGTTTACCTTTTTGACCCATCAGCCAGGTTAGACCCATCAGCAGAATGCTTCGCACAATAATGCCGGAAATCATCCAGAATAACCTCGCCTTTGGTTGCTGTGGCTTTGGCAGACGGTTCATGATGATGCTTACAAAAATCACGTTGTCAATACCAAGCACCACTTCCAGAATAACAAGAATAATAAAGCTGATGATACTTTCTGTGGTAAAAAGATGTTCCATGTCCATTAATTGAGATGGGCAAATATAAAGGGCGAATAAACGCTAAGGGTGTGTACTTAAATATTTACAGATGTTTTTTGCGATGGCAGGGCCTTCATAAATAAATCCCGTCCATACCTGAACCAGCGATGCGCCTGCATCTAACTTGGTTTTTGCATCGGCGCCGGTAAAAATACCCCCGCTGGCAATCAATGGTACTTTGCCTTGTGTTTGTTTGGCAAGGTATTCTATAATGTATGTCGATTTTTCTGTTAATGGTTTGCCGCTTAACCCTCCCATGCCAATCGCCTGCACTTTTTCCGCTCCGGTTAAAAGGCTTTCCCTGCTGATGGTGGTGTTGGTAGCCACGAGGCCGCTTAGCTTTACTTCAAAAGCCAGGTCAACAATATCATCCAGTTGTTCGTTGGTAAGATCGGGTGCAATCTTCAGAAGCAATGGTTTGGGGGTTGTTTTGCCTTGGTTGATATCCTGTAAGTGCGACAAAATTTTTCGCAGCGAATCTTTTTCCTGCAATTCACGTAAGCCCGGCGTATTAGGGCTGCTTACATTCACCACAAAATAATCCACGTAATCAAATAATTCGGTGAAGCAAATTTCATAATCCTTCCAGGCATCTTCATTGGCGGTCACTTTGTTCTTGCCAATATTGCCCCCAACAATCAGTGGATCATTTGTTTTCGCCTTTTCGTTGTTCCAATTGATCAACCTGCCCTTAATTGCCTTTGCACCATTATTATTAAAACCCATACGGTTAATCAGTGCCTTATCCGCAGGCAACCTGAATAATCGGGGTTTGTCATTGCCCGGTTGGGGCTGCGGTGTTACAGTACCAATTTCTACAAAACCAAAACCAAGGGCAGAAAGCTCCCGCAGGTAAAGCGCATTTTTATCAAACCCTGCGCCCAGTCCAACAGGATTGGTAAAATGCAGTCCGAATAGGTTTTTTGCAAGCCCGGGTTGCTGATATCTGAAGGAGGAATGTGCCAGATTCCGGATCAATCCAACATTCAATCCTTTACGCAGGCTGTTCATCGCAAAATAATGAACGTCTTCAGCAGGAAAATTGAAAAGTAAAGAACGAAGTAATGAATACAACATGCCGCGAAGATATATTCAAACAGGGGAATGAAAGATCGGTGCCTGAGTTTAAAATTTACTAACGATCAATTGTTTTTGTAGCTCCGGTCACCAGCCATTGAAAAAAGTCTTTCTAACATTTAATGGGCAGGAAAAAGGAATTCTTAACGTTTTTATCATAATAATATTATCCTTAAGCGATGAAAATCAACGAATCAAAAATTCATAAAATTTTTGTTTGAAAAACTTTAGAAAGGTATGATAATTGCTTAAAGTAGCTACGAAACAGCAACCCTTTCTATGGCATGCTGTTTTTATTTTATATAGGTCCGTGTTAAAGGGTGTTAGTGGTGAATGAAAATGGTTGTTTCGGGTGCCGTGATTGTTAGGTAATTTTCGTGGTTCCTGAATATGATGAATTTTCTGAAAAGTAAATTTTACGGAGGAGGTGATTAGAAAAAGTGCGGTTTTTTTATGCGTTTAACAGATCGTTTTTATCCATACATTTCTGTCTTGGCACATATTACCCATCTTTTTAATAGTGCCGACATATTTGATACAAACTCATTGCGGAACACATCTTTCCTTGATGTGTACCCGCTTAACCCCCAGGTTATATGTTTTGTATCCAGTAATTCCGATTGCCGTACAAGCAAATTTGCTAATGCTTGTTATCATTAATTGCCCGGGCCGTTTCATAGCCTGGTAAAATCTTAGATACTAAAATTCAATATTGTATGAATGCGCCGTGGAGGTGCAACATATCATGTCTATCCCCCGATTCCCCCGTGGACCTAATAAGTCCCGGGGGTTTTTTATGCCTTGCATTTAAGCAGGTTTCAGCATTATTTATAGGCGTTTAAGTGCATTTTAAAAACGGATGCGTAGATCATTCAGCATCTTTGCTGCTATGTTAAGTTTATCGAATCCCCCATTAACCTTAGTCGGTGAAACCAGTTTTAAACATTATGACTGTGTTGTAAACGGCTCGCTCTATGTAGACAATGTAAGCCGTCCGCTCTTTATTGTAATTGTACCCCATACCAACCAGGATGAACTGGGATCACAAATTACTTTTTCAAAAATCAGCAAGCAATGGCTCACAGAATATAGTCTGCCGGTGCTTCATAGTGATACCTATAAAAGTATCGTAGAAACTGTGATGGAATATATCGCCGGTTAGTATTGTTGCAATAATCGTTCTTTTGACATTTAATACCGCCCTGTAATGTCTCAAACGTACCAGTAATTAATCCGGCCATTTATCTCTCACCAGTTTTGTTTCCTGTTTGTAAAACGATGTATTTGTTTGCGCTGAATAATGTAATTTGATGCGCAAACGATTTGCTTTATGGAACAATACATCCTGTCTTTTGACCAGGGAACCACCAGTTCGCGGGCTATACTTTTTAATAAGGAAGGAAACATTCTGTCTCTGGCGCAAAAGGAATTTACACAGCTCTTTCCACAACCGGGATGGGTAGAACATAATCCTAATGAGATTTGGAGCACACAACTTGGCGTGGCTGCTGAAGCTATCACAAAAGCAGGGTTAACAGTAAATCATATTGCTGCCATCGGTATAACCAATCAACGCGAAACAACAGTTGTTTGGGATAAATCTACCGGGCAGCCTGTCTACAATGCAATTGTATGGCAGGACAGGCGGACTTCTTCCTATTGCGACCAGTTGAAAAATGAAGGCCACGCCGCTACAATTCAGCAGAAAACAGGGTTGATCATCGATGCTTATTTTTCTGCTACCAAATTAAAATGGATACTTGACCATGTAGAAGGTGCAAGGCAAAAGGCAGTTGATGGAGAGTTGTGTTTTGGTACCATTGATACCTGGCTGTTGTGGAAATTAACCAATGGTAAGGTGCATGTTACAGACGTTACCAATGCATCCCGAACCATGTTGTTTAATATAAATACCTTAAGCTGGGATGATGAGTTATTGCGTTTGATGGATATACCAGCTAACTTACTGCCTGAAGTAAAAAGCTCCAGTGAAATCTACGGCTATACACAAAATATACTTACCGCCAAGAACATACCCGTAGCGGGAATAGCCGGTGATCAGCAGGCCGCATTATTCGGACAAATGTGTACACAGCCAGGCATGGTAAAGAATACTTATGGTACAGGTTGCTTTATGCTGATGAATACCGGCCACCAGCCCGTAATGTCGAAAAATAACCTGCTTACAACTATCGCATTGCAATTGAATGGAAAAACCTGGTATGCACTGGAAGGCAGTGTGTTTATTGCCGGTGCGGTGGTACAATGGCTGAGAGATGGATTAAAGATTATCAGGAGCTCATCCGAGGTTGAAAAACTGGCAATGCAAACCGAAGGTTGCGATGGTGTATATCTTGTTCCTGCATTTGCAGGTCTGGGCGCTCCTTACTGGAACCAGCATGCGAGGGGAACCTTTACCGGTATAACGAGAGGTACCACCAGCGCACATTTTGCAAGAGCCGCGCTGGAAAGTATTGCTTATCAAACAATGGACGTACTAAAGGCCATGGAAGCAGATGCCGGTGTACCTATTAAGGAATTGAGGGTAGACGGCGGAGCTACTACCAACAACCTGTTAATGCAGTTTCAAAGCGATATTTTAAATACACCTGTTATAAGACCGGTGATCACGGAAACCACTGCATTAGGTGCTGCATACCTCGCCGGACTTGCAACCGGTTATTGGAGTAGCATTGAAGAAATAAGTACACAATGGAAAATAGATAAAACTTTTCAGCCCGCCATTGATGACAGTAAACGTACGCATTTATATAAGGGATGGAAGCGTGCGGTGAAAGCAGCCCAGGTATGGACTGAGGACGATGAGGATTGATAAGAACCATTCTTAAATAAGAGATCGAACTCACACTTGACGCTTCACGTCTTACGAAAAATATGATGCTATTCTCTATTCTTAGCGCACTCTATGCTGAAACCTGTAACTTGTATTTCAATTTGTTAACTGTATGAATCGCCAGGCAGCATTAAAGAGACTTCAAAACGAAAAGGACTGGGACATCATAATCATTGGTGGTGGCGCTACCGGCTTGGGTGCTGCAGTAGATGCTGCTTCAAGAGGATACAGAACTGTGCTGGTGGAAGGTCATGACTTTGGAAAAGGCACTTCCAGCCGCGCAACAAAACTGGTGCACGGTGGCGTAAGATATATGGCGCAAGGAAATCTGAAGTTGGTAAGAGAAGCTTTGCGGGAACGTGGGCTGCTGTTAAAAAATGCACCGCACATCACCTCCGGCCTTTTGTTTATCATACCTGTTTATAGTTTCTTTCAAAAAATGTTTTATGGCGTTGGCCTGGGTATGTACGATATGCTTGCAGGTAAGCTTAGCCTGGGCAAAACGAAATGGCTCAGTAAAAAGAAAACACTTGAATATTTGCCGGATTTAAGCGGAGATGGCCTGTCGGGTGGAATCGCTTACTATGATGGGCAATTTGATGATGCAAGACTTGCAATTGATCTTGCCAAAACAGCGGTAAAACATGGCGCTGCAATCATTAACTATTGCAAAGCTACAGAACTGATAAAAAAAGACGGAAAGGTAAAAGGTGTTATTACACAAGACTTACTTGATGGAGCGGTAAAACAGTTAACTGCAAAAGTGGTGATTAATGCAACCGGTGTTTTCACCGATGCTATCATGCATTTGGATGACCCTGGTCATGGCGCCATGGTAAAACCCTCACAGGGAATTCACCTGGTGGTTGAGAAACATTTTTTTGAAGCATCACAAGCCCTGATGATACCCAAAACAGAAGACGGAAGGGTATTGTTTGCTGTACCCTGGCATGATAAGGTTGTTATTGGTACAACCGATACTGCTATTGATACTATCTCTTTTGAACCAAGGCCATTGGAAGAAGAAATCAGTTTTGTATTACATCATGCCAATAAGTATTTTAAAAAGAATATTCAACGAAGTGATATCAAAAGCATGTTCGCGGGATTGAGACCGCTGGTTAAGCCAAAAGATGCGCAAAGCACTTCGGTTATCAGCAGGGATCATATTATTATTGTCGCCCCTTCCGGTTTAATAACTATCACCGGTGGAAAGTGGACCACTTATCGTAAAATGGCGGAAGATGTAATAGACCATGCCGTGATTACCGGTAAACTACCGCAACGAACATGTATTACAAAAGATATGGCGATTGGTTTGCAGGATGATGCCTACACACACATCAACGGCGACAATGCTTTGCATCGGGGCGCTACACTTTCTGAGAAAGAGATTGAATATTTTGTAAAGCATGAAATGGCGCAAACCGTAGAAGATATTCTTGCCCGGCGAACACGTCTTCTTTTTCTTGATGCCGCTGCAGCCATTGAAAGATGTTATGAAACCGCAGCCTTGATGGCCAGGTTTATGGATAAGGGAGAAGACTGGGTAAAAAAACAGGTAGAAGAATTTAATGCAGTTGCAAAGAATTATCTACCTTGATGCTTGTTGCTAAACGATTGCTGAATAAGCCCAAACGCTGCCAGCTATACTTCAAAAATCATAAACTGTTATTGCTATATGTCTCCATTTATCAGCGAACTTGTTGGTACGGCCGTATTGATTATATTAGGTGATGGTGTAGTAGCCAATGTTATTTTAAACAGGACCAAAGGCAATAACGGCGGGCTTATTGTAATTACTTTCGGCTGGGCCATTGCAGTATTTGCAGGTGTATTTATCTCTGCCAAATATAGTGGTGCACATCTTAACCCGGCGGTAACGGTTGCATTGGCAACTGCAGGAAAATTCTCCTGGGCTTTAGTGCCGGCCTATATAGCCGCACAACTGCTCGGGGCCATGCTGGGCGCTTTTATTGTATGGGTTATATATAAACAGCATTTTGATCATACCGAAGATGGGGATATCAAGCTTGGAGTATTTTGCACCGGGCCTGCCATCCGCAGCTATGGCCATAATTTCTTTACAGAACTCATCGCTACTTTTATCTTGATTCTTTGTGTGCTGTTTATTGTAGCGCCGTCTAATAGTCTTGGTGCATTGGATGCGCTTCCTGTAGCGTTGGTGGTATTGGGCATCGGTTTAAGCCTGGGCGGACCAACAGGTTATGCCATTAACCCGGTGAGAGACCTGGGGCCAAGGATAGTGCATGCATTACTGCCATTAAAAAATAAAAGAGACAGTGATTGGGCGTATAGCTGGGTACCGGTATTGGGGCCGTTGGCTGGTGCTGTGATAGCGGCGCTCTTGTTTAAGTGTATTGCGTAGATATGTAAGTACCAGATAACCTTTATTCAATTTTACTGTTTATACTATTTTCATCTTGGTATTCGTCTGCTTCCTGCAAGCCATCCCTTATACCTATGTCTTCAGGAATAGATGGCTCTTCCTTCTTTTTGCCCATCTCAATAATCCAGTCTTTTCTTCTTAATTCAAAATTGGTTCCCAGGTATAATCGTCTTACCTGTTCGTTGGCAGCAAGCTCTTCCGCCGTGCCATGCTGGAAAATTTTTCCATCAATCAACAGATAAGCCCTGTCGCAAATAGAAAGGGTTTCGTTTACATTATGGTCAGTAATAAGGATACCTATGTTCTTATATTTTAAACGCGCAACCACACTTTGAATATCTTCTACCGCAATAGGATCAACACCTGCAAAAGGTTCATCCAGTAAGATAAATTTGGGATCTACTGCCAGCGCCCTGGCAATTTCCGTTCTTCTTCTTTCGCCGCCGCTTAAGCTGTCGCCATTATTCTTTCTTACATGATGCAGGTTAAACTCGTCCAGTAAAATTTCCAGTTTCTCCTTTCTTTCCTGCCTGCTAAGTTTGGTCATCTGAAGCACTGCCATGATGTTATCTTCCACACTCAGCTTTCTAAAAACGCTGGCTTCCTGTGGCAGGTATCCAATCCCCATTTGCGCACGTTTATACATGGGCAGTTTGGTAATGTCAATATCATTCAGAAAAACATCGCCTTCATCAGGTTTAATCAATCCTACCACCATATAAAACGTAGTGGTTTTACCGGCACCGTTAGGGCCAAGCAAGCCTACAATTTCCCCCTGCTTTACTTCAACAGACACATGACTAACTACAGTTCTGCTGCCATATACTTTTACCAGCTCCTTTGTATGAATGGTTAAACTCACGAACAAGTATTTGAAACAAAAATAGAGGATGTGACGGAATAAGGTTTAAGAAGTAAATGATTTATCAAATACTTTGCTATTGTATATTGCAGCAATTTTTTAGAAAATGAAAGTTACAGACCATATTGCGCAGGCAAAAAACACCCTAATCTCTTTTGAAGTATTACCACCCCTGAAAGGTAAAAGCATTACTTCTATATACGATCACCTTGACCCTTTAATGGAGTTTAAACCTTCCTGGATCAATGTTACTTATCATCGCAGTGAAACAATGTTTAAAAAAAAGGGTGATGGAAGTTTTGATAAAGTTGATGTTCGTAAAAGACCCGGCACTGTAGGCATTTGTGCGGCAATCATGAACCATTACCAGATTGATGCGGTACCTCATATTATTTGCGGGGGTTTTAGCAAACGTGAGACGGAAGATGCATTGATCGACTTAAATTTTCTAGGCATTGATAATGTACTGGCTTTAAGAGGTGATGCGGCTAAAAATGAAGCTTCGTTTGAGCCCGAACCGGATGGTAACCGTTACGCAATCGACTTATTAAAACAGGTGGCTAATCTTAACCATGGAGTTTATATAGATGATGATATTCGCGATGGGGGAAAAACCAGGTTCTGTATTGGTGTTGCCGGTTACCCTGAAAAACATTTTGAAGCGCCTAACCTGGAGATAGATTTGAGACGTTTGAAAGAGAAGGTAGAGGCGGGTGCGGAGTATGTTATGACCCAGATGTTTTTTGATAACAGCAAGTATTTTGCCTTTGTAAAAGCGTGCAGGGAGCAAGGCATCAACGTGCCGGTTATTCCGGGATTAAAGCCCATTACTAATAAGAAACAACTATCTGTACTGCCGCGTATTTTTCATGTAGATCTGCCAACAGATTTATCTACAGAAATCATGAAATGTAAAACAGATGCGGAATGTGAGAAAGTAGGTGCAGAATGGCTGATACAGCAAAGCCGCGAGTTAAAAGAGAATGGTGTTCCTGTATTGCATTACTATACTTTAGGTAAACCGAAAGTAATATGGAATGTGGTAAAGGAACTGGTATAAAATCAATAGGTTAATACGCAAAAGAAAAGCCGTCAGACACTATTTGACGGCTTTTCTTTTAAATATGATTTACTGGTGTTACAGGTACTTTTTTACCTCTGTTACCAACTCTGTTTTTGTAATGGGAATGCCCATCATTTTATGATATCCTTTGGCATCAATCAAATATTGATCCCTGATAATCTTAATCAGTTGCCCGTTATTAATCTCCGGGATTAGTACGTGTTCAAAATTTTTAAAGATATCCCCCAGGTTTCGCGGGAAAGGTCTTAAATAGCGAAGATGTGCATGACTTACCGCATGGCCTTCTGCCTGTAAAGCCAGGGCGGCGCTTTTAACAGCACCATAAGTGCTACCCCAGCCAAGCAATAATACCTTGCCTTTTTCGGGGCCGCTGTCCAGTTCCTGTTCTGGTATGTATTCCGCAATCTTATCTACTTTCTCCTGTCTTATTTTAATCATGAGCTGGTGGTTCTCCGGCTCATAGCTAACATTACCGGTGATATTCTGTTTTTCAAGACCACCGATTCTATGCTCCAGTCCCGGCGTTCCAGGCACCGCCCATGGGCGAACCAGTTTTTCATCACGCAGATAGGGCATAAACTTTTCTTCGCCGTGGCCAAGATCTGTCTTGAATTTTACTTCAATTTCAGGCAGGTCTTCAGCGGCTGGAAATTTCCATGGCTCCGCACCGTTGGCAATGTAACCATCGCTCAATAAAATCACCGGCGTCATATGCTGTACTGCAATGCGCACCGCTTCAAACACAGCACCAAAACAATCGCTGGGTGTACTTGCAGAAATCACCGGCATGGGGCATTCACCGTTGCGTCCGTAATAAGCCTGCAACAAATCGCTTTGCTCTGTTTTGGTGGGCAATCCTGTTGATGGGCCGCCTCGTTGTACATCCACAATCAGCAATGGAATTTCAAGCATCATTGCCAGTCCCATCGCTTCTGCTTTCAGCGCCATACCCGGCCCTGATGTGGTGGTTACACCCAGGCTACCTCCATAGGAAGCGCCAATAGCCGAAGTAATACCAGCTATCTCATCTTCTGCCTGGAAAGTACGGATGCCAAAAGTTTTATACTTGCTTAGTTCATGTAAAATGTCAGAAGCCGGTGTAATAGGGTAGGTGCCCAGGAATAACGGCAGTTTGCTCTTTTGGGAGGCTGCTATCAGGCCAAACGCCAATGCCTGGTTACCCATAATGCTGCGATAATGCCCGGCAGGCAATTTTGCCTTTTCAACACGATACCTGGTAGTAAAGGTTTCCGTAGTATCGCCATAATTATAACCCGCCTGCAACACCTTGATATTGCTTTGAAGGATGTTTTCCTTTTTGCCAAATTTCTCGGTAAGAAAGTTAATGGTATTGTCGAGGTTGCGGTTATACATCCAATATAAAAAGCCCAGTACAAACATGTTCTTTGCACGGTCTTTTTCCTTCATCCCCAGTTCTGGAAATTCTTTCAGCGCTTCACGGGTCATTTTGGTAACATCCATTTTAGTTACTTCATAACCGTCAAGGCTGCCATCTTCCAGCGGGTTTACGCCATCTGCATAATTGGCCAGGCGCAGATTTTTACTATCAAAACCATCAATGTTTGCAATGATTTTACCACCGGTTTTTAATGCTTTCAGGTTAGCTTTCAGCGCTGCCGCATTCATGGCCACCAATACATCGCAAAGGTCGCCGGGAGTGTAAACACGATCGCTGGAGAAATGAACCTGGTAACCACTCACACCGGGAAGCGTTCCCTGTGGCGCACGAATTTCTGCCGGAAAATCCGGGAATGTAGCCAGGTCTATACCAAGCAAAGCGGTATTGTTAGTAAATTGCTGACCTGTTAACTGCATACCGTCGCCACTGTCGCCGGCAAATTTGATGACTACATCTTGTAGTACTGCTTCTTTTCTTTCCATACAATATTCATAAAAACAGGGCGAAAGAAGATCCCCCGTCTTTTAAAACCGCGAAATTAAGCTTTGTAACGTTGGCAGAAGTGCTTTTTTCGGATGTAGTAAAAACCTGTTGGCTTTCAGCTTGTAAACCTGGTATGATTTACCAAAATTCTAACCAATTCTTAATGATTGTAGCAGGTAAGTGTTTGGACGGCTTTATATATTTGCGGCCAATTTTACATCTTTTATGAGCCGAATGAATGGGGATAAACGATATCTCCTCCTGTTAACTACCCTTCTTATACTTGCTTTTTGTAGCTGTACCAATAAGCGCGGATACCTTATCAGTCAGTCTGATACCACGTTAGATGAATCAGTAAAAGTGACTGATACCACTGCAATCAATCCTAACGATACCTCCCTCCGGTATATCTATCTTACGTTTGATGACGGCCCGCAACTCGGCACCATGAATTGCTATCATATCTGCAAAAGCCTGGGCGTGAAGGCTTCGTTTTTTATGATCGGCGAGCATGCAGGCACCAAACACCTGAAATCATTGGTGGATACCATCTTCAGAAGTTATCCTTTTACCTTCCTGGCCAATCATAGTTTTACGCATGCTTATGAAAATCATTATAAAAAATTTTATTCCTCATTGCCATCACTTTCTGCGCTCGATTTTGTAAGGGCACAGGATAGTCTTCATATCCCTTACCGGATTGTGCGTTTTCCCGGTAACAGCACCTGGAGCCTGCATGATAAAGTAACCGGTCCAAAACCTACATTGAAACTCGGCAGGTATCTTGATTCTTCCGGTTATGATATTATTGGGTGGGATGTGGAATGGTCATTCAGAGGTAAGCATAGCGCACCGGTGCAAAGTGCTGAAACGATGATCAACATGGTGAATAATTATATCAATTCTGATAAATTGAAAACGGCAAAACACCTCGTGTTACTTTCTCACGACCGTATGTTTAATGGTGCTTCTGCAGATTCACTATATCGTTTTATAGCTACGCTTCGCAAGAACCCGCATTATGTTTTTGAAACGATTGATAAGTATCCCGGCTTGAAAAAGAACAAGAGCTAAATACCTCTCTCATTTATAATCAACATTTTGTTTACCGAAATTTAACGGGTAGATGGCTGTTTTCGCTTAAGGTATATATTGGCAATCCCATAGCTTTACCGCCATGAAAAACAATCTTCTTCTTTTGTTATTGTTTATTTCTTCCGGCGTTTTTGCCCAGGCTCCTTTAAACGTAATGACCTTCAACATCAGGTATAATAACCCCGATGATAGTTTAAATGCATGGCCATACCGTAAAGACAAAGCTGCTTCGCAGGTACTTTTTCATGAAGTAAACCTGCTGGGCGTACAGGAAGCCTTGCACAACCAGGTAGAAGATTTAAAAGAAAGGCTGCCTCAGTATAAGTGTTTTGGTGTAGGAAGAGATGACGGTAAAACCAAAGGCGAATACAGCGCGATATTTTACGATACTGCAAGACTTCAATGGATAAAAGGCGCGACTTTCTGGTTATCACAAACGCCTGATGTTGCAGGTTCAAAAGGGTGGGATGCTGCCATTACCAGGCTTGTTACCTGGTGTTATTTTAAAGATCGTAAAACGGGAAAACGTTTCTATGCTTTCAATACGCATTTTGATCATCGCGGAAAAATTGCGAGGGCAGAAAGTGCAAAACTGCTGTTACAGAAGGTAAAGGAAATTGCCGGTAACACGCCTGTGATTATCACGGGAGATTTTAATGCAACCGCTTCAGATGAACCCATTCGCATTATTGTTGATGAGCAAAACCCTGATCATTTAACGGATACAAAAAAGATAAGCAAAACGCCGCATTACGGGCCGGAAGGAACGTTCAACAGTTTTACCAATAAAGAAGTTGGCAGCGAACCTATTGATCATATATTCATCAGGAACAAGGTAACCGTATTGCAACATGCCACTTTATCCCAAAGCTGGGAAGGAAGGTTTTCTTCTGATCATTTCCCGGTATTTGCAAAGCTGGTAATATTATAGTTACCAGCTTCTGTCAACATTCCAGTTTTCAAATTCTTTGGCCACCGCTGTAAGAAAGGAAGCGCCAATGCTACCATCCACAATACGATGATCATAGCTTAAGGAGAGATACATCATGTGTCGTATGCCAATCGTATCGCCTTGTTCGGTTTCAATAACCACGGGGCGTTTTTTGATGGCGCCTACTGCAAGAATAGCTACCTGTGGCTGGTTGATGATCGGTGTACCCATCAGGCTGCCAAAGGTTCCTACATTGGTAAGTGTAAACGTACCGCCTTGTGTGTCGTCTGGCTTCAGGCGGTTGTTACGGGCATTATCGGCGAGTGTGTTTACAGCCTTGCTTAAACCTACAAGATTCAAATGGTCTGCATTACGAATTACCGGAACAATCAGGTTCCCGTTTTGTAACGCAGTGGCCATACCTATATTCAGGTCTTTTTTAATAATGATCCTGTCGCCATCAACTGAGCTGTTCACAAGCGGGTAACGTTTCATTACCCGTACGAGCGCCTCTATAAATAATGGCATAAAAGTGACTTTTGTGCCTTCTCTTTTCTCAAAATCCTTCTTTACTTTTTCGCGCCACAATACCATATTGGTTACATCGGCTTCTGCAAAACTGGTAACATGCGGACTGGTATGCTTGCTGTCAACCATGTGCTTTGCAATCATTCTGCGCATCCTGTCCATCTCAATAATTTCTACATTGCCCTCATGTGCAGATGCTTTGCCAGTACTAACTACAGGTTGCAGTTTTGTGGTTTCTGTTTCTGCCGGTAAATTGGCCGGCGTTTTGCGTTGTTCATCAAACCTGGCGGCTGGTTGTTTCCATTCGTCGCCCGTCACATTATTATTAGTTATAACTGGTTTATGTTCGCCGGTTTTTCTTTCCGACACATACTGAAGGATATCTTTTTTTGTAACACGGCCTTCATTGCCTGTGCCCGGAATGTATTCAAGTTCTCCAAGCCCGATGCCTTCGCTGTTCGCAATATTAAGCACCAGCGGAGAATAAAACCGGTGGCCATTAGATGGTATATAGCTTACCGATGTTGGCTGGTAAGGAATTTCCATTTCTGATTCGGCAACAGGTTCAACTTCTTCTGTAATACTTGCTGCCGGCGCAGGTGCGGGTTTTTCTGTTACAGTTTCAGTAACATTCGTTTCTATACGTGCAATTGCCGCGCCAACAGGCACAACATCGTTCACCTTGTATAAAATTTCTTTCAACATCCCTGACGCTGTACTGGGCACTTCACTGTCAACCTTATCAGTTGCAATTTCAAGCAATGTTTCGTCCTGCTCAACAGTATCGCCTTCCTGTTTAAACCACTTTAAAATCGTGGCTTCCATTATACTTTCGCCCAGTTTGGGCATAACCAGATCAACTAATGCCATATCAGGTTCACATTTTTTAAGCAGCGTACAATCATATTACTGAAACATTATGTACCCTGCATTTGTAGTTGTTGCGTCTTCGTTGCGTCGCACACTTGTACGTTCCATTCGCTTTGCAGCAGGCGTACTACCAATAATGTGCAACGTCAAAGGTAAGGAAATGGAACAAGCATCAAAATGTGCCTTTCAGTTATACTATTTACAGGTCTTCAACGCCTTGCCAGCCAATAAGCTGCAACTGATCTGTAAGTTGTTCTTCTTTTTCGCCTCCATACATAAGTATACCCTGGCCATCGCGGTTATTTTTTAACCAATACCTCAATCCCGAAAGCATACTACTGTCCATCTTTTTTGCAGATTTAACTTCCACCGCAACGGGTTTGCCTTGTTTTTCCATTATCAGGTCAACTTCGTTGCCTGCACTATCTCTAAAGTAATACATACCGCCGTTGATACCCTGGTTAAAGCGGTTCTTTTTTATTTCGGTGATTATCCAGTTTTCAAAAATGGCCCCGTAAGCGTTGTGTTTTTGCAGTGCCGCCTGGCTGGTAATACCCAGCAGGTAACAAAGCAACCCTGTATCATAAAAGTATAGCTTGGGACTTTTAATAATCCGTTTATTCAGATTGTTATACCAGGGTTGTAACAGGTACAATACATAACTGCTTTCCAATACAGCCAGCCATGCCTGTACCGTTTTGGTATCTACACCAATATTGCGAGAAATCTCATCGCGGTTTACAATTTGCCCGGCGTAATTGGCGCAAAGCATGATAAAGCGCGTGAAATCACCAAGGTTGGTGATATTTCGCAAAAGACGTACATCACGCTGTACATAAGTTTGCACATAGGAAGCCATCCACCTGTCGGCAATTAAATTACGATCCCATATTTCAGGGTAGCCGCCGGTAAGTATATGTTTATTAACGTTGGTTGTATTCAGACCGGCTTTTTTAAGTTCCGCGAAAGAAAGCGGCAGCAATTGAAGGTAGCCGATGCGACCTGCCAGTGATTGTGAAATCTGTTCCTGCAGTAAAAAATTGTTGGAGCCGGTAAGAATAAACTGGCCCCGCTGCTGTTTATTATCAAGAATGCCTTGCAGGTAACGAAAGATGACAGGTACACGCTGTACTTCATCTAAGATGGCGCCTTCAGGAAATTGTTTCAGAAAAGCAGCAGGATTTTCTTCGGCCTGTGCCTGCACAGAAGGGTCTTCCAGGCTTATGTATGGCTTTTGGCCAAACACCCACCTGCTTAATGTTGTTTTGCCGCTTTGCCTGGGCCCGATAATGCTTAATGCCCGAAACTGGCCGGCAAGTAATTTGGCTTCATCCAGTATTTGTCGCTTAATAATATCTGATTCCATTTTTGCAAAAATATGTAAAAATGGAGTCTAATTCCATTTTTACAAGAAATTGTAAAAATGGAGTCAAGATAAAAACGATGTAAAGAAAATTTGTTTCAAGCAATAGTACTTACCCACAGAATGCTGTTACTGCGATTAATTTCTCTTAATAGCGTATTGAAAAAAATCCACTCAATTCCATTTTTGCAAGAAATTGTAAAAATGGAATCCATCTAAAATGCCTCAATTTGCGAGAATAAACTGTCTTAAAAAATTAAGCGCATTAATAGCAGTGAGCTCAATATTCCTGCGCCTGTCGAAACGAAATTGAAATTTCTTTGTTTCTGTTTTGCCTGCATTGCCTACAGCTACCCATACCGTGCCTACCGGTTTTTCAGGTGAACCTCCTGAAGGTCCCATAATACCACTAACAGCTACCGCATAATCTGTTTTAGTTATTTCCAGCGCGCCCTGTACCATATACTTTACCGTTTCTTCGCTAACTGCGCCAGCTGTATCCAGCGTTTCTTGTGGTACATGCAGCAGCCGTTGTTTTAAGCTGTTGTCATAACTAACTACTCCTCCCCAGAAATAAGCAGATGACCCTGCAATGGCTGTTAGTAAGTGGGCGATATAGCCTCCGGTACAACTTTCTGCAACAGACATTGTTTGATTGCGCTCTTTAAGTAAACGGCCAATCATCTCCTGCATAGGTATATCTTCATCCACCACGAGATAGTCTTTTACCAACACTTTAAGCTTTTCAAACTCCGCATCCAGTGCTGTATCCACAAGGCCTTGTTCACCTGAAGCAGTTAACCGCAAGCGTACCATTCCATAACTGGGTAAATAAGCCAGTTTGATAAATGATGGTAAAGCTGCTTCCCAGTCTTTAATAATTTCAGCAAGAAAAGATTCGCCGATGCCGGCAGTAAGCATAGTGCGGTGGCTGATATATGGCAATTGAAAACGTGTCTGTATTAATGAAAACACATGATCCTGCATAATGCCTTTCATCTCATGCGGCACACCCGGCATACTTATAAAAATGGTACCGTCTTTTTCAAACAACATTCCCGGTGCGGTACCGTTTGCGTTTTTTAAGATGGTTGCTACATCAGGTACTTCTGCCTGTTTCCGGTTTCTTTCCAGTAATGGCATTGGTCGCCTGAACACATATTCAAAAAGATAGGTTACATGTGCCAGCGTTTCCTCGTGCATGATCATCCTGCCACCAAAATATTCACAAAGCAAGGGCTTGGTAATATCGTCTGCGGTTGGGCCAAGCCCGCCGGTAATGAGCACAATCCGGGAGCGTTTGCTTTCTTCATCCAGCGCCTGCCATATATCATCCCAGCCATCACCAACAGCAACACGATGTTTTACCCATACACCAATTTTATTCAGTTCCTGCGCCATCCATGCGCTATTGGTATCTATAACCTGTCCAATCAGTAGTTCGTCTCCAATGGTAATGATAGATGCATTCACTTTTTCCATAGATGAATAGTTTAACCGGTAGCTGGTTAGTATGCTATGAGTCTTTAATTTTAGCACAAGGTAAATGATGCACATGAAAACATATCAACTTGTATACATTTTGCTGTCTATCGTAAACGTAGGTTTTGGGCAGCCTGCAAATCAAAAAATAGAAAAAGCGGCACAACGCTTACTGGCTGATGAACAAATGAAACATGCACTGTTAGGTTTTTATGTGGTTGAGTCGGCCACCGGTAAACCTGTTTGTAAGATCAATGAAGAAGTAGGCCTGGCACCGGCAAGTACACAAAAGATATTCACGGCAATTGCTGCATTTGAGACCCTTGGGGAACATTATCAATACAATACCGATATCGCATATAATGGAACACTGAATGGAAATCTGCTGAAGGGGGATCTTTATATTACCGGTAATGGCGACCCTACGCTGGGTAGCTGGCGTTACCCGCAAACAAAACGCGAAGTTGTACTTAATAAGATCTACAAAACAATTGCCGGTGCAGGCATTAGCAGTATAGATGGAAACATTATTTTGGATGATTCCAGGTTTAGTTACCAGCCTTTGCCTGGTGGATGGATATGGGATGATATGGGAAATTATTATGGTGCAGGTTGCTGGGCCGTTAACTGGAACGAGAATCAATATGATCTTAATTTAAAGCCTGGTATAAAAGAAGGTGATAGTGTAATCATCACCGGGACAACACCCGAACTGAAAGGCGCAGTACTAAAGAATTTCTTAAAAACCGGAAAACCGGGAAGTGGCGACAATGGCTATATCTATCTGGCACCTTATTCCACTAATGGATTTGTAACAGGTACCGTGCCCGCAGGTGAAAAATCATTTAAAATATCCGGCTCATTTCCATTGCCCGCATACCAGTTAGCGCAGGAGTTAAAGCAAACGCTGGAAACCAACAAAGTTTTGGTAAAGGGGGATGTATTAACTTCAGAAGCATTGATGGAAGCAGGCAAAAGTTTAACCGCCCCTGTCAATAAGATAGGCACATTAACTTCACCTTCTCTTGATACAATGGCATACTGGTTTTTGCAAAAAAGCATCAATATGTATGGTGAGGCTTTGCTAAAAACAATGATGTTGCAAAAAGACGGAAGCGGCAGCACGGATGGTGGTGTTGACTTATTAAAACAATTCTGGTCTCGAAGAAATATTACACCTGAATCCTTGAATATACTGGATGGCAGTGGCCTTTCCCCGCAAAACAGGGTAACTCCAAAGGCAATGGTGACGGCAATGCAATATGCACGTGATAAGCCCTGGTTTAAAAGTTTTTATAACGCCTTGCCATTATATAATGGAATGAAAATGAAAAGTGGTACGATAGGGGGAGCAAGAGCGTTTACAGGGTATCATAAATCTGTAAGTGGCAAGGAGTATAGTTTTGCAATTATCATTAATAACTATAGCGGAAGTACTGCTGCCATGGTAAAAAAGATATACCAGTTGCTGGATGAATTAAAATGAGTAAATAAATCTCTGATGCCATCATAAATATCAGTCACCTGAACTTGTTGATTGATGGTGTGTATGATGAGCTGTCCCGAAGTTTCAGTGATCTCTTCAAACTTCCACGAATCATCATCTTGTCTTCTTCCAATCCTGATATGTACCAGCGATGAATCTACGATGATGTATTCTTTCAGAGTTTCAATCTGCATATAAAAGAACAGCTTCTTGCCAAGGTCATAGTCTTCTGTTGATGGAAAAAGGATTTCAAAAATTACGGAAGGGTTTTTTACGGTATCCTTTACACCATCAAGCTCATCTGTAAGTTCTAATTCCCCGCAAATGATACTTGCATCCGGGTAAAAGAAAGATTGCTTTGATCTTACAAAGATTCTCAGGTCACTGGGAAAAATCCTGCAGCTTTAACCTTTTAGAAGCGGGTGGATAGTACCTATAATATTTGCAAGAATTATGTTATGTCTTGCCGAAGCGCCAGCCATCGCCACAATATCTCCATTTACATATTCATGCTTTACGTCTTGTAATCTTTCCCATTGCAGAAAAGCTACCGGCGACATTTTGGGATGATATTCTGGAGCAGGTTCCCGAATTTCCATGCAACTAAATTACAAATATTATCAGGAAAAGTAAGGCTGCAACTTATCACGTAAAGTATCAGGCATATGTGTTTTTTTCCAGGTTTTTGTTTCCAGGAAAAACAGCTTTACATTACCTGCGGTAAGTAGTTTCCCTTTTTCGTTAAATACTTCCTGGTGAAATTCTATGCGATGGTCAAAAGGCATTTCGCGTATCTGGGTTTTTACGGTCAGCAGGTCATCGTAAGTTGCAGGGCGCAGGTACCTTACATTCAACTCAACAACAGGCATCATTACACCTTCTGCTTCCATATCCTTATAAGTATATCCTAATTGGCGAATCGTCTCAACCCTCCCCACCTCAAAGTATTGCGCATAGTTGCCATAATATACCACGTTCATCTGATCGGTCTCTGCATAACGTACACGTATTTGAGTGATGGATTCGTACATGGTAATCTTTTATTGATGAACGATAGCGATGTTTAACATTGTTTCCCGGGAAATTATTTATTGATCATGCCGTCAACACTTATCCTGCCTGGCCCGCAAAACAGCAAGGTTACAAATGCAGTTAAGAACAAAACAGCAAGTTCAGACTCTGCCAGCGATTTTCCTTTATCCACGCCAAAGATGATGATCAGCATTGTAATGATCAATGGCAATACTGTAAGACGTGTAAAAAGGCCAAGCACAATAAACATACTGCAGAATACTTCAGCAAATAAAGCCAGTATTAATGAGAAGCGCGAACCGATGCCCATGAAACTGTAAAACTCGTGTTGAAGTGTAGCAAATTTCATCAGCTTTGGAAGGCCATGTTTTAATAAAAGCATCGTTCCAAAACTGATCCTGATAAAAAGCATACAAAAATTAAATGCGCCGTTACTATATCCGATTGATAAAAGCTTCCTCATGCGTGAACAATGTTAGATGGCTGCAAAAATAGGGAAACTGAGTAAAGTCAGTTGTAGTCATAAAGTCAGTTGAAGTCATCAGGTCACTTGAAGCCATTGGTGAATGTAAGAGTGATCAGCCAGGATTATTTATACCTGTATTGACTTAATAACTGTCTTACTTACTAACTCTTGTAACGTTATCCACAATTGTGGAATGCTGCGGCCTTGCTGCGGTACACAAGCTTGTTACCTTTGGCGCGGTTTTACGTTTTATTAAGAAACTATTTGAAATATTTGAACAAATTTTTCGTTCCGTCAAACGTATATGAAGCATACTATAAAAAAAGCCTGTGTATTTAGCGTAATCATCTTTTCTTCTTACGCTACGCATGCACAATTTACCAAAGCCAATGATGACCCCGATGCGGATTTTAAACTGGCAAAAGAATTGTTTCAGAAAGATCAGTTCAGCCTTGCCTATCCTATGTTTAAAATGCTGGGCGATAAAACCAAGGCCAATAGCAGCATACCGGTAACCATACAATTGGAAGCCACCTATTACTCATTGGTTTGCGGGCTTCAGTTAAATGATATTACCGCAGAAGATAAGTCCAAGGAATTTATAGCGATTGAACATAATACGCCACGCATACAAATGCTGGCATATCACCTGGGTGAATATTATTATCGTAAGCAAAAGTTTGAACAGGCCAACGATTATTATGAGAAGGCTGGTGAAGCCAACCTGAATAACAGTGAAATAGCCAACCTTAAATTTCACCAGGGCTATGGTTATTTTACGTTGCAGAAGTTTGCAGAAGCAAAGCCATTGTTCAACGCCATCAGGCAAATACCTTCAGATCCTAATTATTACGATGCCAATTATTATTATGGCTTTATTTCTTTCTCTGAAAAGAATTATAAAGAAGCCATGACGGCATTTAAAGTTGTGGATAATCAGCCCAACTATCAAAGTGTAGTGCCTTATTATGAAGCCGAAATTTATTACTTCAACGGTGAGCGCGATAAGGCTATTGAAGCGGGTGAGAAAGCACTGACTAAGGGCGGACAATACTACGATAACAGGCTTCGTCAATTGTTAGGACATGCATACTTTGAGAAGAAAGAGTTTTCCAAAGCGCTGCCTTATCTTGAAAAATATGTAAGCAGTACAGAGAAAGTAAGCCGCGAAGATTTGTATGAATTATCCTATTGCTATTACGAAGCAAGACAGTGGAAGAATGCTATTGCAGGGTTTAAAGAGCTTGGCGGAAAAGAAGATTCACTCTCACAAAACAGCATGTACCTGCTGGCGGATGCTTATTTAAAAACAAATCAAAAAGCGAGTGCAAGAAATGCCTTTTTGTTTTGCGCACTTAACAGCAGTAACCGTACACAAAAAGAAATATCGCAGTTTAACTACGGCAAGCTCTCTTATGAACTGGGATATCTTGATGTAGCTTTAAATGAGTTGCAGAATTATGTAAGCACTTATCCAAAAAGTGAAGACATTACAGAAGCAAAAGAGTTGCTTGTAAGTGTACTTGCGAATACCAATAATTTTAAAGATGCACTTGCGTTGTTTGAAAGCCTGGGTGCGCAAAGTGAAACGGTGAAACGGCTGTACCCTCGCATTCTATATGGGCGTGCGGTTGAACTGATCAACGATCAGCAGATTGCACAGGCTGATGCATTGCTCAACAGGATTTACACGCTGCCTTATAACCAGGAGCAATTGCCTTACACCAACTTCTGGAAAGGGGAGATTGCTTATCGCACAAACACCTACGATTCTTCCATTTATTATATGGAGAATTATATGAAGTCTGCAGTATCCAACGGAGAAGTAAGCCCGGTGAATGCGCGGTATGTATTGGGATATGCCAACCTGAAACAGGAAAACTATTATAAAGCGCTTACTTACTTTGAACAGATCACAAAATCTGTTTCTGCATCATCTGATAATATACAGCAGGACGCTTATCTCAGGAGCGCCGATTGCTATTTCATGGATAAGAAGTTTGGCAAGGCCCTTCAAATGTATGAAGCGGTATTAAACAACAACCTGCCTGCTGCTGATTATGCACTGTATCAAAAAGCAATCATCGCCGGCGCCTCTAACAGGTATACAGAAAAGATCAGCCTGTTGCAATCTTTATCGCAACGTTATCCATCTTCACAACTTGTGCCTGATGCCAACATGGAGATTGCTGGTACCTATATGGCAAATGAAGAATTTCAAAATGCGATCGCCCCGCTGGGAAACATTCTGAAGGTAAAAAATGCAGAAGCATACAAGCCGCAGGCTTACTTAAAACTGGGTGTTGCTTACTATAATCTGAATAATAATAACGAAGCACTGAACAACTTTAAACAGTTGATTTCCGTCTATCCTAATTCCGCAGAAAGTGATGAAGCAGTGGATTATGTAAAAAGCATTTTTGTAGAAAACCAGAAGCCTGCAGAGTTTGTGGCTTTCATGCGGCAGAATGGTAAAAACGTAAGCTACTCAGAAGAGGATTCGCTCACTTATGTTGCTGCGAATATTTCTTATGAGAATAAAAATTATGACGCGGCATTAAATGGACTGAACGATTATATCAAAAAATATCCTGACGGTAAGAATTTGATTGATGCCAGTTACCAGGCGGCAGAAATTTACAACACACGTAAAGACTACGCCAACGCGGTTAAGTATTATGAAACCGTTGCCGCAAAGGCGCCTAATAAATATGCCGAGTTAAGTGCATTGCAGGCTGCACGCATTAGTTACTTTGAATTAAAGGATTATACTAACGCAGAAAAGTATTTCACCAGGCTAAAAGAAATTGCTGTAACGCCGGACAATAAGCTGGAAAGTATGCGTGGCCTGTTGCGTTGCCAATATAAACTGGCAAAGTATGCAGATGCGGTGCCTAATGCGCAGGAATTGCTGCAGCAAAAAGGAATTGCTACGGATGATAAAATGATGGCCAACATGGTGGTGGCAAAAGGTTTCCAAAGTAACAATCAGCCGGATGATGCATTGGCTACTTACAGGCAGGTAGTTGCATTAGGCAAGTCTGAATATTCTGCTGAAGCCCGGTATCGCATAGCTGAAATTTTGCTGGCACAAAGCCGCTATGCAGATGCAGAAAAAGCAGGCTTCGAAGTAATAAACAAGGCAGGTTCTTACGATTACTGGATTACCAAAGCATATATATTATTAGGTGATGTTTATTATAAGCAACAGGATTATTTTAATGCAGAAGCAACACTGAAAAGTGTGTCTGAAAATGCAGCCGATAATACGTTGCGTAAAGAAGCACAGGATAAGCTTGCCATAGTGGTTGCAGAAAAGAATAAGAATAGTAAGGTTGGTACAGATTAAGGTGAATCACCATCCTGTAAATACGAATAAATTTCTTACGTTTTTATACCTGACAGTTGTAAAAACAAACTAAAAGTAATTGAATGAAAAGGTTCTCCATTATAGTTGTTCTATTTGTTTTAACCTCGGGTATGTTAATGGCCCAGGGCCGGAAGAAGCGTGCCAAAGCAAAACCGAAGGCACGTACAACACAGGCTGCGCAAAAGCCTGAAAAAAGCGGCCGTAAAAAAGCTACTGCATCAGATGAAGATGCAAAACAAGATACGGTGTTGCCCAAAACAGTGGTGGTAACTTCGTCTTTTAAACCTGCACTTAAAAATGCTTCCAAAGTAAATTTTAGTGGTGCAGCCCCGGTACCGGATACGGCAAGGCCACAGCTAACCTATAGCATCCCTTCTCAAAATTTATTCTTTGCCTATCAACCTGCGGTACTTCAACCGCTTGCCGCAAATATTGATACGGCTATTCACTGGGAGAATAAAAGTTTTATAAAAGCAGGTTATGGTAACTATACAACGCCCTACCTTGAAGCAGGTCTGTCATTAGGTGATGGCGCCAGCTCTGTAGTAACGGTGCATGCAAAACATACTTCATCCAAGGGAAGCCTGCCTTTTCAATCTGTTAGTAAGCAAAGTGCAGATGTGTCTGGTGTATTTAACAGTGCCGATAACAAAAATGAATTGAGTGGCAAGATTTTCTTTGATAACAGCACCCAATATCAATATGGGTTTCAGCCAGATTCTTTGAAAGATGTTTATACAAAGGACAGCCTGCGTCAACGCTTTTCACTTTTCGGTGCACAAGTGGCGCTGCGCAATAAAACCGATAACATTTATGGCCTTAGCTATAATCCTAATATCTACATGGATTTCTTCAGCGATAACCATGGCGCCAATGAAAAGAATTTCGTGTTGAGTGCACCAATTGAGAAATCCATTGGTAAGATCTTTGCACTGGCGGTAGGTTTCACTGCAGACTTCACTTCGTATAAAAGAGATACTGCATCAACCATTAATAATAACCTGTTTTATTTAACGCCCGCACTGCATTTTAAAACGCCCAATTTTAAGTTGGTGGCCGGGTTCAATCCATCATGGGATAATAAAATATTTCATTGGCTGCCTAACTTCTCAGCCGATATAAAAATGAAAGAAGAAAAGTTTATTTTACAAGCCGGTTGGATAGGGTACTTCAATAAAACCAATTACCGCAACCTGGCGCAAATGAATCCCTGGCTGCAGCAACCTACATTTCTTAATAACGTAAAAGTAAATGAAATGTATGCCGGGTTTAAAGGATCCGCCGGAGATCACATCACCTATAATGCGAGGGTTTCTTATCTCAAATTCAATAATCAACCCTTGTTTGTAAATGATACATTAACGGGTAAATCGTTTGAGGTTGTGAACGAGTCGCAAATGAAAGCAGTTCGTTTACATGGCGAACTGGGTTATACCGTACAGGAAAACTTCTCACTGTTGGCAGGTGCAACTTTTACCCAATACAGCAACCTGGAGAATAATGAAAAGGCATGGGGATTATTACCTATGGAAATCAATGGTGCGCTGCGCTGGAGAATAATGAAGGACCTTTTGATTAAAGGGGATGTATTCTTTTGGGATGGCTCCCGGTACAGGACCAAACAATTGCAGGCCGGCAAACTTGATCCTGCTTTTGACCTGAATGGCGGGGTTGAGTTTACAGTGGTCCCAAAACTGAACGTGTGGTTGCAATTCAACAACATCTTCAACAATAAATATCAACGCTGGAACCAATACCAGAACCTGGGCTTTAATGTACTCGCCGGTGTGGTCTATTCGTTTGCGCAATAGGCCTGCGTGATCGTTTAAATAAGATATGGCAGGTTAAATATTTATCCTGATATTGCGGGATTATAACAAACTGATTTTAAATTTTCGTAATGCCGGTAATGCAGAATTTATTGCATCATTATCTATTGCAGCATAAACGCCTGTTTTTGCCCGGGATAGGTTTGTTTACCGTGGAACAGGTGCCGGCGAAACTTGATTTTTCCAATAAAACACTTCATCCTCCGCAGTCCGCAATACAATTAAAACAGGAGAATGCAACCAACGATAAACGTTTTGTCCGGTTCATTTCTACCCAGTTTGGAATGAACGATACTGATGCAATCCGGCACTTTAATGATTTTGCTTTCGACTTCAAGAATGATATTGCGATACATGGAGAAGCCATATTACCAGGTATAGGAAAAGTGATTAAAGCTTCCTCAAGTTCCTACTCTTTTCATCCTGAAGCATCTCTTGAAACCTATTTCCCTGATCTTACTGCAGAGCGTGTACTTCGTGAAAATGCAGCCCATACCGTACGTGTTGGCGAAGAGGAGAGAACCTCCGTTGAAATGCAGGAACTGCTTGCAGAAGAACCACGCAAAGATTACTGGTGGATTTATGCAGTCATTCTTGGAACGATTGCTACCGGTGTTATCATTTATTATCACCTCACACATAAGGTCTGATAAGAACTACCTAACGTTTGCCATCATCTCACCATTCAATCGTTTAAGTAACAATTTTCACTGTCATCACAAGGTATTTACTTATCTGAATTGATATATGATTTTTTTGAAAAAAATAGTCCATAAATTTGGTGGACTAATAACCTTGACTTAATCTTGTACTACAATTATATCTCATGAATGTTTCTTTTGTTCTGATGCGATGTTGTAGCCTCTGTGCATAGAGTTCACTTCCTGGTGAACTATTTTCTCCCCGTTTTTATTATTCTTTCTATCAATTAACCGATTAATATGTCAACCAATTATAATGGCAGCGGTTCAAAACTGCGCCCTGTGAATTCATCTGATCTTCTTTCAGCAAAAGCACGTCATTACGGATATTACCCGCTTATAAAGGGCAATACGGTTCCTTCTTTCTTTTTACATAATGAAGATGGTATCGCCAAACATCTTGCTGCAGGTTCTCTTGCCAATGAACTGGTAATTTCCCTGCAGGATTTCCTGGATTATCATCACCCGCTGGTGATAGCATTTTATAATGCACCCGCAGGGCAGTCGCCGGATATACAGGCTCTGGAAAGTCTTCAGTCTGATATACAGGTAATGGGCGGTAAGCTGATTATTCTTACCAACACGCCGGCCAGGTATTTTAAGCGGGCAACAAAGCTTAAAAACAATCTTACCATTTTTTATGACCGCGAAAATGCCATTGCAGAGCTGTTCGGTTTATATGATGCTTTCAATCCCTTGTGGCAATGGGTAAGTGGTGTTGAGCAGGATGATCTGCCGATACCTGCGTATTATGTGGTTTCTCCTGACAGGCAAATTACTTTCTCCCATATTGATTATCATCTTTCCAGCTATGGAAGAAATCTTCAGACAGGTGATTTTGCCAGGGAGTTGTTAACTGCAGTTTATCACACCAATCAGTATACTTATCAGTACCAGCAATCACAGTATAAATCAGTTTCTTAAATCAGGTTTAATAAACAAAATCAGTAGTAACAAATATAAATCAGCAAAGCTTCCCGGTTTAGTAAGGGAATGAGCATGCGTTATCAAAAACAGGCATTACCGCCTTTGAAAAGCTATTGACATAACTGCTCGAGACATTGTGAAACCATACATCATTTGCGATGAAACTAAACATCCTGGCTTTGGCAGTTCCGCTGTTTATAAGCTTTATGCTACTTGAATATTATGTAGCTAAAAAGAGAAGATTAGATTATTTTAATCTTCATAACTCTATTGCCAATATAAGTATCGGTATTGCCGAACGTTTGTGCGATGTATTGATGACGGGCGTATTTTATTTTGTGTATGATTATATACAAAAGAATTATGGCTTGTTTCAATTGAAGCCGGGTTTGTTTCTCTGGATAATGTTGTTATTAAGTACTGATTTTTTGTGGTACTGGTATCACAGGCTTGCACATGAGGTAAACCTGTTGTGGGCCGTGCATGTTGTGCATCACCAGAGCGAGGATTTTAATTACACGGTTTCTGCACGTATCACATTATTGCAGGCGCTGGTACGTACCTGCTTCTGGTCGGTACTTCCATTTGTTGGTTTTCCTGCTTCTATGATCACCACTATGCTGCTGATACATGGCATCTATCCCTTTTTTATTCATACCCGTTTAATAGGTAAGCTTGGTGTGCTGGAATATATCCTGGTAACACCTTCTCATCATCGTGTGCATCACGCAAGTAATGAGCAATATCTTGATAAGAACTATGGCGATGTATTCATCATCTGGGATAAATTGTTTGGCACTTTTCAAAAAGAAGAAGAAGCCCCGGTATATGGATTAACGAAACCATTAAATACCTATAGCTTTCTGTGGCAGCACTTTCATTTTTATATTGAGTTGTGGATGAGCATCCGCTCACAAAAAGGTTGGAGGAACAAGGTGAAAATGTTGTTTGGCAAACCTGAAAAGATTGATCCTGCAGTGCGGGAAAAGGCTGAACGTATCTTCCATATTGAACGCAGCAGCAATGTTATTACCGCGCCGCTTAACCGTTATGTAATCTGGCAGGTATTGATTTTGCTTGCACTGCTTTTTGTATTTATCCTTTTTGAACAATACTATGGTTTTGGATTTAAAGCTGTCATCGTTGCTGTGGTATTGCTTACACTCATTAACTGCGGCGCAATTATGGAACAAAAGCGATGGGTTTTTCATCTTGAACTCACCAGGCTTGTTGCCCTGATGCTGATACCGTTTTTCTTCAGGTATTCCTATATTGGAATGGTTGCATTGTTGTTGTTGTCATCTATCTTCCTGGTAGTACTTTTCAGGTATTATAAACCTTTGCAGGACCGGTACCTTTCACTTATTTACCAGAAAAGGCAATAGCTGCATATTCATCATTCGACAAAGGTTATAAAATCAAGAAAGTGAAACCACTGGCTTCACTTTCTTGATTTTATCCTGATGGTATTTCAGTATTAATTCGTACTGCTCTTGCTGCCAAACACTTTCTTCAGCAGGTCTGAAGTTCTGGCAACAGGATCTTTACGTATTTGCTTTTCCTGTTCGCTCACTTCATAGAAAATGCCTGACATGGCTTTCTCTGTAACATAAGCTGACAAATCAGGATTAAGTTTTTGACCACCAAAAACATTTACTTTATTATAGGCATTCACCATATCACCCCAATACTTGGTGGCATTCACCTTGCTTAAAGACTGTTCTATCACCGGTTTAAATGCAGTGGTTAAAGGAGATGTGGTCTTGCCTTTAAGATAGTGCGTAGCCGCGGTATCCGTTCCGCGTAAAATAGACCACGCATCCTGTATGGTCATTTCTTTAACCGCATTTAAAAAAATCGGCGCGGCGCTTTTAGTGGCATCTTCAGCCGCACGGTTCATAGAGGTGATCGCATCATCTACCAGCTTGCCCATGCCTACGCTGCGAAGCGTTTTTTCAACTTTCTGAGCTTCTGGTGGCAACAACACTTTTATAGCTGCATTCTTTAAAAAGCCATCCACTGAAGACAATTGTGTTGTACCCTTTTGTATGCCCACATTCAATGCTTCCTTTAAACCATTGGCTACATCAAATGTGCTTAAAGAATCGCTGCCGCCGGTAAGTGAACCCAGCAGTGAACTTACAGAAGATGATTTCTTTGTTGAGTCGTTTTGCTTCACTTTTTTCAGCAGGCCTTTCAAACCCTGCGCCTGTGCAATGGTAGCCGTTAATGCAAAAAAGGAAATGGTGTAAATAATTTTCTTCATACAATGTTTGTTGTTAAAAACCGGTTGCTTGTGCCGGTTAGACCACATTTATCCGTTATTGTTTAATGAAACTGTATTTTTATCTTCCGGTAGTTGCGGTATTCATTCAAATTTAGGACTGGAGTTGTATAACAACTCGTTAAATGCCTTTAAACAACCATATCTGTCGGTTAACAGAAAGCTTGTAATCTTCGGTTATGAAAATGTCAATATGGGAACAGCAAAGTTTTTTTGCCCGTCACGATATCATTATTATTGGTGCGGGTTTGGCCGGTTTATGGACTGCGCTTGAACTCAGGCAAAAATATCCTTCACGAAGTATTTTGATATTGGAAAAAGGCGTAATACCCACCGGTGCCTCTACCCGTAATGCCGGGTTTGCTTGCTTTGGCAGCCCCACAGAATTATTGCATGACAGGTTATTGCTTGGCGAGGAAAAAATGCTGGAGATTGCAGCGATGCGTTACCGGGGAATACAGAAAATCAAAGCTTTATTTTCTGATAACCAGATAGGCTATGAAGATTGCGGAGGTTATGAATGCCTGAATAAAAACCTGACAGACATCTCTATGCTGGAAGATGTTTTGCCAACGCTCAATCATTTATTAAAAGCGATTACCGGTCTTGATGAAACTTTTACATGGCAGCATAATAAACTTTCAGACTTCGGATTATCAGGGTTTGATACCATGATTGAAAACCCGCTGGAAGCATCGCTTCACAGTGGCTGGCTGGTGCAAAATCTTACCCGGCTTGTTCAGGAAAAAAGGATAGACCTGCTTACCGGTATCGATGTAAAAAACTGGAAAAGAAATAATAGAGCTATTATTATAAATGCTGTTCATTATACCACAGGCTTTCACGAACAGGCGCTGGCTTTCGAGTCAGACCAACTGGTATTATGTACCAATGCCTTCACCTCGCAGGTTGCTCCGGAGCTGAATATAATACCCGCACGTGGCCAGGTAATTGTAACCAGCCCCATTGAAGAATTAAAACTGAAAGGCACCTATCATTATGACGAAGGATTTTATTATTTCAGGAACCTGGGCAACCGCATCCTGTTAGGTGGCGCAAGAAATAAAGCGATCATGGAGGAAGCTACTACTCATCTGCATGAAACATCGGTTATTCAAGATGAGCTCGAACGTTTTTTACAGGAGCACATTGCGGGTGAATATCATTACACTATTGATTACCGCTGGAGTGGCATTATGGGATTTACAGAAGATAAACAGCCCTTGCTAAAGCAGCTTGATGAAAACATTTTTGCATTGATTGCCTGCAATGGAATGGGCGTGGCATTAACTCCTGTAATTTCAGAACAGTTGGCAGCTATGGTTTAATAGGGTGATGCGTTTTAACTTTTGTTGCAATATGTTTATGATCAGGTCAGCATCAGCACATCCTCACTTTCCTATACATTTGTACATATGAAGCATTTTATAAAAGCAACCAGCCTGGCTTTAACGGTTTTTATCATGTCGTGCAATGATAATCCCGGGCAAAAAACTACAACTACGGAAGATATCAATAGCGTGGCGCCGCCTCCAACCCTTCAATATAACGTGGTAAAGGTATATCCACATGACACTACCTCGTTTACAGAAGGACTGGTATGGTTAAATAATGCTTTGTATGAAGGAACCGGCAACAAAGGAGAAAGTAAGTTGATGAAAACTGATATCAACACCGGCAAAGCATCCCAGGAAGTAAGCCTGGACAAACAATATTTTGGAGAAGGCATCGCTATCCTCAATAATAAAATTTACCAGTTAACCTGGCAGGAGCATAAAGTTTTTGTGTACGATCTGAATACTTTTAAAAAACTGCAGGAGTTTGAATGGCCTTATGATGGCTGGGGAATGACGCATAATGGTAAAGACCTGATTGTAGGCACCGGAAGCAATAGTTTGTACTATGTAGATCCTAACAATTTTAAAATATTAAAAACAATAGGTGTTTCTGATAATAACGGGCCTGTGTCCAACATCAATGAGCTGGAGTATGTAAACGGGTTTATCTATGCCAACATTTATCAAACAAGATATATAGTAAAAATTAACCCTGAAACCGGCGCAGTTGTTGGCAAATATGATATGGAAAATATACTTGACAGCAGCGGTGTTAAATATGGTGAAATAGACGTATTGAATGGTATTGCCTACGATAGCGCTAAAAACAGTTTCTACCTTACCGGAAAATACTGGCCTGCTGTATTTGAGGTAAAAATGAATTAAGAGATCAGGTTGTTTAAAGAGTTATACTTTCTTTATTACATAAATCACCGAACTGCATTTCTTTACCTCTTTCATCGCTTTGCGGTTAGAAGCAAGTCCATTGGCGAAAGCCTTTGCAAGGTTGCTTTTGCCCGTTTTATATTTCTCGCTCAGCATGCTTACATAAAAGCTATCAAACCACATGGGTTTATATTGTTTAATACTTAAGCCATGTTGCAGCATTAGCTGTTGCATACAATCCGGAGAAAAATGGTAAAGGTGCCTGGGCACATCATAAGCTGCCCAAAATTGCTGGTAGATTTCAGCATCATAACTGGTATAGTTGGGCACAGCAATAAATATAGTTCCGCCGGGTTTTAGTATTCGCTGAAAGGTGGCCAGGTATCCATGAAGATCATGCACATGTTCTAATACATGCCACATAGAAATCACATCAAAAGATTTATTTGCTAACCGGTAAAGCGTTTCCGGTGCCTGTAATTGCAAGCGGTAATTTTTAAGCGCATTTTCCCTGGCGATATCATCCGGCTCAAGGGCAGTAATATTCCAGCCGGCGCTTTGCATGGTGTAAGCAAAAGCTCCTGTGCCTGCGCCGATATCCAACAGGCTACCAGATTTTATACCGCTTAAAGCTGCCACCATTTGCTGCTTTGATTTAAGGGTATAATTTCTAACCAGATGGTAGAGCCTGTTGATCAGTCCCTTTTTGGTATCGGAATGGGAAACATATTCAGCACTTTGGTAAAATGCACCGATCTTGTCCTGTGAAGGAACATGTTGTGTAAATCTTCCGGTGCAGTTATTGCAGTGCCATATCTCGAATTCTTGCTGGCTGACAGTATAATCTTTAGCCGCAAAAATTTTCACGATGTTTTCACTTTTGCAAAAACAACAGGTGCTATAAGTGATGTGATTGCTCATCAGGCGGCAAAGAAAGCAAAGTTTCAGTTAAAAAAAACCGGTAAGGCGTATTGAATTTTCCAGCTAAATCATCTTTCTTTAATTTAACTTTCGCAAATAATGAGCAGGCAAAAAGGAAATATTGGTAAGCTAGTTAGAAAGTGTTCTTTTTTTATCCCGTTTACCTGGTATGGGTTCCTCTTTCTCGTGGCGCTATACCTTGTTCGCGGGGCATTAATAAAACGGCAGTTACAACCTGGCACTTCATATAATGATATTTTTTCGTTACTGATAGAGGTGGCTACCTGGTTCCTGGGAATTATTTTGCTGATTGCCTTATTGTCTGCACTGGTAAGTTATGTGTTCTTCCTGGTTAAGAAGAGCCGCCAGCAGACAGCCTTTGAGGTAGAAACGATTACAAATGCCAAATCCACCCATAAAAAACAATTGCAGGTCATCCGTATTAAGGTACACCCGGTTCTTAAGCCTTTTTTGGGTTTTGTAAAACTCCGCATACAGTATGATGAAACGCATTTCTCCGATAAATTTTCACTGGTAGAAAAGCCGCTGGGTAAAATTATCAGCACAACGCTTGAAGGCACTTATAATTGGCCGTTACCGGAAATTAAGGAGTATAAATTGCAGGGCGCATTGGTATATTTTGAAGACTTTTTCCAGTTCTTTTCCATGGCTGTGCGTTTGCCGGTGAGTAGCCGCTTCTTTACACAGCCACATGAAAAACAAAAGAGTGAGCTGGATGCTGCACCGCGTAAAACAGAAGAAACCAATACAAGAATAGAAGAGATCAAAAAGATTGAAGGCGAATTTCTGAACTATAAAAACTTTGAAACGAGTGATGATGTGAGGCGAATTGTGTGGAAGATTTATGCAAAGAGCGGGGAACTGGTGGTGCGAATTCCGGAAGTATTAGACCCTTATGCATCACACCTGTATATGTATGCATCCTTTTACTCGGATTTTACGATAGAAGGAAATGATATCGTAAACATTCCTTTTCTTAATTACTATAAAACCGCCATGTGGAGTGTTTACCAGCAGTTGGTAAAAAAAGGTTTTGAAATAAGGTATGTGGCAGACCAGGAATTGCCTGCCTATCCCGTTAACGATGAGCAACAGGCAATCCGGTATCGCATCAGCACAAGCCAGTGGCAAACTAGCAGGGATCTGCGTTCCTTTGTAAAAGCCGGTGAAGCATCTGTGCTTGTTGTGTCTTCGCTGTCTAATGCAGAACAGGTGGCCGAACTGGTAGAACATTATGGAGATGATGTATTGATCATTTTTATTAAGCTAAGCAATGGTCTTCGTAAACAATATATCACTGATTGGTTACAGTGGATCTTTATACAGGAGGAGAAAAATAACCTCGCCGTTTACAGGAGTAGCTGGAGTGTTTCTTTACTAAGGCCAAAACTCTTGAAGAACGAAAAAAAGATTCAGGCCATATTGGAAAAATATGATAAGCCGGTGGTGATATAAATGTGGAGATGTGATGAACGCGGAAATTAGATAAATGTATTAATTGGTCTGCCAACTTTGAACATTTAAAAATAGGTGCTGGCAAATAGAGAAACAGACTGGAAACCTGTAACCGGCAACATGTAACTGATAATGAAAGCAACAAAATTATATAGCTGGAAAAAAGTATTGGCGCAATTGATCTTATTGGGTGTGCCAACTTTTGCACTGGCTTTTTATCTTTTGTGGGATGTGAACCGTGATTTCAATATCCTTAAGAACGATTATATAAAGCAGAGCATTTACTTTGGCGCCGGTCTTGGTGCCGCGATCGTATTTTACGGCTATCGTTTCCGGTTTTTAACTACAGCAGCCATCATTGGTATTGGCTTATACGCGGTATATAAAACAATAAGTAAAACAGCCGTAGGCGAGTTTGATAGTTTCTTTATTTCAGTACAGGTACTCATTTTTATTATCCTGTTTTCCATTGGCTGGCTGGCTGGCTATGGCTTGTCAAGATCAAGATACTTTACCATTTTCTGGAGCGTGTTTCTGTTGGCAGTTCAGATATTGGTGGTAAGTAAAACCAGTGAGGTTACTGCCGCGGCGCTTATCAGTTCTTTTGTACCTATCCTCGCTTATTCGGTATACATTATTTATACGGCGGAATTGATCCGCAATATGAATGATGACAGCAAATATTTTGGCTGGTTTGTTTTAAAACGGATGCTTGGGTTTGCCATAGTTATCGCGGCGCTTTTGCTGGGGACCTATTATTATTTTGAGAAAGACTTTAAAGCCATTGAAAAAGAATGGGGCGGAGGCGGTAAAGCCAAGTACGATAAAAATGCCAGCAACAGCGAGAACATGACCAAAGAAAACCGTGATGGTTCTTTAAGTAATAAAGACCAGACACGGTTAACAAGTTCCCTGAACAAAGGCAAGCGACTGGTATTTGTAGCAAGGCTGGATAATTTTTTCAAAGATGGAAAAACACCCAACCCGCTGTATTATACTGCTTACTATTATACCAGGTTTGATACACTTACCCAGACTTTTGAAATGGATAGCCTGATGCCAAAGAATGATCTTTTCAGGCCCAACCCATCCAAAATTCCACTGTATTTTGCCAAGACAGATTCTACGGTTCTTAAAAACACGGCAGCTACTTTAAACAGGAAGGTGATCACCACTGATGTATATAAAGTGTTATTATCACCGGATGAATATATTGCTCCTTCCACATCTTTTTTCTGCCAGCCGTTGCCTGTTCCCAACGAATACAAGGACCAGTTTAAAAGTGCATATCGTGCCAAGATGTGGGTTAGTGATCTAAACAGTGCTTACTTTATTTATAACCCTGCAGGCAACCAGCAACTGGAAGGTTTTCAGCAGCAGCGGTTTGATATGCTGAGACAGATAAAGCAATCAGACTACAGCAGTCTTGAGAACAGGTTTATGCAGTATTATACTTTCATGCCCAGGGATGAAGAGTATAATAAAATAAAGAAGCTGGCTGCGGATATTACCAAAGATGCCAAAACACCGGTGGATAAAATGATTGCCATCCGCGATTATTTTTTAAGCAAGGATGAGTTTGGTCAGCCAATGTTTAAATACTCTGATAACCCCGGTATTCCCGGGTTGCCAAGTGCCAATAAGCTTACCTATTTTTTGTTTGATAACCGCAAAGGTTACTGTGCCTATTTTGCCGGTGCTACCTTGTTTTTGTTAAGGGCAATGGGTATTCCTTCAAGGGTTGCTGCCGGGTTCTTAACAGTGGATAGAAGCAGTAAAAACCCCGGCTGGTATTGGTTTTATGAAGATCAGGCGCATGCATGGGTGCAGGTATATTTTCCCGGCTATGGATGGATTGATTTTGATACTACCGTGCCTGATGTAAATACACAGCAAGCCTCTCAACCGGATGGAACGCCGCCATTAAATATGCAACAGGCTTACCTGGTAGCAGATGGTAACGTGGTAAGTGTAGATACGGTGACAAGGAAAGTGGTGATGGATGTAGACAACCTGCTTTATCATGATGAAAGTTATGCAACAAAACCACCACAGCGTCTTGAAATTGATGCATCTATTGCGTCTGTGTCGAGAGATACCGGTGCTGTTCGCCTTTCTGCTTTAACCAAAGGAATGCACATTACTGCAGCCTCTTTTGCAGAAGCGCTTAAAAACCTGAAGCCTTCCGGCAATGAAAGCATGCAAAGCATTATTAAGAAAGTGCCCAAGCCAGTACCGGTAGATGAAATAAAAATTATTGATCCGGAAGCAGAAGCCAAACAAAAGAAAAAACAGCAACTGGTACAGAGCGAACCTATTGACTGGATAAAAGTATTATGGTTAACACTGGCAATTATCGGCGGCTTACTGCTGATAACATTTATTTCTCCATGGATCATCTGGCGATACTATTATGCGAAAGCAAAAGGCGCTAAAGAAGGCGCACCCAAAGCTTTTAACAGCTATCGTGCAGCGGTATACTTCCTGAACCAGTTGGGTTATCCGCGCACAAATCTTTCGCCGGAGCAATTTGCTTATAACACAGACAATTTGTTTGATACCGATCTCAAATCGTTTAGCCGTATTTATCAAAAGCTTAAGTACAGCAAGTTGCCATTAACACAGGCCGAAGAAGAGAATGTACAGCAGTTTATTGTACCTTTTGTAAAAGCAGTAAAGAACAAAGTGCCATTTAAAACAAGGCTGGGCAAATTCTTAAATATTTATAATACCATTCAATATTTCCAGCAACCTAAAATAAGCTAAGCATGGAGCAGAACATACAGATAGACACGGCACTGGCCAACATTCAAAAGCTGGTGGATAGTATAGAAAAAGTAATTCGCGGTAAACACCGCCAGATTCAATACGTTCTTACGGCGTTGCTCGCCAAAGGCCATATTCTGCTGGAAGATAACCCTGGCACCGGCAAAACTGTAATGGCAAAAACCTTATCACACAGCATTTCCGGTTTGCATAGTGCAGATGGGGTGGATTTTAAAAGGATACAGTTTACTCCTGACTTGTTACCAATGGATTTGATTGGTTCTCATATTTATGATGACGACAAAAAAGAGTTCATCTTTAAAAAGGGACCATTGTTTTGTAACGTGTTGCTGGCGGATGAAATTAACCGTGCTTCACCAAAAGTACAGTCGGCTTTATTGGAATGTATGGCCGAAAACCAGATCACCATGGGTGAAACCACTTATCCTTTGGAGAAGCTGTTCTTTACCATCGCTACACAAAACCCGGTCGAAATGGAAGGTACTTATCCTTTGCCTGCCGCACAGCTTGACCGTTTCTACATCAAGATCACATTTGGTTATGTGGATGAAGCAACAGAGCTGGATATTTATAAGAATTATTTAGGTATACAGGATAACCTGGAACATGTGCAGCAGGTGCTAAGTATGGATGAAATATTGTTCCTGCAGCAGGAGGCATCCAAGGTATTTATACACGATGAGATTGTTGCGGGTGTTCGCAATATTGTGTGGGATACACGTAAACATCCTGATATCACCTTAGGTGCTTCAACAAGAAGTGGTATTACTTTCCTGAAGTGCTTAAAAGCGTTCGCGCTGGTGAATGGCAGAACTTTTGTTACGGAAGATGATTTGCAATATGTTTCAGCACCGGTGCTTGATCACAGGCTGATTTATCGCAATAAAGAAGCAAAGCAAAAGGCGCTGGCATCTATTATAGACAAGGAACTAAGCCGTTTAAGTAAGTTAAAGATCAACGGTTAATCCTGCGGAAAATGTTGATATAAGTTGGGCAATTTAGCTGAACGGTTAACAGAACGTACAAGAGTGCGACGCAAGTAAAGCATCATTAGAATTATATAGCCGGGTACATAAAACAGAATTGGCAGGCAAAGCATATTCATGAATAACGATCATAAATATTATAGCAATACAAATAAGCAAGTCATTCTGGTAGTGATGAGAATTGCCTTGTTTGTTGGTGCAGTATGGTTTTCAGCGAATGTTTCCGCGCAGGGAAATGCAGCAGCCAGGTATGAAATCGATGCAAAACGTGTTGGTGTCCGGTTTACTGATAAGGATGCCTTGCCCAGAAGCCGAGAATTTATTCGCCTGGATAGTACTTACTATGTCGGGTGGATGTATGAAGGCATTTATAAGTTTGACCGCAGTGCAGATTATCTGGGTTATAAGAATGCCATTCCTGCTTTACAAAAAGCGTTGCGCTTAATGGACAAGGATTACAATACTACGCTGAAGAACATGTATTCTTCTATTATGTTCTTTGCGCAGAATGTATCCCGCTACCAGGATCTCTTTGCGATTTGTAATGCATTGCAGGGTTGCTATGATAATATCGAGATGCCCGACAGCGTAATGGCTTTGCTTGATAAGATCGATTCTTATCATTTCCGCCGTGATTATTTTGGTGTGTATTATCACCGTGCATGGACATATCACCGCAATCGTTTTTATACTTCCAGCGAGCATCCTTTCCTGGGGAACTCCATTGAAGAAAATGAAAAGAAAGCCTTTGAATGGTGCTATAAAGGCTTCCATTTTATTGATAAAAATAAAGAGCTCAACGACCAGTGGTTTGGGCCAATGCAGGCGCAGCAGGACAAGCAGGTAATTTACCACTACATGGCTTTGCTGCATTGTTATAATAAGAACTATGACAGCAGCGAATACTATTACCAGCGTTTGCGTGAAGGTGGGGGGATATCCTATAATAACTACGCCAACATGCAGCATGAAGTAGGTAAGTTTGCCAATGCTATTGAGTTCTTTAATATAGACCTTAATAAAAGCTACCTGCGTATGTTGCGGGAGCCCTATTACTATCTTCCCGAATTAAATATCTATGGTGGCCGTACAAAGGATGCAATAAAAATGAGCCAGGATATAATACATGAAGTTGGCTCTACGCCGGGTTTTGGATGGTATAATATTTCTCTTGGAAGAGGATACTTATATGATGGCCAGTTGGATAGTTGCGAAGAAGCTTTAAATAAAGCAGCTAATTTTAAAGAGTTGCATATTGGTACAACGCTTACACAGGGCCAGTATGAGTTTACCATTAACCTGCTTAAGGTGCAGTTGCTTGATAAAAAAATGGCGAGAGAAAAATTTGTAAACAAGGGCTGGTGGTATTCGCCAACTTCTTTATACCGCATTGCTTCTTTGAAGGTGGAGAAAATGCTTGCTGAATACGTGGTGATTAATGAGATGGCATTTAACCCGGAACGAAACAGGCTGGTGTATGATCTCTTTTGCGCGGAAGCAACCACCACTTTTGATGAGGCCTGGTACCTGTTGAAAGATTTTAGCCCCAAGTTCTTTAAGAAAAAATATGAAGCTTACCAGCAAACGGATAAGCGGGAAAATGTACAGCGTTACTTTCAGTTATTTACAGCCAAGTTTAAATGGGAAGATGGAAGTAAAGATTCTGCGCGGCAGGACTTTGACCGTATTCTGCATACAACAGTAGCTGATACCGCCGATGAAAAATTATTTATCGGCAGGTTATATGAAGGATTATGTACGGCCTATAAAGAAGATGGACGCAAGAGCACTTATAGCCAGTACAGGAACAACCTCTTTGAAGTATACCCGCAGTTGATCCCCTTTAGCGGTATTAAAATGCAAATGCTGTTAAAAACATCCGGGGCAGATGATGAGGTGACAAAGAAAGTGATAGAAGACCTTAAGCACAGCAGTATAGAATGGGTAACTTCCAATGATGGCTATGCGCCTTCTGCAACCATTACTTTTAATAAGCGCGGTAATAAGTATGAAGCAGTAATTAATGTAAGAAGCGGTATGAACAAAGCTGTAGTCACCAATGAACGGCTTATTTTCAGCAAGCCGGAAGAAGTTGGCGGCGAGATTGCTTTACGCTTATTTGGCAAAGGCGGGGCGCTTGTATTTGAAGCACCGGTTCAAAATGCCGGGTAATGATTTGCTGCTTTTGAGTAAAAAAAGGTAATGCTATGGCTGGCTATTCTTCTACACCACTGGCAAAAAAACTGGGTATAAAAGAAGGTTTCATCATAAAACTTATCAATCAGCCGGATTATTATTTTGATCTCTTTACAGGCTTTCCTTCCGGGGTTAAAATCTCCAATGAATCACAACAAGCCAGGCATTTGATTCATTTCTTTACAAAAGAAAAAATTGAGCTGGAAAAAGAACTTCCCCTGTTAAAAAACGAGCTTGTACCAAATGGAATGATCTGGGTTTCCTGGCCCAAGAAAGCGTCAAAAGTTACCACCGATATTACAGAAGATATCATCAGAAATCTTGCGCTGTCCATTGGGTTAGTTGATGTAAAAGTGTGTGCCGTAGATGATACCTGGAGCGGGCTTAAACTGGTGACCCCTCTTCACCAGCGTGGTAAATAGATTGCTGAAATGTTTTAAAATTCCATCCTAAAAATTTGTTCGTACGAAAAATTTCCTACCTTTGGCGTATGAAGAAAGCAAAGGATCTAATACCATTGCCCGAGCCAACAAAATCTGAATTGGAGATACTGCAGGTACTCTGGCAACATGGCCCTTCCACCGTAAGATTTGTAAACGACAAGCTAAATGAAGAAAAGCGTGCGGTACAGTATACCTCTACCTTAAAGCTGATGCAGATTATGTTTGATAAGGGTATGCTTGCCCGCGATGAAAGCAGCATGAAGCATATATACAGTCCAGCACAGGAAGAGCAAAAAACAAAGGGTGTTTTGCTGGATAAATTTATAGACGCGATGTATAATGGCTCGCCCAGCAGCCTGATGATTCAATTACTGGGTAATAAAAAAACCTCGAAGAAAGAATTGCAGGCAATTAAAGACATGCTTAATAAAATGGAATAACCTTTAATAAATATAGCCGCTATGATGCAGGTAAATCATCCATTGGTGCAGGCTGTTTATCTCACCTTGCTGCACTCTTTATGGCAGGGTATTGTAATTGCCATAATAACAGCAATAATAATTATAGGTACACGCCGGAACGCTGCTGCGGTAAGGTATAACCTCTTAATTGCTGCGATGGCCATATTTTTTGCAGGCATTGGTGTTACTTTTTATTTCCAATACATATCCCTGAGTACACCGGGCATCACACCATCACACCTGATATCTCCTGTTGCTATTGTTGATTCCGGTGAGGCTGGCAGTCAGTCACAGGCAACGCAGTGGTGGCAGGGTGTTCTGCAATTGTTGAACGTAAATGCAGGATTGATTGTATGGATTTGGATATTGATCGTACTCTTCAAAAGCGCTCACCTGTTATTAGGGTTGCGCAAAATTTACCAGCTTAAACATTACCATACCTATAGCGCCGGTGATTACTGGAATGAACAGTTGCATACACTGTCAGCAAAGATCGGCTTAAAAAAAACAGTCACTTTATTGCAATCGGGTGTGGCAAAAGTGCCAATGGTTGTTGGTCATCTTAAACCGGTTATTCTTTTTCCGCTGGGTGTATTAACGTCTTTACCGCAGGAAGAAGTGGAAGCTGTGCTGTTGCATGAGCTGGCGCATATCAGGCGTAAAGATTATATCGTAAATATGATGCAGGCCATGGCAGAGTTGCTGTTCTTCTTTCATCCGGCGATTGCGTGGCTTTCCGCCTCCATCAGGAACGAACGGGAAAACTGCTGTGATGATATTGCGATTGGCCAGGTAAAAGACAAAAAGAGATTTGTGCAGGCGCTGGTTTCTTTCCAGGAGTATCATTTATCCACTGCATATACAACCGGTTTCCCAGGCAGAAAGAACCACCTGCTCAACCGCGTAAAAAGAATTATTACTAACAGCAATCAAACGCTTACTCATATGGAGAAGTTTATACTCGCATCCTGCATTGTATTGTCAGGATTGGTAACCGTGGCATTTTCCCAGGCAAAAGACAAATCCCCGGAAAAGAAAGAAGCTGCCAAGAGCGTCAAAAAAGAACTTGAGGAAGACCGGCAGGATACTACATCTTACAGAAAGTATTACCAGAGCAATATCAGCAAAGAAATTGATGGAAAGAAGTACGAGCTGAAAGAAGCCAACGATTCTATTATCAGCTTTTATGTTGACGGAGTAAAGATCGCCCCGGAAAAAATGGCGGCTTACCAACCTGTGATAGACCGCATACATAAAGAGATGAGAGAAGACCAGGAAAAGTTGCACCAGCAACAAAAACAATTGCAGGCAAAGCGGCAGAAACTATTTGAAGAAAGATCCAGGCTGGCGAAGCTTGAAATGGAAAAGCATACAGCGGAGTTAAAAGATAAGCAACGGGCATTTGAGGAGTTGTCAAAAGATTTACAAAATAAACTAACAAACCAGACGGAAGCGCAAAGGAAAATGATGAAAGTGGAAATGGAGAAGCGTGCTGCGGAAATGCGGGCCTTGCAGGATAGCTTCAAAGTACAGTCAGAAGAGAATAACAGACTGATGAAAGAGCAGTCGGAGATACGGATTAAAAAGATGCAGGAAACGCAGGAAGCTTTTAAGAAGCAGGCTGAAGCCAACCAGCAGCGATGGACAAACCGTGATAGCCTATCTGCAAAGATGAACAGGCAACAGGAACTTTTTAAAAAGCAAACGGAAGCCTACCAACAGAGGATGAAAGAAGAAGCAGAGCGGCGCATGGAAAAACTAATGGCCATGCAGGATAATTTTAGAAAGCAAACTGAAACACAGCAAAAGAAGCTGATGGAAGAATCTGAAAAACGCCTGGAAAAATTCAGGATACAGCAGGAGAAGTTTAAGAAAGATGCGGAGCAATACCAGCAGCAGCTGATGGAAGAATCAGAGAAAAAGATGGAGAAGTTCAGGAATCAGCAAAATGAATATAGAAAGATGATGGCTGACTCGCTTAATCGTTCCTCATTCAGTTATCACCCGGTAAAATTCAGGGTGAAGTCAAACCCGGTGGCCGGTGAAATAGCAGACCGCTTAAAAGAGGATCAATTGGTTGATGATCGCAATAACATGTCTTTTACACTTACCAATAAAGAAATGACGGTGAATGGAGTTAAGCAACCGGAAACAATTCAGAAAAAATATATCGAAAAGTATGTTAACGGACCGGATGACAAGTTCTCTTTGAGTTATCGTGCAGGTTCAAAGACATCGAAATAAAAAGTTTGCGTATTACAACCTTTCAGAACTCGTTACAATAACAACCCTTCCAGGAATATATAGGCCACGCTAAAATAAATCACCAAGCCTGTAACGTCTACAAGTGTAGCTACAAAAGGTGCTGAAGATACGGCCGGGTCGGCACCAAGTTTCTTTAGCAGCATGGGCAGCATTGAACCGCTTAAAGTTCCCCACAGTACAACACCTATCAGTGAGAACCCGATGGTAAAGCCAATCATCATCCAGTGTTCGCCATACATCGTGGGTGCGATTGCATGCCATACTGCTACGCGAATAAAACCAACAATACCCAATGCAGAGCCAAGCAGTAAACCGCTTAAGATTTCACGGCGCATTACCCGCCACCAGTCGTAAAGCGTGATCTCGCCAACCGCCATAGCCTGTATAATAAGCGTACTTGCCTGCGATCCGCTGTTGCCGCCACTGGAAATAATCAGTGGAACAAACAATGCAAGCACAACGGCCTTTTGAATCTCTCCTTCAAAATAACCCATGGCAGTAGCGGTAAGCATTTCACCCAGGAATAATACAATCAGCCACCCAACACGCTTACGCACCAGTTTAAACAAAGGCATTTCAAGATAAGGTTCATCCAATGCTTCCGTACCACCAATTTTCTGAATGTCTTCGCTAAACTCTTCGTTGGCTACCCATAACATATCATCAATTGTAACAATGCCCAGCAGAATATTATTGTCATCAGTAACCGGCAGGGCCACGCGGTTATTCATCTTAAATACCTGGCTTGCATGCTCCTGGTCATCATTTACGTTTAATGCAATTACGCGGCCATCAATCAGTTCATCAATACGTTTATCAGGTGCTGCAAGAATTACATCCCTTATCCTTATATCATCCACCAGTTCACCCTGCTCATTAATAATATAAATCACATCGATGGTCTCACTGTTCTTGGCAAACTTTCTGATGGTCGTAAAAACTTCATCTACCGTGTTATGTTCATATACATATACATAATCCGGTGTCATCAAACGACCCACGCTGTCTTCCGGGTAACCTAAAAGAGAAAGGGTGATTTTTCTCTCTTCCGGATCAAGCAGTTTAATGAGGTCACGTATCACTTCTTTATGAAGACCTTCCAGAAAATCGGTACGGTCATCCGCAGGCAATTCATTTAATAATTCGGCTGTTTTAAAGGAAGGTAATTCTTTGGCAATCCTTTTCTGTGCGCCGTAATCAAGGATTTTAAAAACGCTCACCGCCCGGTGTATGGCCATATTGGCGATGATCTGCATTTCATATTCAGGATATTCACTCAGCAGTTCAGCAACATCACTGATATTCTGGTGATTCAGGAAATCACGTATTTCAAGCTTGTCATCTTTCTGAATAACTTCTTCAAATTGTTCAAGTAAAGAAATATGTTCTTCCTGGTAGCTCATGCCCGCAAATTAAGAATACATACCATTGAAAATGCATCGCAACCTGCATTTTTGTTATTTTGCCGGTCTATTCTATTATAACGATATGATATTACCATACCTGAGTATTGCGCCCAGCCCTAAAGGCGGCAGAGGCGTGTTTGCCACACAAAACATTCCTGCCGGAACCGTACTGGAAATTTCCCCTGTTATCGTACTCACCGCAGCAGAAAGAAAAGAAGTGGAAAAGACAAAACTCTTCGATTACATTTTTGAATGGGGCAAATCGCGTAAGCAGGGCTGTGTGGCGCTTGGTTATGTATCTATGTACAACCACGATTACTCCAGTAACTGTGATTACGAAATGGATTATGAAGAACGCTTAATGACCATTAAAACAGTGAAAGACGTGAAAAAAGGAGAGGAGCTATGCGTGAATTACAACGCCGAACCAGACAGCAAAAAGCTGGTATGGTTTCATAAGAATACGCCTAAAAAGCAGGCCATGCAACCATAATTAAAGTGTCGCGTTGCTGTGAGATTTGGCGAAAAATTAATCAACTCCTTTCTCACCTAAATTTTACTTTTGCCCTTCTGAATTAGTCAAATTAACCTACCGGTGACCTGGTAAAAATCAGAAGGAATTGGAATCTGCAAAACAAAATTTTAGGGTACAGTGCTGGATAACCGGTTTATCCGTTATACTGTTTTTTGCCAAGATCATTGCCTATTATCTTACACATTCACTGGCTATATTAAGCGATGCACTGGAAAGTATTGTTAATGTAATGGCCGGCATTATTGGCTTATATAGTTTGTACGTTGCTTCCAAGCCAAGAGATATAGAACATCCTTACGGCCATGGCAAGGCAGAGTTTGTTTCTGCTGCGGCTGAGGGCGGTCTCATCTTCGCCGCAGGTATATTGATTCTATATGAATCCATCGCCAATTTTATTGATCAAAAAGAGGTTCAGTCACTGGATAACGGGTTATGGCTGGTAGGCGTTACAGCCGTGGTTAACTATCTTGCCGGCGTTATTTGCATACGCATTGGTAAGAGAAATAAATCGCTGGCATTGCAGGCAAGCGGCAAGCATCTGCAGATAGATACCTGGTCAACACTTGCGGTTATTGCAGGATTGATATTAATGGTACTTACGCATTTATACTGGCTGGATAAAATTATAGCCCTGCTTATGAGTATGATGATCATGTACAATGGGTATAAGATCATCAGGCAATCGCTGGCCGGTATTATGGATGAGGCCGATATGGACCTGCTTACCAAAATGGTGGAGGTACTCAACAATCACCGACATGCTAACTGGATAGACCTGCATAACCTCCGTGTAATTAAATACGGCAGCCTGTTGCATGTGGATTGTCATTTAACCGTGCCCTGGCATCTGAATGTACTGGATGCACATGCAGAAGTAAAGGCGCTGGAATCGCTTATTAAAAAAGAATTCAGCGATACGCTGGAAATGTTTGTACATGTAGATGCAAGCGCCGCAGATACCGCTGCTATACAGGATGATCCTTCCTGTCGCCCGGAATGGACGCTGAAAAAAATACTCGCCAATAAGAAACACAGCGAACACGAGGAAAGTACCGATCTGTAAAAGGTTCCGCAATTTTCACTATTCACTTTTCATCATTCAAGTGTACCTTTCTCAATTATATTCGTGACCACTTAATAAAAAGTTCAATTATGGAAGCATGGAAAGATTACCAGGAACAGCATAAACAACGTTTCCTGGATGAGTTATTAGAACTGTTGCGCATACCCAGCGTCAGCGCCAGGAGTGAGCATAAGCCAGACATGCAGGCCTGCGCCGAAAAGGTAAAACAACGTCTGCTGGAAGCCGGTGCCGGTACCGTGGAAATATATCCTACGCCGGGGCATCCCGTAGTATACGGAGAGAAGATAACAGATGCGTCAAAACCTACGGTGCTTGTTTACGGTCATTATGATGTACAGCCGCCCGATCCCCTGGAACTCTGGCACAGTGGTCCGTTTGAGCCGGTAATAAAAGAAGGAAAAATTTATGCACGTGGTGCCTGTGACGATAAGGGGCAATTCTATATGCATGTGAAGGCTTTTGAAACGATGGTGAAAACGGATACGCTTCCGGTAAATGTGAAGTTTATTATTGAAGGGGAGGAAGAAATAGGATCGAGCCATTTGGGCGATTTTCTGAAAGCGCATAAAGACCTGCTGAAAGCAGATGTGATATTGATCAGTGATACCGCAATGCTTAGCATGGAAAACCCCAGCATTGATATTGGTGTTCGCGGGTTAAGTTATATAGAAGTGGAAGTTACCGGGCCCAACCGTGATTTGCATAGTGGTGTTTATGGCGGCGCGGTGGCCAATCCTATTACTATACTCGCACAAATGATTGCCAGCCTGCACGATGAAAACAATCATATTACCATCCCCGGCTTTTATGATGATGTGGTGGAATCAGGCAAGGCAGAAAGGGAGCAGATGGCCAAAGCGCCTTATGATGAAGCTGAATACAAAGCAGATCTTGGGGTAAAGCAATTATGGGGTGAAGCAGGTTATTCTACCAATGAAAGAACCGGTATCAGGCCCACGCTTGAGCTGAATGGCATATGGGGCGGATATACCGGCGAAGGTGCAAAAACAGTATTGCCGTCAAAGGCTTTTGCAAAGATCAGTTGCCGGCTGGTACCCAACCAGCGTCACGAAAAAATGACCGAACTGCTGATTAAACATCTTGAAAAAATAGCTCCGGAAAATATCACGATCAAGGCTACACCACATCATGGCGGCGACCCTTACATGACGCCCGTAGACAGTGTTGAATACAAAGCCGCTGCTAAAGCTATTGAGGCTTCCTTTGGCAAACCGCCTATCCCGGTTAGGGGTGGCGGCAGCATCCCTATCACTGCGCTTTTTGAAAGCGTACTGGGTTGTAAAACCGTGTTCATGGGCTTTGGTCTTGATAGCGATAACCTGCATAGCCCGAACGAAAAATTTGATCTTTTTAATTTCTATAAAGGCATCGAAACAATTCCTTATTTCCACCGGTTTTATGCAGAGATGAAGAAGTGATCAAGCGATAAATAAGGCTTCATTTTTCCCGGCTTATCATGGCCGGGAATTATTAATAGGCAATTTTGTAAATTGCAATAGCTTATATGGAACTGTTGAAGAACAAATATCTTTTTTGGGAGGCAGACCTTGGCTCCATTGATCCTCAGAAAAATAAAAATTACATTATCGAAAGGGTTTTTGAGAGAGGGGATTGGAATGACTATAAAGAAGTCATGAACTTTTATTCGCTGGAAGAAATAAAGGAAGTATTAAAAAACGCCCGGTGGCTTGATGCAAAGACAATGTATTTCGTAAGCGCTTATTTTGACATACCCTTATCAACCATGCAATGTTATATTCAAAGACAGTTGAGCATTCAACCCTGGGTTTAATACAAAAGCTGCAGCAGAAACCCTATATGCAGAATTTTATCCTGGTAGGAGGAACTGCGTTGGCGCTTCAGTTTGGTCATCGTACATCTACAGATATTGACTTATTTGTTAACAGCCCATTCGATACTATTATTCTTCGGAACGAATTGGAAGCTGATTTTTTCTGCGAAGTAAAGTCTGTATACAGGTTCGCTGTTTTTCTTTTTATTGAAAATGTTAAGGTTGATATTGTGTATCAAAAATCAATAATGCTTAATCCTCCCGTTACAATAAAAGGGATTAAGATGGCATCGCTACAGGATCTGGCCGCAATGAAGCTTATGGCAATTACGAACAGAGGTAAGCTGCGCGATTTTGTAGATATTTATATACTTCTTAAAAAGTTCGCGTTAAACGAAATGCTGGAGATGTGGGCTGCAAAATATGATAATCAAAACTATGCTTTGGTATTAAGAAGTCTTACTTATTTTGAAGACGCTGTTACTGAAAGTCAGCTCAAATGGTTTTTCCCTTTTGACTGGACGGATATTCAACTTACCATCATTAAAGCAGTTAGAACAATTAAGCCATGAGTGAAGTAAAAGAAAAATTACGTGCCGATAAATATCTCTGGGCCATCCGGATGTTCAAAACCCGCAGCCAGGCGGCAGATGCCTGCGATAAGGGCAAAGTGAAGCTGAATGGAGATTCCATCAAGGCGTCCAAAACGGTAAACGTAAATGATGAGTACGAAATAAAAACCGAAGCGCGGAAGTGGCATATAAAAGTGACGGGTTTATTGGATCATCGTGTGCAGTATAGCGAAGCCATCAAATTCTATATTGATCTTACGCCTTCCGAAGAGCTGGATAAGTCCGGGGCGCAACCCGCTACTTTTCATACCGGCAAAAGGCTTAGTAAAATCGGCCGCCCTACCAAGAAACAGCGCCGCGACCTGGAAGATTATATGGAAGGATAGATATTGCCTATACCTGGAATTGAAAATAAGGCTGAAGTAATAAGAAGTACATTGAGAAATGGTGGATTACAGCGTGGGATGAATAATTTCAAGAAATGGGTATGGAATTTAGGTTGATGAATAACTAACACGAAAGATGCGACCGGCTTTTAATTTATCGCGTTACTTCCCAAAAACATAGACTCACCTCCCTTTTTGATAGACCGGGCTCCTAAAACATAGACCCACCTCCCTTTTTGCAAGACTGAGCTATAAAAACATAGACTCACCTCCCTTTTTGATAGACCGGGCTCCAAAAACATAGACTCACCTCCCTTTTTGATAGACCGGGCTCCAAAAACATAGACTGACCTCCCTTTCTGATAGACTGAGGTATAAAAACATAGACTGACCTCCCTTTTTAATAGACCGGGCTCCAAAAACATATACCAACCTCGCTTTTGTAGAGAATCGCCCCTCTTTTTTAAAAAGTTATCTGCCAAATACGATCTGCTCAACCTAAAACAATAAAACCATTCAACCATTTAACCATTTAACATTCTCCCCTAAAAACCCACCCGGCACAGGTAAAAACTTCACAGCCTACCCGGCCAGGCAGGTACCTTGTCATCATGAGATCATCGTTTATTTATATCCTGTTACGGTTCTTTGGTTACTTTCCGCGCACCCATCCCGGAGAAACGTTGTTTCAGGTCTTCATAAATAGGCCTCGCACTGGCAACCCCGGAAAGTGCCGCCGCCTTCACGCTGCCGTAATAAAGCAGACAGGCAGTGTAGGCTTCGCTGCCTGCGAGCATGATGGTATCGTTAATATTACCGGCCAGTTGTTCTGCAAGGTTATACACGGGCGATAAGGCATTTACCAATGCAGCATCTTTGGCCAGTTCAGCCATATTCAGGAAGCCGGGTGCAAAACCTGCATTGGTAAGTGTATAACCCTGCGTCTTCATTACGAAGGATACGGTTTTATCACTCATCTTGGGCAGGTGCTGCCGTTCTTCTATTGTTATACTTTGCAGGTATGGGGCCAGCAGGGTGGCTGTTTCCTGGAGCTTTTGCTGAACCGCAGTTAACACTTCCTGCGGTACTGTTACAGAGACTTTATTGTGGCTGTCCATATAAATGTGTTTAGCATTTAAAGAATACATTATGCTGGTTAAGTCACGATTAAAAGTTCTCCTGAAGGGTTGCGGTTTATTTGTGGGCCAAGTCGGGGTCTGGTTACAGAAAGCGGGGCTATTTGCTCTTATAAAGTTAGCAAGAAGAAAAGGGAAGTGCAAAGTTTTTTTTGAAACTGCGGTGAGGTTGTTTAATTAAAAATAGCGACCGTGCTTTTTATCAACGGTACCTGTTTGAAATTTCATATACGTTATCTTCATTTAAAATTCGTATTGCAAGATCAACTCATGAAACCTAACAACTCATTCAGGCATTACCTGTCCCTTATCTTACTTTTTGTACCTGCTGTTTTATTTGGCGTATTACTTTTTTTGTTCCGGCATCATGAAAGGTTGCTCTTCACTGAAACTATGCCCTATGTTCCATGGCAATTCTTGGTGGTTACTTTGTTTGGTACGGTGGCTACTATTGGCGGGGTGCTGGATTGGAGATTTCACCGCAACCCGCTTAATATGAAAATTCCCCAAAAGGAAAGGGATGCAGAGGCAAAGGCATTGGGTTTGGGTGGTTTGCCAATGTTTATATTAATGTGGTTCGCCATGGTGAATACCAGCCCGCAATATTTTCTGATACCCATTATTGTTGTGCTTATTTATACGGTAGTGGCAATTAGTTATGATGAGTTTGTTTTTCATATCAAGCGCTGTAAAAGAATTGAGAATATTTACCACCGGATGCTGGTGTTTGGTAACGGTATTGCCTGGCTGGCATGGTTTCATTTTATATACTGTAAATGACCAGTAAAGAGCTCATCAGGAAAAGTGAATTTTACCTGAAGGATCATTGCAGTGAGGCGCTGCCGTTGAATGCAAAGATATTCTCAGCAGGTGCTTTATGGATGGCCGGTCAGTTGTCTGTGATAGATAAAAGCCGGGAGACCAGGGTTAACGCAAACATTTCTTTTGGCTGGTATGGTATAATGAAGTACGGTATGTGCATGGGTGCTTTTGTGTTGTCTTTGTGGTGGTTGATGCAGCATCATTTTTTGCTGGCGCCATTTTCTGTAGTGGTGTTCTATTTTTTTGAAGTTCATTTTTTATTCCTCTTTCCTTTACTGATTGATGATGTGAAAAAGCCTGTACTGGAAAGTATCAGCCAAACATATAAAACAGGGTTATTAAAAACAATGTTGACAGTTATTCCAATTGGGTTCTATATGATCATCGGATTATTTAACAGAAAATCGCCTTACAAAAATTGGTATGTAGGCAGTCTTGCAATTATTATCTGGTACCAGCATGAAATTAGAAATAGGATTTAATCAGTTATTTGAGGTAAGACATGAACATTATAAAGCATCTTCTGAGCGCTTTACTATATTGTTTATTTCAGATCTTCATTTCAATCGCTTTACAAAGTCATTGGCCGGCAGGGTAATAAAAGCGGTTAATGAATGGAACCCGGATATCCTTCTTTTGGGTGGCGATTATTGTGATGGAAGGGGTGCAAGTGTACATCTGCAAACCTTGCTGGCCGGTATTAGCGGCAGGAAGAATGTATTTGGGATTTCCGGTAACCATGATGTATTATTCGGAGAACCAAAAATAATATCCTTGTTTAGGCAGCACCAGGTGCCGTGGATAGAAAAGCAATCAGTACAATGCAGCGTTGGAAACATCACTGTTCAGATAGATGGTAGTCAGCCTGCGGTTAGAAAACCAGATAGTGATTTTTCCGTGTTGTGTTTGCATCAACCCAAATCTATTGGCAGGTATGCTGATGAATATGATATGGTGTTTGCCGGGCACCTGCATGGCGGACAATTTGTTTTGTGGCAAAAAGGCGAGGCGCTTTATCCCGGCCGTTATTTTTTCAGGTGGAATGTATTGAAAGAGAAAGTTGGAAATTGCTGGTATTACATTAGTAAAGGAATAGGAGACACCTTCCCTTTAAGATGGAACTGCAAAAGAGAAATACTACTTGTAAGCGTAGGAAATGATGCTTGCATTAACCCTTTAAAAACTATAGGATGATTAAAACAACTATTGGCATTGCCATTGCAAGCACTTATGGATTACTTGTACGACTCCTTTTTGGGTTGCTGGGTGATTTTATGAACATTATGAGTTTATCGTTTTTGGTGCTTCTTCCCATGCTTATCGGGTTTGTTACCGTAATGCTGATGCCCAAACGAAAAGTAAGTCGTACCAGTGCTTTTTTTATGCCCTGGGCTACCAGCTTTGTTATACTGGTAATTACCATGATGTTCGGAATTGAAGGAAGCGTTTGCTGGATACTGATGTATCCCCTGTTTGCCATCTTCGCGGGGCTGGGAGGTTTTATTGCTTATCGCATCAGGAAAAAAGATCTTCATTCACTCGATAAGGATGTTGATTCTATTGGTCGTAAAGATGATTTAAATGTGTCGTTCATCCTTCTTTTTATACCGCTGGTTGCTGGTTTTTTTGAGAAAGAAAACTTATTGCATAGAAAGGAAATTCAACTGGAGAAAAGCATTGTATTAAATGCGGCACCGGAAAAAGTGTGGGGAAAAATTATCAGCATCAACGAAATAACGCCAGGGGAAACACATACCGGGGTTGCCGGCGCTTTGGGTTTTCCCAAACATGTGCAAACACTTCTTGATACATTGGCTATAGGAAGCAGGCGCAGCACGGTTTACCAGAACGGGTTGGTTTTTGAAGAAGTGGTTACCGGCTATGAAGCAGGGAAGCAACTGGCACTCGCAGTAAAAACAGACGCCAGTAAAATTCCACCTGCTGTTATGGATGAACATATTGCCATTGGTGGAAAATATGTAGACATATTAGAAGATACATATCATCTTGAGCTATTGGCTGGCGGAAAAACAAGGCTTTCTTTGTCAAGCAGGTTTATGATCAACACGCCTTTTAACTGGTATGCAGGCATCTGGGCAAAATATATAATGGGTGATATATTAAAGAGTGAATTAGGGCTGGTGGAAGCGCGACTGAAAACGGAATAGATAGAAGTAATTAACAGAAATAACAAAGCTAAAATGACAGAAAAAATCTAATAAGAAAATATGCCACGAAGGCTCTAAGACACAAATTTATTTGATGATATTTGTATAAGCTTGATGCCTTCGTGTCTTGGTGGCTAAAGAAAAAAACCTAGTAAGAAAATATGCCACGAAGGTTCGAAGACACAAATTTATTTGAGGATATTTTTATAGGCTTGATGCCTTGGTGTCTTAGTGGCCACAGAAAAAATCTAATAAGAAAATATGCAACGAAGGTTCGAATACACAAATTTATTTGAGGATATTTTTATAGCCTTGGTGCCTTAGTGGCTACAGAAAAAAATGCGGAACATCCCTGCCCCGCATTACTGTATGTAAACGTATAGACTATTAAAGTTTTTGGCAAACCTATGCTGCCTGTTTGGTAAATTCCTGTGCCACGTCCATCTCATCTTTTGTAACACGAATTATTTTTACATCATTCCCGTTTTCTATATGCACCAGGTAAACAGTGTCTGTGCCGGGTTGTTCAATTTGTTCTATGCCGGTAATGTTGTACAGGTAATAAACGCTTTTAACATTATCTCTTACTGATTCATCCATCTTATCTTCTGTATACCTGAAGATGGTATATACCCAGTTACCTTTTTCATCATAGGCAGAAGTGGCCTGCTTGTCATTCTTTGTAAACTGCGCAACAAAGCCGTTTTCAGCATTGATCCATTTTGCATTGCTTTCAGCGCCATACAATTCAGATTGCTTTTTGATGGCTTTTTCGTTGGCGATATTATCTGTTTTCACAGCTTTTGCAGACGCTGCAAATGTGGTAGTGATTGTTGCTATAAAAGCTACGGCGAAGGTGATGATTGTCTTTTTCATTTTGTGAGTTTTATTGATAAGTAATTTGATGAATAACCTTAAAGCTTTTGCGTAAACAGCGGCTTTATTTGCAATTGCAGAACAAATGTATTTTGCTTTCTTGCGCCTGTTTTTTTAATTGAGTCGAAGCGAAAAAATAATGCGGTAAAAATGAAAAATGTTGCGCAAAGGCAGTGCTGCTAAGGGTTTCAGCGACTGGGGTGTAACTTTTTGTTAACAGATAGTGTGGGGAGGGATGATGTGAATGGTCAATAGTGAATAGTCAATGATAAATATTGAATGATGAATGTTAAATGGGGATGATGTGAATGTGAATGGTCAATAGTCAATGATAAATGTTGAATGATGGATGTTAAATGGAAGATGATGTGAATGCGGATGGTTAATAGTCAATGATAAATGTTGAATGATGGATGTTAAATGGGGGGATGAGGTGAAAGGTGAATGGTCAATAGTGAATAGTCAATGATAAATGTTGAATGATAAATGTTAAATAGAAGGTGATGTGAATGTGGATGGTTAATGCAATGCCTATTGATTACAAAAGGGAGTATATATGAGCAAGTATGTTAACGAACGGTTTTGATGAATAGATGATCAGCCGTACAAGTGAGTGACACAACCGGGATGCCATGAAACACTGTTGCCGGTAAACAAAACTATCTCTTTAAATAAAAAAATGAGAAGTAAAATCTCAACGCTTTCACGTTTACCGTTTCACTTCTCACTTCATTTTTCGCTTCACTTCATTTTTCACTTTTCACTTTTCACTTTCCTACAACGCTTTCGTATAGATCGCTTTAAAGTCTTCGCGTGTTACCGGTTTGGGATTGTTGGGGTGCGCAAAGTCTGCAATGGCCAGGTCACACAATGGCTCAATATGTTCTTCCTTAACACCAATGTCTCTTAAACGGTGCGGTATATTTACGGCAGTGTTTAAATCAAAAAGGTATTTCACTACCGCTTCACCGGTTTCTTCCTTTAACTCAAATACCTGTGCCATGCGTTTGAACTTGTGTTCAAAACCGGCAATATTAAATTCCATACCATAAGGAATGTTTACGGCATTGGCCAGCCCGTGATGTGTATCCAACAGGGAAGATAACGGATGTGCGAGCGAATGCACTACACCCAATCCTTTTTGAAAAGCAACGGCGCCCATGATAGAACCAATCAACATTTTGCTGCGCGATTCCACATCCGGTGCATTAACTGCTTGCACCAAAGACTGGTGAATTAATGACATACCTTCCAGCGCAATGCCTTCACACATGGGGTGCGGCATTTTGGCAAGATAGGCTTCCATATTATGCGTTAGTGCATCCATGCCGGTTGCCGCTGTTATAAACGGAGGCAGCTCCATGGTAAGCAGCGGATCTGCAAATACAATCTTTGCCAGCAGCTTGGGTGAGAAGAGTATTTTCTTCTGGTGCGTTACATCATCAGAGATAATAGCACTGCGGCCAACTTCGCTGCCGGTGCCGGAAGTGGTTGGTATCGTAATAAAGTGAGGAACGTCATTGGTAACATATACATCGCCGCCAATAAGATCATCATACTTAAAAAGATCTTCGCGGTGATTGATGCGCAGCAATATGGCCCTTGCCACATCCAACCCCGCGCCGCCACCAATGCCAATAATGGAATCGCGTTGCGTGGCATCATACATATCAGTGCCCTTATACACATCACTCTTTACGGGGTTCTTGTGAATGTCTGAAAACACTTCCACCGAAATATTCTTTTGCTGAAGGTCTTTTACAATCTCTTTGAAAAAACTTAACTGTGCTACATTAGGGTCGGTAACAATCAATGGTCTTTCCAGCCCCTGTTTTTTTACATAATCACCCAGTTCTTTAACAACGCCGGCACCAAAGCGGATGGTGGTGGGAAAGTTGTACTGGTAAATAGAATCGAATGCCATAAAAGGTTATAAATGTTTAAATAATTTCAAAATAGCGTTTGTATTCCCAATCTGTTACCGCCTTCAGGTGCTGGCGCCATTCCCATTCGCGGGTTTGGGTGAAGTGTTCTACAAAGGTTTCTCCAAAGATTTCTCTGGCAACGGCGGAGGTTTTCATCTTCTGTGTGGCCTCATGTAAGTTACCCGGCAATTTTTCAAACCCTTCCGTTTTATAGCCATTGCCTTTTACCGGCGGCAGGCTTAGCTCCATCTTGTTTTTAATACCATAAAGACCTGCGCCCAAACATCCCGCAATGGCCAGGTAAGGATTAACGTCTGCACCCATTACCCGTGTTTCCAGCCGGCATGATTTACTGCCACCACTCAACACTCGCAGGGCAACCGTTCTGTTATCAATACCCCAGTTAAGTTTGGTAGGCGCCCAGGCGCCTTCTACCAGTCTTTTATAACTGTTGATGGTAGGCGCAAACAAGGGTAATATTTCCGGCAGGCAATGTAGCTGACCGGCAATATAACTCTTCATAACGCTGCTCATTTTGTCGGCATCCTTCTCATCGTGAAAGAGATTCTTCTTTGCATCTTTATCCCACAGGCTTTGATGTACATGGCCACCGCAACCCGGCAGGCTTTCATTAATCTTTGCCATAAAAGTTGCCATCACACCATGGCGGTAGGCAATTTCTTTTACCGCCGTTTTAAACAGGATGGCACGGTCTGCCGCTTCAGGAATTGCTGAATAGGTGATAGCCGCTTCATAGGTGCCTGGCCCTGTTTCCGTATGAATGCCTTCCAGTGGTATGCTGAACTTCCGCATCAGTTCAAACAGGTCGTTAAAGAAGTCGTTCTTTAAGGAGCTGCGTAAAATAGAATACCCGAACATCCCCGGTGTTAATGGTGTAAGACCCACAAATTTTTTGTCCTGTACAGACTGTGGTGTTTCTGCAAAATTGAACCATTCAAACTCCTGCGCAAAGAACGGCGTGTAGAACATTTCAGTGGCTTGTGCCAGCATCTGTTTTACCAGCTGCCTCGGACAAACAGGAGATGGATTTCCTTCTTTGGTTACCAGCTCACCCAGGAAACAGGGCGTATCATTCTCCCAGGGTATTTTACGAAAAGTGGCCAGGTCAATACGCGCAGGCGCATCAGGATAACCATTGTGCCAGCCGGTATAAGTGGTGTTATCATACAACTCATCACCCGAATCCCAGCCAAAAATAACATCGCAAAAACCCATGCCATTTTCTGCGATGGATAAGAACTTATCTGCTGAAACATACTTGCCCCTTAAGATGCCATCAATATCGGCAAAAACCAGTTTAACCTTACCGGAAGGATGGTCTTTTACATACTGCAAAATTTCCTGCGTTGTCATTACATTTTGTTTTGGCGGTGGATTAAAATATGAGGCGGGAGATACTTCAACAGCTTGTTAAAATACCGGTCACCTTATTTTCTATGGAAAGCATTGGATCACCGGAAGTTACCGGTACCTGGTTATAGTATATGCAGTTGTTGAATTGCCCTGTGCACAAAATCTGTAAGCCGACACAAAGAGCGGAAATTAAGTAAAAGTTTATAATTGAACGCAAATTTTGTGGTATGCTGCCGGGTTTACAACGGTAACAGTTAGCTGGTAATAAGGAATGGTATTAGATTTGCATATTCGTTTAAACATAAAGAAACATATATGAAAAAGACGAGCATTACAGCGTTAAGCCTCTTGTTTTTTATTGCAGCCCTTCTTACTTCCTGCAGCTCTGCCAACAAGGCCACTTCCGGTGGCGTTAGTGCCAGTGCTTCCATGATCAAAGGAAACTGGACGGTTAATGATATAGATATTGAAGGTGCAGAAAAATCAAAAGTAAAGATCAGCGTGTTTGATGATGGCAATTATGCCTGCTTTATTGGCAGCCAGTGGAACCTGGTTCAAAACGGCAATGGCACTTACAGTATTTCAGCTTCTGCTGATGGTTGCTCTGCCGGTGTACGCACCATCTACTGGAGCCTGCAGAATAATGGCGGCACACAATATTTTCTCTTCAAAAAATTACTGAATGGTGAAAAACCAAAAACAGTAGAAGATGGTTACCGGCTTACCATGAAATCAATTGATGCCAGTTCAATGGTATTAACTTCTGCAGTAGATTTTGATGGCAAGACTATTTACATTAATTATCATTTTTCTAAATAAACCAGGTTGTTTAATTGAAAAGACGCTTTGCTGATAGGGCAAGGCGTTTTTTGTTTAAATACTGTGTTTCCGCTGTGATCATGGCTTTCTATTGGTTATATTTACCTGCCATCTGTCAAAGGCATAAGCATTATGCGGTTGATTTCCCCCTTCCTTTTAATTGGATTGCTTTTATATAGCAGCATACCCCTTTTCCCGCAAAGGGCCACCATTGATAGCCTGAGGCATATATATAAAGAGCAGTTGTCTGATAGCGGCAGGGTAAATATTTTGATCGAGATCAGTAAGGTATATATGGATCACCGGCCCGATTCAGCCCTGGTTGCCGCAAATGAAGGCCTGCAAATCACGCATCGCAGTAAAGATGTGGAAGGTGAAATGATGATCTTAAAACAGATCGCCGATGTATATCGTACCACAGGCGATTACCCGAGATCACTCGAATTTTATTTCCAGCGCCTGAAATTGGATGAGTCCAGGCCTGATCCTGAACGTACCGTGGTTACATTGATCAGCATTGCCAATCTATACCAGTTGGAAGGTGATTATGAAAAGGCGTTGTTGTATGCAAAGAAAGGCGACTCGCTAATCAGCAAAGATCATCTGGATAGTTATCAATGGTACAGTTATCTTGGTTTTGGTGATCTCTATGAAAAAATGGACAGCCTTCCCCAGGCAATGTTGTATAACGAAAAAGCTTATCAGATAGCAGTCGCTGCAAAAGATACTTCCTTACAAGGCATGAGCCTTAACAATATGGCCAACGTTTATAATAAGGCCGGTAAGCCAGATACCGCCTTGCAGCTTTACCGGCAATGCATTCCTTTTCTGGAGCAAAGTGCTAATGCAAGTTTTTTATGCGAAAGTTACCAGGGTATAGCAAAAGCGCTTTTTGTAAAAGGACAAACAGCGGAGGCGATCGCTTATGCGGGAAGGTCGATTGACCTTGCTAAAAGCGGCGGCTTCAACACAAAATACCTTACTTCTGTAGCGCTGCTCACGGATTTTTATAAGAAGACAAACCAGATAGACAGCGCGTTTTTTTACCAGGAGCAAATGATCAACGTTAAAGACAGTTTGTTCAGCCAGGAAAAAATCAGGCAGATACAAAATCTTTCTTTTAATGAACAGATGCGGCAGCAGGAAATTGAATATGGAAAGCAACAGTTAAAGGCAACCTATCGAATTTATTCACTGGTTGCTTCACTGGCCATTTTTCTGCTGATCACGTTTATGTTATGGCGCAATAACCGGTATAAGCAACGGGCCTTTTCTTTGTTGCAGCGGCAAAAACAGGAAACCGATAGCCAAAAGCAAATTGCGGAAACGGCGCTGGAAGAATTAAAAGCAGCGCAGCATCAATTGATCCTGTCAGAAAAAATGGCATCATTGGGAGAGCTTACGGCAGGTATTGCGCATGAAATTCAGAACCCGCTCAACTTTGTAAATAATTTTTCTGAAGTATCTGCAGAACTATTGGATGAGGCAAAACTGGAACTTAAAGAGGGCAATAAAGAAACGGCGCAGGAAATTCTTGACGATGTTCAGCAAAACCTGCAAAAGATAGTTACGCACGGAAAGCGTGCTGATTCAATTGTAAAAGGGATGCTGGCGCACAGCCGCAAGAGTACCGGGCAAAAAGAGCCTGTGGATATCAATAACCTGGCAGATGAATGCCTGCGTCTTTCTTACCACGGTATGCGGGCAAGAGACAAGGCCTTTAACGTGGTAATGAATACAACGTTTGATCATACCGCTCCCAAAATAAATATTGTTCCGCAGGAGATAGGTCGTGTATTCCTCAATTTGCTGAACAATGCTTTTTATGCTGTGAATGATAAAAAGAAATCGACCCCGGCTGATTATAAGCCTGCTGTTAATATAACAACCTCACATCATGGCGGAAAGGTTTATATAACTATTGAAGATAATGGCATTGGTATACCACAAGAAATGCTCAACAAGATATTGCAACCCTTCTTTACCACAAAACCAAGTGGTGAAGGCACAGGCCTGGGGTTAAGTCTTAGCTATGATATTGTGAAGGCGCATGGAGGTGATATAAAGATAACAACCACACCAGGTAAAGGCGCCAGCTTTACGGTAATATTACCAGTATAGAAAGCGATAGTAATTACAGCCAATGTAAATGCAAACTTTTACCAACGCTTACCTCGTACGTTGTTCCCCAGTCCTCGCATAAGGCACATCTTTGAGCGATAGTATTTACCAAAAGCAGGTGCTAAATATTAGATAGATAAAGCGGCATAAGATGAAAATGTTTTATCGCCAATCTATACAAAAGATAGCACTACTCAGTATCCAAAATATAACCAGGCAATGCATACGCATAGCTGGTAATCCATCGTAAAAAGGAATTGTTTGTTATCTGCCCTTTCTTTTAGGGTCCGGCACGGATGTTACATCCCTTCCCGGATCATCATCGTCTGTAGTAACTGTATCTTCATCAGTATCAGGGTTTGCCGGTACAAAAGGTTCAGCAGGCGGAGGCGCCGGTGTTTGTTCCTGTTGGTCAGTTTGCGGGGTCTCATCATCTCCGGGGTAAAAGCTGTTCATGACATTCGTTTTTATTGGTAAAAGATTTCCTTAAATATAATAAAAAAAGATGCCATCGCACAATCACAGAAAAATGCGAAGCAAAAGACTTAACAATGCTATCAAAATGTTTATCTTACGAGTCGCTGCCCTGTGAAGCTGTTCAAGCCTTATAAACAGTTTGCCCCATGCCTGAGCCAGTCGTTAGTACTATCAATCCACTGCAGGAATACTTTGCCGGTGGCAGCCTTGCTTACATCATTGGTATTAATGCATATCAAACACTGCCGGTATTAAAGAGCACGCATAATGATTGCAGAGGCCTGGAAGAAGTATTGTCACAAAAACATGGCTTTACCACGCATGTATTGCTCGATGCAGGTAAGAACGATTTTCTCGGGTTGCTGGAGCAGTTGAAAGAAACTGTACACACAGATAGCCGTGTAGTTTTTTATTTCGCAGGACATGGCATTGCAGACGGTATGGATGGCGACAATACGCCCAGTGGTTTTATACTTCCTGCAGATGCCATACGTGGCAACCACGATACTTATATTCCAATGACGCTGGTGATGAATGTGCTGGAGCAATTGCCCTGCCGTCATCTGATGATCATTCTTGATTGTTGTTATGCCGGTGCATTCAGGTTTGCACAAACCACAAGATCCATTGGCGATGATGTACCCAAGACTTTATACCGGCAAAAATTTGAATTCTATGCATCTGAGCAGGTGAAGCAGGTAATCACTTCTGCGGCCTGTGATCAGAAAGCAGTTGATTCAATAGGAGAGAGAGGGCTGAACGAAAACAACCGCTCTCCGTTTGCAGAAAGCCTGATACAAACGCTTATCAATGGTGATAGTGATCTGGCCTTTGGTGATAAGAAACCCGATGGCATCATTACAGGTAGTGAGCTTGGTTTTTATTTGAGCCAGGTGGTAAGCGACCGGTTATCTGCCGGCAATATCCCATTGGAGAATCAGCAGACACCATCTATTTTCAGGATTGGCGAACGCTCAAAAGGCGAGTTTGTTTTTGTACATTCTCCTTTGGCAATTCTTAGCCTGGAAGAACTTGTTACACGTAATCCATACAAGGGATTGATTGATTATGCAATTGGCGAAAACAGTCTTTTTTATGGGCGCCAGCGGGCTTTGTATGGCTGGTGGGAAGGAAAGGTTTTTAATAAAGGATTGCTTACGCTTGTACAGGCAGCAGATGATGGTGAAGAGAAAAAATATTACCGTATTGTTGTCACCGGCCGTTCCGGAAGCGGCAAGTCTTCACTGGTAAAGGCCGGCGTCTTATCTACCTGTCCTCCGGATGCGGTGCATAGCATCACACCAGGCAAAACACCTTTTACAACACATCATACATTGCTGGAGCAGTTGCAATCATCCACGGCATTGCAGTACCTGCTGGTTGATCAATACGAAGAACTGCTTACCATTTGTACAGATGCTGCTGAACGGGAATCTTTTGAAAACCTGTTATGCTCTATTACGCGGGCTAAAAAGGTAGTCATCCTGATCACCATCCGGTCTGATATAGAGCGTCGGTTTACCGGCTCACCCTTTATGGGTAGTATTGCTGCAGGTGAAGTATGCCGTTTTATAGTACCCTCTTTTACACGTGAAGAAGTGAAGGAAATTGTAATGCAGCCGGCTGCCCAGTTTATGCTGGAATTCAGAAGTAAAAAAGGGGATGATAAAAGTAACGAGGCTTTTGTGAACAGTATTATTGATGATACTTTTTCCAATCCTGATGCGATGCCATTGTTGTCGTTTGCGTTAGCCCGGTTATATGAGAAGCGGGATGGTGTTCATTTAACAGAAGCGGAATATGAAAACTTCGGCGGCATCACGGGTATACTTGACAATAAATTTACAGAGGCATATGACAGCTTCAAAGAAGCTGGGCAGGTAACCGGAATTACCAGCAGGCAGCAATTGTTTAAGCAGGCGGTATACCGTATGATTTCTTTTGATGCCGGCACTATGGCACGGCGACGCGTATACACCAGTTTTTTCCAGGGAGAGAAAATGCTGAATGAGCTTGAGTTTAATAACCCGGATGTTACGGCAAACATGCAGTCTATCATCGATTACCTGGTAAAAGAAAGATTGCTAAAAGCAGCACGGGAGAATGATTTATCTGCGCCATCACCAGGCATGGAGAATATCTACGTAGAACCTTCGCATGAAGCGCTGTTACGGTCTTCCGGCCTGCTTGCCGGATGGCAAAACGAAAATCTTTTATCAGGCATCTCTTTTCAGAATAAAATTTTATTGCTCAGATCTTTTTCGGCCATTGCACAAACCTGGTATTTTGAAACAGATCTCAATAATAAAAAGGGTTTGTTGTGGAAAGAAGATCCAAGGCTTGCGTATGTACAAAAACTGGTGGCCGGTGAAGAGCTGCTGCTCAATAAAACCGAGCAGGATTTTATGCAGGCTTCGGTAAAGGCAAGAGAAAGGGCGAAGCGCTTATTCAGGATCATGGTAGCAACGGCTTTTGCATTTATAACGGCAGCATTGGTCATTTTTTTATTTCAGAATAAAAACATCACCAAAGAAAAAGGTAATGCGCTTGCACAAAAAAGTATTGCCTTAAACCGCCTGGTAGATAATTATTGGGAGAACAGTCTTAAATCACTTCGTGAAAATGACTATGTGAGGTACTGGTTATTGCTCGCGGAAGCCATAGGATTGAATACAGATTCTGCGAGAAACAACTTGTTCCTGTCTAACCTGGGGCTTGAGCATTTCAATATGTTTTTCGATGGTGCTTATGTACTAAAGAACAGGACCATTGAGAAAGTTGTAGCCGGTGGCGGAGGCCGGTACCTGCTGTTGGGTTCGTTTGCTTACGACCCTAACAACCTGTCAACTTTGGCAACTACTGCAACCCATTATGATTATACTTTGTGGGATACCCGCACCCACCGGCAGATATTAACTGCACCCAATGATATTGACCTGGATGATTCACTCGTTATTATCGGCAATCGCTGGTATTTTATGCGGGGTAGTAAAAAAGTGGAATGCTGGAACCTGGATAGCGGAAAACTTTCAAAAAGTAATACCGGCGACTCCCAGTATTACCGGATGCAGGCAAGCGGTAAAAATGTTGTTTTTACCGGCGATAATAATGGCGTATATCTGCTGGATAGCAATCTTAAAGAGTTGCCCATACATTTTGATGATAGTGCATTAAACTGGGTTCATCCCGATGGGCACAGGTTGCTTAGTTATAGCTTCAGAAAAGGCATCTTTTCTATGGGCGGCTTTGAAGAAAATACAACTATCAGGAGCAGGTCTTTTAATCAGAAATGTCCTGAGCCTGATAACTTTTATAACAATGGAACATTTAGTCCTTCGGGCAACTATTTTCTTTACTTATCCGCAGAGGATATACTGGTATTGCTCAATTTGCAAACCGGCCAATCTTACAATGTAGATAAGATAAACAGCGATGCCTATATGTATGCCCGTTATTCACCGGATGATCAGTATCTCATCTATTTTAAGGGGTTGAAATCCAGCAACGGCCGTGTGCTGCGCATTCCGGATAAAACAAAACAAACCTTCGATTTCGAGATCAGCAATTATACAACAGATATTACCTTTTTCCCATCCACGCACACTTACCGTGATTCCTTCATGATTGTTTCGGTTGACACGTCCTGGTATTCCAATGTTGAAATGTTCAGCCTGAGTTCCGGCAAAAAAGGATCTGTGTTTATGAGAAAATCAGAAAATAGCCTGGCGGTTACTTTAATGGCTTCTGACGGACGCCGCATCGCTTTTACAGATGTCAATACTTTAAAGGTGGCCGATGTTGATCATCCAGCAAAAATATTCAGCTTTCCCATGCCCAACCTGATGCCTTTTCATCAACCCAAATTTCTACCCGGGGCCATGCATCTTTTACTATGCAATATGAGTTCTGTTTATGCGTATCGGTTTGCGCATCCTTTTAGTCAGCCTGATACAACAAAAGACCTGCTTTTGTGGACGGAGAATGAACGATACGAGGTAAGGCTTGCCGGTAAACAATATCTGTTGTTTGATCATGTGCAAAACAGGCAACTGGGTAATGCATTGCCTGTTACTGACCCCGGCATTACCGATATTGTATTTAGTAAAGATGGCATGATGGCACTTGGTGTTTATGGTAATGGCACAGATGATGATACACTCCTGCTGCTGAATTTCAGGAATGGAAAATCTTATCCCCTGGGTATGATCACCGCGTATTATGCCCCTGATGATGGTGAGCCGATGAAAAGATCTTATGTTTTTTCTGCTGATGATAAGGCAGTGCTGTATTATAGCCAGAGAGGGTTTTATTCTTTTTCTATACCTGCCGAAAAGAAAGAACTCATTTGCGAACTTCCCGACATCGTTACAGACACCAGTGAGTTTTCTATAAACACCGATGGTACCAGCTTTGTGTTTGCAAAGGGCGATGAATACCAGAATAAATTGCAGCGGTACGTGATAAAACCATCCACCTCTTTATCACCTGTTACAAATATTGATATCGGGCCCTTGCCTTCTTATGGCAGTTGGCTGGATGATCAGCATTATCTAAGCATATCATCCATTACCATGATGCTTTCTATCACTGATTTTAGCACTAAAAAGGTAGACGTGATTGCCAAGATTGGTGCAAACAAAACAATAAACCAGGTATATATCAGTAAGGATAAATCCAGGATGGCATTGCTGATGGATGATGAAGCTTTGCAGGTGATAGATCTTAAAAATAAAACGGTGATTTGTTCCAGGAAGATTCCGGTATTGAAAAATATGTTTACCCGGAAAAAAGAGGAAACTACCGTTTATCTCACCATGGATGCGGATAATAACACACTTGCTATCTTAAGTGGAATGACCGGCTGCTTTCTGGACATTAAAACCGGTATTGAAGATATTCTGTATTTTGATAATCCCTATAACGAATCATTGAAAGGATATTTCAGGGATCATACATTTTACTATTACCTGGGTGGAACGATAGGTACACGTGGTACCGATCTTGATATACCGGCCGCGCTCTTCAGGCAACAGGCCATAGCACTTACAGGCGCAAGATTAAACGCTGTAAGTAATCAGCCGGAAGTGATACCCGAAGAAGAACTTCCGGCGCTTGTTGAAGCTTACAACAAAGCAGCAGAAGCCCACTATCGTGTTTGCCGGTATAAAACTTTCAACCTTTGGAAGAAGCTTCATCCTGAAATAAACTGATAAAGATTATTGTCCTGCAGGCAAAATGGTAAATGAGATGGTCACAGCCTGCCATGCGCCATCTGCATCAGCCGCCTTTTCCGGTTCGTCGTCACCAATGCTGCGGTCTGAAATGCCTGCCTGTTCAAGATCTCCCAGGAATATCGGGGCTTTTGTTGCGATAAATAACTTGAGATATTCGGTGATTGGCTTGCCTGTTTTATTACCTAGCTTAATCAATGATTTATTCTTTAAAGTAAGAAACTGCCCTTTGCCCGGCTCTAACTGGAATGGTGTAAACAGCGTGGTAAGAATGCTGTAATCTGCTGCGAGATACGCGGTGCTGATATAGAGTGATTCTGCACCTTTATTCTCCATATATAAAGTGAAAGCCGGTTGACTGTTGCCGATATAAGCTATTTTATTTTCCGCAATGGCCGACGGCTGGCCTGGTATAAAAGTATAATTGCCATTACCGTCTATCGACTGGCTAAGTTGTAAGTTAAGCGCATACTGGTTTGAAGCTAGTGCCTGTATATTATTGGCCAGGTGCGCCAGGTAATTCCAGCGGCTTATTTTGTTCAGGTTACTTTGTAAAGCTTTGTAATCTTCATCGGTTGCGGGTACTGCAAAAGATGGTATGGCGATGGCGCCGGTGTTTGTATCTTTTACTGCCAGCAAGCCGTTGGTTGTGCTGGTTAACTCATAAGAAGCTTCTTCATTCACGAGCCTGATAGTGCTGCTGTATATGTGTGTGCCATTGCCTGGGGGCTGCGTAAATTGTTGTACAAAACAATTTTGTATATCCTTATCTACCGTTTCATCAAATCCTAAGGACACTGCTTCATTAACAACACCTGTAACTATACCCGTAAGGCCCTTTTCTTTTTTATCTATTTGATCGGCTCCTGATAATACCGTAAACTGAAGGTTTACTTTTTTAATACCCAGTGTAAGTGATGTATCGTTGCGTCTTACCGTAACATTGTTTGCCGTACTTATGCCATCCAGTATACCCGCCTGTAAACACCAGCCATACTGGTTATCGTAAAATAAAGCATATTCTGCCTTTGCATCGGTGTTTTCATCAGAAAGAAAAATTCTTTCAGAGCGTGCTAAAACATAACCACCATTAAAGTTGACTACAGGGGTTTGTTCGTGCGTAATCACCATGTTACTGGTAAAAATGTTCTTTACTTTTTGCCGGGCTGTTTCAAGCAACTGCAGGTAACTAAGTGAACGTTTCTGCTGTAATGAATTCAATAGCGCATAGGTGAAAGCACCCCTGCTTTGTCCGTTCACTTTTATTTCTCCTGCTTTCTGCGAATCAAGTGCTGCTGCAAAATGAATATGTGGCCCGCTTTTAACCTGGATAGAGAAGTTGTCTTTATCGTCTGGTGATCCTGTAGTCTCGTATGCTTTTTCACCGTTGATGGTTTCATTATACCCGGCATACGTATCAATCAGTGGAGATTTCTCCAGCGTATCAAGTGTACGCAGTATGATTTCTGTTGTTTCAACTGAACGGGTACTGGTTCCGCTATGGCAACAATCGGTAATAGCGATAAAATCAAGGTTTGGTTTGCCATACGTTGCCTTCCATATAAGATAAGAAAGTTCCTTATCAATCACATAGCTAAAACCTTCTCCGTGATCTATGCAAACAAGTGCCTGTACTGCATTGGTGCCGCTATCACCTGCAAAAGGAGGCGGATCAGATAAATTAGTGCCATGACCACAGAAATAAAACAGGCAGATATCGTTATCCCCTGCTTTGGCAAAATGATCAAAAGATGCGATGATGTTTGCACGGTTGGGCAGTTGGCCGGTGTCTTCATCCGTAAGGCGTTGAATATATAACTTGCCCGTAGCTGCATAGGTTTGCTGCAACCAGCTCTCCACAGCTTTTATATCATTTACACAACCTCTTAATTCATTAGGAGAAGCATAACCATCAATACCCACAAGTACTGCGTAAATAGAAGGTTGTGCTGTTGCTGGCTGCATATCGTTCAAAATTTTGAATGTGAAATCATAAATACTTTGATAATGATCAATCGTTCTGGTATGAAGGCTTATAATGATACAACAATTCCATTGTTATACATAGTCAGTTGTAGTTTATTTTCAAAACATCCGGATAGCGCAATAAAGGCGCCGTTTGCAGGCAAAGACAATGATGTTGCATTGTTTTAGCCGTGTGCAGATGTGCAAATGTTTATACCGGTTATAGATGCTTTAGCAGGATTCTTTCGTATTGCGTAAATCTTTTTCCCGATATAGTTGATGCCGGTAATATTTCAGGCACAACTTGCAGCGCAAAAAGTCGAGATGATGATTTCTTTCAGCATGGGCAGGATACTGCAAAAGTTAGTTGTTCTTTTTCTTATGTGCGGCCTCAGCATTAACCTTTATGCAACGGATGACCCGGAAGATGGTACCGGATCTGTAAAAGGTCACCTGCAGACAAGTGATGGCAAACCTGCGTCAGGTGTTTTGGTATTGGTGAAGAATACGAGTAAAAAAGCGATCACTGATGCGGATGGTGATTTCCTTGTTCGCAACTTGCAGCCCGGGAGTTATTCACTGGAAGTATCATTGATCGGTTTTCAAACAACAGAACAACCCGTAGAAGTTGTGCAGGGTAAAACTGCAGAAGTTAATATTACCCTTACAGTTTCTGCACAGCAGTTAACGGATGTGGTAGTAACAGCTACCCGCAGTAAGTTTACGCGTTCGGGCAGTGACTATGTAGCAAAGATGCCATTAAAAAATATAGAAAACCCGCAGGCCTATTCTGTGATCTCTTCTGAATTACTCAAAGAGCTTGTGGTAACCAGTTATGATGATGCATTAAAGAATGCGCCCGGCATTAGCAAACTCTGGTCTTCTACCGGCCGTGACGGCGATGGCGCAGGTTATTATTCCCTTCGTGGCTTTGCAGTACAACCCACGCTGGTGAATGGTTTGGCCGGACTTACCAATGGTGGCCTTGATGTCGCAAATATTGATCGTATTGAAGTTATAAAAGGCCCTTCCGGTGCATTGTTTGGCAGTACACTTATTTCTTATGGCGGTCTTATAAACACGGTAACTAAAAAGCCCTATGAAGGTTTTGGGGGTGAGGTGACCTATACCGGCGGAGGTTACGGGCTTAACCGCTTTACTGCAGATATCAATACGCCGCTTGATAAAGATGGTAAAGTATTGTTGCGTGTAAACGGCGCCTATCATGATGAGAACAGCTTCCAGGACGCCGGGTTTAAAAAGACGAGGTTTATCGCACCTTCTCTTTCTTATCGCGTAAATGATCGTTTATCTTTCCTGGTGAACGCAGAGTTCCTCCAGTCTGAAGGTACAAATGCTACAATGTTATTCTTTGATCGTGGTACGGCATTGCGTGCAAAGAACCTTGCCGAGTTAGGTTATGATCCCAAACGTTCCTATACCAGCAATAATCTTACAATGAAAAATCCAACATCTACCATGCAGGCGCAGATGTTGTACAAACTTTCTGATCACTGGACTTCTCAGACAGTTGTATCAAGAAGTTCAGCAAAATCACAGGGATATTATTCTTATCTGTATGAGATGTCTCAGTATCTTCCGGGTTATCCCAATGTGTCTTCTACCTTTGCCCGCTATATCAGCAAGCAAAACGGCGCTACTTATACTACCGATCTTCAGCAGAATTTCAATGGTGATTTTAAGATAGGTAATATGCGTAACAGGGTATTGATCGGTATTGATTACTATAACAGGAATGCTATTGGCAATAGTACAGGTTATGCAATGAATGGCATGATAGATATGACGGGACTGGAAACAGGAATCCTTTCAAGGGAACATGTGGATTCTACATTGGAAAGTTCTGCAGTGGATAACATCAACCTTACGCAGGAAGTTTACAGTGCCTATATTTCTGATGTTATCAATCTTACACCTCAACTGTCTGTAATGGCAAGTTTGCGTGTGGATCATTTTAAAAACGGCGGACTAACTGCAACTGCTGATAGTAAATACGGTCAAACGGCATTATCACCAAAGTTTGGTATAGTTTATCAGATCATACCATCTGCCGTATCGCTATTTGCAAACTATATGAATGGGTTTAGCAATGTGGCTCCGCGTATACAGAAAGACTCGGTGGAAACTTCTACCATCAGCTTCCGTCCTGAGCAGGCAAACCAATGGGAAGCGGGTGTAAAGGCAAATGCTTTTTCGGGAAGGTTAACTGCAACGATCAGTTACTACGATATAAGGGTGAGCAATATCGTAATGGAGCGTCCTGACAGGATTGGTTTTTACATGCAGGGTGGTAAACAATACAGCCGGGGTATTGAAGCCGATATTGCTGCCAGCCCGGTAACAGGTCTTAATATTGTTGCCGGCTACAGCTATAACAGTAGCAAGGTTACAGAAACAGATGCCAAAGATTATCTTGACAGGCGTCCTGAAGGTGCCGGCCCGAAACACCAGTTCAATGGATGGGCCAGCTATAAAATTTCTACCGGTGATCTGAAAGGTTTTGGGGTAGGATTCGGCGCCAACTATGGCAGCGAAAATGCGATCCTCAACAGGGCCACTACCGGAATATTTACACTGCCCTCTTATGCTGTGTTAAACAGCTCCCTGTTTTATAATGGCGATAAATTCGGTATTGCTTTAAAGCTGGACAATATTACCAACAAAGAATATTATAAAGGCTGGTCTACCATAGAGCCACAGATGCCAAGGAGATTTTCTGCTAACCTCTCCTTCAAATTTTAATAGCGCATTTTATATATGAAGCAACAAAAGCGGCCTGTGTTAAGATGGGCAACACATCAGCAAAGATGGTTTGCCAAATGGCATGTTTATCTAGGTATCATTGCTGGTTTTATTGTAGCCATAGTAGGCATTACCGGTAGCATACTGGTTTTTGAAGACGAGATAGATACTGCGCTTAACAGGCCGCTTTTTGAAACTACTGCAGGTAAGACAAAGATGGACTTTGCACAGGTGGTGCCTCTGGTAAAAGAACAGTACCCGCAAATTCGCATCGACTATATTTATTCGCCGGATGATAAACCTAACTCCACTTATATTATCTACGATTATAAAACCGAGCAGCAATATTTTATTGATCCGTATACCGGCAGGCTGAGCGGTAAAAGATTATATGAAAGCGGCTTTATTCATGTTGTTACCGAGATACATCGTACACTATTGGTTCCGGTAATCGGAAGGTATATTGTCGGGCTGTCTTCACTTATTCTTTTGATTCTTACCATTAGTGGTCTTCGTTTATGGATCCCCGCGAAATGGAAACAATTAAAACAGGTACTTACTGTTAATTTCAAAGCAGGCTTTAAACGCCAGAATTATGACTGGCATAATGTAACAGGCTTTTATTCTGCACCGGTGGTATCCCTGCTCTCTTTAACCGGTTTTTGTATTACCTTCTCTATCATTGTAATTCCCTTATTGTTTGTTCTAAGCGGTAAGTCGCCACAGGGTGCAGCACAATTACTTGGTGCTAAATCCATCTACAGTAAAGAAGCGAAGATGTTACCATTAACCACGGTAATCGATATAGCGAACAAAACAATGCCTGGCAGTAAAATTGCGGGTATGGCTATGCCGGCAGATTCTACCGGGAACATCAGGTTGGATATCTCTACGGGGCAGTTGCCCAAAAGCGGTAAAAGGGAAATGCTGATCCTCGACCAGTACTCCGGCAGGATATTACTCAACAGCCGGCGTGATTTTCCTGAAGTGGCAGATGCGTATCTAAGCTGGTTAACACCCATTCACTTCGGAAGTTTTGGCGGCTTGCCAACAAGAATACTGGCGTTAATAGGAGGCCTGATGCCTGCTGTTTTATTTGTTACGGGATTTATTATCTGGTATCCGCGATGGAAGCGACAGGCTTCAAAAGATATAGCACTTCCGCGAAGAAAAATAAACATCTCTGAAGAACAGGTAGTTCAGCGGCCATTCTCCTATTTTAGTGCACAACTTAAAAAAGGGTTTGTATATGCATTATGGCTGGCACTTATTGCCGCGGTAATGGGTATTTTATATGGATTAATTTCCGGTATTGTATTGCAACCTGCAGTTTTTACAATCGCTTTCTGTTGCACCCTCGTGGTGATCAATTTCGTGGTAGCACTTTTATGTTTCCTTTTTAACCTGCTCTTCCTGGCGCCATTTAAAAAAGGCAGTCGCCGGCTGGTCCGGTACTTTGCACTCTCCTTTAGTTTTTTCGCGGTTTTTGTGCTGATGTATGTGTTATTGTTAAACACGGGCATCGATATATTTTAGCAAAGCTGCTTGTTGTTTAATAGTCCCGATCGCTTCATTTGGTAAGATGACCAGGACTGTTGTATGATGTAACTTTTACAGCCAAATAGCAGTTGTTTAAAACAGGATATGTAAGCGATGGTCGATTTTTTTTAAAAAGTCTACTGTTTCTATAGAGAATAAGTAAAATTAATTTTACTTTTGCCCTGATTTAATATAACAACCGATGAAAAAGATAAGCTCCAAACAACTTTCTGCGATAGCATTCATGATAAAGAATAGCTGCTATTGTTGTTGCTGTTGATAACAGTAAACCTTCATACACCTTCTTCCCCCACATCCTTACTGTATTCTTTTGTTCAACATTGCCTGGCTATAACAATTACAGACCAGGCAAAGCATAACTATTGATGATGATGACCATTAAAGCGATTTTTTGGACAGGCATTGCTTTGTGCCTGGCCGTCTTCTCCTACGCCCAGGAACGCTACCTGCTTAAAGGAAGTGTTCAATCAGCAAAAGGTACGCCACTGGAAGGCGTTGCCGTTAGGGTAAAACACAGCAGCCGAGGCACTTTATCTGTAACAGACGGGAGCTTTTCACTGCAGGTAAGTTCAAATGAAGTGCTTGCATTTTCTGCACTGGGGTATGCTGCAACAGAAGAAAAGATTGATGGAAGAACAACCCTTTCCATCGTATTGAATGAGCAGGCTGCAGACAGTTTGCGCAGTGTGGTAGTGGTAGGTTATGGCACACAGCGGAAGGAACTGGTGATTGGCTCTGTTGCGCAACTGGAAGGGCAGGAGCTAAGTAACCGTACCTCCCCACAGTTATTACAATCCATTACGGGACAGCTTCCCGGTGTTACAATTATACAGCGTTCCGGGCAACCCGGCGCAATTGGTGCAACCATACAGGTAAGAGGCGTGAGTTCCTTTGGCGCCGGCACAGATCCGCTGATCGTGGTAGATGGCATACCGGTTACTTCCTTAAACAATATTAATCCTAATGACATTGAAACCTTTTCTGTATTAAAAGATGCATCTTCTGCTGCCATATATGGTGCAAGGGCTGCAAGCGGAGTTATCCTCGTAACTACAAAAACAGGAAAGACAGGCAGGTTTAAAGTAACCTACAATGGCTATGTTGGATTACAGAAAGCAACCACGCTACCCTCATACGTGAATTCTGCAGAATATGCAACGCTGGTGAACGAAGCACAGCCAGGTTCTTATACAGACGACCAGATACAAAAATTCAGGGATGGCAGCGATCCGGATAACTATCCAAATACAGACTGGTTTAAAACGGTATTGAAAGATCATGCTTTGCAAACCGGCCATAATATCTCTGTAAGTAGTGGTAACGAACGCTCACAGTCCTTACTATCGCTGGGTTATCTTAACCAGGACGGGATCATCGCCAGGAATAATTTTCAACGCTACAATGTGCGTTTTAACCTTGTTAATAATCTTACTAAATCTTTGAAATTAACTACCCGGCTGGCTGCAATACAGTCTTACGATAACGAACCATCTACTCCTAATGCCATGGACTATTCCAACACACAGGGTATTATCGGGCAGTTGGTAAGGTATAGCCCTATTTATGCTATAAAAACAAGTGATGGCTATTATGGTACCGGTATCAATAATACGGGAACACCAGCTTCTGCATTGGAAAGCGCTTCTTTTTACAAAGACAAGATCACCAATCTTGAATCCAATATCAAACTGGAATGGTCCATTTTAAATGGATTAAAGCTGGTAGGGTTGGCAAGCTATTCACAGATCAATGAACGCACTACGCTTTTCCGTGCAACGCAAAAGTTAACGGCTACTATTACTGATCAGCCTTCCGCATTAACCGAAGGAACAAACAACAGCAACTATAAAACCCTGCAGTTATATGCAGAATATCATAAGCGCTTGCAGAAGCATGAATTAACTGTACTTACAGGACATTCCTATGAAAGCTCATATACGGAATCATTAACAAGTGCCAGGACAAACCTGCCCAGCAACGATATCACCGTCATTGACGTTGGGGATGCCAGTACGCAAACCAACACAGGCAATTCTGCCGAGTGGGCCATCGAATCTTATTTTGGCCGCTTGCAGTACAACTATGATCGCAAGTATTTGGTTGAAGGAGTTATAAGAAGAGACGGCTCCTCAAGGTTTCCATCCTCCCGGAAATACGGGACGTTTCCTTCTGTGGCTCTGGGCTGGCGTTTAAGCGAAGAATCTTTTCTAAAGGATAAATACAACTGGCTGGACGAGCTGAAATTAAAAGCTTCTTATGGTACATTGGGTAATCAGAGCATTGGCAATTATCCTTATCAAAGTGTGCTAAACACAGGTTACAATTATCCCTTTGGAAATACCATTTCAACAGGTGTGGCATTGAGTACGTTAACAGATAATACGCTGCACTGGGAATCTACACGCACCAAAGATGCCGGTATTGAAGTAAGTTTATGGAAACAGCTAATTTCCTTTAGTGCCACTTATTTTGACAGGTACACGTATGATATCTTAGTAAGCCCATCATCAAGTGTTTCTACTGTGCTGGGTCTTACTACCGGCGTTCAAAACTCTGGTAAATTATCTAACAAGGGTTGGGAGTTTACTTTACAACATCAGAATAAAATTGGTAAGTTTTCTTATAACATCGGCGCTAACTTCTCTATCATCAATAACAAGGTACTTGATCTTGGTGTAGGCAATATCACACAGCCTAATGGCCTGGTGGGTAATGGTTCTACGTTGTTTGTGGGTCACCCGATGAATGTATATTACGGCTATGTTGCAGACAAGCTTTATAAAGATGCTGCAGATGTAACGGCCTATACTTCTTCAACAAATCAATCGGCGATTAACGCAAACCCACAGCCGGGTGATATCAGGTATAAAGATATCAGTGGTGCCGATGGCAAAGCGGATGGTAAGGCAGATGCCACTTATGACCGTACAATACTTGGTAGCCAGATCCCGAAATATACTTATGGTATCAATCTCGGAGGCAGGTATAAAAATCTTGACTTCACCATCCTGTTGCAAGGTATAGGTGGCGTAAGCGGTTATCTGGATAGTTATGCCGGCTGGGCGCTGTATAATACGGCAAGTATTCAACGCTGGCAGGCCGATAACCACTGGTCTGCACAGAATCCTAATCCCAACGCGGCTTATCCACGTTTGCAGCTTATTACCAATACCGGAACGCCTAATACACCGGTCTCTTCTTTCTGGGTGATCAATGGATCATACCTGCGTTTAAAAAATGTACAGGTTGGTTACACACTTCCTGTATCAGCAGCAAGGTTATTACATGTGGAAACAGTACGCTTTAACCTGTCTGCCGAAAACTTATATACCTGGAGTCATTACCGCAAAGGCTGGGATCCTGAAGTAAATTCCAGTGGTGCATATTATCCTATCCTTGCCAACTACTCACTTGGTATCAACGTTAATTTTTAATACCTCATTTATGCAGTTATTCTTTCAATATAGAAAAAGTTTTATAAGCCTATTGCTGGTGATTTCCCTGCTAAGCTCCTGCCGGAAAGACCTTGATAAAACGCCGCTTAGTAGTTTCTCCAATGATAATTTCTGGAGCAGTGAAGGTAATGCGTTACTGGCGCTTGCAGGTGTTTATCGAGGCAATATTCAAATGATACAGGCTGGTGAATTTTCTGCCACTGACTGGTGGTCTTATCATGGACTGTTGTTTCTTGAATTCGCCACCGACAATGCCTATGACCGCAGAGGTGAAAACTCCGGGTTGAACGTATTAACCAATGGTACGCTCACGAATAACAATGCTTATATCTTAAACTATTGGTCGCTTAGTTATGCACGTATTGCCAGGTGTAATTTCTTCCTGGAAAATGTAGATAAAACACCGGCTAGTGCAACCACTTTGCAACGTTTTATTGCAGAAGCGCGTTTTATAAGGGCTACACAATATTTCTATCTCTCTCAATATTTTGGCAGCGCGCCGCTGGTAACAAAAGTGCTTACTGCCGCGGAAGCAAATACGGTAACAAAATCCGGCAGAGATAGCCTTGCTGCATTTGTAATAAGCGAGCTTAAAGAGGTGACCGGTATCTTACCAAAACAAAGTGCGCTTACTGCAGCAGAAAAGGGTAGGGCGAGCAAACAGGCAGCGCTTGCATTTCTTGGTCGTATGCAGTTAGGGCAGCATCTGTATGCAGATGCGGCGGCAACTTATAAAACTTTAATTGATCTTGGAGATAATGCCATTGATGCAAATTTCGCCAGCCTCTTTGATGGAACGAATGAAAGCAGCACGGAGATCATTTTCGCTACGCAGTATGTAAAAGACCTTGCATCAAATGCAATGCAGTTACACGACTTTCCGGCGATAGCAGGCGGCTATCACATCTTCAATCCTTTGGGTAGCCTGGTGGAGTCTTTTGAATTTACAGATGGCACCCCGTTCTCTTATACTGATAGCCGGTATAACGCTAATAATCTTGCCGCAAACCGTGATCCCCGTCTTGCATATACCGTTTTATATAACGGTGAAACCTTTGCCGGTCTGCCTTATACCACGCATCCGGATTCAACCAGTTCTCCTGATCAGCTTACATTAACCAAGCAGGCAACAAGAACAGGTTACGGATTAAAGAAATTCAACAATCCCAGTTATTATGGTACAGCATTGTATAATTCCGGTATCGATCTTCCCATTATCCGTTATGCAGAAGTATTGCTGAGTTATCTTGAAGCAAAGCTTGAGAATGGCGATGCGATTGATCAATCCTTGTTAGATGCAACGATTAATAAAGTACGCGGAAGAAGCAGTGTGAATATGCCTGCCATAACAGAAACCAATCCTTCAGCTTTGCGAATTATACTTAGGAGAGAACGAAGAAATGAACTTGCTTTTGAAGGCATTCGTTTGTGGGATTTGTTAAGATGGAAAACTGCTGCCACTGCATTGTCAGGAGACTTCTATGGTGCGCCGTTCCCTGGCGCTGTCAATCTTCGTAAGAAAGGAACAACGGCAGATGCTTACAGCCGCTGGTATGTAACAAGTAAAGCATTCAGGGCAGGTACAGATGAAACGTGGCCGGTGCCGTTAAGTGAAGTAAGCATCAATCCAAATTTGAAATAACAAGATATACCGCTACATTCGGTTTTATTCAACAAAGGAAAACATCATGAAAAGATTTTGTTGGTTTTTGGGAAGCATGTTCCTGTCGGCTTCTTTATACGCACAGCAAAAGCCCAATATTGTGCTTATCTATGCAGACGACCTTGGCTATGGGGATATCAGTGCCTATGGGGCTACAAAAGTTCATACACCTAATATTGATAAGCTTGCCGGTGAGGGTTTGAGTTTTACGAATGCGCATGCCAGTTCCGCTACCTGTACACCATCCCGCTTTAGCCTGATGACGGGCACTTACGCATGGCGACAAAAAGGTACAGGTATTGCACCGGGTAATGCTTCATTGCTTATAGATCCTTCAAAAATTACCCTGCCTTCCGTATTGCATCGTGCAGGCTATGCTACGGCTGCTGTTGGAAAATGGCATTTGGGGCTTGGCGCAAAAGGAACCGGGCCGGATTGGAACGGTGAAATAAAACCTGGTCCGCTGGAGATAGGCTATGACTATGCCTTTTTAATGCCGGCTACCACAGACCGTGTTCCCTGTGTATATGTAGAGAATCACCGCGTAGTAAACCTCGATCCTAAGGACCCAATAACTGTTAGTTACGGTAAGCCGGTAGGGGATTGGCCGACAGGCAAAGAACATCCTGAATTATTAAAGATGAAATCATCTCACGGGCATGACCAGACCATTGTAAACGGCATTGGCCGTATCGGTTATATGACCGGGGGAAAATCTGCCTTATGGGTTGATGATGATGTAGCATTGGTTCTTACTTCCAGGACACAGGATTTTATCAGGCAGAACAAATCCAATCCTTTCTTCCTGTATTTTGCAACGCATGATATACATGTGCCGCGTGTGCCCAATACTGCTTTTGTAGGAAAGAGCGGGATGGGCCCGAGAGGCGATGCGATCCTTCAGCTTGACTGGACGGTTGGGCAGGTAATGAAAACGCTGGACAGCCTGGGAATTGCACAAAATACCCTGTTTATATTCAGCAGCGATAACGGACCCGTAGTGGATGATGGTTACCAGGACAGTGCCGTTCAGAAATTAAACGGTCACAAACCTGCAGGCCCGTTGCGTGGTGGCAAGTATAGCGCTTTTGATGCGGGCACGCGTGTTCCCTTTATTGCAAAATGGCCAGGTAATATTAAACCGGGAGCAACCTCTGATGCATTGTTTAGCCAGGTAGATTTGCTTGCTTCATTTGCAGCATTAACGGGGCAGCAACTTTCACCACAGGATGCGCCGGATAGCTTTGATGAACTGGCTGTGCTTACCGGTAAATCAGCAAAGGGAAGAAGCTTTGTGGTTGAGCATGCAGATCCATTATCTATTATACAGGATAACTGGAAATATATCGAACCAAGTAAGGGTGCAGCGCTGCAGAAGAATGTAAATATAGAAACCGGGGATGCCCCTGAACCACAGTTGTATGATTTGAACAAAGATCTTGGCGAGAAAGAAAACCTGTACAAGAAATACCCCGAAAAAGCAAAAGAACTGGCTGCATTACTTGAGAAGGTAAAAGCTGCCGATTATCAAAGGGCACAATAATATTTTAAAGATGAAAAAGCATTCTGTTAAAAGGTATTTTCCTGTATTGCTGATGAGTGTTCTAGCTGGTTTTAATGCAAAGCTGCATGCGCAGCAACGGCCGAATATCCTCGTTATTTTTTCTGATGACCACGCTTACCAGGCAACAAGTATCTATGGAAATAAGCTGGTGCAAACGCCTAATATCGACCGTATAGGGAGGGAAGGCGCTTTGCTTGCCAACAACTTTGTCACTAACTCTATCTGCGGCCCAAGCCGTGCAACGTTGCTTACCGGCAAGTATAGTCATATGAATGGCTATAAGCTGAATGAAAAGAAATTTGATTTTAATCAGCCCATCTTTGCAGACCAGTTACAGCAAGGTGGTTACCAGACGGCATGGATAGGCAAGATGCATTTGGGCAACCTTCCATCACATGGTTTTGATTATTACAATATTCTTCCCGGCCAGGGGCAGTATTACAATCCTGATTTTATTAACAATAAAAATGATACGGTTAGATATACAGGATATATCACTGACCTGATCACAAAATTTTCTGTTGACTGGCTGAATAAACGTGACAATTCAAAACCTTTCTTTTTGGTAGTTGGTGAAAAGGCAACACACCGCGAGTGGTACCCGGCAATAGAGGATCTTGGTGCATATGATAGTATCAATTTTCCTTTGCCTGCTAATTTTTATGACAACTATGATAACAGGCTGGCTGCAGCAGACCAGGACATGACGATTGATAAAACCATGCGTTTAAAGGAAGATCTTAAAGTGCACGCCGGGTTTGATACAAGCAGATGGTATAATCGTTTTAATGCCGAACAACGACAAGCCCTTAAAGCATATTACGAGGATAAAGTAAGTAAGGAGTTTGATGAGAAAAAGTTAACCGGTAAAGCATTGGTTGAATGGAAGTACCAGCGTTACCTGAAAGATTATTATGCCACCGCAAAATCTCTGGACCGTAACATTGGTAAAATACTGGCTTACCTGGACAGCACGGGTCTTGCAAAAAATACTGTGGTAATTTATGCTTCAGACCAGGGATTTTACCTGGGCGAACATGGTTGGTTTGATAAGAGATTTATGTATGAGGAGTCATTGCGTACACCTTTTGTAATTCGTTATCCATCTGTTATAAAACCAGGTACAGTGGTTCCGCAATTTGTTTCCAATGTTGACTGGGCGCCAACCTTGCTTGATATAGCGGGTGTTAAATCTTCACAGGAAATGCAGGGTGTTTCGTTCTTAAAGCTGTTAGATGGAAAGCTTAAGCATATTCCATGGACAAACCAGTTTTATTATCACTATTACGAGTTCCCCGAACCGCATCACGTGCATCCGCATTTTGGCATACGTACAGAACAGTTTAAGCTGATACATTTTTATGGTGAAGTCAATTCCTGGGAGTTGTATGATTTAACCAAAGATCCGCACGAAGGAAAAAATGTATATGAGGATAAAGCTTATCAAAAAACAATCAGCACCTTAAAAGAGCAGTTGGAAAAGCTGATCATTCAGTATAAAGATGATGAAGCTTTGCAGTTATTGAAAAAGGGATAACCAGGGTAGCCCTGGCATTTGATAACAGTCACTTATTGATACAGACTGGTTGGATAATCCCAGCCGGTTTTTTGTTTGGAAAATAGTCTTAAAAAATACTCTATAAATTTGGTAGACTATTTACGGGGCACTATATTTACTTTCTATTTATGCATCAACGGGCACCATATACCACAATTCTTTTCTGTTGTTCCGGCTACACTTTGGCTGGAATATGTTGTTGTTGCTAATCTCCAGCTATCGAAACGTCCCGTTATTTAAATCATTTCACACAATCACACAATTCTTAAATTTTATTGTATGGGCAATACTGCGCATCTTTCAATTAGTTCAGCTACATACCTGACACAGGAACAAAAAGATTTCTTTGCAAAGAACGGTTACCTGCATATCAGGAATTTTATTGACAGGCAAACGGTTACAACGTTTATAAGTGAAGTAGAACAGGTTGAACAATACTTCCTGGAAAACGACATCAACAAGGTAAATGGCATCCCGCTTAAGTTTGGTAAAGATCATAATGGCCGGTCTTTTATACAGCGCTTCGCATTTACATCGCACTACAGTGACCGGCTGAAAAGGTTTTTAAAGGATCAAAGACTGGCTGCTTTACTTGAGCTGCTCGCACCATACGAAGGAAGAATAGGAGAGAATGAAAAGGATGGACTGGTAGTGAATCATTACATCAACACACCTGACAGCGAGTATAAACAACTAGGTTGGCATACGGATAGTCCGAGGGATCTGTTCCTGGGAAGCCGCATTATGCCGATGCTTAATGTGGGGCTTCACCTGGATGATTATCCAAAAGAAAAAGGCGGGCTGCGTATTCTTCCAGGTACACATAACCAGGGATTGTTTTCTCTGCTGTTTAAAAAGAAATATTTTGTAGATCACCGGCCTGATAAAAAGGAAGTCGGTTTTGATATTGAAGCGGGTGATCTTACAGTACATGACGGAAGACTCTGGCACAGGGTACAGCAATCACCTTATGTTGGAGAACAGAGCCGCCGGCGGGTGATGTATATTCCGTTTGTAACAGGGGCTTATGCGCCAAAGCATGCGGGAAGTCCTACGCCTTTATATCACCAGTTTGGTGCTTTATTTTTAAAGCAACGCAAGTCATCCCGCCGGGTTATACCACAGGCGCAACAGGTAGCGCTGATGGAAGGAAAATAGTTGTAAGAGTAATAAACCTGGAGGCAATCGTGTTGTTTCCAGGTTAGATATAATCAGTATTGATCTCCCGGATAATTTTTTGTCGTTAAATTTCGAAGACACAAAGATATATTTCGAAAAAAGTTTAGCCTGCTGTAAAGTATCATGTAACTATCGATCCGAAGGACTTAATAATGTTAGCTTCATTTGAATTGGCATGAATCTATTTGCTAAACTCTTTGTGCAGTACTATTCTCTAACAAGCTAACAGGTTCTTTTATTTCCATCCGTAATTGATGCGTATTAAATACATGTGAATTTGGCTCAACGCTTTTTGTGAGAAACACGCTTCCTCCAATAACACTGTTTTTGCCAATCACCGTCTTGCCACCCAGGATGGTAGTGCGTGCATAAATAATTACGTTGTCTTCCACCGTAGGATGTCTCTTAACCTCTGCAAGTTCTTTTGCTACCTGTAATGCACCCAGAGTTACGCCCTGGTAAACAGACACATTATTCCCGATGATGGCAGTAGCGCCAATCACAATACCTGTACTGTGGTCTATCATAAAAGGCACCCCGATGGTTGCTGCAGGATGTATATCCGTTCCCGTGTTCCGGTGTGCAAATTCACTTAAAATTCTTGGCAATATCGGTACATTCAGTTTTACCAGTTCATGTGCAATGCGGTAAACGGTGATTGCATAAAAACCGGGGTAAGAAACAATCACTTCATTAATGCTGGACGCCGCAGGATCAAATTCATAAATCTTAAGTGCATCCCGCCGAAGGTTCTTATAAATGTTTTCCAGCTTGCTGTAAAAAGTATTTACAGTAGCCTCTGTATCCAGGGTTTTTATATCAGCATAGCTCAGTAATATATTCTCAAGCTCTATCTGGCTTTTCTTTAGAATGCTGGGGTAAGAAGTATACTTTGGTAAATGGTGACTTGGAAAAAGAAATTGCACCAGCTCATTCAGCCAGTTAATGGCTTCATGGGCAGAAGGAGTTGCCTGCCATTCGGCCTTATGGGTATCGCGCAGAAGATGAATAAGGTTGCTGTTGTCTGCTGTTTGCATGAGGGAACACATTTGCTTGTATTAAAAATCAGAGAGCTAAAATACCGCTCACTTTTAAATCTACCAAATTGATAGACTTTAATATTTTGAGATTATTTTTGCTAAAAAATATGAGTCTATAAAGCACAAACAAACACAACAATGTCAGCCATGTGGTCCTTAAGGAGTGGAGGTTTCTTTGGGTTATGTTTTTAAAGTAATGCTCATCATCACTTTGGTAATCATCTTCGCTGCTGGTTGTATGTTTCTTTAGTGCTGTTTTTTTGTTGAGGCGTTAATGTTATAAGTTTATTCACGGATGAATATTGATGGATATGGTTCAGACAGATGAGATTAAAATAAGGTTGACAGCTTTCTGGGTGTTTATACTAGCCGTTCTGTATTGGATTACCCGTGCGCCGGCAATTCCGTTATTGCTGGTGATTGATTTTGGGCTGCGTTCTTTTGGCCTGCCGAAATGGAGTCCTTTGTTCAGGCTTTCTTCAGTAATTGCGCAGATTTTTAAATGGTATGGCAAGCCCGTATATATGCCTGCAAAACGTTTTGCAGCAAGGGTAGGGTTTGTTTTTTGTATAACTATCCTCGTGTTGCATCTGTTTGGGATTTCAGCATCAATCCCCACGGCAATAATAATATTATTTGCTGCACTGGAGTCTTTTGCGGGATTTTGTGCAGGCTGTTATGTGTACGATATTTTGCAGAAACTACAGCAGTGAATTGTTTAAGAAAGCATCCGTTTATTTACTATTGCAGGTGATGTTGAATAGGAATGCTCACATGAAAGATGCTTCCTTTGCCGGGATCACTCTCCGCCCAGATGGCACCGAAATGTGCTTCCACAATTTCCCTGGCAATAAAGAGTCCAAGACCAATCCCTTTTCCTTTATTTTCCACGTTGGATACCCGGTAAAACTGGCTGAAGATCAGTTCCAGGTCGCTTGCATCTATACCAATACCCTGGTCAGCAATAAGCAGGTGTGCATCCTGCCCGATGACTGTCCATGAAATAGTGATTGGTTTGTCCTCCGGGCTATATTTTGCCGCATTCGATATCAGGTTAACAATTACCTGGCTAAACTTCTGCGGATCTACGTAAACGAAGATATCTTCCGGTGGAAAATTATATTCCAGTCTATCATTACCAACACCCGCAAGTTCTGCACTATCCCTGATCAGTTTACTCAATGCTGTTTTCTGTTTTTGCAGATCCAGTTTTCCCGCCCTTATTCTTGAAATATCCAGCAGGTCTGTAATAATTGCTTCCAGTCGCGCCACCTGTTTGCCTGATCGTGCAAAGAAATCATCCTTTGAAATCATGTCTGCCTGCAACATTTGTAAATAGGCTTTCAAAACGGTAAGTGGTGTTTTTAATTCGTGACTTGCAAAACCTATAAACTGGTCTTTTTTGATACTTAGAAAATTCACCTCCTGTAAAAGCTTGGCATTATCCAAAGCAACTGCTGCCTGTGAAGCGATCGCCACCACCAGCAACTCGTGTTCGTCTATAAATTGTACAGGTTTTGGATGGCCGAGAAAAAGGCCGCCGATCACCGTGCCGCTCTGAGATATTACCGGCACTGCAAGATAACTGCATACGGGCAGGTGCCCTTTGGGCATACCATGATGCTGGTTATGACCATAGCGGGGGTCTTTGGTAATGTCATCTGAGCGAACGACGGAGGTTCCATCAAACGTAGGTTTAAATACCTGTGTATTGCCGGGCATATCAAAACCGGCAAAGGCTTCACGAGGAGCACCGCTTAATGCATAAAGCATGTATGATTGCCCCTTCTCATCAATTTTATTGTAAAAAAATGCACCAAAAGCGGCGCCTGATAAACGCGTGGCAGCATCTGTTGCCGCCTGAAGAATGGCGTCAGTATCCAGCTTCTGATTAATGGTGCGGGCAAATTCATTAAGCGTGGCAAACCGCATTTCGTTCTGTTTTTGTCTGGTGATATCTCTTGCAATTTTTGACGCACCTATCACATGACCAGTGGTATCAAGTATGGGTGATATCGTTAACGATACCTGGAGTTCTTTACCGTCTTTTGTAAGCCTTATTGTTTCAAAATGCTCCAGGCGTTCACCGCGTTTTAATCTTGCTATAATTGTTTCTTCTTCCTGTTGTCTGTCAGCCGGTATCAGTTTATAAATTAGCTGACCGGTCATCTCTTCCGCCGTGTAGCCGAAGATGCGCTCTGCAGCCTTGTTCCAACTGGTTACGCGACTGTTCAGATCCTTACTGATGATAGCATCTTCCGAACTATCAATAATAGCGGTCAATAATGATTGGCGATGTTCAACGGAAGATGTATCCATATGTTGTTCTGAAAAGATGATCAGTCAATAATAAAGAACGAATATCAAGAAAAACGGCCTAAGAAAAAATAGCTGTCTGAATATAAGATGCAAAGATAGGAAAGGTTAAAGAGTGAATGAAGCCAATTGATGTATTTGGAGAAGGACGATTGTTTTCCGATTTTTTTAATGTTTACTTCCACGAACCTGCTCAAGGGATATATCACAGATTTTTGTTTAATACTGTTTTTAAAACATCTTCATAATTCTTGCCAACAGGTATTTCTTCGCCTGCAATATTGATCATCTTTTGCTTTACCGCTTCTATCCGTCGTACTGCCACAATATAAGAGCGATGCACACGAATAAACTCTTGTGCGTTGAGTTTTTCCAGCAGGGCTTTCATGGTTAACCTCACTACCAGCGAAGGTTGATGTTGTAAGTGAATCTTTAAATAGTTGTCAAGACCTTCAATAAAAAGGATATCACTGAGCATTACTTTCACCACACCATAATCCACTTTTAGCATCAGGTATTTTGACTGATCAGCAGTAATTGCTTTGTGTACAAGGTTATAGATCTGTTGTGCTTTTAGTACTGCCTTTTCAAAGCGTGCAGATGTGAATGGTTTTAGCAGGTAATCCACTGCTTCCAGTTCATAACTTTCCAATGCAAATTCGCTGTGCGAGGTAGTAAAGATCAACAAAGGCTTATGTTGAAGGGAACGGTAAAAATCAAGTCCGTTCATAGCCGGCATATTAATGTCCAGGAAAAGCAGGTCTGCGGTTTCCCTTTCGAGGTACCGTAGTGCCGCGCCTGTACTTGAGAAACTTTTTTGAAATTGGATAAAATCAATATTTTTTATATAGGCTTCTATCAGCTCCAGAGCCAGCGGTTCATCATCAACAGCGATTGCTTTTATCATGTAAGTTCAATTGACAGAGACAGCGAAAAAGTTTGTTCGTCTTCTTTTATATCGAGATGATGTTTTTGCGGATATAAATGGTTTAACCTTTCATTGGTATTCGCCATTCCGATTCCTGTTGATTCACCCACTGAGCGGAATTGCATTTTTTTATTGAAAGTTTGCAGGCGGATAGCAGTTTCTTCTATCGCTAACCGGATGTCGATCACGCTATCCGGAACTTCAGGATTAACGCCGTATTTAAATGCATTTTCAATATAAGTAATGAGAATAAGCGGAACAATCTTTTTTGTGCCGGGCTCACCATCAATATCAAATTTTACAATTGTTGTATTGCCCAGCCTTGCTTTCTGCAGTTCCACATAATCTGTTATATAATCGATCTCTTTTTGCAAGGGTATGGTATGATCATTGGCATCTTTAATTACATAGCGCATAAGGCCTGAAAGATGGATGATCGCATCGCTTGCCCTGCTGTCTTTTTTTACTGATAATACATAGATGCTATTGAGGGTATTGAAAAGAAAATGCGGATTGATCTGCGCTTTTAAGGAAGAAAGTTCTGCATGTAGTTTTTCTTCCTTTAGCTGCGATAAATGCTCTCTTGTCCGAAGCAGGAAGGAAAAGAAAACTGCGGTAAAAAAAAGATATAAATGTCGTCTGAATTCATCAATCGGGAAATCGAATAATGGTGCATGTCCGGGCAATCTGTTGCTGGAAAGATCACCCGGTGGTGGTTGCCCACCGCCGTGCAAATCAATTGATGGAGGACCCGGTAAGTTATCAGGTAAAAATTTGCCGAGTAGATGAGGTAGTGGCAGGGTAATAATCAAAAATAAAACAACTAAAACCACATACAAAGTAAACCTTCCTGTAAAATAATACTTTGGTATTAGTACATAGTAGTTAAGATAAAAAAAGCAAAGCAGGATAAAATTGGCAATGGTATCCTGCACAATCACCCTTGTAAGCGTAAACATAGACTCACCCGGAAGGCGTTGAAAAACCAGTCCCGGTAATACCAGGAAAAAGAAGAAGAAGAACAGGTGTGTCAGCAGTGCCCTGCCGGTAAACTTTGTAGTCATTGCAATGTTTTATTTGCAAGCCTGGTCCATCCACTCAAACAATTCCTCAAGGTCATAATCCCCTCCATGAGGTTGATCCCAGGGTAATGCAAAATCTACTTCGTACCCTTTATTCTTAAGCAAAGTTGCCAGTATTACCGGGATCGCAAGCCCTGTATCCTTGTCTTTGGTGCCGTGCCTGATGCGCCAATGCTTTGCGGTAACAGTGCCTGTTTGTGCAATATAGTTCATTGGGTTCATCATTTTTATTGATGATGCATCTGCCGTTAAAGCTTTCATTGTCGTGTGGGTCATGGCAAAATCTGTGAAATGTTTTTTATCGGTTACAGCGTCTCCGAAAAGCTGGTTCTCCCCGGTGCCAAGATCAAGTCCATCAAAAGCCGGCGGCATCTTCATGCGTTGCATATATTTTATATATTCATCAAAGTTCAGCCCGGTAACCTTTCCACTTTTAATCGTAAGCCAGGATAACTGACTAAGGTCTGCGTCTTCCTCCAGCGCTTTTTGTGCAGAAGTTATTATATAATATCTGATCAGTTCTTTGAAGTTACCTTCTCCCTTATCATCAAGTGAAAGTGTTTCTCCGTCCGGTGCTTTCAGTTGAAGGTTGTTTACATAAGCTGGAAACAGTGCTTTCAGTGTAGCGGATAGTTGCTGCTGCTCCAGCGTTAATATATTTGCTGATGCAGCTTGTTGAGTGCCCTGATCCTGGAAAGGTGGCTGTCTTTTTTCTGCACTGTTCACTCCATTAAACTGCCATTCATAAGCCATATCTGCATGATCAAGGTTGGTGATAGGGCAATAGGCAGAAACGGCAAAAATATCATCACCGGCTTCGGCAGCACCAAGAGACTTGAGGTATGGTTCATAATCGGCATTGTTGCCTGTAGCACCCAGCAAAGCCGATAAAGCCCCACCTGCACTTGTTCCGTTGGAGATAATTTTATTAGCATCACCGGGCATATTCTTATCATTGAATTTAAGATACCTGATCGCTGCTTTTAAATCAACAATGGCGGCAGGTGCTTTCCCTGTAAAACGGCCGCTGGCATTTACAGAAGTCCGACCGCGGGCACCTGCTGAGGCCACGATATAACCCCTTGACAGAGCCATTAAAACCGCAGAGGTTCGCTCCTCCTGCATTTGATGTGGAGGTCCGTCAAAAGCAGGGCCGTCTCCGCCAAAATCGCCCATCGGGCCATCTCCGGGAGGCATGCCTTCAGGCGGCATTCCCTGTGGACGCATTCCTCCGCCAAAGCCACCCGGGCCTTTATCATTAAGGCCGGCCGGTGAGCCTGGCATATAACCGCCCACCTGGTTGGGAAAGAAGACCGGTGCCGTTGCCGCATTATAACCATTAATGCTTTTGCCTTTAAAGTATGCTTCGGGTATATAGATATTCATCACCTGTACAGACGTATCTACAGGATTGGCAACATAGGTGATTTTTTCATAGGCTCTTACCTTTAACGAAGTGCCCTGAACGGATATCTTCTGCGTGGTATAATGATCTGTATTAAAGTGAAGATCATAAGTACCCGCAGATTGTGCGCACAGCTTTCCTGCAATAACCATACAACCTATGCCCAATATCCATTTGCCTGTTCTTTGCATCATGACCGGATGATTTAATAAAGTAAACAGCAAAACTATTCGGTTATGCAGCAGAGCTATTGCCAAATGAGGTAAAACCGCGAAAGTTTGGGGTGAAGGAGCGAAAGGCCCGGAACGTTATAATAAACCGATGGTTGAGTTATACATGATAAGGTTATAGTTTTGGCGTTCTTACAAACATTCCTTTGTAATATATTCGATAAGCATATCCCAGAAATAAATTCGGAACTAATAATAAAACACCCATCAGCCAGCCGGAAGGAACTAAAATGGTATGGTAAAGAAATACATTTAAACTAATGGGAAATAAGACAACGGCAAAGAATGGCGCATACCGGTTAATCAATAAGGAAATACCACCAACGATCTGGATCGATTTCATCATCGGGTAAAAATATCCTACTCCTTTAAGACCCGCTTTGAATGCAGCAACATTACCGGTATGATTGGGTTCATACGGAATAAAATGGAAAAAATAATCCAGTCCGAAAACCAGGTATATAAATCCAAGGATGATCCTTGCAATCATTGTCGCTTTTTTCATCAGGTTGTTTTATGAGAGAAAGAGGTATCTTCTAAAAGAGCCTTAAAATTAGTGCATTTGGTATTCCTGAGTTTATCTTAAATAGACAGACTTGCTGTTGTCAACCGCATCCATAAATGCTGTGATAACCTGTGATACATCCGACCATCCCGGCTTCGCTTATCCTGCATGATTAATGTGATCATCCGCCAACGATTAATTTATTAATGCCAGTAGTTGCCGGCAATATATTTCAGGATGCCTGTATAAAGCTTTAACTGAACAGGCTGACTATATATCCGGAACTGATCATGCGTAATATGAAAACCCATATAAAAAAGCCAGAACCCAATGGACAGATAGGGAACCAATGACAGTTCTTCTTTATTAAGCGGCCGTATTTGCCGGTATGCATTAAGGAAGGTCAGGTAAGCCTGGTCTCCTTCTTCCCTTGACATCCTGCGTGCATATACTTCCAGCGCCAGGTGTTGCCAGAAAGAAACAATATCGAGCACCAGCCAGCCGTAACCCATAAAATCAAAGTCGAAAAAAGTAACAGCATCACCATCAAAGTGCATGTTCTTGGGTAGAAAATCGAAATGGCAATAACCTTTGGTCAACTTATCAATATTTGTCTTCAATACCTGCTGCTCTACTTTTTTTGCGGCTTCCTGCAGCCATTCATATCCTTCCTGGTCTTCGGTAAAATATGGCTGCAAACGCTGTAAGGGTTGAAAGATGATCGTAGGCAGATCAAACATCCAACGTTTATCGCTTAAATGAATAAAAGAGGAGACGTTGTGAAAGCGTGCCATTTCATAACCGAGAGATTGCAACTGGTTGCCAGATAAAGTTCTGATGCTTTTGCCGGGTGCATAACTAAACAGCACTGCACATCTTGTTCCTTCAATGGCGTCAAGTTGCTGTACTAATGCGCCGCTTTTATCAGCAACAGGGTAGGAGACCGCAACGTTTGCATGCTTTAACGCAACAAGTAACGCTACTTCTGCATTAACCTGTGAGCGGTTGCGGTGCGAGTTGCGGTATATACGCAGGATGAAAGGGCTATCAGCAGATTTTACTTCATATGTATCATGAACTCCACACATAAGTAATTTGCATTGAACATTTTCCAGCCGGTAATGTTCCTCCAGGTAGCCAGCCAGCGCAGAAGCGGATAATGTTGAATAGGTTGCAGAAAATGGCTGATTCATGCAGGCAAGATAAGACCCTTCGGTGCGATATCATTCATCGCATACTAAAAATGCAAAAGACAGTCGTTATATCCGGGACTGTCTTTCGCAGACGCGGGCTATGTATAAATTTTATAAGTGCCCGGTTTTATTATTTGCTTCGTTATTCGCTTCTTAAACTTTTTACAGGATTTACCAGTGCTGCTTTAATGGCCTGCATACTTACGGTAATTAATGCAATGGATACTGCAATCATCGCTGCCAATACAAATACCCACCATTGTATATCCACACGATATACAAAGCTTTGCAACCATTTTTGCATAATAAGGTAACCTGCGGGAACAGCAATTAACGTACCGAGTAATACCGGCTTCAGTAAATCTTTGGATAACAGGAGTACGATGTTTTTAACAGAAGAACCAAGTACTTTTCTTACACCAATTTCTTTGGTGCGTTTGAGCGCTGTGTAAGATGCCAGTCCAAACAAGCCGAGACAGGCAATGCCAATGGCAATTACAGAAAATACAGTAAGCAAGGTCTCCTGTTTAATCTCCGCTTTATAGAGCTTGTCAAAACGTTCATCAAGAAAATCGTATTCAAAAGGATAATCAGGCGCAACACTTGTATAAACCTTCCTGATACGTTCAATGGCCTGCTGCATCTGAGGCGTATTAAGTTTGATCAGTGCAAGCCTTCTGTCATCCCTTCCGGTAGATATCACCAGCGGGCCTATCACCTGTTTTAATGAAGCATAATGATAGTCTTCCACAACGCCAACAATAACCCTGTTTGCAGTATCTGAGAATACATTTTTAATGCGTTTGCCAACTGCCTGCTGCGGCGTAAAACCAAGCTTTGTAGCTGCGGCACGGTTAATAAGCACTGCTGCTGCTGAGTCTGTGATAAACTGTGGCGAGAAGTCGCGTCCCGCAATGATTTTTAAACCCAGTGTTTTAGCATATTCAAAGTCTGAGAACTCCGTATTCAGCATGATTTTTTCGTTGGGTTTGCCTTCTATTTCAAACGAATAAGAATCATGAAAGCCACCAGGTTCACCTGTCATTAAAGAAACACTGGTTACTGAAGGATCTGATTGTACCTGTTTTTTAAAATCAACCTTTTTACTCCATATCGCATTATTATCCAGTCTTACAATCATCTCCTGTTCTTTATTAAAACCCAGATTGGTCGTGCGCACATAATGCATTTGTTTAATTACAATAGCTACGCTGATGATTAATAAAACGGATATCGCAAACTGAAACACCACCAGCGTCTTCCTGAAGAATGCGCCATGTTTGCCAACTTTTAATTTTCCCCGCAAAGATTCAATGGGAGAGAAGGAAGACAGCAACAGCGCAGGATAACTTCCTGCAAGTACACCTACCGTAATAACAACACCTGCTAAAAAAACATATAGCCACGGGTTAGACCAGTAAGCAGGTAACCGGTAGCCAAGAAAACTGGTATAGGCAGGCATTACCAGTTGCAATAAACCCAATGCCAGCAGGGCTGCAACGGTTGCAAATAATAGTGATTCAAATATAAACTGCCAGGCAAGTTGTTTACGTACTGCGCCGAGTACTTTTCTAAGCCCTACTTCTTTAGACCTGTCTGTAGCCCTTGCTGTAGCAAGATTCATAAAGTTGATACAGGCAATAATAAGAATAAGCGCCGCGATGCTCATAAAAATATATACCATCTTTTTATTACCGTGCTTCACATTGTCAAAGGGGTTTTCACCTTCAAAATAAATGCCGTGAAGCGGTTTAACGGTGAGGTCCATAGAGAACCCGTTTTCACGGTAAAACTTGCCCATATATTTATCCATAAAAGCAGGCAGTAGTTTCTTAAACTGGTCAGCGTTAACAGAAGGATTCAGTTGTGCATATACAAACATGCCGTTATTCGGCCACTGATTAAACCATTGCTCGTTACGCCAGTTGGAAATAGGCACAATCATATCAAAACTAAGATGCGAGTTTACAGGCACATCTTCTGCAATACCGGTAACTTTCAAACGCAGTTTTTTATTAAAGTCAACCACTTTGCCCATCGGCTCTTCTTTGCCAAAATATTTTTTTGCTGCAGACTCCGTCATTACAATACTCAGTGGGTCATTGAGTACTGTGGCCGGATTTCCCTTGATCAGTTTAAAATTAAAGAAGCTGAAAAAGTTGCTGTCTGTAAGATAGATGTTGCGTTCGTTAAACGAAATATTGTTATAACTGATCAAGTCGTTATCCGGGTTTACCCGCACAGTACTTTTTACTGCATCAGGATAATCGTGCAATAATGCGGAAGCATACGGTGCAGACAGCCAGGGAATTTCACGCTTTACACCATCCAGTGCGCCAACCCGCATCACACGATAAATATCCTTGCCGTTCTTATGAAATTTATCATAGCTAAACTCATTCATGATGAACAGGAAGATCATCAGACAACAGGTAATGCCAACCGTAAGGCCAAGCACATTAATCAGTGAAAACATTTTCTGTTTTCTGAAATTTTTGATGGCCAGCAGTAAATAATTTTTCAGCATAGAACCCCTTTTTTAATACAGTTATATTTGAGTTTTGAATATTCAGTCTTCTTTCTCACTGATTATTCCCCAAGACGATGCCATGATTAGAACAATTTGATTCTCAAATTATTGAAAGCCTTTATGGATATCATATTGTTCGCTTATGATACAGTAAAATGTACGGAAACGTTCGTGGTTTACACGTTATAAATAGTGATATAATTTCAGTACTTCGGTTGACTATTGCTTTTGAACTTCCTTTATCCACGTCTCATATTTATGCAGTAACTGGGTTACAATTTCGGGGTGTTGTGTGGCAAGATTAGTTGACTCTGTACTGTCAGTTGTAATATTTACCAACATTAACTGGTCGGGATTCAGATCGGTAGATTTTGCTTCGATAGGGCTATGTAACAGCTTCCAGTCCCCTTCACGCACTGCCCATTGCGGGTTGGTTTCTGTGCCAAGACTTTGCCAGTAAAATAGCGGGTGTGGTGAAACTTCGTTGGCTGAGGCAATCACTTTTACCAGGCTCCCGCCATCAATTTTTCGTTCTGGAAGCTGGATGTTACAATAGGCTGCAAGCGTGGGAAACCAGTCGATATTTGCGGCAAACTGGCTACGGATAGCATTGGCAGGTATATGCCCCGGCCAACTGATAAATGCAGGAACTTTTATACCGGCTTCAAACAAGCTAAATTTAGATCCCCTGTAATCGCCGGCATATCCGCCACCTCCAAAAGTGCGTTCTTCTTTTGAGTGCCCCTGGTCTGCCTGAAAAACGATGATAGTATTATCTGTAAGCCCCAGGTCTTCCAGTTTTTTTAGCAACAGGCCTACCTTTTCGTCCATTGTAGAAACGTAGGCCGCATACAGCTTTCTTGGCATAGGAAGATCCTTGTAATAGTCCAGCCATTTTGTTTCCGGTTGTAAGGGGTAGTGCGGGCTGTTAATGGCAAAATACATAAAGAAGGGAGCTTTCTGATTTTCCTCCATAAACTTACCCGCTTCTGTAACCATCATATCAGAAAAATATTTGCCGGGTTCCCATATTTCGGTGCCATTGCGCCAGAGATCGTGCCTGTTTGGGCCTCCCCAGTAATAATAATGAGAGTAGTTATCAATGCATCCACCCATAAAACCAAAAGAGTAATCAAAGCCTTGTTGATTGGGCATGGTTTCAGGCGTATAACCCATATGCCATTTGCCGATATGTGCCGTTTTATAACCGGCCTGTTTAAATAGTTCTGCCATGGTAAACTGGCTGCCGGGCATACCTGCCTCGCCATATGCACCACCTGCATTGCCAACTAAACCCGCACGTTGCGGGTACCTGCCTGTAAGTAATGAAGCTCTTGATGGTGAACATATAGGAGAAGCAGCATAGAAATTGGTGAAACGTGTTCCGCGCCGCGCAAGTGCATCCAGGTGCGGCGTTGATAAATCTTTTGCGCCATAAATATTCAGGTCGAGTGTTCCCTGGTCATCTGTATATATAATGATAACGTTGGGTTGTTTTGATATTGTTTTTTTTGAAGTTTGCGCATTTGCGTGCAAAGCGCTCAGGAAAACTAATGCAAGGATAATGATGTTGTTGATCTGCCTGTTACTCATAAGCGCTAAAATACTTCAAAAGAGAGATGTTGTTTTTGATTACAGGTGTACCGGATAAATTATTCGCTCTGTCCGCGTTATTCGCAGTTTGCCTGATCCGGATACCTGAAATAATATTCCCATTACGTTTATTTGCCGGCCTTTCAGGCTTGCATTACAGGCCCGGCCTTTCACTTATAGATTAATATATACCTGGAATGGATGCATATTAATTCGCAATGATGAACAGGCGAAAGAAGAATACTGTTAGCTAATAAACTACTAAGAATAACAGGTTAGAAGATGAACTGGAAAGATGGTGTAAAAAGGATGGCAAAGTGAAGAACATTGTTTGTAAGTTCCATAAAACAATAAAGAGCGCAATTAAGCGACCTTTGTATATGCTGAGTAACCTCAATGCCACGGAACGGACTTGAACGGTTACGACCGTTGCGGTCACAGGATTTTAAGAGGGAGACAAGATCTTTCTCGCCTTGCCAAATCTGCTCTTTTTTATCTATATGATTGATAATTAGTTAAACAAAGGTTGGTCAGTGCTGATTTCTATGGAAGGCTTTAATCGTTAGGTTGTAATGATTAAAATTTGGGACAGGGTAATCCTTTGCTGCCTGCAGGCTTTTTGATATATATAAGAGATATTTCAACCCCACCCCGGCTATTGGATGCAGTTTTAAGGCTGGACGTATTGATATCATAAGTCATCCCAAGACGAAAATCGCTAAACTCAAGTCCTATATAAGGGATCAGCGCATCATTTAAACGCATCCATGCACCCGCATATACACTCACAGGTTTTTCAATAGTCTCATCACTTACTGGTAATTGCACCGCACCGCCAAGCAAGGTTTCACTGGCGCCGGCCTGCGAACTGTATAAACCGCTGAAGTGAAAAATATTTGTTTCGCCCAATGGAATATAACCACCGCCATGAACGGTAACTCTGGGGTCAAGTACATAATTGGCCCCGGTGAAGCTTTGTTTTGGCCTTGTGATATGATATAAACTCACACCAAAATAATAATTGTTTTTATCGCTGGTGCTTGCAGAATATAGCATGCCTACGTTCAAATCAAAATAACTTTTCTTAATAGTGAGGCCGCTAAAATTTTCCTGGGTTGTTCCCGGAACAAACCCGGTTGGGGTGAGCTCATCTTCAAACGACAACTTAGATGTATTAACCATCATATTTGAATAGGTTGCCTGGAAACCAAGCCCCAATTGCTTATAACCATCTTCATCCAGGCCCTTATGAAAAGCAGTAGATAAAGACAAATAATTGAAGTTTACAGCACCGGCAGCACTCTTATCGGTAAAACCCATAATACCCACACCCCAGGTATCACGGTAATCCAGTGAGTTTTTAAGAATATGAAAATCGGCTGAGGCTGTTGCCGTCTGGTAAGCCCGGTTTATTGTTGGCCACTGGTTTCGATAATTGCCTGCAACACGCAGATCACCATCAAATTTTCCGGTAAATGCCGGGTTAAGCGTTAGGGGCGATGAATAAAACTGGGAAAAATGAGGGTCTTGTGCGAAGCTCCACTTCAACATCAATACGCACACCAGGAACAATACAAGTTTTCGCATGGGTTAATTTTGGCTGTATAAAAGTATGGTTATTTCAGGGTTTATGTAAAGTAAAGCTATAAAAGCGAAAACTTCGTCTTTAAGATTGATTTTTTGGTCCAAAAGCAAGATCACCTGCATCGCCAAGACCTGGTACAATATAACCTTTGGCTGTAAGTTCATCATCTATATCACCACACCATATTTTAATGTCTTCCCCGGATTCGCGGCGTACAAATTCAATACCCACCGTACAGGCAATTGCTGTCACTACGTGTATCTCTGCCGGTAAACCTTCTTCTTTCATAACGGCAATGGTTTTTACCAGGGAAGCGCCGGTGGCCAGCATGGGATCGCTGATGATTACAATCCTGTTTTCCAGCGTTGGGCAACTCATATATTCCACGTTAATCTCAAAAGAACCATCCCGGTGATGCTTACGGTACGCAGAAACAAAAGCATTATCGGCCCTGTCAAAATAATTCAGCATTCCATTATGTAAGGGTAAACCTGCTCTCAATATCGTAGCCAGCACCGGTTGCTGGGCTAGCAGTTTGCTGGTATGCAATCCAAGTGGTGTTTGAACTTCTTCTTCTTTAAAAGGAAGCGTTTTGCTGATTTCATAAGCCGCAATTTCACCAATCCTTTCCAGGTTACGGCGAAAACGCATACGGTCGGACTGAATATTCACATTCCGGAGTTCACTTACCCAGTTACTCACGAGGCTGTGCTGGTCGCTAAGATTTAATACCATGCCGCTAAGATAAGCCAGTAACACAAAACTTGTAAAGCTCAGCGTTATTGTGGGGAAAAAATGGCGGTAGTTCTTTTTCATGAAGGGCGAGTTACCGACTTTTGCTACCATATAAAATTGCATACTATGATTTACAGGGCAATGGGTTTAATGAGCGGATCATCACTTGACGGACTGGATATTGTTTTTGTTGAACTTGATGACAGCGGTGGAAAATGGAATTACGAGATAAAGGTTGCTGATTGTTACGCATATGATGATGAATGGCAGGATAAATTGCGGAGTGCAATTAAATTGAACGGAAGAGATTACCTGCACCTGCACGCCGCTTATGGTGCATACCTTGCCAACCAGGTAAATAAATTTATTGATGCGCATGAACTGCATCACCGGGTTCAGTTGATCGCCTCTCATGGCCATACTACTTTTCATGAACCTTCCAATGGTTTTACCGCGCAGCTTGGTGATGGCGCCACCCTTGCGGCACATACCGGCATTAATGTGGTGAGTGACCTCCGTGCAATTGATATTGCGCTTGGTGGCCAGGGTGCACCGATTGTTCCGGTGGGGGAGAAGTTGCTTTTCGCAGATCACCGGTATTTTCTTAACCTGGGTGGCATCGCCAATATTTCAATAAAAGAGGATAATGATTTCACTGCGTTTGATATCTGTCCGGCAAACCGGGTATTAAACATGCTAGCCAAAAGGGAAGGAATGTCCTTTGATGAAGGCGGAGCCATCGCTTCTTCCGGAAAATTATATACGCCATTACTTACCAGGCTGAATGCCCTGGATTATTATCAGCAAAAGCAGCCTAAATCTTTGGCAAATAGTTATGGTACCGATGTACTATTTCCGTTGATCACATCGTTTGAATTATCAACTGCAGATGCATTGCGAACAGTGGTAGAGCATATCGTGCAGCAGATAGTATATGCCATTTTATCCTTAAAAAGACAGTTGCAACCGTCACAAATGCTGGTAACAGGTGGCGGTGCCTTCAATACATTTCTGATCAAACGGCTTACAGAATCGCTGCAATCTTTAAACATCAGCGTGCATGTGCCGGATGAGCAGACGGTTAAATACAAAGAAGGATTGATTATGGCGCTGTTGGGAATTTTGCGGTGGAGAGAAGAAAATACCGTGCTGCAATCCGTTACCGGTGCACAAAGAAACAGCATCGGCGGTGCTGTGTGGATAGGGCAGGATGCCTAGTTATTTAAACAGGTTTAACAAGTGTTTGTTTGAGGATTTAACCGGGCTGATTATTTTTATCATGACTTCCATATTAAGTATTAAACGCTCAATGCATGAAAAATTGCCTGTTGGTAATTACCCTGTTGGCCCTTGTAACTTCCTGTAAAAACGGAAACCAGAAGTTTGACGAAAAAAGCTATGCTCAAAGCAAGGAAAGCCTGGCGGATAAAGAGAAAAAAAATCCTATTGCTTTCCTGGAAGTGCTGGGAAACGACCGCCGCAACTGGCTTGGGCAAACCGTGGTAAAAGGCGTAATTCATAACAAAGCTTCCATTGCGGCTTATCGTGATATTCGTATAAAAATGCTGTTCTATAATAAAGAAGGAAAGCTGGTTGCCAACCATGAAGATGTATACCAGGAAACCCTGTTGCCCAATAACAGCATGAAGTTTAAAGCAAGATATGGTACACCGCGTGGAACAGATAGCGTGGCTCTTTCAGTTATGAGTGCTGCAGTAGTGCCGGAGTAAAGCTAAAAGCCAGGTTATACTCTTGAATTTTCAATTACCTGGCTTGATCTTGTTGCAATGTCTTTAATGATATTGTCAAGCTGGGTTGCAGAAATCTTGATATTTTCAACGGCTTCTTTGATCATTTCAGGCGTCACTTCTTTTTCATCCAGCATATATATCAGGCCAAGTATGTTTGATAAGGGTCTTCTTACCAGGTGTGAGTTAGAGAATGCAATTTCTTTTAGCGCAGAGTTTTGCGTTTTAATTTTTTCTTCCTGCTTTTGCTTTTGTGTGATGTCTCTTGAAAAACAAACCGCCCCGGTTACTTTACCTTGTTCATTGATGATGGGATTAAACGTGATCTCTGTATAAATCCTGTTTTGCGGGTTGGTGCCGTAAGAATCAAGAATGCTGAACATCTCGCCTTCCAATACCCTATTGTAATAATGCTGCCAGCTATACGAGAGTTCTCCAAAATCATTCACATTCATGAGTTCTCCCAACCTGGGTTCTTTACCTGTAAGACTTCTTAAAGCATTGGAAAAAGCATTGTTACAGGCAAGTAGTTTAAGGTCATTATCAAAAGACCAGATAAGATCGCGGGTATTGTTGATGATGATAGACAAACTCAATTCACTTGCCTGCAGTTCTTCTTTGGCTTTAATAAGATTGGTGATATCATCTGCCATTACCAGCATGCATTTGTTATGATGAAAAGTGATATCATGCGAGGTGATGTTGACGTGAATGATTTCGCCATTTTTCTTTTTATGCCGCCATATGCCCGATGCACGATAGCCGGGTACCAGCGATTCAATCCTTTTTTCCAGCCGCGGAATATCTTCTCCCGGCCTGATCTGCTTGATACTCATATTTAAAAATTCCGCTTTGCTGTAACCGTATTTACGAATAGCAGCATCGTTCACCTTTACTATTTTAAGGCTGGTATTATAGATCCACATGGGTGTAGGATGGCTGTCAAACATCTCCCTGTATTCCTCGTAACTGGCCTGCATTTGCCGGGAATAACGTTTGATAAGAAAGTAGATAATAAAGGCAAGTACGATGATAAAGAAAAGCCCTTTTAGCGTTTGCGCCCGCGCTTCATCAAATTGAAAAAGTTTGCTTGCCTTTTCGAGAAGCCTGTCGGAGAATATAATCCAGCAACTGCTGATCAACAGGAAGATAACTGCAACTTTAGTTTCTGGTTTTTGAAGGAAATTCATCAGCTTACTGGATTGGTTCACGATGCTGCGACCGGGTTTTAACCGCACCGTGTAAAATAATATTTTTTTATTGTTCTTTCTATAAAAAGCAAAAAATCATACAAATTGAAATTTCTCCCCGTCAAACAAACCTTTATCGCTCAGTTTTAAATAAGGTATTACCAGTAAAGCCATAAAACTTAGCGTCATAAATGGCGCGGATAACTGTGAGCCAAGCGCTTTTGCCATCTGGTCTATCGCAGTGTACGCGGCAGCGACTTCAAAGCCATCCTCATTACTCATCAGGCCGGCTACTGGCAACGCCAATACTTTTTCTTGTTGAGACGAAACACAACTAACGCCACCTTGTTCGGCAATGATCAGGTTAACGGCGCGGGCAATGCTTTCATCATCAACCCCAACGGCAATGATATTATGACTGTCATGCGCAACGGAAGAAGCGATGGCCCCTTCTTTAAATCCAAAATTCCTGATAAAGCATTTTGCAATAGGCGCCTTATGATAACGGTTAACAACAACCATTTTTAAAATGTCATTCTCCGTATCACTTATATAAGTCTCGTTAACAAGCTTCCCCTGTAAAATTAAATGATTGGTGATCAACTGTCCGTCCATCGCTTCAATAACAGGTATTTTGCTATCGGTTTCTCCATAAGTGCCGGTGGGTATTGCTAATTCAGCCGCGGATATCTCTTTACAATCAAACCGGTTGATGATGCCCGCTTCTACGCGTTGAATATTGGTTTTTCCATTGCAGGCCACCAATTCGCCATTGATATAGGTATGCGTAACATTAAACTGCTGCAGATCTTTTACCATAATGAAATCTGCAGGATCTCCGGGCTGCAGCAAACCTGCTTCCAGTTTATAATGAATTACCGGGTTAATACATGCTGCTTTTAAAACCTTGAAAATATCAATGCCTTTGGCAACAGCTCTTGCGCAAAGCTGGTTAATGTGACCTTCCACCAGGCTGTCAGGATGTTTGTCATCGCTGCAGAAAAGAATATCATTTTCATAGTCATGTAAAAGTTCGATCAATGCTTCAAAATTCTTGGCCGCACTGCCTTCCCTTATAATGATCTTCATGCCAAACCGAAGTTTGTCCAATGCCTCTTCCTTTGTAAAACATTCATGATCTGTAGAAATACCTGCCTCAATATATTGTTTGGCCGTTGCGCCCCTAAGCCCCGGCGCATGGCCATCAACAGGTTTGTTTTGTGCATGTGCGGCTGCTATCTTTTTCATCACTTCCGGATCCTGGTGAAGCACACCCGGGAAGTTCATCATTTCACTGAGGTACTTGATATCCGCTCTTTCCAGCAATTGTTGAATATCATTACTGTCAATCGCTGCACCAGCAGTTTCAAACGTGGTAGCTGGTACGCAACTGGGTGCGCCAAAATTGAATTTAAAAGGAACCGTCCTGCCATTGTCAATCATATATTCGATGCCCTCTATTCCACAAACGTTTGCTATCTCATGCGGATCACTCACTGTTGCAACCGTTCCATGTACTACGGCAAGTCTTGCAAATTCAGAAGGGATCAGCATGCTGCTTTCAATATGCACGTGACTGTCAATAAAGCCTGGCAGAATATAATGTGTTATTGCTTCTTCCGGAGAATGATCAAGCCGGGTAACATGTTTTATTTTTCCTTCTTCTACGGCAACTTCTGCGTAATAAATTTCCCGCTGCTGTATGTCTGTAAAATTTCCCCTGACAGTAAAAGCATTTGACATGCTGAAATGATTTTAAGAACGCGGAAGATAATAGTTTTTACAGGGAATGGATTACCCATGAAAGTAACGCATCGCAGAACATAGATTTGTAATGACTATTTCACAGCTTTGTCAATCGCCTGCTTCAGATCCATATAAATATCTTTACGGTCATCGTTGATCAGCGTTTTTACAAAGATGATGGAAGCATAATTGTTGGTATAATCCACCACAGGCCAGGTGCCAAACAATCCCGGGCTTGCAACCGCGGTGCTTTTTCCGGAAGCATCCTGCGCCAGTACCCATTCACCCAAGGCATAATTAAAACCTTCTGCAGGTTTGGGCGCATATTTTATCATGGCTGCATTTGTTTGTGCCTGCTGCATGGTGGCAACAGATGCTTCGCTTAAGATGCGTTTTCCGTTAAACATTCCTTTATTAAGGATCATGGTAAGAAAATTCATATAGTCTGATGCGGTGGATTTAGCGCCACCGCTTGGGTTAGGTGCTTTCTCGCTGGCGAAAGTGGTATTGCGCATATTCAATGGGCGGAAAAGTTTATCCATGGCCAGCCGGTCAAAAGATTTGCGACTGATAATTTCCAGCACCCGCCCGGCCATATTCAATCCGATACTGCTGTAGCGGAACTCTTTACCCGGCGGTGCATCCAGCTCATGCTTGCTCATAAAGTCATTTACCTCTTCTTCCAATGTTCCATAACGGCTAAGCCGGATGATGCTTAATAAAGGCGCTTCGCTGTGAATTCCCGTTGTATGTGAAAGACATTGACGAATAGTGATATAGCCCTTTCCGTATTTCGTCATGCCAGGAATGTATTTGCTTACATAATCATCCAGGGAGAGCTTTCCCTCATCTACAAACTGCATTACCAATGCAGCCGTAAGCCATTTGCTGCAACTGGCAACAGGTGCAATGCTGTTGGCCTTAAAATCGCCCAATTCTTTTGTATATACCACCTTCCCGTCTTTATATACAAGTGCAGCCACATTATTCCCCAACTGCTTTTGATATTGGGCAAGCTTACCATCAACTTCAGTAAAGTTATATTGACCATAAGAAAACTGAAAGAATAGCAGGAAAACGATTGCGGCACTGACTTTGATGCAGTAAAAACGAAGGTTTTGTGTCATAATTGCTTGAATAATGCGGTTGGATTATGATTTGTGAAATTGGTTTAAAGTTATCGGAAAAACATCCAAAATAAACCAAAGGATGTTCCCGGTAAATATCAACAAATAAGCACATTTATCAACTATGAATTTAAATAACTACACAATTAAGGCACAGGAGGTGATACAGCAAAGTCAGCAACTGGCTTTTAATGCTGGTAATCCTAATATTGAAACAGAGCACTTGTTAAAAGCATTGCTCGACCAGGAAGATTCCCCGGTGGAATACCTGTTGAAAAAGAACAATGTAACCCTTAACCTGGTAGAAGTAAAACTTACTGAACTACTGGGCAAATTACCAAAAGCACAGGGTGCAGAACCTGCACAGAATATATCCCGCGATATGAATAATCTTTTGTTGCGGGCCAACAGTGTATTAAAGCAATTTGGTGATGAATTTGTAACGCCGGAGCATTTGTTATTGGCGCTGTTACAAGGTAGTGATAACACGGCCAAGCTGTTGAAAGATGCAGGCCTTAGCGAGAAAGGATTAGTAGCGGCCATTAAAGAATTACGTAAAGGTGATTCTGTAAAATCTCAAACACAGGAAACGCAGTTTAATGCGCTTAATAAGTATGCAAAGAACCTGAATGAACTGGCCAGGCAGGGTAAATTAGACCCGGTAATTGGCCGTGATGAAGAAATAAGAAGAACGTTGCATATCCTTTCCCGCCGTTCAAAGAATAATCCCATTCTTGTTGGTGAACCGGGTGTGGGTAAAACAGCTATTGCTGAAGGTTTGGCGATAAGGATTGTAAACGGCGATGTTCCCGAAAATTTAAAATCGAAGATCATCTATGCGCTCGATATGGGGCAATTGATCGCTGGTGCAAAGTATAAAGGAGAGTTTGAAGAAAGGCTTAAAAGTGTAGTAAAGGAAGTAAGTACCAGTGATGGTGAGATTATCCTTTTTATTGATGAGATTCATACACTCGTTGGTGCCGGTGGTGGCGAAGGTGCGATGGATGCAGCAAATATATTAAAGCCTGCACTGGCCCGTGGAGAATTGAGGGCGATAGGCGCCACAACCTTAAATGAGTACCAGAAATTTTTTGAAAAAGATAAGGCACTTGAACGTCGTTTCCAGAAAGTGATGATTGATGAACCAAATGTGGAAGATGCAATCTCCATATTACGGGGTCTGAAGGATCGATACGAAACACACCATCATGTACGTATAAAGGATGAAGCGATCATTGCGGCAGTAGAATTATCAAGCCGGTATATAACCGATAGGTTCTTGCCGGATAAGGCAATCGATCTGATAGATGAAAGCGCTGCAAAGCTTCGCCTGGAAATGAATTCCATGCCGGAAGAGCTGGATAAAATGGAACGTTTGATCAGGCAACTGGAAATTGAAAAAGAAGCGATCAAACGCGAGAATGATGAATCAAAGCTGAGGGAATTAAATACAGAAATCGCCAACCTTTCAGTGGAACGTGATACGTTTAAAGCAAAGTGGAAAGAAGAAAAAGAACTCGTAGATAAGGTGCAGAATGCAAAGGCTTCCATTGAACAGTTAAAGCTGGAGGCAGAACAGGCAGAACGTAATGGTGATTATGGTAAGGTAGCAGAGATACGTTATGGCAAGGTAAAAGAACAGGAAAAAGTGATTGCTGATTTGTCTGTGCAACTTGCTGATATAAGTGATAAGCGCATTATGAAAGAAGAAGTGGATGCGGAAGATATAGCAGAGAATGTTGCTAAAGCCACCGGTATCCCGGTGACCAAAATGTTGCAAAGTGAACGTGAAAAATTATTAAACCTCGAAGATGAGTTACATAAACGCGTAGTGGGCCAGGATGAAGCGATTACTGCTGTGGCTGATGCAATCAGGAGAAGCCGTGCAGGTTTGCAGGATCCTAAAAAGCCGATTGGTTCATTTATATTCCTTGGAACGACCGGTGTAGGTAAAACAGAGCTGGCAAAAGCACTGGCAGACTACCTCTTTGATGATGAAGGTATGATGACCAGGATTGATATGAGCGAGTACCAGGAAAAACATACGGTATCAAGGTTGGTAGGTGCGCCTCCGGGTTATGTAGGTTATGATGAAGGTGGCCAGTTAACTGAATCCGTTAGACGTAAACCTTATAGCGTGGTATTGTTGGATGAGATTGAGAAAGCGCATCCCGATGTATGGAATGTATTGTTACAGGTGCTGGATGATGGTCATCTTACAGATAGTAAGGGACGTACGGTGAACTTCAAGAACACTATTGTTATCATGACCAGTAACATTGGTAGTCATTTGATACAGGATGCTTTTGAGGAAGTGAATGAGGATAACCTGGATGAAGTAACTGATAAGGCAAAAGTGGAAGTAATGAATTTGTTAAGACAAACCATTCGTCCGGAATTTTTGAACAGGGTTGACGAGATTATTATGTTCCACCCGTTATTGAAAAGAGATATTCTCAACATAGTTAAAATACAATTGGATCAACTGAAAAAGCTGGTAGCTCAAAACGGTATTCTGCTTGACTTTAGTGATTACCTGCTGGAGTACCTGGGCGAAAATGGTTACGATGCTCAATTGGGTGCCAGACCGTTAAAGAGGTTGATACAAAAAGAAATCGTTAATACGTTAAGTAAAAAGATACTCGCTGGTGATATTGACAGGCTTCATCCTGTACTGGTAGATGTGTTTGATGGGGTTGTGGTTTTCAGGAATGAAGTAGAGGAGAGAGTGAAGTTGAGTTAAGGTTGGTATGTGTGAAGGAAAATCCCGCTGATGAGGCGGGATTTTCTATTTTATAAAGCTTCATTCACTTGTATGAAGTAAAGTTTTTGTATCCTTGCTTTAAAACCTGCATCCTTAACGTATGTCAACCCATCTGTCAAAAACCTTGTTCCTGATAACTATCTCTTTAATATCCGGATGTGCAAGCGTCGTAAGCAAACATCGCTGGCCGGTTACATTTAATTCACAACCATCAGGCGCTGAAATATCCATTACGAATAGACGAGGTTTTGTGGTATACCGTGGAAAAACGCCTGCCGATATATTATTAAACTCCGGGTCAAAATATTTCTCCCGTGAACACTATATCATTACTATGAAGATGGATGGGTATCAAACACAGGAAGTAGAGTTAAGATATAAAGTCAATGGCTGGTATTGGGGTAATTTTTTTATAGGGTTGTTGGGATTTCTTATCGTAGATCCTATTACCGGCGCAATGTATAAACCTGAAACTTCAGCGTTTGATATTACACTTGATAGTAATAATAGTAATGGGAAGAATGCACATCTCAGAATCATAGATTACAGATTGTTAACGGAAGGTCAAAAGAAAATGTTAACAAAAATAGAGTGATGTTTAGCCGGCAAGAATATTAACAATCCGGTGTTAAACGCTGGCATGTTATTTAAATCTTTTTAAGATATAAATATTCCATGCTATGAAACACAAATATTTACTTCTGCCTTTGATATTACTCTTTAGCATAAGCTATGCAATAGCTTCACCAAGAGATACGCTCATCGAAAAAGCAAATTTTCCTTCCGGCAGTTACGAATACCAGGGATTTAAATCACTCACTGTAAAACCTTTACAGGTTTGGCCCAACCCTGCACAGGATTGGGTAAGAATTTCAGTAAATACATTTAAACCTGGAGACGTTGGCGAATGCGTATTGTATAATTCAAACGGTGTGGTTGCCAAACGCCAGACCATCAGCAATGGCACTAACGAACTTAATACTGCCAACCTGCAAACCGGGATGTACTTTGTGCAAATAATTTCCCGGAATAAGGATGTAAGCACTGACCGGATCATTGTAAGGCATTAACAATCTTTTTTTGCTAAAAGGTTATTCTGTAGGCATTTTAATTCTGCGTAATGGCAGAAACTGTTACTTTTATACGGTAAATACGATTGCAAAATAGTTAAGCCCAAAGTGATGGATATACTGCAGACCTTATACAAAGAAGTCATCGGTTTTTTTGGTTTTCAACCGCTGATTGATATGTATCAGAAAGATGATTACTCTTCCTTATCTACCTTGAATGGGGTATTCAGTGTAATTGGTCCGTTTATGCCGCTGTTACTAATGATTGAAATAGGCAGGGCATTGGTATACAAGAAATTTAAGATTGAAGATTACAAAATGCCTTTCCTGGCTTTTGTCGCCAACCGTTTTATTTCAAGATTTATCTCCATTGCAGCAGTGGGTTTTTGCATCGGCTTCTTTGAGCATTACCGCATCTTCGAAACAAAACTTACCTGGTATTGGTTGATCTATGGTTATATCATCTGGGAGTTTTCTCATTTCGTTTATCACTATTTTGGCCATAAAGTGAGGTTGTTCTGGTGCCTGCATTCCACACACCATGCACCTCAGACAATGAACCTTTCCGTTTCTTATGCACACTTTTTTTTAGAAGCTCCGTATGCTGATGTGATACGTACAACCATCTGCATTGTAATGGGTGTAAATCCGCCATTATTATTCCTGATTATGTTTATAGATGGTTTCTGGGGCTCGTTTATACATGTGGGTGAAAACATGTTAAAAGATGGTCGCCTGGGATTTATGGAGAAATATATTCTCACACCTTCCCATCACAGGGTACATCATGCAAAGAATCATTTGTATATGGATACAAATTTTTGCAACCTGCTGAATATATGGGACAGGGTGTTTAAAACTTACCAGCCGGAACAAAAAGATGTGCCCATGGAATACGGCATTACCAGGAAGATGAATCCTAATAATTTCTGGGATGTTTATTTTGGTGAGATTGCCTGCCTTGTGAGAGATGTTGTGAAGGCGCCGGGTATAAAAAATAAAGTGCTTTATATATTTATGCCTCCGGGATGGAGCCATACAGGACAACACGAAACTGTGGATATTTACCGCAAAAAAATCCTGGACGAAAGAAAATCAGGCGTACTTACTCCTGAAGTGGTGAGTGCTCAGGAACCAGCGCCTTATCTTGCTCCGGTGGAGACTGGCGTTTTTGAAGAGCAGGTAAAACCTGTTTAGCGTATCATCTCTTTCTGTAATTTCAACAATGCTTAAAGAAAAATTGCCCGAGGTTTGGATGAGGGGCCCGGTACAGGATGTGCCTGCGTTATTACAACCGGTAGCTCATGCATTGCTGCAGGCCCGTGAAGAAGTAATTGAAATGATGATTGATTTTCCTGAGTCATTCTTATGGAACAAGCCCGCTGGTGTTGCTTCTGCAGGATTTCACCTGCAACATTTGTCAGGCGTAATAAACAGGCTGCTTACTTACGCCAGGGCCGAAACGTTAACTGAAGATCAACTGGCTTTATTAGCAAAGGAAGGTAAACCTGATGAATCAATCCGTGCCCGGGACTTACTGAATATTTTTAGCCGCCAGGTAGATGATGCAGTTACACAGTTGCGAAATACAGCAGAGCAAAGTTTTACCGAAGTGAGGGGTATCGGGCGCAAACAAATCCCCACCACTGTTTTGGGCTTACTCTTTCATGCAGCCGAACATACCATGCGGCATACCGGACAATTATATGTTACGATACAAGTAATCAAAAATGGTAATATCAACCCGTAAATTTTTTGATTTCCTGTCAGATATTGATAGCCTTTCTGTAAAAAATATTTCACCAGCTTTATTAATCCGGTACTAAGAATTGGCTACCGTTTAAGCATCTGTACTTCAGCTTCTTTTTTGATGTTTCCTGCTTATGCTGTACTTTCCCCGCCTTTAATTGCGCTGATTGTAAAAAATGTTCAGGAAGAAGTTATTTATTTTAATAGTCATTGCCTCATTTGCGAGGCTTGTCGCTGCAGGGTTGCTTGAACTCGGTAACGATGAAGTGTATTATTATACCTATGCACTTCGCTTCCAGATGAATTATTTTGATCATCCTCCGGGGGTGGCCCTGCTCATCAAACTTTTTACCCTCAACCTGCATCTTCCACAGGAATTTTTTCTTCGCCTGGGTGCTGTTGTTGGCGCTGCGGTTGGAACCGTGCTTAGTTATAGCATTGGTAAAAAAATACGCAGTAAACGCGCCGGCTGGTTTGCCGCAATATTGTATAATACCAGTATATACTCCTGTATTATAGCAGGTACTTTTATCCTTCCTGATAGTCCGCAGGTTGTATTCTGGCTGGCTTCCATCTGGTTGCTGTTAAAACTGACTGAATCAACATCAGGTAAACCTTCCTTTTTATATTGGCTGTTATTTGGTGTGATGGCAGGTCTTTGCATTATGTGTAAAGTGCATGGCGGGTTCTTATGGATTGGCCTTGGTTTATACATCCTGTTATACCAGCGGCAGATGCTGTTGCAGCCCGGACTATATATTGCTGCAATAATAACGGCGCTTATCATCAGTCCTATTTATTTCTGGAATGCCGCCAATAATTTTATTACCTGGCGCTATCATAGTGAACGTGTAGAAGTACACCAGTTTTCCCTGGATACGGATGGTTTTATACAAACAGTGCTTGGCCAGTTATTCTACAATAACCCGGTAAACGTGGTACTCATTTTGGTAGCTACCTGGGCTTACCGTCAGCGTTCATTCATCTCAAAAGAAAAATATAGATTGCTATGCTGGTGCAGCTGGCCAATCATCTTGTTTACAACGCTGGTGTCTTTATTCAGGACCGCATTGCCGCACTGGAGCGGCCCGGGCTTTGTTACGTTGTTATTTGTAGCCGCCGCTTATGCAGATGACAAGAGCTGGGGAGTTACTGCGAAGAGTATTAAAAGATATCTTAAAGCTGCAGTTGTGCTGATCTCCGTTGTATTAATCGGAGGATGTTTGTTTATCAGGTTTTATCCCGGTACTACAGGCAGCAAAGAGCCACGTACTTATGGTGAAGGAGACTTTTCACTGGACCTTTATGGCTGGGGTTCTTTCAGTGAGCAATTCATTTCATGGAAAACAGATGCAGAAAAGAATGGCATAATTGCGCCCGGTACCGCAATTGTATGCAATAAATGGTTTCCGGCGGCCCACCTGGATTATTATCTTGCCCGGCATATAGATACCCATGTAGTAGGAGTGGGCAAGCTTACTGACCTGCATCAGTATGCGTGGCTTAATACCTGGCGCGGCGGTATCCAGGCCAGTGAAAATGCAATTTGTATTGTACCCAGCAATAATTCAGAAGATCCGCAGCAGACGTATGGTAAATATTTTGAAGAAGTAACGTTCTTAAAACGTTTCGGGGTAAAAAGAAGTGGTCAGCCCGTACGTTACTTTGATGTATATATGTTGAAAAAATTCAGGGCAAACGATGAGTTGTTCGGCAAACGTTTTGACTAATCCTCAGAGCGGTCATTTTATCCATTCTCCATCAATAGTTTCCCTTCGTAAAATGGGTTAAAATCTTTCCTTTCTTAAAAATATTCTGTATTACTTTCGCAGCGTTGTAAAATTTAGTTGAATGAAACTTCAGTTATCCCGTCCGATCGCTTTTATAGATCTGGAGACAACCGGTGTAAATATCGGTTCAGACAGAATTGTGGAAATAGCCATTGTAAAAATTCTTACAGATGGCAGCAAGCAGGTAAAACGGAAGTTGATTAACCCGCAGATGCCGATCCCAAAACAATCCAGCGATGTGCATGGCATTATGGACGAGATGGTGAAAGATGCACCCACTTTTAAACAGGTGGCCAACGAGGTAAAACAGTTTCTTGATAACTGCGACCTGGGTGGTTATAACAGCAATCGTTTTGATGTGCCGATGCTTGTGGAAGAATTCCTGAGAGCAGGACTTGATTTTAATGTAGATGGAAGGAAAATGGTGGATGTACAAAAAGTTTTTCACCTGATGGAACAGCGCACATTGGGTGCAGCCTATAAATTCTATTGCAATAAAATATTGGAAGGTGCGCACAGCGCAGAGGTAGATGCTACTGCCACCTGGGAAATTCTGGAAGCGCAGTTAGAGCGTTATGAGAATATTGGTGCAACAGTGGAAAGCATCTGCAAGTTTACCGGCGAAGATGATTTTGTGGATTTTGCGCGTCGTTTCATCAAAGTAAACGGGGTGGAAGTATTCAACTTTGGTAAGCATAAAGGTAAGACTGTGGTAGAAGTATTAAGACTGGAACCACAATATTATGATTGGATGATGAAGGGTGATTTTGCAATGCATACCAAACAAAAATTGACAGAAATACTAAACCGTACGCTGTTAAAAAAAGCATAAATGGACAGCGTATATTTGAAAGCTTACTTGTACCTTAGAGATATACGATTGTTTAAAACTATTTTTGTGCCAGCGTAAGACAGCAAAATCTGTGGAAAAATTAGTCATTATACCTACCTACAACGAGAAGGAAAATATTGTAGCCATAGTGAAGGCGGTATTTTCATTGAACCAGGGCTATCATGTACTGGTGATTGATGACAGTTCCCCGGATGGTACCGCACAAATTGTAAAAGACCTTTTTGAATTATACCCGGGCGTTTTATTTCTCGAAGAAAGAAAAGGAAAACTGGGATTGGGCACCGCATATATTCATGGGTTTAAATGGGCTTTGGCAAGAGGATATGAATATATTATAGAAATGGATGCCGATTTTTCTCATAATCCTAATGACCTGGAACGATTATATCTTGCCTGTAAAAACGGGGCAGACGTAGCAGTTGGAAGCCGCTATGTTCCCGGTGGAAGAATAGAGAACTGGCCCGCCGATCGGCATATCTACTCAAAGGGTGGCGCAATATATACAAGAATGATTACCTGGATGCCGGTAAAAGATCCCACTGCCGGTTTTGTTTGTTATACACGTAAAGTGCTTGAAACTATTGATCTTGACGAGATCACTTTTGTAGGCTACGCATTCCAGATTGAAATGAAATTTGCCACCTGGAAACTCGGTTTTAAAATTGTGGAAGTGCCTATTGTATTTGTAGACCGAAAGATAGGGGTTAGCAAAATGAATAAGGGTATACTGAAGGAAGGTATCCTTGGCGTGCTTAGCATTCAGTGGCAAAGCATGTTTAAAAATTACAGGAAACGTGTAAGGTCTGCTGCAAAAGAAACACGCATGTACAGCAATGACGTTGCCGCCGAAGGCAAGCTATAGCGATAAAGTTCCTCTCAATTATTTTTCTTACATCAATTACATAGTATTAGGGCATACATGTTTTATTAATCATTATACCTGCTGATCACTTTTTTCCAGTTCATCCGATTAATGGCATCAAGAATAAACCATGCCGCCGTAAACGATAAACCGGCGAGTATATACAGTACAGGTGTGATCTTATAAATAAAGAAATGTGCAATGGCCAGCACTGTTCCCAGAATCATTACCGCAAACATGCGAAGAAAATTGCTTCCTGCATCGTTTTGCTGCGGTGAAGAAAAGGGCAGCTTGTTAGAAGAAATATAAGCGGTAAGCCCGGTAATCACCAGCAGGTTGGCAATGCCCAGCAGCAGGTTGGGTATAATGCCCGGCCCAACAATCGTAATAAGACTGATGGTGATAACCAACATAAGTGGAAAGAAGAATTGAGCAATGGCAGCCTTCACAGAGCCGCTGATGATATTGCCCGGCTTTTCAACCGGCGTGGTAAAAAATATCCATGCTGCTTTAAATTTTTCATGCATCGTAATTTGCCCAAGCGCGGCAACAAGTAAAATGTTGCTAAAGTAGATAAAGATCAGGCTGTAGATAATACCTTGTCTTGTTTGAGCGGCGATATCAGCAACAGAAATTTCTTTGTTTTTCAGTAATAGAATTACCAATAACACAATCATATAACCAATGCCGGGGTAAACCTTCATCTTAAAATCCCGGCTGCGAAGCATCATTTTCCAGGTAAACAAGAAGGCTTTTCTTTCAGCTCCTCTCTTTGTGAAAAATCTTGCCAGCATATTACTGTAAGCAGATGCAGATGTTTGGTTGCCTTTCTTTACTGCATTCTCTGTTTCACCTGCGCTACCACTAATCATGGCGAGTTTGCGGTTAAAGGACGGCGCAAAAAATCTGATCACTGTCCATATACTTGCAATAGGTACTATCACGGTCAGCAATAAACAGATCCATAGCCTGCTGCTGTTTTCCCAGGCATGCAGTTGCTGCCATGCCCCGGCAAACCAGTAGGTGGGAAGCAGTAAAATTCCATTTTTATTACTGATATCATAGTTTTTGATAACGCTTGAGTCTACCATTCTTGGCGCCAGTTGAAAGCCGGCATAAAAGATTATTGCAAAAATGATCTGTATATAACTGATGATATTTTTGAACCTGGAGGGTGTTGTTATCCTTAGTATTAAAATGTAACATGCATTAATAAGAAAGATGGTAAAAAGTGTGGCCAGCAAAACAATTAAAAGAAAGGGGATCAACCCCAATATTCCTGTTTTATAGGTGATAAAAACTGCACCAGGGATGATCATTGGTATTACGAGCTTGCATACATGAATAAAAATGTGCAGCAGCCTGGAAACAACAAAAGTCTTATCGCTAACCGGTTTGGGGAGGATGATATAATTATCACGCACATCAATAAGAACGCTGGTAAAATCTGCGATAAGAATTGAGGCAAGTATGGTTACATAAAAGGTAAAGTAGATGGTAAAATTGGTCACGTAGTCTTTGCCAAAAGCAAAACTGGTTAAAAAAATAAAACCCATAATGGCCGACCAAAGCATGGTAAGCAAGGTTGCAAATCGGATAGGTTTATCGTTCTTTCTTTGTATCTGTTGAAAGGTATTGGGCCTTCTGTCGTCCATGGTTAGTTTGGTAACCAGAATGGCTTTCAGATGACTGGTATTGATACCCATTTTCCGGTATATACCGGATGGAAGCAAGGCCAGTTTCAACAGTGTAGTGTTAATAATGTTCATATAAGCTAGAAGAACTCGGATGGTTATAAAAGTAGAGGTTAATCAAACGCACGCATCACCTGGTCGGCGGCTTCGCTTAAAGAGCTATTGGCAGTCAGGTGTGCAAAGATCTTTTCGAGGCTCTCGTCACCTTGTTTTTGTTTCAGCTCGGCAAAAGAACCGTCTGCAATCACGGTACCTTCATTGATCAGTATGATGCGGTCGCTCACTTTTTCAACTACGTCCATCATATGGCTGCAATAAAAAATCGTCTTGCCTTCCCGCGCCATTTTGCTGATCAGTTCTTTGATGATAATAACGCTGTTGGCATCAAGCCCGCTTAAAGGTTCATCCAGTATAATAATGTCAGGGTTGTGTAATAGTCCGGAAGTGATCAATACTTTCTGCCGCATTCCTTTGCTAAAGGTATCCATCCGGTCTTTGATGTTCTTTTCAAGTCCGAATGCGGTAAGCATCTTGTACATTCTTTCAGATGCCACCTGTTGATCCAGGTTATATAACGCGGCAACCAGCTCCAGGAACTCTTCGGGTGTGAGTACATCGTAAAGCTCTGCCAGTTCAGGTACATAACCGATTGTGCTTTTAACTTCCAGCAGGTGATCTTTCAGGTTCATCCCTTTTACAAACACTTCTCCTTCATAGTCGGTAATCAGTCCGCAAAGAATTTTTACGGTGGTACTTTTGCCTGCACCATTGGGGCCTATATAGCCGATTACCTGGCCCGGGTATATATCAATATCTATTCCTTTTAATACCTGTTTGCTTTGATAATTCTTGCGAACATTTTTTAAGCTGATGATTGGTTCCATCTTTAAAATATATTTCTTCGTTCATGATTGGTAGGCGGCAACGTAAAAATATTACAAATAAATCCTGAATGAGGGAAAAGTTAGGCCTTGTTCCGGTGGCAAAAGAACACATGAAATAGCGGTAATTAGAGGGGGAATAAATTGGCTGAAAGCCTTATCTGTAAAGGGGAATAAAAAATATTAAATTTAATTGTCAAAATTACAATTGTTTTTTCTACATTTGATTCCTAACAGTTTTCGTCTTGTCTTATGAATGAAGCTTACGTTATAGGGGTTGATTATGGGTCAGATTCGGTACGTTCCGTTATACTCAATGCGTCAAACGGTGCCGAAGTTGCATCTTCCGTTTTTTATTATCCCCGCTGGAAAGAAGGGCTCTTTTGCGAGCCTCAAAAAAATCAGTTCAGGCAACATCCGCTGGATTATGTGGAAGGGCTGGAGGCAACAGTTAAAGATTGCCTTCAACGGGCAAGCGCTGCTGTTGCTGCAAAGGTAAAAGCGATATCGGTAGATACCACAGGGTCTACCCCGGTGGCCGTTGATAAAACAGGTACGCCGCTGGCATTATTGCCTGCTTTTGAAACCAATCCCAATGCAATGTTTGTATTGTGGAAAGATCATACTGCTACCAAAGAAGCTACGGAGATCAATGCACATTCAACAAAGTTTGAAACGAACTATTTACAGTTTGTTGGCGGTATTTATTCTTCTGAATGGTTTTGGGCTAAGCTTTTACGTATCCTTAGGGTTGATGAATCTGTGAGGAATGCCTGCTATTCATGGGTGGAACATTGCGACTGGATCCCCTTCCTGTTAACCGGTGGTAATGATGTAAGCCAGCTTAAACGTGGTGTGTGCTCGGCTGGCCATAAAGCTTTGTGGGCAAAGGAGTATGATGGATTGCCGCCCAATGAATTTTTTAATACACTCGATCCTTTATTGAGTGGCTTTACTTCCCGTCTTTTTACAGATACCTATACAGCGGATCAGGCTGCCGGAACCTTATCTGAAGAATGGGCTGCCCGTTTGGGACTTCCCGCAGACGTTGTGGTAGGCGTGGGCGCATTTGATGCCCATATGGGTGCAGTAGGTGGCCAGATAGAACCTTATCATTTAAGTAAGGTGATGGGTACGTCTACCTGTGACATGCTTGTGGCCCCGATGGAAGAAGTGAAAGATAAACTTGTTGCCGGTATTTGCGGACAGGTTCCCGGATCGGTGATTCCCGGTATGATGGGCTTGGAGGCAGGGCAAAGTGGTTTTGGCGACTGTTATGCCTGGTTTAAAAATATTCTTTCCTGGCCGCTGAATAACCTGCTGAAGAATTCTTCCGTGATTGATACTGCCACCGCTGATGCATTAAAGAAAGAAATGGGTGATAAGATAATTGCTGAATTGTCAAAAGAAGCCGCTAAAATTCCGTTTGACGAGAAAGATGAATTGGCAATCGATTGGTTTAATGGCCGGCGTACACCCGATGCCAACCAGTTATTGAAAGGTGAGTTAAGCGGTCTTAGTCTTGGTACAGATGCACCCCGTATATTTAAAGCAATTGTTGAAGCTACCTGTTTTGGCGCCAAAGCAATTGTTGAAAGATTTATTCAGGAGGGGGTGCCGGTAAAAGGATTGATTGGCCTGGGTGGTGTAGCACGTAAATCGCCTTACATTATGCAAATGATGGCCGATGTGATCAATATGCCGATACGTATTCATAAATCAGAACAAACCTGTGCTGCAGGCGCAGCCATGTTTGCAGCAACAGCGGCTGGCTTGTATGCAAAAGTGGAAGATGCTATGGCTGCAATGGGGCAGGGGTTTGATATGGAGTATCATCCCAACGCTGCCAACGTTCCGATATTCACTGCACGCTATGAGCGTTACAAAGCACTTGGTAGTTACTTGGAAACGCAGGTTAGCTAAGTGCTGTAATTAAAAACAAACAACTGCAGATCGTTTATATTCACTATAACAATGACTTACACTCATATACAGGAGGCCGCTTACGAGGCCAATATGCAATTGCCAAAGCTTGGGCTTGTGCTGTTTACATTCGGTAATGTAAGTGCTGTTGACAGAAGTCTTGGTGTCTTCGCTATAAAGCCAAGCGGTGTTCCGTATGATAAGCTTTCCCCTGATAAAATGGTGATAGTTGACTTTGACGGAAATACCGTTCAGGGAAACCTGAGACCATCTTCAGATACAAAAACGCATGCCGTTTTATATAAGCATTGGGAAGAGATTGGCGGTATTGTACATACACATTCTACCTATGCCACATCCTGGGCGCAGTCTCAACGTTGCATACCTATTTATGGAACTACTCATGCAGATCATAATACCGTTGATATCCCCTGCGCAGCACCTATGGATGATGAAATGATCAAAGGAAATTATGAACATGAAACAGGTTTCCAGATCATGAATTGTTTTAAGGAGAAATCACTTGATTACAGAGAAGTTGAAATGGTGCTCGTGGGCAACCATGCACCATTTACCTGGGGCAAAACTCCGGAGAAAGCAGTATATAACAGTGCAGTGCTTGAATCTGTAGCGCAAATGGCTTATCTCACAGAACAGATTAATAACAGTTCTCCCAGGTTGAAAGATGCATTGATCAGAAAGCACTATGAACGCAAGCATGGGCCGGACAGCTATTATGGGCAGTAAAAAACAAATGACTGAAAAGTAGTATAGATTGTTAAGTTTGACCAGGAACGGATATGACCATTACGTTTCATCATATAAAAGATAAATCAAGGAAACATGAAACATATTATTACTTCCGCAGGCGCAGCACTTGAAGTGTGGTTTGTAACAGGAAGCCAGCATTTATATGGAGAAGAAACTTTAAAACAGGTGGCAGAACATTCAACACAAATCGCTGCATTTTTTAATACAGCTTCTTCTATTCCGGTGAATGTTGTATTTAAGCCGACTGTAAAAACCCCGGATGAAATATACCAGGTATGTGTAGAGGCCAACACTACTAAAAACTGTATCGGTATTATTACATGGATGCATACGTTTTCACCTGCGAAGATGTGGATTGGCGGTTTAAAAATTTTGCAAAAACCATTGTGCCATTTGCACACTCAGTTTAATCGTGATATCCCCTGGAGCGAGATTGATATGGACTTTATGAATCTTAACCAGAGCGCTCATGGAGATCGTGAGTATGGCTTTATCATGAGCCGTATGAGGTTGAGAAGAAAAGTAGTAGTGGGTTACTGGAAAGAAGAGAAAGTGCTGGAAAGCATTGGTTCCTGGGTACGTGCAGCAGCAGGATGGAACGACTGGCAGGGTGCAAAATTTGTTCGCTTTGGTGATAATATGCGCCAGGTAGCTGTTACAGAAGGCGATAAGGTGGAAGCTGAACTACAGTTTGGTTATTCCGTAAATACGCATGGCATTGGAGATCTTGTAAAAGTAGTTAATGAAGTGGCAGATGCTGATATAGATAAGCTATGTGCTGAATATGCAGACATTTATAAATTGGCTGACAGCTTAAAAAAAGGGGGTGACCAGCATAGCTCTTTAAAAGAAGCGGCAAAAATTGAAATAGGCCTACGCTACTTTTTAGAGCAGGGTAATTTCAAAGGATTTACAGACACTTTTGAAGACCTGCATGGCATGGCGCAGCTACCCGGTATTGCCACGCAACGGTTAATGGCAGATGGTTATGGCTTTGGCGGAGAAGGTGACTGGAAAACATCGGCATTGGTGCGCGCTATGAAAGTGATGGGCAGCGGTCTTGAAGGCGGCAACTCTTTCATGGAAGATTATACTTATCATTTTGAACCCGATAATAATCTCGTGCTGGGTTCGCATATGCTTGAAATATGCCCGTCTATTGCAGATGGCAAACCTTCCTGCGAAATACATCCTTTAGGTATCGGCGGAAAGGCTGATCCTGTAAGACTTGTATTCAACGTAGGTTCTGGTCCGGCCATTAATGCTTCTGTTATTGATATGGGTAACCGGTTCCGCTTGTTGGTGAATGAAGTAATTGCAGTGGCTCCGCAGCATGATCTTCCTAAGCTTCCGGTAGCAAGAGTATTGTGGAAACCTTATCCTGACATGAAAACGGGACTGGCTGCATGGATTCTTGCCGGTGGTGCACATCATACCGGGTACAGCCAGAACCTTACCGCCGAACATCTGGAAGACTTTGCCGATATTGCCAGAATTGAATTTGTATTAATTGGCAAAGACACCAATCTTTATCAGTTGAAGAATGAATTAAGATGGAGCGAAGTAGCATATAAATAAACAACATATTCCCTGCTGACAGCATCAACACTTGCATTGCTTTCAGCAGGGGTTTAACTGTAAATCCCCAACTAAAGTCAATAAACATTCTTGCGTATGAATAACCATCTGGCAACCGCAGATATCATCGTCTTCATCGTCTACTTTATAATTGTTGCAGGCTATGGTTACTCCGTGTACCGTAAACGTAAAAGAAATGAACATGATGCAAAGGCTTTCTTCCTGGCAGAAGGTACCTTAACCTGGTGGGCTATTGGTGCTTCACTTATTGCGTCAAACATTTCTGCCGAACAGTTTATAGGAATGAGTGGTGAAGGATTTTTCCTTGGTGTTGCAGTGGCTGCTTATGAATGGATTGCGGCGATTGCGCTGATCATTGTAGCTGTATGGTTTATTCCTGTTTATCTCAAGAATCATATATATACCATGCCGCAGTTTCTCAAAACGCGGTATAATGAATCTGTGGCGCTAATCATGGCCATCTTCTGGCTGTTCCTGTATGTATTTGTAAATCTTACCTCCATTTTATACCTGGGTGCTGTGGCTATTAACGGATTGGTGGGAGGGGAATACCTGCACGTGATTATGATTGGTTTGGCTGTGTTTGCCTTATTTATTTCACTTGGCGGTATGAAGGTAGTAGCTTATACCGATGTGATTCAGGTAGCTGTGCTCATCTTTGGCGGCCTGGTAACAACCTACATAGCACTTACGGTGGTGTCTGAAAAATTCGGACTTGGCCATAATGCACTGGCTGGTTTTAATGCCCTGATCAAAGATGCCCCGGAACATTTTAAAATGGTGATTCCAAAGCCAACTGCAACTTCTGATCAGAATGCAATTAATAAGTACCTCACTTTCCCCGGACTGGCCTCGTACCTCGCAGGTATATGGATCATCAATCTTAACTATTGGGGTTGTAATCAGTATATCACACAAAGGGCGCTTGGTGCAGATTTGCAAACAGCACGTACAGGTATTCTCTTTGCCGGTTTGTTAAAACTGATGATGCCTGTGATTGTAATGCTCCCCGGTATCGCTGCTTTTGTACTTTATAAAAATGGTCATCTTCCACAATTAACCGGTGGAAAAGATGGCGCCTACTCAGCCGTACTTACATTTTTACCTACGGGCCTCAAAGGCCTTTCTGTAGCGGCTTTAACCGCAGCGATCGTTGCCTCACTTGCCGGGAAAGTAAATAGTATTTCAACAATATATACACTGGATGTTTATAAGAAATATTTTGGAAAGGAAGCAAATGAAAAGAAACTGGTAATTACCGGACGAGTTGCCGTATTTGTTTCTATTATAATAGCTGTAATGTTTACCTGGAACGATCTGCTGGGTATTGGCGGAGAAGGTGGCTTTACCTTTATCCAGAAATATACAGGCTTTATCAGCCCGGGTGTATTTGCCATGTTTTTCCTCGGCATGTTCTGGAAAAGGACCACTGGTACGGCTGCCGTGGTTGGTGTAATTGCAGGCTTCTTATTTTCTGTGTTCTTTAATGAAATGGCGCCACGTGTAACCGGCATTGAAACATTCCTATATACCGCTTATCCTAATGGCAAAGGAGGTTATGAAATACCCTTCCACATTTGTATGGGACTATCCTTTCTTTTTACAATGATACTTATGGTGAGTATTAGTCTGGCCGGTCCAAAGATTAATCCAAAGGCATTTGAACTGGATAAGGAAATGTTTAAGGTAAAACCTTCAACGCTTGCACTCATCGTTTTAACGTTATTGCTTATTGCGGCATTATATGTGAAATTCTGGTAGTCAGTTAGCTGCAAACCGTTAGCAAAGTTGTTTGCTGTGAATATAAAATACATGTAAATTGTACATTTATTATGGAGTTTTTGCTGTATGAAATTTAATTCGTATCGGGAAATTAAGCGCAACTAAATTGTTCATCATTGCATAAAAGTTTTCTCGTTCATAAATGAATAACAGCAAAGAGGCCACACTTAAAGTGTCACTAATTACAGAGGAAATGAAAAGGTATTCACAACAGACAAGGTTTCTTTTTGCGGTGGATTGTATCATTTTTGGATTTGACGGGCAGGAGCTCAAGTTGCTTGTGATCAGGCGCGGCTTTGAACCTCAAAAGGGAAAGTGGAGCCTGGTGGGTGGTTTTGTTCAGCCTGAGGAAAGCGCAGAAAATGCTGCACAACGCATTCTTGAAAAACTTACCGGGCTGGAAGGTGTTTATATGGAACAGCTTCATGCCTTTACTTCCAAAGAGCGTGATACGGTAGAACGTACCGTGTCAATTGCTTATTCTGCTCTTATCGATATACAAAAGTATAAACTACAATTAAGTGAAGATTATCACCCGGTATGGTTTCCTATTAACCACCTGCCGGATTTGATATTTGATCATAATGAAATGGTAGAGCTTGCCAAAGAAAAGCTGAGATATAAAGCAGCGTTGCACCCTCTACTTTTTGAGTTATTGCCGCCAAAGTTTACGGTACCTCAGTTGCAAAACCTTTATGAATGCGTGTATGATGTTGTATTTGATAAAGGTAACTTCAGCAGGAAGGTATTATCAACAGGGCTCCTGATTAAACAAAAGGACAAGGATAAACTGAACTCAAAAAAGGGCGCGTATTATTTTAAACTGGACATGAAGAAATACAATGCAAACTTTCATGCGTTCCTCAATTTCATTCCCAAACCGGATGCCTTAAAAACCGGGCGATAGCCTGAAATACTTCCCCGGGCGGTGAAGTTTTTTCTTTGAGATTAGTAATAATTGTTTTTTTGACAATTAAAAAAGATATATCTTAGCCGGAGCATCCCGGTAATGGGATTTATAAAGATTGCATGTTGAATATTTGAATAGCATCAGAATTATTGCCATATAGTTTGTTACAGGTTTGCCGTATAAATACAGCACCGGCATAATACGATCATCATCTCATTTTCTATAAACAACAAACAATGAAAAGAAAGCTCCGGTCTTTAGTTGCATGCTTGTCTTGCTGCGGAATTGCGTTTGCTCAAAATACTGCTGTACTTGATGCAACTGCTGCCAAAGAAAAAATCAGCCGTCATATATACGGTCATTTTGCAGAACATCTTGGTCATTGTATTTATGGCGGATTTTATGTAGGAGATACTTCTGCAATACCTAATACCAATGGTGTTCGTAATGATATTATTGATGCACTAAAAAAATTAAAGATCCCCAATCTTCGCTGGCCGGGCGGTTGCTTTGCCGACACCTATCATTGGAAAGATGGCATCGGCCCTAAGGACAAAAGACCTGCTATGGTAAATAAGTGGTGGGGCGGCGTAACTGAAGACAATAGTTTTGGTACACATGATTTTTTAAACATGTGTAAACTGATCGGAACAGAACCTTACTTGGCGGGAAACGTTGGCAGTGGTGAAGTGCAGGAACTTGCAGATTGGGTGCAGTATGTAAACTTTGACGGGAAAAGCCCGATGAGTGATCTGCGTCGCAATAACGGCCAGGAAAAAGCATGGAATGTAAGAATATGGGGAGTGGGTAATGAGGCATGGGGTTGTGGTGGTAATATGCGCCCGGAATATTATGCTGATATATTTCGCAAATATGCCACGTTTATGAGTGACTGGGAAAATACCGGTGGCCTTATGCGTATTGCTTCCGGTGCCAGCGATGCGGATTATCACTGGACGGAGACTTTGATGAAGAATATACCCCTGGGAATGTTGGGCGGTGTGGCGCTTCATCATTATTCTGTAATTGGATGGAATAAAAAAGGACCATCTGTAGACTTCACCGAGGATCAATATTTTACTACCATGAAAGAAGCCTTGTTGATGGATTCGTTGATCATCAAACATGCTGCTATTATGGATAAGTATGACCCTAAAAAGAAAGTGGCTTTGGTGGTTGATGAATGGGGCGGCTGGTATGATGTGGAGCCGGGTACCAATCCTGGTTTCCTGTATCAGCAGAATACCATGCGTGACGCAATGATTGCCGGTGTTACTCTAAACATCTTTAACAATCATGCAGACCGTGTAAGAATGGCAAATCTTGCACAAACAGTAAACGTATTGCAGGCCGTGGTATTAACAGATAAAGAGAAGATGATACTTACGCCAACCTATCATGTAATGGAGATGTATAATGTACACCAGGATGCTAAGCTGATACCTCTTGCTGTTAAGACAAAAGATTATATTTTCCAGGGTAAGAAACTCCCTGCAGTTTCCGGTTCAGCATCTAAAGACAGCGCTGGTGTAACGCATCTTTCACTGGTAAACATCGATACAAAAAATGCACAGGAAATAACTGTAAATCTCAAAGGTGGCAGTTATGTTTCTGTATCAGGCAGAATTCTTTCTTCCGGTAACTTACAGGATCATAACAGCTTTGAAAATCCTGATAAAATAAAACCACAGTCATTTACAGGCGCATCTTTAAAAGCAGGAACGCTCTCTGTAAAGCTTCCACCATTTTCGGTTGTGGTACTTGAATTAAAATAAACGCGTCATTACTGTTATATAAGTAGTTGTAAAAAATCAAACGAATACCAGCAATATGAAAAAGTATTATCGCATTTATTGTTTGCTTGCATCAGCAATGCTTGGTTTATCAGTACATGCGCAAAATGTATTTACCATAAAAGCGAATGAATATAAAGCAGATATTCAGCCAACCATGTGGGGCGTTTTCTTTGAAGATATCAACCTGGGTGCAGATGGTGGTATTTATGCAGAACTGGTAAAGAACCGGTCTTTTGAGTTTAATAAACCATTGATGGGATGGACCATACAGCGTAAGAAATTTGTTGAAGGAGAAGTGCTGGTTCAAAACCGCAAAAGTGAGGATGCTGCCAACCCTCGTTATATCACGGTTACGGCAGATAATGCAGGCAAAGGTGATCTTGGATTAACCAATGAGGGTTTTCGCGGGATGGGAATAAAGCAGGGAGTTCGATATGATTTCTCTGTGATGTACAGGCAGCAAACAGCAGGTGTAAAATTGCACGCAGAGCTGGTAGATTCTACCGGGAAAGTTTTGGGTGAGGCTGTATTGGCTCCATCAGAAACCGGTGCGGAATGGCATAAGCAGGCAATAAGTTTTAATCCCTCATCAACAGCATTAAAAGCAAAGTTGAATATCTGGTTTGAAGGATCGGGTAAGATAGATGTAGATATGATCTCTCTCTTTCCCGGTGATACATGGAAGAACAGGCCTGGCGGTATGCGTGCAGATATGATACAAATGCTCGCTGATATGAAGCCTGGTTTTATTCGCTTCCCGGGCGGATGTATTGTAGAAGGTATTGACCTTAATAACCGCTATCAATGGAAAAAAACTTTGGGGCCGCTGGAAAGCAGGCAACTGATCATGAATCGCTGGAATGTTGAATTTGCTCATCGTCCCGCACCTGATTATTTTCAAACCTTTGGACTTGGTTTTTACGAATATTTTCAACTGGCGGAAGATATCGGTGCATCACCTTTGCCCATTTTAAATTGTGGGATGGCCTGCCAGTTTAATACTGCTGAAGTAGTGGCTATGGATGAGCTTGACCCTTATGTTCAGGATGCGCTTGATCTTATAGAATTTGCGAATGGCGACGCTACAACCAAATGGGGTAAGGTTCGTGCTGATATGGGACATCCGGCATCTTTCAATTTGACCATGATGGGTGTGGGAAATGAAAACTGGGGCCCTCAGTATGTGGAAAGGTTAAAAGTGTTTACAAAGGCAATCAAGGAGAAATATCCCTCCATTAAACTGGTTAACAGCTCAGGCACAGACCCGGACGGAGAAAGATTTAATTACCTGAACAATGAGCTTCGTGCAATGAATGCTGATATCATTGATGAACATTACTACCGCAAGCCTGAATGGTTTTTTGCCAATGCAAAGCGTTATGATAATTATCCAAGAAATGCGTCCAAAATATTTGGTGGTGAGTATGCGGCTCAAAGTGATAAGACTGTAAGTGTTGATAACCGTAACTGCTGGATTACCGCTTTGTCTGAAGCTGCTTTTATGACTGGCCTCGAACGTAACGCTGATGTTGTATCAATGGCTTCGTATGCGCCGTTATTTGCACACGCTGATGGATGGCAGTGGACACCTGATCTTATATGGGTGAATAACCTGCAATCATACGGTACTCCTGATTATTATGTACAGAAACTTTTTTCTCTGTATAAAGGAAATAAGGTTGTTCCTATTACACTAAATAAGGAAGTCGTTGCTGGTCAGGACAGTCTTTATGCAAGCGCCAGCATAGATACTACAGCCAATGAATTAATTATTAAAATTGTAAATGCTTCTGCGAGGGCTACGCAGAATACCCTGGCGATAGATGGTGTAAAGAAAACAGCGGCAAAAGCGATACAGACTGTTTTAAAAAGCGATGAGCTTTATGCGGTAAATACTTTTGATAAACCGCAGAATATTGCGCCACAGGAAACTGAAATCTCAGTAAAAGGAAAAAAGATCAGCTTACAATCTGCACCTTATTCTTTTAATGTGATTAGGGTTAAGCTTCAGTAAATTGATCGGAGATTATCGTCAAAAAAATATATGCATGATGAGGTTGATCGGATATAGTATTTGCCTGTTGCTGATGAGTACGGCAGCACTAAGCCAACCTTCGTCTGCTATTTCTGTACATGATCCGGTAATGATCAAACAGGACAGCATTTACTATCTCTTTTGTACTGGAGTTGGCATTACGGTATGGTCTTCTCCTGATCTTAAAGCATGGAAAAAAGAAGCACCCGTTTTTGCAAAACCACCACAATGGGCACTTGCAGAGATTGCAGGATTTAAAGATCATATCTGGGCGCCGGATATCAGCTATCATAACGGGCTTTACTATTTATATTATGCAGTTTCAGCTTTTGGCAAGAATACTTCCTGTATCGGCCTGGCAGTGAATAAAACACTCAACCCATCATCTCCTGATTTTCATTGGGAAGATAAAGGCAAAGTAATAGAGTCTGTTCCCGGACGTGATATGTGGAATGCTATCGATCCCAACTTGATCATAGACGAGCAACAGCATGCATGGCTAAGCTTTGGATCATTCTGGAACGGGATAAAACTTGTTGCATTAAACGATAGCCTTAATGCCCTTGCCGAACCTCAGCGCTGGTATACGATTGCATCCCGCAAAAGGAGTTTTGGCCTTTCGGATTCGTTGGCCGGTGACGCAGCTATTGAAGCTCCTTTCATTTTCAGAAAGAATGAGTTCTATTATCTTTTTGTTTCTTTCGATTATTGTTGCCGGGGCGAGAAAAGTACTTACAAGATGATGGTTGGCCGAAGCAATAAGGTATATGGTCCCTATATAGATAAAGAAGGTAAGGCTTTAGCTGAAGGCGGCGGCTCACTGGTGTTGCAGGGAAATACAAAATGGCACGGGGTAGGTCATAATGCCGTGATAAAGGTTAATGCAGATGATTACCTTGTCTTTCATGCATATGATGCCGCCGATAATGGAAAAAGTAAGCTTCGCATGGAAAAAATAGACTGGGTTGATGGTTGGCCAGAAGTGCATCCTGTCGATCAATAAAAACATAAATTGCACAGAATGGGAACTCGTGATAGTAAGACAGGTTAATATCTGTTTATAAATGGATGATAAGCGAATAATTGTCCAGGTAATATCTTTTTAAATTGCCTTAAATTTTTTGTGATGAAAAGAATCGTGTTTTTGCTGGCTATGGTGATGCCGGCAATAATTTTGTCAGCGCAGGATTATCCCATTAAACCGGTGCCATTTACTGCTGTAAAAGTAACGGACCATTTTTGGGCGCCACGCATCATGCGTAACTACAAAGTAACCATTCCTATTGCGCTGGAACAATGTTATAAAACAGGAAGGGTAGATAATTTCCTGATCGCCGGCAAACTAAAAACCGGCAAGTTTAAAACAGAATACCCTTTTGATGATACAGATATTTACAAGATTATTGAAGGCGCCAGTTATTCTTTGCAAACCTTTCCTGATGCTGCATTAGAGGCACAGGTAGATTCACTTATCTATTATATTACCAAGGCGCAGGAACCTGATGGTTATTTGTATACCAATCGTACAATCGCAAAGGATAGCACAGAGTTGCATCCATGGGCCAGCCCCCGGCGTTGGGAGAAAGATCCTGACCTAAGCCATGAGCTGTATAATTGCGGGCACCTGTATGAAGCCGCTGTTGCACATTATCTCGCAACAGGGAAAAAGACTTTGCTGAATGTGGCCATTAAAAATGCCAACCTGGTTTATCATGATTTTATTGAGCGCGGACTTAAATATTATCCCGGCCATCAGATTGTAGAAATGGGTCTTGTAAAAATGTATCGTGCAACCGGTGATAAAAAATACCTGGAGCTGGCAAAATACTTTCTTGATATACGGAAAAATGGTACCGAGTATAACCAGGCACAGGTACCTGTAACTGAGCAAACAAAAGCTGTAGGGCATGCGGTACGTGCAACCTACATGTACAGCGGCATGGCTGATGTGGCCGCACTTACCGGTGACAAAAGCTATATTAATGCTATCGATGCCATTTGGCATGATGTGGTCGATCATAAACTTTACATAACCGGAGGAATAGGAGCAGAAGCTGGTCATGAAGGTTTTGGCCCTGATTATGCATTACCCAATATGAGTGCTTACAATGAAACCTGCGCTTCTATTGGTAATATTTACTGGAATTACCGTTTGTTTTTACTTCATGGCGATGCTCAGTATTATGATGTGCTGGAACAGATTCTTTACAATGGCATGATCTCCGGGGTTTCCGTAAAAGGTGACCGGTTCTTTTATCCTAACCCGCTTGAATCTATGGGGCAGCATGCACGGAGTGAATGGTTTGGTTGCGCCTGTTGTCCAAGTAATGTTTGCCGTTTTATACCTTCTGTTCCTGGTTATATGTATGCAACGGCAGCCAATCGCATCTATGTAAATTTATTCATTCAAAGTAAAGCATCTATAGACTTTGGTAATAGTAAAGTTTCCCTGGAACAACAAACCAATTACCCGTGGAATGGAGATGTTAATTTCACGGTCAATCCGTCAACTGTGAAAGCATTTGATCTTGCATTGCGCATTCCTGCCTGGTTAAGTAATGCACCTGTGCCTGGCGGCTTATATGCATTTGAAAAACCTGAAACCCAAAAGTTCCAGGTTAATGTAAATGGCAAACCTGTGAAATATGCAACGCAGAATGGTTATGCCATCATCAATCGTAAATGGGGCAAGGGAGATAAGGTGGAGTTTAAAATGCCGATGGACGTACGCTATGTTAAAGCAAATAACAAGGTAACTTCAGATGATGGCAGGGTGGCTTTGCAACGTGGGCCGCTTGTGTATTGTTTTGAGTGGCCAGATAATAAAGACGCATCAGTAAGGCACCTGTTATTAAAAGATGATAATACCACAAGCACAGTATATGATGCAAGCCTGCTGGATGGCGTTGAACTTATTAAAACTTCTGCCCGTACACCCGTGATCACCGCAGACGATAAGGTACAGGAAAAAGAGGAAACTGTTACCGCGATTCCTTATTATGCCTGGGCTAACCGCGGGGTAGGGGATATGAGCGTTTGGGTGGCTGATAAACCCGGTGCTGTGGTTCCTTTGCCTCCGCCAAGTACCGCTTCTAAAAGTAAGGTAAGTGCTTCTTATGTTACCAAAGCACTTCGCTCAATAAACGATCAGTTGGAACCGGCAAACTCACATGATGGCAGTATCCCGTATTACCATTGGTGGCCTAAAAAAGATACCGTTGAATGGGTGCAATACGATTTTGAAAAATCGGCTACTGTTTCAAAGACCCAGGTATATTGGTTTGATGATGGTCCCTGGGGAGGTTGTCGCATTCCGGCTGCGTGGCAGGTGTTGTATAAAGATGCAGATGGCTCATGGAAAGAAGTAAAATCAACACATACTGACAGCATTTCAAAAGACATATTTAATACCATAGAATTTGAACCGGTAAATACAACGGCCATTCGTTTGGTTGTTCAATTAAGCAAAGAGCATTCCGCAGGTATTATGGAATGGAAGGTTGAATAACATTATTGCAAAATGTAATTACTGCTTACAAAATTTAAAAGGCAATCGTAAGGGAAATAAACCATTACAATTGCCTTTTTAAATACTTTTATCGATAACAAACTGCTATAAATCTCCCTTCTTCAACTCATTTACTGCGTAATCACAGGCTCTTGCGGTTAACGCCATATACGTTAAAGATGGATTTTGGCAAGCCGAAGAAGTCATACAACTTCCATCGGTAATGAACACATTCTTTACATCATGCATCTGGTTGTATGCATTTAATACGGATGTTTTTGGGTCTTTACCCATCCTGGCGGTTCCCATTTCATGTACGCATGCTCCTCCAACAGGTGTATAATCAAACCCGCTTATATTCTTAAATCCTGTTTTTTCCAGCATTTCTACAGCGCTGTCACGCATGTCTTTACGCATTGCTTTCTCGTTGTTCTTAAACTCGAAATTTATCTTTACCATTGGCATGCCCCATGTATCCTTTTGGTCTTTGTCCAATGTTACCCTGTTATCTTCATAGGGTAATGTTTCCCCCCATGCACTCATCCATATTGTCCATAATCCGGGGCTTGTTAACTGGGCTTTAAAGTTTTTGCCAAAGCCAGGAAGATCATTCATTCTGTCACTCCATCCTTGTCTTTCCGCGTCACCCTGATATCCAAATCCTCGTATATAATCTTTATTCTTTGTAGCGTCATTGATATTTCTAAACCTTGGAATGTAAATTCCGTTAGGGCGGCGTCCTTTGTAGTATTTATCTGTCAGTCCGAAAAATTGCGCTTCAGCGCCAACCCTGAAATGATGGTCCATCAGGTTTTTTCCAATCTGTTCACTTGAATTCCCCAATCCAGACGGAAATGTAGCCGAGGTTGAATTAAGAAGAATTGCCGTTGTGCCTATGGTAGAAGCATTTAAGAAAATAATCCTTGCATAAAATTCATGCGATTGTTTGGTTTCTGCATCAATGATCCTTATACCGCTGGCTTTTTGTGTTTGCGTATTATAGATGACTTCTGATACTATAGAAAAAGGCCTGACGGTAAGATTGCCGGTATTAAGCGCCGCGGGAAGTGTTGCCGCATTACTGCTGAAATAGCCACTAAACGGGCAGCCACGTTTGCAAAGGTTACGATACTGGCAAGGCCCTCTTCCATTCCAGCCACGGGTTAAATTTGCGGTGCGGGCAATGGTAATAATCCTGTCTTTATATTGTTTTTTTATTTGATCTCTGAAATGTTGTTCAAGAAAGTTCATTTCCATCGGGGGAAGAAAGTTTCCGTCCGGCAAGTGGCTTAATCCCTCCGCCTGGCCACTGATGCCTGCAAAATTTTCAACGTAGCTGTACCAGGGTGCAAGGTCTTTATATCTTACAGGCCAGTCAACCGCAATTCCATCTTTGGCGTTTGCTTCAAAATCAAGATCACTCAGCCTGTAGCATTGACGGCCCCAGGTGAGTGAGCGGCCTCCTACCTGGTACCCCCTGATCCATTGAAAGGCTTTTTCCTGTATATACGGATGCTCTTTATCTCTTACAAAAAAATGTTTACTGCTTTCATCATAAGCGCTGCAACTGCTTTGTATGGGATTCTCTCTTTTGTCTTGTTCAGTTGGTACCAGCAGATTCTTAAAATCCCATGGATTGGCGGTGGCCGTCGGGTAATCTTTAATGTGCTCCACATTCCGGCCCCGTTCAAGCAACAGCACCTTTAGGCCCTTCTCACACAATTCCTTAGCAGCCCATCCGCCGCTAATACCCGATCCAACAACAATTGCATCGTAAGTAATATCTGTATTCTTTTTGGTGTTAAGATTAGGTATTGAATCTCCCATAGCTTTTTTCAGCTTTATAATTATAGCAGATGAATGAAAAGTTTAATTGGTGCTCCATGATTTTTGACCGGGCTGTAAACCTGTATTTTCAAATTTGCCTGGTATGTAATCATATACAAGCCCTTGAGTGGCCCCTTTTTGGGAACTGCAGTAGGCTGTTACCGTGTAATTTCTAAGGGTGGTAAAAAATGAATGTCCCAATAAACGTTGTTGTACTTTGCCTGCCAGCCCTTTATAGGGGTTTCCTTCCTTTTCAAAATGTAAAAGAATATTTTCTCTTTGATCCGCGTTGCAGTCCACAAAAGATTTATCGTATTTACTGATGGTATACTTTTCCAGGTCTTCAAGCCCTTGCAAAAATCTGTTCTGAGATTTTGTATCAGTGCATTCTTTTACCAACATTACCAGGTAAGCACCCACACCGGCTTCTTTTGCCCCGGGGGTATCAGTTTCCGGGATAATCGTTTCTGCAAGCTCGTTTAACAACGGTTGCTTGCGATCTAATAAATCCAGGTGAGGTTTTTTATGAAGCGAATAAAATTTGTATCCCGTAAAAACAGAGGTAATCCCACCCAAGGAAACAAGCAGATTAACAATAGCTTTCCTGCGGTTCATGTAATGGGTTTATGGGAATAAAATAAATAAATGTTGCACAAACAATTAATAAGTTTGCAAAGTTTAAGAAATATGGTCTAATAAACAATATTTTTGCGCAACCCTTTAAACACCTTTAATTTTTATCAATGATTCAAACTGCCCTGGGAGTATTGCTGTGGTTGGGGATTTTTACCCTTTTTTACAGCTATCTTGGCTACGCACTGCTAACCCTAATCTTAACAAAATTGTCTTTCAAAAAGCGTCTTCACCAGATCAAAGACTTTGAACCACCGGTTACGCTTATCATTGCTGCATATAATGAGGAAAGCATCATTGAAGATAAAATTGCCAACACTTTTGCACTCGACTATCCAAAAGACAAGCTGGAAATATTATTTGTTACTGATGGGTCAAATGACAGAACCGCAGCAATCGTGTCTGGGTTTGCTGGCGTAAAGTTGTTACATAGGGATGAACGGCTTGGTAAATCAGCCGCATTAAACCGTGCAGTGCCTTTAGCTACACACGATATTGTGATTATCTGCGATGCGAACACCATGCTAAATACCTCCTGTGTACGGGAATTGGTTAAGTATTATGCTGATGAAACTGTAGGCGGTGTGTCCGGGGAGAAAAAAGTATTATCGGCAGGTGGCGTTGTGCAGCAGGAGGGTTTATACTGGAAATATGAATCTACCCTGAAAAAGATTGATGCGGGTTACCAAACCGTTGTTGGAGCGGCAGGGGAGTTGTTTTCATTTAGAAAAAAATTATGGACCACACTTGAGCAGGATACATTGCTGGATGATTTTATGGTATCAATGCACATCGTAATGAAGCGCTACCGCGTTTTGTACGAACCGGCGGCATATGCTTTTGAAACGGCTTCTGCTACGGTAACAGACGAGGCAAAACGTAAAGTGCGTATTGCTGCAGGAGGTTTCCAGTCAATTAGCCGGTTACTGCCCATGCTGAATATCTTTAAATACACACGGGCATCTTTGCTTTATATATCACACCGGGTATTGCGGTGGGCTGTATGCCCGTTTGCAATGGTATTTGTATTGGCAGCGAATTTTTTTCTTGTTTTAATGAATGGAGGCCTGGTCTATCAGCTGCTTTTAGGGGCACAGCTTCTCTTTTATGGAATCGCTTTGCTTTACAGTTTTCCTTTTATGAAAAGAATAAAAATGCCACTGGCACCTACTGTTTACTATTTTGTCTTTATGAATGTGTGCGTTATCAGAGGGTTTTTCAGGTTTTTAAAGGGTGGTCAGAAAGCGACCTGGGAGAAGGCAACGCGGCAGGTGATGATGGCGGAAAAAAGCAGTACAGTTAGCTAGGATATAGTAATCTTGGCTTTTCTGATACTTTTTATGGATGCAGGATTTCAATCATTTTTTAAGGAAAAAGGCGCTGAAATGTTTTTTTGTTAGACAAAATAAATTATTTTTGACCAACAAAATCCTCAAATCCAACATTCCAGCCTAATTCCTCTGAATCGACCGCCAGTTTCCTTTTCTTTTATTGTAAGTTAATAGTGTAAGCTGATTATTTCTTTGTAATGAACTTTCCTGTAGCTGTACAATCCTGAACATTAATACTTTTTTGAGTAAAACATATGAGCACCGAGAACTTAACATTACCCGGAAACAAACCCGTATTAAAAACGGCCAAGAAGGAATTTATTAATTACATTCATAATTTCAGGGGCCTGGCAATAATTTTTATCATTGGCGGCCACGTGGTTCTTGCGCTCAAATGGCCACCTCAATCCAGCCTTTACATTTTATTTGATACTTTTTGGGAAAACGGTTCTGTACTTTTTGTTTTTATCGCAGGTTATCTCTTTCAGCATTTATCGAAGAAGTTTGAGTATAAATCATACATCACCAAGAAAATACAAAATGTACTTTTTCCTTATTTGATCGTATCGCTGATTCCCGTTGTGTTAAGGGTTGCTTACAATTCTTTCACTGCATTTACATTAGAGCTCCATCCGGACATTGCAACCTGGAGCATATTGCACAAAACAACTTATCTGTTACTACATGGTGCACAATTACCGCAGTTATGGTTTGTGCCTATGATCTCAATATTTTATCTCTTTGCCCCGGTGTTTATATATGTAGACAGGAAACCAAAACTGTATTATTTGATTTTTCTGCTGGTATTTGTATCATTGATGGTGAAGCGTGAACCTTTTAGCGACATTCTTAAAATGTTTGTTCACTTTTTGTCGGTGTATATGTTCGGGATGTTCATGAGCAGGTATAAAACACAATACCTTGAATTTGCAAAAAGATATTGGATACTGATCAGCACGTTGACCATTGCCGCGTTTACACTCAATTTTATCTATTATTACAAATTCAACGGTCCCCTCAATTACATCCATAAAATGTTATTTTGCGGATTCTTTATTTACTGGTTGTGGCGTCTTGACAAATATATTCCAAAAGTAATGGCGTACCTGGCAGAGATTAGTTTTGGTATTTTTTTCATACACTACTATTTCATTGTTGCTTATTACTATTTTAGCGAAAAGGTTTATCGCCCTGTAATTCAGGGGAATATGTTAAACTTTATTTTGTGCTTTGGGTTTACGTTAGTTGGCAGCATGCTACTAATAAAGCTGGTAAAGAAAATATCGCCCAGGTATAGCAGAACAATTATTGGTTGTTAATAAGAGCGTTAAATCAGGTTAAACTAAATCAACTCAACTCTACAAACTTTAGACAATGGCTAACACAGAAAAAATTGCAATTATTGGATTGGGATATGTAGGCTTGCCACTGGCAATAGAATTCGCAAAGAAATACCCGGTAATAGGGTTTGATATAAATGAAAGCAGGATTGAAGAACTAAGCAATGCGGAAGATAAAACGCATGAAGCAGACCTTGAAACACTTAGCGGTGTTCTTAAAAAGAAAGATGATGAGAATAATGGGTTATTCTTTTCTTTCAGGCAGGAAGATCTAAGGTCTGCAACCGTATATATCGTAACAGTTCCAACTCCCATAGATCGCTATAATGCACCTAACCTGGTGCCGCTTATCAAGGCATCGGAAACTGTGGGAAAAGTTTTATCTAAAGGAGACATCGTTATTTACGAATCTACCGTATATCCTGGTTGTACTGAGGAAGATTGCGTTCCTGTACTTGAAAAAGCATCCGGGCTTAAGTATAATGAGGATTTTTATTGCGGATATTCCCCTGAAAGAATTAATCCCGGTGACAAAGTGAATACCCTGACCAAGATTAAAAAAGTAACCTCAGGGTCTACGCCGGAAATTGCTGTAAAAGTTGATGATTTATATAAAAGTATAGTAACGGCCGGAACACATAAAGCTTCATCCATAAAAGTTGCTGAAGCATCCAAGGCGATTGAAAATGCGCAGCGAGATGTGAATATTTCCTTTGTAAATGAGCTGGCGCTTATTTTTGATCGTATGAATATTGATACGCATGAAGTATTGGAAGCCGCAGGTACAAAATGGAATTTTTTACCATTCAAACCAGGACTGGTAGGCGGACATTGCATTAGCGTGGATCCGTATTACCTGGCACATAAAGCAGAATCACTGGGATACCACCCCCAGGTGATATTATCAGGAAGACGTGTGAACGATTATATGGGGCAGTTTGTAGCATCAAAAATCGTAAAGCTGATGATTGCAAAAGGGCATAAAATCAAAGGCTCGAAAGTGTTGATAATGGGAATCACTTTCAAGGAAAATTGCCCTGATGTAAGAAATACCAAAGTCGTTGATATACATAACGAACTTGTTCAGTTTGGTCTTAATGTAGATGTATATGATCCGTGGGCCAATGCTGAAGAAGTATATCATGAATACCAGCTACGCATTAAAGACGCAATTGAAAATGCTGAGCAGTATTCCGCGATCATTGTTGCGGTTGCCCATAAACAATTCAAAGATTTTGATTTTGAAAAAGTAAAAGAAAATGGCGCGATAATTTTTGACACAAAAGCATTTTTAAGTAAGCAGCTTGCAGATGCAAGACTGTAATAACAGGAGGAAAATCAGCTTGTGATAAAATTTACAAGCTGATTTTACACCGATTGAAAGTGGAAAAAAACAGTTTAACCAGCTTTTAATCACAGATAGGCAAAATTGTTATTTAAAAAGTTTGCGACGTACCAAAAACTGTATATATTGCACCAAATTTACAGGTTACATTAAATATATAAGACCCAGTGTAACCCCATCCTCTGGATTCCATTATTCCAATGCCTTGATAACTTATTCCTTTTTATCCTTTGAGTAAACTTTTTATTTAAAAAGTTACGATTCATGCAAATGCTTTGTAATTAGCTTCTTCTTCAAATCCTCTGAACAGAACCAAAACTATATCCTGTTTCAAACAGTTTTTTATTACAAAACACACATAAATCCTTTCATTTCAAGCATTTTGCCATGAAAACATTTACACGAATTCTCACGTTTTTGATGGTTGTTCTTGCAGGATTTTATAACCCGGCGGTGGCGCAAACAGGAGTCCTTGACCCTGGTGATCCCATCGTTGTTTATAACCCTAGTAACCCACCCACTACCCCTGCCTTTGGAACAATGGCAAAATGGGTAAAAACTAATCGCTTAAGTTGGAATACTACTTCCTACAAAGCCTACTTCTATAAGAATGTAGCGTTCCGCTTAAAGTTTCCGAAAACATATCAACACAACGTTGCCGATGGGAAGAAATATCCCATTTACGTGTTTTTTCATGGTGTTGGCGAAAAGGCCAGCAACGTGTATGACAACGAGTATCAACTTTACCATGGTGGTCAAACCCACATGGATAATGTTGATAATGGTAATTTTGATGGGTATTTATTATATATACAGAGTACAGCATCATCTGGCTCTTTTGGTGATGCCTATTATACGGTAGTAAAGGAAATCGTTCAAAACTATATTGTACCCCAGGTTAAGGGAGATATCAATAGAGTTTACATCGATGGTTTGTCCGGAGGTGGTAGTGCAGCCTGGGAGTTTACAATTAAAAACCCAACGCTTGTTGCCGCTGTTACACCTATTAGTGCGAATTCAGTTTCTAATACAAATGCAATCAATTCTTTAAAGTTTACCCCAATCTGGAATTTCCAGGGCGGTCTTGATAACAACCCGGCTCCTACAACCAGTACATATATAAGAGATAGTTATTTGAATGCTGGTGCAAACTATACATATACAGAATATCCAAATGTTGGTCACGGTTGTTGGTACAATGCCTGGGCAGAAGCGGATTACTATCCGTTTATGAACAGGGCGCATAAAGCCAACCCCTGGCCTTTGACCGGAAGAACAGAATTCTGTCCGGGAGACGCCGTTAATCTAACTCTTGGCGTTACTGCTGGATTTGATGGATACGAATGGAGAAAAGATGGCGTAACTATTAGCGGGGCAACTTCTAATACTTATGTAGCTACTGCTCTCGGAACTTATGATTGTCGTATCAAAAGAGGCACTGAGTGGTCTCCATGGTCTCCTCAGCCAGTTGTTTTAAAAATTAAATCAGCAACCGTTTCTCCAACCATACAAATTAGTGGTTTAGCAAGTAAAGTTGTTCCATCACCTGATGGAAAAACCGGCGTTACTTTAATAGTGCCGTCTGGTTATGCTGCTTACGACTGGCAGAGAACTGACAATACAACAACTTTAAGTACTCAAAATACTTTGGCAAATGCAACTGCCGGAGATTATAAAGTTAAAGTAACCGAGAAATTCGGATGTACCAGCGCTTTCTCAGATCCATTCACCGTAATTAATGCAAATGGTGCAAATGGCCCTGATGCTCCGGCCGGACTTGCAGCTACTGTACTTTCTAAAACAGAAATTAAACTGTCCTGGTCAGTTAATCCCAATGCTGCTTATGGCGCTACTAACTATGAAGTCTATCAGGCAGCATCTGCAGGTGGTCCATACGCATTGGTTAGTATAACTGCATCTAACGCAACCGCATACACGGCAACTGGTTTAACCCCAAAAACAGCCTATTATTTTAAGGTGCGTGCGGTAAATAATAATGCTGCTTCTACTGTAGCTGGACCAGCTAATGCCACTACATTATCAGACGTTTCTGCTCCTACAGCCCCAACTAATCTAAGAGCTGGTATTACTTCTCAAAGCTCAGTAGAGTTAATCTGGGATGCAGCATCAGATGATGTTGCCGTAACAGCCTATGATGTCTATATAAATAGTGTGAAATCATATGTTGTAGCTGGTGATCAAACAAGACTTACCTGCTATAACCTGTCTCAGGGCCAATCTTATACATTTGCTGTTAAGGCAAGAGATTTTGCAGGGAATGTTTCTCCATTTAGTAATCAGGTTCTTGCAGCCGCAGCTTTAAATGGGTTAAATTATAAATATTATCAAGGCACCTGGAGTACGCTGCCAGATTTTAATGCGCTAACTCCTGCTCAAACAGGTATCGTTCCAAATGTAAACCTCAACAACAGGCTAGATGAAACCAATTTTGGTTATTTATGGCAAGGATACATTAATATACCGGTAACAGGTACGTATACCTTCCAGACAAGTTCTGACGACGGTAGTAAATTATATATTGATTCAGATTATACTGCTACTGCTACTGCCAATGTTAATAATGATGGCTTACATGGTACTGTAGCTGTAAACAGCACGGCAATTACGCTTACTGCCGGGGTACACAAATTCGCGGCGACCTTCTTCCAGCAAGGTGGAGGTTATGTAATGAATATATTGTGGAAAACACCACAAACAAATGGTCAATTTGTAACAATACCAGATAGCGCATTTGCCCAGGTGGTTTCTTCTCCTGGCCCCGTTCCTGCCGTGCCAAGCAATTTAACTGCAACCGCAGTTTCTTATAAGCAAATCAATCTGAGCTGGAATGATAATAGCAATAACGAAATTGCATTTGAAATATATCGTTCTACATCAATGTCCGGAACATTTACAACTATTGGTCGCGCACTTGCCAATCAAACAACGTTTGTAGATACCCTGGTACAGCCCGTAACAAAATACTTTTATAAAATAAAAGCCATTAACCAGAACGGTGCATCCAAATTCAATGGAGAAGACAGCTCATCCTTATTGTATAATTACTACGAGGCTAATTCGTTTAGCAGTGTAGATAACATGAGTACGCTTACGCCGTTCGAAACAGGCAGGATCAATAATTTTGATATAAGTGTAAGAAACAGGGATGTGAATTATGGAATTACCTATGATGGATATATTAATATACCAACAGCAGGTTCTTATACTTTTTATACCTCAAGTGATGACGGAAGCAAATTGTTCATCGATGGAACAGCAGCAGCCAACCTTGTAGTAAACAATGATGGTGCACATGGCGTACAAGAGAGGTCTGGTGCAAAAACTTTGACAGCCGGACTTCACAGTATCCGGGTTTCATTCTACCAGGCAGGTGGCGGACAGTCTTTGAGTGTATCATACCAGGGGCCTAGTCTCACGAAGAGAGTTATACCGGATAGTGTTTTAAATATTCCTCCGGTTAGTGCTACAACCCAGGCATTACCTGGAAGCCCTGCTGTTCCAACCAACTTTACAGTTGCAGCTCAAAGTACTTCTAAGGTACTTACCAGCTGGAGTTACAGTGGAACACCGGTGACTGGATTTGAACTATACCGCTCCAGTGGAAATAATCAAAACTATGCGCTCTTAACAACAGTACCTGCTGCAACTGGTACAATTAGCTACGCAGATAGCGGGCTGTTTGCAAATGCAGTATACTATTATAAGGTAAGGGCGATAAATGAAGGTGGTTATTCTGCATATACTTCAGAAGCTTCAGCAACTACACTTAATAATGTGCCTGTAGCTGCTGCTCTTCCTAATAAGAGCGTGAGATATGACACTCAGTTGCAGGTAAATTTCACGGCAACAGATACAGATAATGAGCAACTGACTACAATAATCAGTAACCTGCCTTCATTCGGTAGCTTCCTTTCTACCGGCAATGGCACGGCAACGATTACTTTTAGTCCTACTGCTGCTGATCAGGGTGTATATAATAACATTACTGTTACTGTAAATGACCAGCATGGTGGAACTACTTCAAGGAGCTTTAACCTTACTGTAAATGATAACTACAACCCTGTTATCACTGGAACTAATACGGTAAGTATAAACGAAGGAACTACATCTTCTCTTACACTGAACGCAAATGATCAGAACGCAGCTGATGCTATTACATGGAGCTTCACAGGGTTGCCTTCATTCATTACGACAAATGTTTCTGGTACCGGTTCTACAAGTGCTGTTACTTTCAACATTAAACCTGGCTTCTCTGACTTTGGTACTTATAGCTTTACTGCCAGTACTTCTGACGGAAGAGGCGGTTCTGATGATAAGATAATTACTGTAACAGTTAACGATGTTAACCCCAACAGAAAAATCTACGTTAATTTCAAAGATGTTGCAGGTACCAACGCTACCGGATATTGGAATAACTTAAATGCCTCTCCGACAATCAATAAAGTATTTAGCAGTTTCACTGATGATGCTGGTGTAGCTACTACTGTAGGATTGAAGATTATGACCAACTGGCAGAATGTGCCAACTCCAACAGGCACTACTGGCGTAAATACAGGCAATAACAGCGGTGTTTATCCTGATGCGGTGATCAGCACTTTCTACTGGACAAACGTTAAACAAACATTCAAGATTACCGGTTTAGATACTTCTTCACTGGTAAAATATAAATTGACATTCTTTGGCAGCAGAGGCGGCGTAACTGATAATCGTACTGCACAGTATACAGTAAACGGTACAAGTGTAACACTTAACGGTTCTGGTAATTCAACTAATACGGTATTTATAACTAATCTGAAAGCTGCTACGGATAGCTCTTTATCTGTAGATATTCAACCCGCAGCAGGCTCAACAGCGTTCAGTTATATTAATGCATTAGTAATTGAAAGACTTTATGATGATCAGACAGCTCCTGTAGCGCCTAAAAACTTTAATGTAAGCCTTACATCAAAACTTACGTCTGGTCTTACCTGGGATGCTGTAGCTTATAATGATAATGGTTATCAGATTTATCGTTCAACTACGCCTGATACAAGCAATTATACTTTAATTGCAACTACTGCTGCAAAAGCAAACAGCTATGTTGACAGTCTTGTATCCGGCAACTTTGTATACAATTACAAGGTGAGAGCTGTGAATTCTTATGGTACATCTCCTTATACTGATATTAAGCAGATTGCTATACCTAACAGACCGCCTGTGCTTGCAGCGATCAGCAGTCAGGTAGTTAGAGGCGACCAGTCAGTAACAGTTGCATTATCCGCAACTTATGATGCGAATAACACCGTTGCTTTATTAGCGACTTCTCTTCCATCATTTGTTACTTTAACAGATAATGGAAACGGCACCGGTTCACTTACCATTGCTCCTACAAATTCACAACTTGGAACGTATACAGGTACAGTAACGGCTAAGGATAATCATAATTCAACAAGCACACAAAGCTTTACAATTACCGTGAAGGATAAAGACCTTACCAATGTATATGTAAACTTTAACCAAACTTTCCCCGAACCTTTACCGTGGAATAGTTTCAATAGTGCTCCAAATGCCAATGTTGCTATTACCAATCTGAAGGATGATTCAAATACAGGTACAGGAATGAATATTACCTTGTTAGATGCATGGACAGCTGCCAATGAAGTTGGTGCCGTTACTGGCAATAACAGTGGTGTATTCCCTGATAATGTAATGAAAACAGCCTATTACGAACAAACAACAAATGTGAAGCGTATTAAATTGAGCGGTTTATCTACTTCCCGTAAGTATAACCTGGTTTTCTTTGGCAGCCGTATAGCAAGCGATACAAGAATTACCAAGTACACAGCAGGGGGACAAACTGTTCAGATAAATACTGCAAATAATACCAGTACAACAGCACAGATCAACGGTTTATCACCGAATGCAAGTGGTGAAATTGAAATCACTGTTGTAAAAGATGCAGCAGCACCATACGCTTATATTAATGCACTTGTTATTCAATCATACGCTTCTACAGGTATTCCTTTAGCCCCATCTACTTTGGTTGCAACTGGAATCTCTAAGAGCAGCATTAAGTTAGCATGGGCTGATCGTTCGGATAATGAAACGGGGTTTGAAATATCACGCTCAACATCATATAATGGTACATTTACGGTAATTGATTCTGTAGCTGCTAATGTTACTACTTATACCAATACCGGCCTTGGACAAAATAGCAAGTTCTTTTACAGAGTAAGAGCAAAAGCAGCAGCAGGTAATTCCAGCTATAGTAATATAGCCGCCGGCGCAACTTTCTCTTACCTTGTTTCTATTAACTTCAACAGGGATCAACCTGCAGGTGCACCATGGAACAATACCAATAATGTTCCGTCTCCTGGTGATGCTTATCAAAACTTTGTAAATGATATCAATACAGCCAGCGGCATTAACCTGACCATTGTTGATAACTTTACAGGAGATAACTCTCTGGGTATGAATACTGGTAACAATAGTGGTATTTATCCGGATAATGTAATAAGAAGTGCATGGTTTACAGACGCTGGCTCTGTAGCTAAAATTAAAATTGATGGATTGAACCAGGCATTTGCATATAACTTTGTATTCTTGGGTAGCCGAAATGGAAACGGAGATGCAATAGACAGGACAACTATCTACACAATTGGCACTAAGACAGCTTCTTTGAATGCAACAAATAACATATCTCAAATTACACAGATATTAAATGTAACACCTGATGAGAATGGTGCAGTGTTCATCACTATCCAGAACGGTCCAAATTCACCATTCGGGTATTTGAACTCACTAGTAATACAGGCTTACAGTTCACTCGATAGTACGGTAACACAGCCTGTATATCAAAGAATAGTAAACAAAACAAACAGTGGTGCAACAAATGTTTATGTACCAGGTACAACTGCCCGCAGTAAAATGGAGAAACTTGATATCTTTAGCGCTGTAACGGCATCTGCCTTCCCTAATCCTTTCGTAGATGATATCACTGTAAGATTATCATTGGCAAAAGCGGTGGATAAATTACAGCTAGTGTTAAGGGATGTGAAAGGGCATGCAATATTCGCTAAAGATTTGAGGAATGTTCCTCAGGGAGTTAGTCAGCAGAAATTGGGTGTAAATGGCAGAAGCCTGGCATCCGGAGAATATTTTATAGAAGTAATAGGATTGCCTGATAGTAAGAAGGCAGTAGTGAAGGTTTTGAAGTAGTTTTTTCCAAGCGTGGAACAGCCTGAACAACTGTTCCATGCTTTTCCTGAATATAACAACAAAAGCAAATTAAATGGAATTCTCTTATTTATTCAGTGCGCTAAAACGGCGCAAATGGGTTATTGTCATTTGCGTTGCAGTAGCAGTAGTAGCTGCTTTTCTCTTTACCCTTAAAGCGAAGAAAGAGTACAAGTCGATGGCCCAGTTTTCAACAGGGTTCACGCTTGGTGAAGAAATGAAATTATCTAAAGAGGTATTTAATGTGCCTGAGATAGATATTAAATTTAATAACGTTATAGAGAATATTACTTCTCCCAAAGTTATTAGTCTCCTCTCTTACAGATTAATGCTACATGATCTTCAAACTGGTAAGCCATTTACCATTCTTGAGGAAAAAGACAAGCAAAAGCCTGAGTATCAAAAAGTTAATAAACAAAAGGCGATTGCAACCTTAAATTCCGCGCTTAATTCAATGCAATTGCTTTCCACAACAAATGCAGATGAGAAAGCATTACTTGATTACCTTGAATTATATAAATATGATATTGAATCAGTAAGAAAACAAGTTCAGGTTACAAGATATCAGCGTACAGACTATATCAATATCATTTACACTTCTCATAACCCCGATCTTTCTGCATATTCTGCAAATACCCTTTTCACGGAATTTATTGACTATTACGGGAACACCAAAAAAAACCGTGCTGACGGATCAATTACTAATCTGGATTCCCTGGTGAAGCAAAAAAAGACGTTATTAGATCAACGAATCCTTGAGAAAACCAAATTCATGTCTTCACAAAATGTCCTGGATGTAGGCATTGAAGGCTCAAATAAATTAAGCCAGATCAGCAGTTTTGAAACTAGTCTTATTGAAGAAAAAAGCAACCAGCAAAATCTTTCCTATCGCGTTAAGCAGTTGGATAATCTGATAGAAAATGCCAGATCTAACGGACTTACTTCTGTGGTTGCCCCTAAAACTACAAGCAATGCTGGTGATAACGATGATTATATTTCTTTAAGAAGACAGCTCAATGATCTTTCCAGCCAATACATACAAGGCGGCAGTAGTGATCCTGAATTGAAGAAAAAAATTGACAATGTTAAGCTGAACCTTGCAAAAGTAAAAGTAACAGAAAGCACTTCGGGAGACGCTGTGGTTGGTGATAATGGTGGAAAAATTTCACTGGATCAGTTGATTCAAAAGAAAATTGAGGCAGAAGGGCAGCTGAGAGCATCTACCCAGAAAGTAGCTTCAATGCAAACCAAACTTAATGAATTGTATGGTGGTTTAAATGGGATGGCAGCAAAAGGGGCCAATATTGAACAGTTAGACAAAGAAATACAACTAGCATCCTCTGAATATACTGCTGCAAAAGAACAGTACAGTCTTGCACAAAACTTAAATGAAGCGGTACCAGTTAATTTCAAGCAAACACTTCTGGGAGAACCTGCTATCAAACCAGAGCCATCCAAGAGGTTGATCACCATCGCTTTGGCCGGGTCTTGCGCATTGCTGTTAAGTAGCCTTGTATTAATCTTTACTGAATATATTGACCGGTCAATTAAAACGCCAACTCAGTTTAACAGACTTACCCATCTGAATTTACTGGGTTCTGTAAACTGGGTAAAATTTCAGGATGGGATACTTGAAACTGTTTCCTTGACTGATGTAAAAGAGGGAAATAGGGAAAATACCTTTCGGGAGTTACTAAGAAAGATAAGATATGAACTTGAAAATAGTAACAAGAAGATCTTCTTGTTTACCAGTACGGAACCAAGACAGGGAAAGACAACCCTAATTCAGGCAATTGCTTACAGTTTGAGTTTGAGCAAGAAAAAAGTATTGATTATAGATACTAACTTTTGTAATAATGATATTACCGTTGCAATCAATGCAAACCCGGTACTGGAGAAATTTTATGTAAATGGCAAACCTTTTGAAATTAACGATGCCAAAAAGTTGATAACGAAAACATCGGCTGAAGGTGTGGATGTTATCGGGTGCCAGGGTGGAGACTATACGCCTGCTGAAATCCTTCCTAAAAATCACTTATTGAATTACCTGGGACAATTAAAAGAAGAATACGACTTTATTTTTCTTGAAGGAGCTCCATTGAATGACTATACTGATACCAAGGAGCTTTTACGTTTTGCGGACAGTATTGTTGCGGTATTCTCAGCCGAAAAAATCCTGTCTGAGGCAGATCGCGAATCAATACGGTTCCTTCAGGCAAACAAAGAAAAATTTCTTGGAGTAATCCTGAATAAAGTACAGGAAGAAAATCTGGATTTGTAATTCATAATTTCAGGTAATGATTTTCCAGTTCAATAGTTATAAGCTGGGTGAAGTAAACACCAGCGCACCTAAACCTTTAGTTACCCAGGCATCCCGTTTATCATGGGTTGATCATGCCAGGGGAATGGCCATCATGCTGGTGGTATACCGGCACGTAGTGGTTGGAATGCAAAGAGCAGATATTGCAGTAAGCAGCCTGATGTATAATATTCAGGAGGTTTTTTTCAACTTCAGGATGCCTGTGTTTTTTGTATTATCCGGTGTATTTGTTGCAGGTGGCCTTAAGAAAAAAACAGCCGGTAACATAGCATTAAATAGGGTGTATACTATTTTGTACCCTTACTTGCTATGGGCTTGTATTAATATATTACTGCAGGTTTGTTTTTCGCAGTTTACAAATACAAAAAGAACACTGCTGGATCTGCGTTACATAATCACGCAGCCAAGGGAAGTGGATCATTTATGGTATTTATTAGCTCTTTTCAATACAAGCATACTTTATCTGTTAATTGGCAGGGTAGTAAAGCCATTATGGTTAAATGTTATCATTGCCCTCGGACTGCACTGTTTGTCTTTTTATCTAAAAGACTATAGCCTCTTTTCTGATATGTTTTTTTACTATGGCTATTTCTTTACCGGTGTAACGCTATCCCAGTTTTTATTAGATGCAGATAAAAGAGAAAACATTTTGGCAACTGGCAACCTGAAATGGGTGCTTCCGTTTTTTATTGCCGGACAAGTGTTCTGGTTTACGCATAGAACACAGGAAGAAATTTATCAATTGCTTTTTTTCGTGATAAACCTGGTTGCCTGTTACATGGTTTTTATCTTGGCTAAACAGATATCGAAAAGCAGCAGGAATAACTGGCTGTCTTATCTTGGTAAGCATTCACTATATATTTACATATTGCACGTTCCGATAGCTGCTGTGATAAGATCATTTTTGATGAGAGCTGGGGGTAATTTTAACGAATGGGTCTTTCTTTTTATATGTTGGACCGGAGGTTTATTAATTCCTATTGCATTGTACAGATCTTTGAAAGGACTTGGGTTTAACAGATTATTTACCTTAAAACCAGCAGCTACAGCATGAGTTTTTTTAAAAGATATCAATATTGGATTCACTCTGGCAAGTTTACTGCTATTCAAAAGCTATCCACCTTGTTACTCGGCATTTTGTCTTTTATGTTGCTTACAAGGATCATGGATCTTGCCGAATTTGGTGTTTGGGGACTGTTTCTTACGATATCCTCTATTACGGAAACAGCAAGAACATCTCTTATTAAAAATGCATTTATTCGTTTCATGCAGCAGGTAAAAGAAGATGAAGAGCAGGATTTACAGGGTGCTGCATTTGTTTTAAGCTTACTGGTAAGCGGTATTTTATCAATCATATTTTTAGTATTATCCCAACCTGCGGCCAATTGGTTAAACGCACCAAAGCTGGCTGGTATGCTTCAATGGTATGCCATTACGCTTTTAATCAGCGTTTTCTTTGCACATTTTGAAATGCTCTTAAATGCAAAGGTTGATTTTAAAGGTGTATGCTGGATGTACTGTATAAGACAGGGAATACTACTATTGCAACTCGCTTTTTGTTTTATGTTCAGGATCGAGGTTACACCTGGGCTCTTGTCAATTTTTTACTTACTCTCGGTTTTAACCGGAAGTATGACAGGGCTCAGGTTAGCCTCACCATACCTGAAATGGAATTTTACAAACTACAGGCGATGGTTACCCCAACTTTGGAATTTTGGAAAATTTGTTTTTGGAAATAATGTCTCTTCCCTGCTGTTTAGAAGTACAGATACATTTATCACGTCTACTTTCTTTGGAACTATTGTGTCTGGATACTATAACGCCTGTTTACGCATCAGTAACCTGGTGGATATGCCTTCACAGGTAATTGGCGATATTGTTTATCCTAAAGCTGCAAAATTCAGTTCCGGAGATAAAGCAGAGATTAAAAGAATGTTTGAAAAAACGGTGGGGGCAACGCTTGTCTTTTCCCTGCCTGCACTACTGGTGATTTTTTGTATACCTGAATTTATTTTGCATGTTATTGCCGGAAGTAAGTTTATAATAGCAGCCCCCATTCTGCGTATCGCCGTATTTTTTGGGCTAACACTTCCCTTTTTGAAACAGTTTGGTACTATTATGGATGCTACCGGACATCCCAATACTAATTTTAAGGTGATGTTCTCTGCGCTGTTGATTGATATTGTGGCCAATCTTATCGGGGTTCATTTTTTTGGGTTTATCGGGGCGGCGTTAGGTACTGCAACCACTTATTTTATCATCTTTATCGTTACTCAAGTAATCCTGTATAAAAAGTTTGGCGTACAGTGGGTAAACGTTTTCAAAAATACATTTGCATTTTACCTGGAATTGTTTAAAACAATCAAAACCTATAGAAGAAAGATACCTGCATGAGAGGCAAAGACATTATAGTAGTTGGTCTTCAACCCTGGGATATTAGCATTGGCAGCAATTGCAAGAATATTGCTATGGAATTTGCCAGGGAAAACCGGGTTTTATATGTCAATCGTGCTTTAGACAGAATCACCTACTGGAAGAACCGGAAAGATGCAAAGGCACAGGCAAGGTTACATAGTATAAAAGGAAAGACCGCCGATATTCAACAGGTAGCCGATCAGTTATGGACCTTAAATCCCCGGGTACTTCTTGAGTCAATTAACTGGATTAAACCTGCTTATCTTTTTGATCGTCTTAATTATATTAATAATAGGCGTCTCATAAAGTCAATTTCAAAGGCAGCAGAGAAACTGAGATTTAAAAAGCCGGTTATTTTTATTGACAATGATTTTATCAGGTACCAGTATTCATCCAGCTTATTTACCAATGCAGATAGTACCATTTATTATATACGCGATTATTTGTTGGAACATCCCTATTTTAAAAAGCACGGTTCCCGATTGGAAGCCGGTATAATTGAGAAAGCTAATCTGGTAGTTACTAATTCCGCTTATCTTAAAGATTATGCGCTGAATTATAATCAAAAAAGCTTTGACGTTGGACAGGGATGTGAGCTGGATATTTTTTTAAACGATAACTACAATAAACCGGCAATTCTTAATGAAATAACCCGGCCAATAATTGGTTACACAGGCGCGTTGGTAGCATTTAGGTTAAATATAGATTTACTAATACAACTGGCTAAGAGAAATGAGGAGTGGAATTTTGTATTGACCGGGCCTGAAGATGAAACTTTCAAGAAAAGTGAGCTTCACCAGCTTAAGAACGTGTTGTTTACAGGAAATGTGGAAACCAGTCAGCTTCCCGCTTATATCGCTAATTTTGACGTTTGTATCAATCCACAGGAAGTTAACGGTATAACTATCGGTAATTACCCAAGAAAAGTGGATGAGTATTTATCAATGGGTAAACCCGTTGTGGCCACCAATACGCCGGCCATGCAAATGTTTAAAGAATATGTATATTTATGCGATAACATAGAATCCTATGAAAATGCCATCAAAACGGCTCTCCTTGAAAATAATGATTCAGTAAAGCAAAAAAGAGTTGAATTTGCACTCAGCCATTCCTGGCAAAATAGTGTACAAAAAATTTATGATGCTTATGAAAAAGTTAAGTGATGGCCCACTGAGAGATGAGCGGTTTTCCGAAAGTAATATTCTGGAGATAATAGTTACCGTTTTTGTAGCCGTAATTATGGTTTATTTCGTAGCCAAAATAATTTTTTTCTAGTAAACAACCCTAACATTGAGTTTTCAATCAGAAATATCAAAAAATAAATCTTTTGCCAACATTTTATTGGTAACAGTACTAATAGGGCTTGTATTGCTTATCACGTTTGCAATTGCAAAAACCGGCGAACTCACCGCCGTTTTTATGATGTCGGCAATTATTGGATTAGCTGTATTTACCTGTTGTATTCTTTTTCCTCTTTTTGGACTTTACCTGGTGATAGCAGTTGCATTTTTTGTAAATGATATTACGCGGCTTTTAGATACAGAGGCCACACTTACACTTGCTGTTGATGTATTTACACTAGGCACTTTTCTCGGCATATTGTTCCGAAAAGTGGTTATGCGGGAAAAATTCTTAAAAAACTGCCAGCATCCTATTGTTTTTGCGTATATGGTATACGCTGCATATACCGTGATACAGGTTTTTAATCCCAATGTACAATCAATGGAGGCAAACCTGCTTATTGTACGTAAATTTTTTGTGTTACTTCTTTTCCTGTATTCTGTAATCCAGCTTTTTACAGATATGGAGCGAATAAAGCAGTTCTTTAAAATATGGATAGCTATTGCCTTGCTCACCTCTTTTTACGCATGCTGGCAGGCCTGGTTTGGCATGCCCCAGTATCAGCTTAATTTCGTGATGTCTAATCCGCTTTGGGTAAGTCTTTATTCTTTAGATGATGGCGATTTCAGAAAGTTTTCTTTCCTTGCTGATCCAAAAGAATTTGGATTGCTGGCCGCAGCAACAGGTTTAATTACGCTGATTTTCTTTTTAACGCTAAAAAAAGATCGGAAAAAGGAAAAAATCCTGCTGTTTATTGCCACAGTTATTTTTTCACTAGGTATGAGTTATTCCGGAACAAGAACGGCCAACTTCATGTTGGTAATGGGAATATTCATGTATATCCTGATGACAATTTCGAACCGTAAAACCCTGATCTTCTCCAGTGTTGTGGCTGTGATTTTTGTTATTGTGATGTACGGGCCTATTTATGGTAATACAACTATTAACAGGTTAAGAACCACGTTTGATTTTTCTAAAGAAGAATCTTTACAGGTAAGGGATATTAACAGGCATAATATACAACCATACATGCAATCTCATCCGATAGGCGGAGGGCTTGGCACCACTGGTATATTGAACCTGGGTTTTAATTCAAGACACCCGCTGGCAGGTTTTCCTACAGATAGCGGTTTCTTAAAAGTTGCATTAGAAACCGGCTGGATTGGCCTGATTATTCAATGCATTGTCTATTTTCTTGTATTACAGCAAGGTATTCATGCTTATTACAGAAGTAAAAATAGTTACTATAAAAAATTTCTGCTGGCTGCAACCATCGCGCTTTTTAGTTACGTAATTGCGCAATATGCGCAGGTAGCAATTGGCCAGGCACCCGGTGTATTCTTATTTTATGGCCTGATTGCAGTGATAATCAGGCTGCCTCAAATGGAAAAAGCAAATCTATCCGAAACATAAAACAAAAACTAAAAACATGAAAAAAACAATTACCGGCCTCATCTGCCTGTTTATGCTTAATGCAGGTTTTGGTCAAAACCAGCAACCAAAGCTTAATGCAGCCACTTATAACCCTGATGTTGACAGTGTGGCCGAATCCCTCGTAGCCCTTGCTTTAAATAACCCAAGGATAAAAACCCTGGAAAATACGGCTATTGCAAGCGAGTATGATTACCAGCGTTCAAAAACTTTATGGCTTAATAATATTATAGTGTCAGGTAACCTTAACGAATTTTCCATTAAAGGTAATAATGCTGCCCAGCAGTTAAGACAAAACTCACAGTTTCCACGTTATAACTTTGGAGTGATCCTTCCTGTTGGGTTGTTTATCAATAATGGCAAACAGTCGAAATCTGAATATTATAAGTCGCAAGCTGCTTACCAGGAGATAAATATGGAAAAGCAGACTATCAGAAAAGAAGTGTTGTCGAGTTATGCTGATTATAAAATGACAAGGCAACTGGTGATCTGGCAGGATGAGCTGATACGTGATGATAATGAATTATTAAAGAACGACGAGGAAAGGTTTAGACGCGGTGAAATATCTTTACAGGCTTATAATGATTCAAACAAGAAGTTGATCAACGATAATATTTCCAAAGAAACACTCACCCGGAATCTTGCGGTAATAGATGCACAATTGGAATCATTAATCGGAATGCCGGTTAAGGAAGCTTTCCGTCAGATAAAGATATCTGGTTATTAATCATAAGTATTGCAGTTGAATAAATTTTACTCAACTGCAATACGATGGTGAAAGGCAATGAGTATTGAAAAGTGAAATCGGACACCTTATTTCCTTTCATAAACTTCAATAGTTGCATTGGTTGGCCTTCGCGGAGCAAGAAATGTATCTACAAGTTTATAATGGTCACGTAAATAGGTTCGTATTTCAAAAGGGTAGAAGTTGTTAAGCGTTGGGGCATATTCATACAATACAATATCATAGTAGTTATTTGAAATCCTGCTGCAGAAAAGATTTTTCTGTTCATTAAACATGCCAACACCCAGGTGATGCCATAAAGGATAATAAGAACCTTTTTCAAGGGAAAAATGCAAATCCTGTGCAAGCGGGGTGAGTTCGGTCATGTTCAGCACTTTTAAACTGTCATGTGGCTTGGCGAATAATGGATTTTGTTTTAACCGGTCCATTCCTTCTACTGTAGACGCAGGCATGTAAATCTTTTTAAAAGAAGGCAGTGAGCTGAAAATCCATTTACTCATATCTACATCGGTAGTATCTGTACTAATCATGTAATTGTTTCTGGACACAACATTTTCACCTGTGGGAGAAATGGATGCTTCCGCTTTATGAGCAAAAATCCGGTCGATATACTTAAAGTAAACACCAGACCACCAAAACATGATCATTGCAGATAAAAGAACCAGCGTACCGTAGTTATTAAACCGGAGAATGTTAAGCTCATATAGCAGTGTGAAAATGAACGCAATAGCAAAACTGTGAAAATAGATATTATTATCCGGCGGAGTATAACTGGTCACTTGGAATATAGCAGCTTCGGCAAGTATACCAAAAGAGAGTAAGCTTAAAAGCATGAGTCGTTCATTTCGTAAAAACTCTTTAAAGTTCTTTACAAATGCTATCAGTAGAATAATGATGAGTATACAGTAAAACTTAATCCATTGAGACTCCATAAAGAAGTCTTTAAGGATGTCGTAAACAGATAGACGGCTATTATGCGGCGGCTGGCCATGGTTAAACCAATAACCAAACCGATAGGGCAGAAGTGGCAGTATAATAAGTAAAGCAACAGCGATATAGGCACCCACAAAAGCAATGACAGGTGTAAAACGCCTGTGAAGAAAGCAATGATAAAGAAGTAATGCCAACGCCACCAAAAGTGCCAGCCCTCCTCCATCCTGTTTGGTGAAAAAAGAGAAAAACAGGAAAAAGGCAGCGGGAATCAACCATAAAAGCGTGAATTTTGTTCTAACTTCTGCCCGTGGCAATAAGAACCTGAAGAGAAAGGCTAAACCCGCAAATTCATAAACAATCACGGTATGGTTATACCATGGCCAGAAGTTAAAGAAAGAATAAGACAACACAAATAAAAGTACACTCGCAGTACGTATCATTATGGGTACTTTCAGGCTTCTGAGTATGCTTCTGAAAGACAACCCGGAGATAATATTTAAAAAAGCCTGCGCTTTTACAAGTGTAACAAGATAAGGACCAAACAACTTAAAAAATATACCCGGAACAATCCAGAATCCATAACCCAATGGTAATCCAAAATCTTTGTATGGTATCTGACCCTGTGAAATGCGGTATGCCCCCTCCCATGACAGAAAAATGTTTACACGGTAAGGAAATGTAGTAAAGAAAGGAACGATTGAAAAACATAGGATAATGAGAAATTCAATCCAAGAAATTAGTTTTGGGTTTACTTTGCCTGGAAACATGAGCTATAATAAATTTTGTTACAAATAAAAAGCAATAAGTGGAACCATTAGTAGCACAACACAAAAAAAGTGGCTTATCATCGGTTATGCAGTACATAAAACTATTAAGAGTATCACAATGGGTGAAAAATTTTTTCGTGTTTATCCCTACTTTTTTTGCCGGCGAGATTTTTCATCTGGACAAAATAGGAGAGCTGCTGCTTGCTTTTCTGTCGTTTAGTTTTGTTGCCAGCAGTATTTATATTCTTAATGATTATCGTGACATTGAATCAGACCGTAAACATCCAAAAAAATGTAAAAGGCCGCTTGCAGCAGGTACTGTGAGCAAGCCTGCGGCCTGGGTGTTATTCATTATTTTTTGCACCGGCGGACTATTATTGGCATATATTATCAAATTGAAATTTTTTGCCATTATCGCGGCCTACTTCCTGCTTAACCTCGGCTATTGCCTGGGATTAAAGAATATCTCTATACTTGATATCATCATTATTGCTATTGGTTTTGTATTGAGGGTAAAAGGCGGAGGCATCATAACTTCCATCCCGGTATCTGAATGGCTGGTAATTATGGTATTCCTTCTGGCTTTATTTCTGGCCATTACTAAACGCCGCGATGATCTTTACATCAAACAAAGTTCAGGTCTTGAAATGCGTGTAGCGATTAAAGGATATTCACTGGAGTTGTTGAATATTCTTCTTGCAGTTATTTCATCAATTTTAATTATCGCTTATATAATGTACACTGTTTCGCCGGTGGTTACCCAGCGTTATGGTGCATATCGTTTGTATTATACCAGCTTGTTTGTAATTGCAGGTGCATTCAGGTATCTGCAGATTACTTATATTAATAAAGATTCATCCTCGCCAACAAAAAATCTGTATAAAGACCTGTTTATACAAATTGTGCTTGTACTTTGGATACTGAGCTTTTATATCATTCTTTACCTTCCTGATTTTCAAATTTTTTCTTAGAACAACAACTTCTGATCAAAATACACAACATGCCTTCAATTTTAATACTTGGTGCTACCTCTGATATGGGCGCGGCAATCGCTTCAAAATTTGCGGCTGATGGTTATCACATATTGCTGACAGCACGCAATAAAGCTGATATTGCCAATCTTGCATCTGATATAAAAATCCGTTTTGACGTACCATGTGAAGCTTTACAATTTGATGCGGAGAATTTTCAAACTCACCAGGCATTTTATCAGTCAATTACAACAAAACCGGATGTGGTTGTTGCTGTATTTGGATATATGGGAGATAATGACGAAGCCATTGCCAGCCAATCTGAAGCAATCAGAACGGTTAATGTAAACTACACAGGGGCCGTATCTATATTAAATATTGTGGCGCAGGACTTTGCAGAACGAAAGACCGGTGTTATTGCCGGCGTTAGTTCCGTTGCCGGCGAAAGAGGCAGAAAGAGTAACTTTATTTACGGAAGTGCAAAGGCCGGATTTACTGCATACCTCTCAGGATTAAGAAATAAATATTTCGAATCCGGCGTACATGTACTTACAGTACTTCCCGGTTTTGTATACACCAAAATGACTGAGAACTTAAAATTACCTCCTTCATTAACCGCAACGCCGGAATATGTAGCTTCAAAAGTTTATAAAGCTGTTGCGGCTAAAAAGAATATCATTTATGTAAAACCGGTCTGGCGCTACATAATGATGATTATAAAATGTATACCTGAACCCGTCTTTAAAAAACTTAGCATTGGATAAAGTTCTAGCCCTGTTTGATTTTGATGGTACTATTACCACCAAGGACACTCTTTTGGAATTGATCAAATTTCATAAAGGAAAAAGTGGTTTTTATGCCGGACTGTTGCAGTTATCGCCTTATGTTGCGTTACAAAAAGCTGGTGTAATTAACGCCCAGCAGTTAAAAGAGAAATTTATCAGCTTTTTCTGGAAAGGAATATCCGCCGCTGAATTCAAATTGCTGGGCGAAAGTTTTGTAAAAGAAAAGCTGCCGGCAATGCTTCGGCCACTTGCACTGGCAAAGATTGCGGAATATAAAAAACTTAAGTACGAAGTGGCCATTGTTTCTGCGTCTGCCGAAGAATGGGTAAAACCTTTTTGTGACGCACAGGGAATTACCTGTATAAGTACCAGGCTGGAAAAGAAAGACGGCCGGCTTACAGGTAAGCTTGATGGAAAAAATTGTAATAAAGAGGAGAAGGTACAACGCGTTGAACTGTATTTCGGGATAAAAAATTATCAGCAGATTATTGCCTTTGGCGATACCAGTGGCGATTTGCCTATGCTGGCCATAGCATCTGAATCTAATTTTAAACCTTTTCGGTAGCAAATAATCAACCATAAAAAACGGTATTTGTGTTACAGATACATCACCCACGCAAATGAAAGTTTATTTTAAAAACCTGGACGCAATCAGATTTTTTACGGCATTCATCGTGTTGCTTCATCACGCATTTTTCTTTAAACGCAATTATTCGCCGGGTTTCCAGGTTATCAATAATATGCTGAATGATGCAGGAAGAATGGGGGTGAACCTGTTTTTTGTATTGAGTGGCTTTCTTATCAGTTATCTTCTGTTCAAAGAAAAAGAAACTACAGGTACAGTTAGTTACAAGCAGTTTTATATCCGCAGAATCTTGCGAATCTGGCCCATTTACCTCGCTTACGGTTCTGTCCTTACCTTTATCGCGCCATTGGTAATGCAGAAATTAGGAATTGGTGATCCGGTGGGGCTTTCTACCATGCTAACCAATTTTGCTTTTCTTTTATTCTTTGCAGTAAATATTCAGCTTGCCTTTTTCTCTCAAAACAGCGGCATATTTGAAATAAGCTGGTCTGTGTGTATAGAAGAACAGTTTTACCTGGTATGGCCAATAATCATTAATGTATTCAGGAAACACCTGGTTAAGGTGTTTGTGGTGATGTTTATCATCAGGATGATTTTCCGGTTGTCTAACATAATTCTTCCTATGTACTTCAATGTTACCCAAGGTGACCTGGAGTACATGAACTACGTACTCATATTTGATAAAATTGATTTGTTTGGTGGGGGAATGTTATTTGCACTGCTTTATTATAACCGGGAAAAGTATAAAAGTTTTTTTGCCAAAGCCTTTACTGCACCTGTGCAATGGGTGATGGTATTGCTGGCTACCATGTATGCGCTATCAATAATAAAACCTGCCGGGCAACCTAAAGGAGTTCTTTTTTATACAGATCATCTTATCAGCATTGTATTGTTTGGTTATCTGATACTTGCCTGTATCATTGAAAACTCGGTACTCCGCCTTGAAATTCCGATATTAAAAACCCTGGGTAAAGTTTCTTACGGTATTTATTTGTTTCATACCTCTGTTTGCCAGTTACTGTTTATTATATTCTCCAAAACAGTCAGGCACCCGGAGTCCGCACTGATTTATGATTTGCTGTATCCGCTGGCATGCACTGTACTAACATGTACAATCGCTTACTTTTCCTACGAGTATTTTGAAAAGATATTCCTGCGCAAGAAAAATAAGTTTGCAGTTATCGGAACAAGGAACTAGTCTCAAATTCGATTAAAGAAGTTTTCTTTAGACAATGTACCTGTTTATTGTTGGCTGAATCTTACTGCAGGTTTATACCGGCATAATTAATAACCAGGAAAATCTATGGTATTATTAAGATGCCATTGCAACTTTTTTCTTCCTGCCACTGAATTTTGATTTTAATCGCAGGAAGAATCCTTCAAAATATCGGTACGAAAGCCAGGAAACCAGGATGGTAAAACCAATAGAACCGGTATAAATAATAAGGTTCATGATGATGAGATTGGAAGTGACTGCCATGGCTATCACAATAGATAAGCCAATACAAACCGGATGGTACATATATAAGCCATAGGATATTTTACCAAGGAAGTTAAGTACCGGTTTTTCCAGTTTGAAAATAGTCTGCGGATTTTGAGATGCATTAAATACCACAATCGCAAATAAAAAAGAGTAGAGGCGATAATCTATAAGCTCATCTGTGTTATAGACATATTTACCAAGTGCGAGACAGGCGATGAGAATTAGTAAAACTCCCCATTGGGTAAAACGGCTGAAAATAAATCGTTTTGACAAGCGGTCTTTCTGAAAATAAAGGACACTGAAAATGCACCCTGTTGCAATGCATCCCAGGTATTCCAGTTGCTGGGCAATGGCCGATAAAATATTCTCCGGAATATGTTTTTGAAGTCGAAACAGGTACACCAAAAGCGATAGTAGTTCAGGAGAGACCACAATTATAGAAAAGGCAACCAATAACGGCTTTCTTCTTTTTAATGTTTTTACAATCATGGGCTGTATCAGGTAAAAGAGTTCCTCCACCACAATACTCCATCGCTGGTCAGCATAAGGAATATAGAAATGTGTTACGTTGGGAATGATAAGCAAAGCGATGACAATGTTTGTAAACGTCATATGCTCATGCATTTTTTCTGAAAGGATGGGCATTTTCAGAAAATCGATGCTGTTAAAAATGAATAGACCTGATAGTATGATCAGGTAATATAAGGGCCAAATACGAAGTATACGTCTTACATAAAAATCTTTCAACTTAATTGTTCCGGTACCTGTTTCTTCTTGGAAAAGGAGGGAAGTGATTAAAAAACCGCTCAATGCAAAGAACAAAGCAACGCCAATTTTACCTGGAATCGGGAACCATTGGTAATAGGGTATTTTCCAAAAAATTTTCAGGAACTCAATATGGCCTATCATAACAATTCCGGCTCCAATTGATCTAAGGCCGTTAAGGTTGGGGAAATAAACGTGTTTAACGCCGGGTTTACTATTTTCCATTGTATCAGGTGAACAGCATGGCAATACAAGTTGCCAATCTTGGTGAGTTTTTGCTTTATTGTTTTATGTCTTTACCCCGTAAGGAGAATAGACGATATAAAAATAGTGATATGGGACAGATTATTGATAAATAAGCGATTAATATTTTGGGGTCCGGTCTTTACAAATTACCCGGGTGCAAATAAAAAAGTGACAGGACATAAACCCTGCCACTTTATAAAAAATGCAATTCTTAAAGATTATCGCACTAATTGATTTTAATAAACCTGCCTGTTAACAGTTTATTATCTACAACTGTTGTGAGAATATAACTGCCTGATTTTAGCTGGCTAATGTTTAATACATGCTGCAACTGGCTGAAATCTTTTGGCAGGTTAGCTTTTTCAAGTAAAACCCTGCCCTGGTAGTCAGTAACTCTGATAGTTACTTTACCTTTTGACTCGCCTGACAACAATACATTAAGTACATCTTTAGCAGGAACCGGGAACAAAGACAACTTGGTTTCTACACTTCCTGCCTTGATATTATCAAGAGAAAGCTTAGCATCATTAGTTGCTGATAAAGCAGTTCCACTTTGTGTACCGGTAAGAACTCTTGCAGCAGTACTGCTGTTGAATTCGTACGCGCCTATATCAAAGGCACCGCCTTGTGGCCTGGCCAGGTAGTTTTTATCAAACGTAATACCTACAGAAGATACATCCTTGCCTTTATTGATCGCTCCGGATTTAGCGGTTACTGCATAGTTGCCGGATGTAGGATCTGTAAAGTATGCATCAGCCTGATTTATAACAAACAGGTTGTTGCTTTGCGTGTAGCCTATACCAGCTTCCACATCAAGGAAAGACCTGTTAAGATCGTAAGAGTATGCGCCATAAGATTTTGGAGCTACACTTAGGTTGTTATAGAAATAGTTATCAGAACCTACAGATGTTAAAGAATTAATGATCCTGATGTTATCTCTTCCTGATCCTACGATGGTGTTATTGGCAACATATACGCTTAACTGTGGAGAAGTGGCACTTACAGGTCTTCCATCAATGAAAATACCATCCTGTCCTGTGCCGCCATCGTTACCGGTATTTACAATAACGTTATTATAAGCGTACACCTTACCTTCTCCAAATATCTGCAAACCAGAGCCTGTACCTTTCTCTACGTAGTTGTTATATACTTTGCCGTTGCAATTGCCGCCGAACAGTATACCAGCCTGTTGGCTCTGCATATTTTCGGTACCAAAATTCTTCACAATGTTATCATAGATCAAACAGTTTACAGGTGTTGATGCTACCTGGATACCATCCCAGCCAGTATTCAAGGTTTGACAGTTGTGAATTTTCAGGTTATTGATTTTCTGCGGGAATACTTCTTTGGTTACACCATCACAGGTAACAATAGAACTCTTAGACGCGAAACCTACGTAGAAACCCTCACCATGCGTGTTGCTGATGCTCATGTCATGCATATCTACGTTCTTCATTACAGATGCGTTTTCCCATGTAGCGGGGTCACAGCCAGGATTGGTTTTGCAATTAACACCTACACCTGATGTAATATTGGTGATTTCAATATTGCTGAATTCAAAATCTGTGCTCAAAGAAGCTGCAAGGCCAACTGACATTGATTTTCCTGCACCGTCTACTTTAAAACCATATTTGGTATTCGCATCGCCTGTACCTACAAACTTAAAATAGCTGTCTTTGGTAAATCCGAATCCGTAGTTATCGCTGGAGCTGATCACCTGGCCTCCGCAGTTAGTAATTGTGATAGGTTTATCAGCAGTTCCGTTAAAGTTATAAAGGAAGATGTAAGAATACTTACCAGCTTTAATACACACCTTATCACCTGGTTTAGCGCCGATGGCTGTACCTGATGTGTAAATACCACCGTCAGAGTTAGGTGTAAGTGTGATAGAACAGCCGCAGTCACTGGTACTGCCTGCTTTATTAACGGTTACCGTTGCTGTTGTATTTGCGGATTGCCCTTTCACGTCTGTTACTGTTACCTGGAACACGTAGCTGCCTGCAACCAGGTTAGATACCGCCAGGGTAGAACCATTTGTTGCGCCCAGTGTGTAGGTAGATGGACCGGAAACATATTTCCAGCTATAAGTGCTAATGGCGCCGTTACCACTGGTTGAACTTGCTGCACTTAATGTGGTACTGCTGGTTGGCAGTGTAAGAACTAATGTGCCGGAAATCTTAGCAGTCGGTACAACTAAAACAGATGGATTAACATCTACACTTGCTGTAGAGCTTGCTGTTTTCCCTTTTACATCAGTAACAGTCACCTGGAATACGTAAGTTCCAGCTACCAGGTTAGATACTGCTAATGTGGAAGCATTGGTTGCCCCAAGTGCATAAGTTGTTGGGCCAGAAACGTATTTCCAGCTATAAGTGCTGATAGCGCCATTACCACTGGTTGAACCTGCTGCACTTAGTGTAGTGCTGTTAGCAGGTAATGTCAGGTCCAGCGTACCAGTGATTTTTGCAACAGGAGTTGCTAAAGCCAGTGCGTTTACCACAACAGTTGCATTTGATGTAGCGGTTTGCCCTTTTACATCTGTTACTGTCACCTGGAATACATAAGTGCCAGCTACAAGATTTGTAATGGCCAATGTAGAAGTATTGCTTACACCGAGTGTATAAGTGGTTGGTCCTGAAACATATTTCCAGCTATATGCCGTAATTGCGCCATTGTTACTGGTTGAGCTTGCTGCACTAAGCGTGGTAATATTTACAGGTAATGTAATATCTAATATACCTGTAATGTTTGCCACAGGCGTCGCAATAGTTCCGCTGCCATATTCAAAGGCACCGATGTCAAAAACACCGGCCTGTGGCCTTGCTACATATCTTTTATCATATTTGATTCCAAGGGAAGACAAATCTTTTCCTGCATTAATTGCGGGTGATTTTGCTGTCAATGAATAATCACCGGATGCAGGTGCAGTTAAATAAGCATTTGCAAGAGTAGCAATGCTGAGGTTATTGGACGATGAGTTTGCGATTCCGTTAGTATTTGAATAAGACAGATCGAGGCTGCTGTATTGACCAAGCGACTTTGGTGCAATGCTAAGGTTATTATAATTGCTCACCGTGCCGGTAGCGCCAACTGTATTTTGAATCCTGAAATTATCACGGCCAGAGCCAACAATTGTATTATTTGCTACTGTTACAGCCAGTTTAGCGGTAGTTGTTAAAACAGGCTTGCCATCTACCAGAATGCCATCAAGACCTTTGCCATTGTTAAGGCCCGCATTGGCCACAACGTTATTGTACACCAGTACGCCGCCTTCACCATTCACCAAAATACCGTTTCCTGTTCCTTTATCAATATAATTATTATAGACATTACCTACGCAACTGCTACCAAAGAGTATACCTGCCTGCTGACCCGCAGCATTACTGGTTCCAAAATTGGTAACATTGTTATCATATATCTGGCAATTAACTGGTATACAATCTGTTTCAATGCCATCCCAGCCAGTGTTACTAATGGTACAATTATGAATTTTAAGATTATTGATTAATTGAGGGGTTACATTAATAGTGCTGCCATTGCAACTTACTACTACAGATTTTGCAGCATAGCCGGCAGTAATACCCTCATATTTGGTAGTGTTGATGTTAAGATCGTGAATATCAACATTTTTCATTGTTAAAGAGCTTGCCCACGTAAACTGGTCGCAACTTGGATTCGTTCTGAAGATCACACCTGCGCCATTAACAATATTGGTAATTTCTGTATGGTCAAACTCAAAATCAGTACTACTGGAAATCCCTGTGCCAACATACATTTTTTTGCCTGTACCATCTACTTTAAAGCCATACGTAAGACCACTTGTACCGGTACCGCTGAATTTAAAAAAGCTGCTTTTGCTTATAACAATTCCGTAGGTATCACCTGAAACAACTACCTGGCCACCGCAGTTTACCAATGTAATAGGTTTATCCTGCGTACCATTAAAATTATAGAGGAACATGTAAGGGTACTTCCCTGTTTTAATACATACCTTATCACCGGGTTTTACACCCAGGCCGGTACCGGAAGCATAGATGCCTCCGTCTGCATTAGCTTTAAGGGTAACATCACATCCGCAATCTTCACTGGGGTTGCCGCTAGAAGGAGCCGGACTTACAACCAGTGTAGCTGTTGTACTTGCCGAAACATTCTTGGCATCTTTTACAGTTACCTGCAAAGTATAGTTACCCGCTGCAAGGTTAGACACAGACAAAGAAGAACTGCTGGTTGAACCCAGCGTGTAAGATGCTGTGCTGGATACCATTTGCCAGCTATAACTTGAGATTGCCCCATTATCGCTTGAAGAACTAGCTGCACTAAGTGTGGTACTGTTGGATGGAAGAGTGATACTAAGATTACCTGTGATCTTTGCACTTGGGGTAGCAAGTGATGCCGGATTTACAACCACGTTTACAGAGGTTGAAGCGGTTTGATCTTTATTGTCTTTCACCGTAACTTTAAAGGTATAAGAGCCTTCTACAAGATTGCTTACAGTTAAACTGGCCGCAGTGGCATTAGACAACGTGTAGGTAGAAGGGCCGGAAACATAACTCCATTGGTAACTGGAGATTGATCCGTTTCCGCTGCTGGAGCCATCGGCACTCAACACTGTGCTGTTGGTTGGAAGCGTAATATTGGTAGTTCCTGAGATTTTAGCTACAGGAGTTGCTAGTGAAGAAGGAGTTACTACAACATTGGTATTTGCTGCAGCCGACATGCCAACTTCATCCTGCACGGTTAGTTCCACGCCATATGTACCTGCAAGAAGGCCTGAAATCGTAATCGAAGAAGCAGTTGTATCACTCACCTTAAAAGGCAGCAACCCGGGCTTTACTTTCCAGCGATAACTGGATATCTTTCCATTTGCGCTGCTGGATTGTCCGGCATTAAGTGTAGTATTGTTTAATGGCCAAAGCAGGCTGGTGCTGCCGGTAATCTTGGCAACAGGCTGGGCTGTTGGTTTGCTTGGCTCACCTGTGGTTACTGCAATAGATCCATCGCTTTTACGATAGTATTGAAGCATCCACTCGTACACGTTTAACCCGTTAGGCCTCCAGTTGGGGTCGTATGTTTGTGTCCATGCATCATGATCGTTGGTTGAGAACATGTTCAACAAAGCCTTTGGGTTCATTGCCGGAGAGTAACTATTAAGTGCGCTTACCCATTTAGGACTGTAAGTTGGATCAACAACAGGATCGCCTGAGCTTTGGGTAAACCAGGAAGGAATATTGCCTCCTGCGATAACATTGGTTAAACCCGGATAAGGATAGGTATTGCCACACACATCAACTAAACCGGCAATTCTTTTGGCAAATTTCAAATTTTCACCGGCATAACATTCTGCAAGACCACCACCCATACTCAAACCGGTAAGATAAATACGGCTTTCATCAACCTTATATTTAGATACAAGATAATCAATCAGCGTACTTACTATTTGTGGGTTTCTGATATTGTCGTTCAGCTGCGGAAAGATCATAATGAAAGAAAATTTCTTTCCGTTAACGGTAAATGAGCTTGGAAGTGCGCCTTTTGATATATAATTTGGCGTACCGTTCACCAGTACTTTATCCAACGCAGATCTTGAGCCATTACCGCACTCACCAATGCCATGAAGAAAAATAAACAGAGGGTATTTCTCTGTTGAAGTTTGATAATCAGCAGGTAAATACTCCCAATAACCCTGAATGCCTGAGTTAATGGTAGTTGTAACCGGAGTAAAAGATTGAGCTGAAGATTTAAAACTTAAAAGTAAAAAGAGCGCAAATACAAAGGAATTTAAAAAGGTGAAAGATTTAAGCTTAAAACGAGACTTGCTAACGCTTTCATCGTGCGATTGAGATAAAAAAGTATGGATTAAGTACTCTTTATTCAGTGCAGCAAAAAATCTACACCATAGGATTTTACTGTTGGGCATGGGGATGCCAACTGGACTTTTGGGGGTATTCATAACAAAGTATTAAGATTCACGCTCCAGATAGCAAGAAATATGCCATGGGGGCCTATTCATTATGAATTTTATTAATTTTTTCTTAGGAAAAAACTAGAATTTGTTAAACTTGTTATATTAGAATAAAATAAAATGCTTTTATAGGCTTTTTGAGCGGGTAATTCGGGCCGTTCACCATTAAAACGATGTACAATTCTGTTCATTTTCTCTTTTTTCATATTTCCCGCGCCAAAAAAGAGATCAATTGGAGCAGTCCTTTCAACTTCGTCAAAGAAACGCTGACTAACAGATGCGTCAAGATGTGGGAATGCGAATAGCCGGTAACGAAGGTTGAACTTTTGTTGCACTTCATTCATTGAGGTGAGTGTTTGCCTTAGTTGTTCTTCCAGCGAAATAATTTTGTAATATGGATGATCTATACTGTGCGCCCCTACAGCAAATCCTTTATCTAACAAGCTTTGTACATCCTGGGAACTCATAAAAGGCTTGCGTTGCTGTAAAAAATCCGTAAAATCTACATTCAGTATCTCTGCCAGAGGAACCAATACACCCTGCGTGTTATAATTTACTTCCAGCAAATATTTACAGATGGTTGTAATGGAATTTTTATCCGTTTCCGCAATTGTTAGAATTGATGATATTTCAGAAAGAGTCGCCTCAGGGTAATGTTTGGTTTTTAAAGCTTCAATAAGCAAACTGATCTTAAATTTAAAAAAAAGGGTTTGATTATCTAGGAATGCGCTCGCTATGAAAAATGCTGCAGGCACACCTTTTTTCAAAAGAATAGGGGCAATTACATCTGTACATTCCCTCAAGCCATCATCAAAAGTTAATAAAAAAGAATTGTCCGGGAGAGCTGCCCCCTTTGTATAATGGGCCAGGACCTGCTCAGGGGTTACCGGGTAGAAATTGGCTAGCAGGTAATCAAGATCGCTTTCAAACTGACTTGTATTTTTGAAAGCATATAAATGGCGGATATGTGGTGCCGGCTCATTCGAAATAATATGCTGGAAAGAGCTGCACAAATTCTGCCTGGAAGATCTTTTTAAAAGACTAACAGGAATTATTTGTGCAGCTTGATGAAACAGGTTCTTTTTCCAACTCATACCTGAACAAGTTCATTTATGAAAATGACCTTGTTGTTTTCTGTTTTCAGGAAGTTTTTATTAGCTTTTTTAATACCTAATAATGCTTTTACCTGTCTTACAAAGAACATCGGTAGAGTTAAAATGGTCTTTTGCTTTTGAGTACTCATCGAACCTGTCTGTAGTATATAAATAAAACTGATAAAAAAGGCAGCAAGTACGCCTAGCCATATTACAAAAGACGTGCTGCTGATAAAAATATTTACCGCGGTGAGAAAAACAGAAGCAAGTACCAGTAAAAACAGCGGGGGACGCATAAGATTATAACCAAAAAAAGCCAGGTCAAAATTGAATGATTTTACTCCCTGCATAAAAACCTGGAATGCATTTTTCCAATAGCGAAAGAAAGCATTGATCCACCTTGTGCGTTGTTTTTGTAAAGCTTCCCCATCTTTTATTTTTTCATCATACACAATGGCGTCTTCTGCGTAAGCGATGCGGGTCTTTTTAACCATTTCAGCCTGCATCTTTTTATCAAACCCACCAAGAAAATGTTGATAGACAATAGATTGATAAAGTTCCTTTTCAATCGTAATCCCAAGGCCCCAGATATGTGAAGATAACCCCAGCCTGGCAGGTATTATGCGATCAATAAAGTTGTGATAAACATCACTCAATGCATCCATCCTGGCAAAATCCGTATCAAGGTTCTTAGGTTGAAGATTACCCTGTACAACACGATAGCCTTCCTGAAAAAGCCTGTTGACTTTATTAAAGAAATCAGGATGTATAAGGTTGTCCGGATCAAAAATAGTCAACGCATCGTACTTATCACCTGCTTGTTTTAGCGCATATTGTATTGATTTTATTTTCGAGTGAAAAGGCGTTTCCGGGTAAAGTATGTGAACACGTTCATCTGAGAATGGCAGGTTAATTTTTGCGCAGTCATCTGCTACTACATAGATCGTTATATTCTTGTAGGTTTGCCTGATAAGTGAGTCAATAATAGGCTCTGCAAAAATGGTATTCTGATGCAGGGTTACGATCGCTGCAAAATGATATTCTTTTGCGGGGGATTGATTAGGGTTTTGAAGCTTTGCCTTTTTCCTGATGTTTAAAATATCGCAAATCACCCAGAAAATGGTGATTAACAGATAAGATGCAACCCATAGTTGTATAAAGAGGAATAAAGCATTCAACAATGTTTTTAATGCTTCCATAAAATGTTTTTAACAGTTATAATTTTTTCCAAACAGTGAGAAATCCTCCGGAAAAGGAAGCTGGAAGCATGTCTGCAATTTTGCAATCAAGCTTTTGCAAAGCCGGAATCCTTTTGGTAAGGAGGGAAAAAGGAAATACGTCTTCCACAAAATTGGATTTACCAAATTTGATAATCTTAAATGTACTCTTCTTTGCAAGCTCTTTTAACTGGGCGATAGTAAAAAACTGTATATGGGTAAGGTCACTTGCCGAGGATTGAACTGTCGTTCCCCGGTAACCAAGCATGCTTTTTATTTTAAAAACGAACTTAGAGAAAAGGCTTCCCTGGTCTTTTTGTAGTTTTTGAACGGGCTTGGTGACAAAGGTTTCCCTTGGGCCGTTTCCGTTAGGCACGGTAACAATCAAACAGCCATCACTCTTTAGAAGCTTGTAAAGTGTGTTTACCAAATTTTGTGGCTGGTGCAGGTGTTCAAGAACTTCACTACAGATAATGGCATCAAATGTTTGATTATCAGCTACCAGTTGTTCAGCATCCTGTACACTAAATTGAATGTTAGGAAGGCTGGTAAGCGATCTTGCCTGCTGAATGGTTTCTTCGCTGATATCAATACCTGTTACATTGTAACCCTGCTGGCCAATAAACCTGCTGATAACGCCATTACCACAACCAACATCCAATACGCGGCCATTGGCGGGAATATTTGTTTGAAGTGTTTTATAGATAAACTCCACCCGTTTTATATCGGCGATACGTTTATATTCGTAAATCTTTTTGTTCATGTGCTTTATTGTTTTGGTGTTCAGGATTTAGTTAAAAAAGGTTGTTTTCGTACACACCTTCAATTTCATGGGTCATATTTTCAACCAGGTATTTTTCGCGAATAGTGACAATTGCATTTTCACGAACCTTATTAGCAAGCTGCTTGTTAACGTGTAGCTGAATCATTGCTGCTGCTATTGAATTGGTATCATTGGGGTCTATCAATATACCATTATCCAGTGACTTGATAATTTCCTTCGTTCCGTCTACTTCAGATGCAACCACTGCTTTTCCCATGGCCATCGCTTCAAGAAGTCCAATTGGTAATCCCTCCCAAAAAGAAGGAAGACAATAGACATCAATTGCATTTAATAACGCAGGTACTTCGCTGCTGAAATTCATAAAAGTTATGTTGGATGAGATGCCAAGCGATGCCGCTTTTTGCAAAGTCTCTTCTTTCATATCCCCTTCACCAACCATAAGTAAATGTACGTTATTATGCTGCTTTGCAACACTGGCAAAAGCTTCAAGCATACCGATAGGGTTTTTTTGAATGGTAATCCTGGCTATAAAACCAAACAAAGTGCTATCTACAGGAATTCTTAGTTGCTCCCGTATATCCTGATAGGTTAATGCCGGGTTGAATTTGGATAAGTTGATGCCATTATTGATAACCTTCGACTTGAAATTGTGTAATGCCTTAAAGCCGGTTTCCTGGTTGCTTTTGGAAACTGAAATGTTGGTGGAAGCTTTATTAACTATAAACTGTTCACTGATTTTCCTGAATTTACGAACCATAAAAGACTGGTTATCATGAAAAGACCAGCCATGAATGGTATAAATCATTGGAATATCGTTTTGCCGGCATGCCCAAAAAACATTGCTTGCAGCCCGGGTGCCATGGGCATGAACCAGTTTAATGCCTTCTTTTTTGAGAAGGCTGTTAACTTTACCCCATACCCTAACATCAAAGGGAGTAGTAGTGGGAATAACATGCATGGGAACACCCATCCTTGTAATGGTATCTACCATTGGGCCGTCTGTAAATGATAATACGACAGGTCTGAATTTACCGCGGTCAATATTTTCAACAAGACTTATCACATGACTCTCCCCGCCACCAATAATTCCTTGCCTGATAACCTGCAGAACAGGTATCTGAATATCAGTGCTCATAAAAAATATTTATGCGGGTTCCGGCTCTGTAACCTGCTTTTGAACAAGTACGGCCCATCCGTCGGGGAGTTTCTCGGTAATTTCTATATTGCCAAACTCTTTACTCTTTCTTGCTCCAACACGTTTGGCCCATTCTGCCATACGGGCAATACCTTCCTGTAGAGAAATATTGGTACCATTACCAAATACGCGGTGTGCTTTGGCGTGATCTGAATATGCGTGAAGAACTTCGTTTCTTGCGTTTAGGTATTTGATGTCTGGGGTAGTTGCGAAACAATCGCCAACAACACTTGCCAGTTCATTAACGGAATATGGTTTATCTGCACCAATGTTAAATACTTCGTTATATGCTTCAGGTATATTTACTGATTTGGCAATAGGGATAGCCACATCATCAATATAACTGAAAGCCCTTGTTTGCGTACCATCACCAAAAATAGTCAGTGGCAGATCCTGCATAATCTGGTTCATAAATATACCAATCACATTACGGTATTTATCACCGATGTTCTGGTTTTCGCCATATACGTTATGTGGCCTGAAAACAACATAGTTCAAACCAAACATTTCATGTGCGGCTTTCAGGTCCATCTCTACGGCATATTTGGATACACCATAAGGATCTTCCGGTTGCGGTACCATAGATTCTGTCATAGGTAACTGGCCGGCGCCATATACGGCAATAGAGGAGGTGAATACAAAACACTCAACTTTATGCTTAACTGATTCGTTGATCAGATTGATACTTCCGATGAGATTTACATTGTAGTTGAACCTGCGTATAAAATGAGACAAACCTTCTGCTGCATAAGCGGCCAGGTGATATACATAATTAAACTTGTATTCGTCAAAGAGACGGGCTACCAGGTTTTCATCGGTCACAGAACCTTGTACAAAAGTTACACCTTCAGGTAAATGATCTTCAAAACCTCCGCTGAGGTCGTCAAGAACAACTACTTCCTGACCCATTGCCAGGCAATGCCTTGCAACGTGCGAACCAATAAATCCGGCGCCACCGGTAATTAAACTTGTTTTTGCTTTCATGTTATGTTCAGGTTTATTGAGGAGAAACAGTGGATGTTCGAAAATTCCACGCAATACCTTTAAAGAAGGATCGCAAATGTTCAAACTGCTTTTTGATTAAAAATTGAATGGTTGATTTAGGGACAGTTAAAATTGCAAAAAATGTAAGAAAAGCAATCAATTGACCTTTACCTGCATTTCTTCGCATATAGTAAATTCTGTTGCGGGTATGATAATATACTTTTACAGCGCTTTGCTTACCCATTGTGATTGATTCCTTATGATAAATGGTAGCATAGCCCTGGTATATAATTTTATAGCCCGCCCTTATTATTCTTGTACACCAGTCAGTCTCTTCGTAATAAATAAAATAATTCTCTGCAAACATACCCACTTTTTCAATCACTTCACGTTTTACCAGCATAGCCGCGCCATGTGCGCAATGGGTGGTTGACATAAAATCAAACTGTCCCTTATCTTCCTGCTTATTACCAACAGCGGCATTTTGGCAGGTATACATGTTCATTTGTGTGAAACCTGCGTATTGTATAATATTATTATGATGGAAAAATTTTATTTTAGGGCTTACTACTCCCACTGATTCATCAAATGCAAATGGCTCGAGTAATTTATCAAGCAAATCCGGAGTTACTTCCGTGTCATTGTTTACAATAAAAACATAATCTCCGTGGCAATTGCGAATGCCAAGGTTATTGCCTCCTGTAAAACCAAGATTCACATCACTGCGTAACACCTTTACATTAGGATAACCTGCATTCATTATGCGATTGGTAGGATCTTCATTGGAATTATTGTCAACAACAATCGTTTCAAAATTTTTGTAGTGAAGAAGTTTTGTTGATTCTAAAAAGGCACAGGTTACGTCGGTTTGGTTGTAATTAAGGGTAATAATAGAAATTAATGGTTGCTGCTTCATGTCTTGCTCAAATTTATAATAGGTGTTTAGGTTAAAGTTATACGTTGGTACGCTGCATCATGGCAAAAGGGGTCTTTACCATAATCCAGAGATCTACCAGGAGAGAATTATTTTTAGCATACGTGATATCCAGCTCAATTCTTTCTTCAATAGACATATTATCTTCACCTCGTTTCATAATCTGCCACAAGCCCGTCATGCCGGCTGGGGCATCAAAACGGTTTGCCCAATGGTCACTCGTTAATGTGGCAGCTTCATATAATGGGAGCGGACGGTTACCAACCAGAGACATGTGTCCCAATAACACATTAATCAATTGTGGCAGCTCATCAAGGCTGGTGTTACGCAGCAGGGCACCCACTTTTGTTATACGGGGATCATTCTTTATTTTGAGAAAATTAGGTTGTGTTGAACCTTTTTCGTTGTATTGATTCAGATGGGACAAATCTTTCAATTTCTTGTCTGCATTAACTTCCATTGTTCTGAACTTGTAGAACTTGAAAATACGGTAGTGCCTGCCAGCTCTTTTTGAAATATAGAAGATTGGTCCGCGTGATTCCAGTTTTACCGCAATGGCAATCAATAAAAACGCCGGTGACAATATAAGTAGTATCAGGGAGGAAATTAATATGTCCAGCGACCTGCGTAAGATATAATTTGTTTTTTTTCCTGCATTATTCAAATATCCTGGAAGCTGGGTTTTGGTAGATGCCAGTTTCTTGCATTTTCTAAGAAAAGAAATTTTAAACTCCAGGTCTTCTGCGTGATCAAGTGAATGAACAAGATCATCAACAACTTTGTACTTTTTAACGTCTGCGATATCGGCGCCTTCATTACAATACAAAATTACCGGCAACACGAGGTTTAATTTCAGATTCTTTATAGTTGCTATTTGTTTCAGGTATTCGCCTTCAGCGTCCTTTTTAATAACAATAGCATCAATATTTTTTACTGACAGCAATTTTATCTGCTCTTTTATAATAGTACTGTTAGCAAATGGCAATTGATAAATCTGGTGACCTGCGCAAAACAATTTCTTTGATTCTTCAGGAACATAAGAACCCAACAAAAACAAAAGTTTGCTTTGATGTTCTGAAGTAATTTCAGTAACAACAATCATTTTTGATGGTTGATTGTTGTTGAGCAATTGAGTGTCTTTTAGCAAAGGCAACATAGGTGCTTTTTTTAAGGGCTGAGTTTTAATTATTGATAGAAACTGCTGACAGCAGGCCAGATGATTTTAACACACTGGAAACGCGGTGTAACAGATCTATGGGTTCGAAGGGTTTTTTAATGCAACCGTATATCATATCAGATTCAACCTCTGCTTTATGATCATCCAGGCTTGTTGAAGTAAGTACAACAATAGGGATGTTCTTGTAAAGTGCGCTTTTCTTTAAGTAAGCAATCAATTCCCATCCATTGATAGACGGCATATTGATATCAGTTAGGATCAGGTCTGGGTTGAAACCTTGAGAAAGCATCATCATAGCGGTTAATCCGTCATCGGCTGTGCGAACAGTATAAGATTTTTTTAAAATGTTCTCAAGCAGATAGCGCATCGAAATATTGTCGTCTACGATTAAAATTTTTTTCATTCCTCATTTATTTCTTGCCTAAAGGCTGTGAATAATCGGTTTAAGTACTAGTAAGCATGTGATTAAGCGACTAGTGATCAGTCACAGGAAATGGAGCTGGGATGTGTAATTTTTACTAATGTGGATATTCAGATAGATAAAACCGGAAATTTCAAAGGAGGATGTATGGGTTTGCCGGTGTTTTTCTGGATCGTTTGGACGAAATTCTATGCTAATATATAACGGTTCTTTAGAATTCCAAAAAAAATCTGGATAAACTTCTTATTAATTCTTTTTTAATGAATTACCTATAATGATAAAACAAGGGTTGTTACCTTGCCTTATAAGCCTTTTTTAAGTTGTTCCTCAAGTTGAATAGTGGTCTTTCCCAGGATAATCTGTATTTGTTGAATTACCTCCGGCAGATACTCAAGCTGAAGTTTTTCTTTGGCATTTAACTCTACCTGTTTAACGGATTCAAGCGCAGCATCTATACGCATCGTTTCAACCGTAGGCTTTAATTTATGCGCAATCCGGGACACTTCCTCCCAGTTTTCTGCAAAACAGGCTGTTTGTAATTCTTCCGCAAGCGGCGGGATAGTGGCAATAAAAATTTCGATAAGCCCTTTTACAAAAACTTTATCATTGTTAACCAGCGTCAGCAAATGATCAAGATCATAAAGCTTAGTTTCTTCCTGGTTCAATGTGGGTTTAGACATTTGTATGTATCAATTTTCAGGTTGTATGGTAATGTCAATTTGAGTACTTCTCAACGCTTAGCTCATTATTCTTTATCATCCGGTATATGGTTGATTTGCCAATGTCAAGCTTCTCTGCAACTTTTAATATATCAAATTGGTAAACTTCAAGATAATGTTGTATCAACTTGGTAGTAAAATCCCTTAACGTAGTATTGTCTTCACCATTCATTCCTCCTACGCTGTATGATGCAGATATAATATTAATATGTTCCGGCTGTATTTCGGCGTCATCACACATTACACAAGCCAGCTCTACTACAGATTTTAATTCGCGGATATTTCCCGGAAAATTATACAACATCATCTTCTTTTTGGCTTCCACAGAAAGATTTTTGGCTCCAAGGTTATTTTCACGGCAAAACTGGTCAATAAAAAACTTTGCAATCAAAATAATATCATTGCCTCTGTCCCTTAACGGTGGTACCTGGATAGGTAATCCTAACAGGCGATAGTAAAGATCTTCGCGAAACCTGCCATTTTTTACTTCCTGTAATAAGTTTTTGTGGGTGGCTACGATAATTCGTGCATCAATGGCCAAAACCTGGTTACTGCCAATCCTGGTGATTTCCTTTTCCTGCAGTACACGTAACAATTTCGCCTGCAGGCTTAAATCCATTTCACCGATTTCATCAAGAAAAAGCGTGCCTTTGTGGGCTTCCTCAAACTTACCGATACGCCTGCCTGCAGCGCCGGTGAAAGCGCCTTTTTCATGGCCAAACAACTCACTTTCCAATAACTCCCGTGGAATTGCTGCAACATTCACCGCAATAAACTGCTCTTTCTTTCTTAGCGAATTAAAATGAATGGATTTTGCAACTAACTCTTTACCTGTACCCGTTTCACCGTTTATCGATACCGTAATATTGGTTTTTGACGCCTTGTCAATCCAGTTAAACATTTGACGGATAGGCTCACTATTACCAATAATCACTTTCTGAAAGTCATATTTCTTCACTACTTCATCACGAAGTGAATCGATTTCCTTTTTAAGCTCAATCGTTTCATGCAGGTGTTCCACCGAAATCCACAACCGTTCTTTGGTATCATCGTCTTTAACTATATAATCATGCACACCTTTCTTCAGAAGGTTGATCGCAATCTTGATATCATTCTGTCCTGAAATAAAAATGACCTTGGTGTCGGGACTTAATTCCTTAATCTGGGCTAACAGATAATCGCCGTTTCCATCAGGTAATGAATAGTCAAGCGTAACAATGTCTGGCTTTTCATGTAAAGCAGCCAGAAATGTTTTTGCTGAAGTAAACTTTTTTACCTGGTGATCTGGATTCAGGGACAGATGATGCGCCAGTAAAGCGCCATAAAAAGCATCATCTTCCACAATATGGATTAGAATGGACGTAGGTTTCATAAAATATTATTGGTTCCCCGGTTACTCTGGCGGTAAATATCGCTTATTGTTTTCAAATGATTTGCACTTTGTCGCAAGCTTTTGCTCTTGTAAAACATATTATAAGCCGTTTCTGTAAATTTTAAGGAGAAATAAAGCTGAACGGCTATTTTTGTTAATATGAAGGTGAACGATGAATTAATAGAAAACCTGGCTCATCTATCAAGGTTGAAGTTTAATGAGGAGGAAAAGAAAGAACTGGTGCATGACCTGGAGCGTATGATTGATTTTGTAGAGAAATTGAATGAACTGGATACTACAGGTGTAAAGCCTTTGCTGCATATGGGCAACGAGATAAATGTGTTGCGCGAAGATGTTGTTGCCGGCTCTGTATCCCGTGAAGAAGCTTTACTAAATTCACCTGCCAATGACAAAGAATTTTTTAAAGTGCCTAAAGTAATTAAAAAAACAGGCGCCTGATAAATAACATACCTGTGGCCGGCTGTTGCGGCTACACCACTAAATCTTAGTTGCATGCAGTCAATTATCCACCTGGAAGCAATACGCAAAACTTATTTTATGGGCTCCCAGGCTGTGGAGGTGCTCAAAGGTATATCGCTGGATATTCAGAAAAATGAATATGTCGCCTTAATGGGGCCCAGCGGTAGCGGTAAAAGTACCCTGATGAATATACTTGGTTGTCTTGACACGCCTACCGGCGGCCGTTATGTGTTAAACGGGCAGGATGTTAGTAAAATGACCGACGACCAATTGGCCGATGTTCGCAATGTGGAAATTGGCTTCGTGTTTCAGCAATTTAATTTGCTGCCCAGGCTAAGCGCTGCTGAAAATGTAGCCTTACCATTAATATATGGAGGTACAGGTAAAAAAGAGCGTATGGACCGGGCCCTGGAAGCATTAAGGAAAGTAGGCTTGGATACACGCAGCCATCACAAACCCAATGAATTAAGCGGTGGCCAGATTCAACGTGTGGCTATTGCAAGGGCATTGGTAAATAATCCTTCGCTTTTACTGGCGGATGAACCTACCGGTAACCTTGATAGCAAAACTTCGGTGGAAGTAATGGAAATTTTTGGCCAGATACAAGCCGCCGGTAATACCGTAGTGCTGGTAACTCACGAAGAAGATATTGCTTCCTACGCCAAACGCGTCATCCGTTTAAGAGATGGCCTGATAGAAACAGACAATTCAAAATCCCATACCGAAGTATTGGAGACGATTTAATATGGCGTCGAAAATTTATACAAAAACAGGCGATGCCGGTAAAACCTCACTCATTGGCGGTACAAAAGTTCCTAAAAGTCACCTGCGTATAGAAAGCTATGGTACTGTAGATGAGCTGAATTCTTATATAGGCCTGGTATGTGACCAATTGACTGATGATGCTTCGAAAGCAACGTTAAAAGAAATCCAGGACCGGCTTTTTACCATTGGTGCTTCGCTTGCGTGTGACCCGGATAAGGAGCCGCTGATGAAAATTCCCGACCTGCTTGAATCGGACGTTACTTTTCTTGAAACAGAAATAGATCGCATGAACGAGGTGTTGCCACCTATGCGTTTCTTTATTTTACCTGGTGGGCATATGGCTATCTCCAGCCTGCACATCGCAAGATGCGTATGTCGCCGGGCAGAACGAATCTGTGTTGCTTTGCAGCAGGAAGAAATGTTCATAGAACCGCTGGTAATTAAATACATCAACCGCCTTAGCGATTACCTGTTTGTGCTGGCGCGGTATACCGGGCATTTACTCGGCGTAGAAGAAATCCCCTGGAAACCCAGGACAAAAAAATAAAATCAATCTCTGGTTAAAGGCTTTTAAATACCCACCTCAGATCTGTATCCTGCAACTTGCTACCTGTAACCAGAACATCATTCTACAATCTTTCCATCTTTCATATGCAGTTCACGGTCGCTCATTGCGGCAAGCTCTTCATTATGGGTTACAATCAGGAAGGTTTGTTTAAACTCATTGCGCAATCTTACAAAAAGGTCGTGGAGTTCCTTGGCATTCTTACTGTCCAGATTGCCTGTAGGTTCATCGGCAAAAACGATAGACGGATTGTTAATCAGCGCCCTTGCCACGGCCACACGCTGCTGCTCACCACCACTAAGTTGCTGCGGTTTATTATCCAGCCTGTCGCCCAGGCCAAGCAGTTCCAGCAAACGTTTTGCCTCGCTCACAACTTCTTTATCCCGCCGCCGTGCAATCCATCCCGGGATGCATACGTTTTCTATAGCCGTAAATTCAGGCAATAAATGATGAAACTGGAACACAAAACCAATATTCTGGTTGCGAAAATCGGCCAGCTTCTTGTTTTTATAAGTATGTACGGGGGCATCGTTCAGGTAAATGCTTCCTGTATCAGAAGCATCCAACGTTCCTAAAATATGTAATAAAGTGCTTTTGCCCGCGCCGGAAGAGCCCACAATGGAAACAATCTCTCCTTTATTTACATTAATATCAACACCTTTTAAAACCTCCAGTTGCCCATATCTTTTGTGAATGCCCGACGCCTTTAGCATAGAATGTTTTTGAAGGCCACAAACCTACCTAATCTTTTTTTAATTAATTATTTACATCTGTGAACAATCGCCGATTTGGTTATTTCGTTGTAAAACTTACATTTGCGCAAAAATTTATAGCTTAATATGTTCTGGACATTAGAATTGGCAAGCTACCTTGAAGATGCTCCCTGGCCCGCCACCAAGGATGAGCTGATAGATTATGCCATACGTTCCGGCGCCCCTATTGAGGTGGTGGAAAATCTCCAGGAACTGGAAGATGAAGGTGAAGTGTACGAGAGCATTGAAGACATATGGCCCGACTACCCCAGCCAGGAAGATTTTCTTTTTAACGAAGACGAATACTAAAAAAAATTTCACAATGTCCCCTTTCATCCAGGTGAAAGGGGATTTTTTATTTTAGTTAACCGGCGGCAGTATTGCCATGATACTTCGTTGTGTCACTCACTTGTACGTTCTGTTCTTTATTCATCAGGCTATACCAACCCGTTAAATAATACTCGCAGCTAACCTGCATTTTTATATTCATCACTTATAGCGGCTGCAATAAGCTTTGTGTCACTTCAACAAACAGGTGACTTTCTTTTCCATCTTCTTTCACTATATTCGGCAACTAAAATAATCTGTGAAGAATAGCTGCCGCCGTTTCTGCTATTGCTAAAATTCCTTTATACAAAGCTAAAAAACAGGAACAATGCGTGTATAAAATGCTATTTCTTTGATAGCGAAATAAAGGCCTGTAACACCAGCTATGCCATTAATAATTTTACCGCGGATCATTTAACACTAACGATGTAAACCATAAACGAATGCCAAAGAACAAATATCTCTTTCCGTTCATTCTTATCACCAGTCTGTTTTTCCTCTGGGCTTTCCTTCATAATCTTAATCCCATTCTGATACCGCATTTAAAAAAGGCCTGCCAGTTAACTGATTTCCAGTCGGCTTTTATTGATTCAGCAGTGTACTTAGGTTACTTTCTTGTAGCAATGCCTGCAGGATTATTTGCACATAAGTACGGGTATAAAAAAGGCATATTGATCGGGCTTTTATTATATACACTTGGCGCTATCCTTTTTGTTCCTGCCGCTTCAGCCAGAAGTTATACGATCTTTTTAACCGGTCTGTTCATAATAGCAAGCGGTGCTACTTTTTTAGAAACAGTGGCCAATCCATACATCACCATCCTTGGCCCAAAAGAAACCTCTGAGCAACGTCTTAATCTTGCGCAGTCGTTTAATGGAGTAGGTGCTTTTGTGGCGCCAATTGTAGGCGGTTATGTAATTCTTTCCGGCATTGAACATACACCTGAGCAACTTAAGGCAATGGAGGTTAGCGGTACCTTAAATGCCTATCTTCAATCTGAAGCCGATACAATTAAACTTCCATACATTATCATCGCAGTAGTGGTGGCTATTGTAGGTGGTTTCTTTTTGTTTACCAAACTTCCTGAAGTAAAAGAACCCGATGGCGATGCACATGGAACAGCCTTTTCTTTAAGCGTATTAAAACATTCTCATGTAAGATGGGCGGTGATCGCTCAGTTTTTTTATATAGGTGCGCAGGTGGGTGTAGGAAGTTTCTTTGTAAGATTTTCCAAGTTTACTGTTGATATGCCAGAGAAAACTGCGGCAACAATTTATTGGGGATCTATTGCAATGGTAGGTTTTATGCTGGGGCGTTTTGTTGGTACTTTCCTGATGAAATATATTAAGCCTGCAAAACTGTTGAGTATTTATTCAGTTATTAGTATTGTACTGCTTGCTATAGGTATTACTGCAAAAGGTTATGCTGCGGTGTATGCGGTGATGGCAACACCTTTCTTTATGTCGATTATGTTCCCGACTATTTTTGCCCTTGGCATTAAAGAACTTGGAGAAGAAACCAAGATGGCAGCATCATTGCTGGTAATGTCAATCATTGGCGGAGCCTTTGCACCTTTGATTATGGGCGTGATCTCAGACAGAACCGGTAGTATGCAGATTGCTTATATTGTGCCTTTGTTATGTTTTGCAGTAGTACTTTATTTTGGATTGAAAGGATATAAAATGAAGCCGCATAACTCCTCGGAAAGTGAAGTGAGTGTGGCTGGAAATGTATCACAAAGCGTATAAAGAAAAATTATGAAAAGATATTGTCTGGCATTGGATTTAAAGGAAGATGAGGCGCTGATTAATGAGTACGAGCAATTGCATAAAGCTGTCGCCCCGGAGATCATTGAAAGTATAACCAGTGCGGGCATTACGGTAATGGATATTTACAGGGTTGGCAACCGCCTTTTCATGATCATGGAAACAACTGATGATTTTTCTTTTCATGAAAAAGATAAAATGGACAAGGCCAATCCCAAAGTGCAGGTATGGGAAAACCAGGTGTGGAAATACCAGCAGGCATTACCTTTTGCAAAACCCGGTGAAAAGTGGGTGTTAATGGAACAAATATTTTCTTTGCCATAAGGATTCATAATAGTTTTATCAACGGACATAAAATTGTAGCATGAGTATTTTTTCTTTAAACAATAAGCAGGCAATCGTAACCGGCGCAGGCAGTGGAATTGGTAAAGCGGTGGCATTACTTTTTGCACAACAGGGCGCTGTTGTAAATATTGTAGATATAGGGGAAGAAGCTGCAAATGCTACGGTACAGGAAATTGCAGAAGCTGGCGGTAAGGCAGTAGCTCACGTTTGTAATGTAACCAACCAGCAGGAAGTAGTGGATGCATTTAATAAAATTGGAACAATTGATATATTGGTGAATAGTGCGGGTGTATCACATATTGGCAAGGCTGATACCACCAGCGAAGCCGACTTTGACCGCATCTTTAATGTAAATGTAAAGGGTATTTATAACTGTCTTTTTGCGGCTATACCAATTATGAAAAGCAAAGGTAGTGGCGTGATTTTAAATATGAGTTCCGTTGCTGCAGAAGTTGGACTGCCAGACAGGTTTGCCTATTCTATGAGTAAAGGTGCAGTTGCCGCGATGACGCTGTCTGTAGCAAAAGATTATATCGGCGATAATATAAGATGCAATTCTATATCACCAGGCAGGGTTCACACACCATTTGTAGATGGATTTCTGAAGAAAAATTATCCCGGCAAAGAACAGGAGATGTATGAGAAATTATCAAAGACACAACCCATCGGCAGGATGGCAAAACCGGTAGAAATTGCACATCTTATTTTATATCTCTGCAGTGAAGAAGCCTCTTTCATCACCGGCTCAGACTACCCGATTGACGGAGGATTTATTAAGTTAAATAATTAGTTACAATAACGATGGCATTCGCCATTCACAATTGACCATTCACAAAAAGATACTTATGAAGCTTATACGTTTTGGCGAACCAAACAAAGAAAAAACAGGAATTGTAATTGGCGATATCAGTTATGATACTTCGGCCTTTGGCGAAGATTATAATGAACATTTCTTTGAAACAGACGGTCTGAACAGGCTGCAGAAGTTTCTGGATGAGAACCAGGGTTCGTTGCCTGAAGTTCCGGCAGGCGTAAGATTGGGCAGCCCGCTGGCCCGTCCTTCCAAGATCGTTTGTATAGGTCTTAACTATGCAGATCATGCAAGGGAAACAGGTGCTACGCCACCATCTGAGCCGGTAATATTTTTAAAGTCTACCACCGCATTGGTTGGCCCGAATGACCATATTGTTATTCCAAAGAATTCTGTCAAAACAGATTGGGAAGTAGAGTTTGCAGTGGTGATTGGCAAGAAGGCAAGTTATGTGGAAGAAGCAGATGCACTAAATTACGTGGCAGGTTATGCATTACATAATGATGTAAGCGAACGTGAGTTCCAGATAGAAAGAAGTGGTACCTGGGATAAAGGAAAAGGCTGTGATACCTTTGCACCTGTTGGTCCGTGGCTGGTGACTAAAGATGAGGTGGAAGACATAGACAATCTTCGTCTCTGGTTAACAGTGAACGGCAAGAAAATGCAGGATGGCAACACCAGCAATTTTATCTTTAAAGTGCCTTTTGTAATTTCTTATGTGAGCCAGTTTATGACCTTGCTGCCTGGTGATATTATTTCTACAGGTACACCGGCCGGCGTTGCAATGGGTATGAACCCGCAGGCTTACCTGAGAGCTGGCGATGTGGTGGAATTGGGTATTGATGGTTTAGGTACATCCAAACAACAGGTGGTGGCTTACCAGCCATAAATGAAGAATACTGATTATTGCGGAGCTTGTTTGTTGAATAATGTAAAGAACCTTGAAGAGTGCGACGCAACGGAAGACGATTAAATAACTAAAGCCCGGAACAAAATAAATTGAGTAACAGCAACAACATATCGTCTTATAAGATTGATGCACATCAACACTTCTGGCTTTTTGATAAAAAAAGACATGCCTGGATCAATGATGAAATGAACATTATTCAGCGTGACTTTATGCCGCAGGATCTTGAGCCTGTGCTTACCGGCAATGGCTTTGATGGTTGCGTGCTTGTGCAGGTGGATCAGACAGAAGAGGAAAATGAGTTTCAGTTAAACAATGCAGATGCTTTTGATTTTATCAAAGGAGTAGTAGGCTGGGTTGATCTGCGTGCTGACAATATTGAGGAGCGACTTGAATACTATAGTGGTTTTAAAAAGATGCGCGGTTTCAGGCATATTCTTCAGGGAGAAACAGACAGGGCATTGATGCTTCAGCCGGCTTTCAAAAGAGGGACCAGCCTGTTGGATAAATATAGCTTTACGTATGATATTTTGATCTTTCCCGATCAGTTAAAATACGCATTGGAACTGGTGGCGGAGTTTCCGCATCAACGGTTTGTGGTTGATCATATTGCCAAGCCATATATTAAAGACGGTAGGATTGATGAGTGGAGAGAAGATATGCTATCGTTTAAGGAATACAGCAATGTATACGCGAAGATATCAGGCATGGTAACAGAGGCTGATTGGAAACAATGGAAGCCTGCTGATTTCAAGCCTTATATAGATACCGTGGTGGAAGCTTTTGGTACGCAACGTATCATGTATGGCAGTGACTGGCCGGTGTGTCTTGTAGCTGGTTCTTATGAAGCAATGTTGAATATTGTAAAGGATTATTTTGCATCCTTTACAGAGGCAGAGCAGGCTGCATTTTTTGGTGGTAATGCCACCAGGTTTTATCATCTCCGTTAATAACAATACATAAAAAGGACGCCTATATGAATTTGAAACTGGAAAATAAAGTGATCATTGTTACCGGTGGTGCAAAAGGTATAGGAGAGGGTATTGTAAAAGTGTTGGCAGCAGAAGGCGCCATACCCGTAATTGTGGGCAGAAATGAAGAGGATAATAAAAGAACCCTTAATGAAGTAATTAAAGCGGGCGAACAATGTTACCAGGTTGTTGCCGAGCTTACCAGGCCGGAGGAATCTGCTGCTGCCGTGCAAGCCGTGTTGGCAAAATTTGACAGGATTGACGGGCTTGTAAATAATGCAGGAGTGAATGATGGCGTTGGGTTAGAGAATGGTACTTACGAAGGGTTTATTGCTTCGCTGCATAAAAATGTAGTGCATTATTACCTGATGGCACAGCATGCTTTGCCTGCGTTAAAGAAGAGTAAAGGTGCTATCGTAAATATCGGATCTAAAACAGCGGAAACAGGACAGGGCGGAACTTCTGCCTATGCCGCAGCTAACGGAGGCCGTAATGCGTTAACCCGCGAATGGGCGGTGGAATTGTTGAAGTATGGTATTCGTGTGAACGCAGTAATTGTGGCTGAATGCTGGACGCCTTTATATGAATCGTGGATACAAACATTGCCTAACCCTGAAGAAAAATTAAAAGAGATCGTCTCTAAAATTCCATTGGAAAACAGGATGACGACCAACGAGGAAATTGCAAATGCCGTTGCCTTTTTGCTGAGTGAAAAATCGAGTCATACCACCGGGCAACTGATTCATGTAGATGGCGGGTATGTTCATCTGGACAGGGCGCTTGCAAAGGCTGAGGAGTAGGATGATAATGAGTTTCATTTCTAAATAAATATGAATGTGAGCATGGCATTTGCTGAAAGCAAGTGCCAATAATATAAATGTAGGACGATCATGAAGAGCCTTTCCTGTGTAAAGCCGGGTTTATTTGAATATAGGGACATTGCAAAACCTGCATTACAGGAAGATTATGCTCTTTTGCGCATCAAACGTATTGGAATTTGCGGAACAGACCTGCATGCTTATGAAGGCACACAACCTTTCTTTAATTATCCGAGGATTCTTGGTCATGAGCTGGCAGCAGAATTGATAGATGCAGACGGTGCGGCTGATTTTAAATCAGGTGAGACTGTTACCATCATTCCTTATTTTAATTGTGGTGTTTGTATTGCCTGCAGGAATGGCAAATCCAATTGTTGTGTATCCATAAAAGTAGCCGGCGTACATGCCGATGGTGGCATGGCAGAGTATTATGCTGTTCCATCCTATTCACTCGTGCATGGTGATGGTCTTGGTGTCGATGAGCTTGCGCTGGTAGAACCGCTTGCAATTGGCGCGCATGGCATACGTCGTGCAGACGTTACACCTGGTGAATTTGTGTTGGTGATAGGAGCAGGCCCTATAGGTTTGGGAACGATGGAATTTGCCCGCATTGCCGGGGCACAGGTGATCGCACTTGATATAAACCAGTCAAGGCTTGATTTCTGTAAAGCGCATCTGAACATACCGCATGCTATACAAGCCGGCAACGATGATGTGCTGGAACAATTAAAGGCCATTACCAATGGGGACATGCCAACGGTAGTAATAGATGCAACCGGTAACCTTAACGCCATCAATAATGCATTTCAATATATGTCGCATGGCGCAAGGTATGTACTGATAGGTTTGCAGAAAGGCGATATTACATTTAGTCACCCGGAGTTTCATAAACGGGAAGCCACTTTAATGAGTAGCCGCAATGCAACCAGAGCAGACTTTGAACATGTGATCAATTGTATGAAAACAAAACTGGTAAACCCTGCCACGTATATTACACACCAGGTAAAGTTTGAAGAAGTAAAAGCAAATTTTGAAAGCTGGTTAAATCCTGCAAGTGGTGTAATTAAAGCAATGGTTTCAATGGAGTAATTAACCGATGAATTATATAAAGCTTGCACATAATTAACATTGAATGAAACATATAATTACGATAGCGTTATCTCTTTTGGTTTCTGTTATTGCTTTCGCGCAAAACCAACTGGAGCTTTGGTATAAACAACCTGCTGCAGTTTGGACGGAAGCCTTGCCCGTAGGTAATGGAAGAGTAGGGGCCATGGTATTTGGAGGTGTGCAGAATGAGTTGCTGCAGCTGAATGAAGCAACGTTATGGTCAGGCGGCCCGGTAAAGCACAACGTAAATCCTGAATCAAAAGATTATTTGCCGCAGGTACGTGAAGCGCTTTTTAAACACGATTATGATAAGGCTTATGAGCTTGCCAAACATATGCAGGGCATGTATTCACAGAATTATTTACCCCTGGGTGATCTCTCTATCAAACAATCTTTTGCTGATACCTCGGTTACTGCTTATAACAGGAACCTGAATATTGCAAATGCAGTCTCAACCACAACATTCACGGTCAGTGGTGTTAAATATACCAGGGAAATATTTGCTTCTGCACCTGCACAGGTAATTATTGTGCGTATTACGGCAGATAAGGAAAAGCAGATCAATACGGTGATCGGCACCAATAGTTTAATCAGGTATGAGCATGCAACCATAGGCAATGATGTACTGTTGCTTAAAGGAAAGGCGCCGGCGCATTCAGATCCTAATTATCATTCCAGTAAAAATCCTATTGTGTATGAGGATGCAAGTGGCTGCAACGGCATGCGTTTCGAATTACTGGTAAAGGCGGTAAGTAAAGATGGTATAATTAAAACCGATACAACAGGCATTGATGTAAAGGGCGCCTCTGAATTAACCTTGTATATTTCTGCCGCTACCAGTTTTAATGGCTTTGATAAATGTCCTGATAAAGAAGGTAAGGATGAGCATCAACTTGCCTTGGGATACCTTACAAAAGCAGTACAAAAAAATTACAGTACTTTATTGAGTGAGCACCTTGCAGACTATCATCACTTTTTTAACCGTGTTGATTTATCGTTCAACAATAACGCCGGCAGTAAGGCTGATATGCCTACCGATGAAAGATTGGATGCTTATACCAGGGGTGGAAATGATGACGGACTGGAAGCGCTTTATTTTCAATACGGAAGATACCTGCTGATTGCTTCTTCACGCACGCCGCAGGCACCTGCTAACTTGCAGGGCATCTGGAATAACATGATGCAGCCGCCGTGGAGTTCTAACTATACCATTAATATCAATACCCAGATGAATTACTGGCCATCGGAAGTCACTAATTTGTCTGAGTTGCATATGCCAGAAATAGACCTGATAAAAAATCTTTCTGTAACAGGTGCTGCTACAGCCAAAGAGTTTTATGGTATTGATAAAGGATGGGTGGCACACCATAACTCAGATATATGGGCATTGTCAAACGCTGTGGGTAATGTGGGTACAGGCGATCCAAAATGGGCCAACTGGTCAATGGGTGCCAACTGGTTATGCCGCGACCTGTGGGAGCATTATCTCTTTACCGGTGATAAGAAATTTTTGAAAGAAACGGCCTATCCTGTAATGAAAGGTGCCGCAGAATTTGCCCTGCAATGGCTTGTAAAAGATGACAGTGGTTACCTGGTAACGGCGCCTTCTTTCTCCCCGGAAAATGAATATTATTATGATGGTCAGAAGAAGTCATCTATCTCCATTGCCACCACAATGGACATAAGTATCATTCGTGACCTGTTTGGCAGCCTGATAGCAGCAGACAAAGTGTTGGGTGCAGATAAGGCTTTTAGTGATATGTTGATAGCAAAAAGCAAGCAACTATATCCTTTCAGGGTTGGTCATAAAGGAAACCTGCAGGAATGGTTCCAGGATTACGAAGATCCTGAACCGCACCATCGTCATACATCGCATTTATATGCCTTGCATCCGGCAACGCAAATATCACCGGTGACTACACCTGAACTTGCAAAGGCCGCAAAGCGTACACTGGAATTACGTGGCGACGATGGCACAGGGTGGAGCCTTGCATGGAAAGTGAATTTCTGGGCACGTTTATTAGATGGCGATCATGCCTATAAATTATATCGTAACCTGTTGCGTTTAACAAAAGAGACTGCTACGGATTACGGTTCGCATGGCGGCGCTTATCCAAACCTGTTTGATGCGCATCCTCCATTCCAGATTGATGGTAATTTTGCAGGTACCGCTGGTGTGGCTGAAATGATACTGCAAAGCCAGAATAATGAACTGCATTTGTTACCGGCTATACCTTCAGTGTGGCAGTCTGGAAAGGTGAAAGGGTTGCGTGCAAGAGGTGGTTTTGAGTTGAGTATCACCTGGAATAACAATGCCGTAGATCATGCTTCTATCTTGTCAATCAACGGTAACGAATGTACGGTAAGGGCTGCGGTGAAGTTTAAGATTAATGGCGTGAACGCAGCGGCAAAGAACACCAGCAATGGTTATGTGCTTACATTCAATACGGTTAAGGGAAAAACGTATGAACTGGTAAGGTCTGAACAATAAGAAATATCCACAGGAAATATACCCGATCAAAAAAAATAAACAACACAATTATGAAACACGCAATTACAAAAGTACACCCGAAAGATAATGTGATTGTGGCATTGCGTAACCTTGATAAAGGCGAACATTTCACCTATAACGGCGAAGAATTTGTGACGGCAGAGCCCATTGCAGCAAAACACAAGTTTACCACACAGGAATTGCAGCCAGGTGATGAAGTGTATATGTATGGAGTGCTGGTAGGCAAAGCTAAAACAGCTATACCTAAGGCTGCCCGTATCTCGGTAGAGAACTTAAAGCATGCCTCTGATCCGTTTACATTAGGGCAGCGTAAAACAGACTGGCATGTGCCTGATGTAACCAAATGGCAGGATAAAACCTTCAATGGGTTTCATCGTAAAGATGGTAGCGTAGGTGTGGCCAATTACTGGGTGATTGTTCCATTGGTTTTTTGCGAAAACCGGAATGTAGAAGTATTGCGCGATGCACTTGTGGAGAAGCTTGGTTATGGCCGCAAAAACAAATACAATTCGTTTACAGATGAGATTATCGCTTCTTATAAAGCAGGAAAAGATATCAACGAGATTACCGTTGAATTTGGTGGCGTAAAAGATGGCAGTGAGCGTTTGTTTAAGAATGTGGATGGAATAAAATTCTTATTGCATGATGGTGGTTGCGGTGGCACAAGACAGGATGCACAGGCGCTCTGCGGGTTGCTGGCAGGTTATGTTACGCATAGTAATGTTGCCGGCGCTACGGTGTTAAGCCTTGGTTGCCAGAATGCGCAGTTTGCTATTCTGCAGGAAGAAATTGCCAAGCGTTCGCCTGATTTTGATAAACCGCTTTACCTGGTAGAACAGCAAAAAATCGGCCTGGAAAAAGATGTGATGGCGGAAGCGATACGCAAGACATTTGAGGGGTTAACGATCGCCGATAAATTACAAAGAGAACCTGCACCACTGACCAAGCTGTGTATTGGTTTGGAATGTGGCGGTTCTGATGGTTTCAGCGGTATCTCGGCTAACCCTGCCATTGGTTATACATCTGATCTGCTGGTGGCTTTGGGCGGAACTGTTATACTCTCGGAATTCCCCGAACTATGCGGCGTTGAACAGGAATTAAGCGACCGCTGTCTGGATGAAAAAACAGCCACAAGGTTTAACGAATTAATGACCGTATATAATAACAGGGCCAAGGCGGTTGGTAGCGGTTTTGATATGAATCCTTCGCCTGGCAATATTCGCGATGGCCTGATTACCGATGCCATCAAAAGTGCAGGCGCTGCAAAGAAAGGTGGTTCGTCCCCCGTTGCTGATGTGCTGGATTATCCTGAAAAAGTAACAAAACCAGGATTGAATTTATTATGCACCCCCGGCAATGATGTGGAAAGCACCACGGCTGAAGTGGGTAGCGGCGCAAACATTGTATTGTTCACTACAGGGCTGGGAACACCAACGGGTAACCCGGTTACACCGGTTGTAAAATTGTCAAGCAACACTGCGTTGTACAAGAAAATGCCTGATATCATTGATATAAATACAGGAACCATTATAGATGGTGAAGAAACGATTGAGCAGGCAGGTGAACGTATCCTTGATTATGTGATAAAAGTGGCAAGTGGCGAGGAAACCGTCGCAGCCGTACGACATGGCCAGGATGATTTTATCTTGTGGAAACGCGGGGTAAGCTTGTAGTTTGAAAAGATAAGAATAACAAGTGCATCATATCAAATGAATTAAAATGCAAGGTCTTGGGATCTTGCATTTTTTATTTTGAGTGTATTGATGAACACTTGAAGTTCATCGCTATAAACTGAATGATACTATTAAAGAAAAATTATACTGCTTCCTGTGTGGTGCTACCTTTGATTACAACGAAAACGCGGTGCCATGAATGGTAAACATGATAAAGTATGAAGAATAAATTCTTAGATCCATTTGTAATGGCTTTGCTAACTACCGTGTTTATAGCCTGGTTATTACCTTATCCGGGAACAAAGCAAAGCCCGTTTCACCTGGATGAAATTGCTGAAATAGGTGTATCCGGCATCTTCTTGTTATATGGCTTGCAGCTTGGCCCTGAGAAACTGAAAAGCGGCCTCACCAATATGCGGTTGCATATACTTATTCATACATCCACCTTTATTCTTTTCCCTTTATTGATCATTTGCCTGAAGCCATTATTTGTTGGCGATTTTCTGCAGCAATTCTGGTTGCCATTCTTCTTTCTTGCAGCCCTGCCTTCTACAGTTTCTTCTTCCGTAGTAATGGTTTCTATGGCTGGTGGAAATATTCCTGCGGCTATATTCAATGCCAGTATATCCAGCCTGATGGGCGTGTTTATTACACCTCTGTGGATGAGTTTATTTCTCGAAAAACATGCGGGCGACTTTGCCTTATCACATGTAATTGTCAAGCTGTTATTGCAGGTGCTTTTACCGGTGATTATAGGTATGCTGTTACACAAGCGTTATGGAAAATTTGCAGAAGCAAACAAAAAACGGCTAAAACTGTTTGATCAAAGTATCATCCTGCTGATCGTCTATTGTTCTTTTAGCGAGTCTTTTTATGAAGGCGTGTTTAAGGGTTTTGAATGGCATTACCTGTTTGCATTGCTGGTAATGGTATTTACCTTATTAATGCTGGTGTTTGCTATTATATGGGTAGTAAGTAATATATTTCATCTTAAGAGGGAGGATCGTATTACAGCCGTATTCTGCGGTTCAAAAAAGTCTCTGATACATGGATCTGTAATGTCAAAGGTTTTATTTGCGGGAATGAGTAGTACAGGGCTTGTATTGCTGCCCCTGATGTTATATCATGCTGTACAGCTTTTTGTCATTAGTATTATTGCGGGCAGGATGCGGAGGAAAGGCGAGCTGTTGGCATCCGCACAATCATAAATCATATTGCACAAAAGTAACCCTGCATTTCCGGATAGATTAGTCATATCCTTAAATGCAGGGTTAATATATTTTTCTTGGAAAAAGTTTAGCTGATTAGCTTTTCAATCGCCGTATCATACTTTTCTTTCCAGCCTTTAATGCTTCCCCAATCTTCAGCATTTACTTTAACAGCGCCTTCAGTAACCGAACCTAAAATAGTTACAGGAATACCAGCCGCCGCCGCTTTATGCTGTAAAGCTTCCGCATCTGCTTTTGCAACAGTAACCACTACACGGCTTTGTGCTTCACCAAACCAGTAAGCATCATTTCTTATATCAGAATTAGCTTTAACCTCAAAGCCAAGATCACGGTTAAAGCCCTTTTCAAGTAAGGTAACCAGCAAGCCTCCTTCACTGAGGTCATGTGCACTTTTTACTGCTTTCTCTTTTATTACAGAAGCTACAAACTTTTGCAGGGCATATTCTTCATCAAGGTCAAAGTGTGGTACAGGGGAAAATTCAATATTTTTGATCTTGTGAAGATATTCGCTGGAAGCGATATCATCCCGCTGCTCTCCAATTAAAACAATCACATCACCCGCTTCTTTGTAATCCATCGTCATGCGGTTATCAAACTCATCAATCACGCCCACCATACCAATAGTTGGTGTTGGGTACACCGGCCCATCAGGATTCTGATTATAAAAGCTTACGTTACCGCCGGTGACTGGCGTATTGAATTTACGACAGGCATCACCCATACCCGTTACCGCTTTTACAAACTGGTAATATACCCCGGGGTCATACGGGTTGCCAAAATTGAGACAGTTCGTTACTCCCAAAGGCTCGCCGCCGCTGCATACAATATTTCTTGCAGCTTCAGCAACGGCAATCATGCCGCCGGTATAAGGTTCTGCGTATACATAACGACTGTTACAATCTACGGTAACAGCCAATGATTTTCCTGTTCCTTTCGCCAATACAATGGCGGCATCGCTGGGGGCATTGGTGCTTGCATTTGCCGCGCCTACCATGCTATCATATTGTACATATACCCAGCGCTTGCTGGCAATATTAGGTATTTGTATCACCTGCTCTGCAATACCTTTTAGTTCAGATGGTTGCAGATCTGTGATGCTATCAATAGTAAAAGCGTTGTTTTTTTCAAGATAAGCCGGTGCCTCATATTCACGGGTATACTGAGGAGCGCCGCCGCCGAGTACCAGTTCATAGGCCGGTATTTCGGCTTCCAGTTCTCCATGCATATAAAACTTCAGCAAACCATCACCGGTCACTTCGCCAATATTGCTTGCAGAGAGATCCCATTTTTCAAAAACCTTCAGCACCGCTTCTTCCTTGCCTTTTTCCACTACAATCAACATGCGTTCCTGGCTTTCACTCAGCAGCAATTCCCAGGCTTTCATATTTTTTTGACGGGTAGGCACTTTTTCAAGATCAATACGCATACCTACACCACCCTTGGCACTCATTTCGGCGGTGGAGCAAATAATGCCCGCTGCACCCATATCCTGCATACCAACTACTGCGCCGGTATCAATTACTTCCAGGCAGGCTTCCAGTAATTTCTTCTCCTGGAAAGGATCACCCACCTGTACCGCTGGCAATTCTTCGGTGCTTTCTTCCGTAATGTTGGCAGAAGCAAAAGAGGCGCCGCCAATACCATCTTTACCCGTGGCACTTCCCACAAAGAATACAGGATTGCCAACGCCTTCAGCAGTGGCGCTGATCGTCTTACCCACTTTTACAATACCAACACTCATGGCGTTTACCAGTGGGTTCGTATGGTAACAATCTTCAAAATAAACTTCCCCGCCCACGGTTGGTACGCCAAAGCAGTTGCCATAATGGCCAATGCCGTGCACCACTCCTGATAAAAGGCGTTGTGTTTTTTTATCTTTCAGGTTACCAAAACGAAGACTGTTCAGCGAGGCAATAGGTCTTGCGCCCATGGTAAAAATATCGCGTTGTATACCTCCCACGCCGGTAGCTGCACCCTGAAAAGGTTCAATGGCGCTCGGGTGGTTATGACTTTCAATTTTAAATACTACGCCAAAGCCGTTACCCATATCCATCAATCCCGCATTTTCTTCACCGGCAGCCACCAGCATACGGCCGCCTTCACGCGGAAGGGTTTTCAGCCATTTGATAGAATTTTTGTAACTGCAATGCTCACTCCACATGGCACTAAAGCTGCACAGCTCCGTAAAATTGGGCGTGCGGCCAAGTTTCTGTTTTATCAGCTCAAATTCTTCCTCGGTAAGGCGTAATTCTTTCGCGGTTTGTGCGGTAATCTCCATTTGATTGCTTGATTTTTTGGATACCAGCTCAGGTATTTCATGGCGTCTTCGTTGCGTCGCAATCCGTTCATCTGCGGTGCATGAAGTGAGCCATTCCGTATCTATAATAATAATTTTCGCCGCAAAGGTAAGGAAGTGAGGGGAGGGGGCAAGCAGGTATTCCGGTCTGTGAATAAAGTATCTGATAAAGCATGTAAAGTGGCCTTATACTTTAATGGGAGCGCTCATTATTTAAATTATCCCCTTACACCGGTAAAGTGAGAGAGGATAAATTGGTGATCTTGAATTTCTGCAGGTTGTAAATGACTTAATCAGAGATGATTGGCTGCCGGGGAAAGGCTTTTGCGGTTTGCGGGTGATGCTTTTTCACCTTCATGTGATGACATAAACAATAAACTGAAGTTGAAAAAGCTCATACACATCAGCAGGTTGCCGGGGTATTTCTGACCAATGGCGTGCATCAGGGAAAGTAATGTAGATTCCAGTTCTTCCAGCTCAGGTTGGTATAAACCGGTATGTTCCGCAGTTAAGAAAGCAATTGTTTCCTGCCATTGAAGCTCAAACGTGCTTAACCGTTGCTGAAGGTCAGCACCCAAATGTTCTTTGTAAAACACCGCCAGTGTTGATACCCGCTTCATCAGGAGTATGGTCTGACTTTTCCTGCCATTTACATATTCACCAATGCCGTTGGGGTAAAAGGCTTTATATCCCGCAGATTTAAACCCACCCAGCACATCCGCAATTACAAAAACAAGCTCTTTCATCATAAATTTGAAATTGCTGTGAATTGCGTCAAGCGAACGATGGGCTACAATGGTTTCAGTGGTACCTGAGCGGGATAGTCCGGTATAAAAGCGATCAATACCGGCATTAAGTAAATTTACATGTGAGGTAAACTCTCCGGAGGAGTTGGCCCTGGTAAGCCGCAGCAGCACGTCTTCTGCAAAATGGTAAAGATTAAGAGGGGTAATTCTTTCATCACGAAAGAAATTGCCAAAAAGGTTTTCGGGCATTAACATAAAGGACCAGGGTTACGGGTTAAAAAATAAATATTATTTCTGTGCTGCAAAGTAACATTGTTATAAGTAATTGCGGGTTCAGCCGGTTCACTTTTAAGGAGAATAAAAGCTGTTTTTAGTAAAAAAGCAGTGGAAATAAGAGACGGCTTAAAAAGCTTTTTTTTAACAGGTAAATTCTTTGCGGTAAAGATTTCCGGCAATACATGCAACCTGCATCTAATTTGTATACATTCACCGGCAAAATTGCGAACCATAAAAATCATCTCATGGACAACCTCATTTTTGAAAAAGTAGATCAGTACATCGGCGGGCTCTTTGGTGGAAACGACAGCGCTTTAGACGCAGCGGAACAATCCCTTGTTACAGCCGGGATGCCGCAGATAAGTGTTTCCCCCAACCAGGGACGTTTTCTGTATATACTGGCATTATTATCAGGTGCAAAGCGGATACTTGAGTTGGGCACACTGGCTGGATACAGCACCATCTGGATGGCCAGGGCTTTGCCCGAAGACGGTAAACTTGTTACACTGGAAGTTGATCCCAAACATGCAGCCGTGGCACAGGAAAATATCAGTCGTGCCGGACTTGACAATAAAGTGGAAATAAAAACAGGAAAAGGCTTGGATATTCTCCCCACCCTTGAAGGCAGTTTCGACCTGATTTTTATTGATGCCGATAAGCCACCATACACCGAATATTTCCAGTGGGCTTTAAAACTTTCCAGGCCAGGCACATTAATTATCGCAGACAATGTAATTCGTGATGGAAAGGTGCTGAATGAAGACAGCGATGACCCGATGGTAAAAGGTGTACAACGCTTTAACCGGTTTCTGGCAAATACCAAAGAAGTAGATGCTACCATTCTGCAGACAGTTGGTGTAAAGGAATATGATGGAATGGCACTGGCGATTGTGAAGTAGATAGGTTGAAGAAGTAATTATATTAATTAACACCGGCAGACGAAGTACCTTTTGCCGGTGTTCTAATTTATATGCTTGTAAGCTTTATCCCATTTTACGAATGGTTTTACGGGTAAATGTTGCAGGTGGTGGTGCAGGTACATGCGCTTCTCCTTTTCTTCTTCTTAGCTCCAGCAACAGGCTTTCTTCCCCCTTCCTCATGGCCCATTGGTGATTGGCTGAAAAGACTGGCTTCAATAAAAAAGACAGTCTCTTCAACAGAGGTTTTTCTGCTTCAATTCTCCAGTCAAAAATAATATGGCAATGATCATCCCGCTGTTCAAAGTGCCAGACGCCCGTGCCGGTAAAATCACCCGAAGCCTGTATGGCGAAACCACTATACTTATGGCTTTCATATACAATAAAGTTCCAGCGAAGCGTATAAGGTAACCAGCCTTTGGTATATAAGGAAGCCTTCCTGCCAATGCTGTTGTAATCTCCTTTGTCCGTCACTTTTACATCAAGATAAACAGCCGGCCACCAGGCGGGTAAAGCTTCGGCATCACTTAATATATCATACACTTCTTTACAGGTTGCTTTAACATTCCATTGGGTAATAAAATGGTATTCGTTGATTGCCATACAGAAGGGTATTGTATGGCTTAGTTACGAAATATCAACAGCCGCGGTTTTGAGCGGCGCAAGTATAACAAAGAACATGATTACTAAAAAACTATTTGTTGATGAAGTGTTGATTTTAGTGTTCGAAACAGTACATCCGTACAATGAAATGTATCGCAACCGTACACTGTGATTTTTCTGTAATTCAATGTGGTAAAGGGTTTTAGAGGATCATCATTTTTAGTAACCAGTTATCAGGTGTCTTTAACCATTCATCAGCCGTTGCAGTTTTATTAACAGGGGGCGTCACGAACTTTGCCTTGTTAAATAAATTTTATTCATCATGAAAAAGCACTTGTTATGGTTATCGGTAGTAATAGTGATGGTGTTTTTAACATCCTTCCAGCAGCAGGTGAAAGAAGTTTTCAACCCTGAAAAACCTGTTACAAAAAACATTAGCCTTGCTATGTATGCAGGTGGTAATTATTCATCAGCTATCTATGATGCATCTGCCGCACAACTACAGGTAATAGTTTACAAAGTACGCGGTAATAAGTATGCTGCAGTGTGGGAAAAGACGTTCGATGCCATGGAACTGAAAAAGATCCCTGCCTGCAGCAACGCATTATCCCAACAGGTAAGCATCAGTAATGTGTTTGATAAAAAGGAACAACTGGTGGTAGTTTACCATCTTACTTACAATAGTAAGGGTAGTGTTCTGGAAACACAAAACGGCGCCTATGTTTCCAAAGGGAAAAAGGCCGATAAATTGTATATCAGCATATAATTCAATTCACCTAAATATACCGATAACCTTTAGAAGAGAGAGGGAGCTGCAGGCTCCCTTTTTTATTTGGCAGATGGTTATAACACATCTATAAGAAGTATGTTATACGTGGGATCTACAGATAACGCAGATGACAATCAGGAAGATGATTTTGGTATTGCTTTATAAGATTATCCTGATCTGTTTATGTTTTGATGGGGGTATGTTTTTGTATGCTGCTGTTATATGATTTTTAGGTGGCTCCTATGGAGCTTTTTACGACCTCATCGTTTTTAGCTACAAACAGGGAGCTCCGAAGGAGCTTGATATGCAGATGCATTACAGGCTCTACAGGGGCCTCCTGTTATCAACCCTACGGATCGCGTTCTTCCCATGCAACTGCCTGCGTATAAATAATCTTTAAAAAATTCATTACCTTCCAAACAAAGCATGGTCTTTTGGGTTGATATTTGTTGTATTTTTTATGCGGCATAACCGGTAACGGTATTCCACACATTTATTGCTAACAAATAACCGAGAGGTTCACGATATACATCATCTATGTCAACAGTTTTGATTACCGGTGGCACCGGTCTTATTGGAAAACATCTTACCCAGTTATTACAACAGAAAGGTTACCAGGTAACCATACTCGCCAGGGAAACACCACCAGACCCACTGCCGGATGTTACCTATGCAAAATGGAATATCCCTCAGGGAAGCATTGATACAAAAGCTGTAACCACCGCTGATTATATTATTCATCTTGCAGGTGCCAATGTGGCCGATGGCCGGTGGACAGATAAACGTAAACAGGAGCTCATAGAAAGTCGTACCAAAAGCAGCGAACTGATTGTAAATACCTTGCGAAACAATACACACCAGGTAAAAGCGGTGGTGAGTGCATCTGCAACCGGTTGGTATGGTGAATATGATGGCGATCAACTTTCTCCCGGCTTTGATGAAGATGCAGCTCCTGCCAATGATTTTCTTGGAGAAACCTGCCGGTTGTGGGAAGAAAGTATCCAGCCCGTGGAAAATATGGGCATCCGACTGGTGAAACTAAGAACGGGTATTGTACTGGCAAAGGAAGGTGGTGCATTTACAGAGTTTCGTAAACCAATAAAGTTTGGTATTGCTGCGATTATGGATGGCGGCGACCAGGTGGTAAGCTGGGTACACATAGATGATATCTGCCGCATGTACTGGTATGCGCTTCAGAATGAGCAGGTACGGGGAGCATATAATGCGGTTGCGCCCAACCCGGTTTCAAACAAAACACTTGTATTGGAAATTGCCAAACAGCAGCGCGGCAAGAGATTTATACCGATACATGTACCTTCCTTTATACTCAAACTCATGCTTGGGGAAATGAGCGTGGAAATATTAAAAAGTGTAAAAGCCAGTGCTGGCAGGATCAAGTCAACAGGCTTTCAATTTCTTTATCCCTCGCTTGAAGCGGCTGTAAAAGCATTAATTTAATAGTCTTATAAATCATCTGTTTCAAACTTTCGTATAGAAAGAAAACAGTAGACTGCAACATAGACCAATGATAAGGTTAAAAGTACAATTGGTGAAGGTGCGTCTTTGTAAAAGATATCCTTTGCAAAAGTTATTGGTATAAGTACATCACTTGCTTCAAGCGGCATATAGTACCAGAAGCCATGGCTGTCAAGGATCTTCTTATCTATGAAGTTGCCAATCAATTGCTCAAAGATCAAACCGTATAAAAAGAAGATCGCCAGTGCAAGACCGCTTCTTCTTAAAAGCACGGCGAGTATCATGGCGAGAAATAGATAACACATCGCCTGCACAAAACAATAGCCGATATATTCTATGCCGTCAAACGAGATGGATCCGCTAAAAGAGGTTCCGTAAATTAAGGCGATGATAAAACAAAGAAGCGTGGTAACCGCAGCCAGTATTAATCCTACCAGGATCTTTGAAAGGATAAACTGTCTCCTGGTGGCTCCGTCTATAACATTTTGCCGGTGCGTTTTAAAAGTGTATTCGTTCGAGATGATGAGTATCATTAACATGCCGGGAAAGTAAAGCAGCCAACTGCTTATCCATGCGCTGGTTTGATAAACCTTTGGATAATTATATGGCAGCAGTTCTATTGGAATCCCACTTTTTTGAAACTCTGTTTGAAACTGAAAAGAAATATAATTAATGCTGAACAGCCCAATGACATACAATCCCAGGAATATCCAGAAGGCCTTATAGTTTTTGAGTTTTAGCCACTCGATCTTTAACAGGTGTAACATGGTAATTAATTATTGGTAAGTTCCAGGAACCGTGATTCGAGACTTTTCCTTTTTAATTGAAGATGGTTTAAAACAATGCCATTGTTAAAGCAGTGGCGATTGATATTCTCGAGGTTGGCCATTGTGTTTGGATAATACAACTGGATAACATTGCCATTCTTTTTAAGATTGGTATAGCCATTTAAACCATGTAGTAAATTCTCCAGAGCGGTGATGTCTGCAGCACTCACTTCAACAATGTCTTCATTTAACAGTACATCATCCACGTGGCCGGAGACCACCAGGTTGCCCTTTTTCAAAATAGCCACATGGGTACAGAGCTTTTCCACTTCATACAATAAATGGCTTGCCATAATAATGGTTTTACCTTCCGTAGCTATATTTTGTATCAGTTCACGTATTTCTGCAATGCCCACCGGGTCAAGACCGTTAGTGGGTTCATCCAGTACCAGTACATCGGGGTCGCCAAGCATGGCTGCAGCAATAGCCAGCCGTTGTTTCATACCCAAGGAGTAGGTGCTGAATTTGCTGTCCTTACGTTCATACAGGTTTACTCTTTTTAAAACCTCGTCTATTTTATCAAAGCCTTTTCCTTTTATTTCACTGGCGATGCGCAGGTTTCGTTCGGCTGATAAGTAATGGTAAAAGTTTGGAGTTTCCAGCAGGGTACCTACACGTTTCCTGGTTTCTGCAGAAGGAGGGCCGCCTAAAAACTCAAAGCTGCCGCTACTTGCTTTTAATATATCCATCACAATACCCAACATGGTAGTTTTACCACTGCCATTAGGACCAAGAATGCCAAACACACTGCCTTTGGGTACGGCAAAAGAAACATTGTTTAGTGCCAGTACCTTGCCGTAGTATTTGGTGAGGCCTTTTAATTCAAGTACATTTTGCTCATTCATATGAAAACACATGTATCAAAAACATGTACTCGAAAGATAGGGATTTGCTTACAAAGCATGGAAAACTAATTGGATATATGGCATATACTTTTTGCTTGTGGTGATATAGCTGTTTGCAGCAATAAAAAAGCCGGTGAACTTCACCGGCCCTATTATACAATTGATGGATGTTTTAGCTGTTGCCGCCACCATTTCTTCTGCCACCACCTTGCCTCATTTTGTCGCGCATGTTTTGTTCCATGGCTTCATATTTTGCAATCTGGTCATCTGTAAGTACGGTTTTCAGCTTTTCCTTTCTTTCAGTATTTAATTCTTTAATCTTGTTCATCTTGTCATCCTGGCTCATACTCTGATCCATAAAGATTTCTCTTTGTTTAGGCTGAAATTCCTGTAGTACCGCAATCACAGAATCTGCTTTAGGATCGCTTAATTGCAGGGAATCTTTCAGTCGCTGCTTCATCATTTCCTTAAAACGCTCACCGCGTTGTCCGCCGCCACCCTGGGCACTTGCAAAGCTATATACGGAGAGGGTGAGTGCTAAAACTGCGAATATTTTTTTCATAGTAAAAAGTTTAATGATTAACAGACCGCAAAACAAATGCTATGTTTAATTAGCTGTTACCGGTATTCGGCGAAGTGGTGCTTTTAGCGGGTGAATGTTTTTTATGATGCTGCTTTGCATCTTTCATCTTTTGCTTTTGTTCATCAGTTAAAATGCCGGCTACATTCTTCTTGTTCTCTTCTTTTAAGGCTTTTAACTGTGTCTTCTTCTGGTCTGCGGTTAAAGACTGGTCTTTCTTAATAGCATCTGCCTTTGCTTTGGAATCTTTATGAAACTGGGCCACTTTATCTTTCTGATCTTTAGAAAGATTCAGGTCTTTATACGCTCCTTTCCTGTGGCCATGGTGATGCGTGGAATCCTGTGCTGACTGTGCGAAACTCATAGTACTAATGCCTAACATAAAAAGGCCTGCAATAATTATCTTTTTCATGCTTTTAATTTTTTGTTTTAATGCTAGTGAGATACCATATAAATGGAATGGTTTAAAGCTGGCGGTAAAAAAAATGTGAAAGTAGTTATATGCAGCTCATAGGATCATTAAGGAGGAGTTTATACAAAACGTTGGACTCGTCGATGATGATGTGGCTTCTATAGTCAAATTTGTCTGTTCTTGCTTGTGGTGTTTGCCATGGAGTTTACCTGGACAGAATGCGGGATTGCGTAGCTGTTTATTTTGTTGGGCAGTTTGGTGATGGTTACAAGTTGCTGGTTGCAGGATACTGGTGATTGGTGCGAAGATGATGGAGTAGATATGTGCTGTGAGATAGTTTAAAGCTTTTAGTCTGCGTTCTTAGCCTTACGCTTTCAGCCAATGTCTTCAACCTTACACCTTCATCCTTACGCCTTCTATCTTTTTTGAGCACGACGATTATACTGCTCCTGCTATTACCGGGGTGCTTATTGCGATAATGCCTGCTGCGTTTAAAGCGCCGTTGTTTCCTGTTCTTTACTTTTTTTCTTGACAAAAAAAGTAACAAAAAAGTCAAGAAAGAAAGGATATACAGCGCCTTTCTTTCGTTGGGCCCTGATCGGGCTTTTGTAGTACTGTGACTTAGGCTTTGGAATGTAGCTGGGCACGATGCGGGATTGCGTAGCGGTTCTATTTTATGAGGGCATTTGGGTATGGTTACAAGTTGCTGGTTACAGGATACTGGTGATTGGTGCGAAGATGATGGAGGAGTGATATGCTGACGGGTAGTTTAATGCCTTTAGCCTTACGCCTTCATCCTTACGCCTACGCTTCAGGCCTCATGCCTTCATCCTTATGCCATCTACCTTAGCCCTTTGGCGAAAAGGGGGAAATGGAGAGCTTGTCCGTCTATTCATTCTATCCGTCAGGCGACTTTGAGTCGCCCGACGGGGGAGTAACTGTTGTGGTTAAAAGTGCACAGTTGTAAATAAAAGTACATGCTATGGGTATACGATTAAAGTTCAAAGGTTAAAAGGAAAGCAGAAAAAGACATTCAATGGTGCGAAGTTCCCGGCCGGGTACAGAAGCGGGGGGATACGTTTTACCATTACTAATTAAAGCTGCAAATACGTGTTAGCGGCCAATTTATTTGTTTCGTTTATATATTTCATTTTTATTAAAGAACACCGTCGGTAAGCTGTTTGTGACTATAAACTCTGTTTCTTTCACAACTTGAAGTCTATTTGTAGTTAAGCTTACTATGTCGAAATTTGAGTAGCCGATTCTTGTGGTGTCTCTGGTACTTACGTTAATGTAAATATCTGGAACCAATGTGATTGTTTTTAGCCCTCTTTTGGGGTTGTCTAAAACAAAATATTTACCAGTAAAATTTTGATGAACATCACCACAAACTCCTGCATAGGAATAGTCAGTTTGATTTAGAAATGTTAGTGATTTACAATTCCCAACACTTACATATCCGTTCTTTGGAGTTGAAATGCTGTCTAATGTCCAAGTACCAATTAAATTCGTTGAAACATCATTAGCGTTGAAACAACTTACCAAAGTCTGTGCAAATAAGAAAATGAAGGTTTTGGAATTAGTAAGTTTCATTAAATTTTTAGAGTAAGATGCGTTAGCAACATGTTTTCATAAAAATCAGCCACTATCACGCGTGTTTACGCACCCCATGCAACAAACTCAAAAGTATTTGCAACAAACGCGTAAGCCTGTTTATGCGGGCTGTCTCATTTTTACGGCGCTAACTTCTATTTCAAATGTAATGATGGAACATGAAAACAGTTTTACTTCTCTTCGCGTTGCTCGGCCTTGGTTCAATCGCATATGCGCAAAAAGTTTATTATGTAAAAGAGGATGCTACAGGTAGCGGCATCTCCTGGGGTGATGCTTCCGGCGACCTGCAGGCCATGATTAATAAAGCCAGTGAAGGCGACAGCATCTTTGTCTCCGCCGGTACGTATAAACCGGAAAGAGCGGCAGACAAAATAACCCTAAGTGTTACCGATGCAGATGACCCGGATAATGCATTTGTTCTAAAAAAGGGTGTGAAAATCTTTGGTGGTTTTGCTTCAACGGGTAATCCCGTATTTGCCAACCGCAACTGGAAAGACAACGAAACCATCCTCAGCGGCGATGTAGGCAAGGAAGACGATAACAGTGATAATGTGTACCACGTAGTTATTTCCGTTGGTGATGATAAGAATACCGTGCTGGATGGGTTTACCATTACCGGCGGCATGTCGAGGGAAGTAACACCTTTTTATACCACCAATGTTGAAGGAAAAGAAATTGCTACCAATCATGGCGGAGGGATATACAATGCAGCTTCTTCACCAACCATCAATCATGTTACGTTCAGCAAGAACGGGGCCGGCAGTTGGGGCGGTGGCGTTTATAATGCGCTGTCGTCTTCCCCGGTAATCAGCAACGCTGCCTTTACAGAGAATTTCGCTTTCAACGGTGCAGGTATATTTAATAATAACGCTTCTGCGCCGGAGATAAGTTTTACCACCTTCACCAAAAACTCAGTGAACAACAACGGTGGCGCTATCGATAATGAGCTGTCCTCTTCTCCCAAAATAAGCTTCTGCACATTTACGGAAAACTTTGCCAATAAAATGGGCGGCGCAATCGCCAACTATTCGCATTCGTCCCCAAAAATCAACAACTCTTTATTTATTAAAAACGCGGCCTATGGCAGCCTTAACAGCCCGGTTGCATCAGGCGGCGGTGCGATGTATAACAATTATGCCTGCTTGCCTGAAATTACCAACAGCACCTTCAGCGGTAATAAAGTAACTTTTCCTGATGGCTATGGCGGCAGCGGTGCGGCCTTATCTTACAACAATCCTGATATACCGGGTTACGATACCGCTTTCTCCGGCGGCAAGATTTACAACTGTATCTTCTGGGATGATATTGCGCCAAATGATTACAGCAGCAAAGGCTTTACGGAAATTTATGTATCCAGGAAGGAAGGGCCGTTAACCGTAAGCAACTGTGTGATACAGGGCTATGGCAGCGCCTCTTATTCGCTAAACTATACAGCGACCAGTTTTGTAATTGCCGACCCGATGTTTGCCGATACAGATAAAAGCGATTTCAGTTTGCTGGAAGGTAGTCCGGCGATTGATGTTGGTCTGAACACAGGTTATCCCGGCGGTATTGATGTGCTGGATACGGCGCACGACCTGGCAGGCAACAAACGTTTGATGGCCGGCATTGTAGACATGGGCGCTTATGAATACCAGGGAACAGCTTCGCTTAAAGGATTCGCGGCAAAGGCGGTGGCGGATACCGTGAACCTGCGCTGGAGCACCGGCGCTAAAGTGACCAGCTTTACCGTTCAGCGTTCTGATGATGGTACTACGTTCACAAACATAGGTACGGTAAGCCAGGCAAGCAGCGCTTCATACAATTATACAGATAAGAAACCATCGCTTGTTCATACCAACTATTACCGCATCAAACAAATTGATACCAATAACGATTCTTCTTTCTCCAATATTAAAGCCATTACGTTCCGTTATGTAAAAACAGGAGGTACCGCAACAGGTAACGGATTAACCTGGGCAACGGCATCCAACGACTTACAGGCGATGCTGAATAAGGCAGTGGCAGGAGATGAAATAAGGGTAGCGGCAGGAACGTACAAACCTTCCAGGAGAGCCGATGCGCTTGAAACGGAAACACCTACCGACCGCAATAATGCCTTTGTACTTAAAGACAGTGTAAATATCTATGGAGGCTTTGCAGCCAGCGGAACACCTGCTTTCAGCGACCGCAACTGGAACAAGAACGTTACCATCTTAAGCGGTAATCTCGGGGCAGCCGACAGCACCGACAATGCCTATCACGTGGTGATATCCGTTGGAGATTCAACAGCTACCCTGCTGGATGGTTTTACCATTACCGGCGGCAATGCCGACGGAAGCAATTCCATCACCGTAAAAGCTGCAAGCCTGTACCAGAGCTATGGCGGTGGTATGGTCATCACCAATTCATCACCATCTATCCTGCATATAACCTTTAGCGGTAATACTTCCGCGAGCCAGGGTGGCGGAATGTTTATTTATCAGTATACTGATTTTGTTTCAGCGCCTGTAATAAGCAATAGTATTTACACAAAAAACACTGCAAATACCGGCGGCGGTCTCTACATTGATTATGGCTCGGCAGTCATCACCAATGCATTATTCAGCTCCAATAAGGCTGTTTATAATGGCGGGGGCATCGCGGCTGGTTCTTATTCAAAACCGGTGGTTGTAAACGCTACGTTTGCCGGTAATACGGCCAGCTATGGCAGGGCAGTGTATAATTCGCAGTCAACGCTTGTTGTAAGAAACAGCATTGTTTATGGTAATGGCAGCGGTGCAGTCAGCAGCGGCAACGGAACATCTTTTCAGTATAGTTTGGTAGAAGGAATAAACAGTGATACAAGTGGAAATATTCCCGGCACTACCAACCCGCTTTTTAAAGATGCCGCGAAGGGAGACTATGCATTGCAATACTTCAGCCCGGTAATTAATAAAGGCAGCAACGCTCTTTATACCGGCGGACAGGCATCACTTTCAAAAGACAAAGACCTTGCAGACAGCCTGCGTTTGATTGGCGCAACCATTGATATGGGGGCGTATGAGTTTCTAAAGATAATAGACAGTAAAAAGGATACCGTCAGCAACCTGAAGCTTTCACTTGCCGCAACAGGAGATACTGTATTCATTAGCTGGAGTGCCATTGTTTCAGATACCAATGCTGTATTTATCGTGCAACGTTCATTGGACAGCATTCATTTCGTAACAGTGAAAACGGTGAACAGCAATGGCAAACCGGGCGCACCCGCCGATTATAATGCATATGATGAAAACCCTGCCAATGGAAAGAACTTTTACCGTATCAAGGCAATGTTGTTTAGCGGTAAGGATTCCGCTTTCTCCACGATAGAAAAAATTACCGCGACGGTTCCGCCAACAGTTATAAGATATATAAAACAAGGGGCATCTGGTGATGGAAGCAGTTGGGATAAAGCCTCGGGTGATTTGCAGGCAATGATGAATACCTCCGAACGCCGCGACCAGGTGTGGGTAGCCGCCGGTGTGTACAAACCCAACCGCAGGCCCGATGCCATCGATGTGATTACGCCCGGCAACAGGCACAACTCATTCCTCTTAAAAAATCATGTTCGTGTTTACGGAGGGTTTGCAGGTGGTGAAACAGATACCTCGCAACGCGACTGGAACAAAAATATCACCGTTTTAAGCGGCGACTTTAATGATGATGACGGCATCTCAGGCGCGGCTGTTACCAGGAACCTGAAAATGACAGGCAATGATGAAAACGCCTGTAACGTGGTTGTATCCGTACATGATGACAGTTACACTTTACTGGATGGCTTTACCATACGCGGCGGCAACGCTACTTTTATTAACACCGATCCTGTTCAGAATGCTCCGGTAGTAGTAGAAGGTGAAGAATTACAGACCTTTTCTTTTGGCGCCGGAATGTATGCTTATCGTTCATCATCCACTTTGTCTCATGTAACATTCACCCGCAACGAATGCCAGTACCAGGGCGGCGGTGGAATATATAGTACCCTATCCTCCCTGATTATTTCCAATTGCGCATTTATAGAGAATAATACCTACGGTTATGGCGGCAGCAGCACTTTTGGCGGGGCAATGTACTGTACAGAATCCACGCCTGTTATCAGCAATACTGTATTCAAAGGCAATATGTCCTGGTATGTAGGCGGTGCAGTATCGATATCATCTAATCAGTACTATTATCCTGACCTGCATCCCAACACAGCGATTATCAATTGTTCTTTTATTGACAATACGGCCGGCAATGGTTTCGGGGTAGACGGGAGTTCCGCAGGTGCACTCTTTAATATGTACGCTTCGGCTACTATTCTCAATAGCTTATTCGCCAACAACCGTACCGGTTCTAGCGGCGGTGCTATCGCCACGGGTGGCAGTAGCTATTACGGATATCTGGGCACCATGGATATAAGCAATTGCACCTTCTCTGGCAACGAAACCAAAAGCAGCGACTTTGGTAGCAGCGGCGGTGGTGCCATCAGCAACGGTCGTGATGAATATTCGAAATTAACCATCAACAATACCATCATCTATGGCAATAAAACAGCACGCGGTGAGAATAATCTTGTAACGGGCACGAACAATACAGTTATCCGCAACAGCCTGGTGCAGGACCATACTACCGCTGATGGCAATGGCAATATTGATGGCAATACCAACCCTGTATTTACAGATGCAGCGAACGGCATCTTTACTTTACAGGCTGCCAGCCCTGTTATCAACAAAGGCAGCAATACGCTTTACCCCGGTGGTGCGTCTGTGCTCGGCAAAGCATTTGACCTTGCCAATAAACCGCGTCTTGTAGGCGATGCAATTGATATGGGCGCTTATGAGTTCCAGGGCAGCCCGCTGCCGGTAACGCTGCTTTCGTTTACTGCAAAGGCAGAGAAACAGGCTGCAGTGTTACAGTGGCAAACAAGCTCCGAAATAAACAACAAGCGTTTTGATATTGAACGTTCCGGCAACGGCGGAGGCTTTGTGAAGATTGGCAGCGTAGAAGGTCATGGTACTTCAAGCATAACACAAGCCTATCGCTATACAGACCTTGCTCCGTTAAAAGGAAATAATTATTACCGGCTTGCACAGGTAGATTTTGACGGGCAGGTAAGTTACTCAGGTATAAGAATGGTAGTGTTTGGAGACCTTTCAGCCCAGGTGTTCAGCGCCATACCCAATCCTGCAAAAGCGGTGCTGCAGGTACAATTACCGTCAGCAGCAGGTAACAGCAGTGTACTTCAGTTATATAATGCAGGAGGGCTTGAGGTATTGAGACAGGTGGTGCCTTCGGGGGCTACCAAACAAGAAATGAATGTAAGCAGCCTGTCTGCGGGTGTGTACATCTTGCATTATGGTAATCAAAGCGTTAAAGTGGTGAAACAGTAAATGTATGTTGCTCCGGTTGCCTGTAATGGCCTAATTTTAGCGAACATCACGCAACCGGAGTTAATGTATGAAGACACTGTTTACGTTTGTGCTGGCCTGCTTTTATTCTTATGGGTTTGCACAGCAGGATACCATTTTAATGAGCGAGGCCGGGTTTCATAACGACGGGTATATTCACCTGGAACATGAAGACTGGCTTTTTAACAGGAAGGACACGGTGAAACCGCCTGTTCCCGGTCAGGAATGGAACACACTAAAGTTTACTGATTTTGGTTCATCCAACGTTCCGTCAGCATGGAACGGAAAGGGATGGTTTGCCATTTGGGTAAAGGCTGATGCAATCATCGCCAACCGCAAACTGGCTATCCAAATCAATCATGATGGCGCTTCTGAAATTTATGTAGATGGAAAGCCGGTAGGTGGTTATGGGAAACTTGGGAGCGGTGAAAAAGACCAGCAGTTTTCACGTGCGCCTAAATCTTTAATACCCTTCTGGCCGGGTGATACATTACCGCACCTGATTGCCGTACGCTACGCCAACTTTAAAGCGGCATACACTGATTTTGTTGGCTTTCAAATGGCCGTGGGAGACTACGACAGGGTCTCCAAAAGAATCGCAACATCCAATCACCGGATGAACTTTTTGCTGCTTACGGTTGGGGCCTATTTTATACTGGGCCTGCTCTTCCTCTTTTTATACCTCTTTTATCCAACACAAAAACTCAACCTTTATTATGCTGTATTTGTATTGGTTTTAGGGGCAACAACCTTGAATATTTATTTCTTTTACGAGACTGCCATTCCGCACGTGCAGTTTATGGCAGAGAATCTCACCTTCATATGTAAGACACTGCTGATGTGGTCGGGCACCATGATGCTCTATGCGGTTGGTTACACAAAAATGCCGCGTAGAAGAGTTACAGTGATATCTGCCATTTCAGCCATATACATCGTACTAGACCTCATACTCCTTAACTATTATGGTACCTATGATTGGAACGACTATTTCTCGTGGGTGTTCTTTTTATTGATGGTGGATGGGTTTGCCGCAATTTACAAGGGCATACAACGTAAACTACCCAATGTATGGCTGATAGCGGTGGGGATGGCCGCCATATCACTGGTGTATGTATTTGCCTGGGGAGATGTGTTTGGCTTGTGGCCGCAGCGATTAAACTCCCTTCGGTTATTGGTGACTGCTACAGGTAACCTGGTTTTTCCGGCCTGTTTCTCTTTTTACCTGGCGCTTGATTTTGCCCGCACCAACCAACACCTGGCGCATAAACTTAAAGAAGTGGAAGTATTGTATGCGCAGAACCTTCAGCAGGAAGCAGAAAAACTGGAACTCGTTTCAGGCGAAGCAAGAAGGCTTGAAGCTACGGTAAAAGAACGCACCGCAGAGCTGCAGCAACAGGCGGATAAACTTAAAGAAATGGATGCGGTGAAGTCACGCTTCTTCACCAACATTACGCATGAATTTAAAACACCACTCACGCTTATATTGAATCCTGCACAGGAACTGCTAACCAAATCAGCGTCGTCTTTTGTTCAAACAAATGCAGGTCTTATTGAAAGCAATGCACAGCGTTTATTGCAATTAATCAACCAGCTACTTGACTTAAGCAAACTTGAAAATGATGTGATGGAAATCATCACCGAACCGGTGGAGCTGGTGCAGGAGATAAGGAACCAGGCAGCGCTTTTCAGACCACTTGCCATCCAGAAAGAGATAATGCTTTCGATAGAGAGCGACTGGTCAACACTGGTGGTGGAAATTGATAAAGACAAGTTGATTAAGATTATACATAACCTGCTTTCCAATGCCATTAAATTTTCTGAAAACGGTTTGGTAGAAATAGCGCTTACCGCGCCAGAAGACAAGCTGGGCAACGGTTTTACGTTAACGATAAAAGATACCGGCAGTGGTATTCCGGAAGATAAGCTTCCTTTTATTTTTGAACGCTTTTACCAGGCAGACCGTTATGATACCCGCAGCCATGAAGGCAGTGGTATTGGCCTTGCATTAACCCGCGAACTGGTAATGCTGATGGGAGGAACTATTGATGCAGAAAGCAAGCCTGATGCCTATACAATCATCACCGTTCAACTGCCATGTGCAGTGCTTAAGGCAGTGTCTTCCCGGAGTCTTTACCTTGAAGAACTTCCCAAAGAAAAAATAGCACTGGCTGAAGCACAGATAGCAGACCTTGTAACAGATGTTGCAAGGCAATGGGTACTGATTATTGAAGACAATGCATCGCTGAGAGATTTTCTTGCATCGGTAATTGGCGCTGACTATAATGTGTTAAGCGCGGCTGATGGTAAATCAGGCGTAGCCATGGCGCGGGAACATGTACCTGATATTATTATTACAGATATTATGATGCCGGGAGCCGATGGTTACTGGGTGTGCGATACACTAAAGTCAGAAGAAACCACCAGTCATATCCCCATTGTTTTTCTTACGGCAAAATCTGATGCGGAGAGCCGTGTGAAAGGAATTAAAACAGGTGCGGACGCATACCTCGCAAAACCATTTCACCAGCAGGAGCTGGATGCCGTTTTGGAAAACCTGTTAGCTGTAAGAAACCTGTTGCAGAAAAAATATAGTCACAGCTTATCCTCCTCCAACGCAGATGATGAATTACCTTCTATAGAGCAGACTTTTATCAACCGTGTGAATGCATATATCTCAGACCACCTGGATGACCAGCAGTTTGGTGCAGAGCAACTGGCGGTGTTGATGACGTTAAGCCGTTCTCAATTGCACCGCAAGCTGAAAGGCTTGCTGGGTAAGTCTGCCGGTGAGTTAATACGCACAGCGAGGATGGAACAAGCTGTTCATTTGCTAAAAAACAGAACAGCTACCATTGCTGAAATCGCTTACATGGTGGGCTTTTCCACGCCATCCGCTTTTGCTACCAGTTTTTCAAGGTATTATGGCTACCCGCCAAGTGAACAGCAGTCTTCTACTGAATTATATCAGAAAACATCCGGTTAAGAATGTTCGCTTTAACCTGGTGTGATGATCGAATACTGCGGGTCTGTATCAAAAATTATATTCTTATTACATGTTTGCTACTGCAAGATGTCTTGTGCTATTGCCTTCAATCCCTTTCTGTTGTACATTGAGTGAACGTCAATCTTTTAAACAAATGAGGATGGTAAAATCTTTCCTGGTGTTCATCGGTTTTGTCATGGTTTGCGAAACTGTCCGAGCCCAAAAAACAACAAGGTCAGATAACGCTTTGGTCGGTACCTGGAGGCTGATAGAATTTGCAGACATTAACCCTGCAACGGGGCAATGGACCTATTCCTATGGTAAACACCCAAAAGGATTTTTTACTTATACACCGTCGGGTATCCTGAACCTTAATATTGCAGCGGAGGTTCCCATCCATATGTCGGAAGATTCTGCTGCGCATTATAATATCAATCTTCGTGATTGGGTAGATCACCAGTCCTGCGCTTATTTTGGCACCTACACTTTAGATATAGCCCATTCAATTGTTACGCATCATGTAAAAGGAGGTTCGCTGCCCTGGTATACAGATACTGACCAGCCAAGGCCGTTTCAACTGAGTGGAGATACGCTGATCATAGGTGATCGCAAAACCTGGAAAAGAGTGTTGTTAAAAGCGGATTAAGCAAGTATCGCAATTCAATGTTCTTAAGATGTTACGCAGGCAAGGAACCGGGCGTAATATTCTTAAAGCCTCAATCTGAAAAAGAGTATCTTTACGCAGATAATGTGTTTGAAATGGTAACCTTTTTTAACAGCCTTAGCCCCCTTCAAAAGTTCGCCCTGCTTTGCATTGTGGTGAATGCGTTTGAGTTGATGGCCTACCTGCTGTACTTATAATCGTAGATAATGAATGCACAACGGATAACCCTTGACAACGGGCAATGCTATGTCTTGCAAAAATCCCCATTCGAGTTGATGGATGCACTTGGAAAACCAAGGGCTATGCTTATAAAATATGCACTTGATCTTTTAGGCGATGAAGAAAAGCGTGTGGAGCTTTATAAAACCGATGAGGGTAACTGTTATGACCTGCCTGCTTTTGTTACCTCTGACCTCATCATGATCCAATCACTGAAAGGTGCTATTGATACCTTTGAAAATTCGAACAGTACACATGCAATTACCTGATCTTACACTGCTAAACATACCCGGCATTCTCGTGATGTTTGTTCATGAAAGTTCCTGTTCATCTCACTAATAACTACTGCCCGGCGAGACATTTGTTTTATCATCAAACAGAATTATTTCAGCATAAACTTTCTTCAGATCTTTATATAAACCTTCTTCTTATAAAGCCAATACATCGCCAGCCAGACAAGCAGCAGGAAAAACAGGGAAGAGAACAGGGAAGCCCAGGAAGGCGACAAAATCTTTGCAAATACAAGATCGTTGATGATATGAAGTCCCGTTACTTTTTTATCGCGGCCAACCGAAATAAGATTGAGTACCGCAGGAAGTATTTCTGACAATACATAAGCCGAGATGGCATTTACACCCAGCACAGTAAATGGCTGGTACCATCCTTTCAGTTGTTGTATATCGATAAGCCAGTAACAGGTAGCAAAACACACCATACATATTCCTGATGTAAAGAGGACATAGGAACTTGACCAGAGCGGTTTATTGATTGGGAACAACGGGTTTAGTGCAAGCCCTGCTATTACTAAGATCAATCCTGTGAACAACACTCGTTTCAATTTTGTGGGGAGCGTTAAATGTGATTTAAGAATCAACCCTGTTGTGATACCGGTTAGCGCGGTGGCTACTGAAGGAATGGTGCCCAATAAACCACACGGATCTGTATAGGCAAATTTGGCCAGGTGTTGTGAAGGGATGAGCAGGTGGTCGATATAAGCAGGAATGTTGTGCGTGGGAGTAATTTCATAGGATCCGTTTACCGGGATAAAGACAACCAGCCCTAAATAGAGTGTTAAAAGTCCCGCTATCAATATCCAAAGATACTTTACAGGCAGTTTGAGATAGAGTAATGTAGTAATAAAGTATACTACGCCGATTCTTGGCAATACACCGGGATACCGCAATGTTGCCAGGTTGAAATGATAAACCAGTTGAATGCCCCAGCCAACCAGTATCAGCATCATCATCCTGCGGAAAGCCCTGCTGATGATATTTCCATGTAATGTTAAGTCTGCTCTTTTACTGAATTGAGCGAAGACAATAGAGATGCCCACCATATAAATAAATGCCGGGAATATGATATCGGTAGGCGTGCAGCCATTCCACTCGGAGTGTTTTAATGGCGCAAAGGCATTCGTTTCATCTCCGGGTGTGTTCACGATGATCATGGCAGCAATCGTTAAGCCGCGGAATACGTCCAGCGAGTACAGTCTTGTTTTGGTCGGTTCCATGGCAATATTTTGTTACAAAATAAACAAATTATCAAACATATCGTGTACGTACACGATATGTTTATTTTTATTAACGCCACTACAGTATATTTGGTTTTCAAATGAAAGAAGCCATTATAAAACCTGCCGGTGTAAAAGAGATTGCCAAGCGAGCCGATGTTTCTATCGGAACGGTTGACCGGGTGATTCACAACCGCAAAGGAGTGTCAGAAGAAACGCGCCAGAAGGTCAACGCGATTATTGCCGAACTTGATTTTCGCCCCAATAAAATGGCCAGTCTTCTGGCGAAAAGAAACCTGGTTAAAATAGGTGTGATTATTCCCAAAAGTTTAAAGAATACCGATTATTGGTCGCATCCGTCAGCGGGCATCGAACAGGCTTTTTCAGAGCTTAAACAGTTTGGTTTGCAGGCTGCGTATTTTCACTTCGACCTGGATTCAAAAAAGAGTTTTGTAAAAGCATCCAAACAATTGCTGTCTTCGGATGTGCAGGGTGTGCTGATTGCGCCTTCGTTTATTGAAGAGTCTTTATCATTCACCAAAAAACTTGGCGAGCAAGGTATCCCGTTTGTATTCATCAATTCTGATTTACCAAGGCAAGCCAGCCTCAGCTATATCGGGCCTGAGCTTTACCAAAGCGGAAGACTTGCGGCACAAATGATAGGGTTGATGATTAAACCCGGCGAGAGTATTTTTATCGTGAATATTTCTACCGAACTCGAACTGGAACATCACCTGCTTCGCAAAGAACAGGGGTTTCGTGCTTACTTTGAAGAGTCGCATTTGTCGAATGACATTATTACGCATAACATCAGCCAGATTGAACCGAATGCCATACTCAGGCAATTGAAAAAAGCATTGACTGCAACGCCTGGCGCAAGGGTTTTGTTTGTTACCAATTCCCGTGTACATGCGGTAGCTGCGGCGCTGAAGAAACAGTTTCCCGGTCTTATTCTTGTCGGGTATGACTTTATTGAAGACAATATTCCATACCTGGAAGATGGTTCCATTACTTTCATCATCAGTCAGCGGCCAAAGGAACAAGGTTATCTTGGTGTAATGGCTTTGTATAAACACCTGTTCGGGGTAGAAGTGGTAGAGCAAACTACGTACATGCCCATCGATATCATCACCAGGGAAAACTATCGCTTTTATAAAAATTAAGCGATTCAGCGCAAACCAAACCTCTTAGTTTTATAACCGGAATGTCAGGTTTAATTTCAACGATTTTAATTTCAACACAGGATAACCTTTTATTGATATAATAATCAAACAAAGCGTTAATACATTCATGATAATCCCGGCAACAAGGCTGCACTTTGTTTGTCAATATATAACCTGGCATCCCGGTGCTGACGTAAAATGGTGGAAGGGTAATTTTCCGAAACCGGCATGGTAACTGTCTTCCATACAGCATCGGCTTTTTTTTCTCCGGGCACCATACAAAAAAGATATGCCGCGCTTAACAATACCGGAACCGTTAACGTAAGCGCCTTTTCAGGAACTTCATCAATCATGCTGAAGCATCCGTCATTTACCTGCTGCTGACGGCAAACTTCATCCAGCGCTACTACTTTTACTTTATCCGCATCCCCGAAATCGGCCTGGCCTGGTTCATTAAAAGCGATGTGCGTGTTTTCACCGATACCCATACAAACAATGTCCGGTGGATTGTCTGCAAGCAGTTGACTGTAACGCAGGCATTCATCAGCGATGTTATCAGCGTTTCCATTGATATACTCAACGCTTCGCAGCGGTATATGATTGAATAGTGACCTTCTTAAAAAATTACCAAATCCCTGGCTTGCCTCTGCAGGTAAACCCAGGTATTCGTCCATGTGGAAAGCATTGATTCTTTTCCATTCAATAGTATCATCAGCACGAAGCTCATTCAGAAATTCATTCTGAGAAGGTGCAGCAGCAAAAATTATATTGATACAATCTCTTGTTTGCAACAGTTGTTTTATCTTATTGCTTGCATCTGTTGCGGCCTTTTTTCCAAGCTCTTCTCTTCCCGGAAAACACGATACCTCTAACTGGTCATATTTCATAGTCACTTATTTTGTGTAGACAACTTTTCCACCTACGATGGTATTGGTAACTTCAAGATGTTCGTCAAGTATTACCATGTCTGCATCCTTGCCAACTTCGAGCGTCCCCTTGTATTGCTGTACTCCCATTATCTTAGCGGGATTGATAGTCATCATACGAATCGCATCTTCAAAAGGTATCCCTGCAAGGTTAATCATGTTGCGCACGAGCTTATCACAGGTAGCAACACTTCCGGCAAACGCGGAGCGGTCAGGCAGCTTTGCCACGCCATCTTCAACAATCACTTTAAAGCCACTATCTTTTGCGCCCAGTATACTTTCGCCGGGTGGCAGACCTGCAGCCCGCATTGCATCCGTTATCAGTGAAATATTTTCTGCACCTTTTAACTTGTAAATGAGTTTGAGCAGGGAAGGTGGAAGATGTATGCCATCTGCAATAATTTCCACTGTCATATCATCCAGGAAATAAACCGCTTCAACAGAGCCTGCATAACGATAGGCATTGCGCCTGGAAACGGTGGACATGCAACTATAGAAATGTGTTACATGTGTGTAGCCTGTTTCAAATGCTTCGAGCACTTCGTCAAAAGTCGCATCGGTGTGAGCAATGGCAGGTAAGATGTTTTTGCCTGTTAAGTATTTAGCAAACTCCAATGCTCCCGGCAGTTCAGGTGCTGCACTCCAACGTTTAATAAAATCAAAACGTTCTGCAATTACACGATATTCTGCCGGGTCAGGATTTTTTACATACCGTGGGTCCTGCGCACCCCGCTGGTTCATGGAAACATAAGGCCCTTCAATATGCATCCCGATAAATTGCGCACCATTTTGATTTAACGGATATGCTTTTTCATATGTTTCGAGTGTGGTTGTAAGGGTATTGAAATCTGAACTTAACGTAGTAGGCACAAGCGAGGTTGTTCCGTAACGTGCATGCAGTGCTGCGATGCCCGTAAAGGCTCCTACTGTATTATCCATAAAGTCGAAGCCGCCACCGCCATGCACATGCAGGTCAATAAACCCGGGACATACCGTTAACTGTTTTGCATCGATAATAACGTCAGCATCTGTATCACTATCATTGATGGCAACAATCTTTCCATTGGCGATAGCGATTGTTCCATCAGGTATAAACCCCGTGGGTGTAAGTATCCGTGCATTGATAATTTTTAAATCATGTGTCGTCATACGGCAGAGAATTTCCAGGTGTTTAATTTATATCCGCGCAGCGCAAAAAACAACAGGTAGCCATAGCAGGGTAACAATACAAGGTAAGCGTTTTGTAAACCCAGGTGGTCGGCCAGGTAACCGTAAACCAGTGGTAACAAGGCATTGCCGCACAAACCCATTACGAGTAAAGAGCTGCCGATGTTTACTTTGCTTCCAAGCCGGTCGAGCGATAATGGCCAGATACACGCCCATATCATGGAATTGGCAAGCCCCAGCAGCATCAGAAAGAAAAGCGAGACAGGTACCTGGTAACCGCTAACCATCACGATCGATTTTGAAAAGATAGCCAGGGTTGCAAGACTAAAACCCAGCAGGCTGCATACCCTTAACATGTGCAGTTGTGATAAGCGGGCGGGCACAAAAAGTATTCCCAACAGGTAACCGCAGATGGTAGTAAACAGGATTGCAGATGGAAAGAATTTTGCAACATCCATGGGAAGGCCCGACTCTCTTGCGTAATTAATGATTGTATCGATAGCGATAACCTGTGAACCTACATGAAAGAAAATGGCAAAGGCTCCAAGTACTACGTGGGGATAATGAACAATCTTCTTTTTGCTTTCGCTTTCATTGGCTGATACGTTGTTGTTTTGGTTGTTAATTTCCGGAAGCGACGAGAACCTGACAAATAATCCCAGTAAAAGCAGTATCACTGTTACGATGATATAAGGCGTGATTACACGGCCAACAAGCTCATCCAGGAATACTTCTCGTGATGCTGGGGAAAGTGTTTTTAAATTGTTTAATAAAGCGCTGTCTTTCTTCAGGAATACCAGGGAAGAAAAAAGGATGGGAGCAATGATGCCCGCCGTTTTATTACAGATGCCCATGATGCTGATGCGCTGGGCGGCCTTCTCTTTTTCTCCAAGTAGTGTAACATAGGGGTTAACCGCGGTTTGTACAAAAGCCAATCCGATGCCCGTGATAAAAAGCCCGGTAAGAAAGATGGAGTATTGCCGGAAGCCGGCGGCCGGTATAAACAGCAAAGACCCCATTGCCATGATGCAGAAGCCAAGCGTCATGCCAGCTTTGAAACCTTTTCGCTTTAAGAAAAATGAAACAGGTATGGAAACGGTGAGATAAGAAATATAGAAAGCAAAGGTAACGAGGTATGCACGCAAATGGTCCAGGTCGAATGCAATTTTGAAAAAGGGTATGAGTATGGCATTAATCCAGGTGACAAAACCGAAGGCAAAGAACATCAGCCCGATAAGTGCCAGATTTTGAAAGTTGCTTGATTTTCTCATACAATTTCGTGTACGTACACGTTACAAGTGTACGAACAGTTTTCTGGAATCGCAAAAGATTTTTTTTGATTTGGAGAATAAAGAGAAAGAAAATATATTCGTTGACGTGTACGTACACGAAAAAACATCTGAAATGCAGAATCATCCAACATTATCTCCGGCAAAATATTTCAAACGTTTTGTTTTAAGTTGTCTGCCTATATTGATTCTATCCGGCATTTTTGCGCATCCGGAATTTCCACAAAACGGCGATTTTCGTGTAAAGGCTTTTCACGTGGATTTACGTGTACAGGTAATGAAAATGCCCGCGTTGATGAAGCTGGCGAAACACCTGCAGCAGGAAGGTATTAATACCATCATCATGGAATGGGAAGCGTCTTATCCTTACCAAAAAGAAGCGGTTATCTCCAATGAATTTGCTTATACCCGGGAGGAGATTAAAAAGTTTATTGATTACTGCAGTCAGCTGAAAATAGATGTCATTCCACTTCAACAAACCTTCGGACATGTAGAGTATATCCTCAAAAATTATAAGTATGCGGCGTTGCGTGAAGACAACAAGGATTTTTCACAGGTATGCCCGACAGAGCTGGATAAAAACAAGGCGCTGTTCTCCGGGTTGATTGAAGACATGATTAGCCTGCACCGTTCGCCTTATGTACATATTGGCGGTGATGAAACATTTCTGCTTGGTCATTGCGCCAAGTGCCAGAAGAAGGTAGCGGAATCCAGTTTATCCAAACTCTATTTTGACCATATCAAGATGATTTGCGACCTCGTGGTATCTTTTGGCAAGAAGCCGGTACTATGGGCTGACATCGCTTTAAACTATCCTGAGTTTATTCATCTTTTGCCAAAGGAAACGGTGTTTGTAGATTGGAATTATGGCTGGGAGATGGACCGGTTCGGAGATCATCAAAAACTCGTGGCAAGTGGTTATGAAATATGGGGAGCGCCTTCCATCAGAAGCGAGCCGGATAACTTTTACATCGAAAAATGGGAACATCATTTCAACAATATTACCACCTTTATCCCTGAAGCCAGGAAGCTGAATTATTCAGGTATCGTGATGACATCCTGGTCCACATCCGGTGCCTATTCCACCGTGTTTGATTCCAATGAAGACCCGTTGTTACTTTTTCCCGTCAGGCGCGTTTACCCGTTATCCGGTTTCAACCTTTTGATTGATGCGTATACAACAGCCATCAAAAGCAAAGAACCTTTGGATGCCGGAAAGTTTATCATTACATATTGCAAAGAGAATTACGGATTTAATGACGCGAATGCAACGCAATTTAAAAGGGCACTCTGGATGACGCCTTACCCCGTAATCCGGGGAACAATTAAAGAGCGCGAAAATTTTCCGCTGGCACAGTTGATTGACAGCGCAGCCAAAGCACTGCAATTATTTGTTTCACTCAAGCCGCAAAAAAACGCAGCGGAATTCGATCATTATATTCTCATGAGTGAAATACGCCTGTTCTATTTGAAAGTATTCCAGGCAGAGGCTGACATGAATGCAGAACAATTCAATGCAGATACTCGTGGCGTTTTTTATCAACGATTATTACAACTACAAACAACCTCCCGCTACCTGAGCCGGCGATTTGAAAAACTAAACAAAGACTTTCTTTACCCGGAAGAAATCAGGAAAGAAAATGCGCTGAGAAATTTTAAGCTGGATGATTTGATGGGGAAGGTAAGAACGCGTATTGACTTTAATCCTAAAAATTAATACTCTTTCTAATTATAGCTTCTAAATCTAATCCTCAATTAAATTAGCAAATCTTAAATTTCGAAAGTGATAGCTTATAGATCGGCAACCTTGAAGGGTTTAAAATCGCATTGATGAAAACCTGGTTTAAGATAAGTAGGGTAACGCTACTCTGCGTGGCGCCGGGTTTTTTATAATGAACAAAATGAACAACGCTTATTTTTAAATCGGTACAAGATTTGACTTAGCGTGTTACTCTATTTAGCGCCCGACTGAAAATCTGGAAGTGAGGTTATCCTCACTTTTTTTGTCTGAACAGGTTGAACACCAACCCTGCAATGAATAACTTGATTTCTGTTTCATTAAATATCGGCTACTAATTTAGTATTCCAGTATTTTAAAAAACCGATCATGATTTTCAAATTTTTCCTGGCCATCATCTGGATAACCGGACTCGTTATTTGCTCGCTTTTTATGTTGACTGAAAGAGCCTTGCATTTTTTGCGTATCGTATTTGTCAAGCGGAATGTACGCGACTCTTTACTTCCCCGGTTAAATCTGAATTAGATCACATAAACTTGTTTAAAATGAATCAGGCACTTCTTTACATGCTGGCTTTCATAGTACCGTTTCTTGCAGGTGTGTTAGTTAAAAGAAAGCTTTTGAAAAAGCAAAAAAAACGTCGCGTTAAATTGATAGAGGAAGCCGCAAGGGATCTGCAACGTATCGTTGTTCTGGAAAATAGAAAACTACAGCTTGAAACAGAAAATGATTTGCTGCGCAGGCCTCCTTCAAAACCGGAAACACATCATATGAAGGCATCCTGAGGAAGTATTAACTTGCCTGTTCAGGGCATTAATTAATTATGGGAGATATAGTTTGTAAGCGGTCCACCCCAGCATATCAGCCATTTCAAGTAATTCCGTTTTTATACGATGAAAGCCAGGCAGGTCTCCGGCAATCATTGTTTTTCTTAACTGAATTTCCAATACCTGCGTTTTTATTACAGAGAATTTCATGAACCCTTTATTGTCAAGTTCATTTATTATCCCGTCTAATCTTTCATCGATTGATCCTTCGCCATCATTAAAATAATATAATAAAAGTGCTACAGCAGGATGGCAATCCCAGGAACCCATATCTGTTACCATTTTTTCTGCATGCCAATTCCCAGGTTTGGTTTGATATTTTCGGATACTGAAATAACGAAAAAGTATAAGTGAGGTAATTAATATTTCAGGTTCAATCTCGGCCAATAACGATTCAGCAGCAAATACAGGCAATAGTTTGATCAGTGTTTCATCCGGCGCATCCATCTTTTGCCCGCGGGAAAATGCAATAAGGTAATCACTTGCAATTTTTAATAACCTGCCCGTTGTGCCAGGTAAATTTACAGGTAGCCTATCGGTGTTGAACACTGTTTTTAATTCGTTATTATCCGCCTTTAAAATCAGCAGATAAAAGAGACAGGTATTTAACTTATCACGGAAACTTTTTGTGTTATCAAGCGATAAGAAAGACTTCCACCAGGCTAGTTTTTCCTCTGCAAAATGCGAAAGAAAAGATCTCGAACCGAATAACAGGCGCTCCAACTGATCATCGCTTACCAGGTGTTTTAACTGATCTGAAAGTACGGAACCGGAAATGTTCATCTGCCATAAAAAGATAATCATTTCCATTTTTTCCTCGTCGCTGAAGGCTGTGTGTTGAATGAATGACCGGAAGGTATTGCCACGCCCCTGTGACAAATTTTCTGCGTCATATTTAACCACCCATCTTAGTAATAGTGATTTAAAAACGTGATCAACATCTGCAGCAGCAAGCAAGTGAATTGCAGTATCTATGTCAGCGCCGGACAACATCTGCCGGCAAAGAAAAAATGCGCCTATGAGATCATCTGAAAATGCAAGTGCTGTAACCGAAGGATTGAAAATATCTTTCCATTGATTTTTCTCCAGTACCAGGTATGCATCCAACATGCCGCCGGCTTCTTGCAGCGTTATGTTTTCGCCAGGCATCTTTTTATTAAGATAAAGCCGCTCCACCAGTTTACCTGCAATCGCTAACCTTTGGTCACGCTGCGGCCTGGCTACGGCAGCCATGATATGTTCCATTACTACGGCATATAACAGTGCTTCCTGTATGGCAACAGCATTTTGACTGCTTTTGTACCTTAGGCTAAACTGGTGGGCAATGGCAGGATAGTTAAGTATGCGCAACATCCATGGTGACAACCTGCGTATAGATTTTTCTGATAAACCGCAGACCTGTAATAATTTTATTGCATCACCGGCTACAGGAAGTTGCATTGTATTAAGAGCTGTGGTATAATCCCAAAAGCAAGCCTCCGACCCCGGCATTTTCTGGAACTCATCCTGTAAAGCGAGCCAGAGGGAGGGCCTTGTATTGATAACAACTTTTAGCCAGCCGGCATTCACATTCTGCTGACACATATCATGAATCTTGTGCAGTATAATGCGGAGTTTTTGTAAAGGAAATGCGCGTTCATCAAAATCATCGAGAATAATTACCAGTTTCTGGTCTTGCCCTTGCTGATCAAATATCCCGCCTATATGAGTAACGTTAAGTTTATCGCATAACCAGTCATCAAATGAAAGATTACTATTGATAAAAATAAAAAGATGATAGGTCTTTAAGAATAGCACCAAGTGGTTTGCCAGCGGGGTTATATGTACTGATGGTTCAGTAATTGCAGCAAACGAACAGGATTTGCCAAAACCGGTTGGGGCCACTACAGCGGTAATACGATAAGAACTGTTCAGAAATCTAGACAGTTGCTGAATAAGTGATTTGTTTACAACCACCTCGAAATTATTGATATAGCCATTTTTCAGGATGGTGGCTGCTGTTCCTTCAGAGATTTTCCGGCATTGCATAGCAAGAGCTGTCCAAGAGCCTCCCGGGTCTTGTATAATAGCAACCGGATGATTTTCTTTTCTTTCTTTCCAGAATTCTTCCCAGCCTTTGAACCCAACGTATTCTGCTAATGCGTTAAGTGTAAAAGCCGAAAAATCGAAGGTTTGTGCAGCGAAGCCAAAAATCCTTTTAAGCGTTGTTTCGCTTAATATTTTGCCTGTTTGTTGTTCAATCTTCCCGGCAAGAAGTCTGCAGTCACCGGGCAAAAGGTGGGTTAGTTTTGCATGCCCAAGCACTTCCTGTTTCAGTTTTTGAAAGACAGGGTCGTTTTGGTGAAATTTCATAAGCAAGTTTTTAAGCGTTAGTAACATTGCTAAATGCTATCAAACGCTTCGGTCATGGGTTAGCGGCCTCCCCTAATAATTCCTAAAACTGTTGAAGGCATCAATTCAAAGATTTTCACAAAAGCCAAAATTAGTCTCCACTATTCAAAATGTCAAAGATTTCGAATTCGGGAAAACATTCTGAATAAAATGAACAAAAATAAAATTGTGAATTAGGAAAATACCGGGAACATAGTGAATAGGATAAATGTGCCGGAACATGTTGATATCAAGTAATTCTTCTGAATGCATTGATTATCATAAGATATTATGGATAAGTTGTATTAGGATTTTGGATTAACGGTACTCTAATTTTAACTGTTGCCCGGTTTTCCTTTGAACTTGCTTGCCCGGGCCAATATCCAAACCAAAGCTTAGACCTATGGCTCCACTATCCAGCCGAAACGAAAGACCTGCAGACAAAACTGTCTTTTCGATTTTTTTATTGTCTGCATTAACGCTTTTATTATCGTGGATACCACGAGACAGTTTCTCTCAAAAAGCGTATGCCAATACACAAAGCAATGGTGTTACCGGTGTATGTGTGCTATGCGGCGTTGTAAACCCCACAAATCCCGTCGATGCCAGCAATCTCAATGACTATTCCAGTTTTAATATTACGCTTGGTTTATTAGGCGTAAGTGTTTACCAGGACCTTATTTTTCCTTCCGTTAACCCTAACCCCGGATGCGATTCTTTGGTAATAGGTGTAGGCAGTAATAATGCACTGCTTTCTGCAAACCTGCTGGGTGGCGTTTCTGTTCAGGCGTTTAATGGCGCCAACCCGGTAGGTAATGAAGTGTTTGTAACAGGAAGCCTGCTACGGCTGCTTTCAGGAGGAGCGAGAGGTGAAATTTATTTCAGGCCTACTGCCAGTTTTGACAGGGTACGCGTACGACTCACTTCAAACCTGGTAGGCCTGCTGGATGGTTTTCGCATTTATTACGCCTACCGGCAAAAGACACAATTAACCACCGCCAATCCCGGCGCAGCAAACGTTTCCCTCTGCCTTGGAAAAAGCATTACACTTACGGCAACTTCAACAGACAATGCCACTATAGAATGGTATGATGCCGCCACCGGCGGAAATTTGCTGCATACCGGTGATAGCTTCAGGGTTACACCTGTTGTAACCTCTGTATATTATGCGCAGGCTGTTGCCGGCAGTTGTTCCGCATCTGCCCGTTCATCCGTTACGGTGAATGTAAATGCGTTACCGGCCACACCATCACTAACCGCCTCCAGTATAACAACCTGTGCGGGTAATGCCGTGAGTTTTGCGGTGCAGAGCCCATTGGCCGGAGTAAATTATTTATGGTATGATAGTGCCACCGGAGGAAATATAGCGGGTTCAGGCGCTGTATTCAGCAGCCCTGTGTTGTCTGCCGGTAAGAGTTACTATGCTGCTGCGCAGGATAATATTACCGGATGTCTTAGCACTGCAAGGGTGCAGGCAACCGCTGTTGTTAACCCGACGCCGGCATTACCGGTGGTATCCAACCCGCTGGTATCCATCAATGCCGGAGGCACCGCAACATTTACCATTGCTTCACCTGTAACAGGATATACTTATCAATGGTATGATGTGTCTTCCGGAGGCACTGCTCTCGCCACAGGTACTTCTTACACCACGTCTGCGCTTAATGCTACAAAGAATTATTATGTGGAAGCAACTGCATCCGGTTGCATAAGTGTTTCGCGTACGCAGGTAACCGCCCAGGTAAACAGCCAGGTAAATTGCGGTTACGCTACTACGCAACAAAGCCCGATGATTAGCGGCGTCTGTGCATTGTGCGGAGTGCTGAATTCGGCCAATTCCGTAAATGCAGACCTGACTGATTTTTCAACGATACATGTAACGCTGGGAGCATTAGGATATGTGGGCCAGTTGCTTCAGTTTGCCAGTACAGGACAGGCCGGTGACAGTATTCGCCTGGTGCTTGAAGTGCCGGCATCACTTATTGATGCTACCTTGTTAGGCGGCATACGGGTAGAAACTTATACCGGCAATACCGCCAATGGAGATGCAGTGTTTTTGAACGCGGCAGGGGTACGGCTTGAATTATTAACAGGCAACCGTTTTGCAGTTACACTGCCTGCTACAAGAACATTCAATGGTGTGTTGGTCAGCATCAGCGGCGGACTTACCTTATTAAGTGACCTGAATGTTTATTATGCACAGACATTCACCGCTGTTCCTTCACTTACAGCGCATGCTACATATGTTGGAGCCAACCAGCAGCAAAGTCCTGAAATTACAGGCGTTTGTGCATTGTGCAGTGTAACCTCGCCCAATCTTGCGATAGATGGCGATACAGCTACACATTCTACCATTACATCGGCGCTTGGTGTAGCGGGATATATCGGACAGGTATTAAGCTTCCCCGGAAATTTCAATGCAGGAGACAGCATTAGTCTGATACTTTCTGTTCCGGGAAACCTGGTAGATGTACAACTGCTGAATGCCATCACCGTAGAAACGTATACCAATGGCACCAGGAACGGCTCTCCTCAATTGATATCGCCATCCCTCATCAGCCTGAAATTGTTGGGTGGAAGCGGTAAATTCCAGGTGACTTTTGCCGCAAATCATTCCTTTAATGCTGTTGCGGTCCGTATCAATGGTTTGTTGTCTGTATTAACCTCTTTATATGTATATGAAGCAGCGGTAACGTATAGCTCAGACCCGACGGTGAATATCTGTACCGGCAGCACCGCAACGCTTCAAGTAAACTCTTCAGCAGCCATCAATTGGTTTAACACAGCAACGGGCGGCAGCTCGATAGCTACCGGTAATACTTTTGTTACACCGGCGCTTAACAGCGTTACTACTTATTATGTACAAAGCAGCCGGTCTGGTTGTGTGAACCCCAACAGGCTTGCAGTTACGGTAAATCCATCACCAATCCCTGCCGCACCCGGCGTTACTGCGGCTGGTGTTAGCATATGTGCAGGAGATTCTGCAACGCTGGTAGCAACGGCAACCGGCAACTTAACCTATCGCTGGTATGATGCAGCTTCCGGAGGCAATTTGCTTTTTGAAGGCGCGAGCTTTAATACCGGCGCATTGAGTGCAGGTGCGAGTTATTATGTAGAAGCTGTAAATAATGATTGTTCCAGCGCCACACGTACACAGGTAACGGTTACTATATCCAGTGGGCCATCCACTTTTACCGTTACACCGCCTTCTGAAACTGTTTCAGCCGGACAGCAGGCCAGCTTCACCGCTTCAGCGACTGATGGCACTACTGCTTTCCAATGGTATGATGCGGCCACAGGTGGAAACCTGTTGTATACCGGTGCTTCGTTTGTTACACCTGCCTTGTATGCCAGTACTACTTATTATATAAGAGCCGTTTCAGCTGCAGGTTGTGGTATTCCTTCACGCACTGCAGTACCTGTTACGGTACTTACAACACCTGTAACACCGGTACCATGTAACGCAGCAACAACACAAACCAACACCGTAAATGGAATTTGCCTTGGTTGCAGTGTTACCAATCCGCAGTTAAGTGTGGATGCAGATGCAACAACCTTCGCAGGTCTGCATATTGTAGCCGGATTGGTTGGTGCTTATGTTGGCCAGACATACCAGTTCCCTGTTACAGCGGTAGCAGGAGATACAGCCGCTATCCGTGTAAGGTTCCCATCTTCTATTGCTGACTTAAGTTTACTTGCAGGATTACAGGTTGCCAGCTATAACGCGGCTACCTATAACAACGACCGCACAGCAGTAAATGCATCGCTGGTAAGATTGAGTTTGCTGGCAGGTAACCAGGATGCGATTATCCGCTTTGCGCCATCAGCAGCTTATGACAGGATAGAGTTGCGACTGAACTCAGGCGTAGCTACGCTCATCACAGCACTCGATGTATACTATGCCAATGTATATAAAGCATCACCGGTGCTTACCGCAGATACAACAAATATCTGTGCAGGAGCAACCGCAACTTTAGCGATTAGCAATCCTGTTACCGGAGCAACCTATAACTGGTACAATGCAGCTACCGGCGGAACCCTGCTTGGAACAGGCACGAGCTTTACCACATCAGTACTAAATGATACAACTGTCTATTATGCAGAGATTGTAAGCAGTGAAGGATGTGCTGCTGTTCAGCGCACACCGGCAATCGTAAATGTAGCTGCGATACCAGCGGCGCCAACGCTTGCAACTACAGGAACAAATATCTGTGCAGGCAGTACCACCACGCTCTCCGTTTTAAATCCAATAACCGGCTTAACCTATAACTGGTATGATGCAGCCACCGGCGGAACCTTGCTCGGTACAGGCACAAGCTTCACTACACCTGTATTGAATGACACCACTACTTATTATGTGGAAGCGGTGAGAGGAGCAGGTTGTACCAGTACCAGCAGAACATCTGTAACAGTAAATGTCGGCAAAGCACCTACAGCAATTGTAGTAACGCCGTCTTCACAAACCATCAACCAGGGGCAATCCGCCAGCTTTGCAGTTACATCCGCAGATGCAGGCGCCACCTATCGCTGGTATAATGCAGCTACCGGTGGAACGCTTGTGTTTACCGGAGCTAACTTTACAACACCTGCTTTAAATGCAACCACCACTTATTATGTGGAAGCAACATCAGCCACCGGATGTGCAGCTGCAAGAACAGCAGTGGTTGTTACTGTACTAACCACACCTGTAACACCGGTACCATGTATTGCAGCAACAACGCAAACCAATGCAGTAAATGGTATTTGCCTGGGATGCAGTGTTACCAATCCGCAGTTAAGTGTGGATGCGGATGCAACAACGTTCTCCGGTCTGCATATTGTAGCCGGACTGGTTGGCGCTTATGTTGGCCAGACATACCAGTTTCCAATCACAGCGGTAGCAGGAGATACAGCCGCTATCCGTATAAGGTTCCCATCTTCTATTGCAGACTTAAGTTTACTTGCCGGATTACAGGTAGCGAGCTATAACGGGGCGACGTATAACAATGACCGCACCGCAGTAAATGCATCGCTGGTAAGACTGAGCTTGCTTGCAGGTAACCAGGATGCGATTATCCGTTTTGCACCATCAGCAGCTTATGACAGGATAGAGTTAAGACTGAACTCAGGCGTAGCTACGCTCATCACTGCGCTCGATGTATACTATGCCAATGTATATAAAGCTTCACCGGTACTTACCGCAGATACAACAAATATCTGTGCAGGAGCAACCGCAACTTTAGCAATCAGCAATCCTGTTACAGGAGCAACTTACAACTGGTATAATGCAGCTACCGGTGGAACGTTGCTTGGAACAGGTACGAGCTTTACTACACCAGTATTAAACGATACAACCATTTACTATGCAGAGATTGTAAGTAGTGAAGGATGTGCTGCAATACAGCGCACACCGGTAATCGTAAATGTAGCTGCGATACCTGCAGCACCAACGCTTGCAACTACCGGAACAAATATCTGTGCAGGCAGTACCACCACGCTCTCCGTTTTAAATCCAATAACCGGCTTAACCTACAACTGGTACAATGCAGCCACCGGCGGAACCTTGCTGGGTACAGGCACAACGTTTACCACAGCAACACTCAACGACACCACTACTTATTATGTGGAAGCGGTGAGAGGCGCAGGTTGTACAAGTACCAGCAGAGCATCTGTAACAGTGAATGTCGGCAAAGCACCGACAGTAATTGTAGTAACGCCGTCTTCACAAACCATCAACCAGGGGCAATCCGCCAGCTTTACAGTTACATCCGCAGATGCAGGCGCCACCTATCGCTGGTACAATGCAGCTACCGGTGGAACGCTTGTGTTTACCGGAGCTAACTTTACAACGCCTGCTTTAAATGCAACCACTACTTATTATGTGGAAGCAACGTCAGCAACGGGATGTGCTGCAGCAAGAACAGCAGTGGTTGTTACCGTACTTACTACACCTGTAACACCAGTACCATGTATCGCAGCTACCAACCAAACAAACACCGTCATTGGCTTATGTCTGGGTTGCAGTGTTACGAATCCGCAGTTAAGTGTGGACGCGGATGCAACTACGTTCTCCGGTCTGCATATCGTAGCTGGTTTATTAGGCGCTTATGTTGGTCAGACTTACCAGTTCCCAATCACAGCAGTAGCAGGAGATACAGCCGCTATCCGCGTCAGGTTCCCGTCTTCTATTGCTGACTTAAGTTTACTTGCAGGATTGCAGGTAGCGAGCTATAACGGGGCTACTTATAATAATGACCGCACTGCAGTAAATGCATCGCTGGTAAGATTGAGCTTGCTTGCAGGTAACCAGGATGCGATTATCCGCTTTGCGCCATCAGCAGCCTATGACAGAATAGAACTTCGACTGAACTCAGGCGTAGCTACACTCATCACTGCACTCGATGTATACTATGCCAATGTATACAAAGCATCACCGGTACTTACAGCAGATACAACAAATATCTGTGCAGGAGCAACCGCAACTTTAGCGATTAACAATCCTGTTACGGGAGCCACTTACAACTGGTACAATGCAGCCACTGGCGGAACCTTGCTTGGAACAGGCACTTCATTTACTACACCAGTATTAAACGATACAACTGTTTATTATGCAGAGATTGTAAGTAGTGAAGGATGTGCTGCTGTTCAACGTACACCGGCAATTGTAAATGTAGCTGCGATACCTGCAGCACCAGTTATCTCTACGACCGGCACAACCATCTGTTCCGGCAATACAACCACTTTAAGCATAGAGTCTCCGATAGATGGCATTACCTATCATTGGTATAATGCGTCAACCGGAGGTACAGAACTGGGAACAGGTACGAGCTTCACCACACCGGCTCTTACAGGTAATACGACTTATTATGCAGAAGCAGTGGGCGCAGGCGGTTGTATCAGTGCAACAAGAGCGAGTGTAACCGTAACCGTTAATGCAGTACCAACAGCACCGGTTATCTCTGCGACCGGCACAACAGTATGCTCCGGCAGTGCAACAACGCTCACCATCGAAAACCCGGTAGATGGTATTACTTACCATTGGTATAATGCGTCCACCGGTGGAACAGAATTGGGAACAGGTACGAGCTTCACTACAGCAGCGCTTACAACTAATACCACTTATTACGCAGAAGCAGCAGGCGGTTGCACCAGTGCAACAAGGGCGAGTGTAACAGTGACTGTTAATACAGTACCAACAGCACCAGTTATCTCTACTACCGGCACAACAGTATGCTCCGGCAGTTCAACCACTTTAACCATAGAATCTCCGATAGATGGCATCACCTATCATTGGTATAATGCATCAACCGGTGGAACTGAACTGGGAACAGGCACATCCTTTACTACCCCAGCGCTCACCACTAATACGACTTATTATGCTGAAGCAGTAGGTGCAGGTGGTTGTATTAGTGCAACAAGAGCGAGCGTAACAGTAACTGTTAATGCAGTACCAACAGCACCAACAATCTCAACAACAGGAACAAGTATCTGTTCCGGCAATACAACCACTTTAACCATAGAGTCTCCGATAGATGGCATTATCTATCATTGGTATAATGCATCAACAGGTGGAACTGAGGTCGGTACGGGTACATCCTTTACTACCCCAGCGCTCACCACTAATACGACTTACTACGCAGAAGCAGTAGGTGCAGGAGGTTGTATCAGTGCAACAAGGGCGAGTGTAACAGTAACTGTCAATGCAGTACCAACAGCACCAGTTATCTCTGCGACCGGAACAACAGTATGCTCCGGCAGTGCAACAACTTTAACCATAGAATCTCCCATAGATGGCATTATCTATCATTGGTATAATGCGTCAACCGGTGGAACAGAACTGGGTACAGGCACATCCTTTACTACGCCATCGCTTACCACCAACACGACTTACTACGCAGAAGCAGTGGGAGCAGGAGGTTGCACCAGTGCAACAAGAGCCAGCGTAACAGTAACCGTTAATGCGGTACCATCAGCACCTGTTATCTCTGCGACCGGCACAAGTATCTGCTCCGGCAGTGCAACAACGTTAACAATAGAAAACTCTATAGATGGCATTACCTATCATTGGTATAATGCATCAACCGGTGGAACAGACCTGGGAACAGGTACCAGCTTCACCACACCAACACTTACCACCAACAGCACTTATTATGCAGAGGCAGTGGGAACAGGAGGTTGTACCAGTGCGACAAGGGCGAGTGTAACCGTAACCGTCAATGCAGTACCAACAGCACCAACGATCTCTACTACCGGAACAAGTATCTGCTCCGGCAATGCAACAACACTTACAATAGAAAACCCGATAGATGGCATTACCTATCATTGGTATGATGCAGCTACAGGCGGCACCGAACTTGGAACTGGCACATCATTTACCACCGCAGCGCTTACAGCTAATACGGCTTATTATGCAGAAGCAGTAGGTGCAGAGGGTTGTATCAGTGCCACAAGAGCGAGCGTAACAGTAACCGTTAATGCAGTACCAACAGCACCTGTTATCTCTACGACCGGCACAACCATCTGTTCCGGTAATACCACAACGCTCACCATCGAAAACCCGGTAGATGGCATTACCTATCATTGGTATGATGCTGCAA